>Ga0207711_10000011_pt1 | contig 518817 bp, 530 predicted proteins | sample KBSS34metaG_FD_184401 | JGI IMG/M metagenome (GOLD analysis project Ga0207711, IMG submission 184401) | Switchgrass rhizosphere microbial communities from Kellogg Biological Station, Michigan, USA - KBS S3-4 metaG (SPAdes) (version 2) | ecosystem: Host-associated > Plants > Roots >...
AAGAACAAAGCGAGGTCCCGACCTCGTTCGACCAAGGCATTTTCCAGAGCCAGTAGGGAACGCCTCATTGGATCATCCTCTGGAGTTAGCACCTATAATTCCTAGTTATCGCGCTTGGGCAAACCTCCCGAGGACGTCGGCATCGGAGACAACACGCCTGAGCGCCTTATCCGAAACGTGGGTGTAGATCTCGGTTGTGCTTAGGCTTGCGTGGCCTAGTAGGCGCTGGATGTAACGGATGTCCACACCAGCCTCGATCAGCTGCGTGGCGGCTGTGTGGCGCAGCATGTGGGGCGTGACCCGGGTAGAGATACCCGCAGCGGCTGCGGCTTTCGTAAGCCTGGATCGCATGGCGGGGGGCGTGAGCGGATCGAAGTGCTGGTTGAAGAGAAGATGGGAATGGGTGAGCCCGAGAGAGCTGCGCACATCGAGGAAGGCGCTTGTCAGGCCGGTGATCCAGTCGTTTGTCAGGAAGACCTGTCGTTCACGGCGGCCCTTGCCGATGAGTCGAACTGTCCGGCCGGGGAGGTCGATGTCTCGACAGCGGAGGCCGACCACCTCATGGACGCGAACGCCTGTCGCCACCATCAGAGCAACGGCTAGGAGGGTTGTCGACTCATGGGGGTGCTCTCGCACGGCCGTCCGCTCCAAGACGTCCTCGTCATCGATGCGGGCGGCGAATCTAAGGAAGCTCAGAAGGCGATCGAGGTCAGTCGCGGTCAGCGCCCGGGGCAGATGTCGCGACCGGCCCAAGGAGAAATGGGCGCCGATCCACGGATCGTCATGGACAAGCGCTTCAGAGAGCATCCAGCGACAGAAACCCCGGAGTGCGGAGGCCCGTCGTCTTAGCGAGGCGGGGGAGAGACCGGCGGTCTTCTGGGTCTCAAGGAACGAGAGCAGCGACTCCCTGTTGATATCTGCGACTTCGATGCGAGGACCGACGTGCCGCTCGAAACTCGAGAGGTCGCTTTCGTAAGCCCGGACCGTGTGGGGAGAGAGATTCTTAGTCGCGTGAAGCCAGCGGATATACCGCGGACGCACCGTGCAGAGCTGCAACAGAACCCCTCGAATTAGACATTAAAAAACCCATATGTCTGAGCCAGATCGGCAGGGCATCGACAAGTCCTATTCCCGGCACAACTCCTGCAGGCGGACTGCCGACAGCCTCCTGCTGGAGCTGCCTGGCTGACCGGCCGAAGCCAGGTAGGCTGCGCGCCGTGGACTTCGCCCTCTCCGACGAGCAGAAGGACTTCGTCGACGCGATTCGGGACTTTTGCGACCGGGAGTGCGGGACGTCGGACCAGCGGGAGCGGTTGACCGACGGCTACCGCGAGCACCACAACTTCGAGATCTACAACCAGATGGCCGAGCTGGGCTGGCTGGGGGTGACGATTCCGGAGCAGTACGGGGGGTCGGGCGGCTCGATGCTCGACGCCTGCCTCTTTATGGAGGAGACCTCGCGGGGGTTGGCGCCGATCGGCGGCTACGCGACGACGCTGATCGTCGCCGGCGCCACCCAGAGGTTCGGCACCGAGGCGCAGAAGGAAGAGATCCTCGGCGGCATCGCCTCCGGCTCGGTCGAGGCAATCGCGATGACCGAGCCCGAGGCCGGCTCCGACGTCGGCGCCCTCTCCTGCAAGGCCGAGCGCGCGGACGGCGGCTTCCTCCTCAACGGCCAGAAGGTCTTCTGCTCCAACGCCCACATCTCCGACCACGTGCTCGTCGTCTGCCGCACCACCCGAAGCTCCGACAAGCACGCCGGCATGACGATGGTTTGGGTGCCGAAAGACGCCGACGGGATGGAGGTGATCCCGATCGAGACGATGGGCGGCCGCGAGACCAACCACCTCTACTTCACCGACTGCCTGGCCCGCGAGGAGGACGTCCTCGGCGAGGTCGACCAGGCCTGGACGCAGCTGATGGCGGGGCTAAACGTCGAGCGGCTGATCCTCGCGGCGACGATGCTCGGGATCGCCCAGCGGGCGATGGACGACCTCCTCATCTACGTCAAGGAGCGGCGCCAGTTCGACCGCCCGATCGGCTCCTTCCAAGCGCTCCAGCACCGGATCGCCGATCTCGCCACCGACCTTCAGGCGGCCCGCCTGATGACCCACTGGGTTGCCAGCCTGGTCGACGAGGCTCCCGACCGGATGCTGCCGAAGGAGGCCTCGATGGTGAAGCTCTTCGTCACCGAGGTGACGAAGAGGGTGACCCTCGAGGGCATGCAGATGATGGGCGGATACGGCTACTCCTCCGAGTACGACATGGAGCGCCTCGTCCGCACCTCGCTGGTCTCGACGATCTACGGCGGCACCTCCGAGATCCAGCGCACGATCATCGCCAAAACGCTCGGTCTCTGAGCGCATCCGATTTTCGGCACAGCCGGGTGTGTCGAAAGTCGGTTAAGCCGTCTCTGCGTACTGGCCGCCCTCGACCAAGGCCGGCTTGCCGATGTGGAAGCCCTGCGCGTAGTCGATCCCGAAGGCCCGCACCATCGCCAGGGTCTCGGCATCCTCGATCCCCTCGGCGACGGTCTCCTGGCCGAAGGCTTTGGCGAACTGGACCAGCGCGTTGACGAGGCGCTGGTCGGTGGGGGAGCGGGGGAGATCGCGGATGAATTCGATGTCAATCTTCAGATGCTGGACCGGTAGTTCCTTCAGGTAGCTGAACGAGCTGAAGCCGGTGCCGAAGTCGTCGAGCCCGAGGCCGCAGCCCATCCCGGTCACCGCCTGCGCGAAGGCGCGGGCGTGATCCATGTTGGAGATCGCCGCGGTCTCGGTGATCTCGAAGTCGAGCCAGGCCGGGTTGAGCCCGTCGGCGATCGCCGCCCGCACGTCCTCGATCAGCCGCGGGTCGGACATAGAGGCGCCGCTGACGTTGACCGCGATCGGCTGCGAGCGCCCCGCCAGCTCGATCGCTTTCGCCAGCACCATGCGGTCGATCTCGGTGATCAGCCCGAGCCGCTCGGCGGTCGGCAGGAAGGAAGAGGGAGGGATGACGTCGTCGTTCTCGTCGAGCATCCGCACCAGCAGCTCTTCCCGCGCTACGCACTCCTTGCGCAAGTCGAAGATCGGCTGGGCGAAGACGACGATCCGCTGCTGGTCGAGCGCCTCGCGGATGCGGTCGGCCCAGGTCAGTTTCAGGTTCGGCCCGCCACCGGCTTCTACCGCCCGGCCGCCGCCGGCTTCCTTCGCTTCGCAGAGGGCGATGTCGGCGGCGATCATCAGCCCTTCGGCGGTGACTTCCTCGCCGGTGCCGCCGAACGCCGCGATCCCGACGCTGGCCCCGACCGCCGGCTTGCCCCGCTCCCGCACGAGCGCGATCAGCCGCTCGGCGGTCGTCATCGCCTGCACCGGCGTGGCGCGCGGCAGCAGCAGCCCGAATTCGTCGGCGCAGATCCGCGCGGGCAGGTCCCCGGCCCGCGATTCCTCGCGCAGCGCCACCGCCACCGCCTCGAGCAGCCGGTCGCCGGCCTCGTGGCCGAGCGAGTCGTTGACGATGTGGAAGGAGTCGATGTCGAGCAGCAGCAGGGCGCCGGTCTGCTCGGCGTGCAGCGGGTCGAGGATCCGCTCTTCCACCGCTTCAACGAAGCTGTCCCGGTCGTAGAGACCGCTGCCGCTGTCGATCGCCGCCCGCATCTGGCCTCCGAAGTGCCCGCAAACTTTGGCTGGAAAACGACTTTACAAAAAATTGGGTAATACGTGGAGAAGCTGATCGCGTGGGTGTCGGCTGCCAGTCACCGGGCGCTCTTGGGCGCTATCCTTGCCCTCTGCCTCGCGCTTCGGCCCGGGGTTTGTTTTTTGTAACGACTACCTCAGGCACGGAACGAGGAGAAGATGGCTCGCGGAGATGTCCGCATTGCGGTGACGATGGCTTGCGAAGAGTGCAAGCGTCGCAACTATCAGACCAACAAGTCGCGGCGGAACACGCCGGACCGCATCGAGATGCGGAAGTTCTGCCGCTGGTGCGGCCGTCACACCCCGCATAAAGAGACCAGGTAGTTCGCGATGGCCAAAACCCGTGCACAGCGCAAGGCCGAGCGCCGGGCTCGGGAAGCCGAACAGCAGAAACGCGCCCCCGGCCACGAGAGCCCGGTAGAGGCGCAGCGTGAGACCCAGATCGGCCTCTCCGGCGACGTCGCCGAGGTCGAGGCCGTGGAGATGGGGATCGCCGCCGGCGCCCCCGAGTCCCAGCTCGAGACGCCTGACGCCCCCAAGCCCCGCACCTCCCGCCGTGCCGAGGCAAAGGCCGCCAAGGAGGCGGAAAAGCGCAAGCGCGAGGAGCAGAAGCGGCGCGAGCGCCAGCAGCTGGACAAGAAGCAGAAGCAGGCGAAGGCCGAACGTCAGCGCAGCGGCTTCATCGGTTTCCTAATCTCCTGCTGGCAGGAGCTGAAGAAGGTCCAGTGGCCGGACCGCGAGACCCTGGTTCAGGCCACGGCCGTCACCGTCCTTTTCGTAGTCGTCGCGGCTGCCTACCTGGGCGCCCTCGACGCGGCCTTCAACTGGCTGATCAAGCAGATCCTCTAGCGGGATCCCGAACAAAGGCTTCCTAACGCGATGTATCGCTGGTACGTGATCAACACTTACTCCGGGCACGAGAACAAGGTCAAGCACAACCTCGAGCACCGGGTGCAGACGATGAGTCAGAACCGCAACGTGCGGCAGGTCGTCGTCCCCACCGAGCAGGTCTCCGAGATGAAGGACGGGCAAAAAGTCCAGACCGAGAAACGGACGATGCCCGGTTACGTCCTCGTCAACATGGAGATGACCGACGACGCCTGGGGCCTGGTCAAAAACACCCCCGGCGTCACCGGCTTCGTCGGCTCCCGCAACAAACCGGTGCCGCTCTCCAAACCGGAGGTTGACCGCCTGCTCCATCGCGAGACCGCCGAGCGGCCGCGGACCCAGGCCCAGTTCGCGATCGGCGAATCGGTCAAAGTCATCTCCGGCCCGCTCTCCGACTTCTCCGGCGAGATCGCCGAGATCAACGAGGACGCCGCCAAACTCAAGGTGCTGGTCTCGATCTTCGGCCGGGAGACCCCGGTCGAGGTCGGCTACGACCAGGTCAAGAAGATCTAGGCCGTAAAGACCGCTACCCTCCCGAACCCCTTATGGCAAGAAAAGTCCTCACGGTCATCAAGCTGCAGATCCAGGCGGGCAACGCCAACCCGGCGCCGCCGGTCGGCCCCGCGTTGGGTCAGCACGGCGTCAACATCATGGATTTCTGCAAAGCCTTCAACGCCCAGACCCAGGGCGAAGGCGGGACGATCATCCCGGTGGAAATCACCGTCTACGAGGACCGCTCCTTCACCTTCGTCACCAAGACCCCGCCGGCCGCGGTCCTGATCAAGGAAGCGATCAAAATCCCGAAGGGCTCGGGTGAGCCGCACGTGAACAAGGTCGGCACGATCTCCGAAGCTCAGATCCAGGAGATCGCCGAACGGAAGATGCCCGACCTCAACGCCAACGACATCGACGCCGCGAAGAAAATCATCGCCGGGACCGCCCGCTCGATGGGCGTAGACGTCGCCTAGGAGAAGACTCATGCCCCACGGCAAGCGATTTCGCGCCCAGTACGAAAAGGTCGATCGTGACCGCACCTACCCGCCGGCCGAGGCGATCGCGCTGATCAAGGAGACCGCCAGCACCAAATTCGACGAGACCGTCGAGCTGCACGTCCTGCTCGGCGTCAACGTCCGCCACGCCGACGAGCAGCTGCGCGGCACCTTGGCGCTGCCGCACGGGCTCGGCAAAGACGTGACCGTCGCCGTCTTCGCGCAGGGCCAGCAGGCCCGCGACGCCGAGGCGGCCGGAGCCGACTTCGTCGGTGGCCAGGACCTGGTCGAGAAAGTCCAGGAGGGCTGGACCGGCTTCGACGTCGCGATCTCGACCCCCGAGATGATGAGGAGCGTCGGCCAGCTCGGTCGTGTCCTCGGCCCGCAGGGCTTGATGCCGAACCCCAAGGTCGGCACCGTCACCGACGACGTCGAGAAAGCCGTCGGCGACTCCAAGTCCGGCAAAGTCGAATATCGCACCGACCGCCAGGCGATCGTCCACATGGCGATCGGCAAGGCCAGCTTCGATGCGGACAAGCTGCTGGAGAACTACAGCGCCGTGATCGAGGAGATCATCCGCGCCAAGCCTTCCGCCTCGAAGGGCAAATACATCGCCTCCGCCACCCTGGCGACGACGATGGGCCCCGGCATCCGCGTCGACGCCGGCGCCAAAACCGACCGCGACGGGGCCGCGGCGACCGCTTCGGCCGACGAGACCGCAGCGGAGCCGGTAACCGCCTAAACTGCGTCGCCGCTAACCGCAGACCACCGGCGGAGCGCAAGCTCGGAAGCCCGGTGCAGGTGAGACCATGAACCGCGAGGAAAAGTCAGCAGCCATACAAGAGATCGCCGCCCAGATCGAGGAGTCTGAGGCGATCTTCGCTGTCGATTACCGCGGTATCAGCGTCCCCCAAGCAGCCGAGCTGCGCTCGAAACTGCGCGAAGCGGATGCCAGCTTCCGGATCGTCAAAAACCGGCTGACGAAAATCGCCGCCGATCAGGTTGGCGAGGAGCGGCTGCCGGAGCTGCTGCAGGGCCCGACCGCGCTCACCTTCGTCCGCGGCGACACCGCCCAGGCCGCGAAAGCGATCACGACTTTCAACAAAGAGCACGACGTCCTCACCTACAAGGGCGGCTTCATGGACACGACCTCGCTCGACGAGGGCGCGTTCAAATCGATCGCCAAACTGCCCGGCCGCGAAGTGCTCAACGGCCAGCTCGCCGGCGTTGTCGCCAGCCCGCTCACCGGTCTGGTTCGCGGCCTCGGCGGCATGATCCAGGGCCTGGCGCTGCAGCTTGGCCAGATCGCCGAGAAGGGCCTGGTCAGCGGCGAGGCACCGGCGGCCGAAGAGCCGAAGGCGGAGGAGGCTCCCGCTGCCGAGGAGGCCCCTGCCGAGGAGCCGGCAGCCGCAGAGACTTCCGAGGAGCCGGAGGCCGAGAAGGCCGAAGACGCTCCCACCGAGGAGGCGCCGACGGAGGCAGCGAGTGGCAACGAGCCGCCGGCCGACCAGGCGGAGGCACCAGACGAAGAGACTTCAGATTCAAACGAGGAAGAGGGGTAGCGACTGATGGCAACCAAAACTTCAACCGAGGACTGGATCGAGGAGCTGAAAAGCATCTCGGTCCTCGAGCTCTCCGAGCGGATCAAAGCGCTCGAGGAGGAGTTCGGCGTCTCCGCGACGGCCGTAGCGGCCGCAGCCCCGGCTGCCGGTGGCGGCGGCGGTGGCGAAGAAGGCGGCGGGGCCGAGGAGTCCTCGACCGTCGACGTCGTCCTCAAAGAGGTGGGCGGGCAGAAAGTCCCGGTCATCAAGGTGGTGCGTTCCGCCACCGGGCTCGGCCTCAAAGAGGCCAAGGCCCTCGTCGACGAGGCGCCCAAAGCGATCAAAGAGGGCGTCGAACGCGACGAGGCCGACAAACTCAAAGCTGAACTCGAGGAGGCCGGGGCCACCGTCGAACTCGCCTAGCGAGTTTGCGGGGGGCTCCCGAGTCCACTCGGAAAGCCAAACTTGAAGGCGCCGGCGGCGGTGTGTTATTTTCCGCCGTCGCGCGCATTTTGAGTGCCCCTGCCTAGATTTGCGCAGTATCCACGTCCCTCTGACCGCCCGAGGAGTCGCCGACTTTGGCACGTTCCAACGCTGCCCCCGTAACCCGTAGGAGCTTTTCCCGCCTAGATAACCCTCTCGAGGTCCCACACCTAATCGACATCCAGCGCCGTTCCTTCGAGGAACTGACGGATCCGAAGGCTGGTGGGCTGCGGGAGACGATTAACGACATATCCCCGATCGAGGACTACACGGGGAACCTCCAGATCGTCTTCGGCGAGTTCAAATTCGAGGAGCCGCCGCACTCGATCGAGGAGTGCCGTGAGAAGGACATGACCTACTCGCGGCCGCTGACCGCGACGGTCGCCTTCCAGAACAAGGAGACCGGCGAGATCCGCGAGCAGGCCGTCTTCATGGGCGACTTCCCGTGGATGACCGAGCGTGGGACCTTCATCATCAACGGCACCGAGCGCGTTGTCGTGACGCAGCTGGTCCGTTCGCCGGGCGCCTACGTAATGGCGCCGAAGGACCCCGAAAAGCAGGTCTTCATCGCCAACCTGATGCCGGCCCGCGGCTCCTGGCTGGAGCTCGAAGTCGACAAAAAAGGGAAAGTTTTCGTCCGCATCGACCGCAAGCGGAAACTCCCGGTCACGGTCCTGCTGCGCGCGATGGGCTATGTCGAGGACCAGCAGCTCCTCGACATGTTCGACAACTCGGTTTACATCCGCCACACGATCGAGGCGGACACCGAGGCGACCCGGACCGAAGAGGGCGCCCTGATCGAGCTGTTCAAAAAGCAGCGCCCGGGCGAGCCGCCGTCGGTGGACGCCGCCAAAGCGCTGCTCGAGCAGCTGTTCTTCGACCCCAAGCGCTACGACCTCACCCGGGTCGGCCGCTACAAGCTCAACGCCCGTCTCGACCTCGACATCGACCTCGAGACCCGGGTGCTGACGCACGACGACATCATCGCCCTCGTCAAGGAGCTCACCTCGCTGCCGAAACTGCTCGGCATCCCGGAGGAGATCGACGAGGAGAACCCGATCAAAGACTATGCCGCGGAGGCGATCACCTACCCGCGCGAGCAGGTCTACGACCACCTCGACGAGTACGAGCACTTCGGCAACCGCCGTCTGCGCACGGTCGGCGAGCTGATCCAGGAGGCCTTCCGCATCGGCCTCTACCGGATGGAGCGCGTGGTCCGCGAGCGCCTCACCACCGAGGACTCCGACGCGATCACCCCGCAGACGATCATCAACATCCGCCCGGTGGTAGCGGCGATGAAGGAGTTCTTCGGCTCCTCCCAGCTGTCGCAGTTCATGGATCAGACCAACTCGCTGTCCGGGCTGACCCACCGTCGCCGTCTCTCGGCGCTCGGCGCCGGCGGCCTGACCCGTGAGCGCGCCCCGATCGAGGTCCGCGACGTCCACCCGACCCACTACGGCCGGATGTGCCCGATCGAGACCCCGGAGGGACCGAACATCGGCCTGATCGGATCGCTGGCGTCCTACGCCCAGATCTCCGAACACGGCTTCGTCACCACCCCCTACCGAGTGGTCGAGGACGGCGTCGTCACCAAAGAGATCGTCCACTACGACGCGACTCAGGACGAGGACAAGGTGATCGCTCAGGCGAACTCCGAGTTCGACCCCAAGACCGGCAAACTCAAAGGCCCGACGGTTCTCGTCCGCGCCGGCGAGCAGGAGTACGCGACCGCCGCTCCTAAAGAAGTCGACCTGATGGACGTCTCGCCGTCCCAGATCTGGTCGGTGGCGACCTCGCTGATCCCGTTCCTCGAGCACGACGACGCCAACCGCGCGCTGATGGGCTCGAACATGCAGCGGCAGGCCGTGCCGCTGCTGAAACCGGACCCCCCGCTGATCGGGACCGGGATGGAGCGCCGCGCCGCGATCGACACCGGTGACGTCGTCCTCGCCGAGGAAGACGGGGAAGTCACCCACGTCGACGCCGAGCAGATCGTCGTCACCGCCGGCTCGAAGAAACACGAGCACAAGCTCCACAAGTTCATGCGCTCGAACCAGGGGACGGTCATCCACCAGCGGCCGATCGTCAATAGCGGTCAAAAAGTGAAGGCCGGCGACGTGCTCGCCGACGGCTCCTCCACCGGCGGCGGCGAGATCGCCCTCGGCAAGAACTGCCTGGTCGCCTTCATGTCCTGGGAGGGCTACAACTTCGAGGACGCGATCATCCTCTCCGAGCGCCTGGTCAAGGACGACGAACTCACCTCGATCCACATCGAGGAGTACGAGATCGACGCCCGCACGACCAAGCTCGGCGACGAGGAGATCACCCGCGACATCCCGAACCGCTCCGAGGAGAGCCTGCGCAACCTCGACGAGCGCGGCATCGTCCGCGTCGGTGCCGAGGTCGACGCCGGCGATCTGCTGGTCGGCAAGGTGACGCCGAAGGGCGAGACCGAGCTGACCGCCGAGGAGAAGCTGATCCGCGCGATCTTCAAGGAGAAGGCGCGTGAGGTCCGCGACACCTCGCTGAAGGTTCCGCACGGCGCGGGGGGTGTCGTCATCGACGTCCTCACCTTCAGCCGCGACGACGGCGACGACCTGGCCCCTGGCGTCAACGACCTGGTCCGCGTCTACGTCGCGATCAAGCGCAAGATCCAGGAGGGCGACAAGCTCGCCGGCCGCCACGGGAACAAGGGTGTGATCTCGAAGATCGTGCCCGAGGAGGACATGCCGCATCTGGCCGACGGGACCCCCGTCGACGTCATCCTCAACCCGCTTGGCGTGCCGAGCCGGATGAACATCGGCCAGATCCTCGAGACCCACCTCGGGTGGGTCGCGGCGAACGGCTGGTACGACGACGGCTCCGAGGCCTACAAGCAGGCCCACTCCGAAGGCGACGGCCGCGTCTACGTGGCCACCCAGGTCTTTGACGGGGCGACCGTCGAGGACGTCGACGATGCCCTCGTCGCCTGGAACGACGAGAACGCCGAGCGCGGGATCGACCTCGGGGTTGACAAGAGCGAGCGCCCCGGCGCCCGCGCCTCGGGCACCGCCCAGCTGTACAACGGCCGCACCGGCGAGCCGTACGAGGGCAAGGTGACCGTCGGCTACATGTACATCCTCAAGCTGCTGCACCTGGTTGACGACAAGATCCACGCTCGCTCGACCGGCCCGTACTCGCTCGTCACCCAGCAGCCGCTGGGCGGCAAGGCGCAGTTCGGCGGTCAGCGCTTCGGCGAGATGGAGGTCTGGGCGCTGGAGGCTTACGGCGCTGCCTACACCCTGCAGGAGATGCTCACGGTCAAGTCCGACGACACGGTCGGGCGCGTCAAGGCCTACGAGGCGATCGTCAAGGGCGAGAACATTCCCGAGCCCTCGATCCCGGAGTCCTTCAAAGTGCTGTTGAAGGAGATCCAGAGCCTCTCGCTCGACGCCAACGTGGTCTCCGAGGGCTCGGACGTCGAAATTTCCGACGAGGAAGACGACCTGCTGAAAGCAGCCGAGGAGCTGGGGATGGACCTGACCGGCGTTCGCGCCGACTCCACCAACGGAGCCGCGGACGAGCAAGAGGAGCAGGTGGTCGCCGAGGGCGAGGCTGGAACTGATGGTGATGGTGCCGGGAAAGCCGAAGAGGCCGCGCCGGCCGAGGTGGAGGACTGATGATCGACATCAATAATTTCGACGCGATCGAGATCGGGCTCGCGTCCTCGAAGAAAATCCGCTCTTGGAGCTGGGGCGAGGTAACGAAGCCCGAGACGATCAACTACCGGACGCTGAAGCCCGAGAAAGACGGGCTCTTCTGCGAGCGCATCTTCGGTCCGACCAAGGACTGGGAGTGCTACTGCGGCAAGTACAAGCGCGTCCGCTACAAGGGAATCGTCTGTGAGCGCTGCGGCGTCGAGGTGACCCGCTCCAAGGTCCGCCGCGAGCGGATGGGGCACGTCGACCTCGCTTCGCCGGTCTCGCACATCTGGTTCTTCAAGGGCGTCCCGAGCCGGATCGGCTACCTGATCGACATGGCTCCGAAAGAGCTCGAGAAGGTTCTCTACTTCGCTGCCTCGATGGTCACCTGGGTCGACGAGGAGGCCCGTGACAAAGACATCGGGAAACTGGAGAAAGAGGTCAAAAAAGTCGTGGACTCCTACGAGTCCGAAAAACAGAAAAGGACCCAGGAGCTGAACGAGTCCCTGGAGCGCCGGATCGCCTACCTGGAGGACGGCACCCAGGACAAGTTCGACGACGAAGACCACATCTGGGCCGACTCGCTGAAACTGACGGCGGCCCAGCTGCGCAAGCTCAAAGACGACGACCGCGCGAAAATGATCAAAGAACTGCGTAAACAGTTCGACGCGGAGATCTCCGACACCGAGGCCTACCTCGAAGAGGCCGGCGAGCGGATGCAAGAGGTCTGGAAGATCTTCACCGAGATGAAGCCGAAGGACGTCATCAACGACGAGACGGTCTTCCGCGAGCTCAAGGACCGGTTCGGTTCCCCGTTTGGCTGGGGCGAGTACTTCCGCGGTGGCATGGGTGCCGAAGCGGTGCGCGACCTGCTCGAGCAGGTCGACCTCGCGGCCGAAATCGAGGAGCTCGAGCAGACGATCAACAGCTCCAAAGGCCAAAAACAGGCTCGCGCGGTGAAGCGGCTGAAAGTCGCCAGCGCCTTCCACAACTCCGACAACAAGCCGGACTGGATGATCCTCGACGCGGTGCCGGTGATCCCGCCGGAGCTGCGGCCGATGGTCCAGCTGGACGGTGGCCGCTTCGCGACCTCCGACCTCAACGACCTCTACCGCCGGGTGATCAACCGCAACAACCGGCTGAAAAGGCTGCTCGACCTCGGCGCCCCCGAGATCATCGTCAACAACGAGAAGCGGATGCTGCAGGAGGCCGTCGACGCGCTGTTCGACAACGGCCGCCGCGGGCGCCCGGTCACGGGCCCCGGCAACCGGCCGCTGAAGTCGCTCTCCGACATGCTCAAGGGCAAGCAGGGCCGCTTCCGCCAGAACCTGCTCGGTAAGCGCGTCGACTACTCCGGCCGTTCGGTGATCGTCTCCGGCCCGAGCCTGCGGCTGCACCAGTGCGGCCTGCCGAAGCTCATGGCGCTGGAGCTCTTCAAGCCGTTCATCATGGCCCAGCTGGTCGAGCGCAAAGCGGTCCAGAACATCAAGGCCGCGAAGAAGATGGTCGAGTCGATGATCCCGGAGGTCTGGGACGTGCTGGAGGAAGTCATCCATCAGCACCCCGTCCTGCTGAACCGGGCGCCGACCCTGCACCGTCTCGGCATCCAGGCCTTCGAACCGGTTCTGGTCGAGGGCAAGGCGATCCAGGTCCACCCGCTGGTCTGCCACGCCTTCAACGCCGACTTCGACGGCGATCAGATGGCGGTGCACGTGCCGCTCTCCGCCGAGGCGCAGGCCGAGGCGCGGATCCTGATGCTCTCCGCCAACAACATCCTCTCCCCGGCCCACGGGGCGCCCCTGGCGACCCCGACCCAGGACATGGTGCTCGGCATCTACTACCTGACCTACGGCCCCGAAGAGGACGAGCTGGCAAAGGTCGACGAGCAGCTGAAGGCCGGCAAAGGCACGAACGGCTCAGGGCCGGCGGTGAAGGTGTTCCGCTCCGCCCAGGAGGCCGAGCTCGTCTACGAGAACGGTGGCTGCAAGCTGCACGACCAGGCCGAGTACCGGCGGGCCGGGCGCGGGCACTTCCTGACCACGGTCGGGCGGATCATCTTCAACGAGAAGATCGAAAGCGCTCTCGCCGACGCTCTCGAAGAGGACTTCGATCCCGATCAGTTCGAGTTCGTCAACCACTCGCTGAAGAAGAAGGACATCAACCAGATGGTCTCCGACCTGGTCGAGGCCTACGGTGCGCCGGCGGTCTCGCAGGTGCTCGATGCCTTCAAGGACCTGGGCTTCCACTACGCCAGCCAGGCCGGGATCACGGTTTCCAAGAACAACGTCGTGTCGCCGCCGGAGAAGGCGGAGATCCTCGATCGCTACGAGAAGGAAACCGAAGCGATCCAGCAGCAGTACGACGAGGGCTACATCACCGCCGAGGAGCGTCACGAGGCTGTGACCGCTCACTGGAACCGCGCCACCGACGAGGTTGCGCAGGCGATGGAGGACAACCTCGACGAGTTGAACCCCATCTTCATGATGGCCAACTCGGGCGCTCGCGGATCGTTCAAACAGATCCGCCAGCTGGCCGGGATGCGCGGCCTGATGGCCAACCCGAAAGGGGAGATCATCGAGCGGCCGATCAAGGCCAACTTCATGGAGGGGCTCTCGGTCCTCGAGTACTTCATCTCCACCCACGGCGCCCGAAAGGGTCTCGCCGACACGGCGCTGAGGACGGCCGACTCCGGCTACCTCACCCGCCGCCTGGTCGACGTTGCCCAGGACGTGATCGTCCGTGAGGAGGACTGCAAAACCAAAGACCACATCGAGATGGACCTGCGCAAGGACGACGGCTCCCTCAACGACAACCTGTTCGGTCGCCTGGCGGCGAAAAAGCTCGAGACCAAACGCGGTCGCGACCTGCTGAAGCGCAACCAGGAGATCACCCAGGCCGACGTCGAAGAGATCGCCGAGGCCTTCGGCGACGAGGAGGGCGTGAAGATCCCGGTCCGCTCGGCACTCAAGTGCGAGGCCGAGTCCGGGGTTTGCCGCTCCTGCTACGGCATCTCGCCGGCGACCGGCTCCACGGTCGACATCGGCGACGCGGTCGGCATCATCGCCGCCCAGTCGATCGGCGAGCCGGGGACCCAGCTGACCATGCGCACCTTCCACACCGGAGGTGTCGCCGGCCAGGACATCACCCAGGGTCTGCCGCGGATCGTCGAGCTCTTCGAGGCTCGTAAACCGAAGGGCTTGGCGCAGATGGCCGAGGCCGCGGGCAAGGTCTCGATCGAAGAAACCGACAAAGCGCTGAAAGTGATCGTCACCGAGTCGAGCGGCGAGGAGCACAGCTACAGCTTCCCGTTGCGGACCCGGCTGCACGTCGCCGACGGCGACCGCGTCGAGGTTGGTCAGCAGCTGAACGAGGGGTCGCTTTACCCGGCCGACCTGCTGGCGATTCGTGGCCGCACCGACGTCGAGGTCTACCTGGTCGACGAGGTGCAGAAGGTCTACCGCGCCCAGGGCGTCGACATCAACGACAAGCACATCGAGATCATCGCCCGGCAGATGCTGAAGAAGGTGCGGATCGAGTCGAAGGGCTCGACCAGCCTCCTGCCCGGCCAGCTCGAGGATCGCGGCAGCCTCAAACGGCTGAACAAAAAGACCAAGGAAGATGGCGGCACCCCGGCCAAAGGCGAGGAGGTCATCCTCGGGATCACCAAGGCCTCGCTGGCAACCGAGTCCTTCCTCTCGGCGGCCTCCTTCCAGGAGACCACGAAGGTGCTCACCGACGCTGCCCTCGAGGGCAAACGGGATCGCCTGGTCGGCCTCAAGGAGAACGTGATCATCGGCAAGCTGATCCCGGCCGCGACCGGCCTCAAGCACTACCGCACGGTCGCGATCGAGCCGGCCGAACCGATCGAGGCTCCGGCCGACGAGCTGCTCGAAGAAGACGAGCTCGCCGCCGAACTCGGCGTCGACGGGGTCGAGGCTCCAGTCGAGGGTTTCGGCACCTCCTTCGCGGAGGAGCTCGAGGAGCTAGCGCAGGAGATCGAGTCGAGCTCCGAAGAAGCTAAATAGCCCGAGTGATTTAAAGCACAAGAATTGGGTAGATAAGAAGTACCCCAAGACAACGAAGAGAGCTTCCGCATCTTGAGGTACTTCATTTCTCCTTGAGCGCCGAGAGGTTGGGACCCCAATCCCGACCTCTCGGCGTTTCAAGTTGTGGGACGACCATCCGGCCTATGCTCTGGTCATGGTCGCTGATCTCGATGATGTCCTCGAGGTGGCCGCTCTGAACGACACGGAGCGGCGGGTTGTCGTTCGCATCCTCAATCGCTTGCGGTCGAAGCTCGGGCCCGATCTGCTCGCCGTCTGGCTTTATGGATCACGTGCCCGCGGGGAGGCCGATCCGACCGAGACCGATCCCGACCTCCGCTCCGACGTCGACCTGCTGGCCATTGTCAACTCCTCCCGGGATGTCTCGGAGCTTCAATTGTGGGCGCTGCCGATGGTGGAAGAGGAGGGGGATGCCGAGGGAGACAGCCCCGTCTACTACTCGCTGCGCGTCTTCGACACCGACTGGCTGCGCGGGCGCCGCCAGATCCGCTCTTTCTTCATTCAGGAGGTCGATCGCGACAAGCTGATCCTCAGCGGCGGTAGGCTCGATGGGGAGGAGTACCAATGAGCCCCCGGTCAGAGGAGTTCATCGAGCAGGCTCGCGATCGCCTGACTGCAGCCCAGGAGGCGCTTACCGCAGGTCATCTCGGCGTCGCGGTCAGCGTCGCTTACTACTCGATGCTCTACGCCGCTCGCGCCACCCTCTCCGAGGACGACGAGAACGCCCGTTCCCACCGCGGCACCTGGAACCTCTTCCGGATCAAGTACGTCACCACCGACGCTTTTGACGCCGCGCTCTTCACCAAAGCGCAGCACGCCCAGGTGGCACGCGAGGCCGGCGATTACCAGGCGGTCAACCCCACCGCCGAGCAGGCCGAAGACTATGTCGCCGCTGCCGAGAAGTTCCTCGCCTCGGTCGAGCGGATGCTCGAATAGCGGACATGTCCGCGCCGGCGCCGGCTGCGACTGGCCAGGCGGCCAGTTCGTTAGATTCCCGGCATGTCCTCGACGCGGAAAGTCTGCATCATTGGCGCCGGCAGCTCCGGGATCGTCGCCGCGCAGGTGCTGGATGCGCGGGGGATCCCCTTCGACTGCTTCGAGAAGGGCTCCCACATCGGCGGTAATTGGCGCTTCGAAAACGACAACGGGATGTCGTCGGCCTACCGCTCGCTGCACATCAACACCTCCCGCCGGGTGATGGCCTTCAAGAGCCTGCCGATGCCCGATCACTTCCCGGATTACCCCGACCACTTCCAGATGGCGGCCTACTTCGACGAATTCGCCGACCACTTCGGCTTGAGGGAGAAGATCAGCTTCCGCACCGAGGTGACCAAGGTCGAGCCCGCCGACGGCGAATTGGCGGTGACGACCAAGTCCGAGAGCGGGGCGGAGGCCTGCGAGCGCTACCGCGCCGTCCTCGTCGCCAACGGCCACCACTGGGACCCGCGCTGGCCCGAGCCCGCCTTCCCCGGCTCGCAAGAGTTCGAGGGCGAGCAGATGCATGCCCACCACTACCGCGAGCCCGACGTCCTGCGCGGCAAGCGCGTGCTGGTGCTCGGGCTCGGCAACTCGGCGACGGACATCGCCGTCGAGTCCTCGCGGATCGCCGATAAGACCTTCCTCTCCACTCGCCGGGGCGCTTACGTCATCCCCAAGTACGTCAACGGCAAGCCGATCGACGAGCTCTCAAACCCAATCACCTCGATGACCCCGCTGGCGGTGCAGCGATTCTTCGCGATGCGCGCCTTGGCCGTCGCCTCCGCCGCCGACCCCACCGCATACGGGCTGCCGAAGCCGGATCACAAGCTGTTCGAGGCGCACCCGACGGTCTCCTCGGAGCTGCTACCCCGGCTCGGCCACGGCGACATCACCCCGAAGCCCAACATCAACCGCTATTCCGGCGGCCGCACGGTCCGCTTCGTCGACGGCACCGAGGAGGAGATCGATCTCGTCGTCTACTGCACCGGCTACAAGATGAGCTTCCCCTTCTTCGACCCGAAGGTTCTCGCCGCCCCCGACAACCGCCTGCCTCTCTACCGCCGGGTCGTCTCGGTCGAGCGCCCGGGCCTCTACTTCATCGGTTTCATCCAGCCGCTCGGCCCGATCATGCCGCTGGCCGAGGCGCAGTGCGAATGGGTCGCCGATCTGCTCACCGGCGCGACGCTACCGCCGGCGGGGGAGATGAAGCGGGAGATCGCGAAGGAGGAACGGAAGCAGGCGAAGCGCTTCGTCAGCTCTAAGCGTCATACCGTCGAGGTGGACTTCCACCCTTATCTGCGCGAGATCCGGCGCGAGCGAAAGCGGGCTGCGCAGCCGGCTTGACCACCCGGGTGCGCCCGCCAGGCGGGCAATGCGGCACCGGCAGCGAGGCGCCGCCACCGTGCGGCCCACCGCGACGAGGCCCCCGCGGCGTGCGCGGCCGCGGCCGGCGCCTGGAGCCGCCGTCCTCGTCGGTCGCCGCCTCCGGCTCGTCGTGCTGCTTCGCCGCCCAATAGACGAGCCACATCGAAGCCAGAACCGGGATCTTGAGGACCACGGCAAGGAAAAAGATCGGCCAGAACCCCGTCACCTGAAGCAGTGTAGAGACCTCTTCAGCACGGCCCATCAGCCCAGCGAAAGCGCCCAGGACTCGAGCGCCGCAACATGCCCCTCCTCGAGCCCGAGATGCGGCTCCGTAGGCACCAGCAACGTAGGCCACCCCCGCCGCTCCGCCCACTCGAAACAGCTCTCATCGAAGTTGTCATCCACCCAAGCAATCGCCCGGTGCCCGGCGAAGCCCTCGATCGCCGCCAGCTTCCAATGAGCCCCACCGCTCCGCGGAGCTACGTCGAAGCTGATGTGGGGCAGCTCAGGCAGACCAAGTAGGCCAGGCAGGTAGAAGTTCGCTTTGTCCTCCCAGCCACTCGCCCAGACCAGCTCGAAGTGCTCCGAAAGCCGCAATAGCCGATCCCCGACTGGCAGCGAGATGGCGTGCGGCACACCATCAACTAGCTGTAGCCGAGTTTGCGGCGGCTGCTCCTCCCACCCGAACAAGCTGATGACCCCGTCGATATCAACCGCCAAAAGCGGCCTGTCGAAGGACGGGGGATGCCCCTCGGGCTGGCGGATACTCAAAATGACGGCCTAATTAGGCCGTCATTTGTCAGAACGAGGGGCATCCCCCGTCCCTCTACCAGCGGTAATGCGCGAACGCTTTGTTCGCCTGCGCCATGCGGTAAATGTCGTCCTTCCGCTTCCAGGCGCTGCCCTGCTGCTGATTAGCGTCGAGAATCTCCCCCGCTAGCCGCTCGGCCATCGAGTACTCGCGACGGGCCCGGGCGAACTGGACGAGCCAGCGGACCGCCAGGGTGCGCGCGCGGCGGGCGGGAACCTCGACCGGCACCTGGTAGGTGGCGCCGCCGACGCGGCGGGAGCGAACCTCGAGCACCGGAGTCAGCTGTTTGATTGCCGCCTCCAGGGTCTCGACCGCGTCCTCGCCGGTTTTCTCGCCGACGATCGCCAGGGCGTCGTACACGATCCGCTCGGCAAGGCTCTTCTTGCCGTCGCTCATCACCTTGTTGATCAGCTGCTGGACGAGGCGGTTGCGGTGCCTGGCGTCCGGTTCGACCGGCCGGATCTGTGCTGCGGAGCGGCGCGGCATTAGGAAGCTTTGACCCCGTAGCGGGAACGGGCCTGCTTGCGGTCGGAGACGCCGGCCGCATCGAGGGTGCCGCGGACGACCTTGTAGCGAACGCCCGGCAGGTCCTTGACGCGACCACCCCTGATCAGGACCACGGAGTGCTCCTGCAGGTTGTGCCCCTCGCCCGGGATGTAGGTGGTGACCTCCATCCCGTTGGTGAGGCGGACACGGGCGATCTTGCGCAGGGCCGAGTTCGGCTTCTTCGGCGTCACCGTGGCGACACGGGTGCAAACGCCGCGCTTCTGTGGGGCAGCTACGCGCTTCTTGCGGCCCTGGCCCGACTTGAGGCCCGGGGTCGCGGTCTTCTTCTTCGGGCTCTTGCGGCCCTTCCTGACAAGCTGATTCGTATTCGGCACGGCCGCGCATAGTAGAGCAGTCCGGCCAAAACCATCCCCCCGGCTGCTGCGAGCTCGGCGAAGAAGCCGTCCTCGAGCACCGCGGTGGCCCCGGCGAAGCGGCTGGTTTGGGCGCCCTCGTCGAGGCCGGCAGGCAGGTCGACGAGGAGGATCACGGCGATCGAGACCAGGCCGAGGGCGGCGACGAGGAGGCCAAGGTTGCGCCGCTCGCGAACCAGCGCCAGGAAGCCGACGACGATCGCGGCGAGCCCGACCGGCACCAGTAGGTAGGCGTGAGCGTCGCCGGCCGTCCGCGCAGCTTCGGTGGGGACGGCGGCGACCTGGGGGAGCCCGGCATATCCCGGCTGCCCGATCTCCACCGCCCGGTAGTCGATGAACTGGGAGACGGCGAGCAGGCCCCCGGCAGCGATCAGGACCACGGCGGCGGCCCGCGCCGGGGTCAGCACCTCGCTCGCGGCCGTGGCCAGCCGCACCAGCAGCCCGCAAACCCGGCGCACCCCACGGTCGAGCAGGGCGAGCCCGTGGAAGAAGGTGGCGAGCAGCGGCCGCAGCCGCGGCCACAGCCAGGCCCATGCCAGAGCCATGTATTGTCGGCCACGCGCGACCGCCGGATGGGCCCGCTCCAGGCCCCGATTGCCGACCCGGTCGACCTGTCGCGACCAGCGGCGAAGCGCTGCTATCATCGCCCGTCGCTCAGGCAGTTTTCGCTGTTTTTTCGCAGGACGCTTCGCCGGGCCCCCTGGGGCCTTTTTTTGCGGCTTATCACGACTACTGGACTTAGGACTCATGGCACGCAGCTTTCCACTAGAGAAAACTCGGAACATCGGGATCATGGCGCACATCGACGCCGGTAAGACGACGACGACCGAGCGCATCCTCTACTACACCGGGCGCACCCACAAAATGGGCGAGGTCCACGAGGGCGCTGCCGTCATGGACTGGATGGAACAGGAGCAGGAGCGAGGGATCACGATCACCTCGGCTGCGACCGCCTGCGAGTGGAAGGACCACCGCATCAACATCATCGACACGCCCGGCCACGTCGACTTCACGGTCGAGGTCGAGCGTTCGCTGCGCGTGCTCGACGGGGCGATTGCCGTCTTCGACGCCGTCGCCGGCGTCGAGCCCCAGTCGGAGACCGTCTGGCGCCAGGCCGACAAGTACGGCGTCCCCCGCTTCGCCTACATCAACAAGATGGACCGCACCGGGGCCGACTTCTTCAACTCCGTGCAGACGATGAAGGACCGGCTCGGCGCCAACCCGCTGCCGATCCAGCTGCCGATCGGCGCCGAGGAGAACTTCAAAGGCGTCGTCGACCTGGTGCGGATGAAGGGCCTTGTCTGGACCGACGAGCTTGGTGCCGCCTACGAGGAGATCGAGATCCCCGAGGACCTCACCGACCAGGCGGAGGAATACCGCACCGCCCTGATCGAAGCCTGCGCCGACTACGACGAAGAGCTGATGGAAGCCTTCCTCGGCGAGGAAGAGATCCCCGAGGAGAAGCTGATCGCCTCGCTGCACGAGGCGACGCTCTCGACCACCATCACCCCGGTCCTCTGCGGCACCTCCTTCAAGAACAAGGGCGTGCAGCCGCTGCTCGATGCGATCGTCGAACTACTGCCTTCGCCGCTCGAGGTACCGGCGGTCACCGGCGTCGTCCCGGCCGGCAAGGGCCAGCCCGAGGACATCGAGGCCGAGCGTGAAGCCTCAGACAGCGCCCCGTTCGCAGCGCTCGCCTTCAAGGTCATGTCCGACCCCTACGTTGGCAAGCTCACCTACTTCCGTGTCTACTCGGGCAAGCTCGAGAAAGGCGGCCGCGTCCTCAACGTGAAAACCGGCAAGACCGAGCGGATCGGCCGGCTGCTGATGATGCATGCCAACAGCCGCGAGGAGATCGACGAGTGCTACGCGGGCGACATCTGCGCCGGCGTCGGCCTCAAAGAAACCGGCACCGGCGACACCCTGGCCGCGCCCGACGCGCCGATCGCCCTGGAGAGCATCGAATTCCCGGAGACCGTGATCGCGGTCGCGATCGAGCCGAAAACGAAGGCCGACCAGGAGAAGATGGGCAACGCCCTGCAGCGGCTGGGCGAAGAGGACCCGACCTTCCGGATCGAATCCGACGAGGAAACCGGCCAGACCCTGATCCACGGGATGGGCGAGCTCCACCTCGAGGTGATCGTCGACCGGATGCTGCGCGAGTTCAAAGTCGAGGCCAACGTCGGCAAGCCGCAGGTCGCCTACCGCGAGACGATCCGCAAGCGGGTCGAGAAGGTCGAGTCCCGGTTCGTCCGCCAGACCGGCGGTCGCGGCCAGTTCGGCCACGTCGTCATCAACCTCGAGCCGGCGCCCGAGGAAGGCTTCGTCTTCGAGGACAAGATCAAGGGTGGCGTCATCCCCAACGAGTTCATAGGCCCGGCCGAAGCGGGGATGCGCGAGGCGCTGGAAAACGGCGTCAAGGCCGGCTACCCGATGGTCGACGTCAAAGCCGAACTCGTCGACGGCTCCTACCACGACGTCGACTCCTCGGAGATGGCGTTCAAGATCGCCGGCTCGATGGCGATCCAGGAAGGCGCGAAGAAGGCGAACCCGGTCCTGCTGGAGCCCGTGATGGCGGTGGAGGTGGTCACCCCCGAGGACTTCCTCGGCGACGTGATCGGCGACCTCTCCCGGCGCCGCGGCAAAGTCCAGGGCCAGGACCAGCGCGGCAACGCCCTCGCGGTACAGGCCTTCGTCCCGCTCGGTGAAATGTTCGGTTACGCGACCGAACTGCGGTCGATGACCCAGGGCCGGGCGACCTACACGATGCAGTTCGAGCGCTACGAGGAGGTCCCCGGCAACATCGCCGAGGAGATCGTCGAGCACCGCTCGGGTGACCCGGTAGGTGCGGCCTCATGAGGCCGACCGCAGACGGGCACTGAACCTGGCTATATTTCCCGGGTTGCCCGCAGGCAGCATGAGGCTGCCGCGATTGAGCCGCCCACAAGACTCAAGCAACTAGATCAGACAGAACACACAACTTTCGAAAGGCAACGGAGAGAATGTCGAAGGAGAAATTCGAGCGCGATAAGCCGCACGTCAACGTCGGGACCATCGGTCATATCGACCACGGCAAGACGACGTTGACGGCTGCGATCACGAAAACGCTCTCCACCGTGGGCGGTGCCGAAGCACACAGCTTCGAAGAGATCGACAACGCTCCGGAGGAGAAGGAACGCGGCATCACGATCGCGACCTCGCACGTCGAGTACCAGACCGAGAACCGGCACTACGCCCACGTCGACTGCCCGGGCCACGCCGACTACGTGAAGAACATGATCACCGGCGCCGCCCAGATGGACGGCGCGATCCTGGTCGTCTCGGCCGCTGACGGCGTCATGCCTCAGACCCGCGAGCACATCCTTCTCGCCCGCCAGGTGAACGTTCCGCACGTCGTCGTCTTCCTCAACAAGATCGATCAGGTCGACGACGAGGAACTCGTCGAGCTGGTCGAGGAGGAGGTCAAGGAACTCCTTGACGAGTACGACTTCCCGGGCGAAGAGACCCCGATCATCAAAGGCTCGGCGCTGAAGGCGCTGGAAGGCGACGAGGAGGCCCAGAAAGCCGTCTTCGAGCTGGCCGCGGCGCTCGACTCCTACATCCCGGAGCCGGTCCGCGAGCTCGACAAACCCTTCCTGATGCCGATCGAGGACATCTTCTCGATCACCGGCCGCGGCACCGTCGCCACCGGGCGTATCGAGCAGGGGGTCGTCAACACCGGCGACGAGGTCGAAATCGTCGGTATCCACCCCGAGACCAGCAAAACCACCGTCACCGGCGTCGAGATGTTCCGCAAGATCCTCGACGAGGGTCAGGCCGGCGACAACATCGGCGCCCTCCTCCGCGGCACCAAGCGCGAGGAGATCGAGCGCGGCCAGGTTCTCTGCAAGCCGGGCTCGATCACGCCGCACACCAAGTTCAAAGCTGAGGTCTACTGCCTGAAGAAGGAGGAGGGCGGTCGTCACACGCCGTTCTTCTCCGGCTACCGGCCTCAGTTCTACTTCCGGACCACCGACGTGACCGGGATCGCCAACCTCCCCGAGGGGACCGAGATGGTGATGCCGGGCGACAACGTCGAGATGACGATCGAGCTGATCCAGCCGATCGCCATGGATCAGGGTCTGCGGTTCGCCATCCGCGAGGGTGGCCGCACCGTCGGCTCGGGGGTCGTCGCCGAGATCATCGAGTAGCGACTCCCGGGGCGGGCCTCCACCCGCCCCACCCCGCCCACGGGCGGGTTTGACAACTGCAAGGACATACGACCGGGGCGGCGCCCCAAGTTCGGGGCCCCGCCCTCTTTGCGCGGTAAAGCGAAGAAGAAAGACAAGAGAAGCAAGCAAGTGGCCACCATCGCGGCACAGAAAATTCGAATCCGACTGAAGGCGTACGACCATGACGCCATCGATCGGGCTGCCAAAGAGATCGTCGAGACCGCCGAGCGCACCGGCGCCACCGTCTCCGGTCCGGTGCCGCTGCCGACCGAGAAAAACGTCTACTGCGTGATCCGCTCTCCGTTCAAGGACAAGGACTCGCGCGAGCACTTCGAGATCCGCACGCACAAGCGGCTGATCGACATCCTCCAGCCGTCGCCGAAAACCGTCGACTCGCTGCAGCGCTTGGACTCGCTGCCCGCGGGCGTCGACATCGAGATCAAGCTCTAGGCGTGACTGATGGCGGCGATCCTCGGCAAGAAGCTCGGCATGACCCAGGTCTTCAAAGAGGACGGCAGCGTCGTCCCCGTCACCGTGATCGAGGCTGGTCCCTGCAAGGTGACCGCGGTCCGCAACGCTGACCGCGACGGCTACGCAGCTGTCCAGCTCGCCTTTGGCGAGGTCAAGCAGGGCAAGCTGAGCAAGGCCGAGGAAGGTCACCTGAAAAAGGCCGGCGCCGCCCCGTCCCGTCACCTGGTCGAGTTCCGCGACGAGGACCTAGGCGCCGAGGAGGGCCCGAAGGTAGGCGACGACGTCACCGTCGCCGGCTTTGAGCCTGGCCAGAAGGTCAAGGTCGCCGGGATCTCGATCGGCAAGGGCTTCCAGGGCGGGATCAAGCGCCATAACTTCAGTCGCGGCCCCGTCAGCCACGGCTCCCACAACGTCCGCGCCCCCGGCTCGATCGGCGCCAGCGCCTTCCCCGCCCGCGTCTTCAAAGGCATGCGGATGCCGGGTCAGATGGGTAACAAGCGCGTCACCCAGAAGGGGCTGGAAATTGCCGACATCGACGCCGACCGCAACCTGCTCTTGATCAAAGGCTCGGTGCCCGGCTCGCGCAACGGAATCGTCGAGGTGAGGACCGATGGCTAGCGCCAAAGCGACCGTCCTCGGCAAAAGCGGCAAAGCCGACCTGCCTGACTTCTTCGCCGAGCCCTTCCACCAGTCGCTGGTGCACGAGGCCGCGCGGGCGGACCTCAACGCGCGCCGCCGCGGCACCGCTTCGACCCTGACCCGCGGCGAGGTCGCCTTCACCACCGCCAAGGCCTGGCGTCAGAAGGGCACCGGCCGCGCCCGCGTCGGCACGCTCGGCGTCCCGAACCGCTTCGGCGGCGGCGTCGCCTTCGGCCCGAAGCCGCGCAAGTACACGGTCAAGGTCAACCGCAAAGCCCGCCGCCGGGCGATGCGCTCCGCCCTCTCGGTCCATGCCGAGCGCGGCTCCGTCGCCGTTCTCGACGCTTCCACCTTCGACACCCCTTCGACCAAGACCGCAGCGCAGGCGCTGGAGAAATGGGGCGCCAAAGGCTCGCTGCTGGTGATCGTCACCGGCGATGAGGTCGGGGCGATGAAGAGCTTCCGCAACCTGCGTCGGACCCAGGTTGTCGAGGTCGGCGCCGTTGGAGTAGCCGACGTGATCGGCGCCGCCGCCATCGTCATCTCCGAAACCGCGCTCGAGGCACTGAAGGAGAGGCTCGGCTGATGGACGCCCGCTCGATCCTCATCCGCCCGGTGATCTCGGAGAAGAGCTATGCCCTGATCGCCGAGGGCAAGTACACGTTCCGCGTCGACGACCGCGCTCACAAGACGCAGATCGCCCAGGCCGTGGAAGAGGTCTTCAATGTTGACGTTGCCGGGGTCCGGACCGCCAAGGTGCGCTCGAAGCCGAAGCGCCGCGGCCTCACCAAAGGCAAGACCCGCGCCTGGAAGAAGGCGATCGTCCAGCTCGCCCCGGGTGAGCGGATCGAGCTGTTCGAGGGCGCCGAGACCGCCTAGGAATGAGAAGAGACTGAGCTATGCCTAACCGCAAAACGAAACCGACCAGCCCCGGCCGCCGCTTCGCGACCTACCCGCTGCGCGAGCAGGTGACCGCCTCCGAGCCGGAGCGGAAGCTGACCGAAGGGCTGAAAAAGTCCGGCGGCCGCAACGTCAACGGCCGCGTCACCGCCCGCCACCGCGGCGGCGGCGCCAAGCGGCGCTACCGGAAGATCGATTTCAAGCGGCTCAAGGACGGTGTGCCCGCGAAGGTCGCCTCGATCGAGTACGACCCCAACCGCACCTGCTACATCGCTCTCCTGCACTACGCCGATGGCTTCAAGGACTACATCCTCGCCCCGGCGCAACTGCAGGTCGGCGACACCGTCAATTCGGGCCCCGAGGCCGACATCAAACCCGGCCACGCGATGGCCCTGGGCCAGATGCCTACCGGCACGATCGTCCACAACGTCGAGCTGATCCCCGGCCAGGGCGGCAAGCTCGGCCGCTCCGCCGGTACCTCGATCCAGCTGGTGGCGAAGGAGGGGGAGATGGTCACCCTGCGGCTGCCGTCCTCGGAGATGCGGATGGTCCGCGCCGAGTGCCGCGCCAGCATCGGCGTCCTCTCCAACGCCGAGCACCAGAACATGAAGGTCGGCAAGGCCGGCCGCAGCCGCCACAAGGGCAAGCGCCCGCAGAGCCGCGGCGTCGCGATGAACCCCGTCGACCACCCGCACGGCGGCGGCGAGGCGCACCACACCCCCGGCGGCCACCCGGTCACCCCGTGGGGCAAACCGACGCTCGGCTACCGCACCCGCAAGAAGGGCAAGCAGTCTGACCGCTACATCGTCCGCGGCCGTCGCCGCGGCAAGAAGAAGGGCCGTTAGAGATGGGACGTTCGACGAAAAAGGGCCCGTGGGTCGAAGAGCGCCTGATGGGGCGGATCACGGCGCTGAACGAGGCCAACAAAAAACAGATGGTCAAAACCTGGTCGCGGACCTCGACGATCTTCCCGGAGATGGTCGGCCACACGATCGCCGTCCACGACGGCAAAAAACACGTTCCGGTCTTCATCTCGGAGTCGATGGTCGGGCACAAGCTCGGCGAGTTCGCCCCGACCCGCACGTTCCGCTCCCACGGCGGCAGGGACTAGTGACTGATGGCTGACGAGAACAAAGACAAAAAAGCCGCGAAAAAACCAGCGGCTAAAAAAGATTCGAAAGCCAAAAAAGCTCCGGCCAAAAAAGCCGAGAAAAAACCGTCTGCCAAAAAAGAGACGAAAAAATCTCCGGCGAAAAAAGAGACGAAAGCCAAAAGCAAAAAAGCCGAGAGCAAAAAAGAGTCTTCGAAAGCCAAAAAAGCTCCCGCCAAAAAAGCCCCGAAAGCACCGGCGGCACCCCCCGTCGTCAAAGCCAGCGCCCGCTACGTGCGGATCGCCCCGCGCAAGGCGCGGCTGATCGCCGACCAGGTGCGCGGCATGCACATCGAGAGCGCCCGGGCGCTGCTGCAGTTCTCGCCCCGCGGCGCCGCCCACCCGATCCACAAGCTGATCAACTCCGCCGCGGCCAACGCGGAAAACAACCACGACCTGATCGGCGACGAGATGCGCATCGCCTCGATCACCGTCGACGAGGGGCCGACCCTGCGCCGCTTCCGCCCGCGGGCGATGGGCCGGGCCACCCCGATCAACAAGCGAACCAGCCACATCCGTGTGGCCCTGACCCCGGTGGAGGACTAAGCATGGGACAGAAGATCCACCCCGAGGGTTTCCGCGTCGGCTACATCCACGACTGGAAGTCGAACTGGTACGAGGACAAAAACTTCGCCGACGTCCTCCAGGAAGACCTGCAGATCCGGGACCACATCGAAAACAAGCTTTCCCACGCGGGTCTCTCGAGCATCACGATCGAGCGTCGCGGCGAGGTCGCGGTCGACATCCACACGGCCCGGCCGGGGATCGTCATCGGCAAGTCGGGCAGCGAAGTCGACGCCCTGCGCAAAGAGCTGCACAAGCTCACCGGCAGCCCGGTGAAAGTCAACATCCGCGAGGTCAAGCGCCCCGAGCTCGACGCCAAACTGGTCGCCCAGTCGATCGCCGAGCAGCTGCAGAACCGGGTCGCCTTCCGCCGGGCGATGAAACGCGCGCTGACCTCGGCGATGCGCTCCGGCGCCAAGGGCGTCAAGGTCCAGGTCTCCGGCCGCCTCGGCGGCGCCGAGATGGCGCGGACCGAAAGCTACTCCGACGGCCGCGTGCCGCTGCACACGCTGCGCGCCGACATCGACTACGGCTTCTTCGAGGCCCGCACGACGACCGGCCGGATCGGCGTCAAATGCTGGATCAACAAGGGCGAGGTGATGCCGGAGGGGTTCCGCTCCGACCTCGTCTCCGGCGACAGCGCCCCCGACAGCGGTCGTGGCGGTCGCCGCGACGATCGCGACCGCGACCGCGGTGGACGCGGACGCGGCGATCGCGGCGGGCGCGGACCGGGTGGAGATCGCGGTGGACGCGGCGGCGGCGGACGTGGTCCCGGTGGCCGTGGCCCCGGCGGCGGCGGACGCGGCGGACAGCGTGGAGGTGGTCGCTGATGTTGATGCCGAAACGGGTCAAGCACCGCAAACAGTTCCGCGGCCGCATGCGCGGCAACACCAAGGGCGGCAGCACCGTCGCCTTCGGCGAGTACGGGATCAAGGCGCTCGAGCGCGGCTGGATCACCAACCGCCAGATCGAGGCCGCCCGTATCGCGATGACCCGCAAGATCAAACGTGGCGGCAAGGTCTGGATCAACGTCTTCCCCGACAAGCCCTACACGAAGAAGCCCGCCGAGACGCGGATGGGCTCCGGCAAGGGCAACCCCGAGGGCTGGGTCGCCGTGGTCAAGCCGGGCAAGGTCATGTTCGAGCTGGCCGGCGTCCCGGAGGACCTGGCGCGCGAAGCGCTGCGCCTCGCCGGGCACAAGCTTCCGGTAAAAACCAAATTCGTCATGCGCGAGGGGGCCGGCGAGTGATGAAGGCCGCCGAGGCGCATAACCTCAAAGACGACGAGCTGGTGGCGAAACTGATCGACGCCAAGCAGGAGGCCTTCAACCTCCGCTTCCGGCACGCCACCGGAGAGCTCGAGAACACCGCCCGCCTCGGGCAGGCGAAGAAGGACATCGCGCGCCTGCTGACGGTGGCCAAGGCACGAGGCATTGACGTAGAGAAAGAGACGCGACGGATATGAGCGACGACGAGACGAAAAAAGACGAGACCACTGAGCAGGAGCCCCAGGACGAGGCCGCGGGGGCCGCGGGCCCTGTCTCCGATACGACCTCCTCGCCAACCGGCGAGGATCCCGCATCGTCGCCACCCGCGGCAGATGCGCCTGAGGAGGAGGCTCCTGCGGAAGAGGCTGCCGCAGAGGCGCCTGACGACGCTCCCGCCGCGGAAGCTGAAGCTTCAGAGTCGAACCCTGAGGACGACCTTCCCTGGAAGGAGCGCCGCCGGCTGCAGAAATCGCGGCGGCAGCCGCGTAAAGCCGGGCCCTCCGACCCCGACGAGCGCAAGGCGCAACGGGCGCAGGATCGTCAGCGCAAGGCGGAGCTGCGCCGCAAGCAGCGTGCCGCCGCGAAGACCGGCCGCACCGCCGGCACCGGCACCGCGCCGGCTGAGCGCGACTCGAACGCGGCCAAGGTTCGCCAGGGCATCGTCGTTTCCAGCAAAGGCGACAAGTCGATCACCGTCCGCATCGACATCGCCCGCCGTCACCGCACCTACGAGAAGATCGTCCGCAGCTCGACCAGGCTGCATGCTCACGACGAGAAGAACGAGGCCGGCGAGGGCGACGTGGTCCGCGTGATCGAGACCCGGCCGCTCTCCAAGACCAAGCGCTGGCGCCTGGTCGACGTGGTGGAGAAAGCCCGATGATCCAGCAGGAGTCAAGGCTCAAGGTCGCCGATAACTCGGGCGCGCGCGAGATCCTCTGCATCCGCGTCAAAGGCGGCTCGCACCGTCGTTACGCGAGCGTCGGCGACGTCATCACCGCGACCGTGAAATCGGCCAGCCCGCAGGGCGGTGTCCGCAAGGGCGAGGTCGTGCAGGCCGTCGTCGTCCGCACCCGCAAGCCGCTCAGCCGCCCTGATGGCACCTACATCTCCTTCGACGAGAATGCCGCGGTGCTGATCGACCCGGCCAGCAACAACCCGCGCGGGACCCGCATCTTCGGGCCCGTCGCCCGCGAACTCCGCGATCGCAACTTCATGAAAATCATCTCGCTGGCGCCGGAGGTCCTCTGATGGCGAAGCGGATGCGCATTCGCACCGATGACCAGGTTCTGCTGATCGGCGGCAAGGACGCCGGCAAGAAAGGCCGCGTCGTCCGGACCGATCCGAAAAAGCGCCGCGTCTACGTCGAGGGCCTGAACATGATCAAGCGCCACGAACGACCGCGCTCGCAGGGTGACCTCAAAAACGCCCAGGCCGGCGGCATCGTCGAGAAGGAGGGTCCGATCGACGTCTCCAACGTGATGCTGCTCGATCCCAAAGACAACAAACCGAGCCGGGTCGGCGTTCGCGTCGACAAAGGCGGCAAGCGCGTCCGCTACGCGAAGCGGACCGGGAACGAGATCGGCTGATGGAGGCGACCGTGGCACCGACCCAGCAGGCCGCGCCGCCGCCGCGGCTGCGCGACAAATATGAGCAGGACGTCCTGCCGGCGCTGACGAGGAAATTCGGCTACTCGACGCCGATGGAGGCCCCGCGCCTGGAGAAGATCACCCTCAACATGGGGCTGGGCAAAGAGAAACAGGACAAACGCTCCTTCGAGCTTGCCCAGGAGCAGCTGGCGACGATCGCCGGCCAGCACCCGAACGTGCGCCGTGCCCGCAAGTCGGTCGCTTCCTTCAAGCTGCGCGAGGGGATGCCGGTCGGCGTCTCGGTGACGCTGCGGCGAGCCCGGATGTGGGAGTTCCTCGACCGCCTGATCTCGATCGCGGTGCCGCGGATCCGCGACTTCCGCGGCCTCAACCCGCGCTCCTTCGACGGCCGCGGCAACTACTCGATGGGCGTCAAAGAGCAGCTGATCTTCCCCGAAATCGACTACGACTCAATCGACATCGTGCGGGGGCTGGACGTGACGATCACGACTTCCGCTAAAACTGACGTCGAGGCTTTCGAGCTGCTGCTCGGTCTCGGGTTCCCTTTCGCCCAGGAGGGACGGCCCGGTCAGGCCGAACGTGAAGCCGAAGAAAAGGAAGCCGAAGAAGAGCAGCAGAAAGAGGAAGCCCGCCAGAAGGCCGAAATCGAGCAGGCGGCCCTCGAGCAGCTGAAAGAGGAGAACCCCGAGGCCTACGCCAAGCCGGAAGGCGAGGATGAGGGTGCCGCCGAGGGCCGAGACGACGAGCAGGCCGAGAAACCGGCCGAGGAGAGTTCTGAGAATGGCTAAGACTTCGATGAAGGTGAAGCAGGCGCGGGATCCGAAGTTCAAATCCCGCAGCTACAACCGCTGCCGGCGCTGCGGTCGCCCGCGCGCCTACTTCCGTAAATTCGGCCTCTGCCGGATCTGCCTGCGCGAGGCCGCGCACGAGGGGTACATCCCCGGAATGACCAAGTCGAGCTGGTAGGACGAGGACGATGCACACCGACCCGATCGCCGATTACCTGACCCGGATCCGCAACGCGATCCGCGCCGGCCACGACGAGGTGGAGATCCCCCTCAACGGCCTCAAGCTCGAGATCTCCCGGATCCTCAAGGAGCAGGGCTACATCAAGGACTTCAGCCGCAAGCCGGCTGCGGTCGGCGAGGCGATCAAGGTCGAGCTCAAGTACACCGAGGACCGCCGGCCGGTGATCCTCGGGATCGAAAGGGTCTCGCGCCCGGGGCGTCGCCGTTACGTCGACCACAAAAACGTCCCCCGGGTCGACGGCGGGACCGGCACCGCGATCGTCAGCACCTCCACCGGCGTGATGACCGGCCACGAAGCGCGCAACAAGGGAGTCGGTGGCGAGGTCGTCGCCTACGTCTGGTGATCTGAATGAGCCGCATCGGAAGAAAGCCCGTCAACGTTCCCGACGCCGTCACGGTCGAGATCGCCCCTGGGAAAGTCGCCGTCAAAGGCCCGAAAGGGGAGCTGCGCCAGGATCTCTCGCCCGACATGAAGGTCGAGCAGGAGGATGGCGTCGTCACGATCAGCCGCCCGACCGATCGCGGCGAGCACCGGGCCCTGCACGGGCTCACCCGCAGCCTGATCGCGAACATGGTCGAGGGCGTCACCGACGGCTTCGAGAAGCGCTTGGAAATCCAGGGCGTCGGCTATCGCGCGGCCCTGAAAGGGAAAAAGCTCGAGCTCGCGCTCGGCTACTCGCACCCGGTCGCGATCGACGCCCCTGAGGGCATCGAGTTCGAAGTTCCGCAGCCGACCGAAGTCATCATCAAAGGCATCGACAAGCAGCTGGTCGGCCAGGTCGCCGCGGACATCCGCAAGCGCCGCCCGCCGGAGCCCTACAAGGGCAAGGGCATCCGCTACAAGGACGAGCAGGTGCTGCGGAAGGTGGGTAAGCGCGCATGAGCGTCCTCACGAATCGCCAGCGCCGGCTCAAACGGCGCCGCCGGGTCCGCGCCCGCGTCCAGGGCACGGCCGAGCGGCCGCGGCTCTCGGTCTACCGCTCCAACAAGGGCGTCTTCGCCCAGCTCATCGACGACACCAAAGGCCACACGGTGGCCGCGGTCAACTGGATCGAGCCGGACCTGCGCAAGCTCACCGCCTCCGAGCAGGCGAAGAAAGCGGGCGAACTGCTGGCCGAGCGCGCCAAGGGCGCCGGCGTCGAGACCTGCGTCTTCGACCGCGGCGGCTACCAGTACCACGGACGCGTCAAGGCGCTGGCCGAGGGCGCGCGAGAGGGGGGACTGGCTTTCTAGAACCGTAGTTTCGCTACGGTGAGCCGCTGCTTATGAAGGGCATGAACGCACAAAACGTAGAGACCGTCAGCCCGCGCGGGCTGGACCTGCAGGAGCGGGTGATCGAGATCAACCGCGTCGCCAAGGTGGTCAAGGGCGGCCGCCGCTTCTCCTTCACCGCGCTGGTCGCCGTCGGCGACGAGGAGGGCGTGGTCGGGATCGGCTACGGCAAGGCCCGCGAGGTCCCGCTGGCGATCCAGAAGGGCGTCGAGGACGCTCGCAAGAACTTGATCCGGGTGCCCAAATACGGGAACACCATCACCCACCGCATCATCGGCCGCTTCGGCGCCGGTCACGTCGTCCTGCGGCCGGCCAGCCCCGGTACCGGCGTCATCGCCGGCGGCGGCGTCCGCGCGGTGCTCGAGCTCGGGGGCGTCCGCGACGTCCTCACCAAGAGCATCGGCACGCAGAACCCGATCAACCTCGTCAAGGCGACGATGGACGGCCTCGTCCGTCTGCGCCGGCCGGAGGAGGTTGCGGAGCTTCGGGGGCTGACGATTACGCAGGTTCTGGGGATGGACGGCAACGGGAGCAGTGGGGCCGCGGGTCCTGTCTCCGATACGACCTCCTCGCCAACTGGCGAGGATCCCGCATCGTCGCCACCCGCGGCAGAGGCCGAGTCGGATGACGCTGCTGAGACGAAAGCGGCTGAGGGCGCGGAGGCTGAGAAACAGGAGAGCGGGTCGTGAGCAAAGTAAAGATTCGCCAGACTCGCTCTGCCGCAAAGACCAATCCGAATCAGAAAGCCACGTTGAAGGCTTTGAAGCTGGGGCGGATCGGCAAAAGCGTCGAGCTCAAAGACTCCGATCAGCTGCAGGGTCAGCTGCGGGTCGTCTCGCATTTGGTGGAGGTCGACGGTGGCTGAGAAAGCTTCCCCGAAAAAAGCATCCAAGGAGCCCAAGGTCTCCGAGCGGACCGAAGAGATCGGGCTGCACAACCTGAAGCCGAAGCCGGGCTCGAAAAAGCGGCGCAAGCGGATCGGGCGCGGCGAGGGTAGCGGGCTTGGCAAGACCTCGGGTCGCGGCCACAAGGGCGCCGGCTCGCGCTCCGGCCGCAAGCGCAAGGCCGGCTACGAGGGCGGCCAGAACCCGATCCACATGCGGATGCGAAAGCTTCGCGGCCCGCACAAAAAGCAGTCGATGCCGTTCGAGAACTTCCGCACTACGACCCAGGCCGTCAATCTCTCCGACCTCGAGGACCGCTTCGACAGCGGCGCCGAAGTCACTCCGGCGAGCCTGAAGGAGAAGGGCCTGGCCAAGCGCAAGGACCCGGTCAAGGTGCTCGCCCGCGGTGAGATCAAAAAGAAACTCGAGGTCCACGCGCACGCTTTCAGCGCGGCTGCCAAAGAGAAGATAGAGGCGGCCGGCGGTTCCTGTCACACTCTGGAGCCGTAAATGCTCAAAACGATTCTCAACGCCTTCAGCGTTGCCGAGATTCGCAAGAAGCTTGCGTTCACGGCGGCGATCCTCGCCCTGTATCGACTGGGTGCCTACGTCCCGGCCCCGGGCGTCGACATCAACGCGGTTAAGGAAATCCAGGACAACTTCGGCGGCTCCGGAGTCCTTGGCTTCCTCAACATGTTCTCGGGAGGCGGACTTTCGCGACTGAGCCTGTTCGCGCTGGGGATCATGCCCTACATCACCGCCTCGATCATCCTGCAGCTGCTGACGGTGGTCGTGCCTTCACTCGAGCGTCTGCAGAAAGAGGGCGAGGTCGGGCAGCAGAAGATCACCCAGTACACGCGCTACCTGACCGTCGGCCTGGCCTTCGCCCAGTCGATCGGCTACGTCTTCCTCTTCCGCTCCTTCGGCAACGAAAGCGGCACCAGCGTCGTCGGGTCCCTCACCTTCCCGAAGCTCTTCCTGATCGTCATGTGCCTGACGGCCGGCTGCACCCTGCTGATGTGGATGGGCGAGCTGATCACCCAGCGCGGCATCGGCAACGGCATCTCGCTGATGATCTTCGCCTCGATCGCATCGAGCATCGTGCCCGGGCTCTCGAAGTGGTGGAACAACCCCGACCAGGTATTCGTCGTGATGATGCCCTTCATCGCCCTCGCGGTGATTGTCGCGATCGTCTTCGTCCAGGAGGGCCAGCGCCGGATCCCGGTTCAGTACGCGAAACGTGTCGTCGGGCGGAAAATGACCTCGGGCGGCTCGACCTACCTGCCGCTGCGGGTCAACATGGCCGGCGTCATCCCGGTCATCTTCGCCGCCTCGATCATGGCCTTCCCCTCGACCGTCGGCCAGCTGCTGAACACGGAAACGGCGCTCGACTTCGCCGCCTTCTTCGGGCCGAACAAGTGGCCCTACGTGATCGGCGAGATCTTCTTCATCATCGTCTTCACCTACTTCTACACCGCGGTCACCTTCAACCCGGTCGACCAGGCGGACAACCTGAAGAAATACGGCGGCTTCATCCCCGGCGTGCGCCCGGGCCGGCCGACCGCCGAGTACCTGGACAAAATCCTCTCCCGCCTGACCTTCCCCGGGGCGCTTTACCTGGGCGCGGTGGCGGCGCTGCCGACGATCCTGATCAGCCAGACCTCGGCCAACTTCTATTTCGGCGGTACCTCCATCCTGATCGTGATCGGCGTGGCTTTGGATACGGTCAAGCAGCTGGAGGCCCAGCTGATGATGCGCAACTACGAGGGCTTCCTCAAATAGGCTGAGGGCCCTGCAAAGCTGCGCATCTCGGGGTCCTCGGTCGTCTCCTCGGGTCACGCACTAGAGTGCGCTCCCCTCGTCGACTTCCCTGCGTCCCCCGATCTGCTTGCTTTTCGGACCCTCATTCCTATTTGAGAAGGTGAATCGTCCCAATGCCTGAGTTGAATCTCGTCCTACTCGGCCCTCCTGGTTCCGGCAAGGGAACTCAGGGTGAGCGCTTGAACGAAGACCTGCGGTTGCCCTACTACGCGACCGGGGACATTCTGCGTGGCGCGGTGCGCGATGAAACCGAGCTGGGGCGGACCGCGAAGGAGTACATGGACCGGGGTGACCTGGTCCCGGACGAGGTGATCGTCGGCGTGATTGCCGAGCGGATCGACTCCGCCGAGGCCCGCGACGGCTTCATCCTCGACGGCTTCCCCCGGACCACGCCGCAGGCCGAGGCGCTCGACGCGAAGCTCGGCGACCTGGGCCGGACGGTGACCGCCGTCCTGCTGATCGACGTCTCCGACGACGAGGTCGTCCGCCGGCTCGGCGGCCGCCGCACTTGCGAGGCCAACGGGCACGTCTTCCACGTCGACTTCGAACCGCCAAAGCAAGAGGGCGTCTGCGACCTCGACGGCTCGCCGCTGACCGTCCGCGACGACGACAAGCCCGAGGTGATCCGCAAGCGCCTCGAGACCTACCACGAGAAGACCGAGCCGCTCGTCTCTTACTACGACAGCCGCAGCGTCCTGCGCCGGATCGCCGGCGAGGCGACGCCGGAAACGGTGGCGGAGGAGATCCGCCGCACCCTGGCGACGCTGCGGATGCAGGACGAGGCCGTCTAACTCCGTTCGCTGCGGGTCCGCCGCGCCCGACCACTAGCGTGTACCGGATGATCATCAAAAAGACCCCGGAGCAGGTCGAGAAGATGGCTGCTTCCGGCGAGGTCCTGGTCCGCTGCCTGAAGATGCTGGAGTCGAAGGCGCGGCCTGGGACGACCACCGAGGAACTCGACATCGCCGCCGAGAAGTTCATCCGCTCGCAGGGATGCGAGCCGGCCTTCAAGGGCTACCGCGGCTTCCCGGGGTCGATCTGCGCCTCGCCCAACTCGATGGTCGTCCACGGCATCCCCGACGGTTACCAGCTAAAGCGGGGCGATGTGCTCTCGATCGATGTCGGCGTGATCAAGGACGGCTGGGTCTCCGACGCGGCGATGACGGTGCCGGTCGGCCCCGTCAGCCCGGAGGCGGAAAAGCTGCTTGACGTCACCAAGGCCTCGCTCTTCGCCGGGGTCGAGCAGATGCGCCCGGGCAACCACCTCGGCGATGTCTCCTCGGCGATCCAGCGCAGCGTCGAGGCCGAAGGCCTCTCGATCATCCGCACCCTCGTCGGCCACGGGATCGGCCGCGACATGCACGAGGAACCGCAGGTCCCGAACTTCGGCGAACCCGGCCGCGGGCCGGAGCTGGAGGAGGGGATGGTGCTGGCGATCGAGCCGATGGTCAACGCCGGCGGCCCGCTGGTGCGGATGGGCGACGACGGCTGGGCGGTCTATTCAGAAGACGACTCGCTGGCCGCCCACTTCGAGTTCACCGTCGCGGTGACGCCCGAGGGCCCGCGGGTCCTCACCCCCTGGCACAAAGCCGAGCAGGCTTAGCCGCGCGTCAGGCGGACGCCGCGGCGCCGGCCGCCAGCGGGTTCGACTCGCCGGGAATCAGCTTCCGGTAGGCGATCCAGCCCTGGAAGTTGCCGCTCCACTCGCTCTCCTGGAGCTCGGCCGCGGTCATCGGGCGGGCGACGTGCTCCATCGGCGACATGTGGCCGCTTTCGGCCAGCCGGTCGTAGAGGGCGACGTCGGCGGAGAGGTCGCGGGTGCCGGCGTGGGTGAGGTAGCTGACCCGGGCGCAGCGGCCGATCGAGATCTTCGCCAGTTCCTCGGCCGAGCCGGCCTCCTCACGCTCGGCCTCCCCGACCAGCGGCAGGTGCCATTCGTCGGGCTCCAGGCGGGTCGGCACCGAACGCTCGAGGGCCTCGCGCATCTTTTTCGCGATCAGGCGGATCTCCGGCTGGGCGTCGGGGTGGCAGCGGAGGTTGAAGAAGTTGTCCCAGGTGGTCGCGGAGACGATCACGGTGTGCCACATGAACGGCTCCAGGAGGCGGTTGGCGACCTGCTTGTGGACGTTCAGCCAATCCGTCGGCGGCTCCTTGAGCTGATCTTGCGCCGCCTCCAGGCAAGCGCGCAGGTCGTCGTAGTCGGCGACGTTCTCGGGGCTGGCGATCAGGCCGAGCACGTGGCGAACGGCGTCGTCACGCGCGGCCAGCCACTCGGCTTCGGCGGCGTCGCGGGCCGCTCCGGTCAACGCCGGCCCCGCCTGCATCCCGGGTTGGTTGGAGCCAAACTCGATCGGCACGTAGGGGTCGTCGAGCAGGCGCCGCAGCTGTTTGGCGACCGGGATCGCCCGCGAGCTGGCCGAATTGCGCGAGAAGACGCGGTGGGTGTTGAACTCGGCGAGGACGAAGCGGGGGAAGGTAGCCTCGAGCGTGGTCAGCCGGTGCCCGGTGGGCGAGACTGAATCGGCGAGGACTTTGGCGGCGAAACCCATCGGTCCAACACTCTGGCACTCACAGGGGACGCCAACAAGTCCGATCGGAAGCGTAAATTGGGAGCTATCCGGCGCGCCTTACGCAGGCGTCGCCCAAGGCACGTCCCTGCTATCTTTCTCCGTCGGCCTAGTTGGCCGGTTGGTTCATCCTGCCGTCCGATTCATGGGGCGCGTAGGAATCCTGTTGTCAAGACGAGATCCGGAGCAATGAAGGTTCGAGCTTCCGTTAAGCCGATGTGCGAGAAGTGCAAGGTAATCCGCCGAAATGGGGCGGTCCTGGTGATCTGCCAGAACCCGCGCCACAAGCAGAGGCAGGGCTAGCGTGGCACGTATCGCCGGCATCAACATCCCGGTCGCCAAACGGACCGAAATCGGGCTCACCTACATCTTCGGCATCGGTCAGTCGACGGCACAGCAGATCCTCAAGGAGACGGGCGTCGACCCGAACACCCTGGTCAAAGACCTGACCGAGGACGAGGTGATGAAACTTCGCGAGGCGGTCGAGAACCGCGAGGTCGAGGGCGACCTGCGCCGCGAGCGCTCGCAGAACGTCAAACGGCTGATGGAGATCGGCTCCTACCGGGGCCTGCGCCATCGCCGCGGACTGCCGGTCCGGGGCCAGCGCACGAAGACCAACGCCCGTGGCCGCAAGGGCCCGCGCCGCCTCAGCGTCGCCGGCAAGCGCAAGGCATAGGTAGAGAGAGATGGCTGAGAAAAAAGGCTCCAAAGGTCGTACGCGCCGCCGGGTGAAAAAGAACGTCACCTACGGGCAGGCGCACATCAAGACTTCCTTCAACAACACGATCGTCACCCTCACCGACACCGACGGCAACGTGATCGCCTGGGAGTCGGCCGGCTCGGCCGGGTTCAAAGGCTCGCGCAAGTCGACCCCGTTCGCCGCGCAGGTCACCGCCGACGCCGCCGCCAAAAAAGGCATGGAACACGGCCTCGAGCGGGTCGAAGTCTTCGCCAAGGGCGCCGGCTCGGGTCGTGAGACGGCGATCCGCTCGCTGCAGGCCGCCGGCCTCGACGTCACCACCGTCAAGGACGTCTCCCCGCAGGCCCACAACGGCTGCCGGCCGAAGAAGCGGAGGAGGGTCTAATGGCTCGCGATACCGCTCCGCAGTGCAAGCAGTGCCGGCGCGAGGGCCAGAAACTCTTCCTCAAGGGCGAGCGTTGCTTCACCGACAAGTGCGGCGTCGAGCGTCGCTCCTACCCGCCCGGCGAGCACGGCCGCGGCCGCCTGCGGCAGTCCGAGTACCGCGTGCAGCTGCGCGAGAAGCAGAAGACCCGCCGCTACTACCAGGTGCTGGAGAAACAGTTCCGCGCCTACTACGAAAAGGCCGCCCGCCAGGAAGGCGTCACCGGCGAGAACCTGCTGCGGCTGCTCGAGTCCCGCTTCGACAACGTGCTCGTCCGCCTCGGCTTTGCCGCCTCGCGGCGCCAGGCGCGGCAGCTGATCACCCACGGCCACTGGCAGATCAACGGCCGCCGGGTCAACATCCCCTCTTACCAAGTTCGTCCCGAGGACATCATCTCGATCAAGGCCGGGTCGTCAGCCACCGACACGATCCAGCGGGCCACCGAACTCGTCTCGACGGTTCCGGCCTGGCTGCAGGCCGATCACGATGCCCTCACCGCCAAGGTCCTGCGCTACCCCGAGCGCTCCGAGATCTCGGCGCCGGTTCAGGAGCAGCTGATCGTCGAGCTGTACTCCAAGTAGTCCGGAACCCCACTCAGAACACGCAACGAAGGAACTCATGACCACTGATTTCCAGGTCCCTCGCATCACCTCCGAGAAAATCGATGACCGTCGCGGCACTTTCACGATCGAGCCGCTCGACAAGGGCTTCGGTTACACGTTCGGCAACAGCCTTCGCCGCGTCCTGCTCTCCTCGCTGGGCGGCGCCGCGATCACCAGCGTCCGCATCGAGGGCGTAGCGCACGAGTTCTCGACCGTCCCCGGCGTCAAAGAGGACGTCACCGACATCGTCCTCAACCTCAAGGACCTGGTCGTCCGCATGCACACCGATGCCGACGAGGTCGAGGCCCCGCTGGTCGCCACCGGCCCCGGCGAGGTCAAGGCCAAGGACATCGACCTTCCCTCCGGCGTCGAGATCCTCAACCCCGACGCGCCGATCGCGACGCTCGAGAAAAAAACCAAACTCGAGGTCTACCTGACGATCGGCCGAGGCCGCGGCTACTCGCCGGCCGAAGAGAACAAGTCCGACGAGCAGCCGATTGGCGTCATCCCGATCGACTCGATCTTCTCGCCGATCCGGCGCGCCTCCTACGCGGTGGCCGCCGCCCGCGTCGGCCAGCGGACCGACTTCGACAAACTCACCCTCGACCTCGAGACCGACGGTTCGATCGAGCCGGGGGCGGCGCTGCGCGAAGCCTCCGAGATCCTGATCAAGAGCCTGGCGATCTTCACCGACGCCGACCGGGTCGAAGAGCTGACCGCGCGTGAGCCGGTCCCGGCCGTCCCGGCCGACGGCTTCTCCTCGACGGGCGAGAGCAACGGCGCCGCCAGCAACGGCCTCGACGAGATCCTGATCGAGGAGCTCGAACTCGGCGTCCGCTCCTACAACTGCCTCAAGCGCGCCGGCGTCCAGACCGTCGGCGACCTCGTGCGCAAGTCCCGGGCGGAACTGAACGCGATCCCGAACTTCGGCTCCAAGTCGATCGAGGAAGTCATCGAGACCCTGCACTCCCGCGGTCTCGATCTTCAGGCAGACTAAGGGCGCGAACCAGGGAGAGCGGAGGATCCGGTGCGGCACAAAAAGAAGCGCAACAAGCTCAGTCGCGATAAAGCCCACCGGTCGGCCCTGCTCTCGAACCTCTCGAAGCAGCTGATCGAGCACGAGCGGATCCAGACCAGCCAGGCCAAGGCCAAGGCGGTCAAGCCCGAGGTCGAGAAGCTGATCACCCTCGCCAAACGCGGTGACCTGCACGCGCGGCGGCAGGCGCTGGCCACGCTTCACAACGACAAGTTCATCGTCCACAAGCTGTTCGACGAGGTGGGGCCGCGCTATGCGACCCGGCCGGGTGGGTACACCCGGATCGTCAAGCTCGGTCCGAGGAAGTCCGACTCGACCGAGATGGTCTTCCTCGAGCTGGTCTAGGTAGCGGGGGCCGGGGTCGGGAGACCCTCGTTCTGACAAGTCGTAGTGCTAATTAGCACTACGACTTTGAGTATCCGCCAGCCCGAGGGTCCCCCGACCCCGGCTATGACAGTCGGAGAAGGACGGCTCAGTACGAGACGGACTCGAGGTAAAGCCCGTGAGGGGGTGCAGTGTCTCCTGCCGCGGTCCGAGGTGCTCCGGTTAGGAGCCGGGTGAAGTTCTCGACGGTGCGGCGGCCTGAGGCTACTTCTAGCTGGGTGCCGACCAAGACTCGGACCATGTTGCGCATGAAGGCGTCGGCGGTGATTTGGAAGTTGAGGATGTTGCCTTCGGCGGCCCAGCTGGCGCTGAGGATGTCGCGGTCGAAGCGGACGTGGTCGGTTTGGGTGGGGGTGAAGGCGGTGAAGTCGTGGGTGCCCCCTAGGGCTTCGGCGCAGGCTTGTAGGGCCTCGTGATCGATTCGGTGGGGCCACCAGAGGGACTTGCCTTGCTCGAAGGGGCTCGGGGAGGAGCGGGCTAGGAGGCGGTAGCGGTAGCTGCGGGATTTGGCGTCGTGGCGGGCGTTGAAGCCGTCGGCTACGGCCTGCGCAGAGGTGACAGCTACATCGTCGGGGGCGAGGCCGTTGAGGCGGCGCACCAGGTCCTCTGGCACCTCCGCGCCAGTATCGAAGCTGGCCACCTGCCCCAGGGCGTGGACGCCGGTGTCGGTGCGGCCGGCGACGGTCAGCTCGATCGACTCTCGGAGCACGGTTGCTAGCGCCGTCTCTAGCTCTCCTTGGACAGTCCGCTGGCCTGGCTGACGGGCCCAGCCGCGGAAGTCGGTGCCGTCGTATTCGATGTCCAGCCGCACGGTGGGCACGGCGGCAGTATCCCCGACCCCGATGGGTCTCGCCGCCCTCGTAATATCGGTCCCGTGCGCATCCTTCTCACCAACGACGACGGCATCTCGGCGCCGGGGCTGCAGGCTGCGCGGCGGGCGCTGGTGGAGCTCGAGGACGTCGAGGTCGATGTCATCGCCCCTGACTCGAACCGCAGCGCGATTGGGCGGGGGATCACTACGCGGTCGCCGCTGACGGTCGAGGAGGTCACCTTTGCCGATGGGCGGGTCGGTTATGCCACCGACGGGACGCCGGTCGATTGCGTCCGCTTTGCCGAGCTCGGGCTGGTCGGCGGGCGGCCGGATTTGATCGTCTCCGGGATCAACCACGGGGCCAACCTCGGCGACGACATCACCTACTCGGGCACGGTGGCGGCGGCGCTGGAGGGGATCATCCTCGGCATCCCCGCGATCGCCGTCTCCCAGCAGTCCTCGGCCGGTGGGCTCGGTTACGTCAGCGGCCAGTTCGATTTCTCCGTTGCCGCCCCCTTCACCGCCCAGCTCGTTGGGCGCCTGCGCGAGGAGTCGATGCCGGAGGCGACGCTGATCAACGTGAACTGCCCCTCGCGCGAGCCGACCGGGATCGAGGTGACGAAGCTCGGCAAACGGATTTACAACGACGAGCTAAAGCTGGTCGAGGAGAAGGACGGGCGCCGCCACTACGAGATCTACGGCTGGCAGCCTGGTTACGAAAAAATCGAGGGGACCGACCTGCACGCGATCGCCGAGGGGCGGATCGCGGTCACCCCGATCCACTTCGACCTCACCGACCACGGCGGCCTCGAGCGCCTGAGCAGCTGGGGGTTCGAGGAGATGCTGGCCAGCGCCGCGACCGCGTGAGCTCTGCACCCGAGCAACGCGCGGAGGAGTTGCGAGAGCTCCTCGCCCACCACAACCACCTCTACTACGTCCTCGACGATCCGCAGATCGGCGACGACGAGTACGACGCGCTGCTCGACGAGTTGCGGGTGCTGGAGAAGGAATACCCGGAGCTGGCGACGGCGGACTCGCCGACGCAGCGGGTAGGGGCGGCGCCGCTCGAGCACTTCGACCCGGTCGAGCACCTGGAGGGGATGCTCTCGCTCGGCAACGCCCGCAACGAGGAAGAGCTGCGGGCCTGGGAGAACCGGCTCGCCAACTACCTCAAGCGCCTCGACATCACCGCCTCGGAGTTCAGCTACACGACCGAGCCGAAGATCGACGGCCTCGCCGTCACCCTCACCTACGAGAGCGGGGTGCTGGTCCGCGGCGCCACCCGCGGCGACGGCCGGGTCGGCGAGGACGTGACCCAGAACCTGCGCACGATCGGCTCGGTGCCGCTGAAGATGAAGGGCGGCGGCCGGGTTCCCGAGCTGGTCGAAGTCCGCGGCGAGGCCTACCTACCGATAGCCGCCTTCAAAGCGCTGAACGAGCGGCGCGCCGAGGCCGGCGAACCGACCTTCGCCAACCCGCGTAACTCTGCCGCCGGCTCGATCCGCCAGCTCGACCCGAAACTGGCCGCCGAACGGCCGCTCTCGACCTGGATCTACGGGATCGGCGCGGTGCGCGGGCTCGATCTGCCGACCCACATGGCAGAGGTCGAATGGCTGCAGGAGAAGGGGTTCAAGGTCAACCCCGACACCGACCACCACAAAGGGGTGGAGGGGGTCGTCAAGCGCTGCCACTGGTGGGAGGAGCGGCGCGACGAGCTCGACTACGAGATCGACGGTGTCGTCGTCAAGGTCGACGAGAAGGCGCTCTGGCGCGAGCTCGGGGTGGTCGGGCGCGAGCCGCGCTGGGCGATCGCCTGGAAGTTCCCGCCGACGACGGCGACGACGACGCTGAAGAAGGTGGTCTGGAACGTCGGGCGGACCGGCCACCTGGTCCCGTTCGCAATGCTGGAGCCAGTCCATGTCGGCGGCGTCACCGTCACCACCGCCACCCTCCACAACGAGGAGGACCTGGCTCGCAAGGACGTGCGCGAGGGCGACGAGGTGGTGGTGATGCGGGCAGGGGACGTGATCCCGCAGGTGGTCTCGCCGCGGCTGCCGCGCAAGAACCCGCGGACGCGTAAGCCGCGGCCGCCGAAGAAATGCCCGATTTGCAGTACCCCTACGATCAAGCCCGCGGATTCGGTCTTCACGATCTGCCCCAACCGCACCGGCTGTCCCGGGCAGTCCTTCCAGGCCGTCAAACACTTCGTCAGCAAAGGCGCGATGGACATCGACGGGCTTGGGGAAGAGCGCGCCGGCCAGTTCCTGAGAGAAGGCCTGATCCGTGATGTCGCCGATATCTACGACCTGTCTGAGGAGCGACTGGCCCAGGTCGAGCGCTTGGGCGAGATCTCCGCCCGCAACCTCGTGGCGGCGATCGAAGCCTCCAAGCAGCAGCCCTTCAAACGCGTCCTCTACGCGCTCGGCTTGCCTGGCGTCGGGTCGGTCACCGCCGAGGCCCTGGCCGACCACTTCGGCTCGATCGACGACCTGCATGAGGCCGACCCGGAGGCGATCGAGGAGGTCGAGGGGGTGGGGCCGATCATGGCGGTGCAGATCTCCGAGTCGATCACCGACGACGCCACCTGGGCCCTGGTCGAGAAGCTGAAGGAGAAGGGGCTGAAGCTGGAGGCCGACCCCTCCGAACGGCGCCGGCAGGGCGGCCCGCTGGAAGGGAAGACCGTCGTCCTCACCGGCACCCTGCCCGAGCTGACCCGCGAGGAGGCGGCGGCGATGGTGAAGTCGGCCGGTGGCAAGGTGACCAACTCGGTCTCGAAGAAAACCGACTTCGTCGTCGCCGGGGACAACCCCGGCTCGAAGCTCGCCAAAGCCGAGAAATTCGGCACCGAGATCCTCGACGAAGCGGGGCTGCGGGAGCTGGTCGGCGCTTAGTAGCCGGCGACGCCGCCGGCGATTCGGTCCTGATCTGCGTGGGCGAGGGTGAGGTTGCCGACGCTGTTCATCAGGATCGAGAAGGCCATGATCCGGCCGCTGCGGTTGAAGCAGTAGCCGGAGAGGTTGCTGACGCCGGTGATCGTCCCGGTCTTGGTGCGGCAGCGGCCGTAGGCGGCGGTGCCGTGCATGCGGTCGTCGACCGTGCCCTCGTGGCCGGCCAGGGCGAGGTCCTGGATGAACTGGTCGCCGGAGGGGCCCTGCCGCATCGCCAGCAGCAGGTTGACCACCTGGCGGGGGCTGGCGCGGTTGCCGCGGGTGAGGCCGGAGCCGTCGATCGCCTGGACGCCGGAGCCGTGGGCGCGGGCGAAGGCCTCGACGACCTGCGCTCCCGCCGCAGTGGTTCCGGCGCCGCCGAGGCGGGCGCCGAGGAGCTTGATCAGCATCTCGGCGAAGAAATTGTCGGACCAGACGTCGGTCGTGTCGACGATGCGATCGAGGGTGGGGGACTGCACCGTCGCCACCCGTTCGGCGAAGGCGGGAGTCGTTCGCAGCGCCACCTGAGTGGGAACGCCGACCCCGGCCGCGCGCAGCGAGCGCGTCAGCTTCGTGGCCGCCAGCTTCGCCGGATCGGCGGCGAAACCGCTGGAGCTGGTCGAGCCGCGGAAGCCGGAGTTGAAGGCGAGGCCGGAGAGCGGCCCGATGTAGCTGCTGGTCGCGTAGCCCGAGTCGGCGACCCCACGCAGCCGGTCGAAGACGGTGTCGTCGGCGTAGACGCGGCCGGTCACCGAGGTGATCCCGGCGGCCTCGATCTGCGGCGTCAGCGCCAGCAAGTTGGTGCCAAGCCCGGCCAGGTAGCCGTTGTAGAAGTTGGGCGTCCCCAGCACCGGGTCGCCGCCGCCTTGCAGATAGAGGCTCCCGTGCAGGACGCCGTTGGCGTCGATCTTGCCGTCGCGGAAGACCTTGGTCGGGATCCGCGTTTCCGGGCCGAGCTGGGCGAGGACGGTGGCGGTCGTGAACAGCTTCATGTTCGAGGCGAGCATCCGCGGGCGGCCGGGGGCCTTGGCGCAGACCGTCTTCCCGGTTTCGGCGTCGACCACGAGCAGGCCGCTGGCGCTGCCGCCTCCCTGGCCCAGCCAGGCGCGCATCTGGTCGCAGCCGGCGCCGGCCTGCGCCGAGCCCGCCAGGAGCAGGAAAAGGGCTGCTGAGGCGGCCAAAAAGGGGAGCAGGATGCGTTTCACCGGGTTTTCCAACACGAGAGACGAGGAAGGTAGCGGTCGAGGATGACCTCCAGCCCTGGAATACTGCACGTATGGGTGAAGTCGTAGACATCGAGTCCAAACCGCGCAAGCGGCAGGGCCGGCGCAAAAAGCCCTCGAAGACGGCGCTGGTCCTCGGCGGCGGCGGCTTCACCGGCGGGGTTTACGAGATCGGCGCGCTGCGGGCGCTCGACCTGCTGGCGGTCAACAGCACGGTCAACAACTTCGACGTCTACGTCGGCACCAGCGCCGGCTCCTTCGTCGCCTCGATGCTCGCCAACGGGGTCTCGCCCGAGGAGATGATGCAGGTGATCAACGAGCGCGTCCCCTCGGACCTCGAGGACCTCGACCTCAGCCGCGTCCTCAAACCGAACTACCTCGGCTTTCTCACCAAAGCGGCGGCGCTGCCGCTGCGGACCGCCCAGCTGCTGCGGCAGCTGACCCGGATCGGCGAGCTCTCGATGATCGACATCGGCGTCGGCCTCGCCGAGGCGCTGCCAGCCGGGCTCTACTCCGGCCGCGGCCTCTCCGACTACGTCGAAGAAGCGCTCACCGACCCCGCGCGGGTCAACGACTTCCGCCTCCTCGACAACGAGCTCTACCTGACCGCGACCGACCTCGACACCTGCGAGCGGATCGTCTTCGGCGAGGAAGGTTGGAGCGACGTGCCGATCTCTAAAGCGGTCGAGTGCTCGACCTGCCTGCCGATCGTCTACAAGCCGGTCGACCTGAAAGGCCGCCAGTTCGTCGACGGCGGCATCCGCTCGACCACCAACGTCGACATCGCGGTCGAGAAGGGCGCCAAGTTCATCGTCGTCGTCAACCCGCTGGTGCCCTACGTCAACGACTTCCAGAACACGATCCCGACGGTCACCGGCCGCCGCGTCCGCCGCGTCTCCGACATGGGGCTGCCGGCGATCGCCAACCAGACCTTCCGCCTGATCGCTCACCAGCGGCTGCACCAAGCGGTCGAACAGTGGCAGGAGAAATACCCCGGGGTCGACATCATCCTGCTCGAGCCCGAGCCGACCGACGAGCTGATGTTCGGCACCCCGATCATGGACTACTCGCGGCGCCTGAAGATCGCCAAGCACGGCTTCGAAACCGTCACCGCCACCCTCGCCAAGGACTACGACCGCTACAAGGAGATCGCCGAGCGCCACGGCCTCGAAATCTCCGAGCGCCGCGTCCGCCGCGTCGTCGAAAAAGCGACAGACGAGGAGCCTGAGGAGACCTCGACCTGGCGGCGGGTGCTGGAGCGATCGACCTCGGTCCTGCTGCGGCAGAGCGGCGAGGCTTCCTAAGCCAGCTAGGGCAGGATCCCGTGGTCGCGGCTCAGGCCGCGTAGAGCTGCTCGATCGCGCCTTCGTGCTTCTGGGCGACGACGGCGCGCTTGACCTTCAGAGTCGGCGTCAGCTCGCCGGACTCCTGGGAGAGGTCGTGGGGGAGGATCGAGATCTTCTTCACCTGCTCGACCCGGGCGAAGTTCTGGTTGATCTTCTCGACATGGGCCTCGATCGCGGCCTTGACGTCGGCGTTCTGGGCGAGCTGGGCGGGGTCCTCGGGGAGGTTGTGCTCCTGGGCGTATTTGACCGCCTCTTCGGGGTCGAGGGTGACCAGGGCCACCAGGTAGGGGCGGCGGTCGCCGACGACGACGCACTGGGAGACCAGCGGGTGCTGCTTGATTTCGGCCTCGAGGTTGGCCGGGGTGATGTTCTTGCCGCCCGCGGTGATGATGATGTCCTTTTTGCGGCCGGTGATCTTGATGAAGCCGTCGGGCTCGATCTCGCCGATGTCGCCGGTGTGGAGCCAGCCGTCGACGATCGTCTCCCGGGTCGCCTCCGGGTTCTTGTGGTAGCCCTGGAAGACGTTGGGGCCCTTGACGAGGATCTCGCCGTCGTCGGCGATCTTCACCTCGCAGCCGGGGAACGGTTTGCCGATCGTGCCGACCTTGAAGTCCTCGGGGGTCGAGATCGTCGCCGCGGTCGAGGTCTCGGTCATCCCCCAGCCCTCGAGCACGAGGACGCCGGCGGCGTCGAAGAAGCGGAGGATCTCCGGGTTGATCGGCGCCGCGCCGGAGACGGCGAGGCGGATGCGGCCGCCGAAGAGCCCGCGGATTTTCGACAGCACTTTCTTGTCAGCGAAGTCGTACTGACGCTGCAGCAGGAACCCGGGCTTGCGGCCGGCGCGTTCGGTCGCCCGCATCTTCGCGCCGACCTTGATCGCCCAGTTGAAGATCGCCTTTTTGGCCCCGCCCTCTTTCTCGATCGCGCTGGTGGCGGCGGTGTAGATCTTCTCGAAGATCCGCGGCACCGAGGGGAAGTAGGTCGGTTTCAGCTCGGCCAGGTTCGGGAGGATCTTCAGCGGGTCCCGCTCCCAGTAGGCGAGGGTGGTGCCGAGGTCGAAGGTCCCGAACTGGATCAGCAGGGCGAAGGAGTGGGCCAGCGGCAGGTAGAGGTAGGCGACGTCCTCGTCCTCGATGACGCTGACGTCGTTGACCATGTTCAGCATCGCCCGATAGTTGCCGTGGCTGATGATGCAGCCCTTCGGCGGCCCGGTGGTGCCGGAGGTGTAGATGAAGGTGCAGATGTCCTCGGGGGTGACGGCCTCGTAGAGCGTCTTCCAGGTGGCGGCGTCCCCACCCGCGCCTTTGGCAGCCAGGTCCTCCATCGAGATCGCGTCCTCGGCGCTGCCGGTCATCAGCACGATCTGCTCGAGCCGCGGCAGCTGGTCGCGCACCTCGCGCACCTTCTGCAGCTGTTCGGCGTCCTCGACGACGACCACCTTCGAGTCGGAGTTCTCGAGCACGTAGCGGCACTCCTCCGGCGAGTTGGTCTGGTAGATCGGGACGACGGTGGCGCCGACCGAGAGCGCGGCGAAGTCGAAGTAGGTCCACTCCGGGCGGGTGTTGCCGAGGATCGAGACGCGGTCGCCTTTCTCGACCCCGAGGGTGACCAGGCCGAAGGCGAGGGGCCGGACGATCTCGACGACTTCGTCGAAGGTGCGGTCGATCCAGCGGTCGCCCTCCTTGGACTTGACCGCGACGGCCGAGCCGTACATCTCCGCCGCCCGCGGCAGCAGGTCCGCGATCGTCTTCGAGTTGGTGCCTCTCCCCGACATCTGCCGGGGGAGTCTAGTTCAGCGCCGCGCTCGGGGCGACGCCTGGCTGGCCGGCCGGGCAGCGATCGTGCGCAGGGAAGTTTCGAACAGCGTTCGGTCGATCCGGCCGTGGTAGATCGGCACCCCCATCTCGACACATTTGCCGATCACTTCCTGTCGCTCCATCTGCATCTGGTCGGCGAGCTCGGCGGGGGTGAGGTGATGGGCCATCGATGACCTCCCGGTCGTGAGAAGTGGGTAGCGAACATATTCATCCCGCCGGCGGGGGCTGTCAACCGTAGAAGCCCGCAGCTTGCGGAATCAGCCGAGACGCCGGCCCGCGATAATGCTCGTGGATGTCCTCTGAAGTCGCCGCCAAACCGCTGCCCCGGCGGGGCAGGTTCTGGGTCGTCGCCCTGCTGGCGATGGGCCTCTTTGCCCTCAGCTACGCGATCGTCAACATCGCCACCCAGACCGAAGACAAGGGGATCGTCCACGTCGCCGGTATCTCCGACGCCCAGGAACTGTTCGGCGGCGTGCCGCAGGAAGGGGACAGGCTCGGCTCGGACGACGCCCCGGTGACGATCCAGGTCTTCAACGACCTGCAGTGCTCGAGCTGCCGCGACGACTTCCTGAGGACGATCCCGGGGCTGATGGAAAACTACGTGCGCTCCGGCGACGTCAAGCTCCTCTACCGCCACTATTCGAACGCGGAAACCGCGCAGGAGCTCGGCTTCTACGGAGCCGAGGCGGCGGCCGAACAGGGCTACGGCTGGCAGTACCTCTACCTCTTCTTCCGCAGCCAGGAAGAAGCGAAGCGATTCCGCACCCCCAAGCTCTTCGAAGGCTTCGAGAGGTCGGTTGCCGGGGGCGTCGAGGAACTGGAAATCGAAGAATGGAACCAGGCGCTGGAAGAGGCGAAGGTGTCGGACAGCGCAGTCCAGAAGCGGCTCGAAAGCTACGAGGAACTCGGCCGCGAGCTTGGCATCCGCTACGGGCAGGGGATGGTCGTCAGCGGCCCGAGCGGGACCAGGACGTTGCAGGAAGGCCCGACCCTCGCCGAAGTGAAGAAGGCGATCGCCGCCGTCGGATAGCGCAGCCGATTTTTGCCACAGCGGGGTGTGGCGAAAATCGGATGCGGCTAGGCGACGCGGCGCAGGCGCGCCCGCCGGCCGATCACGTCGCGCCACTCGGAGTCGACGATGTGGGCGGGCGAGGTCGTCGCCATGAAGCTGTCGAGGACCGCGGCCAGCCCCTCCGGGTCTTCGAGGTTGGGGAAGTGGGCGGCGCGGGGGAGGGTCTCGAAGCGGCAGTTGGGGATCGAGTGCTGGGCCTCGAGGCCGTGCTTGAGCGGGATCGTGCGGTCGCGCTCGCCCCAGACGATCAGGGTCGGCATCTCGCCGAGCAGGTAGAGGCGGTCGCGGGCGCTGACCCTCTGTCCCTGGACGTCGATCACCGATCGCAGCGTCTGCAGGAAGGCGCGGCGCGAGCCGGGCTCCTGCAACGGCCCCAACGCCCGCGCCACCGCCTGCAGGTAGACGCCGATGTTTTTGCCGCCGGCGCGCAGGCGAGCGCCGGCGGCGGCGAGGCCGCCAACCACCTGCGGCCGCGTCGCCAGGCGCAGCAGCGCCGCCGAGCCGGGCAGGGCGGCCCCGCGCAGCAGCGGGCTGACGTCGTGCCCGAGGCCGCCGCTGGAGATCAGCACCAGGCGCTCGGTGCGCTGGGGGAATTGGTAGAAGAACTGCATCGCGACACCGCCGCCGAGCGAGTGGCCGACGATCGTCGCCCGCTCGACCCCGATCGTCGTCAGCAGGTCGCGGATGCTCGCCGCGTGGGCGCCGAGCGAGTAGTCCCCCCGCGGCGTCGCCGCGTCGCCGTGGCCGATCAGGTCTGGGGCGATCACCCGGTAGGAGCCGGCGAGCCGGCTCGCCACCGCCTCCCAGTGCCGGGAGGAGTTGATCATCCCGTGGATGAGGACGAGGTTCGGGCCGTTCCCGGCCACCCGGTAGACCGCGCGGTGGCCGTGCAGGTTTGCCTCGTGGACCTCGAAGGCGGGGGCGGCGTCCATCGAAGAGACCCTAACGGCCAATTTGGCGCTCTTAGACGCAGCGGACAGCGGTCGGTGGGGAGATTTGCCGGAGAGACATTTTGAAATCACAATTTGTGATCTCAAAACCTCGTCGGTTGAGGTCGCAGTCTGCGACCTCAAAGCGCTCATCGGGGCGCCCGGATTTGAACCGGGGACCTCACCGACCCGAACGGTGCGCGCTACCAGGCTGCGCCACGCCCCGAGAGGAGTCGATTATCCCAGACGGGGGAAGTGGGGGGTCTAGCGGTCCGTGGCGCTACTTTGGGCGGCGGAGTGGTTCCTTTCGAATGAAGATGGCTCGAGGCTTGATTGCGACGTTTTTGGCTCTGCTGACGCTGGCGACGATGCCGGTGGCGGCGCCTGGCTACCTGCCGCCGGGCTTTGTCGGCATTTCGCCGCAGAACTACGGGACGGCGAGGGACTACCGGCTGATGCGCGAGGCCGATGTGCGGAGCGTGCGGTTGCCGCTCTACTGGGCCGGGATCGAGCCGCTGAACCCGGCTATCTCGGAACGGAACTGGGAAGGCTTCGACCGCGAAGTGCGGTTGGCGGCCGAAGCCGAAATCGAAGTTTTTCCCTTCATCACCGCCTCGCCGAAATGGGTGACGCCGCTGGGGATCGACCTGCCGGTGACCACGGCCCGCCAGCGCCGCGCCTGGGCCTCCTTCGTGCGGGCGGCGGTCCACCGCTACGGGCCCGGCGGCTCCTTCTGGCGCGGGGAAGAGGAGTTGCCCTACTTTCCGGTTACCCGCTGGGAAATCTGGAACGAGGAGAACCTCGTCACCTTCGCCACCGGGCCGGAACCGCGGCGCTTTGCCCGGCTGATCCGGATCGCCGGCGGCATCATCCACCGCGAAGCGCCGGGCTCGAAGGTGATCCTCGGCGGCCTCTTCGGGCGGCCGCTGCAGGTCCCGCCGAACATCGCCTCCGGCGACTTCCTCTCGCGGTTTTACCGCGCCCGCAACGTGAAGAAGTACTTCGACGGCGTCGGCCTGCACCCCTACGTCGCCGACGCGACCGCGATGGGCGCCCAGCTGCACAACCTGCGCCGGATCATGCGCCGCCACCACGACCCCGGCACCCCGCTCTACGTCACCGAGCTCGGCTGGGGATCCGCCGACGGCCCGACCCGCTGGCAGCGCGGGCTCTTCGGGCAGGCGTTCCAGCTCTCCAAGGCCTTCTCGATGCTCTCGGCCAACCGCATCCGCTGGGGCGTCGGCGGCGTCTGGTGGTTCACCTGGGTCGATGAAGGCGGTACCTGCGTTTTCTGCGGCTCCGCGGGCCTGCTCGACAAAGCGCGCGAGGCGAAGCCCGCCTGGTACCGATTCAACGAATGGACCGGCGGCGACGCCGGCGCGGTGCCGCGGATCGGCGCCGGCAAGGCCGGCGAAGTCGAAGGCGCCGCCCCGGTCGAACCGACGATGCAGGAATAGCGAGGCGATCGATTCATCTAGGCTCCGACTCGGACTTCAAACCGAGAAAAGGAGCTGGGATGGCTTTCTCCGTACCTGACCTGCCGTACGCCTACGACGCGCTGGAGCCCCACATCGACGAGGCGACGATGCGCGTTCATCACGACAAACACCACCAGGCCTACGTCGACAAAGCCAATGCCGCGCTCGAGGGGACCGAGTGGGCCGATCGCGACGTCGAGGACGTCCTTCGCAACCTCTCGGCCCTGCCGGGCGACAAGCAGGCGGCGGTCCGCAACAACGCCGGCGGTCACTACAACCACTCGCTCTTCTGGCAGATGCTGAGCCCCGACGGCGGCGGCGAGCCAGGCGGCGAGCTGGGCTCGGCGATCGGCGACACCTTCGGCTCCTTCGATTCCTTCAAGGAGGAGTTCAAAAACGCCGGCATCGCCCGCTTCGGCTCCGGCTGGGCCTGGCTCGTCAAAGACTCATCCGGCCTCGCGGTGATCTCGACCCCGAACCAGGACTCGCCGATCTCCGACGGCACCACGCCGCTGCTCGGCTGCGACGTCTGGGAGCACGCCTACTACCTGAAGTACCAGAACAAACGGCCCGACTACATCGACGCCTTTTGGAACGTCGTCAACTGGGACTACGTCGCGGAGAGGCTCGCCTCGTAGTTCTCTGAGGCTGCGGGAACCTGCGCCATTGCGTGCTCGGCGAGTGCGGTGATCGTCAGGCTGGGGTTGACGCCGACGTTTGCCGGCACCGCCGAGCCGTCGCAGACGAGCAGGTTCTCGTAGCCGAAGACCCGCTGGCGGGCGTCGACGACGCCGTCCTCGGGTGAGTGCCCGATCACCGCGCCGCCGAGGATGTGGGCGGTGCTCGGGACGTTGAAGAGGGCCTCGGTCACCGAGCTCTGGGCGAGGCCGCCGGTTCGCTCGGCGAGCCATTCGGCGGCGTCGTTGGCGACCGGGATGAAGGTCGGGTTTGGCTTCTCCGGGTCCTGCTCGGTCTGCAGCCAGACGTTGCCCGAGCGTTTCATCTTCGGGCGCAGGGCGATCGCGTTGTCGAGCGTCTGCATCACCAGGAGGATGATCGTGCGCCGCGACCAGCCCTTGGGGTAGAGGGCCTTGAGGAAGTTGACCGGGTGTCGGACGATCTGGCCGAGCAGCTTCAGTGGCCGGGTGACCCGGGTGCCGTCGCCGACCAGCAGCGTGTAGAGCAGGCCCATCGAGTCGCCGGCCCTGCCGTAGGAGACGGTCTCGATGTGGGTGTTGGCGTCGGGGTAGATGCTGCCGCTGATCGCCACCCGCTTGGTCAGGTCTTCCGGGTAGTCCTCGGGGACGGTGACGGCGAGGATCATCTCGCTGTTGGTCCGGACCAACTCGCCGAGGCGGTTGGAGATCCGCGGCAGGGCGCCGTTCAGGCGGCAGCGCTGCAGCAGCTTGTTGGTGCCGAGGGCGCCGCCGGCGACGACGACGCCGCGGGCGGTGATCTTGCGCTTGCCGCGGCCGGGGATCATCCCGGAGCGTTCGCTGGAGATCGAGTAGCCCTCGCTGCCGTCCTCGGCCCCGAGCGGGCGGATCTCGGTGACGGTGCGGTCGGGGATCACCTCGACCCCGAGTCGTTCGGCCAGGTAGAGGTAGTTCTTGACCAGCGTGTTCTTGGCGCCGCGCGGGCAGCCGACCATGCAGCGCCCGCAGAAGGTGCAGCCGGTCCGATCGGGCCCCTCGCCGCCGAAGTAGGGGTCGGCGACGGTCTTGCCCGGCTCGCCGAAGAAGATCCCGACCGGGGTCTTGCGGTAGGTGTCGCCGACGCCGATCTGCTCGCCGTACTCGCGCAGCAGCTCGTCGGCGGCGTCGTCGGTCTCGACATTGGCGACGCCGAGCATCCGCTGCGCCTCGTCGTAGTGCGGCGCCAGCTCGCTCTCCCAGTCGGCCATGTCGCCCCACTGCGGGTCCTTGAAGAACTTCGAGGGCGGCTTGTAGAGCGTGCATGCGTAGCCGAGGCTGCCGCCGCCGACGCCGCTGCCGCTGACCACGGAGACGTCCTTGAAGGTGGAGAGCCGGAAGATGCCGCGCAGGCCGAGCCGCGGCGCCCAGAAGTAGCGGCGCAGATCCCAGGTCGACTTCGGGAAGTCCTTGTCGGTGAAGCGTTTGCCGCACTCGAGGACGGCGACCTTGTAGCCCTTTTCGGCCAGGCGCAGGGCCGAGACCGAGCCCCCGAACCCGGAGCCAACCACCACCCAGTCGTAGTCGTGCTGGCTCATCCGAGCCAATCCCGTGGCGGCCTAGGCCTCGCCCGGCTCCAGCGGCCGGAAGTCGGTGGTGCGGGCGCCGCAGACGGGGCAGAACCAGTCTTTGGGGATGTCCTCGAAGGCGGTGCCCGGCGGGATGCCGCCATCCGGATCGCCGATGGCGGGGTCATAGATGAAGCCGCAGCTCTCGCAGATCCAGAGCAGGGCGTCCTTGGTCTCGGTAGTCATCGACAATGAATGTTAGAGATCCTGGCTGGGTGGCCAGTTGGTTAACGGGTCATTTGCCGAAGCTGACCTGCGGCGCGTTGCGCTCGCTGGCGTCTTCGATCTCGAAGTACTCGCGGGCGGTGAAGCCGCCCTGGTTGGCGATGATCGAGCCCGGGAACTGCTGGATCGAGGTGTTGTAGGACTGCACGTTGGAGTTGTAGATCCGCCGCGAGGCCTGGATCTCGTCCTCGAGCTCAGAGAGGTTGCGGCTCAGCTGCTGGAAGTTCTCGGTCGCCCGCAGGGTCGGGTAGTTCTCGGCGACGGCTTTGACGTCGGCGAGTGCCTGGGTCAGCTGCTGCTCGGCTTTGGCGGTCTCCTCGACCCCCTGGGCCTGCATCGCCGCGGCCCGCGCCTGGGTCGTTTTCTCGAAGGTCGCGCTCTCGTGCTCGGCGTAGCCTTTGACCGTCTCCACGAGGTTGGGGACGAGGTCGTGGCGCCGTTTGAGCTGCACGTCGATCCCGCTCCAGGACTCGTCGACCCGGTTGCGAGAGGCGATGATCGAGTTGCGCTTCCCGATGTAGTAGAGGACCGCGAGGATCAGGATTACGACGACGACGATGATGGCGATGGTCATTGGGGCTCCTGTTAGGTGACCGGGTCTGGTCGCATCCTAGCCGTAGGATCGGGCCGTGGGCGCAAAGCAGGAAGCGCAGGATTGGGCCGAGACCGTGCGCCGATACGGCGAGCGCAACGGGCTCACCTACGAGCCGGTGGGGGGGATCAATCCTAAGGACGGGCCGGTGGCGCTGTGCGTGGGCGGGGTCAACCGCCTGACCGGGCAGTTGGCAGAGGGTTTCTGGGGTTCCTCCTGCGACGCCGACGAACGCGAGGTCGGCGGTTTCTTCAGCAAGGCGGTGCTGCCGACCGCGATCCTCGCCAAGGCGCACATGCCCGATCTGGCGCAGGTGGTGCCGGCCTTCAACGTCGAGTCGATCGAGGGGCACGAGGTGGTGACGCAGCGCTTCCAGCGCAAGGTCGAGTTCGAGTCGATCGACTTCAACAAGCGGTTCCTGGCGACGGTGCCGAAGGAGTACGACCCGGTAGCCCTGCGCGAGCTCTTCAGCCCCGGCTTTCTCAGCTGGGTGACGACGATGAGCGGCGAGATCGACTTCGGCATCAACGACCGCCAGCTCTGGTTCCTCTGGCGGCTGCGCGAGCGCAGCGCCGAAGAGCTGAAAGCGGCGCTGAAGAACGCGGGGCAGCTGTTCAAACGGCTGCAGTCGGAGATGGAGGAGAGCGGTATCCACACCTATCCGCCCGGCCCCTGGCACGCTGGCCTGGAGCGGTTCCCCGACCAGCAGCCTCAGGCCGGGTAGTCGGGGTCGCCGGGGAGGACGACCCGCGGTTCGGGCCCCTCGTCGGCGATCACCTTGGGGAGGATCGGCTCGAGCGGGCGCTCGCGGTAGGCGGCCAGCGCCTCGTCTGAGGTGCGGTGCTCGGCGAGCCAGCCGAGCTGGGTCTGGGTCGGGAAGGAGAGGACGAGCTCGCCGGCCGCCTGCGCCGCCAGCGCCGCGGCGGGCTCGAACCAGCGCGCCTCGGTGGTCTCGATGCCGTCGGGCTGCGGCGGGGTGTGGGAGGGTGCGAGGGCGAGGAAGAACCAGGCGTCGAAGCGGGTCGCGATCACCTCGGGGGTGATCCAGCGGGTGAACGGCACCAGCTCCTCCTCTGCCGGCAGCTCGATCCCCGCCTCCTCGGCGAGCTCGCGCACCGCGCAGGCGCGGAGGCCCGCTTCCTCGGCGCCGTCGGCTGCGTCCAGCGAGCCGCCGGGGAAGACCCAGACGCCGGGCATGAACTTCGCCTCCTTGCTGCGCTTCAGCATCAGCACCTCGAGCGCCCGCTGCTGGTGCTTGCCGCCGCGCCGCAGCAGCACGATCGAGGCGGCGAGGCGCGGCGTCGACGGCGGCCCGAAGTTCGGCATCTCCGCCGGTCCCCGGCGTCGCTCCTCCATGGGGAGGAGCGTAACCTTCAGGAGAGGACGCGACGCCGCTCGCGCCGGACCCAGGCGCGGTGGGTGAGCCAGGCGAGGAGGGCAATCAGCGCGATCGGTCCGAGAATCGCGACAGCGATGAGGGTGACCGCGGCGGCGACCGTGAGGACGTGGCCGGCGTCGTGGAGCGCGTCGTCGATGCCCCAGGCGCCGCCGCCGGAGGAATCGTCGTCGCCGCCGGTTTCGATCTGCAGCGAGACGCGGGAGAAGTCGGCGCGCTTGTGGAGGTGGTCGAGCTGCCCGGCGAGGCGGCTCGCGTGGCGGCGCTCGTGCCGCAGCTCGGCTTCGATCGCTTCCTGCTCCTCTCCCGTTTCCGCGCCCTCGAGCTGGGTGAGCAGGCTGTCGATTCGAGCGCGGGATTCCTTCAGCAGCTCGGCGGAGGAGACAGTCGGCGCGGTGATGTCGGCGGTGGCTTCGTGGCGCGCGCGGACCGCGTCGATGTCCGAGAAGGCCGCCATCGCGTCGTCGAGCCTGGCGCTCGGGATCAGCAGCTCGAACGTGGCGCCAGCTTCGCCGGGGCGCCCTTCCTCGGTCGAGGAGCGCATGACGATGCCGTTGTTGGCATGGACAGCTTCGAAGACCCGCGAGGCATCGTCATCGACGTCCTTGGGATCGGCGGCGAGGGTGATCTCCGCTGAGCGTTCGACGGCGCGGTGGTGAAGTGGGGTGCTGGTCCCGCCGTAGCTGCCACCGCCGTCGAGGTTTTCTGCGGCCGCCCCGACCGAGGAGGGGGCGGCAGGCACTGCTTCGGGTTCGAGCTGAACCCCGTCCCACTCCTTGTTCGAAGCGGCTCCGGCTTCTTCGCCTGCAGCGCTTTCGATCTTCTTTTTGGGGCCGGTGGTAGAGGGCGCGGCAAGGCTGTGCTCGGGATACAGCTTCTTGGAGAGGGCTTGAGGGTGGTCCGAGGAGCTGCTGCCCACGACGAGTACCACTGCGACGGCCGCGGCCGCGACAGCCATGCCGCCGCCCGGGACCAGCGCCCGCCGCAGCGTCATACCGTCGAAGAAGCGGTTCCACGCGGTTGCGGCCTGCCGTCGCCGCGGGAAGCCCGCGGCGGCGCGCTCGTCGAGCTCGGCGGCGAACTGGGGCCGGGGGGTGGGGCGCAGGCCCTGGAGGTCGGCGATCAACTGGTCGTCCCTAGGCGGTTCCATCGCAGGCCTCCCTCAGCTTGGTCATGGCTCGGTGCAGCTTGGTGCCGGCGTTCGACTCGCTGACACCGATGACGCGGGCGATCTCGCGGTTCTCGAGGCCGGCGAAGAACTTGAGCGCGATCAGCTCGCGCTCGGCCGGCTGCAGGCGCTCGATCGCGGCGGAGACCGCCAGCCGGCGCTCGTCGCGCTCGGCTTCCTCGGTACCGAGGCTGCCCAGGTCCGTGGGCTCGGCGGTCATCTCCGCCTGGCGGCCGCGGCGGCGCAGCTCGTCGAGGGCGGCGTTGCGGGCGATCCCGAAGAGCCAGGCGCGCGGCTCGCCGCGCTGCGGGTCGAAGCGGTTGCGCTTGCGATAGGCGCGCTCGAAGGCGGCCGCGGTCACTTCCTCGGCCGCGGTGGCGTCGCGCAGCAGGCCGGCGACGTAGGCGTAGACGTCGTCGCGGCTGGAGCGGTAGAGGCGATCGAAGGCGAGATCGGCCTCCCGCGGTGCCTCCTTGACGTCTGCCACCAGCGTCTGCTCCATGCCCCTACTACGACCGCGATCGGAATCCATCACGCCGAGTATCGAACTAGTGGCGAGTTGATCTCGCTATAGCGACACTAAGTCGCCAGTTGTCAGGCGGCCTGGCGCAGTTCGACCGGCGCCGAGGAGACTGCGGCGCGGATCGAGGCGCTCGCGATGCCGACCAGCTCCCGCAGCTCGTCCTCTGAGATCGAGAGCGGGGGCATGAGGACGATGGTGTTGCCGAGGGGGCGGATGAAGGCGCCGCGCTTGCGGGCCTCGACCGTCACCCGGTGGCCCATCTGCAGGGAGGGATAGCGGTCGCCGAGGTCGATCCCGACCATCACGCCCTTCTGGCGCACCTCGGCTACCTCCGGCAGCGCCGCCACCTCGGCCAGGAGCTCTTCGAAGAGGGCGATTTTCGGCTGCAGGCGATCCAGCGTCCGCTCCTGCTCGAAGACCTCGAGGTTGGCGAGCGCCGCGGCGCAGGCGAGCGGGTTGCCGGTGTAGGTGTGGCCGTGGAAGAAGGTCTTGAACTCCTCGTAGCTGCCGAGGAAGCCCTCGTAGATCTCCGCGCTGGTCAGCGTCGCCGCCAGCGGCAGGTAGCCGCCGGTGATCCCCTTCGCCAGGCACATCAGGTCGGGCGCGACGCCTTCCTGCTCTGAGGCGAACATCGTCCCGGCACGGCCGAACCCGGTCGCCACCTCGTCGCAGATCAACAGGACGCCGTGGCGGTCGCAGAGCTCGCGGGCGGCGCGCAGGTAGCCGGGCGGCTGGACGAGGATGCCGGCCGCGCCCTGGACCAGCGGCTCGACGATCACGCCCACGATCTCCGGCCCATGCGCCGCCAGCACCCGCTCGAGGTCGGCGGCGTCGCCCGGCTCGGCGGCGTGGGTCTCGAACAGGAGCGGCCGGTAGGTCGAGTGAAAAAGGTCGATGCCGCCGACCGAGACCGAGCCGATCGTGTCGCCGTGGTAGGCCTCGCGCAGGCGGACGAACTTGGTCCGCCGGGCGTGCTCGCCGCCGCGCTGCTGCTGGTACTGGAAGGCGATCTTCAGGGCGATCTCCGCCGCGGTGGAACCGGAGTCGGAGTAGAAGACGCGGGAGAGGTCGCCGGGCGCGATCTCGACCAGCCGCGCCGCCAGCTCGGTCGCGCCCGGATGGGTGAGGCCGAGCATCGTCGTGTGAGCGACCCGGTCGAGCTGCTCGCGGACGGCCGCGTCGATTACCGGGTGCCGGTGCCCGTGGACGTTGCACCAGAGCGCCGCCGTGCCGTCCAGGTAGCGCCGGCCCTCGGTGTCGAAGAGGTAGGAGCCTTCGCCGCGCTCGATCACCAGGGGCGCTTCCGCGCTCCATCCCTGCTGCTGGGTGAAGGGGTGCCAGACGTAGTCGCGGTCGAGCTGGGCGTAGTCCGGCTGCATCGATTCGCACGTTAGCCCTGGCCTCGGCGGGAGCCGGCGGTCCCGAAAGGCGCTGTTTGCGCTGCTAGCTTCGGCGCATGAAGCGGATCAACATCGCGACGCCCGAGCTCACCTACGACGAGGCGGACCCGGAGGGCTTTCGCAGTGGGATGGCACCCCTCGGCAAGCTGCTCGGCGGCCCCGAGGAGTCAGGCATCACCGTCTACGAGCTACCGCCGAGACAGGCGGTTTGCCCCTACCACTACGAGGTGGGGGAGGAGGAGTGGCTGCTGGTGCTGGAGGGCAACCCGACCCTGCGCCACCCTGAGGGCTCCGACCGGCTCGAGCCCTGGGACGTCGTCTTCTTCGAGAAGGGCTCTGCCGGCGCCCACGGCATCGGCAACGAGAGCGAGGAGACCGCGCGCGTCCTCATGTTCTCCACCGTCGTCGTCCCCACCGCCACCGTCTATCCCGACAGCGACAAGGTCGGGATCTGGACCGGGGACCCCGAGACCGACCTGATGGTCCGCCGCGAGAGCGGCGTCGAGTACTTCGACGGCGAGGCCTAAACGGTCCCGGCGCATGCGCCGCTGCGGAGCAGCAGGCGCGTGATATCGATCACACGAACAAATATTGCCCTTCTGAAAAGGTTGCGTTCGTGCAACTATTTTCCTCATGCATGCGACGGACGTGAAAGCCATCGCCGAGGCCACCCGCAAAGAGACCAGCCCGGCTGAGCAGGACACCGCGGCGCGGATGGCCGCGCTGATGCACCACATGTTCCTCTACGACCGCGGCAATCAGCTGAAGGTGATCGAGGAGACGGGGCTCTCGATGACCCAGTGCAAGGTCCTGCTCGAGCTCGGTGGGCTCGGCCATGCCGCCGAGCCTTGGCAGGTCAGCGACCTGGCCGAGCTGTTCGGCGTCTCGGTCCCCTCGATGAGCCGCGCCGTCGATGCGCTGGTCAAGGCGAAGCTGGCGAGCCGGGTCGAGGACCCGAACGACCGCCGCGTCCGCCGGGTGAAGATCACGGCCAAGGGCAAGACCCTGGTCGCCACCCTGGTCACCGTCCGCCTGACCGGCATCGAATCCTTTGTCGCGACCCTCAGCGCCGCGCAGCGTCGCAAGCTCGACGCCGCCGTCGAGGCGCTGATGGAGCGCGAAGACCTCGCCCAGACCTACGAGCACCTGAAGGGAAGTGATCGCTCTTGACGACGCGATACAGCCACCTGATCACCGACGAGAACCGCAAGTGGTGGACGCTTGGCGCGATGTGTTTCGCGCTGTTCATGATCATGCTCGACAACACGATCGTGAACGTCGCCCTGCCCTCGATCCAGAAGGACCTGGGGGCCTCGATCAGCGGGCTGGAGTGGACGATCAACGGCTACACGCTCTCCTTCGCGGTGCTGCTGGCGACCGGCGGCCGGCTCGGCGACATCTTCGGCCGGCGGCTGATGTTCCTCACCGGCGTCGTCATCTTCGCGCTGTCCTCGGCGACCGCCGGCTTCGCCCCTGACGAGACCGCGCTGGTGATCAGCCGGGTGGTCCAGGGCGTCGGCGCGGCGCTGATGATGCCGGGCACGCTCTCGATCATCACCGACGCCTTCCCCGCCCACGAGCGCGGCAAGGCGATGGGGACCTGGGCCGGGGTCTCGGCCCTGGCCCTGGCGGTTGGGCCGGTGCTCGGCGGCTTCCTCACCGAGCACGTCAGCTGGCGGGCGATCTTCTACGTCAACATCCCGGTCGCGATCGGGGCGGTCATCGCGACCCTGTTCGCGGTGCGCGAGTCGCGCGACACCTCAGTCGGGCGCGACGTCGACTACGGCGGCGTCGCCGTGCTGACCGTCGGCCTGACGGCGCTGGTCCTCGCCCTGGTCGAGGGCAACAGCTGGGGCTGGGGCTCGACCGAAATCATCGGCCTGCTGGCGCTGGCGGCGCTGGCGCTGCCCGCCTTCGTCTTCGTCGAGAACCGGGTGAAGGCGCCGATGGTCCAGTTCGACCTGCTCCGCGACCGCAACTTCCTCGCCTCGGTCTGCGTGGCGATGATCATCAGCTTCGGGATGCTGGGCGTCTTCTTCTTCCTCGCCCTCTACATGCAGGACATCCTCCACTACTCGCCGCTGGAGGCGGGGGTGCGGTTCCTGCCCTCGACCCTGATGATCGTCGGCGTGGCGCCGGTCGCCGGGCGGCTCTCTGACCGCTATGGCCCGCGCTGGCTGATCGCGATCGGGCTGACGATCGTCGCCGCCTCGCTGTTCAGCTTCAGCCGCATCGCGGTCGACTCGACCTACCTCGACCTGCTGCCCGGGTTCATGCTGCTCGGCATCGGGATCGCGATGACGATGTCGCCGATGACGAGCGCGGCGATGAACGCGGTGCCGGTGCAGAAAGCCGGCCTCGCCTCCGGGGTGCTCTCGATGTTCCGGATGGTCGGCGGCAGCCTCGGCGTCGCCGTCACCGGGGCGATCTTCCAGGGCCTGGTGACCTCGAAGCTCCACTCGCTGCTGAGCGGTAGCGGCGTCACCGCGGCCCAGCGCGACGCGGTCTCCGAACAGCTCGGCGGCGGCTCGGTGGCCAAGGTGCCGGGACTGACCGCAGCGCAGGCCAAGGAGGTCACCGCGGCCGGCGGCGAAGCGTTCGTCTACGCGCTCAGCCACGCGATGACCGTCTCCGGCTTCGTCGCCCTGGTGGGCGCGGTGATCGGGGCGACGGCGATCCGGGCCAAGGCGAAAGGCCACACCAGCATCGAGGCGGCCACCGCCGAGGCCAACCCCGGCGGCGAGGCGATCGCCGCCGAGGAGGCCGCGGCGGCGTAATCGCCTGAGGGCGAGCGGGCGGCATAGGCTGCCGCCCGATGCTCGTCCTGCTGCCGCCTTCGGAAGGGAAGACCGCGCCCGAGACGGGCGAGCCGGTGGATCCCGGCTCGCTCGCCTTCGCCGAGGAGCTCGGCGAGCGGCGCGAGGAGCTGCTGGACGCGCTCGACCCGGGGCTGCGCGAGGCGCCGGCGGCGCCGGCCGCCGATGTCTACACCGGCGTCCTCTTCAAACGGCTCGAGCTGCCAAAGCTGGCGGCAAAGGCGCGGCGCCGGGTCTTGATTGCCAGCGCGCTGTGGGGCGTGGCGCGGCCGGGCGACCGGATCCCGTATTACAAGCTGCCCCCGAAGGAGAAGCTCGACGGGATCGGGGCGCTGGCGAAGTTCTGGCGACCGGCGCTTGCCGAGGCGCTGCCGGACAGGGACGGCGAGCTGATCCTCGACATGCGCTCGGGCGCATATTCGACGATGTGGAAGCCAAAGCGGGCGACACTGCTGTCGGTGCGTGCCTTCACCGAGAGCGACGGCGAGCGCAAGGCGGTCTCGCACATGGCCAAGGCGGTGCGAGGAGACGTGGCGCGGGTGCTGCTGGAGGCGAAGAAAGCGCCCCGCGATCCCAAGGCTGCTGCTGCGATAGCCAGGTCGGCCGGCTTCACCGTCGAGCTGAGCGACGGCAACCTCGACGTGATCGTCTAGATCCGCAGGGGCGACCAGCTCGAGGGGTCGCTGAGGTCGAGCCGTGGGAGGGTCTCGACGCGGACTTCGCCGAGCTCGGCGATCGTGTTCCGGTTGTCGCGCTCGATCTCGCTCGGGACCTCGGGCCAGGGGTTGAGGACGACCGCCGCGACCTCGAGGCCGGCGGCGCGGGCGGACTCGAGGGTCAGCAAGGTGTGGTTGATCGTGCCGAGCCCGGGGCTGGCGACGACGATCAGGGGGTAGCCGAGGTCGGCGGCGAGGTCGCGGACGAGGTAGCCGGGCGAGAGGGGGACGAGGAGGCCGCCGACGCCCTCGCAGACGATCGCGTCGGCGTCGGCGGCTGCCTCGCGGGCGGCCTCGCGCAGGTGATCGGGGTCGATCTCCTCGCCGGCCAGATACGCCGCCAGGTGCGGCGAGGCGGGTGGCCCGTAGCGGTAGGGCGCGATCTCTTCGTCGCTCTGGCTCGAGCCGGAGGCGCGGCGCAATAGCGCGTGGTCGGTCTCGCCCTCCTCTTCGAGCCCGGTCACCGCCGGCTTGAAGACGGCGACCCGCTTGCCTTCCTCGGCAAGGGTGCGGGCGATGACGGCGGCGACGACCGTCTTGCCGACTTCGGTGCTGGTGCCGGTGACGAACACGCCCGGCGTGCTGTCGGCTTCTGCCACTTCTAGGCGGCCCGGGCCGTCCAGGCCTGGGAGGCAGGGGCGAGACCGACCTCGCGGGCGGCGGCGCCAATCTGCCGTGCCGCCCAAACCAGCTCCTCGGTCTTGTGAGTTGCCATCACCGTGCAGCGCAGGCGGGAGGAGCCCTCGGGGACGGTCGGTGGCCGGATCCCCTGCGCGAAGACGCGGCGGCCCAGCGCCTCCTCGCAGAGCTCCATCACCTTGCCGGCGTCGCCGACCTGGATCGGCACCACCTGGCTCTGGGCGCTGCCGACGTCGAGACCCTCGGCACGGAGGGTGGTGCGCAGCGTCTTCGCGTTCTCCTGTAGCCGCCCGACCAGCTCCGATTCGGCTTCCAGCAGCCCCAGTGCTGCCTGCGCCGCGCCCAGGGCCGGCGGCGGCGGCGCGGTCGAGAAGATGAACGGGCGAGCGGTGTTGACGAGGTAGTCGATCGTCTCCGCGTTGGCGCAGGCGTAGGCGCCGTAGGAGCCGAGCGCCTTGCCGAGGGTGCCGACGACGACGTCGACCTCGCCGCTGAGGCCGGCGGCGGAGACCGAGCCGCGGCCGCCGGGGCCGATCGCGCCGGTGGCGTGCGCCTCGTCGACCATCAACCGAGCCCCGTGCCGCCGCGCCAGTTCCAGCAGCTCGGGCAGCGGCGCCACGTCGCCGTCCATCGAGAAGACGCCGTCGGTGACGATCAGCGCCGGCTTGCCGCGCTGGTGGTAGAGGGCCCAGGCGAGGTGTTCGAGGTCGTTGTGGCGGTAGACGAAGGTCTCGGCCCGGGAGAGGCGGCAGCCGTCGACGATGCTGGCATGGTTGAGCTCGTCGGAGAAGACGACCTCGCCCTTGCCGGCCAGCGCCGCCACCAGGCCGCTGTTGGCGAGGTAGCCGGAGCCGAACAGCAGCGCCGCCTCGTAGCCCTTGAAGGCCGCCAGCCGCTCCTCCAACCGGCGGTGCGGCTCCATGTTCCCCGAGATCAGCCGCGAGGCGCCGGCGCCGGCGCCCCAGTGCAGCGCCGCCTCCGCCGCAGCCTCGCGCACCTCGGGGCGGTCGGCGAGACCGAGGTAGTTGTTCGAGCAGAGCAGCAGGACCGGCCGGCCGTCGAGCGTGACGCTCGGGCCCTGGGGCCCCTCGATCAGTCGTAGTCGCCGGTGGAGCCCCTGTTCGCGGAGCTCCTCGAGCCGCTCGGCGACGTCGGTCACGCCGCCTGTGGGTATTTGGGCGTCTTGCCCTTCTTCTCGACGACCCGCAGCTGGGTCGAGGGGTCCCAGAAGTTCGCCTCTCCCTGACTGTCGATCAGCTCGTCGATCGGGGTCTCCGGCGCCTCGCCCTCCAGCCACCCCGAGCGGTTGTCGGGCCGCGGGTTGGCACCGTTGTCGGGCTGGCGGGCGACGTTGAGGCCGAGCTCTTCGAACATCGCCCGGTCCTCGGCGGGCTCGGCCCCGAGCGTGGTGAGGAAGTTGCCCATCATCACCCCGTTGAGCCCGGCCTTGACCGCCAGCTTGTGCATCGAGCCGAGGTTCTCGACCCGGCCGCCGCAGAGGCGGAAGAGGGCGCCGGGGATGATCAGGCGGAAGATCGCGATCCACTTGACGACCTCCCAGGGGTCCATCACCTCGCGGTCGCCGAATTTCGTCCCCTCCTTGGGGATCAGGAGGTTGATCGGGACCGAGGTCGGGTTGATCTCGGAAAGCTCGAAGGCCATCTCGACCCGCTGCTCCTCGCTCTCGCCGAGGTTGAGGATGCCGCCGACGCAGGTCTCGAGCCCTGCCTCCTTGACCGCCTGGATCGTCCGCAGCCGACCCTCGTAGCGGACCGTGGTCGAGACCTCCGGGTAGTAGGAGCGGGCCGACTCGACGTTGTGGTGGACGCGCTGAACCCCGGCCTCCTTCAGCGCCTTGGCCCGGTCGGCCGACATGTGGCCGATCGAGGCGCAGCGCTTGAGGTTGGTCTGCTCGGCGACCAGGCGGGTGCCCTCGAGGATCTTCTGGAAGTCCCGCTTCGAAAGGCCCTGGCCCTGGGTGACCATGCAGAAGCGGTGGGCGCCGGCGGCCTCGGCGGCTTTCGCGTGCTCGAGGATCTGCTCGGGCTCCATCATCGCGTGCATCGGCGTGTCGGCCTCGGCGTAGCGGGACTGGGCGCAGAAGCCGCAGTCCTCGGCGCAGCCGCCGGACTTGGCGTTGACCAGGGAGCACATGTCGGTCGAGTCGCCGAAGTTCTCCTGGCGGACCTCCCAGGCGCGTTCGACCAGCACTTCGATCTGGGCGTGCTCGGTCTGACGACCGTAGGCGAGCGCCTCCTGGGCAGTTATAAGGGGGGGCATTGCGGCGCAGCCTAGGTAGCGGCCCGGACGCCTGATCATCCTTAGCATTGAGGCTGATGCAGCGGACCGTGGCGCGACGCCGAAGGGGAGCGGTGGGGGTCTTGTCCTGCCTGGCGCTGGCTGCGTTCGGGTTCGGCGCGACCCTCGGCGACGGCAGCGGCGAGGCGCGGCAGGAGCCGAGCGTGGCGAGCACCCTGCCTCCGAAGCTGCTGGCCGGCCAGCGGATCGTCGTCGGGGTCAGCGGACCCTCGATCGGGAAGGGATTGCGGTCGGCGATCCGCGAGGGGCGGGTCGCCGGGGTCGTCCTCTTCGCCGCCAACTTCCCGACCCGCGCCGCCGGCGCCCGCCTGGTCGCGCAGCTGCAGGCGATCCCGCGGCCGCCGAAGCTGCGCGACCCGCTCCTGATCATGGTCGACCAGGAGGGCGGCCAGGTGAAGCGGCTGAGCGGCGCCCCGACCGCCTCCGCGGCGGCGATGGGCGCCCGCGGCGCCGACTTCAGCCGCGAGCAAGGGAAGCGGACGGCGGCGAACCTGCGCGACGTCGGGGTCAACGTCGAGCTGGCGCCGGTCCTCGACGTCGCCCGCCCCGGCGGCGTGATCGCCGAAACCGAAAGGAGCTTCGGCTCCACCGCTGCGCACGTCACCGCCACGGCGATCCCCTTCGCGAGGGCGGTGCAGGCGGGCGGCGTCGCCGCCACCGGCAAGCACTTCCCCGGCTTCGGCGACGCCCGCGAAAACACTGATTTCTCGGTCGAACGGATCGGCCTCTCCAAGCAGGAGCTGCGGGCAATCGACGAGAAGCCCTACGAAGCCTTCATCGCCGCGGGCGGCAAGCTGGTGATGCTCAGCACCGCGGTCTACCCGGCCTTCTCCGACCGCCCCGCCGCCTTCACCCGCGCGATCGCCACCGGCGAGCTGCGCAACCGCCTCGGCTTTGAGGGCGTGACCGTCACCGACGCCCTGGAAACCCCCGCCGTCGAACGCTTCGGCGGGACCCCCAAAGCCGCGGTCGCCGGTGCCCGCGCCGGCGCCGACCTGCTCCTCTACGCCCAGCTTGGACCTGCGCAGGTTGCCTGGAAGGCGCTGGTGAAGAAGCTGCGGGCCGGCGCCCTCGACCGCGCCGAGTTCGAGCAGGCGGCGGAGCGGGTGCTCGACCTGCGCGCCGAGCTGGCGCCCTAGCTAAGCGCGCCCGGAGCCGTCGCGGTCGCGGGGAATCTGCTCGAAGACGCGGACGCCGTCGCGGCCCTCGTCCTTGGCCGCGTACATCGCCGCGTCGGCATCGGCCACCACGGTCGCGGGGCTGGTTGAGGGATCCTCGCCGAACATCGCCACCCCGATACTGACGGTGACCGGGTCGAGGCCGTCCCGGGAGTGGTGCCGACGGATTTCCGTGGCAATCGCCTCGGCGGCGATCTGCGCCTCGCCGCGGCTGCAGCGGGGCAGGATGACCGCGAACTCGTCGCCCCCGAGCCGGGCCAGCGAGTCGCTCGCTCGGGTGCGCGTGCGCGACGTCTCGGCCACCTCCTGGATTAGCTGGTCCCCGGCGGGATGGCCGTGAATGTCATTGACCCGCTTGAAGCGGTCGAGGTCGAGCATCAGCAGGGCGCCGGTGGTGCCGCCCTCGCGGCGGCTGCGCGCGATCGTCGCCGCCAGGTCCTCCTCGAAGCGGCGCCGGTTGCCGAGCCCGGTCAGAGCGTCCTGGCTCGCCTGCCGTTCGAGGTCGCGCATCCGCTCGCCGCGGCTCCAGCTGACGATCAGCGAGGCGAGCAGGGCGGCGAGGGCGAGGCCGAGGCTGCCGATTGCGATCGGCAGCCCGACCGGCGGGCTGCCGGGGTCGTCGAGGGCCAGCAGCCAGGTGCGGTCGGCGATGTGGATCGGAACCTGGGCCGGGTCTTCGAGCCCGCCGCTGGGGCCGAAGGCGCGCTTGTGGCCCACCAGCAGCTGCATCTTCGCGTCGTCGGGAAGGACGGCAAGGGCGGTCGCGGCGACGTCGTGGACGCGGAAGCTCCCGGCGATGAAGCCCTTCAGCGCCCGATTTCGCTCGGCGGGCGTCTTTACCGGCGCCCCGTCCTCGTAGATCGGCCGGAAGACGTTGATGCCGGTGCCGCCGATCAAGAGCCGGACCAGCGGCGTCGCGACGGCCATGCCGGTCCGGCCGGCTCGTTCCAGCACCTGCGCCCGCAACGGATCGGAGCCGAGATCGAAGCCGCGCACCCGCTGCGGCCGGTCGCTTTCGCTGGTCCCGAAGGTGACCGGGTAGTAGACCGGCCGCGCGCCGGCGCGCTTGAGAAGCGGGCCGATCGTCCGTTCCCGAATCTCGACCCCGACGTCGCTTTCATAGGCCGCCCGCTGGGAGGCCGGGACCCGGGGGACGTAGCCGGCGCCGTCGAGCGAGCCGTTGTTCAGCAGCGAGTGGCCGATCACCCGGAACTCGTGGCGGCTCACCTTCCCCTGCGTCTGGACGATCGCCGCGGCGGTCGAGAGCTTGCCGATCGACAACGCAGCCACCGCTTCGGCCTGGTGGGCGGCCTGCGTCGCGTCATCGCCCTGCACGCGCTCGAAGTCGTTCTTGTCGTTCAGGTAGACCCCGATCGCGGCGACGACCGAGCCGACCGCAATGGCGGCGACGGCGGCGACGCTGATCCAGAACCGTGTTCTCATGAGGGGACGGCCGCCAAAGACTCCCAGAGATAGAGGCTGGCAAGACTGCGGTGGGGGCGCCAGGGCTCGCCGATCTCGATTACCTGGGTCGGGGTCGGCATCTCCTCCAGGCCGTACTCGACCTGGATCGCTTTGCGGATGCCGAGGTCGCCGCCGGAGAGGACGTCGGGGCGCTGGAGGTGGAAGAGGAGGAACATCTCGGCGGTCCAGCGACCGAGGCCGCGGACGGCGACGATCTCCTCGATCACCTGCTCGTCCTCGAGTCGCTCGAGGCGGTCGAGCTCGAGCTCGCCGCTGAGCACGTGGCGGGCGAGGTCGCGGACGTATTCGGTCTTGCGGCCGGAGAGGCCGCAGCCGCGCAGGCCCTCCTCGCTCGCCTCCAGCAACTGCTCCGGGGTGGGGGTGGTGCCGCCGAAGAGGTCGAGAACCCGCAGGTAGATCGTCCGCGCCGCTTTGGTCGAGAGCTGCTGGCCGACGATCGCCCGCAGCAGCGCCCCGTAAGCGTCGGCCGGTCGCTCCTCCTTGCGCCGCCGCAGTCGCGTCGCGAGGTCGAGGTTGCCCATCCGCTCGATCAGCGCCGCCATCGTCGGGTCCGAGGCGGCCAGGGCTTTGCGCGCTTTCGCGCTCACCGCCCCTTCCACTGCGGCCGGCGCTTCTCGCCGAAAGCGCGGATCCCCTCGCGGAAGTCCTCGGATTCGAAGCAGGACTCGCGCAGGGCGACGAGCCCCGCCTCCTGCTGCTCGGTCAGCTCGGCGACGTCGTTCAGCAGGTCGATCGCCTGCTTGTTGCCCCGCATCGAGAGCGGCGCGTTCGCGGCGATCGCCGCAGCCAGCTCCACCGACTGCTCCTCCAGCTCCTCGGCGTCGACGACTTCGTTGACCAGGCCGATCTCGTCGGCGCGGGCCGCGTCGAGGTTGCGGCCGGTTAGGAAAAGCTCCTTAGTCCGCGCCAGCCCGACGACGTCGAGGAACTTGCGCAGCCCGGTGTGGCCGTAGATCAGGCCGAGTTTCGCCGGCGGCATCCCCAGCTTCGCCCCGGCGGCGCAGATCCGCAGATCGCAGGTGATCGCCAGCTCCAAGCCGCCGCCGAGACAGTGGCCGTTGATCGCGGCGACGGTCGGCCAAGGGTGCTTGGCGATCGCCTCCATCGCTGCGTGAAAGGGATGGGCGACGAGGGCCTCGGCGTCGCGCTCGAAGCTCTGGTCGGGGATGCCGGCGATGTCGTAGCCGGCGGAGAAGAGCGGCGGCGCCCCGGTGACGAGGACGCAGCGGTTCTCGATGCCGCGGTTCAGCTGCGGCAGGACCTCGGCGACCGCGTCGAGGATCTCGTGGTCGAGCGCGTTGCGGCGCTCCGGGTTGGAGATCGTCAGCCTGGTGACCGCCTCGGCCGGCTGGTCGAGCAGGAGCTTGCCGCCCGCGAGCTGCTCCTCCACTGCCGCTACTCCAGCACTACGAGGACGTCGCCTTCTGAGACCGACTGGCCCTCCTCGCAGCGGATCTCCTTGACGACGCCGTCGTCTTCGGCCTCGACCGGGATCTCCATCTTCATCGACTCGAGGATGACCACGGTGTCCCCATCGGACACCTGGTCGCCCACCGCGACCTCGATTTTCCAAACGTTGCCGGTGATGTGTGCCTCGATGTCTGCCATGGGCGGGGACAATAGCCCGATGGCGGGACTTGAACCGGAGGCGGCGGGCGGGGGCGGCGCGCTGGCGGCGATCGTCGCCGCCCGCGACGAGGCCGACCGGATAGGGGAGACGGTGCGGGCATTGCGGGGGGCGCTGCCCGGCGCCCGGGTCTGGGTCGCCGACGACGCCTCCGAGGACGGGACCGCCGAGGCGGCGATGCTGGCCGGGGCAGAGGTGGTGCGGCGCGGCCGCTCCCACGGCAAGGGCGGCAACGTCGGCGCCGCCGCCGAGGCGGCGCTGAGCGTACAGCCGCCGCCGCGGATCGTCCTCCTCTGCGACGGCGACCTCGGCGCCTCCGCGGCCCGGCTGACCCCGTTGGTGGCGGCGGTGGAGCAGGACGAGTGCGACCTTGCGGTGGCCGCCTTCAGCCGCCGCGTCGGCGGCGGCTTCGGCCTCGCCCTCGGATTCGCCCGCTGGGCGATCCGGCGCCTCTGCGGCCAGGAGACCGAGGCGCCGATCTCGGGCCAGCGGGCGCTCCGTGCCGAGACCCTGCGCGCCGTCCTCCCCTTCGCCAGGGGCTACGGGATGGAGATCGGGATGACGGTCGACGCGGTTCGCGGCGGCTACCGCCTGCGTGAGTACGAGCTCGACCTCGAGCACCGCGCCACCGGCCGCGATCTCCGCGGCTTCCTCCACCGCTTCGGACAGCTGCGCGACTTCGCCCTAGTGTTCCTCGCACGATGGCGCGGATGAGGAGACGGGCGGTACTGGTCGCGGCGCTGACGTCGATGTGCCTCTTTCTCGCCGCGATCGCTCAGGCCGAGCTGGTCGAGCGCGGCAACCTCTTCGTCAAGTTCGCCGGTGGCATCGCCCCGGCGGCGCTGCCGCGGCAGGCAAAAGCGCCGATCTCGGTCCGGGTCGCCGGGACCGTGCGGGTGCTCTCCGGCGAACGGCCGCCGGCCCTGCGCCACATCTCGATCGCGATCAACCGCGGCGGCACCCTCGACACCCGCGGCCTGCCTACCTGCCGCCGCTCCCAGCTCGAGCCGGCGACCTCGCAGCAGGCGCTGGAAGCCTGCCGCGATGCCTTGGTCGGCGAAGGGCGCTACCTCGGCGCCCTGGCGCTGCCGGAACAGGAACAGTTCCCCCTGCAGGGCCGCATCCTCGCCTTCAACGCGATCGTCGACGGCCAGCGGGCGATCCTCGCCCACGTCTACGGCAGCGACCCCGTGCCGAACAGCCGCATCATCGTCTTCCACATCCGCAAGACGCACGGCACTTTCGGGACGGTCTTCAGCGCCGCCCTGCCGGCCCGGCTGAACCGCTCCGGCTACCTGAAGGAAATCAGCCTCGAGCTGCGGCGCACCTTCACCTACCGCGGTCGCAAGCACAGCTATTTGAGCGCCGCCTGCGCCGCCCCGGCCGGGATCGACATCGCTTCCTTCCCCTTTTCTCGTGTCTCGATGGCGTTCGCCGACGGGCGGCAGCTCGCCTCGACCCTGATCCGCAGCTGCCGCGTCCAGAAGTAGGCGGATGATCCTCGCGATCGACCAGGGGACGACCGGGACCACCTGCCTGGTCTTCGACCGCGAGGGCCGGGTCCGCGGCCGCGCCTACTCGGAGTTCGAGCAGTTCTTCCCGCGGCCGGGGTGGGTCGAGCACGACGCGAACGAGATCTGGGAGGTGACGCGGCGGGTCGCCGCCGAAGCGATTGCCGACGCCGGCGGTCCCGAGCTCGAGGCGATCGGGATAACCAACCAGCGCGAGACCGTCGTCGCCTGGGACCCGCGGACCGGCGAGCCGGTCCACCGGGCGCTGGTCTGGCAGGACCGCCGCACCGCCGACCGCTGCGAGGAGCTGAAGGAGGCCGGGCACGAGCCGCTGGTGCGGGAGCGCACCGGCCTCACCATCGACCCCTACTTCTCCGGGACGAAGATCGAGTGGCTGCTGGGGAACGTCGAGGGGGCGGAGCGGGCGGTCTTCGGGACGATCGACTCCTGGCTCCTGTTCAAGCTCACCGGCCGCCACGTCACCGACTACACGAACGCCTCGCGGACGATGCTCTTCGACATCCGCAAGCTCGCCTGGGACGAGGAGCTCTGTGCTCTGCTCGGGGTCGACCCGGCGCGGCTGCCGGAGCCGCTGCCCTCCTCCTGCCTCTTCGGCACCACGACCGAGTTCGGCGGCGAGGTGCCGGTCGCGGGGGTCGCAGGCGATCAGCAGGCGGCCCTTTTCGGCCAGGCCTGCCACCAGCCCGGGATGGCGAAGAACACCTACGGGACCGGCAGCTTCGTCCTCCTCAACAGCGGCACTGAGCCGCCGCAGGCGCCGGAGGGCCTGCTGGCGACGGTCGCCGCCGGGACCGGCGAGGAGGTGCCCTACGCGCTGGAGGCGGCGATCTTCGTCACCGGCGCCGCCGTGCAGTGGCTGCGCGACGGGCTTGGGATCATCGACGAGGCGGGGGAGACCGAGGCGCTCGCCGCCTCGCTCGACTCCAACGACGGCGTCTACTTCGTCCCCGCCCTGACCGGGCTCGGCTCGCCCTACTGGGACCCCTACGCGCGGGGGACGATCGTCGGGCTGACCCGCGGCAGCGGTCGCGCCCACCTGGCGCGGGCGGCGCTGGAGGCGATCGCTTACGAGACCGTCGACGCGGTGCGGGCGCAGGAGGCCGCGGCTGGCGAGCGCCTCGAGCTGCTGCGGGCCGACGGCGGCGCCACCGTCAACCGCTGGCTGATGCAGTTCCAGGCCGACGTCCTCGGGGCGCCGGTCTCGGTCCCGGAGATCGCCGAGACGACCGCGCTCGGCGCCGCCTACCTCGCCGGCATCGCCACCGGCGTCTGGACCCTGGAGCAGGTGGGGGAGATGTGGCGGGAGGCGGACCGCTACGAGCCACGGACGGAAGAGGCGCAGCGGCAGGGGCTGCTGGCCGACTGGGGGCGGGCGCTGGAGCGCTCCCGCGGCTGGGCGTAACCCGTCGCCCGGGACCGGGGTAGGCATCGACACGGCGACCACCCCCGCCGTCCCGCAGTCATGCCCGAGATGAAGCCACAGGTCTACAAGGACCCGCGACCGGCGGAGTACTTCAACCAGTTCCACGAGGCGGCGCGCAAGGGGGTCGGCTGGACCTACACCCTCGCCCGCATCATCCTCACGCTGCCGACGCTGCTGCTCTGGCGGGTGCGCGCGACCGGGGTCGAGAACGTGCCGAAGGACGGCCCGCTGGTCCTCGCCCCCAACCACTTCAGCCAGATGGACCACTTCTTCGCCGGCGTCTACCTGCGGCGGAAGATCCGCTTCATGGCTAAATCCCAGCTCTTCGGCCCGCCGGTCCTCACCTACATCTATAAGCACGGCGGCGTCTTCCCGGTCCGCCGCGGCCACCACGACGAGGTGGCGATGGAGACCGCCCGGATCCTCGTCGACCAGGGCGAGATGCTGCTCGTCTACGCCGAGGGCGGCCGCTCGCGCTCAGGGCAACTGGGGGAGCCGAAACCCGGAATTGGGCGCATCGCCCTGGAAACCGGCGCCCCGATCGTCCCGGTCTGCATCCACGGCTCCGAGCGAGCCCGCCAGTGGAAGCACCTGCGCTTCCCCAAGGTGACCGTCCAGTTCGGCCAGCCGCTCACCTTCCCGGTCGAGCCGGAGCCGAGCCGCGAGCGCCAGCTCGAGGTCGCCACCGAGGTCTTCGGCCGCGTCCGCGAGATGTACGAGGGGCTCTAGGCGGCGAGGCGCCGCGCCTACTCGTAGCGCTGCTGGATCCGGGCGTAGAAGCCCGGATCGTGGCCCGGGGTGATCACCGCGTCGGGAAACTGGCGGCGGAAGAGTTTCAGCTCCTGCAGCGAGCGGCGGTAGTTGTGCGCGTCCTGGGGGCGCGGCGGGCCGGGCTCGTCGCCGTCGAGCTGGGCGAGCATGTAGACGCAGTCGCCGCCGATCACGAAGTCGCGCTCGGCGAGGCGGCAGATCACCGACATGTGGCCGGCGCTGTGGCCGGGAGTGAAGGCGAGGCGCAGCGACCCGTCGCCGAAGAGGTCGAAGGTGCGGCCGAAGCTGGCGTAGGAGTCGACGTTGGCGCGGTTGAAGTCGACGGTCCGGTACTCGAAGGCGAAGTCGAAGTGGGCGCGGCGGTAGCCGTTCATCAGCGGGCTCGGCCCGTGGGCGGCCGCCTCCCACTCGGGCTCGGAGACGACGAAGGTCGAGTTGGGGAACTCGGAGATCGCCGAGGTGTGGTCGAGGTGCAGGTGCGTCATCACCACGATCGGGATCTCACCCGGCTCCAAGCCGCGTTTGCGCAGCTGCGAGGGGACGTCTTCGCCCGGCGCCAGGGTGATCTTGCTGAAGCGGCTGGCGAGGCCGCCGAAGTTCTCGCGCGGGTCGGTGGCGATCGAGGGGTGCAGGCCGGTGTCGACGAGGATCGCGCCGGCGCTCGGGTGGCGGATCAGAAAGGAGGGCACCGGCACCGCGACCGGGTCCTGGTTGGTCAGCATCGCCCGCAGCAGTTTCGCGGTCAGCATCCGGCCGCCGGGGCTGACCATCATCGCCCGGGCCCATTCGACGTGGCCGGCAATGATCGGCTCGACGGTGACGGTGGCGCCGCGGGTGCCGCCGGCGAGCGGCTCGTGCAGGGGGTGCGGTTCGATGCTGATGCTCATCGTGGAGGGGATTCTTGCGGCTCTGTGCGTCTATAGGCTTGGCCGCCGATGGCTGAAAGCGAGCGTTCGCGGGTGTTCAGGGACGGTCTCCTCGAGGGGCGGGTCTGCGCGATCTCCGGCGCCGGCAGCGGTCTGGGGCGGGAGACGGCGCTCGAGCTGGCGCGTCTAGGCGCCACTGTTGTCGCCTGTGGCCGGCGCGAGGAGCCGCTGGCCGAGACGGCCGAGCTGGCTGCGGGGCTGCCGGGGTCATTCGAGCACGAGTGCCTCGACATCCGCGAGGAGGAGCCGGTCGGGAGCTTCTTCGACGGCCTGCTGGAGCGCCACGGCCGCCTCGACGTCCTCGTCAATAACGCCGGCGGCCAATTCCTCAGCCCGGCCGAGGCGATCAGCCCGAAAGGGTTCAAGACGGTGATCGATTTGAACGTGATGGGCACCTGGCTGATGACCCACGCCGCCGCGACCAAGGCGTTCATCCCCCAGGGCGAGGGCAAGGTCCTGAGCGTCACCCTCTCCCCGCACAACGGGATGCCGGGGATGGTCCACTCCGGCGCCGCCCGCGCCGCGGTCGAGAACATGATGCGGACGCTCGCGGTCGAGTGGGCGCGGTTCGGGATCAAGACCGTCGCCCTTGCCGCCGGCCAGTTCGCGACCGAGACGCTGCTGACCAAGTATCCGCAGGTGGTCGTCGACAACCTCGAGCGCTCGATCCCGATCGGCCGCGCCGGTCGCCCCGAGGAGATGGCCTGGCTCGTCGCCTACCTCGCCTCTCCCGCGGGCGACTTCTACTCAGGGACGACGATCACGATCGACGGCGCCCGCGACAACTGGGCCGGCCCCTGGCCGCCGGAAGCGATCGCCGACGACTCGGGCACGCCGGTAGCCGAGGAGCGTCCCAAGTGACGACTGGTCACTTGAACACACGGTGGTGTGCTCAAGTGACCAATCGCTAGCGCGGTTCGAGTACGACGAGCGGGATCTCGCGCTCGGCGCGGGCCTTGTAGTCCTCGTAGGGGCGGTAGATCGCCACCGCCTTGGCCCAGAGGCGGTCGCGCTCGTCGGGCCGCGCCTCGCGGGCGTGAACCGCCCGGTGCTCGCTGCCGATCTGCACGGTCGTGTCCGGGTTCGCCATCAGGTTGTGGAACCAGGCCGGGTGCTTCTTGTATCCGCCCTTCGAGGCGATGACGACGACGTTCGCCCCGTCCTCGACGTACTGCAGTGGCGAGGTGCGGTGGGTGCCGGACTTGGCGCCGACATGGTCGAGCAGCAGCATCCGGCCCTGCAGGCCGGGGATTCTGTGACCGAGGCGCCCACCCGTCCTCTGGTAGAGGAACGTGTGGGCGCCCATCGCGCGGCGCAGGACCGGCCAGGTCCGCGCCGCCAGGTCGAGGTAGCGCGGCGGGCGCCGCGCCCCGGTGTCGCTCAGGTGTACATCCCCCCGAACATGCCGCCGGTGACGTTCAGCACCTGGCCGTGCATGTAGTTCGCCAGCGGCGAGCAGAGGAAGAGGACGGGGCCGGAGGCCTCCTCCGGGGTGGCGGGGCGGCCGAGCGGGATGATCGCCGAGGCCATCTGGCGCATCTGCTCGGGGATCCCGAGCTCGATCTTCTCGCCGCCGGGGGCGGTCATCTCTTCGCCGGCCTCTTTGGCGCCGGTGAGGCGGGTTTCGACGAAGCCGAAGGCGACCGCGTTGACGTTGATCTTGAACTGGCCCCACTCCTTGGCCAGCGTTTTCGTCAGCCCGACGACACCCATCTTCGCGGCCGAGTAGTTGACCTGGCCGGCGTTGCCCATCATCCCCGAGGTCGAGGAGACGTTGACGATCTTGCGAAAGACCTCTTTGCCTTCGTTGCGCTCGGCCTTCGCCGCCTCGCGCCAGGTCGGGGCGAGCGCCCGGGCGACCCGGAAGGGGACGATCGTGTGGATGTCGAGCATCGCCTGGAACTGCTCGTCGCTCATCTTGTGGGCGACGCCGTCCCAGGTGTAGCCGGCGTTGTTGACGACGATGTCGACCGAGCCGAAGGCGTCGTTGGCTGCCTTGACCAGGTCGTCGGCGGCGCCGCTCTTGGTCAGGTCGCCGGCGAAGACCGCGGTCTCGCCGTTGATCTCGCTCGCCGTCTGCTCGGCGACGTCGGCGTCGAGGTCGTTGATCAGCACCTTCGCGCCCTCGCTGACGAACATCTCCGCGGTGGCGCGGCCGATCCCGCGCGCCGAACCCGTGACGATCGCGGCTTTCCCATCCAGAAGTCCCATTACTCCGCCTCTCCTTCGATTCGTAGAAGTCGGGCGGGGAGGCTATCGGGAACGAGCGGTCCTGGTTGACCGGCCAGTCGGCTTCGGTCGCTCGCTCAGCCGAGCTGGATGCCGCCGTCCCCGGTCACGGCCCAGTGCGGGTTGTGGGCGATCTCCCACGGGTGCCCGTCGGGATCGATGAAGATGCCGCTGTAGCCGCCCCAGAAGGTCTCGGCCGGCTCGCGCCCGATCCTTGCCCCGGCGCCGCGGGCTTCCCCGATCACCTCGTCGACCTCCGCGGGGGAGCCGAAGTTGAGCGCCAGGGTGACGCCGCCCCAGCCACCGTTGTCGTCGACGCAGCTGTCCTCCGCCAGCCGTGCCCGGTCCCAGAGCGCGACGACCATCTCGCCGGCCTGGAAGAAGACGACGTCGTCGCCCGGATCGGCGCCGGTGGTCCATCCGAGTGCTTCATAGAAGCGCCGGGCGCGCTCGAGGTCCCCGGTCCCGAGGGTGATCAGGTTGACCCGCTGCTTCACGGCTCCAACGTAGCGCGCTCTCGTCTCGCGAGTGACCGTCGTGCCTTCTGTGGCGAATGCACGATGCGACAGTCTGTCCAGTGAGGCACAATCGGTGTCGATGACAGTTCTCGTCGCCTACTCGTCCAAGCGCGGCTCGACCGCGGAGATCGCCGAGACCGTCGCCGCGACGCTGCGGCGGGAGGGGCTGGGGGTCTGTCTCGAGCGGGCCGAGGACGTTTGCAGTCTGGAGCCCTACGACGCGATCGTCCTTGGCAGCGCCGTGTACATGAAGCGCTGGCGCGGCGACGCCCGCCACTTCCTCAAGAAGCACCGCAAGGCGCTGAAGCAGGTGCCCTTCTGGGTCTTCAGCTCCGGCCCCGTCGGCGACCCGTCGAAGGACAACCCGGAGTGGGCCGAGCCGCCGAAGATCGCCGCCAAGATCGAGGAGCTGGGGGGCAGGGAGCACGTCGTCTTCGGCGGCTGCCTGCCGGTGGAGCCGGCTGGGTTCATGGAGCGGGCGCTGGTCGAGGGGACCCCGCGGGAGCTCCGCGATCGCCGCGACTGGGCTGAGATCCGGGGCTGGGCAAAGCAAGTCGCGGCTGCCTTGACCGCTGCCCGCGTCTAGTCCAGGCCGCCAGCTTTCTGCACGCGCCAGTCTAGTGTTACCTTGAGTTTTCTTGTGTGATCAGTACGTTCTTCTCAGACATCAATGTGGGAGGGAGAAGGACGATGCACCGATTGATCATCGCAATGGGGTTGGTGGCTGCGACCTGCTTTGCGGCCGGCTGCGGTGGCTCTGGTAGCGAAGCCGATTCGGCACCGCTCTCAAAAGCCAGATACACCGAACAAGCTGAAGCAATCTGCACGAGGGCGACCGCAGAGACGCAAAAGGACGCCGCGGCCTGGAAGAAAGGGTTCCCGGGCGGACTCGCAGAAGCCGAAGAACACGCGGAGGAGGGCATCAGAGAAGTCCTGACCCCCGTGCTTCAACGCGAGGCAGAACAACTGGAAGCGCTTGAGCCGCCTGCGAAAGACAAGGTGGTTGTTGCCCGTTTCGTCGGAAACCTTTCCCAAGCAGCCGAAATCCTGAAGAAAAAGGGTCTGAATGCTCTACCTGAATCAGGAGCGCTGGAGTTCAGACAAGAAGCAGCCACCTACGGCCTGAAGAGTTGCGGAGGCGCACTCTGACCTCTTCTGCGCAGAGTAAGCCTCCGGGCAGGTCCCTCAGCACCTCAGCATCGCGCTGCTCCTAAAACCCATCTGCCAGGGCACGGGGATCTTGTACGTCTTCCTGTGGGATGCGACGTATATGTCGTAGGCGGGCTCCGAATATATATATCCGTGGGCGAAGAGAACCGGCGCAAACGAGTAACTGGTGCTGGGCCTATCGCAATCCGCGTGGTCCAGATGACCAACCAAGAACCCTTCGACCGTGAAGCGCAGGACCTCTGCGCAGTCGAAGGACACCCTCAGGCCGAGAAGTGCCAGCTTGGGAACACGTTCAGGCCCTCGCATTAGCTGAGTCCCAAGGGCACTGGTCTGCACGGGGCCGTTCGGATGGGCCTGACCGCCGCAGCGTAACGCGAACCCCGTGATGCCCTCCCTGCACCCCTCTAGGTCGGCCGTGGTATGGCCGACAGATCTCCTCAGCTGCCCGTGTCCTGATATCGCCTCGCACCGAAGTCGGCTTCCCCCGAAGTTCATTTCGATAGGGCCTCCTCTCAAGCTGAAGAGACACGGATCGTGCCGACACGTCATGGTCGGGAGGTCAACGGCGGAAGCAGAGCAAAGGGTCGACGATAGGGCGATGAAGGTGGTCAAGAGGGCGACCGCAAGATGTCGCAGCTGCCTATTATCTTGCAAGTTGGTCATAGCACCGTATTCGTGTCAACCTTCTCCTCGGAGCATCCGAGCAGCGGGGACGCAAGCACGGCTCCGCCGCTTCACCTAGCTTAGAGCTGAGTGATCGACATGTAAACTTCTCTCTGTGCCGGAGCACGACGCTCCGGATTCACAATGGGCAGTAAATTCTCCGGCGACTGCCACGGTAGGAATGGCCGCGAGGGCGAGGAGCGCGCGAAGCCCCCGGTTGAAAGCATGAGGAGCTTCCTCGTCATGATGAGCCTCCATATTTTTTGTGATGGCGCTCAGAAAGACGACGGGGCCGGTGAGCCGGCCCCGTCGCGCACGTCAGCTCAGAGCTGAACGATTAGCATGTGAACTTCGTTTTGACGTTGTTCTCGGCTTTGAGGGTTCCGGTACCCGTCTGAGACGATGTGAGGTATGCCCCACCGTTGTCGTTATTCGAGATCAGGTCGAACACCGTTCCGGTTGTTGTGACCTGAGTGTACTTCTGCGAGCCCGTGGTGGCGCCTGCTTCGAAGGTCACCGTCCGTTCCGCAGCGAACGTGCCGCACTGCGGATTTGACCAGTGGCCGATGATATTGCCTGTCACCTGTTTCTTAAAGAATGCGGCACAGCTGAATGTGACATTTGAGTTTGTCAGCAGGACGCCAGGTGTGGATGCATTCGGGTCAATGTAGACGAGGTGCGAAACCATCGTGTTGGTTGTAATCACACCGCTCGCAGCGCCCGCGCTGTTGCACGAAAAGTTGAACCCGGAGACCTTCTCCTTGCAGCCTGTGAAGGTCAGCTCGACGGTACCTGTCGAGGAACCGCTGGTCTGAGTGGCTGTCCCGTCCGCGGACGAGCATTCGATCTTTTCGTTGCTGGTGTTGTTGAGCGTGGCAACGCCACCGGCGATCGTGGCAGAGCACGACGCGCCGGATTCACAATCGGCAGTGAATTCCCCGGCGGCCGCTACGGCAGGAATGGCCGCAAGGACGGCGAGGACCCCCGCCAATAGGATAGTCAACTTCTTCATCGTTAACCTTTCATCATGTTCCCGGATTGGTTTCGATCCCGGGAACTTTGAGCAGGACTGGGCTGGAAATCGCAAGTCACCGAGCCCCGCCTTTCCCAGGTATCGCTAGTGGGTCCTGGCAGAGCAATCAACAAAGCCTGTTCGATATTGCTTCCAGGGAGCCCTCGTCCTCCGCTCACTAGGCAGAAGTACCTGCATCTGGCGGAGAGCCAAGAACCAACCCTCGCAACAATGTGCGGGCAATGGTTCAGGGCGGGGTCGTGCTCCGGCATGTCCAGCGTCGCCGGCCATCGGCACCTCGTGGTGAGGGTCCTGGATGCTCGCGGAAAAACACGTGTAAAAATCGGTTTTTACGCTATGTGCAGGTGTTTTCACCTTTACGCGAGCGATTGTGGGAAGGATGGTGAGTCGAACAAGTGGTCGGCTTTGACCCCGATGCCGATCCCGTGTAGCTATATGTGAATGGGTACGCTGAGGTCTGCGCACGAAAGTGCTCCACCTCTGGCCGGGCCCCGCAATCGTGAGTGCTTCATGCAATGGAGGGGAAAGAGGGAGATGCTGCTAGGTCGAGGACGGCTAAGCATGTTGGGGATACTCGGTGCCCTAGCCATTTGTGCGCTTCTGCCCAAGGCGTCTTTCGCCGCCGACGAAAATTTCGAACTGGCGAAGTCATTCGGGCCGGATGGAACCAGCTCGAGCAGTTTTGGAGGCGCCGCTGTTCAATCGAAAGCCACCGCTGTCGCGGTAGATCAAAGCGCCGGCCTCGTATACGTGCTCGATCAAAAGGCAGGAGCCCTGTTCAAGTTCGACACCGACGGCAACCCCGTCGACTTCGGTGGCTCTTCCGCGAATCTTTCCGGCAACGAAATGTCCGGACTGCCGCTGGAAGTCGGGGGCTCAGGGGGGCGAAACACTGTGGTTGCCGTCAACCAGGTGACCCACACGATCTATGTAACCGCCGCATCGGAAGGCAGTGGTGGGCAGGAGATTCTTGCCTTCGCGCCGAGCGGCGACCCCTCCAACTTCACCGATGGCAGCGGCGCAGGTACGAATGTGCTTTCGACCGCGCCCATATCGATCGGCGCGCTGACCACCGACTCGACCGGAGCGATCTGGGTTGCGCTCAACACGTATCCGGGCCCGCCTGAACTCGTCGAAGCCCATATATCTGTCTTTGAAGCAAGCGGTGCTGAAGTTCTGCCGGAAGTAAAGGCCCCGATCTTCGGCAATAGCTCGATCAGCGCCACCGAGCTAGTGGTCGACGAAGCCGGCTTTCTCTATCTGGCCTCCAGCAGCGGTCTGAGCAAATACGAGCCCTCCGAGTATCCCGTCACTCCGACGACGATCCACGAACGGATCGCCAGCGCGCCGAGCGGATCGATTGCCGGCCAGATCACCGGGATGGACCTGAACCCGGCGACCAAGGAGCTGTATCTCGCCATGACGACGCCTGGTGAACCTGGGATCAGCGTCTTCGACACGGCCTTGAACCCGGTAACCGCCTTCGCGAGGTCAGGAGAAGACGGCGAACTCAGCAACCCCACGGGCGTGGGCGTCGATCCTGTATCAGAACACGTATCTGTGCCGGACAGCCCCGAAGGGGCCCCGTCTCAGGTGAAGATGTTCCAACCCGAACGGTGCATATGCCCTCCCGCAATCATCTCCACCAATGCCTCGGAGGTGACGGGCGGATCGGCGAAAATCAGCGCACGCATCAACCCCGACGGCTTTGAGACGACCTACTGGGTTGAGTACGGCACTGGAAGCTGTGAACTGAACCCCTGTGAAAAAGTCCCCCTTTCCGGAGCCCTGATCGGAGCTGGCTTCAAGGGCGTGCCTGTCTCGCAGGTGATCACCGGCTTGCAGGCCGGAACGCTGTACCACTATCGGGTCGTCGCCGAGAACGAGCTCGGCGTGGTCGCCGCCCCCGATAAGACCTTCACGACGCAGAGCTCAGGCCTCGGCTTTCAGCTCCCCGACTCGCGGATCTGGGAGATGGTCTCGCCGCCGGACAAGCATGGCGGGTCGCTCGTTCTGCCGAACGCGGGCCTCATCCAGTCCTCGAGAAACGGGGACAGCCTCGCCTACCTCAGCCTGGGGTCGATCGAAGCGGACCCGGAAGGCAATCGTGCGGTCGAATCCTCCTCCGTCCTTGCGAGGCGAGGTTCGGCTAGTTGGCAATCGCGCGACATCACCCCTCCCCACGTCGAACTGACCAACGTGAGGCCGGAAGGCGAGTACCGGCTGATGAGTCCCGATCTATCACGCGCGCTGCTTCAAGCGCGCGACGATGCTCCGCTCTCGCCCCTCACCACCGAACGTACGCCGTACCTGCGCGAGAACTCCGACCCCCCTGTCTACACGCCGCTGCTCACCTCTGCCGAAGGGCACGCGAACGTCCCGCCAGGCACCGAATGGGAACAGAACGCGCCGCCGGCCGGGGAGAACGTCCACGTGGTTGGCACTAATCCAGACCTCGGCACGATTGCGCTTCAGTCCAAGGTTCCGCTGATCGAAAGCGAAAACGTGGCCGCCCAGGCCATTTACAGCTGGCAGGGCGGCAGGTTGCAGCCAGTCAGTCAGTTACCGGCGAGCAAAGGTGGCGATGTGGTCGAAGGCCTGCTGGGATCCGGGGGTTCGGCCCGCAACGCGATATCCGCGGACGGGTCCCGCATATTCTGGGCGCCAGGACACGCATATAACGCCGCCGGGATCGGTCTGCCGGCCCTCTACCTGCGTGACACCCACCTGGAAGAAACCGTGCGCCTCGACGTCGTACAGGAAGGCGTCAGCATTAGTGGAGCAGCCCGGCCCGCCTTCCAGGCCGCCAGCAGCAACGGGACCGTCGTCTACTTCACCGACAGCCGACGCCTGACCAAAGGTGCGAGCCCCAAAGGGCGGGATCTCTACCGCTGCGAGATCCCACTCGACGATAGCCTCGCCGGCTGCGCCACCCTGACCGACATAAGCGCACCCCTCAAAGGCTCGGGCGAAAGCGCGATGGTGCAAGAGCAGGCGCCGGCGTTCAGCCAAGACGGCTCGCGGATCTACTTCGTCGCCGAAGGCGTTCTTGACCTCGGCTCAAATAGTGCGGGCGACACCGCGACGCCGGCGGAACCAAACCTCTACCTCTGGGAAGAGGGTGCGGGCGTGCGTTTCGTTGCAACGCTCTCTCGCGGCGACTCGCCGAATTGGGGCAAGTTCAACGAAGTGGGCATGGCGGCATTGATCACCGCCGCCGCCTCGCCGAGCGGGCGTTACCTCGCCTTCATGTCGATGCGCAGCCTTACCGGTCAGGAGAACGAGGAGCCGAACTCTGGTGAACCTGCTGTGGAGGCCTTTCGCTACGACGCTGTCACCAGAGACCTGACGTGCGTCTCCTGTAACCCGACCGGCGCCAGCCCCCGGGCGCAGTTGCTCACCTCCGAAGGTCGGGGGCTCAAGGTCGACCCGGCGGGCCTCTGGCAAGAGCGCTGGGCGGCGGCCACCCTCCCAGAGCCGCGAACTGCATCCGGCTTCTTGGTCATCGAAAGCTTTTACCGTCCCCGCGCCGTCCTCGACGACGGCCGCGTCTTCTTCAACGCCTATGACACCCTCGTGCCTGCCGACTCCAACGCAAGCTGGGACGTCTACCAGTACGAGTCCACCGGGGTGGGGGATTGCACCGCCTCAGCCGGTGGAGCAGCGGTTGTGCGCTCGGGCGAGGGCTGCGTCGGCCTGATCTCCTCGGGCGGCGGCGAAGAAGAAGCTGCCTTTCTCGATGCGAGCGAGAGCGGCGACGACGCCTTCTTCCTCAGCACGGCGAAGCTCTCGGTGCTCGACGAAGACAGTGTCTACGACGTTTACGACGCTCGTGTGAACGGAGTCGCGGCGCAGCATCCCGCCATTGCCGAATGTCAGGGGGAATCCTGCCAACCGGCCGAGCCGGCCCCTGCGGGCTCGGTTCCGGCGTCGACCAGCTTCCAGGGCGCTGGCAACATACGCGCAACGAAGCACTGCCCGAAGGGGAAGCGCAAGGTTCGTCGCAAAGGCAAGGTCCGCTGCGTGGCGCACAAGAAGCGCCACAACGTCCACCGCAAGCACAGAAGCCACCATCACAAGCGGGAGGTGGCGCGATGAGCGGCGGGAACCGATCGAAGCTCAGAGGCTGCATCGCCGCCCTTGCCCTTGCCGGCGCAGCGGCGGCCATGCTCACTCTCTTGGCGGCACCGGCGGGCGCCGCATCTCCCTGGTGGCAGCTCCTCACCGGTTCCCGCCCGACTACCTTCACTGAAGTGCCTGGTCCAGGAGGCGGTGGCCGCCTCACTCTCTCCCTGTTGAACATCGGTGACGCTCCGGTGGACGCGAGCATCATCCCGCTCGTGGTCGAAGACCAGCTTCCAGAAGGTACGGTCGCAACTGAAGTCGCCGGTTTCGTCGGTGCACAGGCTGAACCGCTCGCTTGCACTATCGACTCCCCCGACCACGTCACCTGCACCTTCGACGGCACCATCCTCTCCTACGAAGCGCTGGAGGCTGAAATCTTCGTCGACCTCAGCGGTGAACCGCCCGTCGCGGGGCAGCCGGGTGAGGTCACCGTCTCTGGTGCAAACGCGCCTCCGATCAGCGCCTCGCAGCCGATCAAGGTCGGCCCGGAACCCACCCCATTCGGGATCGAACACTTTTCCGCCAGGGCCGAAGAAGAGGGCGGGATGGAAGCCGCGAGGGCAGGATCACATCCTTTCCAGATGACCAGCACCGTGCAGCTCAGCTCGGGCCCCGCCGTTGGAACGGGGGAAGAACTACGGGTCGACCAGCCAAACCAACTGCGCAATCTGCGCGCATCGCTTCCCGCCGGCTTGGTCGGCAACGCCACGGCAGCGCCACGCTGCGGCCTGGGCGACTTCTTTGCTCAGAGGAAAGAAATCGCCAATCAGTGTCCTGACGCCAGCGCGGTAGGCGTCATCAACATCGCCTTCCAGGGAACCAGCAGCATCGGCTACCACCGCCTAGCCGTGCCTGTCTTCAACCTCGTCCCCGGCTACGGGGAGCCCGCGCGGTTCGGCTTGACCATTCTCGGTAACCCCGTGCTGGTCGATACGGCCGTCGACCCAGAGGACCAATACCGCATCATCGCTTCGTTCCGCAACACGACGCAGCTGGTGCAGTTGCTCTCTGGGACCTTCGTCCTCTGGGGCTCGCCCGGCGACCCACGCCATGACTCAGCCCGCGGCTGGGGCTGCGCCTTCCACGCGTCCGCGATCGGCCCTTGCGAGCGCCCTCCGGATCTCGGCGAAGAGGCGTTCCTGCGCCTGCCGGTCTCCTGCGTTACGCCGCTTACCTTCAATGCTCAAGTGGAACCCTGGAACGCTTCGTTGGGCAGTCTCGGCGATGAGACGACCACTGGCGGAGCGACGTTGAGTGACTGCGACCAGGTTCCGTTCAACCCAACCGTCGCCGTCGCGCCGACCAGTCGGCAGGCCGGCGGACCAAGCGGTCTCTCCTTCCATTTGACGATGCCCAACGAGGGGTTGCGGGTCAAAGACGCGATTGCGGAAGGGCAGGCGAAGAAGGTCGAAATCATGCTGCCGGAGGGGGTGACCGTAAATCCCTCGCAGGCGAACGGGCTGGGCGCCTGCACGCCGCAAGAGTTCGCTCGTGAGGGTGCGGCATCGGGGCCGGGAGAAGGTTGCCCTGAAGCTTCGAAGATCGGCCGCGTCGGGCTCAGCACGCCTCTGCTCGAAGAGGAAGCGCACGGATCCGTCTATGTCGCCACTCCTTACGACAACCCCTTCGGGTCTTTATTGGCGCTCTACGTTGTGGCGAAGATCCCGGACCGGGGAATCTTGGTCAAACAGGCCGGGAAGATCGAGCTGGATTCGAGTACGGGTCAGCTGATCACGACCTTCGATGACCTGCCGCAGCTCCCGTTTACCGCCTTCGACGTCCATTTCAGCGAAGGCGATCGGGCGCCGCTGGTGATGCCTGAAACTTGCGGCGCTTACAACGTCATCGCCAGGTTCACGCCCTGGAACGCGGGAGACCCCAGCAATCCTCAGCCGAACGAGATCGTTACCAGGACGAGCACTTTCCCGATCGACTCGGGGGCGAACGGCAGTGGCTGCCCGAACGGAAAGCCGTTCAACCCGCAGTTCACCGCGGGCACGACCAGCAACACCGCGGGGAGCTACTCACCGTTGAGTATCCGGCTAGCGCGCGAAGACGGCGAACAGGAGTTCACCCGTTTCTCGTTGAAGCTGCCTGAGGGCGTGATCGGCAACCTCTCCGGCATCCCGTTCTGCCCGGAAGTGGCCATCGCCCATGCGCAGGCACGGACGGGCTCGAACGGCGGACAGGAAGAGCTCGAGACTCCGAGCTGCCCGGAGGCATCGCAGATCGGGCAGACCCTGGTTGGGGCAGGGGTCGGACGGGCGCTCACCTACGTGTCGGGGAAGCTCTACCTGGCCGGCCCGTACGAGGGGGCGAAGCTATCGGCGGTGGCGATCACGCCAGTGAAGGTTGGTCCGTTCGACCTCGGTAACGTCGTTATCCGCCAGGCGCTGAAGGTCGATCCGGAGACCGCTGAAGTCTCGACCGATGGCGCGAGCTCAAATCCGATACCCCACATCCTGCAGGGGATCGTGGTCCACGCCCGTGACATTCGCGTCAATGTGGACCGTAAGGACTTCATTCTCAATCCCACGAGCTGCGAACGGATGACGGCCTTTGCCTCCGTTTCTGGGTTTTCTCCGGTCGATATCTCATCGCCGTTTCAGGCCGCAGATTGCGGGAGCCTTGGGTTCAAGCCGAGGCTGTCGCTGCGTCTCGGTGGGGGGACGAAGCGGGCGGCACATCCCCGCTTAAAGGCGGTTCTACGCGCCCGCAAAGGGGATGCCAACATTCGCACGGTGGCGGTCGCTCTGCCGCATTCCGAGTTCCTCGAGCAGGGCCACATCCGGGGCGTCTGCACCAGGGTCCAGTTCAATGCCGGCGCCGGTAACGGCGAACAGTGCTCGCAGGGCTCCATCTACGGACGGGTGAAAGCAGTGACGCCGCTGCTCGACGAACCGCTGATGGGCCCTGTCTACCTGAGGTCGTCCAATCACCCCCTACCCGATTTGGTCGCCGCCCTTCATTCGGGCAAGGTAGACATCAACCTCGCCGGGCGAATCGACTCGGTCAACGGCGGGATTCGAAACACCTTCGAAGCCGTGCCCGATGCCCCTGTCTCCAGATTCGTTCTCGAAATGCGGGGTGGGAAGAAGGGCCTCCTCGTCAACAGCACCGATATCTGTCGCGGGAAGCACCGGGCGAAGGTGAGGATGAAAGGACAGAATGAGAGAATTCACAACCTCCTAGTCCCGCTTAAGGCCAAATGCCCGAGCAAGCGTGCGAAGCATCGTCACCCCTAAAGCTGCCTTGTTGTACCCGGCACTGCAGGTATGGAGGTGCCCACCGGAGGGGCTCCTCGCAGCCCGAAAGGCGAACCCGCGGAGATACGCGTTCGCAAAGCAAGCGTACTGTTCGTTGCAGGGACTTTGAAGGCACAGACACATGCGATGAGGGCCTGTGGGAACGGTGCTTATCTGTGAAATTGACCCAGCCCAGGAACTGGGCTATCTCGTAAGGGGTACGCCGTGGGTTCGTGATCCACGCGTAGTCAGGGAACCTAAAGAGGAGAGAGTTACGTGAGCAAACATCCAACGGCGAGGGGCGCAGCGCCCACTCGACCGTACCCACATCGATGCCCGGCCATGCTGATCGTGTTGCTGGCCGTAGCGTCGGCCTTCTTGCTCGTCCCGGTCGCCCAGGCCGCGGCAGAAAATATCGCTCGGATCAACATCACCGGGACCGGCAGCGGCGAAGTCAATTCCAACACCTTTTTGGCAAATTATGCCGGCACGCCTCCCATCGAATGCGAATACACGGCTCCTGGACCGGAGACCGGAACCTGCGAAAACGAAATGGCGTCGCTCAACCAGGAACCTCTCTTCATCGAAGGAAAAGTGGGCATTGCTCTGCAGGCCGTCCCTGAGGCGGGCTCGGTTTTAGACCATTGGACGGTCAGCGAAGGTGAAGCCGCCAGTCCCTGCGAACCCGACGCTGCTTGTCTTGCGGCTGCCGATGAAGGCGGCGACGTACGCGTCACGGCAGTCTTCTGCTTGGAAGGCGAGCCGGGATGCGCCCACGTGCTGACCCTCTACGCCAACGGCTCCGAAGGCGCTGGAACGATTACGTCCGATCCGGGGGCCATCAACTGCTTCGCTGGTGAAGAATGCACCGGTGAGTTCGTGGGTGCCGTTACCCTGACCGCCGATCCGGCTCAGGGCTACGTCATCGCTGGCTGGCTTGGCTGCAAGCAGTCTGGCGGTGACCCGGCGAGTTGCACGACCGAAATGGACGCCGACAGGGAAGTCGCTGCCATATTTCTCAAAGAAGGCACGGCTGGTCAAGCTGGCCCGGTCGGCCCGGTCGGCCCGGTGGGCCCGACCGGAGCGTCTGGCGCAGCCGGTACGCAGGGTCCGGCAGGCGCAAACGGTCTCCCCGGAGCGCAAGGGTCGGCTGGCCCCAGGGGTCCGGCTGGTCCCGCCGGCAAGGTCAAGGTCATCTGCAAGATGAAGGGCAAGAGCAAGGTAAAGTGTGTGGTTAAGGCTCCCGCCCCGAGCAGCTCCAGGCCTCTCGCCTGGCGCCTGGTGCACGGTGGTCATGCCGTCAGCCACGGCCGAACCAGCGTTTCCCGCCTCCAGCGGATCGTCAACGGCCTTCCGTCTGGGACCTACGTCCTGCAGGTGCGGGGCCAGCGCGGTGTCAGGATCTCGATCGGTTGACTCATCAGCGTCGGCGGCATCGTGGCCGCCGACGCACTTCACACGGCGGCGCTGAGGCTTGGCAGCCGAGAGGGGGCGGATTCGTAGCCGGGTATCGACCGTGATCTTCAGGTCTCGGTTTTGTTAGCCGATACACATGTTTAAGATGCGCGCGATGCGACTTTCCCCCGGCCGCAGGTTGCTGGCTGGCGTGATCGCGGTAGTGGCTCTCCTGGCCCTGCCGTCTGCCGCCACGTCTGTCTCCAAGATCGTCATCTTCGGCTCCCACAAGGGGTCGACGCTGAGGCTGCACCCGCGAGGCCACAACAAGATCGTGGTCAAGGGCAACATGGCGCGGCACCATCCGCGCGGTTGCCACTTCACCCGCGGCCATCGCAAGGCGATCTGCTCGACCCGAGGCATCGGCGCGATCGAAGTCAAGATGGGACCGAACGGCGACATGGTCAAGGTGAGCCGGACCCTGCCTCTGCCGCTGGTCGTCCACCTCGGCCGCGGCTCCGACAAGTTCGTCGGCAAAGGCGAGCGGGACATCTGCTTCTCCGAAGGTTCGCGCCGCAACCGCTGCATCGGCGGCGGCAACAACGACGTCTGCATCACCGGCAATCGCAACAGCGACTGCGTCGGCGGCCGCGGCAACGACTTCTGCCACCACGGTGCCGGCAGCGACGGTTGCTGGGGTGGCCGCGGCAGCGACGTCTGCATCATGGGCCCGGGCCAGGACGGTTGCCACGGCGGCTCCGGCAACGACCGCCTCTACGGCGGCCGCGCCGCCGACCAGCTCTACGGTGGCGGCGGTTACGACTACTGCAACGGCCAGCGCGGATGGGGCAGGTCACATAGTTGCAATACCGGCCCGAGGCGCTGAGCATTAAAAAGAGAGGGCGACGCTTTTCGGCGCCGCCCTCCAGGAGAAATAATGAAGCACCTCCGGGAAGTACCTCGAGACCCATGAAACGCTCTTTGGGTCGCGGGGTCAAAGCCGAGGCGTCTTCCCTTCGCGAAAGTCGTCCGCCACGATGTAATTCTGCGCTTTTTACCTGCAAATGTGGGAACGCTGAGGTTGCGCGCGTTTGTTTTGACGGGCGGCCTCAGTTGCGCACGAAGGCACCCGGCAGCGCATGCAGCGCGCTGGTGATCGCCTCGGCGAGAGTGAAGTTCCCGCTCACTTCGAGCTGACCCCGCGGCCCGCCGTTCATCTGACGCATCCATGAGCTCGCGCTGCCCGTGGCCGAAGCTTGGGTGTCCCCATCGAGGCGGGAGGTGCAGGACATCACCTTCCCTTCCTCCACACCGACGATCACCCCGGCGAAGACAGGAGCAGATCCCCCTCGAATCTCTACCGAGAGCCGGCACTTGCCGGTAATCCCGGGGTCCAGCATCATCAAGGGAATCGAAAGCAGGAAGGCGGCCTCGACGTCGAGACGACCGATCTGCGCAGCGGGCTCCGGGACAAACCGTCGCTCCCAGCTGACGGCTGAGGTAAGCGGGACGACCGCCTGGCGCAACCATTCGGTTGCCCCGTAAGGCGTTCCCCTGCTCTCGCCCGGCTGCGGCGCAACGAGTTTGGCGGTTCGCATTGCATCCAACTTGCGCTCGAGCGTGGGATAGCTGATCTTCGGGATCAGCATGTTCAGTTCGGTCAGCGAGAGAGCGCGGGCTGCCACCGCACGCACGATGTTCGACGACCAGCCTCCTATCAGCGCCTTGGTCCCGCTCTTCGCGGCGACGCTGCCGAGCAGGATCGGTCCGTCGGGGGCGGCCCGCAGCCACTCCTGTAGAAAATCAGCGACCTTTAGGAGGCCGATCCCTATAGGCGTGATCGTGTATCGAGCCGTCGCCGGAAACTCATTCGAACGCCGCCGCTCGAGGATGTTGAGGCCCTCGAGCGCGCGCGTGTAGACGCGCATCGTGCTCTGCGGTGGTGAGCCGACGGCGCGGCGCAGGTCGAGGAGCTCCATCGGACCATCCTCCAGCGCCCTGAGAGTGTGGATATTGAGCGGTGCCGCCAGCACAGTCAGTGCCTGGGCTCCCGCACGGGTCATGTCGACCGGCTAACGAAATCGTGCTTCAGCATCTCTCCGTCCTTCTGTCTGCCTTGCTGAAGTCGGTGCGCGCAGGCGCGGCTTCGACAAGTCCAATGACGTTCAGCGACTTCCGGAGATCCAGCGGTAGCTTCGCTGTCGTACCTGAAAACCCCGATCGTCAAGCAGCGGCTAGAGGCTGTTGCTCAATGACAGAACGACGATGGCACATTTCGGTACGTTTTGGTATTAACGCGGGTGACAAATTTAACGCGTCGTATGTGCCGGCGGTCCAGAGCACGCCGGTGCTTCTACAACCCGATCGTCTTGCCGATGATCTCTTTCATGATCTCGTCGGTGCCGCCGCCGATCGGGCCTAGGCGGGCGTCGCGGACTGCTCGCTCGATGCCGTACTCCCGCATGTAGCCGTAGCCGCCATGGATCTGGAGAGACTGGTCGGCGATGTCGAGGACGGCTCGCTGGGTGAGGAGCTTGGCCATCGAGACCTCTTGGATGCAGTCTTGGCCTTCGTGGAAGAGGCGGAGGGCGTTGTAGGTGAGGGCGCGGCTGGTCTCGGCGAGGGTGGCCATCTCGGCTACCTGGTGGCGGATCGCCTGGAACTTGCCGATCGGGCGCCCGAAGGCTTCGCGGTCTAGGGCGTAGGCGACGGTCGTCTCGATCAGGCGCTGCATGGCGCCCACGGCTCCGATCGCCATCAGCAGCCGCTCCCAGGCGAAGTTGGCCATGATCAGCTTGAAGCCGCCGTTCTCCTCGCCCAGCAGGTTCTCGGCCGGGACCTCGACGTCGGAGAAGGAGATTTCGCCGGTGTCGGAGGAGTGCCAGCCCATCTTCTCCAGCTTGCGGCTGACCTCGTAGCCGGGCATCTCGCGCTCGAGGACGAGGAAGGAGATGCCGCCGTGGCCGCCCTCCTCGCTGGTTCTGCAGGCACAGACGAGGAAGTCGGCCCGCACGCCGTTGGTGATGAAGGTCTTGGCGCCGTTGACTACGTAGGTGCCGCCGTGGCGCTTGGCCGTGGTCGCCAGGGAGGCGACGTCGGAGCCGGCGCCGGGCTCGGTGATCCCGAGGGCGCCGATCTTCTCGCCGGCGATGCCGGCGGGCAGCCAGCGCTGCTTCTGCTCCTCGGTGCCGAACTTGAAGATCGGCGGCATCGCGATCGAGGTGTGGGCGTTGAGGCCGGCAGCGACGCCGCCGGAGCCGCCGGAGCGGGCCAGCTCCTCGACCCAGACAGCGTCATGAAGGTGGGTGCCGCCCTGGCCGCCGAGCTCCTCCGGGAACTTCAGCCCGAGGAAGCCGAGCTCGGCGCAGCGGCCGAACAGCTCGCGGGGGAATTCCCGCGCCGCCTCCCACTCGTCGACGTTGGGGGCGATCTCGTTGGTCACGAACCGTGAGACGGTCTGCCGCAGCTCCTCGTGCTCCTCGCCGAACGGCGGCAGGGTGGCGCGGGCGCCGCTGTCCTTGACGACGGTCATCCCTGGTCCTCGTCGGTGACGCCGTCCTCGACCGCCCGCGCCGGCGCCTGCCAGTCCTCGAGCATCCGGTAACCGCGGCCCTTGTGGTCGAAGCCGAGCAGGTCGCCCTGCGGGTTCTTCTTGCCGCCGTGGTGGTAGGCGCGGACCTCGGCGATCTTGCCGTCGCGGATGAGGAAGAACTCCGCCCCCCGGTCGAGTCGCCGCTCGTCCTTCTCCGGATCGCGCCAGGTCATCGTCCACTCGATCGCCACCTCGTCGCCCTGCTCGACCAGGTTCTCGATGTGCCACTGGGCGTCGATGTGCTCGACGCCGAAGGCGGCGTAGCGCCCGATCGTCTCGGCGCCCTCGTGCGGGCCGAGGCGCGTGTAGTAATGGGTCGCGTCCTCGGTGAAGTGCGCCGAGACCGCCTCGGCGCTCCCCTTGTTCAGGTCCTCGTAGTAGGCGCGAACGCGCTCGGTTCCAGTCATGGCACAAAGTTAGGCACGATATTTTGCAGACAACGCGTGTCTTGTGACAGGTTTCTCGGTAGCTTCGAGGACATGGAGAGAACGGTGTGGACGGACGAGCGACTCGACGATTTGTCCCGCAAGATGGACGAGGGCTTCAACCGCCTGGATGGCGACGTTCGCGAGCTGCGGACGGACATGCGGGAGATGCGGACTCTGATGTTCCAGCTCTGGGGCACCAACATGGTCGCCATCCTCGCGACTATCGCGACGGTCATCGCGACGCGCTAGCCCTACAGCCCGTAGCTCCGCCCGATCACGTCGAGCATGACCTCGTCGGTGCCGGCGCCGATGCGATTGAGGCGGACGTCGCGGTAGGCGCGCTCGATCTCGTACTCCTTCATGTAGCCGTAGCCGCCGAGGATCTGGACGCACTCGTCGGCGACCTCGCAGGCGATGCGGGAGGCGTAGAGCTTGGCCATCGTGATCTCGCGCACCGGGTACTCGCCGTTGCCGAAGCGCCAGGCGGTCGCGTAGGTGAACTGCTTGGCGGCCTCGATCTTCGTCGCCATCTCGGCGAACTTGTGGCGGATCGCCTGGAACTTGCCGATCGGCCGGCCGAAGGCTTCGCGCTCCTTCGCGTACTCGAGCGTCTTTTCCATCATCCGCTCCGCTCCCGCGTGGCAGCCTGCGGCGGCGACCAGCCGCTCCCCCTGGAGCTCCCAGGCGATGTGGTAGAAGCCCTTGCCGACCTCGCCGAGCACGGCGTCGGCGGGGACGCGGACGTCTTCGAAGGCGAGTTCGCCGGTGTCGGAGGCGTGCATCCCCATCTTCTCCAGCTCGGCGGAGACGGTGAAGCCGGGGACCTTCTCGCCGTTCTCGTCCTTGAGGTCGACGACGAAGAGGGTGATGCCGGCGTGGCGCTCGCCCGGGTCGGTCTTGCAGACGAGGACGATGAAATCGGCCCGCGGGCCGTTGGTGATGAAGGTCTTGGAGCCGTTGATCACGTATTCGTCGCCGTCGCGGATCGCGGTGGTGCGGATCCCGGCGACGTCGGAGCCGGCGCCCGGCTCGGTGATCCCGAGGCTGGCGATCTTCTCGCCCTTCAGCCCCGGCTCCAGGTACTTGCGCTTCTGCTCCTCGGTTCCCAGCAGGTGGATGGGGGGGAGGGTCATGTCGGTCTGGACCGCGAAGGCCATGTTGGTGCCGCCGGAGCCCGAGTAGCTCATGCACTCGGCTCGGACCAGCGAGTAGAAGTAGTCGCCGCCCTGGCCGCCGTGCTTTTCGGGGAAGCAGAGGCCGAGGTAGCCGAGGTCGCCGGCCCGCTTCATCATCTCGGTCGGCCAGTAGGTCTCCTCCCACTCGTTGCGGTGGGGCCAGAGCTCCTTTTCGACCCACGACTGCATCGACTCGCGCAGGTCTTCGTGCTCCTGGCTGAAGATGAAGTGCTTGCGCCCGGTCTGGAAGTCGGGCTTGATGACGCTGGAGCCGTTGGTCGCGGTCGCCACTGTGTCTCTCCCTCTGATCGTTCCCTTATGCGAAGTGGACAGTAGCACTTCCCACTTCACCTGATGCTATGGTCCCGGCCGTGAGTCAGGGAACCGGAGATTGGAGTGGCGAGAAGGTCGCCTACGAGGTCGCAGACGGCGTCGCCACGGTGACGCTGAACGACCCGGAGAAGCGCAACATGCTCTCCGGCCAGATGCTGAGCGAGCTGGTCGAGGCGATGAAACTGGCGAAAGCGTCCGACGAGGTGCGCGCGGTCGTGCTGACGGGAGCCGGGGAGAAGGTCTTCTGCGCCGGCGCCGACCTCGGCGGGTTCGCCGCCGACGCGCCGCTGGTCGCCAAACACTTCGCCTCCGACCTCTTCCTCGAGTTCTTCCGGCTGATGCCGCGTCTCGGCAAGCCCTCGCTCTGCGCCGCCAACGGCCACGTGCTCGCCGGCGGCATGGGGCTGGCGCTCTCCTGCGACCTGGTGATCGCCAAAGAGGGCGCCACCTTCGGCACGCCGGAGATCAACGTCGGCGCCTTCCCCTACATGATCATGTCGATCATCTACCGCAACGTCCCGCGCAAGAAGGTCAACGAGATGATGCTGCTGGGCGAGCGGCTCTCGGCCGAGCAGGCGGTCGAGTGCGGGCTGGCCAACAAGGTCGTTCCGGCCGACGAGTTCGACGCCGCGGTTGGCGATTGGGCGGCGAAGCTCGCCTCGAAGAGCCCGGTGCTGATGCGGCTCGGCCACGACGCGATGTACCGGCAGCAGGACATGGCGCTCGACGACGCGCTCGAGTTCCTGCGCTCGCAGCTCTCGCTCACCTTCACCACCGAGGACATCGTCGAGGGGGTCACCGCCTTCTTCGAGAAACGCGACCCCGAATGGAAGGGGAGGTAGTGGCGACCGAGGAGAAAGCCGAGAACCTTCTGCCCGGCACCGCGCCGCTCGCCGAGCTGACCGCGCAACTGCACGCGCGCCGCGAGAAGGCGAAGCTCGGAGGCGGCGAGACCCAGATCGCCAAGCAGCACGGGCGCGGCAAGCTGACCGCGCGAGAGCGGATCGACCTCCTGGTCGACGAGGGCACCTTCGTCGAGATGGGGATCCACGGCCGTCCGCACTTCGCCCAGCGGGCGATGGACGGGGTCGAGGCGCCCGCCGACGGCGTCATCACCGGCTGGGGCGACGTCGACGGCCGTCCCTGCTGCATCGCCGCCTACGACTTCACGGTGATGGCCGGCTCGATGGGGATGACCGGCGAGCTCAAGGTCACCCGGTTGCGGGAGATGGCGCTGCAGAAGCGGATGCCGTTCGTCTGGCTGCTCGACTCCGCCGGCGCCCGCATCCAGGAGGCAACCGGCTCGCTCTTCGCCGGCTCCGGCCACCTCTTCCGCGAGGAGGTCGAAATGTCGGGCGTGATCCCGATGGTCGCGGCGATGATGGGCCCCTGCGCCGCCGGCACCGCCTACATCCCGGCGCTCTCGGACTTCGTGCCGATGGTCTCCGGCCAGGGCGCGATGGCGCTCGCCGGCCCGCACTTGACGAAAGCGGTTACGGGCGAGGAGATCACGATGGAGGAGCTCGGCGGCGCCAAGGTCCACTGCCGCAAATCCGGCGTCGGCGACTTGGAGGTCGCCGACGACGAGGAGTGCATCGCCTCGGTCAAGAAGTACCTCTCCTACTTCCCGGGCAACTGTGAGGAGCGGCCGCCGGTGGTCGAGGTCTCCGACCCGATCGAGCGGGCCTCGGAGAAGCTGATGGAGATAGTCCCCGAGTCCTCGCGGCAGCCGTACGACATGTACGACGTGATCCGCGAGATCGTCGACGACGGCGATTGGTTCGACTTGAAGCCGAAGTTCGCCAAGAACGTAATCACCTGCTTCGGCCGCTTCGGCGGCCAGCCGGCCGGGATCGTCGCCAACCAGCCAAAGCAGCTGGCGGGAACGCTCGACAACGACTCGGCTGACAAGGCCGCGCGCTTCATCAACCTCTGCGACGCCTTCAACATCCCGCTTGTCTTCCTTCAGGACGTCCCCGGCTTCATGGTCGGCTCGAAAGTCGAGCACGCCGGGATCATCCGCCACGGGGCGAAGATGCTCTACGCGGTCAGCCGCGCCACCGTGCCGAAGGTGACCGTCGTCGTCCGCAAGGCCTACGGCGCCGGCTACTACGTGATGTGCGGCAAGGCCTACGAGCCCGACCTGATCGTCGCCTGGCCCGGGGCCGAGATCTCGGTGATGGGCGCCGAGGGGGCGGTCAACATCATCGGCCGCTCGGCGATCGAGGCCTCCGACGACCCGGAGGCGACCCGCGAGGCGATGCTGAACGCGGTCCGCCAGAACATCGACCCCTACATCGCCGCCGGCAACGCGGTGATCGACGACATCATCGACCCGCGCGAGACCCGGCCGACGATCGCCAGAGCGCTGCGGATGGCGCGCAACAAGCGCGTCGAGAAGCCGAAGAAACGCCACGGCGTCATGCCGGTCTAGGAGGAAGCGATGAGCTCGTTCGACGATCCGGTGATCATCAGCTGCTCGATCAGCGGCGTGATCGCCAACCGCGACCAGTGCCCGGCGATCCCCTACACGCCGGAGGAGTACGCGGCGGAGGCGCGGCGCGCGCTCGACGAGGGCGCCTCGCAGATCCACATCCACGCCCGTAAACCGGACGGCACGCCCTCCTACGAGGTCGAGGACTTCCGGGCGATCACCGAGGCGATCCTCGGCGAGGTCGGCGACGTGATCGTCAACTACTCGACCGGGGCGATCGGGATCCCGATCTCCAAGCGGATCGAGTACCTGCGCGCCTGCCGCCCCGACGTCGCCGCCCTGAACATGAGCTCGATGAACTACGCGAAGTACTCGAAGCGGCGCCAGGACTTCGTCTTCAAGGCTGTCTTCGAGAACAGCTTCGACACGATCATCGAGTTCCTGACGGCGATGAAAGAGCTGGGGATCAAGCCCGAGCACGAGTGCTTCGACTCGGGCCACGTCGCCAACCTCGACCCGCTGATCGACATGGGCCTGCTGGAGCCGCCGCTGCAGATCTCGCTGGTGATGGGGGTGACCGGCGGCATTCGCCCGACCCCGCGCAACGTGACTTTGATGTCGGACCAGATCCCCGGCGGCCCCGAGGGGCCGAACCAGTGGCAGGTGATCGGCATCTCCCGCGACCAATGGAAGCTGCTCGCCTCCTCGCTGGTGCTCGGCGGCAACGTCCGCGCCGGGGTCGAGGACAACCTCTACCTGCCGAGCGGCGAGATGTGCCGCTCGAACGGCGACCTGATCGGCAAGGCGCGGCAGATGGCCGAAGACATCGGCCGCCGGCCGGCGAGCGTCGCCGAGGCGCGGGAGCTGCTGGGGGTCCCGAAGCGTGAGCGCGCTGCCACTTAGCGACGTCAAGGTCCTCGACCTCACCCGCCTCCTCCCGGGCGGCTTCTGCTCGCTGCTGCTCGCCGACCTCGGCGCCGAGGTGCTGAAGGTCGAGGACACCGGCATGGGCGACTACATCCGCTGGGCGCCGCCCTACTACGGCTCCGACGAGCAGCAGGCGCTTGGCACCCGCTCCTCGCTCTACCTCTCGCTCAACCGCGGCAAGCGCTCGGCCCGCCTCGACCTCAAGAACGAGCAGGGGAGGGAGGCGCTGCTGCGGCTGGTCGCCGACCACGACGTCGTCCTCGACGGCTTCCGCCCCGGCGTCCTCGACAAGCTCGGCGTCGGCTACGAGCGCCTGCGCGAGGCGAACTCGCGGGTGATCTACTGCGCGATCACCGGCTACGGGCAGGACGGGCCCTACACCCAACGCGCCGGCCACGACATGAACTACCTCGGTCTCGTCGGCCTGCTCGGCCTGACCGGCGCGAAGGGCGGGCCGCCAGTGCAGTCGGCGGGGCAGATCGCCGACCTTGGCGGCGGCGCCCTGATGGCCGCCTTCGGGGTGATGGCGGCGCTGCACGAGCGCGAGCGCTCCGGCGAGGGGCAGATGGTCGACGTCTCGATGGCCGACGGCGCCCTCTCCTGGCTGGCGATGGTCGCCGGCCGCTACTTCTGCGACGAGGAGGTGCCGCGCCGGGGCGAGCAGATGCTCGCCGGTGGAGCGATCTGTTACCTGCCCTATGAGGCTTCCGACGGCTGGATCACCTGCGGCGCCCTGGAGCCGAAGTTCTGGGCCGCCTTCTGCAACGGCGTCGACCGTCCCGACCTGATCGAGAAGCAGTTCGAAGCGCCGGGCTCGGATGCCTGGGAGCAGGTCGCCGCGGTCTTCCGCTCCCGCACTCGCGACGAGTGGAAAGCGTTCAACGACGAGCGCGACTGCTGCATCGAGCCGGTCCTCGACCTCGACGAGGCGCTCGACTCGGAGCTGGTGCGGGCACGGGGGATGGTCACCGAGATCGAGCAGCCGGAGCTGGGGGTGGTCCGCCAGCTCGGCAACCCGTTGAAGCTGAGCCGAACCCCGGCCGACCCGACCCGCCCGGCGCCCGCCTTCGGCGAGCACACCGACGAGGTGCTGGCGGAGGCCGGCTACTCGGAGGCCGAGATCGCGGCGATGAAGGAGTCCGGCGCCGCCGCCGGTCCCGCCGCCGTGTCGGAGGGGGAGTTCCGCGCGTGACCGCCGACGGCTCCAACGGCACCGCGACCAACGGCGATGGCCTCCTGCGCATGCGCGAGCTGGCCGCCGCCTCGGGCGTCCCGGCGCCGACGATCAAGCACTACCTGCGCGAAGGGCTGCTGCCGGAGCCTGTGAAGACCAGCCGCAACATGGCCTATTACCCGCCGGACTTCGTCGACCGGATCAAGCTGATCAAGCGCCTGCAGGAAGAGCGGTTCATGCCGCTGAAGGCGATCAAGAACGTGCTCGACGAGGACCCGGAACGGGCGCGGGCGATGCTCGAGCTCGGCGACCAGATCCTCGACCGCGCCCTGGCCGGCGAGCGCTCCCGGACCAGCGCCGCCGAGGCCCGCAAGCGCTACGGGGTGCCCAGGGAGGTGCTCGACCGCCTCGCCGAGATCGGCCTCCTCACCCCGAACAGCCGCGGCTACACGCCTTCGGACGTGCAGATCATCGAGGCGATCAGCAGCTTCCGCGCCGGCGGCTACGACGAGCAGATCGGCTTCACCGTCTACGACACCCTGCGCTACAAAGCCGCCCTGGAAGAGCTGGTCCGCCAGGAGGTCGACGTGGTGATGGAGCGGCTCGCCGGAGAGGTGCCGCCCGAGCGGGTGGTCGAGCTGCTGGAAGCCGGCGCCCAGCCGCTGAAGGACTTCATCGCCGCCCTGCACACGAAGCTGATGGTGGCCGAGCTGGAGCGCCGGCGCTAGTAGGCGCTGCGGGCGCCGCTGCCGAGCTGCTCCCGCTCGGTCGCGATGTCCATCAGCAGCGTCGTCGCTCCCAGCTCACGCGCCACCCGCTCCGACTCGTCGAAAGCCTCGTCGACGCCATCCACCCCGGCGGCCGCGCGGGCGCGCGCCAGCGTCAGCACCGCCACCGGGTAGCTCCAGAGCATTCCCCGCTCGCGGGCGACCCGGGCGGCCTCCTCGGCAACTTCCAGCCCCTCCTCGACCCGACCCACGCCGAGCAGGGTGCGGGCGCGCAGCTGTCCCCGCCAGCCCTCCATCTCGCCGCCCGTGTCCATCGCCTCGCGGTAGAGCCGCTCGGAGGCTTCGATCGCTTCCAGCGCCCCCTCGTTTTCCTCGGCGATCAACTGCACCCAGGCGAGGTTGGAGAGGGCGAGGCTGCGGGAGAAGACGTCGCCCAGGCGGTCGGTCAGCTCGACGTTGCGGCGGGCGATCGCCAGCGCCGCCTCGGGGTCCTTGCGGAAGACCAGGCTCGCCTGGTTGCTGCGGACCCAGCTCGCGGTCTCCGGATCGTCTTCCTCCAACGCCGCGACCAGCGCCCGGTCGAAGAGCTCTTCGGCCTCGTCGAATTCGAGCCGCTCGCGGCGGATCATCCCTTTGCCCATCAGGCCCCAGGCGATTGGGCTGCCGAGGATGATCCCCGAGCCGACGCTGCCGTCGTCGCCGACGATCTCCAGCATCTCGTCGAGGATCCGCTCGAACCCCTCGAAGTCGGCGACGCAGAGGTAGGCATAGGCGCCGGCGCCCCGCACCGCCGCCCGCAGGTGTCGGTCCTCGGTCTGGTCAGCCAGCGCGACCGTCTCGCGCACCGCCTCGATCCATTCGGGCCCGTAGTGGGGGAGGCCCGGCCGCACCGCAGTCGCCACCTTCAAGAGGACCAGCGAGTGGAGGTCGTTCTGCCGCTCGGCGATCTTCGCGGCTTCGTCGGCGAGCCGGGCTTCTTCCTCCCTGCTCATCCCCACCCTCCAGGCGTACTGCAACTGCAGCAGCCGGGAGTGGATCGCCAGGGACGCGACCTCCTCGTCCTCCTCCAGCTCGCCCGTCAGCTCCATCACGTCGTGCCAGAGGCGCAATGCGTCGTGCGGCCGGCTGTGGCCGGCCCAGTGCGCCGCCCGGGCCGACCAGCGGGCGGCTTCCAGCGGCTGGCCACCCTGGCGCAGGTGGTCGGCGATCAGGGCCGCCAGCTCGTCCCAGCGGTCGCCCGGGTTGAGCGCGACCAGCGCCTGCGCGGCGGCGGCATGCGTGCGCGCCCGCTGTTCGGCGAGCTGGGTGCCGTAGGCGACCTCGCGGGTCAGCGGGTGGCGGAAGGCGAGCAGGCGCTGCGGGTAGATCTCCGCTTCGTAGAGGAAGCCACCGTCGATCAGCTCACTCAGGGCACTCTCCATCTCCTCCTCCCCGAGCCCGGCGGTCATCGCCAGCGCCTCGCCGCTCACCTCCTTGCCGAGCACCGAGGCAACCTGCAGCAGCTGCTTGGAGTCGGAGTCAAGCCGATCGATCCGGGCCGCCAGCACGGCCTGCACGGTGACCGGGACGCCCGCATCCTCGATCGGGCGCGCCAGCCGGTAGGCACCGCGCTCGCCGACCAGGTAGCCGGACTCGGCCAGCTCACGGACGATCTCCTCGATGAAGAATGGGTTGCCGCTGGTGCGCTCGTGGATCGGCTCGTCGAGCCCGTCGAGCGAGGGATCCGCACCGGCCAGGTCGCGCAGTAGCTCGCGCGTGTCCTCACGCCGCAGCGGTGCCAGCTCCAGCGCCTGCCAGCAAGGGGTCTCCGCCCAGGGAGGCGAGTACTCCGGCCGATAGTTGGCGAGGACCAGCGTCCGGGTCCCGCCGAAGCCGTCGATTAGCCCATCGATCATCGCCTGGCTGCCCTCGTCGACCCAGTGCAGGTCCTCGAAGACCAGCATCAGAGTCTTTTGGCGGGCGGGGTTGCCGACCAGCTTGCAGAGGACCTCGGCCAGGGCCCGCTGCCGCGCCTCGGGGCTCATCTGCGGGACCGGTCGGTCGGGATCGGGGACGCCGAGAAAGTCGAAGAGCAGCGGCAGGTCCTCGGCGAAGGAGGTGTCGATCAGCAGCGCCCGGCCGGCGATCTTCTCCCGCGCGGTCTGCTCGGCGTCGCTGTCGCCGATCCCGAAGAAGGCGCGCAGCATCTGCAGGATCGGCATGAACGGGATCGACCTTCCGTGCGCCTGCCCCTGCGCCTCGAAGACCTCGGTCCCCTCGCTGCGGCACTGCTGGACGAGCTCGTGGTAGAGGCGGCTCTTGCCGATCCCGGGTTCGGCGACGACCCCGATCGCGCTCGCCGCGCCCGCCTGGGCGCGCCGCAGCGCCGCCTGCAACTGCTCGATCTCGCGCTCGCGGCCGACGAAGCTGGAGAAGCCGCGCTCCTGGGCGAGGTCGAGCCGCGTCCGTGCCTGTCCCACCCCCTCCAGCTCGAAGACCTGCACGGGCCTGCTCGCACCCTTGATCTCGAACTCGCCGAGGTCCTGGAGGTCGAGGTAGCCGCGGGCGAGCTCGGCGGTGTGCTCGGTCAGATAGGCCTTGCCGGGCTCGGCCAGCGACTCCATCCGCTGGGCCAGGCCGACCGTGTGTCCGACCGCGGTGTAGGAGCCTTCGCCGCCGCCGATCGCCCCGGCGACCACCTCGCCGGAGTTGACCCCGATCCGGGTGGAGAAGTTGAGCCCCCGCTCGCGCCGCAGCTCGGCGGCGTACTCCGAGACGTCGTCGAGCATCTGCAAGGCCGCGTAACAGGCGCGTCGGGCGTGGTCCTCATGGGCGATCGGCGCCCCGAAGATCGCCATGATCCCGTCGCCGGTGAACTTGTCGACGGTCCCCTCGAAGCGGGTCACCGTCTCCGCCAGCAGCGAGAAGAAGCGCTGCATGATCTTGCGCCACTCCTCCGGGTCCTCCTGCTCGGCGAGGTCCATCGAGCCGCTGACATCGGCAAACAGGACCGTCACCTGCTTGCGCTCGGCATCGTCCTTCGTAGCTTCGTTCACGGCGTCACAAAGGTTACGCCCCCTGATTCGGGTTGATGGCCCGGGGTCGACGGCCATGTAGCCTCGCTCCCATGAGATTGGCCCTCATCACCGGCGCCTCGACCGGGATCGGTCGCGCCACGGCGCTGCGCCTCGACGGCAGCGGCTGGAAGGTATTTGCCGGGGTGCGCAAGGAGGAGGACGCCGCTTCGCTTCGTGCCGAGGCCTCGGACCGGCTCGCTCCGGTGATCCTCGACGTCACCGACGCCGACCAAATTGCCGCTGCGGCCGAGCTGATCGAGCGCGAGAGCGAGGGTGGCCTCGACGGCCTGGTCAACAACGCTGGGATTGCCGTCCCGGGCCCGCTGGAGACGGTGCCGCTGGAGGACCTGCGCCACCAGCTCGAGGTCAACCTGGTCGCCTATGTAGCGGTGACGCAGGCGCTCCTGGGAGAGATCCGCCGCGCCGAAGGGCGCATCGTCTTCATCAGCTCGATCGGCGGCCGCGTCGCCTTCCCGTTCGGCGGCCCCTACCACGCTTCGAAGTTTGCGACCGAGGCGATCGGCGACGTCTTCCGGCAGGAGCTCCGCCCCTGGGGATTGAAGGTCGCGATCATCGAGCCGGGCTCGATCGACACCCCGATCTGGGAGCGCGGCCAGCGCCGCGGCGACGAGATCGAGGCGAAGGCGCCGAAGACGAACCAGCTCTATGGCGCTGCGCTCGACAAGTTCCGCAAGGTGATCGAAGACACCGCCGAACGCGGGATCCCGCCGGAGAAGGTGGCCAAGGCGGTATCGCACGCCTTGGAATCGCCGCGGCCGAGGAGTCGCTACCTGGTCGGCATCGACGCGAAGGTCCAGGCCCGATTGCAGCCTCTGATCCCCACGGCAGTGTTCGACCGGATCGTCGCCCGCCAGCTCAACCTCTAGAGCCGTCGGAGCGTCCCGAGCGCTCATATACTGGGGCAGCCGATTGACTGGTCAATCAACGGAAGGGCCTGCGTAGTGCGTGTAGCTGCCGTACAGCTGAATTCAAACGGGGACAAGGAGCGGAACCTCGCCGCCGCCGAGCGCCAGGTGCGCGTCGCGGCAGGCGCCGGCGCCGAATTCGTCGCCCTGCCGGAGAAGTGGAACCTGCTGGCCGGGGGCGAGGACCTGGTCGCCGGGGCGGAGCCGCTCGACGGCCCAAGCCTGACCAGCGCCCGCGGCTGGGCGCGCGAGCTCGGCATCCACCTGCTCGCCGGCAGCATCTCCGAGCGCGGCGGCGACGGGGAGAAGGCCTCCAACACTTCCGTCCTGATCGGCCCCGACGGGGAGGACCTGGCCGTCTACCGCAAGATCCACATGTTCGATGTCGACGCCGGCGGCGTCTCCTACCGCGAGTCCGAGCACGAGCGCCCTGGCACCGAGCCGGTCGTCGCGCCCGTCGGCGAGCTCCTGCTGGGGATGAGCGTCTGTTACGACCTTCGTTTCCCCGAGCTGTTCCGGATCCTCGCCCTCCGCGGCGCCCGCCTCGTCGCCGTTCCCTCCGCCTTCACCCTCGCCACCGGCCGCGACCACTGGGAAGTGCTGCTGCGAGCGCGGGCGATCGAGGACCAGGTCTTCGTCGTCGCCCCCAACCAGTCGGGCGAAGCGCCGCCGCACTTCAGCTCCTTCGGCCGCTCGATGATCGTCGACCCCTGGGGGACGGTCCTCGCCACCGCCCCCGACGGCGAGGGATTCGCCGCGGCCGACCTCGACCTTGCCGCCCAGGACCGCATCCGCGAGTCGCTGCCCTCGCTGGCCAACCGGCAGCCCGAGGCCTACCTCTGGCCGCAGGCATCGGGGGAGCAGGTCTGATGGCGCAGGCGCCTCCCGCCGACAAACGCCGCCTCATCCTCGACGCCGCCGTCCGCGTCTTCGCCCGCCAGGGCTTTCACTCGACCCGCGTCTCCGACATCGCCGACGAGGCGGGGGTTGCCTACGGCCTCGTCTACCACTACTTCAAATCGAAGGACCAGGTCCTGAACGAACTCTTCATCGAGCGCTGGTCGCTGCTGCTGGCGGCGATCGAGGAGTCCGACCGGGCCGACGGCGGGCCGCGCGAGAAGCTCGGCAAGGTCGCCGGCTTCATCTTCGACTCCTACCGGCACGACCCGGAGCTGATGAAGGTGATCATCGTCGAGGTCACCCGGGCGGCGAACTCGTTCGGCCAGACCCACCTCGAGCAGATCCGCCGCGCCTACGAGGGGATCGCCCGGATCGTCGCCGAGGGGCAGGAGAGCGGCGCCCTGCGCGGCGACGTCGAGCCGATGTTCGCCTCGATGGCCTTCTACGGCGCCGTCGAGCAGCTGCTCTCGGGCTGGATCTTCGGCACGATCCCGGCCTCGGAGACCGATTTCGACGCAGCCCGTGACCTGCTGGTGACGACGATCTGCGACGGACTCGAGCCGCGGTGAATAGGCTGGCGTCATCTTCTATCGTCGCCGGACCGGTTTGGTTTACCTCCGTGTCCTCGGGGAAAGGTTTGAGCTGAGTGGATAACGAGCTGGTCAAACGTCTCGTCTGGAGCGGCCTCCTGGCCGCAATGGGCGCCCTGGCAAGCATCGCCGCCTCGCGGGCCGCGGCGATCGCCTACCGCCGTTTGTACAACGAGGACCCGCCGGAGTAGGAGGGACCGATGGCCGAGCCCGTTCAGAACCCGCCGCCGATCCCGCCCCCGGGCCCGCCGCCCCCGCCGGAGGAGCGCACCCTGGCCGATCTCGTCGTCCAGGTCTCCGAAAACGCCTCGATCCTCGTCCGCGAGGAGATCGAGCTGGCCAAGGCCGAGGTCTCGGCGAAACTCGCCAAGCTCGGCCGCGGCGCCGGAGTCGGGGTCGCCGCCGGCACCTTCGCCTTCCTGGCCCTGATCCTGATCCTGCACGGGATCGCCTGGCTGCTTGGCGAAGAACTCTTCGACGGCAACATCTGGGCCGGCTACTTCGTTACCGCCGGGATCTTCCTGCTGATCGCCGCGCTGGCTGGCTTCATCGCCTACCGGGCGCTCAAGGCGGGTTCGCCGCCGGTCCCTGAGCAGGCAATCGAAGAGGCGAAGCTGACCAAGGAGATGCTCGAAAAGGAGGCTTCGTGACCACCGGTGCGCCAGGACGTTCCCCCGCTGAGATCCGCCGCGACATCGACCTCAAGCGCCGCGAGCTCGGCACTTCGGTCGAGGCCCTGCGCGGTCGCGTCAACGAGATCACCGACTGGCGCCGCCAGGTCGACGAGCACAAAGACCAGCTGATCATGGGCGCCGCCGCCGTCGGCTTCTTCATCGGGGCGCGAGCGATGCTCCGCCGCCGCAAGCGCCGCCGCGCCTGACGGCCCCAGCGGCCGCGCCATACGGCGTCCTCGGTCGCTCGCCTGCAAAGCACGCCACGCTCCCTGCGTCCTTGTCTGGCGACCGCTGGGTCTCGTCAGGAAATCAATGCGGTGCGGACGCCGCCTACGCCGAGTAGGCCGGGCCCGACGTGGGCGCCGAGGACGGGGCCGACCTCGGAGATGAAGGCCGGCTCGCAGCCGTAGATCTCGTAGCAGTCTTCGATCAGGGCGTCGGCGGTCTCTTTGTCCTGGATGTACTGGACGACCCAGCCGTCGGCGCCGTCTTCGTGGCGCTGGCGCGCGTAGCCGCGCAGCCGCTCCAGCGAGCGGGCGCGGGTGCGGACGCGCTCGACCGGCGTGATCTCCTCTTCGAGGGTGAGGATCGGCTTGATCTTCAGCGCCCCGCCGATCCAGGCACGGGCGCCGCCGATGCGACCGCCCCGCCGCAGGTACTCGAGGGTGTCGATCGCGAACCACATCTTCAGGTTCTCGCGGGTCTGCTCGGCGCGGGCGAGGCAAGCCTCGGCGTCGGCACCGGCGCGCGCGGCCGCGGAGGCGCCGAGGGTGCAGAGACCCATGCCGCCGGCGGCCGAGCGCGAGTCCATCAGGTAGAGGCGCTCGCCCCCTTTGCCTTCATCCATCAGTCGCTCGCGCGCCTGCCCGGCGGCCTCGAAGGTGCCGGAGATGCCGGCCGAGATGTGGATCGAGACGACTTCTCGCCCTTCGGCCAGCAGCGGCTCGTAGACCTCGAGGAAGTCCCCGATCGACGGCTGCGAGGTAGTCGCGCCGCTTTCCGAAGCCCGCAACCGCTCGTAGAACTCGTCGAAGTCGCTGATCTCCGACTCCCGCTCCTGGTGCCCATCCACGGACACATAGAGGCTGATCGTCCTGATCCCCCGCTCGACCACCAGCTCGGTCGGCAGATAGCCAGTCGTGTCGCAGACGACCGCGGTCTCGGCAGGCGAGGTCACCCTGGCGATTCTAGACGTGCTGTCGCTTTCTGCCGCGGGCATGGACCGCTACACTTTGTGAAGTGACTGATACCCCTCAAGCTGCAATCACCCTCAGCGACAAGGCCGTCGAGAAGATCGGCGAGCTGCTTGGCTCGCAGCCGGACGGCTCCGAGCAGGCCTTGCGGGTTGCCGTCCGCGGCGGCGGCTGCTCGGGTTTCCAGTATGCCCTCGCCTTCGACAAGGCGAAGGAGGACGACAACGTCTTCGAGGTCGACGGGGTCTCCGTCGTCGTCGACAAGGTCAGCATGCAGTTCGTCTTCGGCTCGGAGGTCGACTACATCGAAGGCCTCCAGGGCGCTGGCTTCCAGGTCAACAACCCGAACGTGGTTGCGGCCTGTGGCTGCGGTTCCTCCTTCCAAGTAAAAGAGGACGCTGCCGAACAAGCCGCTGCGGTCTAGTTAGACCGCAAGAGCTTCTATTCGATCTGCAACGGGGGGGACTGCTGCGGAACGCTGGGCTGCGGCGCCTGGGCATTCTCGGGCTGCTTGACGCCGAGGGCGTCGGCAAGCTCGCCGGACTCGAACATCTCCTCGATGATGTCGCAGCCGCCCAGCAGCTCGCCGTTTACGTAGAGCTGGGGGAAGGTCTGCCAGTCGGAGATCTCCGCCGTCACTTCGCGCAGCGGCTGCAGCGCGGGGAGGACGTCGATCGCGCCGTAGTCGACGTCGACCTGGTCCAGCACCTGGACCACGCGCATCGAGAAGCCGCAGCGCGGCATGTCCGGGGTCCCTTTCATGAACAGCAGGACCGGGTTGGCGGCGATCAGTTCTTCTACTTTGCTCTTCAGCTCTGGGTCGGCCATGGGGTGGATTGTAGGGAGGAAGGACCTTCGGCCTAGAGCTTGGTGATGATCGCGGCGGCAAGGCCCAGGAAGCCGGTGAGCATGGCGACCGTGAGCGCGATGAAGCCTTGGATCATCGTCTGCTGCAGCGAGTCGATCCGGCCGGTCAGGCGGGTGTCCATCTCGCCGACTCTGGAGCTCAGGTCGTCCAGGCGGGCATCGACGTCCTTCTTGAAGTCATCGAGGCGGGAATCGGTCCAGGTCGATCTCATTCTCATTGCTCCAGCGTAGGCGGCAAGGTCGTACGCATGGCGCGCACAATGTAACATTTTGTCGTAGGAAAGCGCGCGAAGGTGTGACTTCAGCCGGGGAGGCTGGTCTTCACCGAGAGCGCGTGGATGGTGCCGTCATCGAAGCGCTCTTTGACCGCGGCCTTGACCAGGCGGTGCTGGTCGATTCGGGAGAGGCCCTCGAACTGGGGGGCGGCCACATCGGCACGGATGTGGTCGCCGGTGCCGGTTTCGTCGCTGACTGCAGCCGCGGCGCCGGGCAGCGCCGCCTCGATCATCCCCTTCAGCTCGTCGAGATCGGCCGGCACTAGCTCGCGGCGGGCTCGCCGAGGGTCTCGAGCATCTCCTCGACCCGGACGAACTTGACCCGTGGGCGGCCGTGCGGCTCGCCGCGGCCGACCTCGGCCTGGTCGATCGCCTGCCAGTCCTCGAAGCTGACGTAGCGGACGTTGCGCTCCCGCAGCAGGTCCTCGACCGCGGTCGGGTCGGGCTTCTCCGGGCTCAGCAGCTTCTGCTCCTCGACGTCCGCAAGCAGGTGCTGGACGGTCTCCAGGGCGTCTTTCTTGTTGGTCCCGATGACGCCGGAGGGGCCGCGCTTGATCCAGCCCGCGGTGTAGTGGCCGGTCTTGTGGCCGGCGTCGTGGGAGTCGAGGATCCGGCCGCCCTCGTTGAGGATCAGGCCGCGCTTCCCGTCGAAGGGCACGCCCTCGATCGGGACGCCCGTGTAGCCGACCGAGCGCAGGACCAGCCCGCACTCGAGCTCTTCGCGCTCACCGGTGTCCTTGGCGCGCATGGCGCCGCCTTCCTCGACCAGCTCGTTGCGGCCGACGACGATCGATTCGACCTTGCCGTCGCCCTTGATCTCGACCGGGGAGGCGAGGAAGCGGAGGACGATCCGCTGCTTCTTGCCCTCGGGCTCGCGCTCGGAGAACTCTCTCAGCGTCTCGACGTTGACCCGGGTCGTCTTGTCGACCTCGTCGGACTCGAGGAAGGCCTGGCTGGCCGGGTCGAGCTCCATCTCCTGCGGGTCGACGACGACGTCGGCGTCCTCCATCTCCCCGAGCTCTTTGATCTCCGGGTTGGTGAAGGCGGCCTGGGCGGGGCCGCGACGGCCGAGGACGACGATCTCGCGGATCTGCTTGCGGTCGAGCGCCTCGATCGCGTGGTCGGCGGTGTCGGTCTGGCGCAGCTCGTGGTCGGTCAGGGCCAGCATCCGGGCGACGTCCATCGCCACGTTGCCGTTGCCGATCACCACGGCGCGCTCGCAGGAGAGGTCGAACTCGCGGTCGGCGTAGTCGGGGTGGGCGTTGTACCAGCCGACGAAGGCGGTGGCGGCGTGGCTGCCGGGCAGGTCCTCGCCCGGGATCCCGAGCTGGCGGTCGGTCTCGCAGCCGACCGTGAAGACGATCGCGTGGTAGAGCCGCTCGAGCTCTTCGACCTCGATGTCGTGGCCGATCTTGACGTTGCCGAAGAAGCGGAAGCCCTCGCGGGCGGCGGTTTTCTCGTAGACGCGGATCACCGACTTGATCTTCGGGTGATCCGGGGCGACGCCGCCCCGCACCAGCCCGAAGGGGGAGGGGAGGCGGTCGAAGAGGTCGACCTGGGCGTGCAGGTCGCCGTCCTTGAGGATGTGCTCGGCGGCGTAGAAGCCGCTGGGGCCGGCGCCGACGATGGCGACGCGCAGGGGGGTCTCTTCAGTTCCGATCTTGCTCATGGGAGCGCGAAAGAATAGGGAAAGACGGAGCTCAGCCGAGCGCCGGGGCGCCGGCGCCGACCGCGCTCGGGGCCCCGTCGAGGGCGTCGAGCGCCTTCGCGACCGACATCGCGACGCAGGTGAAGATCGGCGTCTCGCGCTCGGTGTACTCGCTCGACTCGGTCGGCCGCAGCTCGTTGACGAGGTTGAGGAATTCGCCCGGGTCGTCGCCCTCGAAGCAGACGACGAACTCCTGGTCGTCGATCCCGTAGGAGTAGGTGGTGTTGATCGTGATCTCGGGGTAGCGGCGGCCTACTTCGATGTGGCTTTTCATGATCCGGCCGCGCTCCTCCGGCGGCAGCCCGTACCAACGGCGCTGCTTGACCATCGGGTAGAGAAAGAGGTACTTGCGCTCGCTGGTGCAGATCTCGGGGCGCGCGCCCTCGGCGGAGTAGGGCGACTGTTTGGTCATCGAGAGGAACGAGTGCGGGGTGGTCGCCCACTTCGCCAGCCCGCTCTGGCCGAGCACGACGTGGAAGGTGTGGATGTCGGCCAGGTTCGGGCTCTGCGACAGCAGCACCAGGTCGACGTCGCCACGCGTTCCTATGGTTGAGTAGGCGCGCAGCGAGCGGTCGACGGCGAAGTCCTCGCAGGCGGCGAGGAATTCCTGCTTGTCCGCTGCCCGGAGCTCCGAATCCCGACGGCGCCAGGCTGGATCGATCTTGAAGAAGCTGAACTTGGCAAAGGTGCGGTCGGCCATTGGCGTGACGATAGCGCTCGTCTTGCTCCTGATCGCCCCGGCGAAAGCAGCGGCCTGGGAGCTGACGAAAGTCCGAGTTCTCTTGCTGCCGTCCCAAACCACGGTTGCGGAGCTGGGGGCGGCAGGATTTTCGCCAGGGGTTATGAGTGCCGGCCTGGGAACGGTGCCGCCGAATCAGACCTATCTGGACATCGGCCAGGGCAACCGGGTATTCGATTCGCTCTACGACGAAGCTCTGCCGCCGATTGGACACGACTGCATCTCGTGGATGGAAGCGGTGGAAAAGCGTGCGGAGTCGGCCCCCGCCGACATCGTCCCCTTTCTCCTCAACCGAGAAGTCAAGCCGCCAGTCGCAATCTTCTGGTTGGGGCGGATCGCGTGTGCTTTCGGAGGGTTTCAGGGCGGCGAAGGTGGAATCGGCGGCGGCAATCTCTATTTCAGAGAAGCCTCGCTTGCGCAAGCTCGCCGATCCGAGCGCTCGCTACGGCCGCAGGACCTATTGATTGCGATGGCTCGACCGACCGGACGATCCGATGCTCCGCTTCCGATTGGGATCAAGGGCGCTGGGTTCGACGGCAACCTGACCTCTGACAGCACGCGGATGGATGGATACGTGCTCTCGACCGATGTCGCGCCGACGATTCTGAAGCGGTTCGGGGTCGACATTCCCTCGCAGATGTCGGGACAGCCGATCCGCGCGGAGGGGTCGGTCGATCCGGCTGCGATTGAATCACTGGTCGGGCGGATGGACGTGATCTCTTCGCGGCGGGGTCCGGTGATCGGGCTGAACGTGGTCATCTGGCTGGCTGCCCTGCTCACCGTCACGCTGCTCAGTCGCGGGCGCCTAGCGCGGCCAGGGGTTCGCCTGACCGGGCTTACGATCGTCTACCTGCCGCTCGTCCTGCTGCTGGGCGCGGCGCTGGAACCGGGGGAGACGGCTGAACAATTGTTGGTGCTGCTCCTCTCGCCATTGCTCGGCGCGATCACGCTGCTGCTCTTCGGGGGCTTTCGCGCTCTCGGGGTTGCTTCCGCTCTGACCGTGCTCGCCTACGCGCTCGACGTGATCGCCGGCTCGCCGCTGACCTCGCTCTCCCTGCTGGGGCCAAACCCGGGCCTCGGGGTTCGTTTCTACGGGATCGGCAACGAGCTCGAGGCGCTGCTCGCGGTGCTGGTGATTGCGGGTACGGGTGCGGCGCTGGCGGGTTTCGCGAGACGCGCTTCCGCCCGCGCCGCAGCGGTCGCTTTCGTCGTCGTCGGGCTGATCGCCGCCTTCGTCTTCGCCGCTGGCCGCTTCGGCGCCGATGTCGGCGCGGCGATCGTCTTCCCGGTCGGCGCGGTGGTGGCAGCCGTCGTGGTCGCCGGCCGCGGAAGACGGACCGCAGTTCTGGCCGTGGTCGCCGCACCCTTTGCCGTCCTGGCGCTGCTGGCGCTCATCGACCTGGTCAGCGGTGCCAACGCCCACCTCACCCGTTCGGTCCTCGACGCCGGGGGTCTCGGCGACCTCGCCGACGTCGCCCAGCGCCGCCTGCAGCTGTCCGCCCACAGCTTCGCGCGGCCGGTGCTGCTCGCCTTCCTGCCGGTGGTTGTCGCGGCTGCTGCCCTCGCCTATGTGCGGCGGGATCGGTTGGCGGCTTGGGTGGCCGGCGTGCCGGCGATGCGAGCGGGCCTTTTCGGCGCCTTGGCGGCCACGGTGATCGGCACGCTCGCCAATGACTCAGGCGCACTCCTGCTGGAGATCGGCGCCGCCTACCTGCTCGTCTTCACCGGCTTTGCCTGGGCCGAAAGCAGCGGAAAGAGCGAGGAAACATTGGGACAGACGAAAAGTTACACTTTCGTGACCCATTTTTGAGCTTTAGATCCCTACGCTGGAGGCGTGGAGGCAATGAGATCAATTTGGACCGACTCGCGTCTCGATGACCTGAACGGGCGGGTCACCGAGATCCGTGACGATGTCCGGGAACTGCGGGGAGAGGTGGCGGCCCTGAAGCGGGTTCTGATCCAGATCGGGTGGGGGCTCGCGGGCACGGTCGGCGTCGGCATGCTCGGGCTCATCGGGACCGTTCTGGCCTTGGCCTGGCGCTGACAATCCGGCTCCGCCTGCCGACCGATGATCTACTCTTGATTGCCCGTGCGCATAGGTCTCGTCTCGCCATATTCCTGGTCCTACCAGGGAGGCGTGAACCGGCACGTTGAGGCTCTTGCCGAGGAGTTCCTCGGGCGAGGCCACGATGTCCGCGTCCTCGCTCCCGTTGACCCTCCTGGGCGGGTCAGCCGTGTGCTTCATCGGGCGCAGGCGGAACGGCGCGAGCTGCCCGAATACCTGATCCCGCTAGGGCGCACCGCCGGGTTCGGGGCCAACGGATCCGTCTCCAACCTCGCCCCCTTCCCGGCAGGAGGCGTCGTCGCGCCGCGCCGCGCCGTCCGGGCCGGGGAGTTCGACGTCATCCACGTCCACGAGCCGCTGGTGCCGCTGGTCGGGTGGAACGCCACCCTTGGCGCACATGTCCCCGTGGTGGGGACCTTCCACGCCTACGCGACCAAGCCGCTGCCCAACTACGTCGCCAACGCGGTCGGCGCCCGGCGCCTCTTCAACCGGCTCTCTGCCCGGATCGCTGTCTCCGAGGCGGCGGCCTGGACCGGCCGTCGCTGGTTCGGCGGCGAGTACACGATCATCCCCAACGGGGTCGATGTCGAGGCGGCCCCAAGCGACCCGGTGCCGCCCTCCGAGGAGCTGCGGATCCTCTTCGTTGGGCGCCCTGAGGAGCGCAAGGGCCTGCCGATCCTCCTCACCGCCTTCAACGCGTTGGTCGAGCACGTGCCCTGCCGGCTGACTGTGATCGGCGCCGATCGGGAGGACGTGCTCCGCTACGTTGCCGACCCCGACCTCCTCCGTTTCATGGACATCCGCGGGCGCGTCTCCGGGCCGGCCCTCTGGGAGGCGCTCCACCGCGCCGACGTGCTCTGCGCCCCCTCGCTCTCCGGTGAGAGTTTCGGGATGGTCCTGACCGAGGCGTTCGCGGCGGGCACTCCCGTCATCGCCTCGGCGATCGCCGGCTACAGCGACGTCGTCAGCGATGGGGTGGATGGTCTGCTGGTCCCGCCCGGCGATCCCCAGCGCCTCGCCGAGGAGTTACAGCGGGCCCACCACGAGCCCGAGCGGCTGCGCGAGATGGGCCTGGCCGCGCGGCGGAGCGCCGAGCGCTACGCCTGGCCGCGGGTCGCCGACCAGGTGACGGAGGTCTACGAGCGCGCGATCGAGGTTCCGAAGCCCGCCACGGCGGGGGAAAAGTTCGCCCATTGGGCGGGGATCAGGCCTGCCGACGGCAACCCGAGGCGGCCGGCGGAGCGGCTGCCCTCGCTCGATCCGGTGCCGGCGCAGGGGGGCAAGCGCGGCCGCGCCGCTGCCCGGCGCCTCGCCCTCGCCGTCGCCGGGCTGCTCGGGGTCGGCCTGACGCTCCTCGCGGCGCAGAAGATCGGCGTCGACAACGTCGTCGAAAGCATCGTCCGCTCGGATCTGACCTGGGTCCTGATCGCCTGCGCGCTGATGGCGACCTCACTCTTCTTCCGCGCTGCCTCCTGGTACTGGATCGCCCGGGCAGCGCTGCCGAACCGGCCGATCCGCCGCCGCGACGTCACCTCGGCGACGATGATCGGGGTGCTGATGTCGGCGACCCTACCGGCGCGCCTCGGCGAGCCGGCGCGCGCGCTGACCCTGGCGCGGCGCAGCGGCCGGATGCGAGAAACCTTCCCGGTCCTGCTCGGGACCTTGGTCTCGCAGACGATGCTGAACCTGGTCGCCCTCGTCCTGCTCGGGGTGATCATCGTCTCGACCACGCCGCTCTTCCACTCCGGCACCAAGCAGATCTTCGCCTTCAGCCTGGTGCCGCTGCTGGTCCTGCTCGTCGTCCTCCTGGCGCCCCTGCTGATGCGCCGCAACGGCAACGGCCGGCTTGCCCGTCTCGGCGCCGCGATACGCCGGGCGCTGCTGCAGGTCCGCGCCGGCCTCACGGTCTTCAAAGACCCCCGCCAGGGATCGGCCGCCGCCGCGGCGCAGCTCGGGGCCTGGGCGATCCAGCTCTGTGCCTGCTGGGCGCTGCTCTACGCGCTCGGCCTCGACGGCAAGGCCGGGATCGGGGCCGCGGCCGCGGTTCTCTTCGCCGTCAACGTCACCGCGGTAGTGCCGGCGACGCCCTCCAACATCGGCGTCTTCCAGCTGGCGGTGATCAGCGTCCTCCATACCGGGTTCGGGATCAGCACCGCCGACGCGCTCGCCTACGGCGTGATCCTCCAGGCCGTCGAGATCGCTACGGCCGTTGCCCTCGGCCTGCCGGCTCTCGTCCGCGAGGGTCTGACCTGGAGCGATCTACGGGTGCAGGCGCTATCGACGGCTCCGGCCCGGCTCGAGCCGCATCCCAAAGCTTCAAAAACTTCTCCGTATTGATTTAGGATTGACCCAGGCATGCCCGCCACCGATCCCAGGCCAGGCACTGCCGCCCGGGAGGCGCGAGGCCGGCGCCGGTTTTCCATCCAGACCGAGCAGCCGGCCCGCCTCTAGGCCGCCGCGGGCGACAACATACGCGACTTCATAGCCGGATCGACAAGGTTCCTTGACGAATCCACAGTGGTGTGCATAGAGTCGAGCAATCGGCCAAAATAGAACTCACGCGAACTTGGGAAGGGGAGCCGTGAGATACGACTCGGCAGTTTTGGAGAGGGTCGCGCAGCGCTTCCGGCGCGACATGTGGGACTCGGTGGTTCCGGAAGCAGTTTCCGAATCGGGAGTTGAAGTCGAGAGGTTCGGGCCGGTGCAGGCCACCGCCTTCGGTGACCTGCCCGAAATCCACCTGCTGCAGCAGATCCAGGGTGCGGCGGAGCCAGACGCGGTCGCCGGCGGTCACCTGCCCGCAGCGATCGAATGGATGCGGGCCCGTGAAGTCGACTACCGGATCCCGGTTGCGGCCGGCAGGCCAGGGGCGGCGGAGGCGGAGGCCTGGTTGGACGATCGGGGCTATGAGCAGGGGGCAGGCTGGGTGAAACTGGTCCGCGACGGCTCGCCGCCGGACTTCCAGGTCGATCCGAGCATCGTCATCTACCGCCTCGGGGAAGACGAATGCGAAGGCGAAGGCCTGAGCACGATCGCGGCTGAAGCTCTGGGGATGCCACTGGTGGCGGGGACGCTGTTCTTCTCGCTGCCGCAGCGCGACGGCTGGCACTGCTACACCGCCGCGCTCGGCCCGGAAGAGATCCCGGTCGCCACCGGCTCGATGCTGATCACCGACGGCGTCGCCCAGCTTGGGGCAGGGCAGACTCTGGCGCACGCCCGCGGGTGCGGCTGCAACGCCGCGCTCCTGCACCGGCGCCTGCTGGACGCTCACAGGGCGGGATGTCACACCGTGTTCGTCGAGGTCGGCGAATGCGATCTCGCCTCCTGGTCGGCTATCACCCGCAACCTGCAGCGGGCCGGCTTCGAGGAGGCCTACGAAGGGCGCAACTGGCAACGGCCGGCGCTTCACCCGGCTGAGCTGCCGGAGCGTTTCAGCGGCTGAGCTCGGGGGCGGGGGCCTCGGCGCCCTCGCCCTCCTCGGCCGTCTCCGGCTCGGACTCCGGCGGCAGCTCACCGCCGCGCTCGGTACCGGCGATCAGCTCGTCGGGCGCCCTCTCCTCGGGGATGAAGCCGGACTTCATCCCGAAGTAGACGGCCTGGGGATGGTGGGCGACGATCGCCACCGTCGATTGCTCGGGCATTACCGCGTAGCCGCCGGAAAGCGTCATCCCGATCTCTTCGAGGTTGAGCAGGCGCCAGACCTTCTCGTGCTCGGACTGGTCCGGGCAGGCGGGGTAGCCCCAGGAGTAGCGACGGCCCTGGTCGAGCTCGATCCCCAGCTGGCGGCGGATGTCTGAATGCAGCCACTCGGCCAGTCCCTCAGCGGACTGGACGCCGAGGCCGTGGACGTAGAGCTGCTCGGCGAACTCGCCTTCGGCCTCAAGCCTCTCGATCAGCTCGGTCACCTCCGGCCCGACCGTCACCCCCTGCAGGGCGACGACGTCGCGTTCGCCTGAGGAGAGCGGCCGGTAGAAGTCGGCAAGGCAGATCCGGTCGTGGCGGGGCTGGCGCGGGAAGACCAGACGCTCGAGCTCGCGCTCGGGGTCCTCGGGGTCGAAGACGACCAGCTCGTTGCCGTCGGCGTTGCAGGGGAAGTAGCCGAGCCGCGCCCGGGGGTGGAGGTAGTCCTGCTCCCGCCACATCCGCTCCAGGCGCGGGGCGAAGCCCTCCTCGCCGTCATGACCCTCGACCAGCTGTCGCCAGGCCTCTCCCTTGACGCCGCGGCCGCCCCAGTGGAGCTTGAAAAGGACGTGGCGGTCGAGGTAGGGGAAGACGTCGTCGAGGTCGACCGAGATCTCGCGCGCGCCCCAGTAGGGCGGCTGCGGGATCGACACGTCGGTGCGGGCGCCCGAGCGGACGCTGGCGTCGGTGGTCGGCGGCGCGTCATCGACGACGACCGGTTTCTCACGCAGTTGCTTTGCCTCGGCGCGCATCCGCTCGACCAGCGCGGCGCGGGCCTCGGCGTCGACCAGCGCGTCCATCGTGTCGAGACCCTGGAAGGCGTCCTTGCAGTAGAAGACGCCGGGCTCGTAGACCTCGTCGGACTCTTTCCCCTTCGGGTAGAGGGTGCGGCGTCCGAAGTCGCGGTTGATCGCGGCGCCGCCGATCAGGACCGGGAAGTCGAGACCGCGCTGGTGCAGCTCGGCGATGCAGGTCGGCATCTGCTTGGAGGTGGAGACGAGCAGGGCGGAGAGGCCGATCGCATCGGCCTCGTTCTCGACCGCGGCGTCGATGATCGCGTCGACCGGTACCTGCTTGCCGAGGTCGATCACGGTGTAGCCGTTGTTGGTGAGGATCGTGTTGACGAGCGACTTGCCGATGTCGTGGACGTCGCCGAACACGGTCGCGATCACGACTTTGCCCTTGGTGTGGCCGTCGATCCGGTCGAGGTAGTTCTCGAGCTGAGCGACCGCGCGCTTCATCACTTCGGCCGACTGCAGGACGAAGGGCAGGATCAGTTCGCCGGCGCCGAATTTGTCGCCGACCTCCTTCATCGCCGGCAGCAGCACCTCGTTGAGCGTGGGAACGGCGCCGATCTTCTCGACCGAGCGGTCGATCCACTCCTCGACCCCGTCCTTCTTGCGGCGGAGGATGTGCCAGTGCAGGGCCTCCTCGGGCTCCATCCCCGCGGTCGGGTCGGCGACTTCGGCCTCTGCCTCCTCGCCCTTGGACTCGAAGTGGGAGATGAATCGCTCGAGCGCGTCCTCGCGGCGGTTGAAGACGAGGTCGTCGGTCAGCTGCCGCTCCTCCTCGAGGATCTCGCCGTAGGGGGTGATGTGGTTGGGGTTGACCATCGCCAGGTCGAGGCCCGCCTCGACGCAGTGGTGGAGGAAGACCGAGTTGAGGACCGCGCGCGGTCGCGGCGAGACCCCGAAGGAGACGTTGGAGACGCCGAGCGAGGTCTTGACGCCGGGGATCTCGGCCTTGATCCGGCGGATCCCCTCGATCGTCTCCACCGCTGAGGGCCTCCACTCCTCATCGCCGGTGGTGAGGGTGAAGGTGAGGGCGTCGAAGATCAGCGCCTCGGGGTCGAGGCCGTACTCGTCGCAGGCGATGTCGCGGATCCTTTCGGCGATCTCGACCTTGCGGTCGGCCGTCTTCGCCATCCCCACCTCGTCGATCGTCAGCGCGATCAGCGCGGCGCCGTGTTCCTTCGCCAGCGGGATCACGACGTCGGCCTTGTCGCGGCCGGCCTCGAGGTTGATCGAGTTGACGATCGCCCGGCCGGGGATCTGCTCCAGCGCGGCCTTGATCACCTCGGGTTCGGTCGAGTCGACCTGGATCGGGGCGGGCTGGGTCAGCGAGACCCGCTTCACCACCGCCTTCATCTGCTCGTCCTCGTCCTGGCGCTCGGTCAGGGCGACGCAGGTGTCGAGCACGTGGGCGCCGCCTTCGACCTGGTCTTCGGCGACCTGGACGAGGCCGTCGTAGTCGTCGGCGAGCAGCAGTTCCTTGGCCTTTTTCGAGCCTTGCGAGTTGACCCGCTCGCCGACCAGGGTCGGCCGCGGCTCCTGGACCAGCGGGGTCGAGGTCATCATCGAGGAGACCTCAATCGCGCCCGGGCCCGGGCGCTCCCCCGGAGTCCGGCCGTCGACCCGCTCGCGGATCGCGGCGATGTGCTCGGGGGTGGTGCCGCAGCAGCCGCCGACGATGCCGACGCCGAAGCGTTCGACGAACTCGCCTAGGGAGGCGGCCAGCGGCTCCGGCTTTTCCGGGAAGACGGTCTCGCCGTCAGGGCCCTGGAACGGCAGGCCGGCGTTGGGGATGCAGTGGACCGGCAGGGGGGAGGACTCGCCGAGAAAGCGGATCGCGTCGCGCATGTCCTCGGGACCGGTCGAGCAGTTGAGCCCGATGACGTCGATCTCGAGCGCGGTCAGGGTCGTCAGCACCGCCTGGATATCGGTCCCGAGCAGCATCTTGCCGCCGTTCGGCAGCAAGGAGACGCTGCACTGGATCGGCAGCGTGCGGCCGGTCTGCTTGAACGCCTCGCGGGCGCCGAAGATCGCCGCCTTCACCTCGAGGATGTCCTGGGCGGTCTCGATCATGATCAGGTCAGAGCCACCTTCGACAAGCCCCTGGGCCTGCTCGGCGAAGACCTCGACCAGGCGGCCGAAGGAGATGTTCCCGAGGGTCGGGTCGGTCGACGCGGGGAGGAAGCCGGTCGGCCCGATCGAGCCGGCGACGAAGCGGGTCTCGCCGGCGGCGCGGCGGGCGATCTCCGCCGCCTTGCGGTTGATCTCGAGCGTCTGCTCGCCGAGTCCCCACTCCTCGAGCTTCAGCCGCGAGCCCTGGAAGGAGTCGGTCTCGACTACCTCGGCGCCTGCCTCCAGCATCGAGCTGTGGACCCCCTCGATCACGTCCGGCCGGTTGAGGACCAGCACCTCGTGGCACTTGCCGGCCAGCCCGCCGTAGTCCTCGGTGGAGAGGTCGAATTGCTCCAGCGTCGCGCCCATGCCGCCGTCGAAGACGACGACGCGCTCCTTGGTCGCAGCTATGTAATCCCGCTCCGGCATGAACCTTTAAAGGTAGCGGGACGCCGCTCAGCGGCTGCCGGATGGCTGGGCGTGAACGCCGCTCAGCGGCGCAGACCGAGGCGGCGCTTCCAATCGCGGGCGTTGAAGAGGCGGACGATCGGGGCGATCAGGCGGCGGCGGGACCTGGTGTAGGGGTACCAGGTGAGCTCGCGCTTGCCGCCGAAGCGGGTGATCACCAGGGACTCGCTGCGGCAGTACTTCTTGATCCCCGGCTCGCCGTGACGAAAGCCGATGCCGGACTGCTTCCAGCCACCCATCGGGACCTCGGTGGCGAAGTAGTTGACCAGGACGTCGTTGACGTTGACCGCGCCGCACTCGACCCGCCGCGCCACCTGCTCGGCCCGCTCACGCTCGCCGAACACGGCGCCGGACAGCCCGTAGCGGCTGTCGTTGGCCATCGCCACCGCCTCCTCGGCATCGCGCACCTTCATCACCCCGACCACCGGGCCGAAGGTCTCGTCGCGCATCACCTTCATCGAGTGGTCGACGTCGACCAGGACCGTCGGCTCGAAGTAATCGCCGGGGCCGTCGACCCGCTTGCCGCCGGTGAGGGCGCGGGCACCTGAGGCGAGGGCGTCGTCGACGTGGTCGGCGACGATCTCGATCTGGCGCGGCGAGGTCATCGCGCCGACGTCCTTCGGCTCGCCGGCGGCGTCGGCGCCCTGGCGGAGGCGGCCGACCTCCGCGGTCAGCTTGTTGACGAACTCGTCGTAGGCCGGCTCCTCGACGTAGATCCGCTCGACCGACATGCAGATCTGCCCCGAGTTCATCATCCCGCCCCAGGCCGCGGCGTTGGCGGCGCGGTCGAGGTCGGCGTCGGCGAGGACGATCATCGGGTCCTTGCCGCCGAGCTCGAGGCTGACCGGGGTCAGCGTCTCCGCTGCCCGCGCCATCACCCTGCGGCCGGTGCGGTCGGAGCCGGTGAACTGGATGAAGTCGACCGCGTCGACCAGGGCACCGCCGGTCTCGCCGATCCCCTGAACGCAGTCAAAGACGTCAGGCCCGCCGATCTCCTGCTTCCAGGCTTCGACCACCTCGGCGATCCCGAGCGGGGTGAACTCGGAGGGCTTGACGACGACGGCGCAACCGGCCTGCAGGGCGGGGATCGCGTCGCCGAGCGAGAGGATCAGCGGGAAGTTCCAGGGGCTGATGATCCCGACGACCGGGTGGGGCCGGTACTGGATCCGCAGCTTCTTCGCAGCGAGCAGCGGCGAGTGGGGGCGGACGCTCTCCTCGCCGATGAACTGCGCCGCCTTGGTGCCGTAGAAGTTGATCAGGTCGGCGAGGTAGGTGGGCTCGTTTTCGGCGTCGGCGCGGACCTTGCCGGTCTCGCGCTGCATCGTCTCCAGCACCCGCTCGCGGTTGTCGAGCAGCCAATCGCGCAGCTTGCCGAGCCAGTGATAGCGTCCCTCGATCCCCATCGCCTCCCACTCGGGCTGGTTGGCGCGGACCCGCCGCACGGTCTCGGCGACCTGCTCGGGCGAGTCGATCGGGATCTCGCGGATGACCGATCCCGTCGCCGGATTGCGGACCTCGATCGACTCCTCTGCGGCCCGAACAGCAGTTGCGCTCTCCACCCCGATGCTCCCTTCGTCGCCGTTTGGCTGGTCAGCCAAATGTACTAGCGCGAGACAAGCCGGTAAACCGGGCCTTCGATCGAGGCGACGTAGAGGCGGTGCTGGTCGTCTTCGCCGAAGGAGCTCGGGCTTTCGACGCGGAGGCCGAGCTTGCGGTCGCCGGAGGCGTGATTGAGGTGCGGCGCCAGGGCTCGCAGCTGGCCCTCGCAGAGGTCGGCGTAGACGTAGCGGCCGAGCAGGCCCGGCAGGCGCGGGTCGCGGACGACGTAGCCGCCGATGATCGAGCAGCTGCCGCCGCCGCGAGCGTGGCTGTAGGCGAAGATCGGCTTGACGGTGCCGCCGGGGTCGGGGGTGCCGCTGTTTTCGTCGCTGTACTCGGAGTCGCCCTCGAAGGCATCCCAGCCGAAGTTGGCGCCGCTCGCCCCGGCGATCGTCGTGTAGTCGAGCTCCTCGAACTGGTTCTGACCGACGTCGGCGATCGCCAGGCGATTGCTGCGGCGGTCGAAGGAAAAGCGGAAGGGGTTGCGCAGCCCGTAGCTGTAGATCTCGTCGCGGCCCGGCTTGCCGACGAAGGGGTTGTCGGCGGGGACGGTGTAGGGCTTGCCGCCGGATGGGCGGGGGTCGATCCGCAGCAGCTTGCCGAGCAGCACGTCCTTGTTCTGGGCGTTGTTCGGCGGGTCGCCGCCGGAGCCGCCATCGCCGGTGCCGAAGTAGAGGAGGTCGCCGAGGAACTGCAGCTGGCCGCCGTTGTGGTTGGAGTTGACCGGGTGGGGGATGACGATCACCTCCCGGCGCGAGCCGCGCCTTGCTCGCACCGCGCTCCCCCGCTCGAATTCGTCGATGCGGATGTTGCCGGCGGCGTCCGTGTAATAGACGTAGAAGCGCTTGCTGCGGCGGTAGCCGGGCGGGAAGGCGACGGAGAGCATCCCCCGCTCGCCGCCGTAGGAGACCTGGCCCCGCAGGTCGAGGAAGGGCTTGTGGAGCTTGTGCCCGTTCCGCAGGACGACGATCCTCCCGGGCTGCTCGACGACGAAGAGCAACTGCGGGAAGCCGGGAGCACCGGTGACGTAGACGGGGGCGTCGAACGAGCCGACCTTCTTGAGGGCGACGCCGCCGCCCGGGCGGTCGCTCGTCGAGCTGGAAGTGGAATTGGTGTCGCTGGCCGAGCCGCAGGCCGGCAGGGCCAGGGCAAGCAGCAAGGCCAGCACGGCCGCGGCGGTTGCGCCCCTACTTGCCTTTCCCGACTTCAACGATTTCGCCGCTGTTATCGACTTCGGTTTCCGGCAGGCGTTCGCTGATCTCGGTCGCGAACGAGCCGCCGGGGCGGACGCCGTTGTCGGTCTTCGCCTTTGCCTTGCCGCTGAGTCCGGCGTCGACGTTGTAGAGCAGCGTGTACTTGCCCGAGCGCACCGCGCTCAGCTTCCAGACCGCGGTGGTGGTCCTGCCCGGTTTCAGTTCGCCAAACGAGAAGGTCTTCGGGCTCGAGGTCGAGGCGCCGCCAGGCTTCGAGGAGCCGTGCAGCCGCGGGTAGGACTGCGCCAGCACCCAGACCGGCCGTTCGGGCTGAGCCAGTTCGGGCTGGGGATCGCGGACCCCGAAGGGCAGCGAAGAGTTGACGCCCTCTTTGCCGGCGATCGTGAAGCTGACGGTCAGCGCCGGGACGGCCCGCTTGCCGGTGTTGCGGACCGCGAGTTTCAGCAGCGCCGTCTGGCCGAGGTTCTGCGACGTCGGGAAGCTCGCTTCGGTGACCTTGACGTGGAAGGTCCCAGTCGGTTCGTCGTCGGAGGAGTTGTCGCTGCCGCCGCAGCCGCCGAGCATCGCCGCCGCCGCCAGCGCGGCAAACCCGATCGCGATGGCTAGGAGGCGGGTGTGCCGGGAATGTCGTCCGGTCCCCCGCAAAGCGGCCCGAACATAGCACGGGGTTTGGCCGCCTTCACAGGCATTTCAGGCCGGGATCGGCGGTTAGCGCGATCTCAACATGCGGCCAACGGATAGGACCCCGTCATCCCCTAGACTCCCGCCCAACGAGCGGGGCTCCGCGCGCGTGCGGCGCCGGCTCGGATGGAGGAGCAGATGGTCGGATCCGCGGTCAACAGGGCATTTCTGCCCGCCAAGTCGCTGTTCGAAACGGTGGGGGAGATGATGATCCTCACCGCGCGAACGATCGTTTCCGCGGTCAAACCGCCGTATCCCTACGGCGAGGAGTTCATCGGCCAGTTCCTCTTCGCCCTCCAGCTCTGCTGGTTCCCGCTCCTGGTCTCGACCGTCGCCTTCGGCTTCGGCGCGCCGGGCCTGCAGGCGGCCAACTTCCTCTCGCTGTTCGGTGCCCTCGACCGGCTCGGCGGCTTCTTCGTCCTTGCCTCGATCCGCGAGTTCGCGCCCTTCGTGACCGCGGTCGTGGTCGCCGGTGTCGCCGGCACCGCGATCACCGCCGACCTCGGCGCCCGGAAGATCCGCGAGGAGCTCGACGCGCTGCAGGTACTGGGCGTCGACCCGATCAAGAACCTGGTCGTGCCGCGCTTCCTGGCCCTGATGCTGATCACCGGCCTGCTCGACATCTACGCCCTGGTCTTCGGGATCAGCGGCGGCATCCTCACCGAGATGCTCTACCACCAGCCGCTCGGCGGCTTCTTCGCGACGCTCTTCTCCAACGCCTCGATTACCGACCTCGGCGGCTCGGTGATCAAGTGCACGCTGTTCGGCGCCCTGATCGCCGTCGTCTGCTCCTACAAAGGGATGACCGCGTCCGGTGGCGCCGCCGGCGTCGGCCGCGCCGTCAACGAGGCGGTGGTGATCTCGTTCATGGGCGTCTTCGCCTTCAACTACGTCTTCACCCAGACGATGCTCGCCACCAACCCGGAGCTGCAGACGATCCGATGAGGCTGAAGCGATGAACGCTTGGACCGCGGTTCCCCGCAACTGGCTCGACTCGCTTGGCGAGATCGCCCGTTTCGGCGCCCGCTTGGCCGGCCTCGTCTACTCCGGCCGGGTGCTGCGCTTCTTCGGCGAGACCCTGCGCCAGGCCGGGATCCTGATCCTCGGCTCGGCCCTGATCATCTGGGGCCTCGTCTTCACCCTCGGCCTCCAGTGCGGGATCGAGGGCGCCTACCTGCTGCGCGCTCAGGGCGCGCCCGCCTACGCGGGCGTCTTCTCGGCCTGGTGCGACCTGCGCGAGATCATGCCCTACGCCTTCGGCTACATGCTCGCGGCCAAGGTCGGGACGGGGATCGTCGCCGAGCTCGGGGCGATGCGGATCTCCGACGAGATCGACGCGCTCGAGGTGATGGGCGTGCCGCCGGTGACCTTCCTCTGCGCGACCCGCCTGCTTGCCGCCTGGATCGCCTTCCCGTTCATGTACCTGGTCGGGATCGGGATCATGTACCTGGCCAGCTACCTCGCCGTCGTCCAGCAGATCGGCGACGTTTCCTCCGGCGGCTACTTCCTGATCTTCTGGATGTTCCAGAACCCACCCGACCTGATCTTCAGCTTGATCAAGGGCATGGCCATGGCCACCGCGATCGTGATGGTCGGCTGCTATTACGGCTATACCGCTTCCGGCGGGCCGGTCGGAGTGGGGACCGCGACGGCGAAGTCGATGGTCCTCAACATCGTTTTGGTCCACATCATCGGGATGCTTGGAACCCTTGTCTTCTGGGGAGCCAACCCCAGGGCGCCGATAGGAGGCTGAGGAAGTGTCGATCGAGGACAGAGACAGAGGCATGGGCCCGGTGGAAGCCGACGAGGCTCGCAGCGAAGAAGAAGCGCTGCAGGACGAAGCGACCTCGAGCTCCGAAGCGCAGCCGGAGGTTGTCACCGACGTCCGCGAGGCCCCTCGCGATGAGCCCCGCGACGACAGCAGCCCCTACGTGAGCGAGGACGGCGCCGTGATGGGACGCGACTTCGTCATCCCCGGCGTCAACCCGCGCGAGCACGACCCGTACAAATTCCACACCGGTCGCAAGCGCGACCATGGCGGCGAAGACGCGATCGAGATCATCGACCTGGTCAAGCAGTTCGGCCGCGCACGCATCCTCAACGGCCTCAACCTCGGCCTTCCCGAGGACCAGGTCTCGATGGTGCTCGGCCCCTCGGGGACCGGCAAGAGCGTGCTGATCAAGCACATCGTCGGCCTGCTCTACCCCGACTCGGGCGACGTCCTCGTGCACGGCGAGTCGATCCCGAACATGACCGACGACGAACTCTTCGAGGTGCGGAAAAAGTTCGGTCTGCTGTTCCAGGACGGCGCCCTGTTCGGCTCGATGAACATCTACGACAACGTCGCCTTCCCGCTGCGGCAGCACACCGACAAAGGCGAGGAGGAGATCGGCGAGATCGTCAACCGCCGGCTCAAAGAGGTCGGCCTCACCGAGGCGACCTACAAGATGCCGAACGAGCTCTCGGGCGGGATGCGCAAGCGCGCCGGCTTCGCCCGGGCGCTGGTGCTGGAACCGGCGATCGTGATGTTCGACGAGCCCGACTCCGGCCTCGACCCGGTCCGCACGGCGCTGCTCTGCGAGCTGATCCGCGAGGTCCACGCGGAGAACGGCGGCTGCTACCTGGTGATCAGCCACGACCTCGGGACCGCCCGCCGCATCGCCGACTTCATCGCCGTGCTTTGGAGCGGCAAGATCGTCGAGTCCGGCCCCAAAGAGGAGCTGTTCGACTCGAGCAACCCGTTCGTCAGCCAGTTCCTCAACGCTGACGTCAGCGGGCCGCTCTCGATGGACTAAAGGTTGCGCGCCGGATCCTGGTTCGGCCGCGTCGCGGCGTGGGCGGCCAGCCACGCGCGGCCGCTGCTGGCGGTGACGGTGGTGGTGGCGCTCGTCGCCGCGATCGGGGCCACCCAGATCCCCACCGACGCCGGCGTCGGCACCCTCGCCGATTCGGGCTCGGCCACCTACAAGGCGACCGAAGAGGCCCGCCGTGACTTCGGCGAAGAACCGGTCGTCGTCCTCGTCAAGGGCGAACTGCCGCAGCTGTTGCTGACCCAGAACATCTTCAAGCTGCTGCGGCTGGAGGGCTGCCTCTCGGGCAAGGTGCCGAAGGGGGCGCAACCGATCCCGGGGCCGTGTGCCGAACTCGCCGAGATGCACGCGGTCGAGTTCCTGACCGGCCCGGCCACCTTCCTCAACGAGTCGGTGGTCCAGATCGAAGACCAGCTGCGGCGGCTGGCCGAACACGTTCCGGCGGAAAAATTCCGCGAATACCTGCTCGCGGTGGCGACGAGATACGGGATCACCAGCGCCCCGAGCATCGACAACGAAGAATTCGTCGCCACCGTAGTCTTCGACTTCGCGCGACCGCGGGGGACGCCGAAGGCGCGGCTCTCCTACCTCTTCCCCAACGCCAAGTCGGCGCAGATCGTGATCCGGCTGAAGCCGGGCCTGAGCGCGGCGGAGCGGCGGCGCGCGATCGAGCTGATCGAAGCGACGGTGGCGGACACGACCCCCCGCAAGGCCTGCGGCGAAGGGGGCGAGCCGGCGCCCTGCTTCACGCTCGACCGCGGCCGCTACGTCGTCTCCGGGGCGCCGGTCGTGATCGAAGGCGTGGCTGGCGCCCTGAAGGACGCGCTGCTGGTCCTCTTCGCGATTGCGCTGGCAGCCATGGCCGCGGTCCTTTTCCTCGTCTTCCGCTCGCGCTGGCCGCTGCTGCCGCTGGCGGTGGCGCTGATGGCGGTGGCGATCACCTTTGGCCTGCTGGCGCTGGTCGGCGGCTCGCTGACGATGGCCTCGATCGCGGCGCTGCCGATCCTGATCGGGCTCGCGGTTGACTACGCGATCCAGTTTCAGGCGAGGTTCGACGAGCGGGGCTCTGCGCGTGAGGCGGCCTCGGCTGGCGGCCCGACCATCGCCACCGCATGTCTGGCCACCGCTGCCGGGTTCCTGGCCCTGCAGCTCTCGCCGATCCCGATGGTGCGGGGGTTCGGCTGGCTCTTGATCGTGGGGATTGCTGTCTCCTTCGTCGTCGCGCTGACTACGGGCCTAGGGACGCTGGGTTTGCGGCGGGCGGGTCCTGTCGCCGCAGGGGACCCCCCCTCCCCTGCGGTGGCTCAAGCTTCCTCAGGGAGGGGCACCCTACGGCGCCACCCGCCCGTGGAGCGTCTTCTTGCCGTGGCGCGGACGTATCCGGAGATGTTTCTCAGTGTTGGAGTGGCGCTCGCCGTTGTGGGGTGGGCAGCTGGAACTCAGGTCGAGACCGTGTCGGATATTCGGTCGTTGGCGCCGCAGGACATCAGGGCGGTCGAAGGGCTGAACGAGTTGCAGGACACGACGGGGGTGTCGGGCGAGCTTGATGTGGCCATCCACGCCCCTGACTTCACCGACCCGGCGACGGTCGAGTGGATGGCGGGGTTCAAGCGGCGGGTGCTGGCGAGCAACGGTTTCGAGGGGGAAGACCCGAGCTGCCTGACCGCTGAAATCTGCCCCGGGCCGGCGCTCTCCGACTTCCTGATCAGGGGAGAGGAAAAGCCGACGAGGAAGCGGATCGAAGCGACGCTGGCGGCGCTGTCGCCCTACGCGCTCCGACAGGTGGCGCCGGTCGATCGGACCACCGGCAAGGTCGGCCACGAGGCGCTGATCTCGTTCGGGATCCGGGCGCAGTCGTTGGAAGACCAGCAGGCGCTGATCGAACGGGTGCGCGGTGAGATCGGCGACCCGCCCCCCGGCGTCGAGGTGCAGCTCGCGGGCCTGCCGGTGATTGCCGCCCAGAGCGCCTCCGATCTATCCAGCAGCAGGTACTGGTTGACGCTGGCTGGCCTGGCGGCGGTGGCGGCGGCGCTGCTTCTCGTCTATCGCTCCTGGCGGCGCGCCCTGATCCCGCTCGTCCCGACGGTCCTTGCGACCGGCTGGGCCTCGCTGCTGCTTTGGATCACCGGGATCCCGCTGAACCCGATGTCTGCGGCGCTGGGGGCGCTGACGATCGCGATCGCGACCGAGTTCGGCGTCCTCTTGGTCGGGCGCTTCCACGAGGAGCGCGGTGGGGGCGCCGGCACCGAGGAGGCGCTGCGCCGCGCCTACTCCCGCACCGGCGCCGCCGTGCTCGCCTCCGGGATCACCGCGGTCGCCGGCTTCGCGGTGCTGATCGCCAGCGACGTGCGGATGCTGCGCGACTTCGGCCTGGTCACCGTGGTCGACCTGGGCGCAGCGCTTGCCGGCGTCCTCATCGTCCTGCCAGCGGTCCTGCTCTGGCTGGAGCGGGAATGAGGGACCGCTACTCGCTGATCGTCGGGCTCCTCTTCCTCGCGGTGATCGTCGTCGCCACTGTCAACACGCTCGAGGGTGGGGGTGGGGGAGAGACGCTGGGCCTTGACCGCTTCCCGGACCGCTGGCCGTTGCCGGAGTTCGCCGTGCCGCTTGGCTCCGGTCAGCTCGAAGGCGACGCCAACGTCGCCCAGGACGACTGCGAAACCTCTGAGGTTCCCTGCCCGGAGGGCTCGCAGCGGACTCCCGCTTGTCGGATCGAAACCGCCGGGGCGATCCGCGTCTGCGACCTCTTCGAGCGGCCGCTGGTGATCTCGTTCTGGTTCACCAAGGGCGACGGCTGCGCCGAGCAGCAAGACGTGGTCGACGAGGTCTATCGGCGCTACCGTGGTCGGGTGGGTTTCCTCTCGCTGGACATCCGCGACGATCGCGACACCCTGCGCGAACTGATCGGCCAACACGGCTGGAAGATGCCGGTGGGCTATGACCGCGACGGTGCCGTCGCCGGTCTCTACGCGGTCGGCGGCTGTCCGACCTTCGCCTACGTCTACCCCGGCGGCACCCTGCAGAGCGCCAGCATCGGCGATCTCACCGCGGCCCAGCTCGGCCAGCGGGTCAACCAGCTCCTCGCCGCGACGAAGGCGGCGGAGCGGGGCTGAGATGGCAGAGGCAGCCGCACAGCGGGTGGGCTGGGAGCCGGCTCCGCAACAGGGCTGGGTCGCCCCCCATATTGCCTCCGAGTTCCCCGGCCTCGGGATCGCCTGGGTCGAGGTCGACGCCAAGCCCGGCCGCAGCCCCGAGCCGGTCCGCCGCCGCCTCCGCGACCTCTCCGACCGCACCTACGGCTCGCAGGCGATCCGCCTGCGCGAACGGCCGATCCCCTGGGCCTACCGCGTCTTCTACCGCCAGATTGGCCTCGACCCCGACCGCACCAGAACCCCGGTCGAGCAGCTGACGCTCGACCGCCTCCACGACGGCGGCTTCCGTACCCACGGGCTGCCGGTCGACGCGCTCAATATCGCGATCGTCGAGACCGGGGTGGCGCTGCGCGCCTTCGACGCCGATCGACTCGCCGGCCAGCTCTGCATTCGCGACTCGGCGCCGGGGGAGGGCCTGCCGGGAGCGCCGGGCGAGCTGGCGAACGGGACGCTGACGATCGCCGACGGCCAGCGGCCGATCGCCCTGCTCTTCGGCGCCACCGGTGAGGGCTACGCGGTGGAGCGGGAGACGCGGCGCCTCGCCTTGGCCGCGGTGCAGGTCAAGGGGGTGCCGCAGATCGCCGTCGAGGAGGCATTGTGGATGGCCGCGGCGACCCTGGAGGCGGCATGACTACACTTTTGGAGATGCCCGCTTTGCTGAAACGCGATCAGCTCGCCGAGCTTGGCACGGGAGTCGCCGGGCTCGCCACTGGCGTCGATGAGCGCAAGGCGCGGATCGAGCTGCGCCGCCAGATCGGCCGGCTTGAAGCGGAGCTGAGCCGGCTGTTCGGCGAGGCCTTCGGTCACACCGAGGTGCCGCACCGGATCGACTCGGTGGCGGCGGCGCCGCGGGTCCTCGACCTCGGTGAGCTGGAGGCGGTGCGCGACCGCCTCGCCGAGCGAATCGCCCAGGCGCGGCAGGCGTTGATCGAGCGGCGGCACGAGGAGGACGAGAGCCGCGAGCTGGTCGAGCGGATGCTCGCCGCCCCCCAGGACTTCAAGTGGGTGCGGGTCTCGCGCCAGGATCTCGGCCTTCAGGGCTGCGGCCACTGGCACTCGCGCCCCCGCCTCGGCCCGATCGGGATGCTGATGGGCTGGTGGCGGGTCAAGGTCTCCTCCGGATGTCCCTTATCCGGGCGGCTTGCGGCCGTTGACCAGCAAGTCGAAGCCCGCGAAGCGGGTTTCCGCACCTGATGAGCGACCGCCGGCCCCTTGGGGGGACGTGCCGCTGGCCGAGCTGGTCATCCTCGCCGGCATCGTCTCCCTGGTGATCGGGGTGATCGGCGGCCATCCGACCCTGATCGGCGTCGGCGTCGCCCTCGCCGGCCTGGGTGGCCTCGAGGTGGCGATCCGCGAGCACTTCGCCGGCTGGCGCTCCCACACCACCCTGCTGGCGGGCGCGGCCTTCGTGCTTGTCACCGGCCTCGTCTTCTACGTCGCCGGTCAGATTCTGGCGGTGGCGCTGGGCTTCGGCGCCCTCGCCTTCGCCGTCACCTTCTTCCTGGCTCGCCGCGCATTCCAACGAGCTTCCGGCGGCCTCAGCTACCGGATCGGTGGAATGCGCGGCTAAAGCCGGTCGCCCTCCTAGACGGAGAGCGCTTCCGCCTCGCGTACCGTGGAGCGGGTCGCCAGCTCCTGGGCCAGCATTCGCCGCTGGCGCTCGGTCAGCGTCCCCAGCTGCTTGTTCTCGTTCAGCGAGAGCGGCATCAGGAACTTGCGGGCGCGGGTCCGGCCCCACCGCCGCTGGCTGGTCAGCAGCTCGGCGATGGTCATGCTCTCGGTCTCCCACGGGCAGTCGCGAACCACCTCCGCGGCATCCATATCGCCCCGCGCGATCGCGCGCTTCAGCTCGGCTCTTGCCAGCCGCACCATGTTGGCCCTCTCAAGTGCCCTCATGTGCTGCGGAGCCTCACCTGAGGCGATGTTCGATGGTGGTGCCGTTGAGGCAGCTTCCACTGGACTCCTCCCTTCAAGGAATCGATGAACTGGGTATGTCGTGTCCGGCGAAGGACCGAGCCCTTTCCCTGGGCCCTGGCCCTGACGGACCGACTTCGTCTTTCCGAACGTCCCGCCCGGGTCATTCGGCGAGGGGGCCAAGCTACGTCTTCGGGGTAGTTGCCGTCAACCCGAGGTCACCGTTTTTCCATCCGACCCATTCGCTAAGAGCAACAATTTCGGACTCGCCGCCGCGTTATCCGAAAAGCAACAAGCCCGAAACTACCCCCACTGGGGGATGTCAAGATTTCGTGACCAATAACTAGGCCTTCGGAAGCTCGGGGAATTTCTCGATCACCCGGGCGATCGTGCCCAACGCACCGTCGAGGTGCTCGCGCTCGTGCGTCGCCATCAGGCTGGTCCGCAGCAGCGCCCCGCCCGGGGGGACGGCCGGATGGATGGCGACGTTGGTGTAGACGCCGTTGTCGAAGAGCGCCTTCCACAGCAGCACCGCCTGCCAGTCGTCTCCGACCATCACCGGGACCACGGGAGTGGTGGCGACGGTGCCGTCGGGAAGCGTGCCCGGCTCGATCACCTCGAGGCCGAGGTGGCGCAGGCCCTCGCGCAGGTACTCGGCGTTGGCGAGCAATTTCTCGAACAGCCGGGGCCCGTCGCTGCGGATCACCCGCAGGGCGGCGAGGGCGGCTCCGACCGCCGCCGGGACCGCGGAGGCGCTGAAGATGAAGGAGCGCGAGGAGATCCGCAGGTACTCGATCACGTCCTCAGGCCCGGCGATGAAGCCGCCGCAGGAGGCGAGGCTCTTGGAGAAGGTCCCCATCCGCAGGTCGACCTCGCCCTCCAAGCCGAAGAGCTCGCAGGCGCCGGCGCCGCGGGCGCCGAGGACGCCGGCTCCGTGCGCCTCGTCGACCATCAGGCGGGCGCCGTAGCCCTTGCAGAGCTCGACGATCCGCGGCAGGTCGCAGACGTCGCCCTCCATCGAGAAGACGCCGTCGACGATGACGAGGACGCCGCCGCCGTCCTCGGCGGCGCGCTGGAGCATCTTCTCCAGCTTGTCCATGCGGTTGTGGCGGAAGGGGCGCAGCTTGGCGCCGGAGAGGCGGCAGCCGTCGAGGATCGAGGCGTGGTCGCCGGAATCGCAGATGACGGTGTCGCCGGGGCCGAGGATCGTGCCGATGCAGCCGACGTTCGACTGGTAGCCGGTCGTGTAGACGATCGCGTCGTCGGTCCGCATCCACTCAGCCAGCTCGCGCTCGAGGTCGAGGTGCAGCGGCGTCGTCCCGTTCAGGAGGCGGGAGCCGGTGACGCCGGTGCCGTAGGCCTCCAGCGCCTCCCGCGCCGCCCCCTTGACCCGCTCGTCGCCGGTCAGGCCGAGGTAGTTGTTGGAGCCGAGCATGATCGTCTCCCGGCCCTCCATCTCGACGACGGGGCCGGCCTGCGAGGTCAGCAGGCGGAAGTAGGGGAGGAGGTCGTGCTCCTTGGCGGCTTCGAGCTGCTCGAGGCGGTCGTGGCTGCGGGCCTTCTCGAAGACGTCGACGGGAGCCTTGGCGGTCTCGCTCATCTACCAAGAGTGTAGGTTGCGCACCCAGTGAGCGCAGCGAACCCTTGAACATGGGAAGCCTGACGATCCGGCCGGTCCGCAACGGGGGGGACCTGAAGCGGTTCGTCGACCTGCCCTACCGGCTCCACGCGGGGACCCCCTGGATCCCGCCGCTGAAACTCGAGCGCCGGCTCTTTCTCAACCGCCGCCTCAACCCCTACTTCAAGCACGGCGAGGCCGAATACTTCATCGCCCTGCGCGGCGAGCGGGTGGTCGGCCGTGTCTCCGCCCAGCTCGACCACGCCTTCAACGAGTTCCACGGGAGCCGCTGGGGGATGTTCGGCTTCTTCGAGCTCGAGGACGACCCGGAGGTAGCCGCGGCCCTGCTCGACGTCGCCGAGGACTGGCTCCGGCGGCGCGGCTGCGATCGCATGGTCGGGCCGATGGATTTCTCGATGAACGAGGAGAGCGGGGTGCTGATCGAGGGCCACCAGCTCGAGCCGCTGGTCCGCCAGCCCTGGCAGCCGGCCTACTACCAGCGCCTCTGCGAGGGAGCGGGGCTGGAGAAAGCGATGGATCTCTACTCCTGGTTCCTCGACATCAGCGACCGCGAGGACATGCTGCCGATCCTCTTCGAGCTCGACGAGCGGGCGAAAAACGAGCACGGGGTGAAGATCCGGCGAATGTCGCGGCGCCATTTGCGCGAGGAGATGGACCGCTTCGCCGAGATCTACAACGCCGCCTGGGCCGAGAACTGGGGCTTCGTGCCCTACTCGAAGGAGGACCTCGACACCTACACGATGGACATGCACCTGGCTTTCTCGCGCGACTGGTTCATGGTCGCCGAAAAGGACGGCGAGACGATCGCGGTGGCGATCACCCTCCCGGACTTAAACCAAGTGCTGAAGCGGATGAAGGGGCGCTTGCTGCCGCTCGGCTGGTGGCACTTCCTGCGGCGCAACCAGATCTGCGACCAGGTTCGCGTCGGCTTCCTCGGGGTGAAGCCGGAGTACCAGCACACCGGCGTGGCCGCCTCACTCTACGTCGAGCACTTCGACACCGCCGCCCGGGTGCGTCAGAAACACGGCGAGGCCGGCTGGATCCTCGAGACCAACGAAGCGATGAACCGCGGCTTGGAGGCGATGAGCGCCGAGATCGTCAAGAAGTACCGTCTTTACGAGCGATCCCTTGGGGAGTGACGGGCCGGCGCGCTAGAGTCGCCGGGGTGGATGAGTTGCAACTGGACGGCGAGGTAATTGCCGAAGAAGACGCCGGCTCGGGCGAGGTGACCGACCCGGTGCGCCCGCTGCCCTCGGCCTACGAGGAGCAGGCCGGAACCTCGCTGGTCCTGCGGCCGGAGGTGCGGACCGCTGTTCTCGCTACGGCGGGAGGGGTGCTGGCCGGCGCGGCCACCGTCGCCGCCGTGCGCGCCGTCAGCAGCGCCGCCGCCAAGGTGCGGCCCCAGCGCCGGTCGCTGGGGCGCGGCCGCCCGCGCGAAAACGTGGTCGCCAGCCGCTCGTTTCTGATCGACGTACATCTTCTGGGCCGCTAGCCGCCATGGGCGGCGTGCTGGAAGCCGAGGTGCGACCGCCGTCGCCGTTCCGGATGCCGCGCGGTAGCACCGACCGGACGCTGCGGGTGCGGGCCGGGGTCGCGACTCGCCTCCTCCATGTCGATGGCTGCCCGGTGCTGGTCCGGGCCTGGCAGCCGGCGCGTGACCGGGTGAAGTTCCGCGCCGAGGCGATCGACCCGCAGCTCGTCACGGTGCCGCCGATCGAGGGCGGGCCGTGCGGGGACGGGGCCGGGCCCGAGCAGCTCGAGCGGGCGATCGAGCGGATGCGCTGCGCCCTCTGGGTCGACGTCGACCTCTCCGACTTCTACCGCCGCTTCCGCCGCGACCGCCTGGTCGGCCCGCTGATCCGCCGCCGCCCAGATTTCCGGCCGAGCGGCCGGCCCTGGCCCTGGGAGGCGCTCGCGGCCGCCGTGGTCGGGCAGCTGATCGAGGCCCAGCGGGCGGCCCTGATCGAGCGGCGGATCGCCGGCCGCTGGGGGCCGCGGCTGGGGGAGGGGCGGGCGGCGCTGCGCGACGTGCCGGGGCCTACCGCGATCGCCGGCCGCGCCCCGGCCGAACTGGAGGAGATGGAACTGGTAGGCAAACGGGCGGTGGCGCTGCGACGCCTAGCTCGCGACGTCGCCACCGGCCGCTGCCGGATCGAGGATCGGAGCGCCGACGATCGGCTGCTGGCGCAGCCGCAGATCGGGCCCTGGACGGTCCAGTGCCTCGGTCTCTTCGGCCGCAACGAGCTCGACTCACTGCCCGCCGGCGATCTCGGCTACATCAAGCTTGTTGGTCGCCTCAACGGCCGCGGCCGCCGGGCGACGATCCCCGAGGTGGAAGAGTTCTACGCGCCGTACGAGCCCTACCGGGGCCTGGTCGGGGCGCTCACGCTCGCCGGGCTTTACAAGCTGGTCCCGCAGGGCCCGCCGATGCGCCTCGCGGCTTAAAGGAGGAAAACTCAAGCGGCTTCTCCGCCGGGTCGATAAGCCGGGTGATGCACCGCCCTGCGGACAGGAACTGGCCTGAGCACGAGGTGCAGCGGTTCGTCGACGAGCTGGCCGCGGGCGGCCAGGACTTCCGCCGCCTGGTCGAGCGGCTGCCGGTGATCGTCTACACCGCCGAGCTCGGCGAGCGCGGCCGCTGGCGCTACGTCAGCCCGCAGGTGGAGGAGATCCTCGGCTACAGCCCGGAGGAGTTCGTCAGCGATCCCGGCCTCTGGGCGAGCCTCCTGCACCCCGAGGACCGCGCTCGTGCCCTGGCTGTCGAAACCGAAGAGAATCTAGGCAAGCGCGACACGACTCCCGTCGCCTATCGGATGTGCAGGCGCGACGGAGAGGTCGTCTGGATGCAGGACGAGGCGGTGCTGGAAGCCGATGAGGACGGGGTGCCGATCTGGCACGGGGTTCTCTACGACGTCAGCCAACGCAAGCGGGCCGAGGGCGAGCTGCAGCGTTCCCTCTCCCAGCAGGCCGTGGTTGCCCGGCTCGGCGAGCGGGCCCTGCAGAACGGCGACCCGCAGGAGCTGATGGAGGTTGCGACTGCGCTGATCCAGAAGGTCGAAGGCATCCACAGCGCCTGCATCTGGGAGCTCGACCGCGACGGGCGCCGGCTCAACCTGCGCGCCGGGCTCGAGGGCGCGGCAGCCGGCGCGGGCCGCCGGGTCTCGGCCTCCCGCGACTCCCACGCCGGAGCCGCGCTCGACACCGGCACCCACGCGGTGGTTGCCGACTGGGAGCAGGAGACCCACCACACGATGCCGCCGGTCCTCCGCGCCTTCGGCGCCGCCAGCAGCCTCGCGGTCGTCATCGACGGCAAGAACCGGCCCTTCGGCGTCCTCGACGTCCACGCCACCGAGCGCCATCGCTTCAGCGCCAAAGACGTCCCCTTCGTGCAGGCGGCGGCCAACGTCCTCGCCGATGCGATCGAGCGCCACAACGCCGACCAGGCGCTGCGCTACCGCGTCCTCCACGACGCCCTCACCGGTCTCCCCAACCGACTCAGCTTCATCGATTCCCTCAGCGACTCGCTGACCAAGGCCGCGGTCTCCGGCTCCCCGGTCGGGATCCTCTTCCTCGACCTCGACCACTTCAAGCTGATCAACGACAGCCTCGGCCACCACGCCGGCGACGCGCTGCTGCGGGCGGTGGCGCCGCGGCTGCGCTCGCACCTCCGGCCCGGCGACGTCGTCGCCCGGTTCGGCGGCGACGAGTTCGGGGTCCTGATCGACCGCCTCGCCGACGAAGGCGAGGCGGTGGCGATCGCCGACCGTGTTGCCGCTGCCTTCGCCCAGCCGTTCTCGATCGACGGTGTCGAGCACTTCGTCAGCGCCAGCATCGGCGTCGCCGTCGCCGGCGGCTCCCGAGAGCGGCCGGTCAACGCCGAGCTCTTGATCCGCGATGCCGACGCGGCGATGTACCGGGCCAAGGAAGGTGGCCGCTCCCGCTGCGTCCTCTTCGACGCCGAGATGCGAGCGGCGGCGATGAAGCGGCTGGAGATCGAACGCGACCTGCGCCAGGCGATCGACCACGACGAGCTGGCGCTCCACTACCAGCCGGTCGTCAACCTGCGCAGCGGCGAGATCAACGGCCTCGAGGCGCTGGTGCGCTGGCGCCATCCGGAGCGGGGGATGCTCGAACCGAGCGAGTTCGTCTCGATTGCCGAGGACTGCGGACTGATCGAGCCGATCGGCCGCTGGGTGCAGGAGCGCGCCTGCCGGCAGGCGTTGGCCTGGCAGCAGCTGCGCCCCGACGCCCGCCCCCTCGACGTCGCCGTCAACCTCTCCGCCCGCCAGACCGCCCACCGCGACCTCCCAAGCACCGTCGAGGAGGTCCTCGCCCGCACCGGCCTCGATCCCGTCCACCTGCGCCTGGAGATCACCGAGAGCGTCCTGATCGACGAGTCGGCGACGGCGATCGCCTCCCTGGAGGCGCTGAGCGAGCTTGGCGTCCGCCTCGTCCTCGACGACTTCGGCACCGGTTACTCCTCCCTCGCCTACCTCCACCGCTTTCCCTTCCACGCGCTGAAGATCGACCGCTCGTTCATCGAGGCGCTGGGGATCGAGCAGGAGGCGACGGCGATCGTCGAGGCGATCATCGGGATGGCCCGCGGGCTCTCCCTCGAGGTGATCGCCGAGGGGGTCGAGAGCGAGGTCCAGCTCGCCGAGCTACAGCGCCTCGGCTGCGACTTCGCCCAGGGGCACCTCTTCCACGCGGCGATGCCGGAGCGCGAGGTGAGCCGGCTGATCGCCGAAGGCGAGCTGCGCTATTCGGGAATTTCGCCCGAGGGCAGGTAGCCGTTGTCGAGCAGTTCTTCGGCCTTCGGCAGCGACTCGATCAGGCCGTTGTCGCGCATCCAGCCGGCGAAGGCTTCCCACTCTTTCGGGCCCATGTAGCCGTAGGGCTGGTCGCCGGAGCCGGCGCTCAGCAGCGGCAGCGTCGCTTTCACCTCGGCGGCGGCCAGTTTCGGTTCGAGGTCGGGATTGGCTTCGGTGATCGCCGTCGTCGCCTCGCCCGGGTTTTCGGCGGCGGCCTTCGTGCCGCGCTCGAGGGCGGCGAGGAAGAGGCGGAACTTTTCCGGGTCTGCTTCCAGCTTCTCCCGGTTGGCGACGAAGACGAGCTCGTCGTAGGTCGGGACCCCGAGCTGATCGACCGGCGTCACCACCGGCGCTTTGCCGCGCTCGCGCAGGTCGACGCCCTCGACGTTGCTGTAGCCGCCGAGCATCGCCTGGGCCGAGCCGCCGACTAGGGCGGGGAGGAGGCCGAAGCCGACGTTGACCGACTTGACGTCTTCAGGCGTCAGGTTGACCCGGGCGAGGATCGTCTTCAGGAAGGCGTCCTGGTAGGGGATCCCGGCGGTGGCGATCGTCTTGCCCTTGAGGTCGCCGACGCCTTTGATCTTCGATTCCGCGAGCCAGATCAGCGAGGTCAGCGGCCGGTTGACCAGCGCGCCGACGGCGACGACGTCGAGGCCCTGTTCGCGGGCCAGCGCGACCTCCGGCTCGTAGGAGATCGCCAGGTCGGTGCGGCCGGAGGCGACCTGCTTAACCGGCGCGGCCGGGTCCGAGGGCGCGTCGATGCTGACTTCGAGGCCGGCTTCTTCGAAGTAGCCGAGCTTCTGCGCCATGTAGATCCCCGCGTGGTCGGGGTTGGGGTAGAAGTCGAGCGTCAGGCTGAAGCTCTGCCGTTCGCTGCCGCCTTCCTCGGGCTTCTCGCCGCAGGCGGCCAGGGCCAGCGCGAGGGCAAGGATGGCGAGCGCGATCGCCGGGATCCGGAGGCGCGTCATCGCCTGAGTTCTATCGCCATCGGATGACGCGGCGCTCTGCGAGCACGGTAAGGCCCATCAGGGCCAGGGCGATGGCCGAGAGGACGGCCACGGTCGCGAACTGGCGCGCGACCTCGAAGTTGGCGGTGTCGGACTGGATCAGGTGTCCCAGGCCGGAGCTGGACCCGGCCCACTCGGCGAAGATCGCGCCGATCGGAGCGATCACGACGGCGATCTTGGTCCCGGTGAAGAGCTGGGGCAGGGCGGTCGGAGCTTCGACGCGCCAGAACCGCTGCCAGCGAGAGGCGTCAAGGGCCCGCATCATCTTCACCGCCTCGGGATCCACCGAGCGCAAACCGTCCAGGGTGGCGATCGTGATCGGGAAGAAGCAGATCAGGGCGATGATGAAGATCTTCGGCGGCAGCCCGTAGCCGAACCAGACGACCAGGATCGGCGCGATGACGACGATCGGGATCGTCTGCGAGGCGACGATCAGCGGGTAGGTGGCGTCGTGGACGGCGCGCCAGCGGTGCATCGCGACCGCGAAGCCGATGCCGACCGCGACGGCGCAGAGGATGCCGAAGACGATCTCGCGCAGGGTCACCCAGGCGTTTTCCGCCAGCAGCGAGCGGTTCTCCCACAGCGATTCGGCGATTTCCGCGGGCGAGGGGGCCAAATACGGTTCGAGGCTGAAGAGGTCGGCGATCGCCCCCGTCGAGGCCGCGATCTGCCAGGCCCCGATCAGCAGCGCCAGCAGCGCCGCCGGCAGCAGGTAGCGCCTCATCGCGATCCCCCGTGGAGCGCTCGCAGCGCCTCTTCGCGGGCGGCGACGAAGGCGGGGTCGGTGACTGCGGCGTCGCGGTCCTCGGCCCGGCGCGCCGGTACCCCGAGCTCGGCGACGATCCGGCCGGGGCGGGCCGAGAGGACGGCGACGCGGTCGCAGAGGTAGAGCGCCTCCTCGACGTCGTGGGTGACGAGGACGACCGTGCGCGGGTCCGAGCGCAGCGCCGCCGCCAGCCACTCCTGCATCTCCGCCCGGGTGATCGCGTCGAGGGCGGCGAACGGCTCGTCGAGCGCCAGCACCGGCTTGCCGGCGACCAGCGTGCGCAGGAAGGCGACCCGCTGCCGCATCCCGCCGGAGAGCTCGGACGGCCGCGCCGCCTCGAAGCCGCCGAGGCCGAAGCGCTCGAAGAGGTCGCCGGCGGCCACTCGCGCCGGCTCGCGCCCCAGGCCCTGGTTGCGCAGGGCGAGGGCGGCGTTGTCGAGCGCCGAGTACCAGGGGAGGAGGAGGTCGCGCTGGGGCATGAAGGCGCAGCGGGCGAGGCGCTCGGCGGCGCCCTCGTGGCCTGCCACCGCCACCATGCCGCCGGTCTGCTCCCGCAGCCCGCAGATCAGCTCCAACAGGGTCGACTTGCCGCAGCCGGAGGGGCCGACGAGGCCGACGACGCTGCCGGCCGGCACCTCGAGGTCGATCCCGGCCAGCGTCTGCAGCTCCCCGAAGGAGTGGCGGAGCGCCGTCAGGGACACGCCCCCCTCGATGTTTGGCAGCGCAGCGGGCGACGTCAGGGCCGTTTGCGATTGCCCACTTTCGGGCTCCATGCTGGTATCCTGGCGCACTCCGCACTCCTGACCAAGGAGGTCAGGAAAGTCGAAATCAGGGTTGTGCGGAGCCCGAGGAACCACAATGGACCCGGCAATCGTCCTCTTCGGATTGGGCATCGGCGTACTCGTCGGCATGACCGGCATGGGCGGCGGCTCCCTGATGACGCCGCTGCTGATCCTGATCTTCGGGATCCAGCCGACGACCGCGATCGGCACCGACATCTTCTACTCCGCGGTCACCAAGACCGTCGGCGGCTGGCGCCACTTCCGGATGAAGACGGTGAACATGGAGCTGGTCAAGTGGCTGGCGATGGGCAGCGTCCCCTCGGCGGTCGGCGGCGTCCTCCTGGTCTCCTGGCTGCAAACCCAGGTCGGCGAAGACCGCCTCGACGAACTCGTCTACGCCGTCCTCGGCGGCACCCTGCTGATGGTCGGCATCATCACCCTGACCCGGGCGCTGATCCTCCGCGGCCTGATCGACGAGCGCGACCGTTTCGACGTCGAGCGCCGCCACAAGATCGCCGCGATCGTGATCGGCGCCACCACCGGCTTCGTGATCGGGATCACCTCGGCCGGCTCCGGCACGGTGATCGCGATCCTCCTGATCGCCGTCTACCGGCTCGCCCCGAAAAAGGTCGTCGGCACCGACGTCTTCCACGCCGCGATCCTGCTCTGGGCCGCCGGCATCGCCCATTGGATCGGCGGCAACGTCGACTTCGTCCTCGCCGGCAACATCCTCCTCGGCTCGGTCCCGGGCGTGGTGATCGGCGCCGCGCTCTCCGACCGAGCTCCGCAGGGCTTCATCCGCAGTGCCCTCGGTCTCGTACTCGTCGGCTCGGGGATCGTCACGATCCAGAAGGGCGATCCCAGCGTCTGGCCGATCGCGGCCGGCATTGCCGCTATCGGGCTCGGCCTGGTCCTCTACGCGCCGCACTGGCTGAACCGCCGCCGCGAGGCGCAGCGCCGCGAAGAGACCGAGGCCGAGCGCCAGCAAGAGCTCGAGCAGGCGGCGGCGCTCGGCCGCACCCTGCCCGCGGACTGATTTACTAAATACATGCGAGTTTCCGCGAAGGCTGACTACGCGGTGCGGGCCGCTGCCGAGCTTGCCGCCGCTCAGGCGCAGGAGTCGCCCGTCAAGGGCGAGCGGCTGGCCGATGCCCAGGACATCCCCCTGCAGTTTCTCGAGCACATCCTGCTCGAGCTCAAGCACCACGGCATCGTCCGCGCCCGCCGCGGCGCCAAGGGCGGCTACTGGCTTGCCCGCCCCGCCGACGAGGTGACGGTCGCCGAGATCGTCCGCGCCGTCGAGGGCCCGATCGCCCACGTCCAGTCGACCCCGCCCGAGGACATCGAGTACCGCGGCAACGCCGAGCACCTGCAGGAAGTCTGGATCGCCGTCCGCGCCAGCCTCCGCAACGTCCTCGAGGAGGTCACCCTCGCCGATCTCGTCTCCGGCGAGCTGCCAAGCGTCGTCGGCGAGCTCACGTCGGCGAAAGACGCCTGGGTCGCGCGTTAGCCCGGCTCCGCGGCCTTCTCGACCGGCACCGGGTCGAGGTCGAAGTCGCGGCCTAACCGCAGCTCGCTGTAGCGCTTGGTCCAGTCGTCGTTGATGCCGTCGGATTGCTTCTTCATCCGCGGTTCGAACTCGAAGCCCTCGGGGCAGGAGAGGCCGAGGCGCTCGAGGAGGTTGTGGGTGCTGGTCTCGTAATCGGCGGCGAAGTTCTCATATAGGACGAGGACCGGCTTGATGCCGGTGTGCTCGAAGAAGGCGTCCCAGGAGGCTTCTTCGATCAGCAGCTGGTCGAGCAGGTGGTCGATCGCCCGGTAGTGGAAGCGCAGCTGCGGGCGGTGCTCCTCGATGAAGCTCTGGTAGGCGGCGCCGTTGCCTTCGACCGAGACCGCCTCGGCGCCGGCGTGGTCTTCGCGCCAGGTCGCCGTCTGCACCGCCTTCCAGAGCGAGACCGCCTGCCGCACCTTGTTGGCGCGGACGATGCGGACGAAGGTGAGATTGGGGAAGACGGTAGGGAGGAGCTCGGCCAGCGGCACGTCGCGGTAGGCGGGGATGTTGCGCAGCAGCGAGACGAACTCGCCGAAGTAGCCCCACATCAGCTTCGCCCCGAAGACGCCGTTGGCGGTGGTCCCGGTCTCAAACGCCCACTCGAGGTAGCGGTCGTAGGCGGCGCGGCTCCAGAGGGGGGAGCGGGGCGGGGGGTCGCTGCCGACGCTGCGCTCGCCGAGGTGGTCGCGGATCGACTGGTCCTCGACGCCGAGGAAGTACTCCTCGGGGCGCCGCGGGCGACCGCTGTGGCGGAGCGCCTCGAAGTACTCCTCGGGGCGGCCGGCGATGCCGGTTTCCTCCAGCGCGTGGCAGACCAGGGTGCTGCCGCTGCGGGGGGTTGCGCAGACGAGATATGAGCGATCCGGCTTCCCTTGGTTCACAATCGTTTCCTAACTATCCTTATCAACAAACAGATAAACCAGGTCGGCTCGATAACCTGAAGGGCAGTGCAGCAGCAGCCGAACATCCTCTACATCCACTCCCACGACACCGGCCGCTACGTCCAGCCCTACGGCTTTCAGGTGCCGACGCCGAACATCCAGATGCTGGCCGACCAGGGGGTGCTGTTCCGCGAGGCCTTCTGCGCCGCGCCGACCTGCTCGGGCAGCCGCGCCAGCCTCCTCACCGGGCTCTACTGCCACAACAACGGCATGCTCGGCCTCGCCCACCGCGGCTGGAAGCTGAACGACTACGGGCAGCACTGGGCCCACACCCTGCGGGGGGCCGGCTACCACTCGACCCTGATCGGCGAGCAGCACATCTCGATCGAGCCCGAGGCGATCGGCTACGACGAGGTCGTCCCCGTCGACTCCAACCACGCCTCCTTCGTCGCGCCGCTGACGATCAAGGCGCTGAAGGAGGCGCCGCCGCAACCGTGGTTCATGTCGGTCGGCTTCTTCGAGACCCACCGCGATTTCTCGGCCCCGACCTCGGTCCGCGACACCCTCTACTCGCAGCCGCCGGCCAACCTGCCGGACACGGCGGTGACCCGCCGCGACATGGCCGCCTTCAAGGCCAGCGCCCGCTCGCTCGACCAGGGCATCGGCGCCGTCCTCCACGCCCTCCACGACTTTGGCCTCACCGAGGACACGCTTGTCCTCTGCACGACCGACCACGGGATCGCCTTCCCCGGCTCCAAGGCAACCCTGTTCGACCGCGGCACCGGGGTGATGATGATCATGCGCGGCCCGGGCTTCGCCGGCGGCAAGGTGGTCGACTCGCCCGTCAGCCACCTCGACGTCTTCCCGACCCTCTGCGACCTCGCTGGCGCTGAGCACCCCGGGTGGCTGCAGGGGAGCAGCCTGATGCCGCTGGTGCGGGGGGAGGTCGATCGCCTCCACGACGCGATCTTCAGCGAGACGACCTACCACGCCGCCTACCAGCCCCACCGGGCCGTCCGGACCGAGCGTTGGAAGTACATAAGGCGATTTGACGAATACCCGCATCCGGTGCTGGCTAACTGCGACGACAGCGACACCAAGGACCTCCTGGTCGCCGCCGGGTGGGGGGAGGAGGTGGTCCCGGAGGAGCAGCTCTACGACCTCGTGCTCGACCCGCAGGAGGGGGCCAACGTCGCCGAGGACCCGGCGAAGGCTCAGGTGCTGGCGGAGATGCGCGAGCGACTCGAGACGTGGATGCGGGAGACCGACGACCCGCTGCTCGAAGGCCCGGTGCTGCCGCCGGAGGGGGCGATCGTCACCCCGCAGGAGCAGGTCTCCCCCGACAACGTGCAGATCTTCAAGGGCGACGTCAAGGCCGACTCCACGGCCGCTCCATCCAGGTGAGGCAGGTCCAGCCGGGGATCGGCTGACCGAGCGGGTCGCGGCTCTCGCCGTGGGCGAAGACCGAGAGGCCGCAGTTGTGCGAGCCGAGGTTCCAGATCCCCGCCGCCATCTCGGCCTCGAAGCGGTCGCCGAGAACGGAGTCGAGGAGGAAGAAGCGGGTGAAGATGCCGTGGGTGACGAGCAGCGGCAGCTCGCCGTCGACGCCGGCCTCGAACTCGGCCTTCAACCGCCGCACCCGCTCGATCGCTCCCTCGAAGGCTTCGCCCGAGGTCAACTCACCGACGTAGTCGATCTCCTCGGCGTCGAGCCCGAGCGCGTCGCCGACCGCCTGCGCCGTTTCCCGCGCCCGCCGCAGGGGGCTCGAGAGCAGGCGGGTGATCCCGAGCTCGCGCAGGCCCGCCCCGGCGGCGTGCGCCTGCTCGACTCCCTTCCCGGTCAGTCGGTCCCCGTCGGAATGCGGCGCCGGCTCACCGCTGCGGGCGGCATTGTGGACCGACTCGCCGTGGCGAAGGAGGAGCGCTCTCATTCGGCTGCGGGTTTGGCGCCGGCAACGACGTTGACGAAGTTCTCCAGGTGTTTGGTCGTCCAGCACTCGAAGGCGCCGTCGCAGTGGCGCTCGTAGGCTGACATCACCGAGTCGCCGTAGTTCCAGTAGAGCTTCGGCTCGGGGTTGAGCCAGAACAGCCGCCCCGCCTTTTCGGCGATCCGGGCGAAGACCTCGGCGTGGGGCTCGCGGCCGTTGGTGCGGGCGTCGCCGAGCACGATCACGGTCGAGCGCGGGTCGAGGTCTTCGGAGATCTCCTCGAGGAACTCGAGCCAGACGCGGCCGTAGTCGGTGTAGCCGGAGACGTCGGCGACGCCGCCCTCGCTGGAGATCTTCTGCGCCACCGCGGCGAAGTCGCGCTCGTGCTCGAAGACGTCGGTCACCTCGGAGATCCGCTCGATGAAGACGAAGCTGCGCAGCTTGCGGAACGAGTCGTGGAGCGCGTGGAGGACCGAGAGGAAGAAGACGCTGGCCGAGGTGACCGAGGTGGAGACGTCGCAGAGGACGTAGATCTCCGGCCGCCGCGGCCGCTTCGGCCGGTATTTGAGCCGCAGGGGCACGCCGCCGGTCTCCAGCGAGGCGCGCATCGTCCGCCGCACGTCGACGAACTGGCCCTTCTTGCGACCGCGCTGCTCGTGGCCGAGCGTCGCCAGCCGGCGCTTCATCTGCGAGACGGCGCGGTGGACGGCGGCGAGGTCCTGGGTCGGGCTGGTCGGCAGCGCCCGGTCGAGCTCGGCCAGGGGACGGGAGGGGGGAAGGGTCTCGGTCCGCTCGATCAGGTCGCGCTCGAGCTCGCGCCGCAGGTGGCGCTCGAAGCCGGTCAGCTGCTCGCGGTCGATCGGCGGCCGCTCGCTGCCGTCCTGCGCAGGCGGCTGCTGGCCGGCGGTGAGGCCGAGGGTGCGGCGGATCCGCTGCACGTCGACCCCGACCACGCCCGAGCCCTCGGCGCGGCCGAAGGCGGCGATCGCCAGTCGCGCCAGGTCCCGCATCCGGTCCTCGTCGCCGGCCTCCATCGCCTCGCGAATTGCCTCGCTCAGCTCGCTCATGTCGAAGCGCTCGCCGTCGCCAGCCGGCGGCGCGCCCTCCTCGTGCTCGGTGATGCCGCGCTGCACCGCCTCGGCCTCGGCGGTGCGGAAGAAGTAGCGCTCGAAGAGCAGCTCGAAGACGCGGCGGTCATCCTGGGACTTGGCGATCGTCGCCGCCAGCGCCTCGCGGAAATCCTCGCGCCTGGTCCAGTCGACCTCGCCGAGCGCCGCGAAGGCGTCGAGCATCTCCGAGGTGCCGACCGCCACCCCCTCGCTGCGCAGCTCCTCGCAGAAGCCGAGCAGCTTCGCCGCCAGCCCCGGCGGCCCGGCGTCAGCCTTCGGCCCGAAGGGGGTCGGCAAGTTTCACCCCGACCCGCTCGGCGACCAGGTCGATGTCGGTGCGGTGCTTGACGATGATCGACATCGACTGGGTGAAGGTCTCGCGGTCGATGTCCTCGGCGCCCATCAGCAGCAGCGTGCGCGCCCAGTCGATCGACTCGGCGATCGAGGGTGGCTTTTTCAGGTCGAGGTCGCGGACCATCCGGATCACCTCGACCAGCCGCCGCGCCAGCGTCTCGGGCAGGTCGGGGGCGTGGAGGCGGACAATTTCCATCTCCCGCTCCAGCTCGGGGTAGTCGAGCCAGAGGTAGAGGCAGCGCCGCTTCAGCGCCTCGGTCAGCTCGCGCGAGTCGTTCGAGGTGAGGACGACGATCGGCATCGTCGTCGCCTCGATCCGCCCCAGCTCGGGGATCGTGATCTGGAAGTCGGAGAGCAGCTCGAGCAGCATCGCCTCGAACTCCTGGTCGGTCTTGTCGATCTCGTCGATCAGCAGCACGACCGGCTCGGGGCTCGCGATCGCCTGCATCAGCGGCCGGGTCAGCAGGAACTCGGAGCTGAAGATGTCGTCCTGGACGTCTCCCCAACCGGCCTCGCCGCCTGCCTGGATCCGCAGCAGCTGCTTGCGGTAGTTCCACTCGTACATCGCCTTCGCCTCGTCGAGGCCCTCGTAGCACTGCAGCCGCACCAGCTCGCGTCCGGTGGCGCGGGAAAGAGCCTTCGCCAGCTCGGTCTTACCGACCCCCGCCGGGCCCTCGACCAGCACCGGCTTCCCCAGCTTCTGGGCGAGGAAGGAGACCAGCGCCGCCGGCTCGTCAGCCAGGTAGCCGACCCCGGCGAGCGCCTCTTTTACCTCTGCGACTGAGCCTTGGGCCACGGGCCGATGATAATCACGCGGTCGTGCCCGACTTCGTCCTCCCCCTCGCCGCGCTGCTGCCCCACAGCCCGGGCCCCTACATCGCCCTGATGCTGATCGGGTTCGCCGTCGGCATCCTCGGCCACCTTTCCGGCACCCGCTGGCTGGTCGGAGCCGGGGTGGTGCTGATTGCCCTGGGGGCGCTCCTGCTCCCTTTCGTCGCCAACGTGACCACCGAGAACAAGCCGGCGCCGATCGAAGAATCGCGGGGTGACAGTGGCGGTTAGCAATTTCACGCACCCCGAAATTACGGATTAGAATACTCGCGCTTTTATTGTCTAATAAGGGAGAGTTCGGGTGCGGCTCAGACGGGCGGGGGCGTTGGTACTGGCAATGGCGGTCGCGGTTGCGATCGTCGGCTGCGGGAGCAGCGGCGACGAGACGGTCGAAGAACTGCCCGCATCGCCGGCCGGCAAGGCCGAAGCCGCGAATTTCAACGGCGTTCATAGCGGCGAAATCGAACTCGCCCTGGAGATCGACCGCTACAAGAAGAAGCCGGAAGAAATCAACATGCGGATCCTCGGCAACTTCATGAAGAGCGAAGACGAAGCGCTGCCTCAGGTCGATTTCGCGATCGAATCGAACGGCATGTTGGACGGGAAAAACATCGAATTTCTCGCCAGCCCCCTGCTGCGACCCGACAAGTGGATCGTCAACTTCGACGGCAAGGTCTACGAACCCGACCACGCAACCTACGAAGACCTGAAGTCGAAGTTCGAAGCAGCCCAGGAAGAAGAAGGCGACGCCGGCAACGCGATGGCCTGTGTGGAAGCGGCGGAAGGCTTCGACGTCACCGACGCGGTCCATCACGTCTCCTTCGAAGGCAAAGGCGAAACGCTCGACGGGAAAAAGGTCGAGACCGTGGGCGCCGACCTCGACGTCTCAGCCGCGATCGACGAGCTGATCAAGCTGGGCGAAGAATCGCCGGGCTGCCAAGCGCAGCTGGAAGCAGTGGGCTTGCCGCCGAAAGCGGAGCTGGAAGAACTCGCGCAGGAACTGAGAGGGAGCCTGACCGCGGCGCGGTTGACCCTCAGCCTCGACAAGCACGGCGTCGCTCGCTACTTCAAGATCCTTGCCAACGCCGAACTGCCCCACAACGAAGAACTCGAAGTCGAACTGGTGATGCGGCTGAGCCGGGTCAACGAAGTAACCGAACTGCCCAACACGCACGGGTACACGCCGTATCCAGAGCTGCTGAAGCAGTTCGGGCTCAACAACGAAGACGTCAAGCAGGCCGACGCCGGGGAAATCTACGCGGGCGTGCTCGAAGTCCTCGCCAATCGCCTCTTCGGACGGGAAGAAGGCTGAGCACCGGGCGTCGTCGCGGCCTCGCTCCCTACAATCCGGCCCGGTCCTGTTCACCGATCATGAGGAGCCCCATCCCTTGAGCCGCATCCGAATTCTCGCGCTGTTCGCGACCCTGGCCGCCCTGGCCGCCGTCTTCACCGCCTGTGGCGGTGGTGGTAGCGACAACAGCGGCGAAGACCCGCAGAAGGTCGTCGAAGAAGCCAGCCTCGAAGGGGTGGAAAGCGGCGAATTCGACATGTCCCTGCACGTCAACGCCGAAGGCGACGAAGGCGGCGAATTCGACCTCGGCCTCTCTGGCCCGTTCGAAATGGGCGCCAAAGGCGAACTGCCGCAAGCCGAAGTGAGCGCCGAAGCCGAAGGCGAAGCTTCCGGCGAAGACATCGACTTCGAAGGCGCCCTCACGCTCCTCACCGATCGCGCCTTCGTCGAATACGAAGGCACCTCCTACGAAGTCGATCCGACCACCTTCGGCTTCCTCAAGTCCGCCTTCGAACAGGCCCAGCAGCAGGAAGGCTCCGAAGCCGACGTCACCGCCTGTCAGAAGGCGGCGGAAGGGATCAAGTTCGGCCAGTTCGCCGACAACCTCGAAAACGAAGGCTCCGAAGATATCGACGGCACCTCGACCACCAAGGTCAGCGGCGACCTCAACGTCTCCGGTGCGATTGACGCGCTGATCCAGCTGACCGAAGACCCGGCCTGCAGCTCCCAGCTAGAAGCCGCGGGGCCGCTGCCGATCGGCGAACTGGAAGAAGCCAAGGGCGAATTGACGAAGGCGATCAAGAAGTCTCACGTCGAAATCGCCGTCGGCGACGACGACATCGTCCGCAAGTTCGCGATGGAACTGACGGTGGAACCGCCGGAAGCGAAGGGCGAAAAGGTCGAACTGGAAATGGAACTCAGCCTCAGCGGCGTCAACGAGGAACAAAGCTTCCAGAAACCGTCGAACGCGAAGCCGCTCGAAGATCTCTTTCAGCAGCTCGGCGTCAACCCGCTTGAACTGCTGGAAGGTGGCGGCAGCGAAGGCATCGGCGGCCTGCTCGAAGGCCTGATGGGCGGGTCTTCATCCAGCGGGGGGCCCTCGTCCGGCGGCGGTTCGGAACTCGGCAGCGCGGCCGACCAGAAAGCATACGTGCAGTGCCTGGGCAAGGCGCAGACGACCGCCGACGTGCAGAAGTGCGCCCAGCTGATCAAGTAGTCGAGTAGACCGCGCCGCCGATGAGCCAGGCAGGGCCTCGCCTTGACGCGTCCTTCTTCAGGGCGCCGATGGGCTGGCCCTACCTGCTGACGCCCCTGATCCCGGTCGCCGTTGTCATGGAGATCCTCGGAGCTCCGGCGACGGCGGTCTTCGCCGCCTCTGCGCTCGGGATCATCCCTACGGCGGCGCTGATGGGACGGGCGACCGAGGAGCTCGCGGCGCGCTCGGGCCCCGGCATCGGCGGCCTGCTCAACGTCACCTTCGGCAATGCGCCGGAGCTGATCATCGCCCTCTTTGCCCTTGGCCAGGGCCTGCAGGAGGTGGTCAAGGCCTCGATCGTCGGCTCGATCATCGGCAACATGCTGCTGGTCCTGGGTGCGGCGATGCTGGCCGGCGGGATCGGTCGCCAGAAACAGAGCTTCAGCCGCACCAGCGCCAGCATCCAGACGACGATGCTGATGCTGGCCTGCGGGGCGCTGATCATGCCGGCGATCTTCGAGCTGGTCGAGGGCAAGGGGCTGCCGGCGCCGGGCGCGGAGGCCCTCCACTACGGCGGCACCGTCGAGCACCTCTCGCTGGCGGTGGCGCTCGTCCTCATCGTCACCTACGTGATCGGGCTCTTCTTCTCGCTGAAGACCCACCGCGACCTCTTCAACCCGGAGTACGAGGAGGAAGACACCTGGGGCTGGTCGACCCGCAAGTCGGTGATCGCTCTGGCCATCGCCGGGGTCCTGGTCGGGGTGATGTCGGAGGTGCTTGTGGGCTCGATCACCGAGGCGTCGGAGTCGATCGGCCTCTCGGAGTTCTTCATCGGCGTGATCGTCGTCGCGATCGTCGGCAACGCCGCCGAGCACTGGGTCGCGGTCCTGGTGGCGATGAAGGACAAGATGGACCTGGCGGTCAACATCGCCGTCGGCTCCAGCGCCCAGGTCGCCCTCTTCGTCGCCCCGGTCCTCGTCATCGCCTCCTTCTTCATCGGCCCCTATCCGCTGGCGCTGGTCTTCAACGGCTTCGAGCTCGGGGCGATCCTGCTCGCCGTCCTCGTCGGCAACCACGTCACCGCCGACGGCGAGTCGACCTGGTTCGAGGGCGTGCAACTGCTGGCGGTCTACTTCGTCTTTGGATTGGCTTTCTATTTTGCGTGAGTGACCGTCCGGGTAGCCTGCCCGGATGGATGCGGTCCTCCTGCTCCTGGCGTTCGCCGTCGTCCTCGCCGGGGCCCTGCTGTTCACCAACTCGGTCGAGTGGATCGGGCACAAGCTCGAGGTCGGGGTGGGGGCGGTCGGCAGCATCCTCGCCGCGGTCGGAACCGCGATGCCGGAGACGCTGATCGCGATCGTCGCCCTGGTCGGGGCCGCGGAGGGCTCCGAAGACGTCGCGGTCGGGGCGATCGTGGGGGCGCCGTTCCTGCTGGCAACGCTGGCGATGGGGCTGGTCGGCCTCTTTGCCTACATGTACCGGGACAAACGCGACCAGGGCCTGCAGCTGAACGTCCACCGGGAGACGCTGGAGCGGGACCTGCTCTTCTTCCTCGTCCTCTTCGCGATCGCCGGGGCGCTGGCCTGGGGGCCGCCGGCTCCCGTGCGGATCACCGTCGGCGTCGCCTTCCTCCTCGCCTATGTCGGCTACATCGCCCTGACGCTGCGGGGCGGGGGAGAGGTGCAGAGCGAAGAGTCGCTCAACCCGCTGATCTTCGAGCGCCGCAGCGAGCGCCGCGAAGACCCCTCGATGCTTCTCTGCGTCATCCAGCTTTTGGTCGGGCTGGGGGCGATGGTCGGCGGCGCCCACCTCTTCGTCGAGGAGCTGTTAAATCTGGCCAAGAGCATCGGCGCCGAGCCCCTGGTGCTGGCGCTGATCCTGGCGCCGCTGGCGACCGAGCTGCCGGAGAAGGTCAACAGCTTCTTCTGGGTGCGGGAAGGAAAGGACGCCCTGGCCCTCGGCAACATCACCGGGGCGATGGTCTTCCAGTCGATGATCCCGGTCGGGATCGGCCTGATCTTCACCGACTGGGAGCTGAACTGGCACGCCGTCCTCTCGATCGGCCTCGGCCTCGCCGGGGGCCTGCTCGCTTATGAGAGCCTGCACTTGGCGCGGCGGTTCAAACTGCCGGCAGTGATCGGGTGGTTCGCGCTCTACGCGAGCTTCATCGTCGCGGTGGTTGTCAGTGCCTGACCGCCCCTGGCGGCGTCCTCGGTCGCTCGCGTGCAGAGCACGCCACGCTCCCTGCGTCCTTGCCAGGAACGCTCAGGCCTCTGACAACGCTTTTAAGACGAGGTCGTCGTGCTGTTTCGGCGAGACTTTCGGGAAGACCTTGGCGATCTTGCCGTCGGGGCCGATGATGAAGGTCGCCCGCTGCACTCCCATGTACTTCTTGCCGTACATCGACTTCTCCACCCAGGTGCCGTACTTCTCGGCCACCGCGTGATCGGCGTCGGCGAGGAGGGTGAAGCCGAGGTCGAACTTGCCGGCGAACTTGTCGATTGCCCCGACCTCGTCCGGTGAGATCCCGATAACACGGGCTCCGGCCTCGGCGTAGTCGGCGCGACGGTCGCGGACGCCGCAGGCCTGGGTCGTGCAGCCGGGAGTGTCGGCGCGGGGGTAAAAAAACAGTACAAGCGTCTGCCCTTCGAGATCGGAGAGCTTGACCGGATTGCCGTGTTGGTCCGGCAGCGTGAAGGAGGGAGCCTTGTCGCCAGGTTCTAACACGGGAGGAGGACCATACCGTTCGTTCCTGATGCGGTTGCGCGAGACACGACAAGGATGGTTAAGCATGTCCAGCAGCTTCATTTGTGCCTAATCAGGTGGCGCGGCGCAGCTCCTCAATCGTGAATTCGAGCATCTTGGCATTTGCTCTCATACCTGCTGCGATCTCCCCTTGCCGGGCATCTTCGGCCCCCCGGATATCTGTCTTCATCGCCTTCAGCTCAGCTTCGCGTTCGGCAAGGACTTGGGCTGCGTTTTCTCGCTCCGCCCGTTCCTCGGCGATTTCCTGTTCGCAGGTCGGGCACCCGCTACACCGGCCGGCTCCCCCGCCACGAGCCGGGAGAATCGCCGCGTGAACGCCAGGATGGCCGCAGCGGCCACAGCTAACCACCATTTCACCCTCCTAGGATTGAGTCTGCTCAGGCGAGCGTAATCGCTCAGGGGCGTCTAAACAAAGGGCCTTGCACTTGAGGCAGAGGTTCCCACGAAAGGTGCTTAGCACTGGCGGATGCTGTTGATCCCCGTGTCGGCGCGTGGGTAAAAAAACAGTACGAGCGTTTTGCCCTTGAAGTCCGAGAGCCTGACTTTCTTCCCGTTCTGATCGGGCAGCGTGAAGGCGGGCGCCTTATCGCCGGGTTGGAGCACAGGCTGCTATTGACGGCGCGCCGGCTCGATCAGGCGCAGCTTGCTGGGCGGCACGATGACGATTCGATCAACGATCGGCTCTAGTGGCAGTGAGGTCAGCTCGACCATCACACGATCAGCGTCGAGCACATCGGTAATGCCGCCTCGTGCTCCCGCGGGCGCGCCTTCGACCGGCTCGCGCAGTTCAATCAGACTGCCGACTGCGACCTCACGAGTTGCTGCCATATGCCTGATTGTAGGGGGTGGGGTAGGCGGTGACCAATCGCGGCGCTGCGCCGGGCTCTGCGTAGTGCCAGGCGCTGACCACGGGCACCGTCCGTTTGCCGATGGTCAATTCGACCCTGACGCCGCAGGTGACGCCCCCTGTATTGAGCGAGCGCACCGTCTTGATCGCGGCCTTCCGCACAGCTCCCTTGAGGGCCTGCCACGCAAGCTCCCATTCGTCGGAATCGACTTGGAGCACGTTGGCCCATTCGGGACCGTGGCCGTCATCGGCCAGAATCCACGCAAACCACTTCTCCTCGACGCACCAGGCATCCGCCGCTCGCGGCAGCGCTTCTCCGACTTGAGGTGGCCATCCCATCGCGCCGGCAGGCTACTTGTCCTGTGGTTAGGCTGCGCGCTGTGAACGTCCCGTCGGAGACATCCGGTCCAGATGATTTCGCCGCGGCGCCCATTCGACAAGATGAGCCTTGAAGTGGGGGAAGCCCTGCGTAAAGCGCGAGCCGCCGCGGACCTCTCCCAAGCGGAACTAGGCAGAAAGCTCCGGACGCGCAACGGCACCCCGCTCACGCGCGAAAAGATCAGCTCCTACGAGAGGGGCGAATACATCCCCGAGGAGCGGCTGCGGCCACAGCTGGCCAAGGCTTTGGGTGTGTCCGTAGAGGAGCTATTCGCGGCCCATCGGCCAAATGGCGACGAGAAAACCTTGGCCGGCCGCCTCGCCATTCGGGTGGAGCAAGTTGAAGAGGATCTGAAGAATCTTCGGCAGCGCTTCGATGAACACATGACACTCCAGCAGGGACGTAAGTAGTCGCACGAGTGCGACGGTTGACTGTCTACGGCAGGCTGATGCTGTTGATCACCGTGTCGGCGCGCGGGTAGAAGTAGAGGACGACGGTCTCGCCCTTGAGATCGGAGAGCTTCACCTTCTCCCCGTTCTGATCAGGCAGCGTGAAGCTCGGCGCCTTGTCGCCTTCGGCGAGCACGCCTACTCCTCGTCTTCGAGGGGAACGCCTTCTGGGCGATCTTCCTCTTCTTCGAAATCGTCGTCGCTCGTTTCGAGCGCTTCGGGAGACAGCGGCTCGCCGCCCTGGCTGCGGGCCTCGAAGCTCTCGAGGGCGCGGTCGCGGCCGTCTTCGTCGACCGGGACCTCGTCGGAGACGCGCACCCACCCGGTGCCTTCGTAGCCCTCGAAGACCTCCTGGTCGATCGAGGCGGAGTCGTCGACGATGACGACGACCTCGCTCTGGGGGTTGAAGTAGGTGCCCGGCTGGTTGAGCATCTCCTCGACCTCGTAGGCGTTCTCTGCGGAGGCGGCCATCAACCCGATCCTATGAGATCGGCCAGCTGCCGCTCGGTCTCCTGCTCGACGTCGAGCGGCTCCAGTCCTTCCCGCATCCGCCGTTCGTTGCGGGCGACGACGAGCTGCCGCACCTCCGCCCGCAGCTCGGCATCCATCGCCTCCTCTCCACGGGGCTGCTCGGCGGCGGAGAGTAGGCGCGCGGTCTCCGCCTCGACGTCCAGCGGCGCCTCGCCGCGCTGCCGCCGGCGCTCGGATTTCGCCTCCAGCATCTGCCGCACCTCGGCCGCCTGGATCGCCGGGTCGACCCTGTCGGCGCCGCCGCCCGGACGCCGCTGCGGGCGCTCGTCGAGGATCGCGAAGGGGCCGCCGCCCATCGTCTCCCAGCCGCCGCTGACCCGTTTCAGCAGCCAGCCGACCAGGGGCGCCAGCACGCCCGTGATCAGGAGCAGCGCCATTCCCTTCTGCAGCGCCGAAAGAGCCAGCGGGAGTGCCATCGGACAAGGGTAAAGAGCCAATTCCGGCAGGTGGTCCGCTAACCTTGAGGGCCGGTTGACTGACGAGTCAATCAGTGGAACGCCAGCAGTCGGGGGCGCTCCTCGCAAACTTCATAAGAACCGCGAAGAAAAGGAGCACCGACCGGTGGTCGATTTCACCCTCACCGATGAGCAGAAGGACCTGCGCGAGCTGGCTCACAGCTTCGCCGAGAAAGACATGCGCCCCGTCGCCTGGGAGTACGACAAGGACGGCACCTGGCCGCAGGACGTGATCGAGAAGGCCTGGGAGGTCGGGTTGATGAACACCCACATCCCCGAGGCCTACGGCGGTCCCGGTCTCGACTACCTCTCCGGCTGCCTGATCGAGGAGGAGTTCGGCTGGGGCTGCTCGGGCATCGGCACCTCGCTGGCGGCCAACGGCCTCGCCTCCGCCCCGATCACCCTCGGCGGCTCCGAGGAGACGAAGAAGAAGTACCTGGGGATGCTGAGCGAATCCCCCAAGCTCTGCTCCTTCGGGCTGACCGAGCCGGATGCCGGCTCCGACGTCTCGGGCATGAAGACCAAGGCTGTGAAGAACGGCGACAAGTACGTCCTCTCCGGCTCTAAGTGCTTCATCACCAACGGCACCTATGCCGACTACTTCACGGTCTTCGCCAAGACCGACCCGGAGGCCGGCCACCGCGGCATCAGCGCCTTCGTCGTCAACGCCGACCTCCCCGGGGTCTCCGTTGACAAGAAGGAGGACAAGATGGGTCAGCGGGCCTCCAACACCGCGACCATCTCCTTCGACGAAGTCGAGATCCCGGCCGAGAACCTCCTCGGCGAGGAAAACAAGGGCTTCAAACTGGCGATGATGACCCTCGACCGGACCCGCCCCGGGGTCTCGGCGATGGCCGTCGGCATTGCCCGCGCCGCCCTCGAGTACGCGACGGACTACTCGAAAGAACGGGTCCAGTTCGGCGTCCCGATCGCGATGCACCAGGCGATCCAGTTCATGATCGCCGACATGGCGACCAAGGTCGAGGCGGCCCGCCTCCTGACCTGGAACTCGGCGTTCCTGCTCGACCAGGGCGTCCGCAACTCGAAGGTCTCCTCGATGGCCAAGCGCTTCGCCGCCGACTCGGCGATGGAGGTCACCACCGACGCCGTCCAGGTCTACGGCGGCTACGGCTTCATCAAGGAGTACCCGGTCGAGAAACTGATGCGCGACTCGAAGATCATGCAGCTCTACGAGGGCACCAGCCAGATCCAGCGCCTCGTGATCGCCAAAGAAGTCCTGCTCCCGCGCCAGGAAAGCGCCCCGGCCCCGGCCCCCAGCGCCCCGGAGTCCGAGCAGAGCCAGTCCGAGCAGGCCGCCGCGACGGTCTAAGCAGTACCGAGCTCCAGCTAGGGCTCAAGCGTCACCGAAAGCCGCCGGCCTCAGGCCGGCGGCTTTTCTGCGCTCGGAGCGCTCTGGAGGGACGAACAACTGCTGGGTAGGGGGGAGAGAGTCGAGCGCTCCCCTCCTTTTCCCCGCTATGCGACGCAAAGGCAGGGAACACCCTCAGGCAGGGCCACATGATGCTCTGGCGGCACTGGCGGGGCGGCAGCACGGGGTCGTTTCGATCCGGCAGCTGACGGGGCCGCTCGGCTACTCGAACAGCGCCGTCGATCGAGCCGTACGTGCTGGACGTCTGCACCGGCTCTACCGAGGCGTCTTCGCTGTCGGCCACACCAAGCTCTCGCTCCACGGTCAATGCCTAGCGGCGGTTCTGGCCTGTGCGCCCGACGCGCTCCTGAGCCACGTTTCAGCAGCATGGCTCTGGGACCTGACGAAGACCTCCCCCTTACCTGCTTCTGTTTGCGCTCCGGGCTATCGGAGGGCCCGACCTCCTCTCCGACTCCACGAAGCTCGCTCCCTTGCCGCCGAGGACCGGGCGCTGCGGGAAGGCATCCCGGTCACGTCCCTCCCTCGCACCCTCCTCGACCTCGCCGCGACCGTTCGCTTCGAGTGGCTGGAGAAGATGATCGAGCGCAGTGAAGACCTGGAGCTGTTCGATCTGCGGGCGGTCGAAGAGCTTCTCGAGCGGACCGCTGGCCATCAGGGCCACGGGCGCTTGCGCAGGGCGATCGCGCTCTACAGGCCCACCTCCTTCACTCGCTCCAGTCTCGAGCGGCGATTCCTCGAGCTGTGCCTTCACAGCGGCCTTCCACAACCCCACACCAACTTCGTCCTCCACGGCTACGAGCTCGACTGCTACTGGCCCGAGCACCGCTTCGCGGTCGAACTCGACGTCTTCGAGACCCACGGCTCCCGCGCGGCCTTCGAGCGTGACCGCAAGCGACAGGAGGACCTGCTGCTCCACGGAGTCGCGATGACCCGCGTGACCGGGCCGCGGCTGGACCGAGAACCGCGGCAGGTCATCCGAAGGATCGCTCGCCTGCTCGAACAGCGGCGCGGGTTCGACGCCCTGCGTGCCTAGCGCGCCGGGGCTTTGTCGCGCTGCTTGGAGGCCTTGAGGCGGGTGACTTTGTCGAGCTCGACCTTGCGCAGGCGGATCTCGTCGGGGGTGATTTCGACGCACTCGTCCTCGCGGACGAACTCGATCGCGGCTTCCAGCGAGAGGCGGGTCGGCGGCGCCAGCCGCACCAGGACGTCGGCGCTGGCGGCGCGCATGTTGGTCTGCTGTTTCGCCTTCGTCGGGTTGACGTCGAGGTCCTCGGAACGCGAGTTCTCCCCGACGATCATCCCTTCGTAGACTTCCTCGCCCGATCCGACGAAGAGCCTGCCGCGGTCCTGCAGGCTCATCAGCGAGTAGCCGGCGGTCTGGCCACGGCGGTCCGCCACCAGCGAGCCGGTCTGGCGGGTGCGCAGCTCCCCGGCCCAGGGCTCCCAGCGATCGAATACGTGGTGGAGCAGGCCGCTGCCGCGCGTCGCGGTGAGGAACTCGGTGCGGAAGCCGATCAGGCCGCGGGCGGGGACCAGGTACTCCATCCGCACCCAGCCGGTCGAGTGGTTGACCATCTGCTCGAGCCGCCCTTTGCGCGCCGCCAGCATCTGGGTGATGTCGCCGACGTGCTCCTCGGGCACGTCGATCGCCAGTCGCTCGACTGGCTCGTGCATCTGGCCTTCGATCTCGCGGGTCACCACCTGCGGCTGGCCGGCGGTCAGCTCGTAGCCCTCGCGGCGCATGATCTCCAGAAGCACGACCAGCTGCAGCTCGCCGCGGCCCTGGACCTCCCAGGCATCGGGGCGCTCGGTGTCGTTGACCCGCAGCGAGACGTTGCCGACCAGCTCGGCGTCGAGGCGCGATCGAAGCTGCCGCGCGGTCAGCTTGTCACCGCCCTGGGTCCCGGCCAGTGGCGAGGTGTTGATGCCGATCACGATCGAGAGCGAGGGCTCGTCGACGGTGATCACCGGCAGGGGGCGCGGGTCCTCTGGATCCGCCAGGGTCTCGCCGATCGTCACCTCTTCGATCCCGGCGACGGCGATGATTTCGCCCGGCCCCGCCTCCTCGGCGGCGACCCGCTCGAGGCCCTGCGTCACGTAGAGCTCGGAGACCGCCGCCCGCTGGACGCTGCCGTCAGCGCGGCACCAGGCGATCTGCTGGCCGGCGCGGATCTTCCCCTGATGGACGCGGCAGATCGCCAGTCGCCCCACGTAGGGGGAGGCGTCGAGGTTCGTCACGTGCGCCTGCAGTGGCGCGCCCTCGTCGTAGCTTGGCGGCGGGATCTTCTCCAGCATCAGGTCGAGCAGAGGGGAGAGGTCGGTGCCCTCGACGCCTTGCTCCATCGAGGCCCAGCCCGCTTTCGCGTTGGTGAAGACGATCGGGAAGTCGATCTGCTCGGAGTCGGCGTCGAGGTCCATGAAGAGCTCGTAGACCTCGTCGACGACCTCGTCGATCCGCGCGTCGGGGCGGTCGACCTTGTTGACAACGAGGATGATCGGCAGCTTGCGCTCCAGCGCCTTGCGCAGGACGAAGCGCGTCTGCGGCAGCGGCCCCTCGGAGGCGTCGACGAGGAGGAGCGCGCCGTCAACCATCGTCAGCGCCCGCTCGACCTCGCCGCCGAAGTCGGCGTGGCCGGGGGTGTCGACGATGTTGAACTTGACGCCGTCGCGGCTGACCGCCGTGTTCTTGGCGAGGATCGTGATCCCCTTCTCGCGCTCGAGGTCCATCGAGTCCATCACCCGCTCGGCGACGTCCTGGCCCTTGCGGAAGGTGCCGGTCTGCCACAGCATCGCGTCGACCAGGGTCGTCTTCCCATGGTCCACGTGGGCGATGATCGCAACGTTTCTGAGGTCGTTTCGTAGGCTCATGACTCTTCGCATCCCGGCGTCCTCGGTCGCTCGTGTGCAGAGCACACAGCGCTCCCTGCGTCCTTGGGCTGCTCGGTCAGAACCTCCGAAACCCCCTCAGACACAAAAAAACGGGACCCCGTAAAGGGTCCCGTTATTAAAGCGGTTGCCCAGAAGCTACTGCTGCTGAACGCTCGCGGCGGCCGGGCCTTTGGGGCCTTCTTCGGACTCGTAGCTCACTTTGGCGCCCTCGGTCAGAGAGCGGAAGCCCTCTCCCATGATGGCGCTGTGATGAACGAAGACGTCCTTCGAGCCATCGTCGGGCGTGATGAACCCGTAGCCCTTGTCGTCGCTGAACCACTTGACAGTTCCAGTGGGCATGCATTGCCTCCACTTCATGTGCTGCGAACGCGGAGGATGCAAAAGCAACGACTGCGAGCGCTACGCACGACTTTCGCCGGTATTTACCGGCCCTAACGGAAGGGACCGTAGCAGGATCAATCGGCGCTCAGTCGGTAGTGGTCGCCCATTTAGGTACGAGGCAGGGCCGACCGATAACAATGGAGACGATGGCTCAAGGGTTGCGCCTCAACCGCCTTGGACCGCGGTCGCTCTTGCTTGCGGTCGCCTTGGCCGCCGCCGTGCCCGCAGGCGCCGGTGCAGCGACCCCTGCCGCCAAGAGTCACGGGCCGCTCTCGCCCCTGCTGGCAAAGCTCGCGGAGCCCGTCGTCGCGGCCAAAGGCTCCGCGGCGCAGGCCGACGCCGTCGGCGTCCCGCGGAGCGGGCCCGCCGCCCTCCTCAGGGATGGCAGACGGCTGGTGGTCAGCGTCCGTCTCGGCGGGGACCCGGCCGCTGCCCTCACCGATCTGCGAGCACGAGGGGCGGAAATCGTTAGCGCCGATGCCGCTCAGCAGACGGCGACGCTGGCGGTGGCACCCGAAGAGCTGAGCGCCGTCGCCGCGGTGCCAGATGTGCGGGCGGTCTGGGAGCAGCGGGAGCCGATCGTCTACGGCGTCGGCGAAGGAATCTGCGAAGGCGGCGCGGTCGTGTCGGAGGGCCTCTGGCAGCTACGGGTCGCGCAGGCCCGCGAAGCATTTGGACTTCGTGGGACCGGAGATACCGTTGGCGTCCTTTCGGATTCCTACAACCGCGACAAAGGCGCGGCGACGAGTGCCGCGAGCGATGTCGCCTCGGGGGATCTGCCGGGCACGGCCAATCCATGCACCGGTCAGCAACTGCCGGTGAGCGTGCTCGCGGAGGGGCCTGCCGGAGGGGACGACGAGGGAAGGGCGATGCTGCAGATCGTCCACGACCTCGCGCCCGAGGCACAACTAGCGTTCGCGACTGCCTTCACCAGCGAAGAATCGTTCGCGAAAAACATCGAACGCCTCGCCCGCCCGACCTCCGCCGGGGGGGCGGGAGCCAAGGTCATCGTCGACGATGTCGCCTGGTTCGAAGAGCCCTTCTTCCAGGACGGCCCGATCGCTGCGGCTGTGAACAAGGTGACCTCTGAAGGCGTCTCCTATCTCTCCGCAGCCGGCAACGACAACCTCTTCGACCACGAAGGCCACGAAATCGCTTCCTGGGAAGCGCCGGAATTTCGTGACGCCGGAACCTGTCCCAGCGCTGTCGGCCTGACCGAAACCCACTGCATGGACTTCGATCCCGGTCCGGGAACCGATGACACCTACTGGATCGCTGTCGAGCCCGAATCGACGCTGACCCTCGACCTGCAGTGGGCCGAACCCTGGTTCGGGGTTGAAAGTGACCTCGATGCATTCCTCCTCGACAGCAGCGGGCAGGTCTTGGCGGAATCGACTCGGAACAACATCAGCGGTGGAAAACCGGTCGAGCTGGTCTCCTGGGAAAACGAATCCCCAAGCGAGACGGCGGTCGTGCGGCTCGCTGTCAACCGCTGTTTCGCGACCTGCAACCCAGCCGCCTCGCTGACCGCCCAACCGCGGTTGAAGTTCGCTCTGCTGGAGAACGGCGGCGGCGTGGACGAAGTCGAGTACCCAGTTTCCTCGGGGGGTGACGTGGTCGGGCCGACGATCTTCGGGCATGCCGGCTCGGCGGCCGCGATCAGCGTCGGCGCCGTCCGCTTCAACACCGAATCGGCTCCCGAGAAGTATTCCTCGCGGGGACCGGTGAGGCACGAATTCGCCCCCGTCGCCGGAAGCTCACCGGCGCCGAAGCTCGGGTCGCCGGAAATCATCCAGAAGCCCGATTTCGTCGCCACCGACTGCGGTGGAACGACCTTCTTCGCCTTCCTCTCGGGCGGTAAATGGCGCTTCTGTGGGACCTCGGCCGCCGCGCCGCATGCAGCGGCAGCCGCAGCTCTGCTCCTGGAGCGTAACCCGAGTCTCGCCCCCGAGGAAGTGCGTTCGCAGCTGAGCGACACTGCCCGCTCGGTCGGGAGCTTCGGAGCCGAGGCGGTCGGGGCCGGGTTGCTCGACGCAAACGCTGCACTTCAGGCGATTGTGCCTGGCAATGCCGGGAACCAGGGCGGAATCAATCCGGCTCCTATCGAGGTTCTGCCGGACACGCAGGCTCCGACTGCCGAATCGGTGCCGGCGCCAGGCCCTACGCACAAACATGTCGGCTCAGTCGCTCCCAACACCAAGATCCTCAGGCATCCCCCGAAGCTCCTGCGCACGGACCTGTCCCGAGCCCGAGTTTTCTTCCGCTTCGGCTCCAGTCAACGCGGTGCCACCTTCCTCTGCAAGGTCGATCGCTCCGCCTTCCGTGCGTGCCGAGCGCGGTTCGTCCGCCGCCTGCCCACCGGAGGTCACGTGCTGAAAGTCAAGGCTCGAGGTGCCGAAGGCCTCACCGATCCGACGCCGGCAGCTTTTCGCTTTCGGATCGTCCCGAGTTAGCGCCCGTTCGACGGGCCGCCCAGTGCCCGATGCCCAGGAGGGCCAGTAGTGCCAGGGCGCTGCCGAAGACAAGCGGGTCGGTCACCGAGAGGCCCTCGAGGCGGGTGCCGAAGTAGACGGAGATCGCGGTGATCGGCAGGTAGCCGACCGCGGTCGTCCATACGAAGCGCCAGGCGGAGACGCGGGCAGCTCCAGCCGCGTAGGAGACGATGCTGAACGGGACGATCGGGATCAGTCGCATCGCCAGCAACAGCGCCGGCCCGCCGCGCTCGATCGCCCGCTCCGCCCGCTCGAAGCGCTCGGCCCCGAACCAGCGGTCGAGCAGCGGCCGCGCGACCCGGTGGCCGATCGCCCAGCAGATCAGTCCCGAGAGGACCCAGCCGACCATCATCAGCAGCAGGGCGGGGAAGAAGCCGTAGGCGAAGCCGGCCGCCGCGTCGACGATCTCGGCGGGGTAGAAGACGACCGCGTGCAGGAGGGTGAGGGCGAGGATCACCAACGGGCCGGCGGCGCCGAGGCGGTCGATCTGGTGGCGGACCTCTTCGTGATCACCTTCGATCGCCGCTTGTGCGGCTTCGCGCAGGGGCTCGACCGCCAACACCAGCAGCGCAAGGAGGGCGATCCCGGCGAGCGTGATCGCGATCTCCATCAGCGGCAGACGGTTCTTCTCCACTCCCTCAGGCTAGTGGCGCGCCAACCACGAGTCGCGACAGTGGCCGGCCCTCGCAAGACCTAACAAGAATCCCCGATTAGACTCAAGATGATGATCCACCGAGCCAGGATGTTGCGGCCTCGATCTCTGGTGTCTGCAGCGATGGTGACGGCCGGGATCCTCCTCGTCGGCTGCGGAAGTAGCGGGGAATCCCCAGCGACCGCGTCGCAGAAGAAGGCAACCTGCCAGGTAGGCAAGTCGGTACTGCCGCTCATACCTAGGCCTTCTGCATGGTGGACGGAAGGCGAAGGTCCGACGCTGGCGCTTGCCTGCCTACATGATCCTGCTGTCGGCGACGCGGCCCTAGTGGGTTATGCGTCGCCTGAGAGCACGGGTGGTCACTGCGTAGCGGCGTACAACCTGACCCTGCGTTGGAGCTCGGGAGAAAAGTGCGCTGCTCCCGGCTATGCATGGAGCTACTGGTGCAAAGCCCCGGCCTGTGTCTGGGTGATGGCTCACCAACGGAATGTCACCGGCCTGGCGGGGATGCTCGAACCGTCGGTGAAGAAGATCAAGATCCTGATCAAGGGGAAGCCGCTCGAGCATGGGGTCATGGTCGCTCAGGTCCGTGGCGAGACGGTGCGGTTGATCGGCGGGCAGAAGCCTTTCGGCTTCTTCGCCGCTTTCATCGCCGGATGCGTGCAGCCGAAGGAAGTGAGGGTCGAGCTCAGGGGGAAGGCAGGTGCCCGGCTCGGCAACGCCCCGGTCTACTCAGAACACCAACGCTGTCGGTCGCAGTCTTCAGCCGGTCAATCGCTCGGCCAGGCCTGAGTGGCGGCCGCCGCTGTCGTCGCGGCGTACCGCCGATTCGAGCACTGCCTGGTCGCCGACCAGGACGCAGCTGCTGCGGGCGCGGGTGATCGCGGTGTAGAGCAGTGGGCGGTTCAGCATCCGCGAGTGCGAGCGATGGCAGACGGCGACTACGACCGGCACCTCGCAGCCCTGCGCCTTGTGGACCGAGATCGCGTAGGCGAGGCGCAGGGTGGCGGTCTCGCCATAGGGGATGACGAGGCTGCCGCCGTCATCGGTGTCGACGACGATCTGTTCCTCGTTCGGGTCGTCCTCCCGGAGGAAGACGATCGAGCCGTTCATCAGCCCGAGCTCGTGGGAGTTGCGGGTCTGGATCAGGCGGTCGCCGATCCGGAAGCGGTCATTGAGGGCCGGCTTGCCGTCGGGGTTGAGCTCGGTCTGCAGGCGCTCGTTGAGGGCGTCGATCCCGACCGCCCCGCGGTACATCGGCGCCAGCACCTGGACCTCGCGGATCGGGTCGACGGCGAATTTTGCCGGCGCCCGCTCGGAGACCACCTCGACCACCGTCTCCAGGGCCCGCTCCGGCGTCCCCCGCTCGATGAAGAAGAAATCATGGTCCTGCTCGGGGCCCGGCTCCAAGTGGGGTTGGCGGCCCTGGTTGATCTCGTGGGCGGCGGTGGTGATCATCGACCGCGCCGCCTGGCGGAAGATCTGGGTCAGCCGCACCACCGGCACCGCGGCGGCGGTGATCAGGTCCTCGAACGGCTTGCCGGCTCCGATCGGCGGCAGCTGGTCGGCGTCGCCGACGAAGACGACGTGGGTGGTCTCGGCGAGGCCGCCGAGCAGGACCTCGGCGAGGCGCAGGTTCAGCATCGAAGACTCGTCGACGATCACCAGGTCCACCGGGAGCGGGCGGCCGGGGCGGAAGGCCGGTTCGCGGCCCGGCATCCACTCGAGCAGGCGGTGGATCGTCTTCGCCTCGTGGCCGGTCGTCTCCTCCAGCCGGCGGGCCGCCCGCCCGGTCGGGGCGCAGAGGGCGATGGTCGCGTTGGCTGCTTCGGCCTCGGCGACGATCGCCCGCGTCGTTTCGGTCTTGCCGACACCGGGGCCGCCGGTCAGCACCGAGACGCGGGCCTCGAAGGTCGCCCGCACCGCCGCCCACTGCTCGTCGGTCAGTTTCTCCCCCGGCTCTTCGCCGGGGTCGTGCTCGAGATGGGGGGGAGCGGCAGCGCGGGTAGCCAGGGTGTCGGCGACCGTCTGCTCGCTTACCAGGGTCGGTTCGCGGTAGATGCGCCCTTCGTCGGTTACGAGACCCGGCGCCTGCGCCAGCACATCGGGATCGGGCGCGATCCCGATCAGCCGGGCCGTGCGCCGCACCAGCTCCTCCAGCGGTAGATAGCTGTTGCCCTGACCCTCGGCCTCGATCAGCGCGTAGAGGGCGGCGGCCTGGGCGCGGCGGCTCGACTCCGGCGGCACGTCGGCGGCCAGGGCGATCTTGTCGGCGCGGGCGAAGCCGACCCCGGGGACCTCGGTCAGGCGGTAGGGGTCCTCGTGCAGGATCGCCATCGAGTTCTCGCCGTAGCGAGCGTGGATCGGCGCCGCCAGGTGGGCGAGCCCGTGCGGCGCCAGCTGCACGTGCAGGTCGCGGATCGCCCGGCTCGCGTACCACGACTGCGCGGCGGCGGCCGCCTGGTCGGCGCTGACCCCGCGCAGGGAGGCGAAGACGCTTTCCGGGTTGGCGGCGATCCTCTGCAGGACCCCCTCGCCGTACTCGTCGCAGAGCTTCTCTGCCCGTTTGAGGCCGATGTGGCGCAGCGAGCTGAGGTAGGCGACCTGGCCGTCGCGGTCGGCGGGATCGAGCGGCAGCGCCCCCTGCGCCCGCAGCTGGCGGCCGTAGCGGTTGTGGGTCTGCCACTCGCCGCTGACTTCGGCGCGGCTGCCGGGATCGAGGTGGGCGACCGGGCCGACCAGGGCGAAGCCCTCGCCTGACTCGACCTCCTGCACCTCGAGCACCGCGTAGCCGTCGTCCTCGGCGCGGTAGATGACGCCCAGCACCTCGACCGTGCCGGTGTAGGAAGCCGCGTCGGCGTCGAAGAGGGTCGCTGCTCGGGTCACCTGGCCAAAGCTAGCCTGCTTCGTGGATGGCGACCACTCGACAGCCCGCCGGTCTTTGCGACCAATGCCGCCACCAGCAGCTGGTCCCGAACACGCGCGGCTCGGTCTTCTCCCTCTGTCAGCGCTCGCGGGAGGACCCGGCGTTTCCGCGTTATCCGCGGCTGCCGGTCCTCCGCTGCGAGGGCTTCGAGCTCAGGCCGCCATCGGGTCCGGCTCGCCCAGGCGGCTGACCGCCGGTGCCTCGTAGACCGCGCCCGGGATGCCGCCGATGATCACCAGGCGGATGCCCTCGTCGCCCGGCCAGACCTTGCGCTTGGTCCCGCTGGCGACCCTGACCATGTGCTCGGGGTCGAGCGGGAATCGCTCCCCCTCGATCTCGATCTCGCCGCCTCCGCGCAGGGCGAAGAAGACCTCCTCCTGCCCGTCTTCGGCGTGGTCGTGCTCGGGATAGCCGTCGAAGCTCGGCGGCATGTCGATCACCTGCAGGCCGAAGGACTCGACTCCAAGCTCGGCCCGGGCCCGTTTGAAAGCGCCGAGGTACACCGCCTCCATCTCGTCGATCTTCTTCACCGTGTAGTCGCCCATCTCTGCTCCCTCCGCTGAGCTCGGCTCCGGCCGAGCTGGTTGACCAGCCAACGTTCGTGCCTGCGGTAGCCGCGCGTCTGTGAGTCCCGTCACCAGATCGCCAGCCCCTCCCTACACTCGCCGGATGGACCGCGAGCTGCTCGCAACGATGCTGGCCGAGATCGGCGAGCCTTCCTACCGCTCCAAGCAGGTGTGGGAGTGGGTGGCGCGCGGCGCGAGCTCCTACGAGGAGATGACGAACCTGCCGGGGGCATTGCGTGAGCGCCTCGAGGCCGGGGTGCCGCTATCAACGCTGAGCGTCGCCGCCGAGGCGAAGTCCGACGACGGCACCGTCAAGACCCTCTTTCACACCGCCGACGGGCGGCCGATCGAGGCGGTGCTGATGCGCTACCGGGACGGGCGGCGCTCGGTCTGCCTCTCCTCGCAGTCGGGCTGCCCGCTGACCTGCACCTTTTGCGCAACCGGGCAGATGAAGTTCGGCCGCAACCTCACGGTCGACGAGATCCTCGACCAGGCGCTTCACTTCCGCCGCCTCGAGCAGATCGACCACGTCGTCTTCATGGGGATGGGGGAGCCGACGATGAACATCGACAACGTGCTCGCCGCCTGCGAGCTGCTGCCGGACCTCGGCGTCACCCACCGCCGCACCGCGATCTCGACCGTCGGCTGGGTGCCGGGGATCGACCGCATCGCCGAGTGCGAGATGCCGATCAGCCTTGCCCTCTCCCTGCATGCGCCGATCGACGGCCTGCGCTCGCAGATCATGCCGGTGAACGAGCGCTACCCGATCGCCGAGGTGCTGGCCGCCTGCGACCGCTACCGGGCAGCCCGCCGGCGCAAGGTCTTCGTCGAGTACGTGATGCTCGACGGCGTCAACGACCACCCCGAGCACGCCCGCGAGCTCGCCTCCCTGCTCGACCCCCGCGGCTACAAGGTCAACCTCATCCCCTACAACCCCACCGGCAGCTACGACGGCTCCTCGCCAGAGCGGATCGAGGCTTTTCGCGCGATCCTCGCCGAGCACCGCATCACCGCCACCGTCCGCCTCACCCGCGGCCGCGACATCGACGCCGCCTGCGGCCAACTCGCCGCATCCGCGGCCTGAGCGCAGAAACTGGCTGGGCAGCCAGTTACGATTCGCGCCATGGCCACGGTTGAGACCACCGCGCCGGTCGCGCGGCCGCCGGAGATGTCCGGGAACCCGGTGCGGCGGGTGGTCGGGGACCTCTGGGAGGAGTGGCGGGAGCGGGGAAAGTTCCCGCCGGGGCATACCGACTTCAGCTGGGCGCGGACGCACCAGATCGCCCATGACCCGCTGCCGCTCCTGCTCGGCGCCTACGAAGAGTTCGGGCCGATCTTCAGCCTGCGGCTGCTGCACTCGCGGGTCGTCTTCATGCTCGGGCCGGAGGCCAATCACTTCGTCACCGTCGCCCATCCGGAGAACTTCCACTGGCGCGAGTCGAGCTTCGGCGACTTGATCCCGCTGCTCGGCGACGGCCTCCTCACCGTCGACGAGGGCTACCACGACCGCGCCCGGGCGATCATGATGCCCGCCTTCCATCGCGAGCAGGTCGCCGCCGCCACCGAGGCGATGACGGTCGAGGCCGACGAGGCGATCGCGACTCTGCCGGTTGGCGAGGTCGTCGACATCTACGAGTGGATGCGCTCTTTGGCGATGCGGATCGCGATGCGGGCGCTGCTCGGCCTCGACCCCGACGAGGCAGGCAAGGGCGCCGCCGCGGCCCACCACTTCGAGCGCGCTCTCGCCTACTACGGCATCGACTTCCACCTGCGGCTGGTGCGGGGGCCCGGTTCACCGTGGCGCAAGCTGAACCAGTCCCGCGCGGTCCTCGACGAGATCGTCTTCAGCGAGATCGCCCGCCGGCGCGCCAAGCCCGACTCCGGCCGCCGCGACATCCTCAGCCTCCTCGTCCGCGCCCGTGGTGCCGGTGGCGAGGAATTCAGCGACCGCGAGATCCGCGACCAGGTGATGACGCTGATGTTCGCCGGCCACGACACCTCCACCTCGACCCTCACCTTCATGCTCCACGAGCTCGCCCGCCACCCGGAGGTAGTGCGGCGGCTGCACGAGGAGCAGGACCGGGTGCTTGGGGTCGCTACCCCGACCGCCCAGCAGCTGGAGAAGGAGATGCCCTACCTCGACATGGTCCTCGACGAGGTCCTGCGCCTCTACCCACCCGCCTGGATCGGCCCCCGACGGGCGATTCGGGAGTACGAGTTCGGCGGCTACACCGTCCCCCGCGACGCCTACGTCAACTACTGCTCCTGGGCCAGTCACCGCCTGCCAGAGTTCTTCCCCGAGCCCGAGGCCTTCATCCCCGAGCGCTTCACCCGCGAGCGCAAGGCGGCCCTGCCCCGCGGCGCCTACGTCCCCTTCGGCGGCGGCTCGCGCATCTGCATCGGCAAGCGCTTCGGCCAGACCGAGGTGAAGCTGGTGGCGACGAAGCTGCTGCGGCGCCTGCGGATGGAAGCCCTCCCCGGCCGCACCGTGACGATCCGCCAGATGCCGACGCTCTCGCCGCGCGGCGGACTGCGGATGCGAGTCCGGCCGCGCGGCTAAGCGACGTCTACTTGATGAACAGCATCTCCTCGTACTTCGGCAGCGGCCAGAGGTCGTCGGCGACGACGCGCTCGAGCTTGTCGGCTGCCTCGCGGACGGTGTCCATGGCCGCCAGCTGCTTGTCGCGGGCGTGGACCGCCATCTCCAGGCCCTCGAGGCCGGGGTCGGCGTTCGCCGCTTCGAGCTCGCCGAGGCCGGCGACCAGCTCGTCGACCAGGCCGCGGACTTCGCCCTCGAGGGAGGAGACGCCGGCCTCGCCGATCAGCGCCAGGTGGCGCAGCGCCGCCGGCAGGATCATCGTCTTGGCGATCGAGAAGGCGGTCTCCGCCTCGATGTTGGCCCGCAGCCAGTACTGCTCGACCCAGACCTCGTAGCGCGAGTCGAGCTCCCGCTTCGAGAGCACGTCGTAGTTCTCGAAGGTGCGGATGGTCTGATCGGAGACCACCTCGGGCAGCGCGTCGGGGGTGGTTTTGAGGTTTTTCAGCCCGCGCTGCTCGGCCTCCTGGTGCCACTCCTCCGAGTAGTTGTCGCCGCCGAAGCAGACCACCTTGTTGGCCAGGTAGCTCTCTTTGACGATCTCGATCACGGCCTGCGGCATCTGCTCGCCGCCGTTCAGCTTCGCCTCCAGCTTGCCGGCGAGCTCGTCGATCGCCTCGGCCGCGATCGTGTTCAGGACCGTGTTCGGGAAGGCGAGCGACATGCTCGACCCCAGCGCCCGGAACTCGAATTTGTTGCCGGTGAAGGCGAACGGCGAGGTCCGGTTGCGGTCGCCGCCGTCCATCGGCAGCGGCGGCAGCACCGTCGCCCCAAGGTCGAGGAACGAGGCCGGCGTGTTCGGGTCCCCTTCGCCGGTGGCGATCGCCTCGAAGACTTTTTCGAGCTCAGCGCCGAGGAAGATCGAGATGATCGCCGGCGGCGCCTCGTTGGCGCCGAGGCGGTGGTCCTGGCCGATGTTGGCGACCGAGGCCCGCAGCAGGCCCTGGTGCAAGTTGACCGCTTGTATGACTGCGGTGCAGAAGAAGAGGAAGTGGATGTTGTCGGCCGGCGTCTCGCCCGGGTTCAGCAGGTTGGCGCCGATATCGGTCCCCATCGACCAGTTGTTGTGCTTGCCGGAGCCGTTGACGCCGGCAAACGGCTTCTCGTGCAGGAGACAGACGAGGCCGTAACGGCGGGCGACGTTCTCCAGCGTCTGCATCAACAGCTGCTGGTGGTCGGAGCCGACGTTCGAGTTCTCGAAGATCGGCGCGATCTCGTACTGGGCCGGCGCCACCTCGTTGTGGCGCGTCTTGACCGGGATGCCGAGCTTCCGCATCTCCAGCTCCGACTCCATCATGAAGGCGAGCACCCGCTCCGGGATCGAGCCAAAGTAGTGGTCGTCGAGCTCGTGGCCCTTCGGCGGCTTGGCCCCGAAGAGGGTGCGGCCGGTGCTGATCAGGTCGGGCCGCTCGAAGAAGTACTGCTCGTCGATCAGGAAGTACTCCTGCTCAGGGCCGACGGTGGTGAACACGCGCTGGCTCTCCTCGTCGCCGAGCAGCCGCAGCGCTTTGATCGCCGAGCGGCTGAGCGCGTCCATCGAGCGCAGCAGCGGGATCTTCGCGTCGAGCGCCTCGCCGGTCCAGGAGGCGAAGGCGGTCGGGATGCAGAGCAGCGCCCCGTTCGGGTTCTCGAGGATGAAGGCGGGGCTGGTCGGGTCCCAAGCGGTGTAGCCACGGGCCTCGAAGGTGGCGCGGACGCCGCCGGTGGGGAAGGAGGAGGCATCCGGCTCGCCCTGGATCAGCTCCTTGCCGGAGAAGTCGGCGACCGCGTTGCCTTCGCCGCCGGGCTCGAAGAAGGAGTCGTGCTTCTCGGCGGTCGAGCCGGTCAACGGCTGGAACATGTGGGTGTAGTGGGTGGCCCCGTTCTCCAGCGCCCACTCCTTCATCGCCTCGGCGACCGCATCGGCCAGGCTCGGGTCGAGAGCCTCGCCGCCGTCCAGCGTCGTCTGCAGCTTCTCGAAGACGTCCTTCGGCAGCCGCTCCTTCTGGACGGCCACGGAGAAGACGTTCTCCCCGAAAGGGTTGTTCTCCGGGAGCGTCAGGTCCTGCGCCCCGAGGGCCCCTCCGTTGGAGCTCCACTGCGCGGCGGTCACGTTTTGCTGGCGAATACGAGTCATCGGTTCTTGGATCTCCCCCAATAGGCGCGCGCTCGGGGTTCGTCCCAGCGCGTATTTGTCGAAAGTCTCAGTCCTTCGAAAAGAGCAGCACAGAGCCTAATGGCGCCGTCTTAATCGCGCCTTTGTACCGCCGTACAAACCTCGGGACGCGGCGGTTATCCCTGCTGTCACCGCTTCCGAGTTTGACCCCACTGGGGTGGGGCAAAAGTCGGAAGGGCTAGCCGAGCGGGGTTGCCTGGAAGATGCCGAGCGGGTGGCGGACGCGGAAGCCGCCGGTGGGGCGGAGGTATTCCGACCAGCCGGGGCCGCTGCGGTCGCCGTCGTCGCTGTAGGAGGTGTCCCAGCGCAGGCCGGCGATCACCGCGAAGACGTGTTCCTTGTTCGCGTAGAGGCGGACCCAGGAGCCGCCCCCGCCGCCACCCCAGCGCATGAAGCCGGTCGAGTCGAGCGGCGATTCGAGCAGGCCGGCGGCGTGCATCACGTAGGAGACCGAGCCCGAGCAATCGTAGCCGCGCGAGTTCCAGCTGCGGTGGCCGCCGCCCCAGACGTAGGGGCGGTGGCGGATCCGGTTGGCGGCTTCGATCATCGCCTTCACCGCGGGCGGGGCGGAAGGAGGGGCGACAGCGCGGCCGTCGGGCAGCAGCTTCGCCTGCGGCACCGCGGCGGATGCCGGCGCAGCAGCGCCGATCGAGCCGCAGACTGACAGCGCGGTCAAGACCGTGAAGAGCTTCCCCTGCCTTCGCATTGCAGGGTTATCGACAACCTCCCCGGCGGAGTTGAAGGGTCGACTCAGGTACTCGGAGAAACGTCCGGCAGGGCGTCGGCGGCGACCAGCGACCCCATCAGGACTCCGAGCAGGAGGTCGCGCAACTCCTCCCGGTTGACATCGCGGTGCTCGATCCAGTTGAGGCAGGCGCCGTCCATGAACCAAAGCCAGCCGTTGACCGCGATCCTGGCTTTGGGAGGGGGGTCGCCGTCGTAGAGGCCCTGGAGGATCCGCTCGGCCGTCTGCCGTCGCACCTGGTCGACCAGGTCACGGATCTCGGTGACGCCGGTGGCGCTGTCCATCAGATTGCGGTAGGCGACCCTGTTCTCCTCGACCATCGCCAGGAAGGCCCCGAGGCTCGCCTGCAGTTGCTCGATCGGTGGCAGGTTGGGGTCCGGTGCGGTCCGCTGCCGCAGCTCCTCGGCCCAGACGCTCAGCGTCTCCTCGAAAAAGGCCTGCTTGCTGGGGAAGTAGTGGTAGAGCAGCGCCTTCGAGATCCCCACCTCGGCGGCGATCTTGTTCATCGAGAGCTCGTCGTAGGGGCGGCTGGTGAAGAGCTCGGCGCCGCGCTCGAGCAGCTGCTGGCGCCGCTCGTCGACGTCCATCCGGCGGTAGGAGGGCTCGCTCATTGGAGGAAGTGTAACGACTTATTGACCACTGGTTGACAAGATTGCTACGGTGTTGACCGTCGGTCAATAAGCCTCTTCATCAACCGTTAGGAGCAAGTCATGAACGAAGACCCGAGATACGACGTGCCGCCCGCCTTCAGACCTCCATCTGAAGGGCCACCCAGACAGGCGCCGCCACCACCGTCGGGTAACCCGATCACCCGGATCGAGTTCGAGCGCGTCTTCGGTGGCCGCGTCCTCGCCTGGGTCGGCGGCCTCGCGACCCTGCTCGGCGTCATCTTCCTGATGCGCAGCGCGGTGGACAGCAGCTGGTTCACCGAGGAGGTCCGGGTCCTGATGGCCGCCTTCGGCTCGCTGCTGCTGCTCGGCCTCGGGGTCTGGCTGCACGAAAAGAAGGGCCGCCTCGAGGTCGCCCGGATGGCCGTCGCCATCGCGCTGCCGGGCTTATATGCGACGACCGTTGTAGCGACGCAGACCTATGACCTGATCTCGCCGTTGTTCGGGATCGAGGCAGCAGCGCTAATCGGCGTGGTCGGCGTTTGCCTCGCCGTCCGCTGGTCCTCGGTGCTGGTCGCGAGCGTCGGGATTTTGGGGGCGCTGGCGGCGCCGGTCTTCGCTGGCACCCATATCGACGGCGGCACGATCGCCTTCGTGGCCGTGGCCCTCGCGGCAAGCGTCGGCGTTCTGCTCTGGCAGCGCTGGAACTGGCTGGCGCTCGGCGCCTTCGCTGTCTCCGCGCCGCAGTTGGTTGCCTGGATTTACAACAGCGGCTTCATCTCCTTCGAGGGAGATCCTCGGCCACACGAACCCGTGGCCCTCGTACTCGCGGTTCTGATCGGGTTCTGGGTCCTCTACGCGGCTGCCGCGCTCGGCTACGAGCTGCGGACCCGCAATCGGGACGGCCTGCCGGTTTCCTCCTCGTTGCTGTTGCTCAGTAGCAGCGTGTTGATCGCGCTCCTGGGCTGCATCGTTCTCGAAGACAGCTCCGATCTCGCCTTCGACGCCTGGCTCTTCGGCTTCGCCGCCGCTCACCTGGCGCTTGGCGGGGCCGCGATCCGCTTCGGCGTCCACCGCGAAGTCGGCTCGCTGTTGATCGCCGGCGGGATCTGCCTCGCCTCCATCGGCTGCGCCAGCGCCTTTGACGGGCCGGTTCTGGTGGCGGCATGGTCGGGAGCGTCCGCGGCGCTCGCCTACCTGGCGACGCGGGTCGATCGCTCATCACCGGCCGTGCTTTCGAGCGCCGAGCGGCTGCTGAACGGGGCGCTCGTCTTCCTCGGCCTCGGCATCGTCCACATGCTGGCCGTCGAGGCGCCGCCGACGGCGATCGCCGAAGGGGTGGATGACCTCGGCAGCTCGCTGGTCGCGATCGCCTGCTGCGTCGGCGCCGCGCTCGCCTGCTGGTACTGGGGTCGCGAGGTCGAGCCGAAGGTGGGGACGGTGACCGGATACGTCAGCGCCCTCGGCTTCGTCTACCTCGGCTCGGTCGCGATCATCGACGTGATCGGCGACAACGCCGGCGGCGAAGCCCGCGAGATCGGCCAGTCGTGGCTATCCGCCTTCTGGACGGCGACGGGCCTCGGCGCGGTCGTCTGGGGCATGGTCCGCCACTCCTGGAAAGCCCGCCTCGGCGGCCTCGCCCTGCTGGCGGTGGCGATCGTCAAGGTCTGGACCTACGACCTCTCCGAGCTCGAAGAGCTGGCCCGGGCGCTCTCTTTCGTCGCCCTCGGCCTCTTGCTGCTGGCTGGCGCCTTCGCCTACCAGCGCTTCAAGCCGGAGGAGGAAGGGGACCCGGTCGAAGAGGTCGAGGAGGGAGAGCCGCAGGCCCTCCTCTAGGGGCGAATCAGCGGGAACCGCAGGCATCTCTATAGCCTGCGGTTCCCGCGGCCCGCGCCGCATGATCAAGCCGAAAAAGAGAGGGACCACTCTTCATGTTCGTATCGAAGGCCGCCGTCGTCGGCGGCGGCACCATGGGCGGGGAGATCGCGCAGGCGATTGCCGCCGCCGACATCCCCGTCGTCGTCAAAGACATCGACCAGAAGTTCGTCGATGCGGCCGTCGAGAAAGCCCGCGGCGTCACCGAGGGGCAGCTCGCCCGCCTGGTCAAGAAGGAGAAGCTGACCCAGGAGCAGGCCGACGCCCGGCTGGCCGAGGTGATGGGCAACATCACCGGCACCACCACCTACGAGGAGTTCGGCGACGTCGACTTCGTGATCGAGGCGGTGCCGGAGAAGATGGAGATCAAGCAGGCGGTCTTCCGCGACCTCGACGCGGTCACCCCCGGCCACGCGATCCTCTCCTCCAATACCTCCTCGCTCTCGATCACCGAGATCGGCGAGGCGACGCTGCGGCCCGACAAGGTCGTCGGCTTCCACTTCTTCTACCCGGCCTCGATCATGCCGCTGGTCGAGGTGATCGCCAGCGAGGACTCCTCGCAGGAGACCTACACCGCCGCCTACAACTTCGCCCAGGCGATCAAGAAGCAGCCGATCGTCTGCGGCGAGGTCCCCGGCTTCGTCGTCAACCGGATCCTGATGGCGACGATGGGGGAGATCTGGCGCGCCCAGGAGGAGCAGGGGCTGTCGCTGAAGGCGATCGACGAGGCGATCGCCGGCGCCCAGCTGGCGCCGATGGGCCCGTTCTTCCTCACCGACCTGCTCGGGCTCGACACGGTGCTGCACGTGGCCGAACACCTGAACGAGTCCTACGGCGAGCACTTCTACGTCCACAAGGGCCTGCAGGGCCTCGTCGGCGAAGGCAAGCTCGGCGTCAAGAGCGGCGGCGAGGGTTTCTTCAAGGACGGCGAGCAGAACATCCCCGGCGATGCCGAGCCCGACGGCGACGAGCTGGTGGCGATGTTCTCCAGCCGGGCCCTGATCGAGGCCTGCCTGCTGGTCGAGGAGGGGATCTGCTCGGTCCGCGACATCGACCTCGGGATGATGGCCGGGGCCGGGCTCGACCCGCGCAAAGGCCTCCTGCCGCCGTTCTGGAAAGCCGACGTCACCGGGCTCGACCAGGTGCTGGAGACGATCGAGAAGCTGGAGGAGAAGTACGGCGACCGCTTCACCCCGCCGACGACGCTGAAGCGCCTGGTCGCCCAGCGGCGCTTCGGGCTCAGCACGGGCCAGGGCTTCTACCCCTACCCGCAGGCCGACGAGGGCGAGCAGGCCGACACGGTCAAGCTCGAGACCCGCGGCAACGTCGCGATCGCCTGGCTCGCCAACCTGCCGATGAACTCGCTCTCGCCGCAGGTGATCGAGGCCCTGGAGAAGGTCTGGAACCGGGTCAAGGGGGATGGGGGGATCGGGGCGATGGTGATCGCCTCCTCGGTCCCGGTCGTCTTCTCCGCCGGCGCCGATATCAAGGCATTCACGACGCTCGACCAGGAGAGCGGGGCGGAGCTGATCAACAAGGCGCACGCGCTCTTCCGCGACTTCGGCAAGGCCGGCGTGGTGACGATCGCCGCGGTCAACTCGATCGCCTTCGGCGGCGGTTGCGAGCTGGCGATGGCCTGCGACGTGCGGATCGGCGCCGAGGCCGCGGTCTTCGGCCAGCCCGAGGTGAAGCTGGGGATCATCCCCGGCTTCGGCGGCACCCAACGACTGGCGCGGCTAGTCGGGCCCAACAAGGCGTTGGAGCTGAACCTGGTCGGTGACGCGATCCTCTCCGAGGAGGCGCTGGAGCTCGGCCTCGTCAACCGCGTCGTCCCCGACCACGAGCTGTTCGAGACGGCGCTGATGTGGGGCCGCAAGCTCGCCGCCCAGGCGCCGATCGCGGTCGAGCAGATCAAGACGGTCTCCCACCAGGGCGACATCGACGATGGCATCGAGGCCGAGAAGCGGGGCTTCGCCACCGCCTTCACCAGCGAGGACGCCAAAGAGGGCATCAGCGCCTTCCTCGGCAAACGCACCCCGAAGTGGAGCGGCAAGTAACGACGCGCGAGCTGGGGCGACTGGCCGAGCTGCTCGGCCGGTCGCGCCGCGCCGTCGCCCTGACCGGCGCCGGCGTCTCGGTGCCTTCGGGCATCCCCGACTTTCGCACCCCGGAGACGGGGCTGTGGGCGAACGTGGACCCGATGGAGGTCGCCCACATCAGCGTCTTCGAACGCGACCCCGAGCGCTTCTGGTCCTACTACCGGCCGCGCTTTCAGGCGCTGGGGGACAAGGAGCCGAACCGGGCGCACGCGGCGCTGGCCGAGCTCGAGCGGCGGGGGCTGATCGAGGGCGTGATCACCCAGAACATCGACCGCCTGCATCGGGCCGCCGGCTCGCAGGAAGTGATCGAGGTCCACGGCTCGATCGAGACCAGCTCCTGCCTCGCGTGCGGGACCGCGTACGGGCTTGATTCGGTCGACGACCTCTTCGACGAGCGCGGGGTCGCGATCTGCGACGCCTGTGGCGGCGCGGTCAAACCCGACGTCGTCCTCTTCGGTGAGATGCTGCCGAGGGAAGCGATCGGGCGGGCGACCGAGTTGGCCGAAGGAGCCGACCTGATGCTCTGCGTCGGCTCCTCGCTGGCGGTCCACCCGGTTGCCGGGCTGCCGCAGTTGACGCTGGAAAGTGGCGGCGCCGTCGCGATCGTCACCAAGGGCGAGACCCCCTACGACGACGACGCCGAGCTGAAGCTCGACGGCGAGGTCGACGAGGAGCTGGCAGCCCTCGTCGCCGCTCTCGGCTGACGGCTACTGGATCGGGTCCGACGGTTTCGCGCCGCCCGGCTTGCCGGTCGTCGGGATCCCGCGCTCTTCGCAGGCGGCGACGATCGTGTGCGAGCGCGGGTCGTCGAAGCGGGCGGCGTGGGCGCAGCGCGCCTCCGCCTCGCTGCCGCAGGCGCTGACCGTCTGGGCGCCGACGATCCCGGCGACCGAGGCGCTGAAGCAGCCGGGCTCGAGGGGAGAGCTGCTGTCGCCGGCGGTGGCGATCACAACCCCCAGCAGCCCGACCAGGGTGATTGCGAGGATGGCCAGGGCGGCCTTGGTCTCGCGCGGGCTCAGTTCGTAGAGCGGCGTTTTTTGTCGCTCGTAATGACCTTCCAGTGGCATGGATGGCAGTCAAACAGTCCCTGCACGAGGGCGCTATCGCCGCCGGGGCGAAGAATCGTCGCCGATCTTTGGACACTCGTACGTAGTGGCACGGGGCCGGCGACGGCAGGGTTAGCGGCGTCCGAGAAGTGCCTACTGAGAAAGGGAGTCCCTCTTAATGGAATGGTTGAGCGAAGGCGCGAACTCATGGCAGATGACCGCCGCCACGCTGGTCGGGTTGATGAGCATCCCCGGCCTGGTCGTGCTCTACGGCGGCGTGATGCAGAAACGCTGGTCGGTGAACTCGATGATGATGGCGTTCGTCGCCTTCGCGATCGTGCTGGTGCTCTGGGTTCTGCTCGGCTTCAAGATGGGGTTCGGCGAGCCTGTCCACGCGGTCAGCGACAGCGGGTTCTTCGGGAACTTCATCGGCAAGCCCGGATCGATCCTGGGCAGTAACGAACTGCTGAAGCAGGCGCACATACCTGAGCTTGCGGAAGAAGAATTCCTCTTCCCGCAGTCGACGCTCGCCTACTTCCAGATCGTCTTCGCAGCGATCACGCCGATCCTGATGCTGGGCTCGGTGCTCGGGCGTTTCAACTTCAAGGCGTGGATCCCGTTCGTCGCGCTTTGGACCCTGCTCGTCTACCCGGTCAACGCGTTCCTGATCTGGGGTGGCGGCTTCTTCGCCCAGCAGGGTGCGATCGACTACTCGGGCGGTTACGTGATCCACCTCGCCGCCGGCGTCTCGGGCTTCGTCGCCGCCGCGGTGATCGGGCCGCGGCTCCAGCGCGACCGCGAGGTCGACGCGCCGAACAACCTGGCGATGGTCGCCGTCGGCGCCGGTCTCCTCTGGATGGGATGGAACGGGTTCAACGGCGGTGACTGGTACAGCGCCGGCGAAGTCGCTTCGGCCTCGATTCTCAACACCAACCTCGCCGTTGCGGTTGCCTTCCTCTGCTGGGTCGCCCTTGACTACGCGACCGGCCGCAAGCCGAGCATGATCGGCTCGGTCAACGGCATGATCGTCGGCCTCGTGGCGATCACCCCCGGTGCCGGCTTCGTCAACGGCTGGGGCGCGATCATCATCGGCGTCATCGCCTCGGCGATCGTCTACCTGGCGCTCAACTACCTGAGCCGTCTGCGGCCCTTCCGCAACGTCGACGACACCCTCGGGGTTGTCTACACGCACGGGTTCGCCGGGGTCGCCGGTGGTCTGCTGACCGGCATCTTCGCCAACAAGCTGATGGCCGGCGAACACGAAGGCCTGATCTCCGGCGGCGGGCTGCACCTGCTCGGCGTCCAGGCCTACACGGCTCTTTGGGTGATCGTCTTCTCGGCAATCGGGACGTTCATCCTGCTGAAGCTGGTCGGGCTCTTCGTGCCTCTGCGGATGACCGAGGAGGAAATGGAGACCGGCGACATCGCCGTCCACGGCCACGAGGTGTACCCGTCGGACGTGCCCTCGCTGGGATACCCGGACGGAGTTCCGGCGGCCCAGCCCCCAGCGCGACCGGCCCCTGCCGGAGGCACCGCCTAGGCGGGGAGGACGAGTGCAGAGCGGAACCGCCCTTTCTCTCTCCTGGGGCGGTTCCGCTTCCTGCCTCGGCGCTCTAGCCTGGGATCACCCACACCTCTCGGAGGAACCCGAATGTCACTGAAGATCATCGTTTCCTACGACGACACCGACATGGACCGGGACGCACTGGCCCTCGGTCGCCTGTTGGCAAGTGCCGGTGGCGAGCTCGCCCTCGCCTATGTCCGCCACTCGTTCGGTGAATCGTTGGAGCAGCAGCAGGCCGAGGAGCTCCTGGCCCGCGGGGCCGCCTCGGTCGGGACCCCGGAGATGCCTCAATACGTAGTGCAGAACGCGGCGACCAGCGTCGGGCTGACCGAGCTGGCCGAGAAAGAGCAGGCCGACGTGATCGTCTTCGGCTCCGAATATCGGACCGCGGCGGGGCTGGTGAAGCCGGGTATCTCGGCTCACAAACTGCTCCTCGGCGGTCCCTCGGCGATCGCCGTCGCCCCGGCCAACTTCCAGGCCAGCCCGGTCGTCACCATCGGCACCGTCGGCGTTATCGACGAGGGCGATCCGGCTGCCCGTGCGACGGCGAGCAGCCTCGCCGGGGCGCTGGGGGCGGAGTGCACCGACTACGGCTCCGGGAAGATCGATCTCCTGGTTGTCGGCTCGCGGCCGGAGGCTCCGGCGGGACGGGTCGTCTTGAGCGCGAAAAGCGATTACGCGGTCGAGGACGCTCGTTACCCCGTGCTGGTGATCCCGCGCGGGGTCTCGATCGACTTCAGCCCCGCGCCGACGGCCGTCTAGCGCGGACGCTGGACGACGACGATCACGGCTGCGACCTCCGGGTCGCGGCCGTCGATCCGCTCGCTCAGGCTCGCCAGCTCGACGGGGCGGGCGCCGTGGGCCGAGGCGAGCTCGGCGACGGTCTGCACCGCCGAGTCGGTCTCGATCACCAGCGCGGTCGGGCCGGCGCCGGCGCCGCGACTCTCCTGGGCGGCGCCGAGCACCCGGGCGGTGACGTCGGCGGCGGAGCGCTGGGCGTTCGACCACCCCTGGCCGAAGTTGAGGTCCGGGTTGCCGAGCTCGGGGCCCTCCAGCACCTTCAGCTCGCTTTCTTCGGGGTTCCATTTGCGGTCCCCGAGCTCGACCGAGCGACGGGCGAGCCAGGGCTCCAGCACGGTCTGCCGCAGCTCCTCGGCGCGGAGGTTGAAGGCGCGAGCGTGGCGAAGGGCGGTCGAGACCTCGACGTGGAAGGGCATGGCGCGACGCTAGCGGTTCTCGGTTCGAAGATGGGATGATCCCGCGCCCATGCCACCCTCTTTGCCCGACGCCGTCGTCTTCGACAACGATGGCCTCCTCCTCGACACCGAGTCGGTCTGGACGCGGGCCGAGCAGGACCTCTTCGACCTCCGCGGCGCCGAGTTCACCCCCGCCGACAAGCTGGAGCTGGTCGGCACCTCGGCCGAGATCGCCGGCGGCATCCTCGAGCGGCGGCTGGGCGAGCCGGGGCGGGCGGCGGAGCTGATCGAGGAGCTGAACGAGCTGGTCGTCGCCGAGCTCGAGCACGGGGTGGAGGCAATGCTCGGCGCCCGCGAGGTGCTTGAGCGCCTGCAGGGAAAGGTGCCGATCGGGCTCGTCTCGAACTCGCCGCTGCGCTTCGTCCGGCGCTCGATCGAGCTCGCGGGCTTCGAGGGCTTCTTCGACGTCGTCCTCAGCGCCCACGAAGTCGCAGCCCCGAAGCCGGCGCCCGATCCCTACGTAGAGGCCTGTCGTCGCCTGGGAGTGCCACCGGGCCCGGAGGTAGTCGCCCTGGAGGATTCCCCGACCGGCGTCGCCGCCGCCCGCGCCGCCGGCCTCACCGTGATCGGCATCCCCTCGGTCGAGGGTGTCCTCCTCGACGAGGCCCACCACCTCGCCGAGTCGTTGCTCGACGAAGTCGTGACGAGGCGCCTGGCGCTCTGAGTGGTGCGCTTTATGCCCGCTAGCTAGGCGGGCAAAAGGCGCACCGCTAGCTGTTGAGGACGCGGCGGCGGCGGAGGACGCGCTCGCAGATCTCGAGCGTCTCCTCGGTTGGTGCTGGCTGTTCGGCCGCCTGGTGCTCGCGCAGGGTGGCCAAGTCTTTCCCGTGGCCGGGGTCGTCGACGGCGCCGTCGAGCTCGGCCAGCAACGCCTCCAATCCGACCCGCAGTTGCAGCGCCGCCTCGCGGGTGCGGCCGGCGTCGAGGTCGGCGCGGGCTCGGAGGAGCAGGGTCTCGCAGGCGTCTAGCTGCTCGCGACCGCGGAGGACGGCGGCGACCCGTTCCTGAGGGCGCAGCTCTTCCTCGCGCTGGCGGCGGCGTGAGCTGGAGCGGGGGATGGGGTCGACCTGGCGGGCATCGGTGAAGCGGCTGTCGGCGGTCTCCTCGCCGCTGCCGTAGCCGAGGAGTACCCGCTCGGCTTGCTCGGGCACCAGCTGCCGCCCGTAGGGGTCGGCGGCCGCGACCGCCTGTGCGTGGAGGGCGCGGTTGAGGATCGCGGCGGCTTCGACCGCCAGTACTTCGACCGTCTCCTCGGCCTCGCAGGTCTCGTCGAGCCAGCGAGCCGCGTCGGCCTGGCTCTCGAACGGGGTGGCAGCGCGAATTACGGTGGCGCGGGCCAGGGCCAGCGCCGCCGGCTCGGGATCTGCCTCAGCGGGGCGCCGGCGGCGGCGCCGGCGCTCGCCGAGGGGCGGCGCGCCGAGCCGCTGCAGGACGAGGACGGTCTCCTCGCCGCTCTCAGGCTCGCCCAGGAGGTAGCGGCCGTCGGTGAGCGGCAGCGTCCCGGCGAAGTCGAACTGGACGAATCCGAAGAACTTGGCCAAGGGGGCGATTCTCGCCGCTGCGGCCCGAGGGCGCTGGCCTCAGTCGCCGGCGCCGGCGGAGAGGCCGCCGTTGGCCTGGTCGGGCACCGCGTATTTGGAGGGGCTGACCGGGACGTCGGGGTTTTCGATCTGACCGAGGCGGTTGACCAGGCGCTGCCACTGGTTCGGTTTCAGCAGCGCCGTGAACTGGGCTTCGGGGCCGCCTTCGATCGGGTGGTAGCCGATGTGGACGTGGTCGTAGTGGTCGGCCATCGCGAAGCTGGTTTCGCCGGGCAGGTCCTCGAGCGAGATCACCTGGTGCGGGTGCATCGTCCCCTGCAGTTGGAGGACGTCGCGGATCAGTTCGTCGGTCATCGTCCCCGGGCCCTGGTGGCCGGTGACCGGGGTGCCGTCGATGACGGCGATGTCGACCGCGTCGCCGGTGCTGTGCTCGGAGACGTTGCCGGAGGTGGTCAGCAGGCTGTGGCCGCACTCCAGGGCGGTGATCGTCAGCTTGAAGCCCTTCGTGCGCAGGTACTCGAGCACCGCGAGGATGCGGCGGTCGATGTTGCCGGCGGCGATGTCTTCGCGGCCGCATTCGTAGATTTCCAGGCCATTGTCGGCGAGCACCCGCTTCTGCAGCGCCTCCTTCGAGAGCAACAGGACGCCGGCGCCGCTGAGGTTGGAGAACGGGCTCTTGCCCTTGGCGCGGTAGATCGCCGTCGCCTCCAGCAGCTTCCAGCCGTCGAGGATCGGCTTCGGGTCGATCCGCGGCGCCCCCTTGCCGGCCGGGCGGATAGAGAAGTTGATGTGCGGGTCGATCCCTTCCTCACCGGCGGCGACCCGCGCCAGCACGGTGCCGGCGATCACCTTCGAGCCGACCCGGATCGAGCCCTCGCCGCTGGCCGCCAGCGCCGCCTGCAGCTTGTCGGTCGCGTTGCCGTCGCCGCCGCGGCCCGGGTAGGCGCGCAGCCGCGGGCGCAGGTCCTGGCTTTCGACCGGTACCCGCTTCTCCTTGCCGCTCGGCATCACCACGAGGCGGTGGTCGCGGACGAGCTGGCCGAGCTCGGCGTAGGTGTAGCGGTTTCCGTAGGTGTCTTCGAGGACGATGAAGTTGCCGAGCTTGACGGAGTGGCCGAGCTTGCGGACGACCCCGTCGTTGACGGCGACGACCGGTGCCCCCTGCTTGCTGAAGATGTTGATCCCGCGCGGGGTGGGGGAGGAGGAGATGACTTCGGCGGCGCTGCCGACGTCGCCGCCGCTCTGCATCGCCTGGCGGGCGGCGATGTCGTCGGCGTAGCGGGCATTGGCGGCGATCGGGAAGCGGGCGCCCTCGGTCAAGCCGGTCAGCGAGCCGACCAGGTCCGAAGGGAGGCGGCCGTAGGCGCGGGCGTAGAGGAGGACCTCCTGCACGTACCAGTCGGCGTGGTTGTAGGCGAAGATCGCCTGGTAGAGGTCTTTGTTGCCGCCGGCGAGCTTCAGGTAGTGGGCGGCGGCGCAGATCGCGTCAACCGGGTTGTAGGGGTCTTTCTTGCCGTCGCCGTTGGCGTCGAGGCCGAAGGCTTCCCAGCTCGAGGGCAGGAACTGCATCCAGCCGACGGCGCCGGCGCTGGAGACGTTGGTGTTGGTGCCGAAGGCGGTCTCGATTTTGTTGATCGAGGCGAGGACCTCCCACGGGATTCCGTATTCGGCCCCGCATGCCTGGTAGATCGGCAGCAGGAAGGGCGGGATTTCGAAGGAGTCGATGACGAAGTTGGGGACGCCGATCGGGGCGGGGCCGAAGGGGGCGATCGTCGTCGTCGGGTTGAGGGTCGTCGGGGCGCCGCCTTCGGTGAACTGCGCGCCCCCATCCGAACCCTCAGGTAGAGGTTGATCCCCACCGCCGTTGGCACCCGGCGCGGTGGTGCCGCCGCTGTTGCCGCCGCCGGGGGCAGTGAGCTCGTCGTTGCGGGTGGCGCCCTTCTTGGCGCCGGCGCCGGTGGTGCCGGAGCTGCCGATTTCGCTGCCGTGCTTGATCCCTCCCTGCGGTGCCTGCTGTCCGGGAGCGGGGGTAGGACTCGGCGCCGCGACTTCTTCGCCTTCTTCGGTGGCGGGCGGAGCGGCCGGTGAGGCGGGCGGGACCTCGGTGACGTCTTCGGGCGATTCGCAGTCCGGGTCTTCGGTGTCGACGAGGCCGTCGTTGTCGTCGTCGAGCCCGTTGGCGCAGGCGGGCGCCTGCAGCGAAGGGATCCCGGTGGTCGTGGTCGTAGTCGGGAGGACCGCGCTGCTTTCGGAGATCGGCTCGGCCCCGGCCAATGCGGCCGCCACAGCGGTAATCGCCATGAAGCCGGCGAGGGCGGCGAAGATGGATGCGGCTTTAGATCTCATACCGAGGCGTCTCATTGCCCGCGCTGGTTTCCCCTCCCCGGGCAGTAACCGGTTGCAGGCTACCCACTAGTCCTAACGTCCACAACGGCTGCAGCCGCTCCCAATAAGTCCTTAATCAACGCTTGCAACATATTTGTGACGGCAGATTTTCAGCCGAGCCGGATGCGCTCGTTAAGCTGCTGTGACTTGAGCTACGAGGACTACGAGCAGGATGGGCTGAGGGCGCGGGCCGAGCAAGCGCTCGGCGAGCTGGCGCAAGCCCTGATCGACAACCCCACCTTGCACGACGCGGTCACCGCGGCTCTGGGTGCCCGGGAGAAGGCTTTGGAGGCCCAGCAGGCGGCGATGGCGGCGCTCAACCTGCCCTCGGCGACCGATGTCGAACGCCTGGAGCGACGGCTGCGCTCTTTCTCGCAGCGACTCGAGGACGTCGAGGAGGCGATCGACGACCTCAGCCGCGAGCTCGGCGCGATCCGGCGCGAGAACGCCAAGCAAGTGGAGAAAGCCCCAAAAAAAGCGCCGAAACAAGCTGAGGCTAAGGCTCAACCTTAGGTGAGAGTAGGCTTGCCGCAACCCGGCCCGCGCGTTTCGCCACCGTCTCCAGATCCTCGTCCCGCAGCTGCCCCGAGTCGCTCCTCTCGGCGACGATCAGCACCGCCGCCGCAGCGACGCCGTGCTCCCCGGCTGCCTGGAGCAGCCCCGCCGTCTGCATGTCGGCGCCCTCGGCGATCATCGAGGGAAGCTCCGCCTCCGGCCGGTGCAGTGAATCGAGGCTGACGACCACCCCGAGGGCGGCGTCCTCGATCGCTTCTTGGAGCTGGGCGGTGAGCGCCGAATCGGGAAGCGAGCGCCCCCCGCCGGGCGTGTGGGCCCCGGCGACGACCAGCAGCTCGCCAAGGCCCAGGTCGCCGAGCGAGGTGCAGGTGCCGATCCGGATCGCCCGCCTGACTCCGAGCTCGGCCAAGTCGACGATGACCACCGCGGCGCTCGGCCCGCCCATCCCGGTTGCCTGGATCGTCAGCTCGTCGCCCGCCGGGGTCACCCCCGAGTAGCCCCAGAGCCCCCGCGCGTGGTTGCTCATCTTCGGCTGCTCGAGCAGCTCCTGGGCCAACATCAACGCCCGGCCGGGGTCGCCGACGAGGATCGCGTCGGTGGCGATCGGGGCGGTCGGGCGCAGGCGGGCCGGCATCTGGCCGGACCCTAGCCGCCCCGCCGTGCCTGCCGCGACATCGGGGAGAAACGGCCGCCGCCGAATTTCCTCCAGCCGTCTAAAGACCCCTCACGACTCCCTCCATAGCTTGAGACCACTCGTCCGAAAGCGACCGGCGGGGCCGTGAATCCCGTCGGGCAAGGAGGGAAGTAGAGAGATGAAGAAGAGGTTGACGATTGCCGCGCCTGCCGCCGCAATCGCCTCGCTGGTCCTACCGGCAGCCGCCTTGGGCGCCGAAGAACCGGCGATTTTGGACACTCCGGAGGCCAGTATCAATGCGATGTGGGTGATCGTCGCCGCCTGCCTGGTGATGTTCATGCAGGCCGGCTTCCTGCTCCTGGAGGTCGGGTTCTCCCGCGCCAAGAATGCCGGCGCCGGTGTCGCCAAGGTGCTGGTGAACTTCTCGATCGCCTCGCTCTGTTACTGGGCCTGCGGCTTCGCCCTCGCCTTCGGCGGGCTCGGCGAGATCGCCGGCACCCACGGGTTCTTCCTCGACGTCGGCTCCTCGGTCGAACAGGCCGGCAGCAGCATCCCCTTCGTCGAAACGTATTCGATCTCCCCGGCCGCGTTCATGTTCTTCCAGTTCGTCTTCTGCGCGGTTTCGCTGGCGATCGTCTGGGGCGCGACCCTGGAGCGGATCAAGTTCAGCGCCTACGTCATCTACGCGATCATCTTCAGCGCCGTGCTGTACCCGGTCCTCAGCCACTGGATCTTCGGCGGCGGCTGGCTGCAGGTGAACGTCGGGATGCAGGACTTCGCCGGCTCGACGGTGGTCCACCTGATCGGCGCGACCGGCGCCTTCGCGGCCCTGCTGCTGCTCGGCCCGCGGATCGGCAAGTACACGAAGGACGGCAAGCCGCGGGCGATCCCGGGGCACTCGATGCCGCTGGTCGGCCTCGGCGTGCTGATCCTCTGGCTCGGCTGGTTCGGGTTCAACCCGGGTTCGACCCTCGGCGCGATCGGCGGCCGCTTCGCTGAAGTCGTCGTCGTCACCAACCTGGCGGCAGCCGCCGGCGTCGTCGCCGCGGTCGCGGTCATGTATCTGAAGACCAAGACGATCGACATCGGCATGGCCGGCAACGGCGCCATCGCCGGGCTCGTGGCGATCACCGCGCCCTCGGGCTACGTCGAGTACTGGGCGGCGCCGATCATCGGCGCGGTCGCCGGCGTCGTCATAGTCTTCGGCGTCCTCGCGATCGAGAAGCTGATCGACGACCCGGTCGGCGCCCTCTCGGCCCACGGCCTCGCCGGCATCTGGGGCACGCTCTCGTGCGGGATCTTCACCTCCCCGCGCCTGGCGGAACTGAACGAAGTCGGCGATCCGGGCCTCTGGTACAGCGGCTCCTTCCACCAGCTCGGCGCCCAGGCGCTCGGGGTGGGCGTCGCCTTCGCCTGTGTCTTCGTCGCCTCCTACGGGATCTTCTGGGCGATCAAGAAGACGATCGGCCTGCGGGTCACCGCCGAGGAAGAGGACGCCGGGCTCGACATCTCCGAGCACGGGATGTACGGGTACCCGGAGCAGTTCATCCCCCAGCCGGAGTACTCGACGGGGATCCAGTTCGGCGGCTCGCCGGAGGCCTCGCGCGCTCCGGCTCCGGCCGCGGTAACCGCGATGGCCAGCGAGTCCTAGGAGGGATGCGCGCATGAAAAAGGTAGAGGCGTTCATCCGCCACGAGGCGTTCGAGCCGATCCGGGCCGAGCTGCTCGACAAGGGCTTCCCGTCCCTGTCGATCGTCGAGGCCAAGGGCTCGGGCCGCCAGAAGGGCATCGTCGAGCGCTACCGAGGCTCGACCCTCACGGTCAACGTCCGTCCCAAGATCAAGCTCGAGGTCGTGATCGAGGACAAAGACAAGGACGTGGTCGTCGAGACGATCCTCCGGCACGCCCGCACGGGCGAGGTCGGCGACGGCAAGATCTTCGTGCTGCCGGTGGAGGAGGCGATCCGCATCCGCACCGGCGAGGACGGCCAGTCGGTCCTCCAACTGCACGAAGAGTCGGAGATCCCCACCTAGCCCTCTCCGACACTCTCCCCCAAAGAGCAAGCGGGGCGGCCTCCGGGTCGCCCCGCTTTTTCGGTGGCGGGACGGTTAGCCTCGGCGCATGCCGGATTCGCGGATCTCGCTCAGTGAGGCCTCGCGCCGGTCCGGCGTCCCCGCTCGGACGCTGAAACGGTGGGCGGAGGAAAAGATCGTGCCGGTGCGGCGGGGGCGGTGGACCGGGGCGGCGGCGGCCCAGGCGCGGGTGGTGGCGCGGATGCGGGAGCGGGGGTACTCGCTCGAGGACCTGAAAGAGGCGGGGCGGGAGGGGAAGCTCGCCTTCGGCTTCACCGAAGAGCTGTTCAGCGACCCGGCGGAGACGAGGATCGGGGTCGAGGAGGTGGCGGCGGAGACCGGGCTGGAGCCGGAGCTGGTCGAGCGGATCCTGGTCATCCTCGGCACCCCCGTCGACCGCCGTGGCGACGTCAGCCCGGAGGACGCCGAGGCGCTGCGGCACTGCGCCCGCGTGCTCGACGCCGGCTTCCCGCTCGTAGCCTTCTTGCAGCTGGTTCGCGTCTACGCGCAGTCGATGCGGCGGATCGCCGAGGCCGAGGTCCGGCTCTTCCACCTCTACGTGCACGAGCCGCTGATCCGCGACGCGGTCCCGGAGCTGGAAATGGCCGAGGAGATGGGGGAGCTGGCCGGCGAAATCCTGCCGCTGGCGGCGCCGCTGACCGATTATCTGCACCAGCGCTACCTGCGCTACTTCGTCGAGCAGGACGTGGTCGGCCACATGGAGGCCGACGCGACCGCCGTCGACACCGCCGAAATCGAGCTCGGCCACGTCCACGTCAGCCTCTGCTTCATCGACCTCACCGGCTTCACCCGCTACACCGAGGAGGAGGGCGACATCGAGGCGCTCGACGTGGTCGAGAACTTCGTCGCCACCGTCGAAGCGACGCTGCCGCGGGAGGCGACGATCGTGAAGACGATCGGCGACGAGGTGATGATCGTCTCGCCCGACCCGCTGTCCCTGACCGAGTGGGCGGTCGACTTCCTCGCCCGCTTCGAGCAGCGGCCACAGCCGCGGGTCGGGATCCACTACGGCGACGCCGTCTACCGCGACGGCGATTACTTCGGCGGCCAGGTCAACCTCGCCCACCGCGTCGTCAACCGGGCCCTGGCCGGGGAGGTGCTGGTCACCGACGCCGTGGCCGAGGTGGTGGGTGCCGGCAACCGGCTCGAGCTGAAGGGGATTGGCCGGGTCAGCCTCAAGGGCTTCCCCACTCCCACCGATCTCTTCGTCGTCTGCTCGGCATGAGCGCGGCGGAGCTGCTGGAGCGGGTCGAAGACGGTGGCCTGCTCTCCGGGCCGGAGCCGCTGCTGGTGTTGCTTTCCGGCGGCCGGGACTCGGTTTGCGTCCTCGACCTGGCGGTGCGGGCGCGGGGACCGGAGGCGGCCGGCGCCCTGCACGTCAACTACGGGCTGCGGGAGGAGGCCGATGAGGACGAGCGCCACTGCGGAGCGCTCTGCGACCGGCTGGGCGTGGCGCTGGCGGTCGAGCGGCCGCGGCGGCCGGAGGGCGCGGGGAACCTGCAGGCCTGGGCGCGCGAGGCGCGCTATGCGGCGGCGGTCCGGTTGGCCGAGGCGTCAGCGGCGACGATCGTCACCGGCCACACCGCCGACGACCAGGTCGAGACGATCCTCTACCGCCTCGCCTCCTCGCCTAGCCGTCGGGCCCTGCTGGGGATGCGCCCGCGCGACGGGCGCCTGGCCCGGCCGCTGCTCGGAACCACCCGCGCCGAGGTCACCGCCTACTGCGAAGAGCGCGGGCTCGCCTGGCGCGACGATGCCAGCAACGAGGAGGCCGACTACAAGCGCAACCTTCTCCGCCGCGAGCTGATCCCGGCGCTGGAGCGGATCCACCCGGCCGCGAAGGAGAACGTGCTGCGGACGGCGGCGCTGCTGCGTGAGGAGGCCGAGCTGCTCGACTCGCTCGTCGACGCCGAGCTGGCCGGTGGTGAGGGAGCCGCGCCCGGGACGATTCGCCTCGCCCGCTTCGCCGAGCTGCACCCGGCGCTGCGCCGCCTCGTCCTCCAGCGCCTCGCCGACCAGGCCGCCGGCCGCCCCGTCGCCGGCGCCGCCCGCTTCGCCGACCAGGTCGCGAGCCTCAGCCGCGGCGGCTCCGCCCTCGATCTCGGCTCGGGCGTCCGTGCCGTCCTCGAGAGCGGCGCCCTGCGCGCCGAGCGCTCCTAGCTCCCATCTATCTAGACTGCGGCGCGTGTCGGACCCCGCGATCGGCGAGACCCTTGTCGCCCGAGAGGACCTGCAGAACCGCATCGCGGAGCTGGGGGCGGAGATCAGCCGCGACTACGCAGGCAAAGAGCTGATCCTGGTCGGGGTGCTGAAGGGCGCCGTCCTCTTCCTCGCCGACCTGATGCGCCACATCGACGTGCCCTGCGAGATCGACTTCATGGCGGTCTCCAGCTACGGCTCCCAGACCGACTCCTCGGGCGTGGTCCGCATCCTCAAGGACCTCGATTCGCCGATCAAGGACCGCGACGTCCTGATCGTCGAGGACATCATCGACTCCGGCCTCACCCTCCAGTACCTGATGCGGAACCTCAACGCGCGGGAGCCGGCCTCGCTGCGGGCCTGCGCGCTGCTGACCAAGCCGGAGCGACTGCGGGTGGATTTGTCACCCGCCTACATCGGTTTCGAAATCCCCAACCGATTCGCGATCGGATACGGGTTGGACCACGCTCAGAAGTACCGCAACCTCGACTTCGTCGCCGCCCTGGCCGAATAGCGGAAAATCCGCCCTGGTACGCTGATTTCTTCCTCGTGAGGCGTTTTTTCAAAAGCGCAGCTTTCCCGATCCTCCTGGTCGTGATCCTGGCGTTCATCGCCCAGAAAGTGATCAGCGACGGGGGTGGCTCGGAAGCCCCTGGCTACCAGGAACTGGTGAAGCCGAAAACCGGCCTGATCGCCAAGGGCCAGATCGAAGAAGTCGACGTCAACACGAAGGACAACACGCTCGACGTCAAGCGCACCAACGGCGAAAGCTTCTCCACCGGCTACCCGCCGAACACCGAGCAGAGCCTGCTCAACGAGCTCGAGACGGGCGAAGTCAAGACCGACGTCCACGGGTCCGGCAGCTCCGGCCTGCTCTCGCTGCTGACCCTGGTCCTGCCCTTCGTCCTCTTCTTCGGCTTCTGGATCTTCCTGATGAACCAGATGCAAGGCGGGGGCTCGCGCGTCATGAACTTCGGCAAATCGAAAGCCAAGCGGATGTCGGTCGACGCGCCGAAAATCACCTTCCGCGACGTCGCCGGCGTTGACGAGGCGGTGCAGGAGCTCGAGGAGATCAAGGAATTCCTCGAGAACCCGAAGAAGTTCCAGGCGCTCGGCGCCCGGATCCCGAAGGGCGTGCTCCTATACGGACCGCCCGGCACCGGCAAGACCCTGCTCGCCCGCGCCGTCGCCGGCGAGGCGGGCGTTCCCTTCTTCTCGATCTCCGGCTCGGACTTCGTCGAGATGTTCGTCGGCGTCGGCGCCAGCCGCGTCCGCGACCTCTTCGAGCAGGCGAAACAGAACTCGCCCTGCATCATCTTCATGGACGAGATCGACGCCGTCGGCCGTCACCGCGGCGCCGGCATGGGAGGCGGTCACGACGAGCGCGAGCAGACGCTGAACCAGCTGCTCGTCGAGATGGACGGCTTCGAAATGAAGGACAACATCATCTTGATCGCGGCCACCAACCGGCCCGACATCCTCGACCCGGCGCTGCTGCGGCCCGGCCGCTTCGACCGCCAGGTCGTGGTCGATCGCCCCGACCGCAAGGGCCGCAAGAAGATCCTCGAGGTTCACACCCGCGGCAAGCCGCTGGGCCGCGAGATCGACCTCGACACGCTGGCCGGCCAGACCCCCGGCTTCACCGGTGCCGACCTCGCCAACCTGATCAACGAGGCGGCGCTCTTGACCGCCCGTTCGGGCAACCGCGAGATCACGATGAAAGAGCTCGAGGAGGGGATCATGCGCGTGATCGCCGGCCCCGAGAAGAAGACCCGGGTGATGAGCGAGAAGGAGCGGCTCGTCACCGCCTACCACGAGGTCGGCCACGCGATCGTCGGGCAGCTGCTCGAGCACACCGACCCGGTCCACAAGATCTCGATCATCAGCCGCGGCCAGGCGCTCGGCTACACGATCAGCCTGCCGACCGAGGACAAGTTCCTCACCACCCGCGCCGAGCTGACCGACACGATGGCGATGACCCTGGGCGGCCGCGCCGCCGAGGAGATCGTCTTCGGCGAGATCACCACCGGGGCCTCGAACGACCTCGAAAAGGTGACCGAGACGGCGAAGCAGATGGTGATGCGCTTCGGGATGTCCGAGCGCCTCGGCCCGCGCGTCTTCGGCCACGATCGCGGCCAGCCGTTCCTCGGCCGCGAGTTCAGCTCCGAGCCCGACTACTCCGACGAGATCGCCCGCGAGATCGACGACGAGATCCGCCGCATCGTCGAGAGCGCCCACCAGACCGCGAAGACGACGCTGAACGAGCGCCGCGACGATCTCGAGCGGGTCTCGAAGCTCTTGCTGGAGCGGGAGACGATCGACGCCAAGGAGTTCATCGCCCTGCTTGCCGGCAAGTCGGCGGAGGAAGTCTTCGCCGACGACGACGAGCACCCGGCGGCGCCGGCCGAGCCTGCGCCCGAGCCGGAAAAGGCGGCTCGCGAGGGCAGTCGCCCGATGCCGCGGCCGAAGCCAGGCTTCGCCGGCGGCGACGCGTCCTAAGGCGATTCCGGCGCTGGGGATTGGGGGACGCGGGTGACCCTCGTTCTGACAAAGCCGACCTAATTAGGTCGGCTTTTTGAGTATCCGCCAGCCCGAGGGTCACCCGCGTCCCTTCCGACAGCTGGTGATACTTCCGTGATGACTCCAAAGCTGATGGGTGTGGTCAACGTGACCCCTGACTCGTTTTCGGATGGCGGGCTTTTCCTCGATCCGGAGGTGGCGGTGGCGCATGGGTTGGAGCTGGCTCATGCGGGGGCGGAGATTCTTGATGTCGGGGGGGAATCGACGCGGCCGGGGGCGGAGCCGGTGGGTGTCGAGGAGGAGCTGCTGCGGGTGGTACCTGTCGTAGAAGGGCTCGGTGGCGGCAGCTCCCGGGTCAGTGTCGACACCTCCAAGGCCGCCGTTGCTGCGGCGGCGCTTGATGCCGGGGCCGAGATCGTCAATGACGTCACTGCGCTGCGGGGCGATTCCGAGATGGCGGGGCTCTGCGCTGAGCGGGGCGCCACTGTCGTCCTCATGCACATGCTGGGTGAGCCGCGGACTATGCAGGCGGGCCCGCGCTATGAGGATGTCGTCGATGACGTGAAAGCGTTCCTCGCCGAGCGGCTCGAGGCCGCCGTCGCCGCTGGGATCGAGGAGGAGCGGGTTTGGCTCGATCCTGGGATCGGGTTTGGCAAGACCGGCGCTCACAACATGGAGCTGTTGCGGCGGCTCGGGGAGCTGCGGGTGCTGGGGCGGCCGCTGGTGATCGGCACCTCGCGCAAGAGCTTCATCGGCAAGGTCGATGGCTCGCCCGCCGGCGAGCGGCTCGGCGGCACGATCGCCTCCTCGATCCTCGCCGCTGCCGAGGGCGCCGACGTCCTCCGGGTCCACGACGTCGCCGAGATGCGCCAGGCGCTGACCGTGGCGACGGCGATACTCGGGTAGCGTCCCCGGCTATGGAGTCGCACGGCAACGGCATCGATTCGAGCGCGGAAATCGAGCTCCGCGGGCTCTCGATCTACACCCACCACGGGGTCTCCGAAGCCGAGCAGGAGGTCGGGCAGCGGCTCGAGTTCGACATCTCCTTCGACGTCCCCGACTGCGATGCGGTGCTGACCGACCGGCTCGAGGACACCGTCGACTACGGCCAGGCCTGCGACATCGTCGCCCTCGCCGCGACCGAGCGCAGCTACAAGACCCTCGAGCGCCTGGCGCAGGTGGTGGGGGAGCGGCTGATGGAGCGCTACGGCTGCGAATCGGTGCGAGTGCGAGCCGCGAAGCCGGAGCCGCCACTGCCGCTGGCGATCCAGGAGGTGGCCGTCGAGGTCACCCAGGAACGCGCGGTCGAAGACGAAGACGACGAAGCCCAGGGCTAGGCAGTGGCCGAGCGGCGCGTCGGCTACCTCGGCCTCGGGTCCAACGTCGGTGACTCCGCCGGCCACCTGCGAGCCGCGGTTGAGCTGCTGGAAGCGGAGGGCATCGAGGTCGACGCTGCCTCCTCCACCTACGTGACCGAGCCGGTCGGCGAGATCCTCGACCAGCCCGACTTTCTCAACGCCGCCGTCCGCATCCGCACCGAGCTCGAGCCCGAAGAGCTCCTCGACGCCTGCAAGCGGGTCGAGGGCGAGCGCGGTCGCCGGCTCGACCTCCCGCGGCACAGCCCCCGCCCCCTCGACGTCGACCTGCTCCTCCTCGGTGAGATCGAGATGAGCAACGACCGCCTCACGCTGCCGCACCGCGAGGTGACCACCCGTCGGTTCGTCCTCGTCCCCCTGCTCGAGCTCGACCCCGAGCTGACGCTGCCCGACGGCACCCGCCTTGCCGACCGCCTCGCGGCTCTATCGCCCGGGCAGCGGGTCGAGCGCGCCGGTTCGAACCTCTAGAGGTTCGCTGCCGTCCTCCTCGGCCGTGGGCCGCAGCATCGACCCCGGCGCCGTTTCCTTCCAGATCGCGAACATCATCAAGGCCGAGAAGAAGACGATCGCGGCGAAAGCCACCGCGTCGCTCTTTTCGTAGCTGTAGCCGAAGCCGTGGCTGAGCGGGCCCGGGCCGCGGGTGCCGAGGGTGGCGCCGACCGCCAGGGCGAAGATCTCGAAGGCGCGGAGGACGAGGATCGCGCGGATCGCGCGCGAGCGCGTCCAGGGGAAGTTCGAGGCGGCTTGCTCGATGGCGACGACCGCGACGACGGCGAGGGCCCAGGCCTGCATCCCCTCTCGCAGGAAGCCAGAGGTTCCGCTCCCCCAATAGAGCCAGAAGAGGACGTAGGGGATGACGACGATGGCGAAGAAGGGCCAGGTCCAGCGCTTGGCGAAGCGCCAGAGGCTGACCAGGAGAAGGGGGAAGAAGAGAATCGCGAAGCCGAACGGGACTCCCGTCCAGTACTGGAAGAAGAAGTGGGAGACGCCGGGCGAGGTGCCGAAGAGGGTGTTGATCGAGGTGTTGTGGTCCTGGAAGATCGGCAGGTAGAGCGGCACGCTCGTGTCCGCCAGCGAGGTGAGCCGGAAGCTGGTCCACTCCCAGACGGAGGGGTGGTAGTTGGGCAGCGCCTGGGTGAAGTATTCGAGGAAGCCGGTCTGGGTGTTGTAGCCACGGTTGGCGATCATCCAGCCGGCGAAAAAGACTCCCGTGCCGGCCGCCATCGTCAGCAGGGCACTCACCTGCGGCCGTTTCAGCTTCGCCCCACGGAGCGGCCAGAGCGCCAGCGGCGCGAGCGCGAAGTAGGCGAGTAGCGCCCCGGGGTGGAAGAGGTAGCCGATGCCGACAGCGACGCCAGCCCGCAGCGGCTTGCGCTCGAACAGCCAGAGGGCGCCGAGCAGGATGCAGGAGGCGGCGAGGAGCTTGGGCCAGGTGAAGATCAGCTCGGCCCAGGCGAACGGCGTGCTGATGCCGAGGATGAGGGCGAAGCGTGCCCCCTGCGCGCCGGCGAACTTGCGGGCCAGCTGCCACATCGACAGCAACGCGGTCGCGCTCATCGTGATCATCGCGATCCGAAAGGCCATGAAGCCCTGAGCATCGAACGGCTCCCAGTGCTGGCTGGGGACGCCGAGGATCGGCCGGCCGCCGGTCAGGAGAACGACCGGGGCGCTGGCGATCCCCGCCAGCGGGCCGCGCGATGAGAACAGGTAGGGCAGGAAGAGGTCATGGCCTTCGGGCCCGTAGGGGGCGGTGCCGTGGGCGACCATCTCGGTGACGACGAAGGGGATGTGGCTGTCCGGTCGCCCCTCGGTCCAGAGGTTGTGCCCGATTTGGCCGGCGTCGAGCTCGCCTATCGGCCCGAGCGACCAGACCGAGCGGGCGATGGCCAGCCCGATCGGGATTCCCAGGAGCGCCAGCGTCCGCCGCTCCTCCGCGGTGAGGAACTCCTCGGGGCCGGCAACGATGAGGATCCCCAGCATCAGCCCGAGGACCGGGCCGACCACCGCGAGGCAGGCGAGGTCGGTATCGAGGGCGCCGTGCAGACACCATGCGAGGCAGCCGGCGAAGACCATCACGCCGATCCCGAAGAGCGGCAGAAAGGCGAGGCGGATCGCCCGCCCGGATAGCGCTCGCACGGTGATCCCGGGGCCGATCACCAGCACGATCGCGAGGCAGGTGGTGAGCAGGGCCCGCAGCAGGTCCATCGCCTGCTGGCTTCCCGCCGTGTGTGCGCTGGCGTCGCTAGGCGGCTTCGCAAATCCCAGCAGACAGGCGAGGACAGCCCCGCCGAGCAGGGCCAGCATGAGCGCTCTTTCGGTTCTTAGCCGAGCCACTCGGCGGGCAGCACCGGCGGCATCTTGCCCGGGTAATTCGGGACCACGCGTTTTGCCAGCGCCCCCGCGGGGCGGCTTTCGATCATCGGCTTGAGGTCGTCGAGGGTCCTTGCCAGGGCGATGCTGGGGGCGATCTGAAAGTCGGCGGCGTTCAGCTGGTCGCCATTCAGGGTGCCGTCCTCGATCCAGGCGTCGACCCGGTCAAGCAGGGCGGGCATCTTTGCTGCCGCGGCGCGGGCGTTCTCGTCGCTGGCTTCGTTGAAGCGGGCGGAGAGGGCGACCAGGGGACCGCCGGTTTTCACCGCGAGGCCGACCGGGACGCCGATCTTGGCGCCCTCGGAGTAGCTGCGGAGGGGCTCCTTGTCCTGCTTGAACCCCCACCAGAGAAGCTGTCGGATCGGGTGCTGCAGCTCCGAGTCACCGAAGCTCTCGGCCTCTTCGACCTTGGCCCGCTGGGCGGGGTCGGTGGGGAAGAGGGGTGGCTCGGGGCGCAGGCGCTCGAGCTCACGGGCGATCTGGCGCGAGCCCTGGACCTTGTCGCCGTCGATCTTCAGTGCCGGCACGGTGACGCCGGGGAAGCCGACCACCCGCAGCACGCCCTTCGAGACCACCGGCATCAGGTCGGTGCGCTTGAAGGGGATGCCCTTGTGGTCGAGCATCAGCGCCGCGGTCCAGCTCGGGTGCGACCCGGGGATCACGTAGAGGCGAGCGTTCATGCGGGCGATCCTATGCCCCAAATCGAAACTGCATCAAATTTTCCATCCAGTAGGTGGAAAAAGTGATGCGGTTCGATCTCGCGGGCCGTCGTAGATAATCGCCCGATGCTTCTAGCGGTCGACGTCGGCAACACCCAGACCCACCTCGGTGCCTTCGACGGCTCCGAGCTGGCTGAGCACTGGCGCTTCCAGACCCGCTCCGGCGCCACCGGCGACGAGCTCGCCGAGCGGATCGCCGGCCTCTTCTCGCTCTGTGGCCGCTCCTTCAGCGAGATCGACGCGGTCTGTGTCTCCTCGGTGGTGCCACCGCTCGGCAGCCAGTTCGAGGAGCTGGCGGAGCGCTACCTCGACGCCGAGTGCCTGACGATCGGCCCCGGCGTCAAGACGGGGATGCCGATTCGGATCGAGAACCCGCTCGAGGTCGGCGCCGACCGCCTCGTCAACGCGATCGCCGCCTACGACCGCTTCGGCGAGGCCTGCGTCTCGGTCGACTTCGGCACCGGGATCAACATCGACGCGGTCTCCGCCGATGGCGAGTACCTCGGTGGCGCGATCGGGCCGGGCCTCGCGCCCTCGCTCAGCGCCCTGATCGAACGCGCGGCCCGGATCACCCGGATGGACCTCGAAGAGCCCAAGGAAGCGATCGGCCGCTCGACGCGCGCCGCGATCAACTCCGGCTTCATCTTCGGCTTCGCCGGCCTGATCGACGGCATCGTCCGGCGGGTCGAAGACGAACTCCCGAACCCGCACCTGCTCGCCACCGGCGGTTACGCCTCGGCGGTCGTCCCCTACACCGAGACGATCGACGAGGTCGACGATCTGCTGACCTTGAAGGGCCTGCGACTGATCCATGAACGGAACCGCTGACAAAGATGGTGGCCGCCCGGCCCTGACCGAGCCCTTCGAGATCGGCGGCGTGCCGATCGCCAACCGCGTCCTGCTGGCACCGCTGGCGGGGATCGGCAACTGGTTCGTCCGCCTGCAGGCCAAGCGCCACGGGGCCGGGCTCGCGGTCTCGGAGATGGTCTCGAGCTTCGCCCTCCACTACCGCAACGAGCGCACCCTGCGGGAGCTGATGCGGATCCACCCCGACGAGCACCCGGTCTCGATCCAGCTCTTCGGCCACGACGCCGAGGTGATGCGCTCCGGCGCCGAGATCGCCGCGAAGGCCGGCGCCGACCTGATCGACATCAACATGGGCTGCCCGGTGCCGAAGGTGCGGCGGACCGGTGCGGGCGCCCAGCTCCTCCGCGATCAAGACCTGGCGCTGGCGCTGGCGCGCGGCGCCGCCGAGGGCAGCGGGTTGCCGGTGACGGTGAAGCTGCGCTCCGGGATCGAGGCCGGCGACCGCTCCGGTTTCGAGCTGGCGATCCGGCTGGTCGAGGAGGCGGGGGTCGCCGCGATCGCCTTCCATCCGCGGGTCGCCACCAAGGGCCACAAGGGGTCGCCGGACTACGCGCTCGCTCGCGAGTTGGCCGAGCGGATCGAGGTCCCGGTGATCATCTCCGGCGGCCTCTCCAGCGCCGAGGCCGCCCGCCGCGCCTACGAGGAGTCGGGCGCCGACGCGGTGATGATCGCCCGTGGCTCCTTCGGCAACCCCTGGGTCTTCGAGGAACTGACCGGCCGCCGAGCCGCGCCGCCGAGCCGCGAGGAGATGGTCGCCGAGTGGCTGTGGGTGACCGATCGCGCCGAGGAGCACCTCGGCTCCGAGCGTGCCGAGCGCTACCTGCGCAAATTCCACCCCTGGTACGCGGAGCGGCTGGAGGCGCCGAAGGAGGTGGCCGAGGAGCTGCAGCGGAGCGCCGATCTGGCCCGGGCGCGGGAGCTGATCGAGGGGCTCGCAGCCCCCGCTCCGGTTGCCTGAACACGGCGTCCAGAACCCGTTTTGGCCAGCCGGCCACCCTCGCTATAATCCCGCGACCCGTGCCTGGGATTGCTGCCGTCGCCGGCCGCATCAGGCGCGTTTTTTTAGGTCCAGGGAGACCGAACAGGCTCCCTTTTTCAAACTCCAAAGCGAGGTCGTCAAGTGCGTCAGGCCGTCATCACTCCCGAGGGACTGGAAAAACTGAAAGAGGAGATCGAGTACCTCTCGACGACCAAACGGCGCGAGGTCGCGGCTCGCATCAAGGAGGCGCGCGAGGACGGCGACATCTCCGAGAACGCCGAATACGACGACGCCAAGAACGAACAGGCGCTGCTCGAGGGTCGGATCGCCCAGCTGGAGGAGAAACTGCGCCGCGCCCGGGTGATCGACGAGAAGGCGATCAGCACCGACGAGGTCGCCTTCGGCTCGATCGTCCACGTCAAAGACCAGAAGACCGGCGACTCGCAGAAATTCCAGATCGTCGGCTCGACCGAGGCGAACCCGCTGGAACACAAGCTCTCCAACGAGTCGCCGATCGGCAAAGCGCTGATCGGCAAAAAGCGCAACGACATCGTCACCGTCGAGGTCCCGCGCGGGCCGAAGAAAAAACTGAAAATCACGAAAATCGAGAAGGCCTGAGGGCCGGTAGGCTCGCCCCTCGATGAGCGAGCCGACTCGAGAGCAGCAGGAGCAGCAGTCCCAGGATCTGTCGCAGGTCCTCGAGGACCGGCGCGAGAAGCTGGAGCGGATCCGTGAGGCCGGGATCGAGCCTTTCCCGCACGAGTTCTCCGGGCGGGAGGAGATCGGCGAGGTGCGGGCCGCCCACGAGGGGCTGGCGCCGGGCGTCGAGACCGAGTCGCGCCACCGGGTCGCGGGGCGGATCGTCGCCCGCCGGGGACACGGCAAGGCCTGCTTCCTCGACGTCCGCGACGGCAGTGGCCAGATCCAGCTGCACGCCCGCCAGGACCTACTGGGCGAGGAGGCCTACGCGCTCCTCGTCGACCTCGACCTTGGCGACATCGTCGGCGCCGAGGGCACCGCGATGGCGACCCGCCGCGGTGGCGAGCTCTCGCTCTCGATCGATCACTGGCGGCTGCTGGCGAAGAGCCTGCGACCGCCACCCGACAAGTTCCACGGCCTCGAGGACACCGAGACCCGCTTCCGCCGCCGCGAGCTCGACCTGATCGCCAACGAGGAGAGCCGCCGCGCCTTTCGCACCCGCGCCCGCACGATCTCCGAGATTCGCCGCTGGTTCGACGAGCACGGCTTCGTCGAGGTCGAGACGCCGGTCCTGCAGCCCCTCTACGGCGGCGCCCTCGCGCGGCCGTTCACGACCCACCACAACGCGCTCGACCGCGACTTCTACCTGCGGATCGCCACCGAGCTCTACCTGAAGAAACTGGTCGTCGGCGGCATCGACCGTGTCTACGAGCTCGGCAAGGACTTCCGCAACGAGGGCGTCTCCCACAAGCACAACCCCGAGTTCACGATGCTGGAGTGGTACGAGGCCTACGCCGACTACGAGAAGACCGCGCACGACCTCGAGATGCTGGTCGCCGAGACCGCCGAGCGGGTGCTGGGGACGACCAAGGTCCAGCGCGGGGAGGTCGAGATCGACTTCACGCCGCCCTGGCGCCGGGTAACGCTGCGCGAGGCGATCCTCGAGAAGTCGGGGATCGACATCGTCGAGCACCCGACCCGCGAGGCACTGGCGGCGGCGATGGGGGCCGAGCCCGACCCGAAGGAGGGCTGGGGCAAGCTCGTCGACGGGCTGCTCTCCAAGGACGTCGAGCCGGGGCTGATCCAGCCGACCTTCATCTTCGACTACCCGGTCGAGCTCTCGCCCTTCGCCAAGCGCCACCGCTCCGAGGAGGGGCTGGTCGAGCGCTGGGAGGCCTTCGTCGGCGGCGTCGAGGTCGCCAACTCGTTCACCGAGCTCAACGACCCGGACGAGCAGCGGCGCCGGTTCGAGCAGCAGGCGGCGGAGGTCGCCCGCGGCGACGAGGAGGCCCAGCCCTACGACGAGGCCTTCGTCGAAGCGCTCGAACAAGGGATGCCGCCGACCGGCGGCGTCGGCCTCGGCATCGACCGCCTGGTGATGATGCTCACCGGGGCGAAAACGTTGCGCGAAGTCCTGCTCTTCCCGGCAATGCGGACTTAACGCAACCCTCCTGTGCCTGCAATCAGGCGTGAACGTGACGAGTCTCGCGTGAAAAGTCGCTCTTAGCGCCCTAACTGCACCAGAAGCCGGACGTAGCCGCCCGGTAGAGTTAAGAGACAGATGGATGCTTCCCGATAGGGATCAAGGGCGTCCGGCGGTACGAATCCGGGTATCCCGGGTTTGTTCAACCAGGAAGAGGTCTTCATTTGTTCGAGCGATTCACCGAGAGGGCTCGCCAGGTCGTCGTCCTAGCGCAGGAGGAGGCCCGGACGCTCAAGCACAACTACATCGGCACCGAGCACATCCTGCTCGGCCTTCTCCGCGAGGAGGAGGGGCTGGCTGCCCGCGTCCTCGAGTCCCTCGACATCACCGTGGAACGCGTCCGCTCCCAGGTCGTCCGCATCGTCGGCTCCGGCGAGGAGGTGACCTCCGGTCAGATCCCGTTCACCCCGCGCGCCAAGAAGGTGCTGGAGCTGGCGCTGCGCGAGGCGCTCTCGCTCGGCCACAACTACATCGGCACCGAGCACATCCTGCTTGGCCTCGTGCGTGAGAACGAGGGCGTCGCCGCCCGCATCCTGCTCGACTTCGACGCCGACTCGGACAAGATCCGCAACGAGGTCATCCGCATGCTCTCCGGCCCCGGCGGCCGTCGCCAGGGCGGCGGTGGCGGTGGCGCCTCCGGCGAGGGCAAAAAGTCTTCGAAACTGCTCGACCAGTTCGGCCGCAACCTCACCCGCCTCGCCGAGGAGGGCAAGCTCGACCCCGTCATCGGTCGCGAAACCGAGATCGAGCGGATCATGCAGATCCTCTCCCGCCGGACCAAGAACAACCCGGTGCTGCTGGGCGAGCCGGGCGTCGGCAAGACCGCCGTCGTCGAGGGCCTCGCCGCTCGGATCAACAAGGGCGAAGTCCCGGAGCTGCTGAAGAACAAGCAGATCTACACGCTCGACCTGGCCGCTCTCGTCGCCGGCTCCAAGTACCGCGGCGAGTTCGAGGAGCGCCTGAAGAAGGTGATGAAAGAGATCACCCAGCGCGGCGACATCATCCTTTTCATCGACGAGCTCCACAACCTGGTCGGTGCCGGCGCCGCCGAGGGCGCGATCGACGCGGCCTCGATCCTGAAGCCGGCCCTGGCCCGCGGCGAGCTGCAGACGATCGGCGCCACCACCCTCGACGAGTACCGCAAGTACCTCGAGCGCGACTCGGCGCTGGAGCGTCGCTTCGCCCAGATCAAGGTCGACCAGCCCTCGCCCGAGGACACCGTGAAGATCCTCGAAGGGCTGCGCGAGCGCTACGAACAGCACCACCGGGTGACGATCCGCGACGACGCCCTCGAGGCCGCCGCCGAGCTCGCCGACCGCTACATCTCCGACCGCTTCCTGCCGGACAAGGCGATCGACCTGATCGACGAGGCCGGCTCGCGGATGCGCATCAAGTCGATGAGCACGCCGCCCGTGTATCGCGATCTCGAGGAGGAAATCGAGACGACGCGGCGCGAGAAGGAGGCCGCGATCGAGGCCCAGGAGTTCGAAAAGGCCGCCAACCTGCGCGACACCGAGCGCCAGCTGACCACCCGCAAGCGCCAGCTCGAAGACGAGTGGGCCGAGGGTGAGAACGGCGAACGGCCCGAGGTGGGCGAGGAGGAGATCGCCGACATCGTCTCGATGTGGACCGGCATCCCGGTCTTCAAGCTGACCGAGGCCGAGACCAAGAAACTGATCCGCATGGAGGAGGAACTCCACAAGCGGGTGATCGGCCAGGAGGTCGCGATCACCGCCGTCTCGAAAGCGATCCGGCGCTCCCGCGCCGGGATCAAGGACCCGAAGCGGCCGGCCGGCTCGTTCATCTTCCTCGGCCCCTCCGGGGTCGGCAAGACCGAGCTCGCCCGCACCCTCGCCGAGTTCCTCTTCGGCGACGAGGAGTCGATGGTCCGGATCGACATGTCCGAGTACATGGAGAAGCACGCGGTCAGCCGCCTGGTCGGCTCGCCCCCGGGCTACATCGGCTACGACGAGGGCGGCCAGCTGACCGAGGCCGTGCGGCGCAAGCCGTACAGCGTGCTCCTGCTCGACGAGATCGAGAAGGCGCACCCGGACGTCTTCAACATCCTCCTGCAGATCCTCGAGGACGGGCGCCTCACCGACGCCCAGGGCCGCACCGTGGACTTCCGCAACGCGATCGTGATCATGACCTCGAACATCGGCGCCGGCGAGATCGCCAAAAACACCTCGATCGGGTTCACCGTCGCCGACGAGACCGGCATGTCCTACGACGACATGAAGAACCGGATCATGAGCGACCTGAAAAAAGTCTTCCGGCCCGAGTTCCTCAACCGGATCGACGAGGTGATCGTCTTCCACAAGCTGGCCAAGGACGAGGTCAAGGAGATCATCGACCTGATGATCAACCGGGTCCGCGTCCAGGTCGCCGAGCACGAACTGCAGCTCGAGCTCACCGACGAGGCCAAGGACCTGCTGGTCGACAAAGGCTGGGACCCGTCGATGGGCGCCCGTCCGCTGCGCCGGGCGATCCAGCGCTACATCGAGGACCCGCTGGCCGACGAAGTCCTGCGCCAGGGCGAAATGACCCCGGGCTCGACGGTGATGGTCAGTCGCAACGAGGCAGGCGACGAGGAAGACAAACCGCTCGGCCTGGAGATCATCGCCCCGAAGAAGCCGAAGCGCAAAGCCGAGCCGGAGCGCGAGAAAGTCGGCGTCGGGGCGAAGAAGGACGACGGCGAGGGCGAGCCCGAGGGCGACGGGCCCGACGCCGCCGGCGACGTCAGCCAGAACTAGCCGGGGACAGCTGTGAGAGAGCCGGGTCGTACGGCGATCGGCACCTGGAGCGGAGGGCGCTTCCTCCGTTTCGGGGAGGCGATCGACGAGGAGCGCCTGGAAGCGCTGCTGCGGCCGGACGGCGGCATCGACACGCTGCTGACCGCCGATGCCTACGGGCAGGGTGAAGCGGATGAGGTGCTCGGGCGGGCGCTCGCGGGCATGCCGCGCGACGAGTACTGCCTGATCGGCGCCGTCGGCCACGACTTCTACGAGGGCGAGCGCGAGGGGCCGAAAGGGTTCCCTCGCTTCACCGACCCGCGCCTGCGGAAGTCCGACCAGTACGGGAGCTACCTGCGGATGGCGACCGAGAAGAGCCTCGAACGAACCGGCGCCGACTCCTTCGACCTGCTGTTGCTCCACAACCCCGACCGCATCGGCTACTCGAGCGAGGTCGTCTGGGACGCGATGGCGGCCCTGCGCGAGGAGGGCCTGGCGGCGCGAATCGGCGTCGCCCCAGGGCCGGCCAACGGCTTCACCCTCGACATCATCAGCTGCCTGGAGCGCTTCGGCGAGGCGATCGACTGGGCGATGATCATCCTCAACCCGCTCGAGCCCTGGCCCGGCGAGCTCTGCCTCGAGGCGGCGGCGAAAGAGGACGTCAAGGTGCTGACCCGCGTCGTCGACTACGGCGGCCTCTTCTGGGGCGACGTCCGGCCCGGGATGGAGATGGCCGAGCACGACCATCGCAAGTTCCGCCCCGCCGGCTGGATCGAGCAGGGCTTGGAGAAGCTCGACCGCCTGCGCCCGCTCGCCGAGCGCCACGACCTCACCCCGATGCAGCTGGCCTGCCAGTGGAACCTCGCCCACCCCGCGGTGGAGTCGGTTGCGCCCACCTTGATCCAGGAGATCGGCCCGGGCGCGCGCCCGATCGAGGACAAGCGAGCCGAGCTGGCCGCCCTCCCCGCCGAGCTGCGCCTCAACGACGACGAGGTAGCCGAGATCCGCGCGATCGGCGACAACGCCAACTGCATGGTCCTGAAGGGCGCCAGCCCCGAACACGAGGGCGAAGAGCGTCCCGACCGCTGGCCCCTGACCGACGACCTCGCCGCCGTGGGCACCCGCTGGGGCATCGACCCCCAGCGCGACCTCGTCGCGACTCACTGAGACGCCGCGGGCGCCGATAGCGTCGCGCCCGCGATGAGGCTCACCGATGCGAACAGGAAGTGGTGGACGCTTGCCGGCGCCTGTGCGGGGCTGTTCCTGCTGATGCTCGACTCGACGGTGGTGGCGCTGGCGCTGCCGGCGATTCGGCGTGACGTGGATGCGAGTGCGGAGGGGTTGCAGTGGGTGATGAACGGCTACCTGCTGACGATCGCGGTGCTGGTGGTGACCGCGGGGCGGCTGGGGGACATGTTCGGGCGCAAGCGGGTTTTCCTGGCGGGGATGGTGCTCTTCGCAGTCGGGTCGGTGGTCTCCGGGGCGTCTCAGGATCAGGACATGCTGATCCTCGGTCGGATACTTCAGGGGGCGGGCGCGGCGCCGATGCTCTCGCTCTCGCTGGCGCTGGTCTGCAATGTCCTCCCGGCTGCCGAACAGCCGCGGGCCCTCGGGATCTGGGCCGCGGTCTCGGCGGTGGCACTGGCAATCGGGCCGCTGGCCGGCGGCCTGCTGATCGAACTCGACTGGCGGGTGATCTTCTGGATGAACCTGCCGGTCTCGGTCATCGGGATCGCGATCACGCTGGCGGCGGCGCCGGAGTCGACCGACCCCGAGGCGGGCAACGGGATCGACTGGCTCGGCTTGGGGGCGCTTAGCCTTGGCCTCACCGCCGTCATCCTGGCGCTGGTTCAAGCCCAGGCTTGGAGTGGGGAAGCGGTGGCCGCCCTCGCGATCCTTGGCCTGCTCTCGCTGGCCGCCTTCTGGGCGATCGAGCACCGGGTCCGCGCCCCGATCGTCGAATTCGATCTCTTCCGCAACGGCCCCTACTTCGGCGCCAGCGCCGCCGCCTTCGCCCTCGTCGGCGCTTACTGGGCAGTGATGTTCTTCCAGCCGCAGTACCTGCAGGACGTCCGCGGACACTCACCGATCCTCAGCGGCCTGATGATCCTCCCGGTCACCGTCCCGATGATCTTCATCTCACCTTTCTCCGGCCGCCTGATCAAACAGTTCGGCGCCCGCCGCCTGATGACCACCGGCATGGCCTGCGGCCTCCTCGGCCTGCTCGTCCTCACCCGTCTCCAAGCCGACAGCTCCTACCTGCTCCTGCTGGTCGGCTACCTGCTCTTCGGCATCGCCCTTGGCCTCGTTTATGCGCCGATGTCGACCGCGGCAATGGCGGCGATGCCACCTGACAAAGCCGGCATCGCCTCCGGCGTCCTCGCGATGGACCGGGTCCTCGCCGGCGCCGTCGCCCTGGCTGCCACCGGCGCCGTCTTCCACGCTCTTCTCGACAGCCACTCATTCGCCGCCTCCGTCGCCGGCTCCACCTGGGTAGCCGTCGCCTTGACGGCCATAGGTACGGCGCTGACCTGGGCCTACGTCCGCGATCCGGGCATCTCGAGGCCTGAAGATCAGCACCATATGCACCACCGCCGCTTCCACCTCTAGGCACGGCAGCAGCAGCTACTTGACAAACGCTATTCCGACCTGTCCACTCGGAATGCACCAGACCGCATTCCAGAGCCGTTTCTGCCATCCTCATGTGGATGCCTTCTTTGCCTGGGGATGAGTTACAAGAGCTTTCAGAACGTCAAGATCCCCGGCTCCTCAGAGCACTCGATGTAGTCGCGCCCGGCGGCGCCCTTCGCGAGGGGATCGACAACATCGTCCACTCGCGGACCGGCGGCCTGCTGGTGGTCGGCGACCTCGATGACATCTCCCACCTGCTCTCGGGCGGGATCAAGCTCGACGTCGATTACACGCCGGCGATGCTCTACCAGGTGGCGAAGATGGACGGCGCCATCGTCCTCAACGGCGAGGCGACGAAAATCGCCTGGGCCAACGTCCAGCTGATGCCGGACCCGACGATTCTCTCCTCGGAGACCGGCACCCGCCACCGCACCGCCGAGCGCGTCTCCAAACAGACGACCGCGCTGGTGATCGCGATCTCACAGCGCCGCGACGTCGTCTCCCTCTACGTCGAGGGCACGAAGTACATCCTCCAGGACATCCCGGCCGTGCTCGCGAAAGCGAACCAGGGCCTCGCCACCCTCGAGAAGTACCGCCAGCGCCTCGATCAGGTCTCGGCGCGGCTGACGCAGCTCGAGTTCGACGGCGGCGTCGTCCTCCACGACGCGCTCTCGGTCCTGCAGCGGGCCGAGCTGGTGACGCGGATGGCGGTCGAGGTCGAGCGCTACATCGTCGAGCTCGGCACCGAGGGCCGGCTGATCGAGATGCAGCTGGAGGAGACCATGGTCGGCGTCGCCGCTGACAAGACCGCGTTGATCCGGGATTACTCGGTCGAGGATTCCGAGCAGAACCTGACCGCGGTCCTGCAGGCGCTCGGCCGGATGCCGCACCAGGACGTGCTCGACTTCGGTCGTCTCGCCGAGTTGCTCGGCTACGACCGCAAGGTCAACACCCTGGACTTCGCGGTCGGCCCGCGCGGCTACCGCGTGCTGGGCCGGGTCCCGCGCATCCCCAAGCTTGTCGTCCAGAAGATCACCCATGAGCTGGGCGGGCTGGAGGAGGTCCTTGCGGCCTCCGACGAAGAGCTCGCCGCCGTCGACGGAGTCGGGGCCCAGCGCTCCAAGGACATCCGCGAGGGCCTGCGGCGGCTCCAGGAGGTTGATCTGGTTGACCGGTACTTGCAGAGCTGACGGCACAGGGCCGTCGAAAACGAAAGGAGTCACCCCATTTCCGAGCTAGACGAGGCCACCGTGGAGGCAGTCTTCGAGGATGACGTGGAATACGTCTGCGACTTCGAAGTTGGCGACAAGGTTGTTTACCCGCATCACGGCGCGGGCCTGGTGATGACCAAAGAGACCCGCGAGCTGATGGGTGAGGAGCGCGAATACCTCACGATCAAGATCCTCCACAACGAGCTCACCGTGATGGTGCCATGTGAAAACGCCGGCAAAGCGGGCCTGCGACGCATCATCGACGAGGAGGAAATCAAGAAGGTCACAGGAGTCCTCACCGACGACGTGTCGGAGATGCCGAAGAACTGGAACCGGCGTTTCAAGTACAACCGCGAGAAGATCAAGACCGGCGACGTCTTCGAGCTGGCCGAGGTCGTCCGCAACCTCGCCATCCGCGAGATGGAAAAGGGCCTGTCCACGGGCGAGAAGCAGATGTACACCCGGGCGAAGAAGATCCTCGCCTCGGAGTTCATGTACGCGCTCGACAAAGACGAGGACGGCGCCGAGGAATACCTCGACAGCCTCCTCGAGGAGCGGTTCGCCGCCACTGCGACCGCCTAGCAGTACCGCAGTAACTGCCGTCATCGCGGCCGCCGGCTCCGGGGAGCGCCTCGGAGCCGGCGGCCCGAAGGCATTCGTCCCGGTCGCCGGGCGGCCGATGATCGAGTGGTCGATCGCGGCCTTCCGCGGCTGCGAGAGCGTGCGCTCGATCGTCGTCGCGGCGCCGCCCGGCCACGTCGGCGAGCTCGCCGGCCACGACCTCGGCGTCGTCGCCGGCGGCGCGACCCGGGCGCAGTCGGTTTCCAACGCGATCGCGGCGGTCGGCTCCGCCTACGTCGCCATCCACGACGCCGCCAGGCCGCTGCTGACGCCGGAGCTGGTCGAAGCGCTCGTCGCCGACCTCGACGCGGACGAGAAGGCTGCCGGTGTAATCGCCGCCGCCCCCGTCGACGACACGATCAAGCGTGCGGTCGAGGATTCCAGTGTGCAGTTGGGCGCCGATACGGGGGTCAATTGCACTCTCGCGATCGAGGCCACGGAGGATCGCTCGCGCCTGTGGCGGGCGCAGACGCCGCAGGTGTTCCGGACGCAGGCCCTGCGCGAGGCGCTGGCGGCCGTCGAGCGGCCGGAGGAGGCGACGGACGAGTCGATGCTGGTCGAGGCCGCGGGGGGGACGGTCCTGATCCACCCGGTTGCTGAGCGGAACCTGAAGGTGACGACGCCTCTGGACCTGAAAGTCGCGGAGCTACTGCTCGCCGAACGCGCCTAGTCCCGCATCAGCACGTAGACCATCAGCGCCGCGAAGCAGACCTGCGCCACGCCGAACGCGGTGCCGAGGTTTTTCGCCCCGAGTAGCAGGGCGATGACCGTGGCGGCCGCGAAGCCGAGCAGGAGGAGCGCGAGCTGACGGCTCATTCGGCGCGAAGTCTATGCTCGCCCCATGCTCACCGACTACCACCTGCACCTGCGCCCCGACGAGGAGGGGACGACATTCGAGCGCTACTTCACGGCCGAGAACGTCGAGCGCTACCTCGACGCCGCCGGGAGCGCCGGGATCGAGGAGCTCGGGGTCTCCGAGCACGTCTACCGCTTCCGCCAAGCGCTCGACCTCTGGCAGCACCCACTCTGGGTCGAGAACGCCGTCGACGACGTCGACGCCTACTGCGAGTTCGTTCGCGGCACGCCGCTGCGGCTCGGCATCGAGTGCGACTACATCCACGGCGCCGAGGAGCGGATCGAGGCGCTGCTGGGGGCCCGCGACTTCGACTACGTCGTCGGCTCGGTCCACTTCATCGGCGAGGGCGATGCGGCGATCGACCACAAAGGCTTCGACGTCTGGGAAGGCGACGGCGACCCCGACGAGATCTGGCGCCGCTACTTCGCGATGCTCGCCGACGCCGCCCGCTCCGGCCTCTTCGACATCCTTGCCCACCCCGACCTGGTCAAGGTCTGGGGCCGGGCGACGCCGCTGCCCGGCCGCGACCTGCGCGCCTACTACGAGCCGGCGGTGGAAGCGATCGCCGAGAGCGGGATCGCGGTCGAGATCTCGACCGCCGGGATCCGCAAGCCGGTCGGCGAGCTCTATCCCTCGCGCCAGTTCGCCGAGATGTGCGTCGAAGCCGGCGCCGCCTTCGCCCTCTCCTCTGACGCCCACCTGCCCGAGCAGATCGGCTTCGAATACGAGCGGGCGGTGCAGTTCATGGACGAGCTGGGGATAGGAGAGCTGTGCGTCTTCGAGCAGCGCCAACGGAGCCTCGCTCCCCTGGGCAGCCGGGTCCGCTGACCGTGGTCGGTCTCGGCTACGACAGCCACCGCTTCGCCGCCGGGCGGCCGCTGATCCTCGGCGGCGTGCGGATCGAGCATGACCAGGGCCTCGAAGGCCACTCCGACGCCGATGTCCTCACCCACGCGGTGATCGACGCCCTGCTCGGCGCCAATGGCGGCGGCGACATCGGCGAGATGTTCCCCGACGACGATCCGGCCTACGAGGACGCCGACTCGATCGACCTCCTGCGCACCGTCGTCGGCACGATCGCCGGGCCGATCGTCAACATCGACGCCACCCTGATCTGCGAGCAGCCGCGGCTCGGCCCTTACAAGGCGGAGATGGAGCGGACACTGGCCGACGCCACCTCGGCCCGGGTCAGCGTCAAGGCGACCAGCAACGAGGGCATGGGCTTCGTCGGCCGCGGCGAGGGGATCGCCTGCATCGCGGTGGCAAGCGTCGAATCCGAATAGTCTTCCCGCTGGGTATGGCGAACTCGCGTCTCAGTCCGGCAGCCGTCCGCGGCTCGATCTCCGACATGGCTTTCCAGGGGAAGGTCCTGCGCGAAGCCGGCATCGTCGAGCCGATGCGCCCCGACAAGGCGCTGAAGATCGGCAGCACCTTCATCCGCTGGGGAGCCTCGCCGGCGACCGGCGTCACCACCGCGGCGATCCACCACCCGCACGAGCTGGCGATCGTCGACGAACGCGGTGCCCTCAGCTGGCAGCGGCTGCACCTGCGCACCAACGCGCTCGCCCACTCGCTGGCGCAGATGGGGATCGGCCCCGGCGATGGCGTCGGGGTGATGTGCCGCAATCACCGCGGCTTCGTCGAGACCACGCTCGCCGCCGCCAAGCTCGGGGCCAGCGCGCTCTACCTCAACACGATGTTCGCCGGCCCGCAGCTGGTCGAGGTGATGAAGCGCGAGGGCCCGAAGGCACTCGTCTACGACGAGGAGTTCGGGGAGCTCCTGGCCGACGTCGACGCCTCGGTGCAGCGGATCGTCGGCTGGTGCGACGGCGAGGTCTCCGAGCCGACCCTCGAGAGCCTGATCGAGGCGGGCGACGAGTCAGACCACAAGCCGCCGCCGGAGAAGCCGAAATTCGTCATCCTCACCTCCGGCACCACCGGCACCCCGAAGGGCGCCCAACGCTCCAGCCCCGAAGGCCTGATGCCGATCGCCGCGCTGATCGACAAGATCCCGTTCCGGGCGCGGATGACGATGATGATCGCGGCGCCGCTCTTCCACTCCTGGGGCTTCTTCCACTTCGTGATGAGCCTGCCGACCGCTTCGACGATGGTCCTGCGGCGCCGGTTCGACCCCGAGGAGACGCTGAAGGCGATCGAGCAGAGCCGCGCCGACGTGCTGGCGGCGGTGCCGGTGATGATCCAGCGGATCCTCAGCCTGCCCGAGGAGACGCTGCAGCGCTACAGCCTGCCGAGCCTGAAGATCACCTCGCTCTCGGGATCGGCGTTGCCGGGCGAGCTGGCGATCGCCTGGATGGACCATTTCGGCGACAACGTCTACAACCTCTACGGCTCGACCGAGGTCGCCTACGCGACCGTGGCCACGCCCGAGGACCTGCGCGCCGCTCCCGGCACCGCCGGCAAGCCGCCGCGCGGGACCAAGATCCGCCTCTACGACGAGAACGGGGCGGAGGTGCCGCAGGGCGAGGTCGGCCGCATCTTCGTCGGCAACGAGATGGCCTTCGAGGGCTACACCGGCGGCGGCGGCAAGGAGGTGATCGACGGCCTCTACTCCAGCGGCGACGTCGGCCATATCGACGAGAACGGGCGCCTCTTCATCGACGGCCGCGACGACGAGATGATCGTCTCCGGCGGCGAGAATGTCTTCCCACGCGAGGTCGAGGACCTGCTCGCCGACCACCACGCGGTCGAGGAGGTGGCGGTGATCGGGGTCGAGGACGATGAGTTCGGCCAGCGGCTGAAGGCCTTCGTCGTCATCCGCTCGGGGGTGGAGGTCTCCCAGGGCGACCTGACCGCCCACGTGAAGGCGAACCTCGCCGGATACAAGACCCCGCGCGAGGTCGAGTTCCTCGACGAGCTGCCGCGCAACGCGACCGGCAAGGTCCTGAAGCGGGACCTGCACGCTCGCGAGTCGCAAACGTCTTCGTAGGCACCGGGGAGGGGTTCGCCGGACAACAGCGGGGAGGGTCCGGCGAACCCCTCCCCGGTGCCCAACCAAGCCGTTCGCAATATGCGGGCTCTCCGGTTGGGAGATTGGCTTCCCCTCCGACCTCGTCAGTAGGTTCCAGGGGATGAGCGAGCCGGTTAGGCAGCTGCAGCAGGTGGGCGAGGCGACGCGCGCGGTGCGCGGCGTTGCCGACCAGGCGCTCGAGTGGGTTCGGGTCAGCGAGGAGCGTGTTGCCGCGGCCGAGAAACGGGCCGATGAGGTCAAAGGGCAGGTGAAGGAGCGGGCGTTGCTGACGCTCCGCAAGGTCACCGCCGAGGCCCGCGAGAGGATCGCCGCCGAGCGCAGGGCGCGGACCGAGGCCGAGTCCCGGATCGCCGCCGCCGAGGTGGCTCGGGACCGGGCCGAGCACGGCTTCGAGGAGCTGCAGCAGCGCTCGCAGAGGGAGCGCGAAGAGATCGTCGCCAAAGCGAACCGGCTGCGGGGTGAAGCCGAGCAGGACGCCGCCCGGGCCAAGGCCAAAGCCGAGAGCGCGACTACCGAGGCGCAGCAGGAGGCCGAGAGCGCGATCGCCGCGGCGCAGAAGGCGGCTGAGGAAGACTTCAAGGCCAAGGTTGAGGAGGCCCGGCAGCAGATCCAGGCCGAGGCCGACAAACGTATCGCCGCCGCCGAGCAGCGCGCCGCCGACGCCGAGCGCGAGGCCGAGCAGTCCCACGAGGCGGCGGTGCGGCTGGAGACCGAGATCGAGCGGCGGGTGATGGAGGGGACCGAGGACGTGCGACGCGAAGCCGAGGAAAGCGTCAAGCGCCTGCTCGAGAAAGTCGAGCGCGAGGCCGAGGACGCCGCCCGCAAACGGGCCGAGGACCAGCTGCGGATGGAGTCCGACCGGATCCGCGTCCAGGCGCAGAAGCGCGAGGAGCGGGTGCGGGAGGCGACCGAGGACGAGATCAAGGCCAGCGTCAGCAAAGCGCGACGCGAGGCTGAAGCGGCCGCCGAGGAGACGGCGCCCTCTTGGCTGCGCAACGAGTCCAAAGCATCAACCGCCGGCTACCGGACTTTTTGATCTAACCTCGCCTGCGCAATGCGCGAGGTGAGGATCAGGGACACGTTGACGGGCGAGCTGCGCTCGCTCGAGAGAGACGGCGACGTCGGTATCTATGCCTGCGGCCCGACGGTCTACAGCCGCATCCACATCGGCAACGCCCGTCCCTTCGTCGTCTTCAGCCTCTTCGCCCGCTTCCTGCGCAGCGAGGGCTATCGGCCGAAGCTGGTCGTCAACGTCACCGACATCAACGACAAGATCTACGTCGCCGCCCGTGCGGCGGGTAAGGGCTCGACCGAGTTCGCGGAAGAGATGCGGGATCTGTACTTCGAGGACACCGACCGGCTCGGGCTCGGCCGACCCGATGCCGAGCCGCTGGCGACCGAGACCGTGGGGGGGATCGTCTCCCTGATCGCCGAGCTGGTCGAGTCCGGCCACGCCTACGAGTCCGGCGGCGACGTCTACTTCCGGGTCCACAGCTTCGGCCCCTACGGCAAGCTCTCCAACCGCCGCCCCGAGGACATGGACCAGGGCGAGGACGCCGGCAGCGCCTCGCTCAAGGAGGAGCGCCTCGACTTCGCCCTCTGGAAGGCCCACAAGCCCGACGAGGACACCAGCTGGGAATCCCCCTGGGGCCCCGGCCGTCCCGCCTGGCACATCGAGTGCTCGGTGATGGCCGAGCAGGAGCTGGGGGCCAGCTTCGCGATCCACGGTGGCGGCTCCGACCTAGTCTTCCCCCACCACGAGAACGAGATCGCCCAGTCCGAGTCAGCCGGCCGGCCCTTCGCCAAAGTCTGGATGCACAACGGGATGATCGAGACCAGCGACGCCAAGATGTCCAAATCCGAGGGCAACATCTTCCAGCTCTCGGAGGCGCTCGATCGCTACGGGCGCGAGGCGGTCGTCGCCTACTTGATCTCCGGGCATTACCGGCAGCCGCTGGCGTTCGGGTCGGAGCAGATGGATGAAGCGGTTGCCAGAGTCGAGCGCATCAGGAACTTCTTCAGGGACAACCCGCTGGGAGCCCCGGGGGAGGGGCCCCCAGGCAAAAGCTGGGGAGTGTCTGGGGGCCCCTCCCCCGGGTCTCTCGCCGGGGCGCCGGGGCGGCTCGCGGCGTTTCGTGATGCGCTTGCCGATGACTTCAATACGCCTCGGGCGCTCGCTGAGGCCTTTGAGCTGGTGGGGGAAGCCAACCGTGGTGAGGTTGATGGGGGAGAGGCGGCCCAAGCCATCGCGGAGATGCTCGAGATCATCGGTCTCGGCTCCCTCACGGAAGAGCGGCACGTCAGCCGGACGGTGAGCGACACCCTCTCCGTCCAAGACTCGGTGACCATCGCCGTGCGTGCGTCTGAAGAGAGGGCTAAAGGTCTTTCGGAAAAACGGGAGCAAGCTCGGGTGGCCAAGGATTTCGAGCGTGCAGATGCTTTGCGAGATGAATTGAGCGAATTGGGCTGGGAAGTTCGGGACTCCGCTGATGGCCCGCGCTTGATCCCGAAGGCCTGATGGCGAACCAGATCATCTACGGGCGTCGGCCGGTTGCCGAGGCGGAGCGGGGGAGACGGCGGGTGCACCGGGTTTGGAAAGCGCCAGATACCTCGGCTGAGGAGCTGGAGCGGCTTTGTGGGTCGCCCGACCACCAGGGGGTCGTGGCCGAGGTGGATCCTTATCCATATGGGGATGCGCGGGGGATGCTGCGGGAGGGCGCGCTGCTGGTTGCTCTCGATCAGGTCCAGGACCCGCGCAACTTTGGTGCGGTCTGCCGTTCGGCCGAGTTCGCCGGCGCTGCTGGGGTCGTGATCCCGGAGCGCCGCGCCGCCGCGGTCACCCCGGCCACCTGCAAGGCCTCTGCCGGCGCGGTCGAGCACGTCGAAGTCGCCCACGTCCGCAACCTCTCCGACTGGCTGGCCGAGGCGAAGGAGGCGGGGTTCTGGATCTGGGGTGCGGATGCTGAGGCCGAGCAGACGCCCTGGGCCACCGACCTCACGGGCTCGACGGTGCTCGTGCTGGGTGGGGAGGGGAAAGGGCTGCGCCCTCGAGTCGCCGACAGCTGCGACGGGCTCATCGCCCTGCCCCAGCTCGGGAAGGTCGATTCGCTCAACGTCTCGGCCGCCGCTACGGCTCTGCTTTTCGAGGCCCTTCGCCAGCGCTCCTAGGCCTTCTTCTGCAACCCGATTTGCAAATTCGCAAATTGGGGGTTGACAGAACACCGCAAACCGGTAAGAGTGCGCCTTGTAAATAAGGGTGAACCTCAACTTGAGGCTCACTTCGTAGAGGCGCCTGCCAGGGGAGGTAAGCGGCGCCACGACCCTTCAACAAGGAGAAGGATCTGTGGCTCTATCTACGCCCACGCAGGAAACGCCGCTGCCGGTTGCGCAGGGCACTCCTCGTTTCGCCAGCTCTAACCCTCAAGCTGAGCTTGATGACCACTATCTAGTCGCCCTGGCCAAGGACGGCCGGACCGACGCCTACGACATGATCGTCAAGCGGTACCGCGGCTTCGTCCGCCTCAAGGCCTCGTCCTACTTCCTCCTCGGGGGAGAGTCCGACGACCTGATCCAGGAGGGCCTGCTCGGCCTCTACAAGGCGATCCGCGATTACCGCACCGACCGCGAGTCGAGCTTCCGCAACTTCGCCGAGCTCTGCATCACCCGCCAGATCATCACCGCGGTCAAGACCGCGACCCGCAACAAGCACACGCCGCTGAACCAGTACGTCTCCTTCAGCCAGACGCCGACCGCCGCCGGCGACTCGGAAACGACGCTGGACGAGATCCTGCCGGGGCCGAGCGTGCACGACCCGGTCAACCAGGTGATCGCCTCCGAAGAGCTGGAGAGCCTCGTCTCCTGCCTCTCGGGCGTCTCCGGGGTGCTCTCCGACCTCGAGAGCCGGGTGCTCTCGCTCTACCTCGACGGCCACTCCTACGAGCTGATCGCCGAGCGCCTCGAGTGCGACACCAAGACCGTTGACAACGCCCTGCAGCGGGTGAAGCGCAAGGTCGGCACCCACCTCGCCAGCCGCGAGGTTTCGCTCTAGGCGCTGCGCGGCAGGTCAGACAGCACGTACTGGAGAAGTTCCTGCCCGTGGTCCGAGGCGACGCTTATGTCGTCGGCCTTGACTCGGACCCGGTGCAGGGACTGCATTCGCAGGACGTCGCCGTCGCAGTGGCGGTTGGGGAAGATCCCCGAGTAGGAAACCCCGAGGCGCTCCAGGTGGTCGGCGACCAGCGCCGTCGCCGGCCTCTCCAGCGGCAGGTCGATGTAAATCGCGTCGAGGTTGACGTGATGGAAGAGGTGGCGGCGCTCGGCGCCGATCGCCTGCTCGAGGTCGGCACCTGGGGTGCGAACGGTGATCCGTGCCAGGTTGTGGTCGGCGTCGATCTCGACGTGTAGCTCTGAGCGCTCCTCCAGCTCGCACTCGGGCGGCGGCTCGGCCAGCTCCCCGCGCAGCTCGCAGAGCGCCAGCGTCTGAGCGACGATCTCCCGGTGCCGCCCGGGCGCGTAGACCGGGCGCTCGTGCCCGTCGTTCAGCTTCGTGTAGAAGAGCGCCGCCGACTGGCGCCCGCGCCGGCCCTCGGCGGCGTCGTTACTGACGGTCGCCGGGATCCAGCCGAGCAGGAAGCCGGTCTCGTGCGCCCCGAGGTCGATGTTCGCCTTCTGGCTGTAGGGGTGGGCGGCGGTCGCCTCGCTGTACATCCCGGCCAATCCGCGCTCGCGCGCCCAGTCCATCAGCCACTTCTTCGTCCGGGTGAAGAGGTGCTGGCCGCGGGCTGCAGGAAGCGTCACCGCCTGGCCCGAATGGGCGACCGCATCGCCCGCGGCCGCTAAGCTCATTCCCATGTGGCAAAGCAGCTCACCTGCAGCGCTTTCGGCGATGCAGGAGACATAGGTCCCGCCAGCGATACGGCGTCCAACCTCCTCCGGGTCGTACACCCACCGCACGTCATAACTTTGACCATAAGCGGCCTCGATCGCCCCGGTCAGCACGGTACCCTCGTCCGACCCCAAGAATCTGAACGTCACGTCCATTACGGACATCATCGCCACCACGCCCGCCTAGCTCAACCTGGGAGAGCACCTCATTTGTAATGAGGAGGTTGCCGGTTCGATTCCGGCGGCGGGCTTCTTCGTCACCGCAACTTTGCCTTTAGCGAGCGTTTAGCCAGCCAAAGCAGCAACCGCTGCAGGCAGGGCAATCGACCAAGGAGGCAGGACAATGCGGCATCAGGGGGATGGAAGTTCAGAGCGAGGGCCGGCGCGCCGGTTGACGATGGTGATCGCGGCTGTCGCCGTCATCTGCATGGCGTTCGCGGGGAGCGCCCAGGCAGCCATCATCAGCATCGGCAGCGTGCTGCCGGAAAAATTCGAATCGGTCGAATTCGGTCGGCCGCAGACCTTCTTCAACACCGCTCTGCCGGAGCCCGGTGCGACCCTGACTTCGCCCGTCAACGGTGCGATCGTCGAATGGCGCGTCCAGGGCGCGGTCGGGGGGCCGTTCTACCTGCGAGTCCTTCACCCGAACGGCAAAGGTGCCTACGAAGCGGCCGGCACCAGCTCGGGCGTGACCCCAGGCGGTCCGGGCCTCGAGTCCTTCTCCACCAACCTGAGGATCAAGGCCGGCGACTCGATCGGCATCGACCCCACCAACGGGACCGACAAAATCGGCGTGACCGAGGTCTCCGGTGCGAGCTACCAGACGATCTTCCCGCGCCCGCTCGAAGGCTCGATCGTGCCGCCCGCGGAGACGTTCAGCGGCAAGGAGGTCGAGCTCAGCGCGCTGATCCAGCCGGAGCCGGAAGTCACCCTGGTCTCGCCGCCCTTCGGGCCCGTGACCGGCGGCACCGTCGTCACGATCACCGGCAAGAACTTCAGCAAGGCCAGTGAAGTGAAGTTCGGCAGCATTCCGGCGGCGGCGTTCACCGTCGACTCCGACACCGAAATCACCGCGACCGCGCCGGCGATGCTGCGGCCCGGCAAGGCCGACGTGGCGGTGACCACCTTCGCCGGCACCAACCCGAACACGCAGTACGACGACTACGTCTACACCGCGTGCGTGGTGCCGAAAGTCAAGAACCGCACCCTGAAGGTGGCGAAGTCGATGCTGCGCCGCGCCGGCTGCAAGCTCGGCCACGTGAAGAAGGTCAACGCCCCGAAGCCGAAAAAAGTCGGCAAGGTGCTGAAGCAGGCCCCGAACCCGGGCAAGGTTCTCGCCCCGGGAGCCCGCGTCCGCATCCAGCTGGGCGTCGAGCCCAAAGCCGGTAAGTAGCTCCAGCTACTGACTAGGAGTTCGAACCGCCGCCGAGGAGCTTGGCCTTCTCGGCGGTGAACTCCGCTTCGGTGAGGATGCCTTTGTCGCGCAGATCGCCGAGCTTTTCCAGTCGCTGCAGGCGGGCGTCCTCGGCGTCTACCGGCATCGTCGCCGTCGGTGCCTCGGACCCGCTCGGTGGCGTCTGCTGCTCCTCGCCGCCTGGACGCCGCGCCTCCGGCAGCTTCAGCTTCGAGGCCTGGTCGCTCACCCGCTCGGAGATGTTCGCGTCTTTGACCGCGCTGACGACTTTGTCCCGGGTGTGGCCGAAGACGTCGCCGTAGGTCGCGCCGGGAAATTCCTCTTCGGTCTGCCGGCGCAGCTCGTGGATGCCGAAGGCGGCCATGCCGGCGATGATCAGCGTCGTCAGGAAGGTGCGCAGGCCCTGTGAGGGCCCGGTGAGGAAGTAGAGGCAGACGATGACCGCCAGGCCGGTGTAGACGTAGGCGGTGTGCAGGTGAAGGGTGGGGGCGAGGTAGCGGCGGCTGGTGCGCGCGGTCGGGGTCGGCGAGGCGAGCCAGCCGGCGGCAACGAAGAGGGCGCCGACCACGATCACCGTCGTCGCGATGCTGACCATCAGCGAGGTGCCGATCGACCAGGCCGCTTCGGCCGCCGGCTTCACGTTCTCGGTCAGCACCAGGTTGTCGACGACGATGCCGCCGGCGATGTGCCGGGCGACTATCACCGCGAACCCGGCCGCGATCAGGCCGGCACCGCTGAGCAGCACCGTCACCCAGCGCCCGTCGCGGGAGAGATAGATGGCGGCGCCGAAGGCGGCAAAGGTGAGGATCGAGAGCACCAGCGCCAGGCCTTTGATCGCCACGGCGATGTTCTGCGCCGTCTTCAGCTGGTCTGACTTGAGGATCTGGATCTGGGCGGCGTCGGGCGGCAGCTTTTCGGCCAGGTCTTCGCCGATCCCGACCTGGTCGGCGAGGTTGGTCAGCAGGCTGCCGAGGTTGAGGCGGACGTTGCCTTCTTCGGTTTCAACCGCTTCTTTCTTGTTTTCCAGGACCGCCAGCAGTTGTTCGTGGGTGGTCCGGTTCGCCTCTTCCCAGAGGTCCTGGGCGGTCGAGGTTTCCAGGGCCTTTTCGGCGCCCTGCCCGGCGACCTGGCGCAGGCCACCCGCCGCGGGGCCGGCGAGTTCGCTGACGTCGCCGGGGAGGATGTCTTCCAGTTCCTTGCGGACGTTGACGTTTTCGTAGAGCTGTTCGACCAGGTAGTCACTCAGCGCCGTGCGGATCGTCTGGTTGTGCAGAAGCCGGCCGCTGGTGTTAACCCAGTCGTCGGTGTTCAGCGCCTGTCGCTCGGTCCAAATCGCGAAGACGCTGAGGAAGGCGAGGACCGAGCCGAGAATGACGAGTGCTCTGACAGTACGTCGCCGTCCGCGGCTCATTGGTGGATGGTATACGTGAGCTATGAAGCTAGAGGGCATTCACCACATCACCGCGATCACCGAGAACGCCCAGAGCAACATCGACTTCTACGTCGGCGCCCTGGGGCTGCGGCTGGTCAAGAAAACCGTCAACCAGGACAACCCGACCGTCTACCACCTCTTCTTTGCCGATGAGGGCGGGGATCCCGGCTCCGATCTGACCTTCTTCGAGTACCCGGGCGCGGCGCCCGGCCGGGCCGGCGCGGGCATGGTCCACCGGATCGTCTGGCGGGTGAGTTCCGGCACTGCCCTCGACTTCTGGGAGGAGCGGCTGGAGGCGAACGGGACCGAGTCGCGGCGCGAGGGGGAGGGCCTGGTCTTCTCCGACCCCGAGGGGCTCGATCATGAGCTGCTTGTCGTCGAGGTGCCGGACGCGCCGCTGATCGCCGACCATCCGGAGATCCCCTCCGAGCTGGCGCTGCAGGGCTTCCATGCGGTGCGCGCCTATGCGGCTGCGCCGGATGCGAGCAGCGGCCTGCTCGAGGCGCTCGCGTTCGAGCAGGTCGACGGCGCCTGGGAAGCGCGCGGCGAGAAGCGCGGCGGCCGCTACCTCTACGACGAGCCGCCGGCCGAGCGTGGGATTCAGGGCGCCGGCAGCATCCACCACGTCGCTTGGGCCTCGCCCCCGGAGCAGCTGCTCGACTGGCGCGAGAAGGCGCTGGCGGGCGGGGCGCAACCGACCCCGGAAATCGACCGCTTCTACTTCCGCTCGGTCTACTTCCGCGAGCCCAGCGGCGTCCTCTTCGAGATCGCCACGCTCGGGCCGGGCTTCACCGTCGACGAGCCGCTCGAGCACCTCGGCGAGAAGCTCTCGCTGCCGCCGGACTTCGAGCACCTGCGCGACGAGGTCGAACCGCGCCTGCGCCCGGTCGAGAACCCGCGCGTCTCATCCCAAGGTTGATCGCCGACTTCACCTGGCGGGATGCCGGGCGGACGGTCGTCTTCCGGCGGGACGGGGTTGCGCAGGCGGTCGAGGTTCTGCGGGAGCAGGGGGTCGAGGAGTTCGAGCTGCTGAGCACGGCGCGGGGGTTGGCAGGGGCCGGTGCTCTCGCCGAGGCGGCGCGTGGGGTACACGAGGTGGCGAGCGGGCAGGTACCGACCGCCGCCGCAGCGCTCCTGGGCGCGCTCTCACCCCCTCACCAAGGAAGTAAGGGATTGAGAGCGCGTCCCCTTGTCGCGCTGGGCGGCGGTCGGGTGGTGGACGTGACGAAGGCGGTGGCCTCGATAGGTGGGCAGCAGGTCATAGCGATCCCGACGACGATGTCGGGGGCGGAGATGACGGGATCGCATCGACTGCCCGAGGGGGCCGAGGATCGGGCGCGGGGGAGGGTACGGCCGTCGTTGGTGATCGCCGATCCCGAGGCGATGACGAGCCAGCCGGAGGAGCAGTTGCGGGCGAGCTCGATGAACGCGTTGGCGCACGGGGCGGACACGCTGTACCTGCCGCTCTCGAATCCGGTCTCGGAGATGACCGCGCTGCGAGGGGTTGAGCTGATCGCGGAGGCGCTGGACGAAGCGCGGGAGGCGCGGGACCGGGCGGCGCTGGCGCTGGGTTCGGTCCTATGCGGCTACGCGATCGACTCAGCCGGCATGGGCCTCCACCACCTCGCCTGCCAGACCCTGGTGCGGCTGTGCGGCACGCCCCACGCGGAGACCAACGCCGCCGTGCTGCCGCACTCCGTGGCGCTGTTGGCAGGGCGGGCGCCGGAGGCGTACGAGCGGTTAGCGGTAGCCCTGGGGACCGAGCGGGCCGGGCTGGCGGGACGAATCGAAAGCCTCGGGCGCCCCCCGAAGCTCAGTGAGGTCGGCGGCGACGCCTCGAAGCTCGACGAGGCGATCGAAGCGATGCTGCAGCGCCCTGAGCTTCAGGGTGTCCCGCGCCCGCCGGATGCGGCCGAGCTTCGGGGACTGGTCGAAGCGACTTGGTAGGGCGCGGAGCGTCTCGGGCCGGAGGCCGCACCCACCTCTGCTTCGGCAGGTAGAGGTGGATGCGGCCCCGGTGAATGGCTTCTTTTTTTTCTATCTATCTATCTATCTATCTATCTCTGCAGCATCCGTCGTAGATCAGAGGCGACCTCCTCGGGTTCGACGTCCAGTTGGTTCCAGGTGATGTGGACGACGGAAAAGCCGGCGGCATGAAGAGCGCGGTCTCTCGCGCGGTCGTCCTGGAAGGCCGAGCGGCTGGAGTGACCCTTCCAGCCGTCCAGCTCGACGATTAGGCGCAGGTGGGGCCAGTGGCAGTCGGCTCGGTAACGCTTGGAGCCGAGGAGGATCCAGTCGTTGAAGCGGGGTAGGGGCAGGTGGTGCCGGCGGAGGAAGGGGGCGAATCGTTCCTCGAGCCTGGAGCGCTTGCGCCCTGGAGGCTCTTCTTCCAGGCGGTCGAGGGCGAATCGAAGGCTTCGGGAACCCCGTTTCCCCGAATAGCGCTCCAGGAGATCCGGAAGGGAGAGCCGGTCCCAGCGGTTCAGGTATTCCGCCTCCTTGATCATCGCCACCACGTCATCAACCGAGACCGTGGCCGCGAGGTCGAAGATCGTCCGGTGTACCGAGGTGGCCGGGATCCCATCCTCCGCCGCCCGCTCGTCCTCCGGGACAGCCGAGAAGTGCCTGCGGATCCGCTTCGTCGAAGTGCTCTTGTGCGGAGCGGTCACGTGGACCGCCCCACCCGAGTAGCCGCGGATGCCCCAGAGGGCCGCGGCAGTGTGGTGGCTGAGGAGCGCTTCGGGTCCTGAGGCGAGAACCGCTGCCATCCACCATCCCTGGCGAGAAAGCAACTGCCGTGGGGCGAGAGAGTAGACGCCGGCGTGGATGGGATGGAGACGCCCGCTTGCAAGCCGGTGCTGGATCGCATCCTTCCCGAGGCCGAGATCGAGCAACTGCCACCGTGCCACGGTCCCATGTTGCCGTCGCGCCAGCGCCCCAATCGCCTGGTCCCACCCTGGCTCCCGAAGCTCCTCTCGGCGAGACCGTGAAAATGCGCCTATACGACGATCTTTCACGGACTCGCGGGCCATGCCCGAAGCGTGCCGGGGGAAAGCGCACGTATGGCGCGCATGGTTCGAAATTTCTGAAACGAGAGTGCGCCGTAACTCGAAACGCTCGGGCGTGTAGCGCTACGCGTGACCCGGGAACCCCTGAGCGCGGAGCGGTTGGCTTCCTACCACGCCTATACGCGCAGGCACAGCGTCAACTGGCCGCTGTACTGCGTCGCTCGGGCGTTCTTGTTGCCGTTCTTCCTGGTCTATTTCCGGCTTTCGCGGCTGGGGCGGGAGCATGGGAAGGCGAAGGGCGGGGTGATCGTGGCGGCTAACCACCGCAGCTTCCTGGACCCCTTCGTGGTCGGGGCCTGCCTGCCCTGGCGGCGGCCGATGAGCTACATGGCCAAGGTCGAGCTGTTCGAGAAGCGCTGGCAGGGATGGGTGCTCTCCCGCCTCGGCGCCTTCCCGGTGCGGCGCGGCGAGTCCGACGAGGAGGCGATGCTGACCGCGCGGATGATCGCCGAACGCGGCGGCGCCGTCTGCATCTTCCCCGAGGGGACCCGGATCCGGCGCGGGACGCTAGCCAACCCGAAGCGTGGGGTCGGTCGCCTCGCCCTGCAGACCGGGGCGGTCGTGATCCCGACCGCCGTCCTCGGGACCGAACACGTCCGCCGCGGCTGGCGCATCCGGCCGCGCAAGTGCAAGGTGCGCCTCGGGCCGCCGATGACCTTCCCCCGCGCCGAGGAGCCCTCGCCGGCCCTGGCGGAAACGGTGACCGCCCGGATCTGGCCCAACGTGCTGCTGCAGTGGGAAGACCTCGGTGGCCTGCCGCCGATGCGCCGCGCCGCAGTGATCGGCGCCGGCAGCTGGGGGACGGCGGTGGCGGTCCTGCTCGCCCGCGGCGGGCTCGAGGTCCAGCTCGGGGCGCGGACGCCGGAGCGGGCGGAGGAGATGCTCGCCGACGGCGAGAACAAGCGCTACCTGCCGGGGGTGCCGCTGCCGGAGGCGATCGACGTCCGGCCCGCCTCCTCGATCGAGCTCGCAGGCCTCGACCTGATCTGCCTCGCGATCCCCTCGGCCCAGCTGCCGCAGGCTGTGGGCGCGATCGCCGACCGGGTCAGCTCCCGCAGCGCCGTGCTGATGCTGACCAAGGGCCTGATCGCCCCCCAGGGGGCCCTTCCCTCCGATTACGTCGGCGAGCGGGTGCGGGCGCGCGGGATCGCCTGCCTCGGCGGCCCCGCGCACGCCCGCGAGGCGGTCTCCGGCTCGGCCGCCCTCGTCCTCGGCTCCGCCGACGAGGAGCTGCGGGCCCAGGTCGGCGAGGTCTTCCACCGGGCCGGCCTCGTCTGCGAGCGCTCGCACGACGTCACCGGGGTCGAGATGGCCGGGGCGGCAAAGAACGCCGCCGCCCTCGCCGCCGCGGCCGCCGAGCCACATGGGCTGAACGCGGCCGGGATCGCGGTCGCGGCGATCTGGCGCGAGTGCATCGATTACGCCCTGCGCCAGGGCGCCGAGCTCGAGACGTTCGTCGGCCTTGCCGGCGTCGGTGACTTAACCGCGACGATGATGGCCCCGACCGGTCGCAACCGCCGCGCCGGCGAGCTGCTCGGCACCGGCACGCCGGCAAAGGAGATTCCCAGCAAGATCGGCCAGGCCTCGGAGGGACTCGACACGGCGCCACTCCTGGCCGAGGCGGTCGCCGCGGGCGGTGTCGAGGCCGCGGCCCTCTCCGGGCTGGCGGCGCTGATCCGCGGCGAGTGCGACTCGGAGGAATGGATCGCGACCCTGCGGGCGGTCGAGCGCGAGAAACGGGCCGCGTGATGAGCGCGGCGAGCAGCGGAGCTTCTCGCGCGGGTCGCCGATCCTTCGTAGGCTTGGCCGGTGAGCGGCCCCGAGCAGAACGTCGAGCCGGCCGAGCTGGCTCCGGCGGCCAAGGCCGAGCTCGATCGCGCCTTCGAGGACTTCTACCGCGAGCATCTGCGCGACGTCTACTCCTACGCCTACTACCGGGTGGGGAACCATCACGACGCCGAGGACCTGACCGAGCAGGCCTTTCTGCAGGCCTACCGCCACTTCGATCGGGCGCGCCGCGAGTCAGACGGGCGGCCGCTGCGGCCCTGGGTGATCCGGATCGCCCACAACCTCGCCTCGAACTACTACCGGGACCGCTCACGCCGGCCCCAGACCCCGCTGGAGAACGCCGACCCGATCGCCGCCCGCCACGACACCGAGGCGATCGCCGAGGGGCGCGAGGAGCTGCGGCAGGTGATGGCGCACCTCGAGCACCTCTCGGACGACCGCCGCGAGGCGCTGATCATGCGCTTCGCCCTCGGCATGGACAACCGCGAGATCGCCCGGGCGCTGGGCCGCACCGACGGCGCCACCAAGGTGCTGATCCATCGCGCGATCAAGCAGCTGCAAGAGGAGATGGAAGATGAAGGACGCGAGTGAGACTCTGAGCGGCTCGACCTGGGACGTCGAGGCCCTGCTAACCGACGCGCTGCGGCCGATCGAGCCGCCGGAGCGCCTCTCGGCCCGCCTCGAAGACACGCTTTCGGCGATTACCGAGGCCGCCGCCGCGGAGCTCTCCGACTGGGCCGAAGAGCTCTCCGAGGAAGAGCTGCGGGCGCTGCGCGACCCGCGCAACTGGGTCCGGCCGGTGGTCGCAGTCGGCGCTGGCAGCGTCGCGACGGGCGCGCTGGTCCTGCTCGAGATGCGCCGCCGCAGCCGCCAGAGCAGCGAGAGCGGCCTACGCGCGCTGACGAGCAGTCTTCGCTCGCGCCTCTGAGCGACGCCGAGGCGTCCCGCTCGGAGTTCCTGCTGCGGCTGCGAGGCCGAGCACGCCGATGGCGAGGTGGGCCCACTCGGTGCCCGGGCCGAAGATCCCGATCAGGGTGTAGAGGAGGCCGACGAGCAGGGCGTACTGGCGCGAGGCGACCCCGGCTATCAGGATGCCGATCGCGCCAGTCATCACATAGAAGAGGTTGAACCAGGCGTTGACGTCGATCGCCCCCAGCGCCGGCTGGAGGTCGTCAAGCGAGGCGAACGAGGCGTCGTAGAAGAAGCCGGCGATGCCGAGGACGACGAGCAGGGCGCCGGCGACCGAGGCGTAGAGGCGGGCGGGGCTGGCGGGCTCCATCGGCGCGATTGTAGGCTCCGCAGTCCGATGGGCGCCACCGAGACCGAGACCTGTTACCGCCACCCCGACCGCGAGACGCGGGTCTCCTGCTCCTCCTGCGGGCGGCCGATCTGCCCCGAGTGCATGACCCCGACCCCGGTCGGGATGCGCTGCCCGGAGTGCGCCAGCCAGCGCACGCGGGTGGTGCGCAACCCGACGGGGACGCCGGGTCAAGCCAGTGCCTTCCCTGCGACCGTCGCCCTGATCGCGATCAACGTGATCGTCTACCTGATCGAGATCGCCGGAGGCGGCGGCGGGCTCGCCAACCCGAGCGGCAAGATGATCGAAGAATTCGGCCTCTACGGGCCGTTTGTCGCGGAAGGGGAGTGGTTCCGCCTCGTCACCAGCGGCTTCCTCCACGCCAGCCTCTTCCACATCGGCTTCAACATGCTCCTGCTCTTCTTCCTCGGGCGGCTGCTGGAGCCGGCGCTCGGCACCCCGCGCTTCTTGACCCTTTACTTCGCGTCCCTGCTGGCGGGGTCGCTGGGCGCGCTGATCCTCGAGCCGAACTCACTCGGCATCGGCGCCTCGGGAGCGATCTTCGGCCTCGCCGGGGCCACCTTCATCATCGCCCGAGGCCGCGGGATGGATGCTCTTGCCGGCCAGGTCGGCTTCCTCATCGTCATCAACCTGGTCTTCAGTTTCACCGCACGGAACATCAGCATCGGCGCCCACATCGGCGGACTGATCGGCGGCATCATTTGCGCCCTCTTCATCGTCGCCGGCGAGAAAGGGATGCTCGGCCCCAACCGCCGCGCTCTCGAGATCGCGGCGATGGTCGCGGTCGGGGCGCTCGCGGTCCTCGGCTCTCTCGCGGTCGCCTAGCTAAGCGTCTGCGGCCGGTCGCGTCACCGGCGCCCGCAGGGCGGTGAACCCGACCGTCCCGGGCGGGTCGACGAGGTCGGGATGGAGGAGGTGGCCGAGCAGCTCGACGCCGTCGACCAGGCGCGGGGCGGGATCGGAGAAGAGGGTCCCGTCGACGGCGTAAAGGCGCATCGCGCCGAGGGCGGCGATCCGCTCCCAGTGCTCCATCGCCTGCGCCCGCGCGTCCTCGAGCGGCACTTCCGGCATCACCACGACCACGTCAGGGCGCAGGCTTTCGAGCTCGCCCCAGCTGACCTCTGGCGGGTTCAGCCCAGGATCGCCGGCGACGTCGAGGCCACCGGCGATCGAGATCATCTCCGGGATCCAGAAGCCGCCGACCCGGACTGGGTTGAGTCGCTGCAGCGCGATCACCCGGGGCGAGCCGGTCCCGGAGACCGCCGCTCGCACGGTCGCCAGCCGCCCCTCGAGCTCGCCCCGCAGCTCGTGCGCGTGCTCTTCCATGCCGGTCGCCTCGCCCAGGTGAACGACCTCTTCGAGAACCTCGCTGAGCGTTGCAACTCGCATCGTCAACTCAATATCCCACCCCCGGCCGCTTAGTTGCGGCGGATCCGGTGGACGTATAGCTATATTCAACAAGCTGCATGGCCGAGGACGTCCCAGCCCGAAGTACCGGGCCGCATAGCCGATGAGCGTCCTGCTGCTCGTCCTTCTTGCGCTGTTGATCGCAATCAACGGCTTCTTCGTCGCGGCCGAGTTCGCCCTCGTGCGCAGCCGTCGCGGCAAACTCGAACAGGCCGCCGAGGAGGGGGAAGCCGGCGCCGAGGCCGTGGTCGAGCAACTTGACCGGATCGACGAATCGCTCTCCGCCTGCCAGATCGGGATCACCGCCGCCTCGATCGGGATCGGTTTCCTCGGCGAGCCCTCGCTGGCGAAGCTGCTCGAGCCTGTGTTCGGCAGTCTCTCCCACGGTGCCGCCGCGGCACTCTCGCTGGCGATCGCCTTTGCCTTCGTCACCGCCCTCCACATCTCGGTCGGCGAGCAGGTGCCGAAGATGCTGGCGATCGCCAACGCCGAGAAAACCGCCCGCCGCGTCTCCCGTCCGCTCGGCTGGTTCGCGGTCGCGACGGCGCCGGTGACGAAGGCGCTGAGCTGGTTCTCGAACGCGGTCGTGCGCCTCTTCGGCGTCGACCCCAAAGACCTCGAGGAGCACCACACCTCCGAGGACCTGAAGCAGATCATCGACAGCTCGCGAATGGGCGGCCACCTCGATCCCGGCGAGGCCGGCATGCTCGGCGGCGTCTTCCACCTGCACGAGCAGGAGGCGCGCGAGGTGATGACGCCGATCCCGGCGGTGATCACCGTCAACTCCTCGGAGACCGTGGAGGCCGCCCTGCGGCGCTGCGTCACCTCCGGCCACACCCGCCTTGTAGTGATCGAGGACGACAACCGCGACCGGGTCAAGGGGATCGTCCACAACAACAGCCTCGCCCGGATCTACATGAGCGATGGGCCGGAGGCGCCGCTCGACACGGTCGTCCGCGACGCCCTGATCGTCCCCGAGACCCGCCCGCTCGACGACCTCCTGCACGACCTCCAGGTCCAGCGCACCTCGCTCTCGGTCGTCGTCGACGAGTACGGGCGCACGGTCGGGATCGTCACCGTCGAGGACATCCTCGAGGAGGTGGTGGGGGAGATCGAGGACGAGACCGACCCCCGCGCCGCCGCGGTGCGGAAACTGACCAACGGCGACTGGTTCGTCCGCGGCCACGTCTCGCTCGGCGACCTCGCCGACGCCGGGATCGAGCTGCCGGTCGAGGGGGACACCTACAACTCGGTCGGCGGCTACGTCTTCGGCGAGCTCGGCCGGCTGCCCAAGCGCGGCGACTCGGTACGGGTCGACGGCTACACGATCCGGGTCGAGGCGGTGCGCGAGAACCGGATCGAGGCGGTCCGGATCAGCGGCGGTTCCGTCCGTTCGGCCGCCTAACTTCTCCGGGCAACCCGCGCTCCCCCCACCTGGAGGTACCCCGATGTGGGTTGTACGCCTGACCGACAAGCAGCTCGAGGTCTTGAGGGCGCTACTGCGCTCCGAAGAACACCTCGGCCCGGCGCTCAAAGGCGCTGTGGAGGCCCTGGATCTAGCCCGCTGGGACGAGCTCCCCGACGCCGAGCTGCCCTGGGGCGAGATCGAGATCGTCGCTCGCCGTCAAGGGATCAGCGAGGCCGACGTGATCTGGGACCTCGCCGCCAAAGGCAGCACCGCAAAGACCGACTGACTCAGTCGTAGGAGTAGAAACCCGAGCCGCTCTTGCGGCCCAACTTCCCTTCCTCGACCATCTTCACGACCAGCGGCGGCGGATCGTGGGTGGGCTCGTTCGATTCGGCGTAGAGGGCGTCGCCGATCGCCTTCGAGACGTCCATGCCGACGAAGTCGAGCAGGGCCAGCGGGCCCATCGGGTGGCCGGCGCCGAGCTTCATGCAGGTGTCGACGGCGCCGGGCTCCATCCCGGTCCGTTCGACCATCCGGGCGGCGTCGAAGAGGTAGGGGAAGAGGAGGCGGTTGACGACGAAGCCGGCTTCGTCGGGTACCTCGACCGCGGTCTTGCCGAGCGCGGCGCACCAGGCGAGCGCTTTCTCCCGCGCGGCGGCGGCGCCGTCGGGGATGCAGACCTCGACCAAGGCCATTCGCGGCACCGGGTTGAAGACGTGGAAGCCGAAGATCTTCTCGGTGCCAGCCGCCTTGGCGATCTCGGCGATGCTGAGCGAGGAGGTCGTCGTGGCGAGGTCGGCGTTGGGGCAGGCCTCGGCGATGCGGGCGAGCAGCTCGCCCTTCGGCTCGACCTCCTCGACGATCGCCTCGACGATGACGTCGCAGTCGGCGAGGTCGGCGGGGTCGGTGGTGACCCGCAGCCGCGAAGGGTCGCCCCCCTCGAGCTTGGCGCAGGCGGCGACGACTTTCTCCTCGGCGCGCCAGGCGGAAGCCTCGCTGCGGGCGAGCAGAATCGTGTCTGCGGTCGTGGTCGAGACCGCGGCAAGGCCGGTGGCAATCGCCCCGCTGCCCGCGATCCCCGGACTCGTGTACCCCTGATTAGAGCTCATTGGCCGGGGCTTGTATCACGCATCAACCGGGCGATGACTTGAGGCCCCAACCTTGGCTGACTGACCAGTCAATCGGCTACCCTCAAAGGAGAACTTCAACGACGGAGGGGCAGCGATGGACAACGGCAATGGCAAGTTCGGAGGACGTGAGGTCGTCATCGTCGAGGCGGTGCGGACGCCGATCGGCCGCGGCCACCCGGAGAAGGGCTACTACAAGGACCTTCACCCCTCCAACCTCCTCGCCCGCACCTACAAGGAGCTGATCGACCGCGCCGGGATCGACCCGAGCGAGGTCGGCGACGTGATCGCCGGCTGCGTGCAGCAGTTCGGCGAGCAGGGGCTGAACATCGGCCGCAACGCCTGGCTCGAGGCGGGGCTGCCGCAGGAGGTCCCCGCCACCACCGTCGACCGCCAGTGCGGCTCCGCCCAGCAGGCGGTCAACTTCGCCGCCGCCCTGGTCGCCGCCGGCGTCCACGACGTCGCGATCGGCGGCGGGGTCGAGCACATGGGCCACATCTCCTTCGCCGACTCCTACAAGGTGATGGAGGAGCATGGGCTCGCCTTCTCGCCCGAGCTGATGGAGAAATACAACCTGATCCCACAGGGCCTCTCGGCGGAGATGATCGCCGACCGGTGGGAGATCCCCCGCTCCGAGCTCGACGAACTCGGCGTCCGCTCCCAGGAGCTCGCCCGCAAGGCGACCGACGAGGGCCGCTTCGAGCGCGAGATCGTGCCGATGCAGCTGAACGGCGACACCTACGCCACCGACCAGGGCCTGCGCGAGACCACGCTCGAGGGCCTGGCCAACCTGAAGCCGGCCTTCAAGGAGGACGGCAAGATCACCGCCGGCAACTCCTCGCAGGTCAGTGATGGCGCCGCCGCCGTGCTGTTGATGAGCCGCGAAAAGGCCGACGAGCTGGGGCTGAAGCCGCGGGCGCGGATCTACGACCAGACGACGGTCGGGGTCGACCCGGTGATCATGCTGACCGGCCCGATCCCGGCGACCCGGAAGCTGCTCGAGCGCAACCGGATGAAGATGGACGACATCGACCTGGTCGAGATCAACGAGGCCTTCGCCTCGGTCGTCGGCGCCTGGCGCCGCGAGCTCGAACCGGACATGGACCGGGTCAACGTCAACGGCGGCGCGATCGCCCTCGGCCACCCGCTCGGCTCGACCGGCGCCCGCCTGATCACCACCCTGCTCCACGAGATGGAGCGCTCCGACAAGGAGATGGGCCTGGTGACGATGTGCTGCGGCGGCGGCCTCGGGACGGGGACGCTGATCCAGCGCGTCTAACCTGGCCGACGGCGCGTTTAGCGTGCCGTCGGTCCGTAACCCGAAGGCAGAGGAGTCCAGGTGAGCAAGTTCATCGCGGTGCTCGCCGCGCGACGCTGCTCGAAGGTAAGAACCCGCTTGGCAAGGGCAGCAAGCTGGCCAAGGAATACGGGCTCAAGGCCTGCGGCGAAGAAGGCTGAACCAGTGGTTGAGATCGAAAGGGCGCCTCTGGGCGCCCTTTCGCTTGCTGGGCCTCGGCAGTAATCTCGAATGCTCAGAAATATTCTTGCCTTGGCGATATATGGCGGGGGTGCTGGTGGTCACCGCGGCGGTCGCTCTCTCGGCCTGCGGGAGCGGCGGTGGAGGGGAAACGATCCCGCAGGGGACGCTGACGAAGCAGCAGTTCCTGAAGGAGGCAAAGGCGGTCTGCGAACGCAGCGTGAAGGAGCTGAACAAGGTCGACCTTGCCGCCTGGAAGAAGTACGAACCGGATCACACGACTACTGATGAAGCGGTGCTGAACAAGGTCTCGCTGGCGCTGGTTCCCGGCAAGGAACGCGAGGTCCGCCGGCTCCGCGCCCTCGGTCTGCCTAGGGGCGATGAGCGTTACGTCTACGCGATGTTCGAAGCGTGGGAAGAAGGCCTCGAAGAAGCCAGAAAAGACCCCAGCCTGATCCGCGAAGCGGGCCCCGGGACCGGCCTTTTCAAGAGCTACGAAATGGCCAGTAAGTACGGACTCCAAGGCTGCGGCTGAGCCGATCGGCCTGGCCAGCCGGCCAGTCAACCTCTATATGCTGAGCCGCGATGGACTTGACGCTGTCGCCATCGGAGGAGGAGTTCCGCGACGAGGTTCGCGGCTGGCTGCAGGAGAACCATCCTGGGCCGGAGCCGGAGGGAGCGGGGCTCGACGAGGTGATGAGCTTTCGCCGCCAGTGGCAGCTGAAGCTGCACGAGGCGGGCTGGGCCGGGATCTCCTGGCCGAAGGAGTACGGCGGGCGGGGCGCGACGATGATCGAGCAGGCGATCTTCGCCGCCGAGGCGACGCGCCAGGAAGCGCCGGCGCCGGCCAACGTGCTCGGGTTGGCGATGGGCGGGCCGGTGGTGATCGCCCACGGGACCGACGAGCAGAAGGCGCGCTACCTGGAGCCGATCCTGACCGGCGAGGAGATCTGGTGCCAGGGTTTCTCCGAGCCCGAGTCGGGGTCCGATCTCGCCTCGCTGAAGACCCGAGCAGTCAAAGACGGCGACGAATGGGTGGTCACCGGGCAGAAGGTTTGGACGACCTTCGCCCAGTACGCGAAATGGTGCATGTTGGTCGCTCGCACCGACCCCGACGCCCCCAAACACCAGGGCCTCACCTACTTCCTGATGGACATGGAGCAGGACGCGGTCCAGACGCGGCCGCTGGTTCAGATCACCGGCGAGGGCGAGTTCAACGAGGTCTTCTTCGAGGAGGCGCGGGTGCCCGACGCCAACGTCGTCGGCGGCGCCGGCAATGGCTGGGCGGTCGCGATCACGACGCTGATGAACGAGCGCGCCGGGCTTGCCTTCGGGGCGATCTCGCAGATCCAGAACGCCCTCGGCCGGCTCTCGAAGCTGGCCCAGGAAACGCCTTCCAATGGTGGCACCGCAGCCGACGATCCCTACTTCCGCCAGCGCATCGCCCAGCTCTACATCGAGGTGGAGACGATGCGGCTGAATGCCTACCGCGGTCTGACCAAGACGATGCAGTCGGGCATCCCCGGGCCGGAGGGCTCGCTTGGTAAGTGGCAGTGGGCCGACATCAACCAGGACCTGACCGAGCTGGCGCTCGAGATCGAGGGGGCCTACTCGCAGCTGGCACGCGGTTCCGAGCATGCGGTCGCCGGCGGCGCTTGGCAGTACAGCTTCCTCCGCTCCCGCGCCAACTCGATCGAGGGCGGGACCACCGACATCTTGAAAAACATCATCGCCGAGCGGGTCCTGGGCCTGCCGCGGCTGCGCTGAGGGCGGGGACACTTCCATGTACTTCGATCTCACCGATGAGCAGCAGGCGATCAAGCAGACCGCGCACGACTTCCTCGCCTCGCGTTTCAAATCGGAGCGGCTGCGCGAGATCGCGGCGAGCGAGGCCGGCTTCGACGAGGGCCTCTGGAAGGAGATGGCCGAGCTCGGCTGGGCCGGCTTGGCGCTGCCGGAGGAGTGGGGCGGGCAGGGCCTCGGGATCGTCGACCTCGCCGTCCTCTTCGAGGAGATGGGCTACGTCTGCGCGCCCTCGCCGCTGCTCTCGAACACGATCGCCGGGCTGGCGATCGCCGCCGGCGGCTCCGACGAGCAGAAGGAGCGCTGGCTGGCGCCGCTCGCCGCCGGCGAACAGCGCGGCACGCCCGCCCTTTTCGACGCCGGCCTGCCGGTCGAGATCGGCAAATTCGCGATGGCGGCTGAGTCAGACGGTGATGGCGTCGTTCTCAACGGCGAAAAGACGCTGGTGATGGACGCGGCAAGTGCTGACTTCTTCCTCGTCGGCACCTCCGACGGCCACCGTCACATCGTCGGCAGCGGCGCCGACGGCGTCACCGTGATCCCCGAGGAGTCGATCGACCCGACCCGCCGCCTCTCCTCCGTCCGCTTCGAGGGCGTGCGCGCCGAGGCGACGCTGCCCGGGGCTGGCGAGGGCTACACCCCCGTCTTCCTCCGCGCCTGCGTGGCGCTGGCGGCGGAGTCGACCGGGCTGGCGCAGCGGGCGCTCGACATGTCGGTCGCCTACGCCAAAGACCGCCAGCAGTTCGGCCGCCCGATTGGCGCCTACCAGGCGGTCTCCCATCGCTGCGCGCAGATGCTGCTCGAGACCGAGAACTCGCGTTCTGCCGTCTACGGCGCCGCCTGGGCCGCCGACGCCGAGCCGGAGTCGCTGCCGCTGGCCGCCTGTATGGCCAAGGCCTACGCCTCCGACACGGGCTGGCGGGTGCCGGACGCGGCGATCCAGGTCCACGGCGGCATCGGCTTCACCTGGGAGCACGATCTTCACTTCTTCCTCAAGCGCGGCCGCGCCAACGCCGCCTCGCTCGGCGACGCGAAGTGGCACCGCGAACAGGTCGCCGACGCTGTGCTCGCCGGCGCTACCGCTCCGGCCGACGACTGAGTAGATGGTCGACTCCCCAGCCAGGCACACCTGGATGACGTGCCTGGCGCTGCGCATATCTGCGTCCTCGGGTTTGCCTTTGCCACCAGCAAAGGCTGCACCCTGCGTCCTTGATCTGCTTGGCCAGGCACGCCCCCAGGCGCACCTGGCCAGGAAGTCGACCATCTAGGACCGCGGAGATGGGTGCCCTCGACCGCATCTCCGTTGCCGCGATCGGCACCTCGGTCGCCGACATGGAGGCGGAGACGCTGCGGGCCGAGGCGGCTGGCGTCGAGTGCGTCTGGGCACCGGAGCTGTTCCGCAGCGCCGTTACCCAGGCCACCTACCTGGCGGCGAAGACCGAGCGGATCGGGGTGGCGACCGGGATCGTCTGGGCCTTCACCCGCAGCCCCTTCATCCACGCGATCTCGGCGCTCGACGTCGACGAGATGTCCGGCGGCCGCTTCCGCCTCGGCATGGGCGCCGGGGTCAAACGGCTGAACGAGACCTGGCACAACGCCAACTACGGCCGCCCGGCGCCGCACTTGCGCGAGGCGATCGAGGCGACGCGGCTGATCATGCGCCAGGCGAGCGCCGGGGAGCCGATCCGCTACGAGGGCGAGTACTACGACATCGACATCAAGGGCTGGGTGCGCCCGCACCCGGCGCCGCGCGAGGCGGTGCCGATCTACACCGCCGCCGTGCAGGCAGGGATGGCGCGGATGGCCGGCGACGTCGCCGACGGCCTGATCGGGCACCCGATCCAGAGCCTGCGCTGGATCGACGAGGTGGTGGTGCCGGCGTTCGAGGAGGGGCTCAGCCGCTCGAGCCGCGAGCGCTCTTCGTTCGACTACCTGCCGACCGTCTGCTGCGCGATCGACGACGACGAGGGCCGCGCCCTCGACATGGCCCGCCGCACGATCTCCTTCTACGCCACGGTCAAGACCTACATGCCGCTCTGGGAGCTGCACGGCTTCGCTGACAACGCCGTCGAGGCGGGCGAGGCCTTCCGCCGCGGCGACCTCACCGCCGTCCCGGCTGCGATTAGCGACGAGATGGTCGAGGCCTACTGCGCCGCCGGCCCCCTCGACAAGGTCCGCGCCCGGGTCGAGGAGACCGCCGAGCGCGCCGACGGCCTCTTCCTCACCCCGCCCACCTACTTCATCTCCCCCGAGGAGCTGAGCGAGTTCCAAAACCGCATCATCGACGCCTTCGGCCCGGGCGCGTGACCCGCGAGACCGCAAAAACCCGTGTTGAAGACGGGTTTTTGCGGTCTCGCGAGATGGAAGTTCTGGAGCGGGTGCGAGCGATTCCGGAGGGGTTCGTGCGCACGTATGGAGATGTGTCGCCTGGGGCGCCGCGGTTCGCTGGGACCGTCCTCTTTCATGTTGACGAGCCGGACCTGCCGTGGTGGCGCGTCGTCCGCGCCGACGGCTCGCTCGCCAAGGGCGACCGCCAGCGCTTGCTGCTCCAGGCCGAGGGTGTTCCCTTCAACGGCAGCCGCGTCGACATGAAGCGGGCGCGGCTCCCCGAGACTGTCTAAATGCGCCTATACGACGCATTTTCACGGTCTCGCGGGAGCTAGCCCCGCTCGATCTCGCGCTGGACGTCGGCCTCGGTGATCCGATTATTGGGGCCGTATGCCTTCCAGCCCTGGACGACGAGGGCGACGGCGATGCCGAAGGCGACCCAGACGGGCCAGGGGATGCTGTCGTCGCCGAACTGCCAGATCAGGAAGCAGATGACGACGAGGAGGATGCCACCGGCGGCGATGCCCTTGAAGTCCTGCTTCATCCGCAAGCGCTGGAGAGCCAGCTCCCGTGCCTGGTCAGGCTTGACCACCCCTTCCTCTGACATAGGCCAAATGCTAACTGTCGGAGTCATCTGACATCACATTTTTTAATTGGTAACCGTTGAGTATTGAAGATGATGATGTAAGGATGGCCATCAGGTGGCCACCCCCTCGGATCTCGCCCTCTGGATCTTCGGCTCCGAACAGGAACGCCGGTACACGCAGGATTCGCCGGTCCTCCCCGAGGTATGGCTCCGCTTCGGGGAAGAACCCGAACAGCCCCAGGACCTCCTGCTCACTCCCCACCAGCACGGCAGTGCGGCGAGGTTGATGCGGGAGCTGCTGCGGTGTGTGCAGGCGGATACCTTCGGCCCCGATCACAGACACGTCGAAATGGCGCTGAACGAGGGCTATGTGGTCGCTCGGCTGACCCTCGAGCAGGTCGTCAGGTGTGCGGTTCCGCTCTCTCCCTGGTGGCGCGAGCTGTGGCCGGCACGGGTGAAACGGCTGGACCACTGGGTCATCGAGTGGTTGCGCAAAAACGACGAGCGCGACCTGCGGGCACCCAAAGATGCGCGCTTCCGCGGCGACAGGCTTTTCTGGTACTTGGCGCTTTTGGGCCGGTTGATGATCGATCAGGCACCGGGTCGAGAGCCGCGGGAGGCTTCGCGCCGGGAGCAGATCGAAATTGGCAGCCAGCTGCTGCAGAAATTGCAACCCCCGAAAAAGGGGGAGTCACCCGAGCTGTGGACGGTGAACCTCAACCGCAGTGCCCGGACCGCCCTCTCGAAATCACGCCTTGCGGTCAAGGCCGACGCCGCCGAACGGGTCTTCTCGGTCAAATGCAACGACCTGCGCTGGGCGATCGTCGACACCGGCGTTGACGCCACCCATCCCGCCTTTCGGCGTCGCGACGACAAAGGCACTCTCAAGAAGGACAGGTGGGACTCGCGGGTGATCGCCACCTACGACTTCACCCGCTTGCGGGCGATCGTCTCGGGCCAGGCAGGGGACCTGAGCGAAGACCAGCGCGGGCAGCTCAAACAGCGGGTCGAAACGGCCCAGGCGATCGACTGGGATGCGCTCAAGCCTTTGCTGATGGTCGCTCACGACGATGCGGGCTACCTCGTTCCGGCCATCGACCACGGAACCCACGTCGGTGGCATCGTCGCCGCCGACTGGCGCGGCGAGGATCCCGAAATGCCGGCTCGCAGCGATCTCGTCGGGATCTGCCCGGACATCGAGCTCTACGACCTGCGGGTTTTCGATCAGGACGGGGACGGTGAAGAGTTCGCGATCGCTGCCGCCCTGCAGTTCGTCCGCCACCTCAACGGGCACAGCGACCTGCAGGTGATCCACGGCGTCAACCTCAGCCTCTCGCTCGATCATGATCTCGCCAACTACGCGGTCGGCAGGACGCCGATCTGCGACGAGTGCGAACGCCTGATGGGGAGCGGGGTGATGGTCGTCGCCGCCGCCGGCAACGAGGGACAGGCGAAGTACCTGACCCACGACGGCCGCCAGCAGGACGGCTTCCGGACCGTCGCCATCACCGACCCGGGCAACGCCGAGGGGATCCTCACCGTTGGCTCGACCCATCGTCAGAACCCGCACACCTACGGCGTCTCCTACTTCTCCAGTAAGGGCCCGACCGGTGACGGGCGGCAGAAGCCGGACCTGGTCGCCCCGGGAGAGAAGATCTCCTCGCCGACCCCCGGCGAAGACTTCAAGGACAAGGACGGGACGAGCCAGGCGGCGGCGCACGTCTCCGGGGTGGCGGCGATGCTGATGGCCAGGCACCCGGAGCTGGTCGGGCAGCCGGCGCAGGTCAAGCAGATCCTCTGCGGGACCGCGACCGACCTCGGTCGCCGGCGCGAATTTCAGGGAAGCGGGTTAATCGACGCGCTACGGGCGCTACAGGCGGTGTGACAGATGATTTTTTCTCTCGAGGCCCTGCAGGCGAAGTACGGCGACAGCCTCCTCCTGCATTACGGGGAGGCTGACGACCCGAAACTGATGGTGATCGACGGGGGCCCGAGCGGGGTCTTCAAGCGGGCGCTGTTACCGCGTCTGCAGGCCCTGCAGAAAGAACGCGGCGGCAAGCTGCCAATCGAGCTGCTCATGGTCAGCCACCTCGACGACGACCACATCCGCGGCGTCCTCGACCTTGCGAAGGCGATCGACGAGGAAGACGAGATGAAGAAGAGCTTCGATGTCAAGGCGCTCTGGCTCAACACCTTCGAGGACACGGTCGGGACCAGCAAACCGCTTCCCAGCGAGGTCGCAGCCGCCAGCTTCGACGGCGGCTACCTCGAGGCGATCATCGCCAGCGTCCCGCAGGGTCAGAGCCTCCGTGACCTCTCGCGGAAACTCGGCTGGTCGGTCAACGAGGGTTTCGACAAGCTCGTCACCGCGCCTGACGACGGTGCGGTCGAGCTCGACTTCGGCCCGCTGCATCTCACCCTGATCGGGCCGCGCGAGGCCGAGCTGGAAAAGCTGCGGGAAGAATGGGCGAAAGAAATCGAGAGGATGAAAGAGGAGCCGGGCAAGGCCGCCGAGGTTGCCGAGTACCTCGACAACTCTGTCTACAACCTCTCCTCGATCGTCTGCCTCGCCGAGATCGGCAAGGGCGACAAGAAGAAGCGGATGCTGCTAACCGGCGATGCGCGGGGAGACAAAATCCTCCTCGGCCTGAAATCCGCTGGGTTGTTGGATGACGGTCCCCTGGAGATCGACCTGTTGAAGATGCCCCACCATGGCAGTAGCCGCAACCTCGAGCCGGAGTTCTTCAAACAGATCAAGGCGAACGCGATGGTGATCTCAGCGAACGGGAAATTCGACAATCCCGACGTCGCGACCTTGGAGATGATCGCTGAGACCCGCAAAGGCGAAGACTTCACCCTTTACCTGACGAATTCCCACTACGAGGGCAAGAAAGCCGCGGAGATAGAAGCGGCGCTGAAGAAAGAGGAGAAAGACGGGCCCGGCAAGGTCGTCTTCCGCCCCGACGACGCGCTCTCCCTGCGCGTCGACCTTCTCGACCCCCTCGCCTAGGGGCAGGTGACGGAAACGAAGCGCTCGAAGGCGCTCACGTCGGTCACGGCGGGGCCATGGCCGGGGAGGATCAGCGAGGGGTTGAGCTCGGCCAGCTTGCGGATCGAGCGGCGGTTCTCCTCCGTGTCGTAGGTGAACAGCGACGGCGGCTCCTTGATCCCCGGCAGCCCGGTCGCGTAGCTCATGTTGCGGATCACGTCGCCGCAGATCGCGACGCGGTCGCTCTCACGGAAGAAGACGAGGTGACCGCGCGAGTGGCCGGGCGTGTGGACGCAGCGGAAGCCGGCGACCTCGTCGCCCTCCTGCAGCACCCGCTCGACCTTGTAAGGCGGGCCCTGCCAGATCGAGGCGATCAGGCGGTTTACCGGGTTCGAGGCGGAGGCCTCCTGCACCGGCCGCCGGCCCTCCATCGCGTCGACGTCCTCGGCATGGCAGGCGAGCGGGACCCTGCGGGCTTCGCAAACGTCTTTCGCCACGCCCTGGTGGTCGGGGTGGACGTGGGTGAGGGCGACCATCGAGAGATCGCGACCCTCGAGCTCGGCGAAGACCCGCCGCCTGTCCCAGGTGCGGCCGGCGTCGATCAGGACGTCCTCGGCGAGGTAGCAGTTGATCGTCGGGGCCGGGAGCTCCTTCAGCCGCCAGACGCCCGGCGCCAGGTACTTCAATGCGAGATCCCGAGCCCGTCGCGGGGCTCGCCGCTGTGCCGGGAGAGCGCTTCGAGCCGGGCGACCTGTTTCTCGCCTTCGACGCGTGCCGGGTGGCCGGCGGGCAGCGGCTCGATCAGGCGGCGGATGCGGTTGCGAATCTGCAGCGAGAAGTGAGGGGTGACGGGGCCGGCAAGGGCGCGGATGTCCTCGGCGGTGAGCTCCTTCGCGCCGCCGAGCAGCTGCGGGTTCTCCGACTCGCTCATTCGCCGCCGCCGATCTGCGTCAGTTCGGCCAGTTCGTTGACTTCGGCCTGCTGGACGACGTCGATCGCGTCCTGATCCCCGATCACCCAGACGTGGTTGTAGAAGGCGCGGGTGGGGTCGGTGGTGAACCCGGGCTTGACGTCGAGGAAGTAGCTGCGCACCTTGGCCGGGAGCCTACCGGGGTCTTCCGTGAGCAGAAGCGGGCCCCAGGTGCCGGAGGCCGAGAGGGCTGCCGCCGCGGGGGCGCTGGCGGGGGAGTCGGCGGGGGCAAGGACGAAGCCGTGGCCGGGGTCGTTGACGTTCCAACCGAAGCTGCCGTCGTGGAAGCGGGCGAGGGCGAGGGCGGTGCCGACTGCGTCCTTGCCGGCGACCCGGTTGACGCGCTTGGAGACCTTGGCGACCTCCTTCACCACCTGCTTCGGGATCGCGGAGTCGGGGCCAAGCACGTAGACCGGCACCTTCGGGTGCGCTTTCAGCACCGTCGCCGTCGCCGCCGGCAGCTTCTTCTCGTCGGTGTAGAGGACCGGGTCGCCGGAGCGTGCGGCCCAGGCCGCGGCGGGCATCGCGAAGCCGGGCTCGGAGCTGGAGGCGAGGAGGAAATGGGCGGGCGGCTTGCCGAAGAGGCGTTCGCGCAGGGTGGCGATCTGGGCCGCGGTGGCTGCGGGATCGCCGGAGTCGACCCGGGTCGCTTCCCCGGCGTCGTCGGGAAGGGCGACGGCACCGATCGCGAACAGCGAGGCACCGCCGGTCGTCTTGTCGCCCTGCGGCGCCAGGGCCGCCAGCGCTTCTTCGCTGTCTTCGGGTAGCTCGTCGGGGGCGGAGAAGAGCACCGGCGACCGCACTGGCGGCGCCATCAGGACCGAGGCGGCGATCGCCCCGGCCCAGTCTTCTTCTCCGACCAGGGTGACGGCGGCGGGCCGCTGGGCGTCGTTGGTCGAGGGAAAGACCGCGAGGGCGACGCCGGCGGCGTTGGCGACCGGATCGGGGCCGCCGATCCGGGTCGTGTTGTTGGTCGCGAAGGCGGGGAAGGCGAGCGCTTCGGCGACCTGCGCCGAGGGCGCCTCGTCGCCGCTGCCGCTGCTGGTCGACGGGGCGGAGGTAGTCACTTCACCGCCACCTTCGCTCTCGTCGCCGCTGCCGGTAGCGAAGACGATCGCAACGATGATGAAGACCAGCGCCAGGGCGACGAGGCCGATGAGCAGCTTCGGCGCCTGCGACTTCGGCTCGCGTGGCTTCGGTTGCGGCGCTGGCTTCCCCTCGGGCGCCTTCTTCTCCTTTTTCTTCAGGGGCGGCTCCGCCTCTTCGCTTGGCGGCACGTCGCGGTTGATCGGGCGCTTCGGGATCACTGCGCAGAAACGTACAGAGCGCTCCCCGCCTGAAGGAGTACAGTTCCCGAAAACTGGCTGACTGACCAGTCAATCGGGCACCGGCGAGGGAGGATGAGGATGGATTTCGCACTTAACGAGGAGCAGCTGGAGTTCAAAGCGCGCTGTCGCAAGTTCGCGCGCGAGGTGATCCGGCCGGTCGCCCGCCGGCACGACGAAGAGGAGAGCATCCCCTGGGAGGCGATCAAAGAGGCCCGCCGGCAGGGCTTCGGCGGCCTCGAGTCGATCCAGCGCAACGCCTCCGATCCCGAGGGCCAGATGCAGGTGATCTCGGCCGAGGAGTTCCACTGGGGCTGTGCCGGGATCGCCCTGGCGATCAGCGGCTCCGGGCTCGCCGCTGCCGGCATCGCCTCCTCCGGCACGCCCGAGCAGATGCAGCGCTGGGTGCCCGAGTGCTTCGGGATGGGCGAGGAGATCAAGCTCGGCGCCTACGCGGTCACCGAGCCGCAGGCCGGCTCCGACGTCAAGAGCCTGAAGACGACCGCCAAGCGCGACGGCGACGAGTGGGCCCTCAACGGGACCAAGGTCTTCATCACCAACGGCGGCATCGCCGACGTCCACGTCGTCGTCGCCACCGTCGACCCCGAGCTGGGCACCCGCGGCCAGGCCTCCTTCGTCGTGCCCAAAGGCACCCCCGGCCTCAGCCAAGGCAAAAAGGAGACCAAGCTAGGGATCCGCGCCTCCCATACCGCCGAGATCGTGCTCGAGGACTGCCGGATCCCGGTCGACTACCTGCTTGGCGGCGAGGAGAAGCTGGAGAAGAAGCTGCAGCGCGGCCGCGAAGGGAAGAAGTCGCGCGGCGCCGACGCTCTGGCCACCTTCGAGATCACCCGGCCGCTGGTCGGCGCCTCGGCGCTCGGGATCGCCCAGGCCTCCTACGAGTGGGCCCTCGAGTACCTCGATGGCCAGTCAGAAGGCGGGGTGCCGATGCTGAGCCAGCAGCGGATCCAGCAGACGCTCGCCGACGTCGCCACCGAGATCGAAGCGGCGCGGCTGTTGGTCCAGCGGGCCGCCTGGATGGGCCGCAACGGGGTGCCGATGACCGGCGGCCAGGGCTCGATGTCGAAGCTGAAGGGCGGCGACGTGACGATGTGGGCGACGACGACGCTGATGGACCTCGTCGGCCCCTACGCGCAGACCAAGGACTGCCCGCTGGAGAAGTGGTTCCGCGACGCGAAGATCTACCAGCTGTTCGAGGGCACGGCCGAGATCCAGCGGATGGTCATCTCCCGGATGCAGGCGCGCGACTACGCCGAGCGCCTCGGCTACGCCGCCGAGATCGCCGAGCAGACGATCAAGAAGGAGCCGGTCGCGGCTTAAGAGGGCTCAGGCAGGTTCTAAGCTCGGCTTGTGCACGGGCCTGGCGGGCATAGCCATTCGCATTCGCTGGACGCGCGGCGGGAGGACAGCCGGCGGCGGATGAAGGTGGCGCTGGCGATCAATGTCGGCCTTTTCCTTGCCGAGGCGATCGGCGGCTTCCTCACCGGCTCTCTGGCTGTCCTCGCCGATGCCGGCCACCTGCTCTCCGACGTCGGCTCGATCGTCCTCGCCCTGATCGCCGTCCGCCTGGCGACCCTGCCGGCGGCCGGGCGGCGCACCTTCGGCTACCAGCGCTCGGAGGTCTTGGCGGCGCTGGTCAACGGGCTGCTGCTGGTCGCGGTCTCGATCGGGATCGCGATCGCCGCGATCGGCCGCTTCTCCGACCCGCCCGAGATCGACGGCTGGGGCGTCCTTGCGCTCGGCGTCTTCGGCCTGCTCGGCAACCTCGCCGCCACCCTCGTCCTCGCCCGCGGCGAGCGCGAGGACCTCAACCTCGAGGGGGTCCTGCGCCACTCCGCCGCCGACGCCCTCGGCTCGCTCGGGGTCGTCGTCGCCGGCGCCTTCGTCCTCGGAGGCGGCTCCCCGATCGTCGACCCGATCGTCGGCCTGCTGATCGCCGCCCTCGTCCTCGCCTCCTCCTGGCGCCTGATCAAGGAGCCCTTCGACGTCCTCATGGAGGCGGCCCCCGCAGACGTCGACGTCGACGGCGTCGGCCGCGCAATCTGCCAGGAGCAGGGCGTCCGCTCAGTCCACGACCTCCACGTCTGGACCGTGACGGCCGGCTTCGGAGCCCTAGCTGCTCATGTGGTCGTAGCCGAGCAGGCTGATCGAGACCTGATCCGTAGGCGCCTAGAGCTCCTTCTCAAGGAGAACTACGGCATCGAGCACACCACCCTCCAGATGGAGGAAGAGGCTTCGCAAGACCTTCTGCACGTGGAGAACGCCCCGAGGGCCTAGGAGGCGGGGGTGGGGTCCGGCGGGCCCTCCCCGCTGTTGCCCGCCGGACCCCACCCCCGCCTCCCCCCACGCCCCGCGCAACCCCACTTGCAGCAACTTTTGGGTAGCCGACCCGAAATCCAGGCTTGGCTAGCCTCATTCCGATGCCTCTCAATCGTTCCGTTGTGCCGGCGCTTTGTGCTGCCGTCGCGGCGTTTGCGCTCCTGCTCATAGCCGCCCCGGCGGCGCCCGCCGAGGACCTCCAGTCCGAACTGGAAGCGAAGCAGTCGCAGCTGGAGAAGGTCGAAGAGCGCAAGGGCGTTCTGACCACGACGATCTCGCGCTACGGCGACCAGATCGACCGGCTGACGACCGCGGTCGCGGCGATCCGCACCCGCGAATCGGCGGTGCGCGAACGGCTCGCCGTCAAGCAGGCCGAACTGGACGAAGCGGTGGCCCAGCTCGACGCCGCCCGCGAGCGGCTGGCGCGGGTGCGGGCGCAGCTGAAACGAGCGCTGACGGCGCTGCGCGAACGTCTGGTGGCGATGTACGAGACCGGTAGCCCTGACCTGATCAGCGTCATCGTCGGCTCCAACGACCTCGACGACCTCGCCGCCCGGACCGAATACCTCAACCGCCTGCACGGGATGGACGAGGCGGTGGTCGGCCGCGTGCGCGAGCTGCGCGACGAAGTCGAGGATCTGGTCGCCCGCCTGCGCGACAGCAAGAACACGATCGAATCCGCCCGCGATGCGATCGCCGCCGAAAAGGAAGCGCTGACGGCGACCCGGGCCTCGCTGCAGAGCCACCAGCAGGAACTGGTCGGCGCCCGCGCCGATCGGGAAGCGGCGCTGCGGAAGATCCGCTCCCACGAGGACGAGCTCGACGGCGATCTCAGCGAAATCCAGGGCAAGATCGCGGCGCAGCTGGCCTCGACCGGGGCGACGCCGCTGCCGGCCGGGCCGATCAAAGGCGGCAGCGGCAGCATGATCTGGCCGGTCGACGGGGCGGTCGTCTCCGGCTTCGGCTCGCGGACGATCAACGGCAGCTACGAGTACCACCCGGGAATCGACATCGCGGTGCCGGAAGGCACGCCGATCCGCGCCGCGATGACCGGCACCGTCAGCCTGCAGCAGTCAGAGGCCGAAAGCGGCGGCTACGGCAACTACACCTGCCTCGACCACGGCGGCGGGCTGTCCACCTGCTACGCCCACCAGAGCTCCTTCGTTGCAACTCTTGGCCAGTCGGTTAGCCAAGGGGACATCATCGGGTACACCGGTTGCACCGGATACTGCCTCGGGCCGCACCTGCACTTCGAGGTTCGTATAAACGGCTCCGTGACCGACCCGATGGGCTACTTGTAAGCAACAATCTCTGCTGAATGATCCGCCAGGCGCGCAACTACTTCGTAGGGGCGATTTCGGGGACGGCCCTGATCGCCGCCGCCATCGCGGTCTTCGCGGTGCTCGTCTCGACTCAGGTTTTCGGGGACTTCCCGATCCCGGGGTTGCTGGGGGGCGGCGGTGATGCCGGTGTTTCGAGCGCAAGGGAGGCGGCCTCGCCGGTGGCTGCCGGGACCGGCGGCGGAGCTGCCGGCGAAGGCGGCGCGAAAGCGGCGGGCACCGCGGGTAAAGGCGGCAATGCTGGCGATGAAGGCGGCGGCTCCGGCGGCGGCGGGTCGGCCGATGTCGGCGGCGGCGAAGGCGGCACCACGGCCACGGGCGGCGGCACCGGGGGCGAAGGCGGCTCAGGTGGAGGCGGCACCGCGGGCGGCGAAGGCGGCGGGTCGGCCCCGAGCGGCGGCGGCTCGACCGGCGGCTCCGGCAGCGGCACCTCTTCCGGCGGCAGCGGTGGCGGCGGCGGCGGAGGCGGCAGCACGGGCGGTGGCGAAACCGGCGGCGGGACGACCACCAGCACCTCCGGCCAGGTGACCAGCACCGTCAACGAAACCGTCCATCAGGTGGACGAAACCGTCACCGGCGGCACCCTCGAACAGACCGGCGTCACCGGCACGACCGAAGAAGTAGTCGAAAGCGTCGCCGGCCCGGAATCGGTCGTCGGTGGGGTGGTCGACGAAACGACGAAGACCGTCGAAGGAGCCGGCAAGACGGTCGAAGGCCTGGGGAAGTAGCCAAACCTCGTTAGCTGTTCCTTTCGGCTGCTCTGCGAGCAAAAGGAACAGGAGTCGGCCACAATGCGCGTCCGATGGCTGAGCAGGGACAGGCGGTGGCAAGCGGCGATCCGATCGCTGGTTCGGCCGTGTTCCCCCGCGGCAGCCGGGTGAATGGGGAAGGCCACCTGGAAATCGCTGGCTGCGACGTCGTCGAGCTGGCCGAAGAGCACGGCACCCCGGCCTACATCTACGCCGAGGACGACATCCGCTCCCGCGCCCGGGAATACCGCGAGGCGTTCGAGAATCGCGGCGCCGAATACGAGGTCCTCTTCGCCAGCAAGTCGCTGCCCTGCACCGCTGCCTACGCGCTCTTGGCCGAGGAGGGGCTCTCGGTCGACGTCGCCTCCGGCGGCGAGCTGCACATGGCGCTGAAGGCCGGCTTCGACCCCGATCGCATCCACATGCACGGCAACAACAAGTCCGACGAGGAGATCCTCTTCGCGGCCCGGTCGGGTATCCGCCACCTGATCCTCGACTCCTTCGACGAGATCGAGCGCTGCGAGCGCCTGCTCGACGAACCGCAGCGGGTGCTGATCCGGGTGACGCCGGGGATCAAGCCCTCGACCCACGACTACATCACCACCGGCCAACTCGACTCGAAGTTCGGCTTCGGGCTCGAGGACGGGCTGGCGGCGCGGGCGGTCGAGCGGGTGCTCGCCTCCGACAAGCTGGAGCTGGTCGGGCTGCACGCCCACATCGGCTCCCAGATCTTCGAGCTCGAGCCCTACACGCTGGCGATCCGGGCGCTCGGCGAGCTGGCCGGCGACTGGTGTCGGGTCGTCAACGTCGGCGGCGGCCTCGGCGTCGCCTACACCGCCGAGGACGAGCCGCCCTCGATCGACGCCTACGTCGACGTCAAGGTGCGCGGGGTGGCCGAGGTCTTCGGGGAGGGCGTGCGGATCCTGGTCGAGCCGGGGCGCTCGCTGGTCGCCAACGCCGGTGTCACCGCCTACCGCGTCGGCACCGTCAAGGAGATACCGGAGGTGCGGACCTATGTCGCCGTCGATGGCGGCATGTCCGACAACCTGCGGCCGATGCTCTACGGGGCCAAGTACGAAGCGCTGATCGCCGATCGCGCTGCCGCGCCGGCCGAGACGCTGGTCACCGTCGCCGGGATGCACTGCGAGTCCAGCGACATGCTGGTCCGCGACGCGATGCTGGCCGAGCCGGCGGTCGGCGACGTCCTCGTCACCCCGGCCACCGGCGCATACGGTTACGCGATGGCCTCGAACTACAACGGCGTGCCGCGGCCGCCGGTCGTCTTCTGCCGCGACGGCGCCTCGCGCGTGGTCGTGCGGCGCGAGACCTACGAGGACCTGACCGCGAGGGACGCCTAGCGCGCGATGGCCTCCGAAGGCTCCAAACCGGTTCGCATCGGGCTGCTCGGACGCGGCACCGTCGGCGCCGCCTTCGCCGACCTGCTGGCGGAGCGCAGCGCCGCCGTCGAGGCGGCGACGGGGCTGCGGCCCGAGATCGCCGGCGTGCTGACCCGCGACGAGGGCGATTTCGAGGCGATCCTCGGCGGCTCCGACCTCGTCGTCGAGCTGATCGGCGGGACCGAGCCGGCGCGCGAGTACGTGCTGGCTTCCCTGCGGGCGGGGAAGCCGGTCGTCACTGCCAACAAGCAGCTGCTCGCCCAGCACGGCGACGAGCTCTTCGCGGTCGCCCGCGAGGCGGGGGTGCAGCTGCGCTTCGAGGCGGCGGTGGCGGCGGTGATCCCGATCGTCCGCACGATCCAGGAGAGCTTCGGCGTCACCGAGATCTCGAAGGTCTTCGGGATCGTCAACGGGACGACCAACTTCATCCTCACCGAGATGGCGGCAAGCGGCGCCGGCTACGACGAGGTGCTGGCCCAGGCCCAGGAGCTCGGCTACGCGGAGGCCGACCCGACCGACGACGTCAGCGGCGCCGACGCGGCGGCGAAGATGGCGATCCTCGCCCGGCTCGCCTTCCACACCCCGGTGACCCTCGACGAGGTCACCTACGAGGGGATCGAGCGGGTGCTCCCCGACGACCTCGCCTACGCGAAGGAGTTCGGGCTCTCCCTGAAGCTGCTGGGGGTCGCCGAACGCCGCGATGGCGGCGTCAGCGTCCGGGTCTTCCCCTGCTTCCTCTACCGCGGCCACCCATTGGCGCCGATCGAGGGCCCGTTCAACGCGGTTATGGTCGAGGCGCCGGCGATCAGCGAGGTGACGATGTCGGGACCGGGGGCGGGGGGGCTGCAGACCGCCTCGGCGGTGCTCGGCGACGTCGTGTCGATCCTCGCCGGGGACGCGCCGGTGCACGAGACCCGGGTCGAGCTGCCGATCGTCGCCGACGTCAGCTCCTCCTTCTATCTCTACCTAGAGGTCGCAGACGAGCCCGGCGTGCTGGCGCGGGTGGCGACCGTGCTCGGCGACCACGGGGTCTCGGTCAAGAGCGTCGTCCAGCGCGGGATCGGCGACGAGGCGCGGCTGGTGATGGTGATCCACGAGTGCCTGGAGTCGAAGTTCGCCTCGGCGCTGCAGGCGCTGGGATCGCTCGACGAGATGCGGGCGGCCCCGCGGGCGATCCGGGTGATCGAGGAGGAGTACTGATGGCCGCCGGCCTGATCGACCGCTACCGCGACCGCCTCTCGCTCGAGCCCGGCGACCCGGTCGTGACCCTGAACGAGGGCTCGACTCCGCTAATCGAAGCGCCACGGCTTTCAGAGCGCATCGGCGCGCGCGCCTTCTTCAAATTCGAGGGGCTGAACCCGACCGGCTCGTTCAAGGACCGGGGGATGACGGTTGCGGTCTCGCGGGCGAAGGGGCGGGGGGCGGAGGCGATCATCTGCGCCTCGACCGGCAACACCGCCGCCAGCTGCGCCGCCTACGCGGCGCGGGCGGGAATGCGCGGGGCGGTGATCGTCCCGGAGGGGAAGATCGCGATCGGCAAGCTTGCCCAGGCGCTGATGCACGGCGCCCGCGTGGTCGCCCTGCAGGGGAACTTCGACGACGCCCTGCGGATCGTCCGCGAGCTCTCCCAGAAGCACCCGATCGAGCTGGTCAACAGCGTCAACCCGCACCGGATCGAAGGCCAGAAGACGGCCGCCTTCGAGGTGGTCGAGGACCTGGGGGAGATGCCGGGCGCTCTCGCAATCCCGGTCGGCAATGCCGGCAACGTGACCGCCTACTGGCGGGGATTCCGCGAGCTCGCCTCCGGTGGCGACGCGGAGCTGGGCAAGCTCGAGGGCGAGAAGCCGGTCCTCTACGGCTTCCAGGCCGAGGGCGCGGCGCCGCTGGTCCGCGGCGAGCCGGTCGACCATCCCGAGACCGTCGCCTCGGCGATCCGGATCGGCAACCCGGCGCGTTGGGAGGAGGCGATGGCCGCCTTCACCGCCTCCCGCGGCCGCGTCGCCGCCGTCTCCGACGAGCAGATCCTCAATGCCTACCGCTGGCTCGCCGACAACGAAGGCGTCTTCTGCGAGCCCGCCAGCGCCGCCTCGGTCGCCGGCCTCCTCGCCCACGGCCTGCCGACCGTCGAAGACGCCCCGAAGCCCGAGACGGTCGTCTGCGTCCTCACCGGGCACGGCCTCAAGGACCCGGATACCGCCCTCTCCAAAGCCCCCTCGGTGATCAACTGCGCCAACGACCTCAGCGCCGTCGAGCGGGCCGTGTTTGATTAGCGGATGACCGCGCGCCACCGGCTCGTCCGCGTCCCTGCCTCTTCGGCCAACCTCGGCCCTGGCTACGACGCGATGGCGGCGGCGATGGCGCTCCACCTCGAGCTGGAGGTGGAAGAGAGCGGCGAGTTCTCCTTCGACGACGGGGGGCTCGGGGTGTCGACCGGGCGCGACAACTTGATCGTGCAGGCCTTCGAGAGCTTGCGGCCGGCCGACGGGATCGCCTTCCGGCTGCGCAGCGAGATCCCGCTGACCCGGGGGCTGGGATCGAGCTCGGCGGCGATCGTCGCGGGGCTCTACGCGGCCGACCACTTGTATGAGCTGGCGCTCTCGAAGGAGGAGATGCTGGCGCGGGCGACGGCGATCGAGGGGCACCCCGACAACGTCGCCGCGGCGATCTATGGCGGCTTCGTCGTCTGCGGGATGGGCGATGAGGGGCCGAGCGCGGCGCGCTTCGATCCGCCGGAGGGGCTGGAGGGGATCGTCGTGGTTCCGCCCGAGGAGGTTTCGACCGAGCTGGCCCGCGAGGCGATCCCCGCCGAGGTGCCGCTCGCCGACGCCGTCGCCAACGTCTCCGCCGCGGCGATGCTGGTGCTGGGGCTGCGCAGCGCCGACCTCGACCTGCTCGCCCGCGGTCTTCATGACCGCCTCCACCAGGACCGCCGCCGCGAGCTTTATCCGCGCTCGATGGAGATCGTCGATTCGGCGCGCGAGCTGGGGGCGCTGGGGGCGACGATCTCCGGCGCCGGCCCGACCGTGCTCGTCTGGACCACCTGGCAGGACGCCGGCAACGTCGCCGCGGCCCTGGAGGAGCGCTGCGCCGGCTGGGCCGAAGTGCGCCGGCTGCCGTTCAGCCCCCTCGGCGCCGACGTCCCGGAGCTCTGAGATGGGCTGGGTCGTCCGGTTCGGACTCGCGGAGCTGGCGCTCGGGGGCCTGCTCGGCTGGGCGATGGTGGTGCGTGACGAGCGGCCGGAGTGGCTGCGGCGGATCGGCATCGTGGCACCGCAGCGAATCCGCCAGGTCCACCTCGATTACGTGATGATGGGCCTGATCCTGATCGGGGTCGGTCTTGCGGTGCCGGACCTGCCGACCGCGGTCGGCATCGCCCTGGTCTTCGGGACGATCGTCAACCCCTTCCTCTTCGTCCCGCTCGCCTTCGAGCCCGACGTCGACAAGCGCCTCTGGTACCGGGCGCTGGCGACGATCTCCTTCATCGGCGTCAGCGGCGGGCTGGTGGTCGCGGCGATCGTCGGCCCTGGCTAGGCGCTCGCCGAAACGTTCCGGCAGCGCGGATAGAGTCGGCGCATGCCGACCATGAAGAAGCTTCCGCTCGTCCTGTCCGCTCTCGTCCTTGCCGCGCTGCTGGTTGCTCCGGCGGCCGCGCAGGCGACGCTCGCGTACGTCAAGAACCCCGCCAACCCGACGGTTTTCGCCGCCGCTGATGATGGTTCGGGCGCGAAGAAACTGGTGGCCGGATCGAATCCGCACGTCTCGCCGGACGGGAAGATCGTCGCTCTGCTGAAACAGGCGCCCTCGCTGAAGGCCAAGCCGGAAATGGTCCTCGCTCCCGCCGACGCCAGCGCCCCGCCGACGGTCCTGGTCAAAAACTGGCGCCAGCCCGAAGTCTTCGCCTGGTCGCCCGATTCGAAGCTGGTGGTCGCGGTGCTGGGGCCGGAACTCGGCAAGCAGCGCCTCGTCCTCATCGACACCGTCACCGGCGCCCAGCGGGCGATCGCCAAGGGCTTCTTCAACGGCGTCGGCTTCTCGCCCGACGGTGGCGAAATCGTCTACGCGATGGCGGGTGGGGAAGCGTTCCCGCCGCGCAGTGACCTCTACCGGATCGAAGTGCTGCCGCCCGGCGCGGTCAGCGTCAAGGCGGTCGTGCCCGTGCGCCTCACCAAGGACCACAACTCCGCCTATCCGCTCTGGGGGCCGCAGAAGATCGTCTTCGTCAAGACCCTGGACGCGAAGAAGCGCAAGTACGGCCCGAAGAACGACCTCTTCCTGATCAACCCGAACGGCAAAGGCGTCAAGCGCCTTACCCACACCAAGGTCGACCCGCTGCTGCAGGGCCTCTTCCCGACCGCCTGGTCAGCCAGCGGCAACCAGCTGCTCGCCGAGTTCGAGGGCCAGGACACGAGCTACGCGGTCAAGGTCAACCCGAAGACCGGCAGCGAAAAGCCGGTCTCGAAGTCGGGCGAGCAGGGCTTCGTCGGCACCGCCCTCTCCAGTGATGGCAAGTTCGTCCTCGGCTACACCGGCGGCTTCGACCCCGGCGCCGGCCACGACGTAGTGCGCTTCCCCTACAGCGGCGGCAAGGGCAAGGTCCTCGTCAAGAACGCCTTCCTCCCCGACTGGAGCCGCTAAGCCTGGCGGGCGTGTCGATTTATGGGTCCTTTTGGGCGCATAAGTCGACACGCCAGTGATTGCGGGTTAGGGTCGGGGCATGGCCAACTACGCGATCAAGCATCGGGATGGGTTCGAGCGGATGGAGGGGTCGGGGGGCTGCACCTGGCTGCTTGCTCGAAAGGCACTCGGGACCCAGGCCTTCGGCTACAACTTGGTCGAGATCGGGCCGGGGGGGCAGATCCCGGAGCACGACGAGGGGCGAAGCGGGCAGGTCGAGCTCTACGCGATCCTCGAGGGCGAGGCGGTGATGCTGCTCGACGGCGAGGAGCACGCTGCGCCGGCCGGGACCTTCGCCTCGATCGAGCCCGCCGCCACCCGCCAGATCCTCAACCGCTCCGATGGCAAGGTCGTCGCGCTGCTGATCGGCGTCGAGCCCGAGGGCGGCTACGAGCCGATGTCCTGGGCCTGAGCCGTATCTCGTAGCGTCGGCTTTTCCCGCATAACGCAGGGAAAACCGAATAGCAGGGGGGAGAGTTTTGACCCCCGCCTATGAGAGATTTGACCCCCGCCTATAATTCGGAAACTTGTCAACCCCGTCGCGCGCCCGCTCGAAGAAGGCGTGGAACCCGGGAGGTCAAAATTGAAGACCCAGTCCGATCACAGCGCTGCCGTCGAGCGCTATTCGCCAGAGCGCCCCTATCGCCCGCTCGTCTCTCCGCCGAGCGTCGAGGACAAAGACGCCTGCGCCATCTACGCCTCGGTCCGCAAGGACGCGACGCCGAGCCACGAACCGATCGAGCTGGCGATTCCCGCCCTGCAGAAGATGCTCCACCGCGCCGGCAACGTCGACGGCGAGGGTGACGGCTGCGGCCTCCTGCTCGACATCCCGCGCAAGATCTGGGCCGAGGAGGTGCGCTCCGGCGGCCACGACCCCTCGCTCGCCACCGACGACGCCTTCGCCGTCGGCCACGTCTTCATCGAGCGCTCCCAGGACGTCGAGAAGGTCAAGCACGACGCCCGCGAGCTGCTCGCCGCCAACGGCTTCCGCGTCCTCGCCGAGCGGGTCGGCATCGTCAACTCGCCCGCCCTCGGGCCGACCGCCCGCGAGGAGGAGCCGGTCTTCTGGCAGCTCGCCGGCCTCGCCCCCGACGTCGAGACCCGCGACGACGTCCTCTTCGACCTGATGATCGACCTCGAGAAAGAGCTCGAGGTCCACGTCTCCTCCTTCTCCGCCACCACCTGCGTCTACAAGGTGATGGGCGCGCCGAACGTGCTCGGCGAGTACTACCCGGACCTGCTCGACCCGCGCTTCGAGACGATCGGCTGCTTCGGTCACAACCGCTACTCGACCAACACCTGGCCGTCGTTCAAGCGGGTGCAGCCGTTCACGATCCTCGGCCACAACGGCGAGATCAACACGATCCAGCAGCTGCGCCAGGAGGCGAAGATGCTCGCCGTTCCCATCCAGCCGGGCTCCTCCGACTCGCAGGACCTCAACCGCACGATCGACACCCTGGTCAGCCGCGAGGGCTTCAGCCTCGCCGAGGCGATGGAGATGGTCGTGCCGCCGATCGTCAACGAGGTCCGCGGCCTGCCCGAGGACCTGCACAGCTTCTACGTCTACCTGCACCAGACGATGGGCCCGTTCGCCCAGGGCCCGGTGGCGCTGATCGCCCGCCACGCCGACGAATGCGTGTTCTCGGCCGACGCGATGGGCCTGCGCCCGCTCTGGCAGGTCGAGACCGAAGACGACTACGTCTTCAGCTCCGAGCCCGGCGTCGTCCCGGTCAGCAAGATGTGTTCCGAGCCGAAGCCGCTCGCCCCGGGCGAGAAGGCGCTGGTGCTGATCGACCGCGCCGAGCGCAAGACCACCCTGCACCCGCACGCGGAGATGCTGCGGATCGTCCGCGACCGCTGGCTGGCCCGCAACGGCGTCGAGGCCGCGGCCGGCTACGACCGCGCCCTGGAGACCGGCGGCCCGCTCGAGGGACAGGACGTCCCCGGCTACACCGACGCCGGGCCCGAGGAGCCGGTCCGGGTCAGCGACCGCGTGCTCGCCGGCTTCGGCTGGCAGCGCGACGACGTCAAACTCGTCCAGCAGATGGCCTCCAACGGGGCCGAGCCGGTCGGCTCGCTTGGCTACGACGGCCCGCTGGCGGCACTCTCGCCCGAGCGGCAGAACCTCGCCGACTACTTCAAGGAGACGGTCGCCGTCGTCACCAACCCGGCGCTCGACCGCGAACGAGAGCTCGAGCACTTCTCGACCCGGGCCCTCTTCGGCCGCCGCCCCTCCCCGGACAACGCCGGCGAGGACTGCGGCACCGTCGAAACCGGCTTCCCGGTGATCCTCGGCGGCCACCACGGCCTGGCCCCGCTCTCCGACACCGCCTACCGGAAGATCGCCCGCGAGCACAACACCTACCTGCTCGAGGATCTCTGGGAGGAGTTCAGCGGCCGCAACGCCGCCGTCGACATCTCCCTGCTGGAGTCGGAGACGACGAAGGGCGCGATCGAGCGGATCAAGCAGGAGGCGGTGAAGAAGGTCCGCAACGGCTGCGAGCTGCTCGTCCTCACCGACCGCACCGTCTACGAAGCCGACCGCCGCTACCTCGACCCGCACCTGGCGGTCTCGGCGATCGACCAGGCGCTGAAGCAGTTCAAAGTCGAGACCGGCGAAGTCAACCTGCGGCGGCGCTGCGGGATCGTCCTGCGCTCGGCGGCGATCCGCAACGTCCACGACGTGATGCTGGCCCTCGGTCTCGGCGCCAACGGCGTCTGCCCGTACGTGATGGTCGAGGTGATCTGCGTCGAGGACTACGAGAACGACGTCTCCAACCTCTGCGCGGCGCTGCGCAAAGGGATCGAGAAAGTGATCTCGACGATCGGCATCCACGAGGTCCGCGGCTACGCGCGCCAGTTCAGCTCGATCGGGATCAAGCCGGAGCTGGCGGAGATCTTCCAGACCGAGCACTATGCGGCCTCCGAGAAGGCCGGGACCGGGTTCGCCGACCTCGACGAGGACACCAACGCCCGCGCCCACGCGCTCTCCGGCGACGATTCGGCGGCGAAACCGGCGAAGACGTTCCGCTTCTACCCGAAGGTCTACAAGGCGGCGATCGCGACCGCCAACGGCTCCGGCACCTACGAGGAGTACTCGGAGAAAGTCCGCGACCTCGAGAAGCAGAACCCGATCTCGATGCGCCACATCATGGGGCTGAAGGGCGATCGGCCCGCTGTCGACCCGGCTGACGTCGACGCCGGCGTCGGCCACCACGACTACCCGATCGTGATCTCCTCGATGAGCTTCGGCTCGCAGTCCGAGCCCGCCTTCCGCGCCTACGCGGACGCGGCGAAATCGATCAACGTCCTCTGCATCAACGGCGAGGGCGGCGAGATCCGGGACATGTACGGCCAGTACCGCAACTGGCGCGGGCAGCAGGTCGCCTCCGGGCGCTTCGGCGTCTCGGCGGAGATGCTGAACAGCTCCTACGTCGCCGAGATCAAGATCGGCCAGGGCGCCAAGCCCGGAGAGGGCGGCCACCTGCCGGGCAAGAAGGTCTCCGAGAAGGTCGCCGCCGCGCGTAACGCCGCTCCCGGGACCGACCTGATCTCGCCCTCCAACAACCACGACCTCTACTCGATCGAGGACCTGGCCGAGCTGATCGACGAGCTGAAGACCGTCAACCCTGACGTCCGGGTCTCGGTCAAGGTCCCGGTGGTGCCGAACATCGGCACGATCGGCCTCGGGATCGCCAAGGCGGGCGCCGACATCATCACGCTCTCGGGCTTCGAGGGCGGGACCGGCGCGGCGCGCCAGCACGCTCTGCGCCACGTCGGCCTGCCGAGCGACATCGGCACCCGCGCCGTGCACCGGGCTCTGATGGAGGCCGGCCTGCGCAACCGGGTCGAGATCTGGGCCGACGGCGGCTACCGGACCGGCCACGACATCGTCAAATTGCACTGCCTCGGCGCCAACCGGATCGGCTTCGGCACCCTGGCGATGGTCAGCCTCGGCTGCACGATCTGCCGCGGCTGCCAGCTCGACACCTGCCACGTCGGCATCGCGACCCAGATCGAGACGCCCGAGGAAGCGCAGGCGCACGGTCTGAAGAAGTTCACCCCGCAGGAGGTCGACCGCGCCGCCGAGAGCTGCGCCCGCTTCTTCTCCTCGATGGGCGAGGAGGTCAAGCAGGTGGTGGCCTCGCTCGGCTACGAGCGCGCCCAGGACCTGGTCGGCCGCTACGACCTGCTGGAGCAGATCGGCCACAAGGACCAGATCGACCTGCAGCCGCTGATCGAGCCGCTGGAGGAGCACCTCGACCTCAAACCGCTCGACCTGCCGGTCGCCGAGGAGACCGAGGCGCGCGCCGAAGCCGGCCTGGTGATGGCGCGACCGATCCGGATGGAGGCGAAGGAGGCCTCGAGCCAGATCGCCGCGCTGGCGCCGGAAGTCTGCGGCGGCGGTGGCGGCGGGACCGTCCGCAGCCAGTTCCCGCGCGCGACCGACGCCAACGACCGCGTGCTCGGGACCGAGCTGGCGGGGGCGCTGGCGCGTTGGCGGATCTTCGACGGCGGCCCGGCGGGAGAGGAAGACAGCTCGCTGGCGAGCCTCGAGTTCAACGGCGGCTCGGTCGCCGGCCAGGGCCTGGGAGCGTTCAACTCCTACGGCGTCGACATCCGCATCGAGGGCGGCGCCCAGGACGGCGTTGGCAAGACGATGCTGGGCGGCAAGATCGCGATCCTCAAGGGCAAGGGGGCGCGCGGCAAGCGCCTCAACGGCTCGGTAGGCAAGTCGTTCGCTTACGGGGCGCAGCGCGGCAAGCTCTACGTCCAGGGCAGCGCCGACTCGAGGTTCTGCATCCGCCTCTCCGGCGCCGACGTCGTCGTCGCGGGCGAGCCCGAGCAGGACATCGACGACAGCCGCGGGGCCCTAGCCGACCGCGCCAACATCAAGGGCTTCGCCTTCGAGTACATGACCAGCGGCCGCGCCGTCGTCCTAGGCGACATCGGCCCCTGGGCCTGCGCCGGGATGACTGGAGGCCGCGTCTACGTACGGCACAACGCCTTCGGCATCGACCGAGCAGCCATCGAGAGGCGCCTGGGCAAAGGCGCCAAAGTCGAACTCAAGGACCTGGACGCCGAGGCCCTCATAGACATCGACGACCTCCTCCACGGCTACGCCGACGAACTAAGAGCAACCGATCAAACCGAAGAGGCCGACCGCGTCGAAGCCCTAGCCGACGACGCCACCAGCAACTTCCTAATGATCATCCCGATCAAGGTCCAGGCCGACCCGAGCATCAGCACCGAGTAATTCTGCGAGTGGGGCGACTTATCCGCGAAATATGCGGATAAGTCGCACCGCTTATGCCGGTTTGCCCTCCAGCCGGTCGGCGATCCCCCTGACCTCTTGGAGGAGGCCGTCGAGCATGCGCTCGGTGTCGGAGTGGATGCGCCATTCGGTTAGGCGGCGCTCGGCGTCCATGGAGTCCAGGCGTTGCTCTAGGTGCTCGGTGCGGTCTTCTAGGCGAGTGACGCGGCGGTTGGTCTGCTTTTGGGATTTGCGGACGCGGGTTTTGACGTAGCGGCGAAGGTCCTCTTGCATCGTGTCGAGCTCGCGGCGGAGGTCGCTGTTTAGGGGCGCTTGTTGCTCGTCGAGCATCTGCTCGACACCGCGGCGGACTCGCTCGATCTCTTCGTGGAGCTGCGCGCGGGCGCGCTCGGCTGAGGCGGAGATCGACTCCTCGCCGCTCGGCCGCGAGGGATCGTCCGGATTCGTCGGTCCGTTCACCGTCTCGAATCGTACGGACGGGGGTGGCGGCAAAATTGGGTCGCGAAACCGCGAAAACCCGTCTTGAAGACGGGTTTTTGCGGTTTCGCGGTTAGGCTTGGAGGACGTAGAGGCGGTAGCGGCCGATGGTCAGCTCGTCGCCGTCGCTTAGCTCGGTCCAGTCGATTTTTTGGCCATTGACGAGGACGCCGTTGAGGCTGCGGTCGTCGAGGATCCTTGGCGGCCGGGCCTCGTCGGTGGCGATCATCGCGTGGCGCCTGGAGACGCTGGGGTCGTCGAGGCAGATCTGTGCCCGCTCGCAGCGGCCGATCTTGGCCCAGCCGACCTCGAGGTGGAAGGTCCTGATCTCCCCCTGGTCGCGGAAAGACAGGTGGTAACCGTCGCCGGTCAGTTGCTCGCGCGCCTCGTCTAGCCAGGCCCGCTCCTCGCCCTGGCCAGGGACGGCGAATTCGAGGGTGGGGGAGCCGTGCTCCTGCAGGCCGGCGAAGATCGAGTCGCGGCGGAAGCGGGAGGTCCCGCAGACCGCGCACTCGGGCAGCTCGTCGGTCTCTCGGAGGGCTACCTGGGTGCCGCAGACAAGGCAGAAGTACGTTCCCTCTCCGGGCATGGAGCCGGTGGCGAACGCTTCGCCGGCTGGGCTGGTGCCGGCGCTCTCGAAAATGGGAAACCTCTCCTTCCTAACCGGGTCTCATTCGATACTAGTCCCGCATCCTGGTCCTGTCACTGGAATTTCCTCGACCAAAGGCCGGGCGGGGCTTCGTGTCTGCGGAGGCTCGCCATCTAGACTCCCTGCCGATGGGTCCCATCCGCGCCGAGATCGAGATCGACGCCCCGCGCGAGCAGGTCTTCGAGGCCCTGCTCGACCTCTCTCGGCGCCCGTCCTTCACCGACCATTTCCTCGCCGGCTTCAACCTCACGCGGATCGATCCGACCGGGGTCGGGGCGGGGGCGCGCTTCTGCGTCGAGGGGCCGGTGCGGAACATCTGGATGGACACGACGATCGTCGCCACCGAGCCCCCGTTCCGGATCGTCGAGGAAGGCGCCGGCGGCCGCGTCAACCGAATCCCCAACCACACGGTCTGGGAGCTAACGGAGGCGCCCGGATCCCTGACCTGCGTCCGTCTCTCCCACTGGTCGGAGCCCGCCGCGGTCGACCGCGGGCTGGAGCTCCTCAGCGGCGGCTCGCTCTGGCTCGGGCGCGGCTGGCGCAAGGCGCTGCGCCGTCTGCGCGACGAGCTCGAGGCCGAGGCACCCCTCCCCGAGCGAGTCGCCGTCGCCGGCGGCAACCGCCATGCAACCGGCATCCCCTAATACGCCCCTGACGGCGCCGGACCGAGCGAGGCAAGGACGCAGGGAGGCCGAATAGCAGCGCTATTTGGCCGACTGAGGACGCCGCATCGCGAAGTGTCCGCCGCCGTCAGACCGCTCTATATAGACTCCCCGCGCGATGCACCCAAACCGCCGCATGCTTTTCACGCTGTTCGCCCTCCTGGCGCTGCTCGCGCTTACCGTCGGCGTCTCCGCCTGCGGCTACTCGAGCGACTCCAAGCAGACCAGCGAGGGTGAGCCCCTGCAGCTGGGCGAGCTGGAGTACAACGTCACCTTCTCGCGCTACCTCAACCCGAATGACACCGAGGACGCGGCGTACCTAGAAGGCCAGCCGGAACCGCCGAAAGACAACAACTACTTCGGCGTCTTCTTCGAAGTCCAGAACAAGAGCGACGAACCGCAGCAGCTGCCCTCGACGCTGACGATCACCGACGCCGAAGACAACGAGTACGAGGTGCTCCCGAGCGAAAGCCTCTATGCGCTGCCATTCGAAGGCACGGTGGAAGCCGAAGAACAGATCCCGGTGCTCGACTCCCCCGCCCAGCAGGGCCCGATCGAGGGCTCGGTCGCGGTCTTCCTCCTCCCCGAAGAAGCCTCCGCAAATAGGCCTCTAACCCTTCACATAGAAGGCGCCGAAGAAAAAGGCGAAGTAACGCTAGACCTGTAGGTCTCGGGATTGGGGGTCCCCGGAGGAGCCTCCCCAATCTGCGACGGAGGGGACCCCCAATCCCCTACCCAAGACCGGCGGAGAGAACTTCGGCGGCGATCGGGGCGGCGACTTCGCCACCCGCTGCTTCGGCTTCGATCAGCAGCACCCCGACCGCCAGCTTCGCCTTTTCGGCCGGGGCGAAGGCGGAGAACCAGGCATCCTTGATCTGGACCGGGTTTTCGGATTCCTCTTCGCCCGGCTTCGGCCCGAGCTCGGCGGTGCCGGTCTTACCGGCGACCTGGGCCTCGGAGATGTTCGCCGCGGTCCCGGTGCCTTCGTTGACGACGCCGATCATCAGTTCGGTCAGTTCGTTCGAGATCTTCGGCGACATCACCCGCTCCGGTTCGGCGTCGGGCCGCAGCTTCTCGTTGGCGACGATCGAGGTCGGCATCCGCACGCCGTTGTTGCCGACGGTCTGCGCCACACTCGCCATCTCCAGCGGCGTCGCCAGCACTTCGCCCTGGCCGATCGCCGAGACCCCGAGGTCGATTTCTTCGCCGATTTCGGTCGGGATCGTCGGTTCTTCGGGTTCGACTTCGCGGACGATCTGCGGCGCGTAGAGGGTCGGCGGCGAGTTGAAGCCGTACTTTTCCGCCGTTTCGACCAGCTTGTCGTTGCCGACCGCCGGCCCGAGCGGGGCGAAGACGGCATTGCAGGACTCGGCGAAGGCCTGGCGGAAGGTGCCGCCGCAGTACTCGCCGTTGGCGTTGTTGAGGAAGCGACCGCCGACGTTGATCCCGTTGGTGATTTCGAATTCGTCGTCGAGGCTGACCTTGCCCGCCTCCAGTGCCGCCGTCGTGGTGACGATCTTGAAGGTCGATCCGGGGGGCTGGGGCGCTGAGAAGGCCTGGCCTGCGAGGGCACGGACATCGCCTCGCTTCGCGTCCAGCACGGCGACGCCGCCGGAGCGCCCGGCCAGGGCCGAGACCGCGACTTCCTGCAGTTCGGGGTCGACCGTCGTTTTCACCGGCGCGCCCTTCTGCGGCTTGCCTTCGGCGAGGGTGCGGACGGAGGAGCCGTCCTTGGAGATCGCCAGCAGCTTGCCGCCGGGCTTGCCGGCCAAGCGGGCGTTGAAGGCGCGCTCGAGGCCGCTGATCCCGACCGGCGTTTCCGGGCTGAAGCCATGGCGTGCCAGGTCCGGCCACTCTTCTTCGGGCGCTTCGCCGACTTCGCCGGTGACGTCGATCGCGGCGCTGCCGATCGGGTGTTCGCGTTCTTCGGCCGGGCCTTCGGCCAGGGGCGTCCCGTCGCGGGCGAGGATCGGCGCCCGTTCGGCCAGTTCCACGTCGGCGGCCAGTTCCTCGCCCGGCCGCAGCCCCGGGAAGACCAGGCTCTCGTCCCATGCGACGCCGCCTTCGTCGTAGGGGACGCCGAGGTCTTCTTCGACGCTGCCGAAGGCGACGGTGTCGATCGTCATCGCGACTGGGACGACCTTGCCTGCCTCGGCCGATTCGGCGCCGCCGACCGAGCCGGCGTCGATGCCGCGGATCGTCGCCGTCTCCTGGGCTTCGCGGTAGGCGGCTTCGAACTCCTTGAGGCTCACCCGTGCCCGCGAGGCGTCGTTCAGCTCCGCGTGCATCGCCTTGAAGTTCTTTGCCGCCCAGGCTTCGGCGAACCGCCCGGCGGCGTCCTTCTCCGGCGAGCCGGGGGAGCCGGCGGTGACCCCGACGATGAAGGCGACGAACGCCACCACCGCCAGCGGCAGCGCGCGGGTGATGAGGCGGCGCCGGCGATCGGCCGGGGTGGGCGACTGATTCACCCGCCGAAAGCTAAAGGAGGCTCTCCCGGCATGCTTCTATTCACGGGTGACCGTATTGGATTGGGCGATTCTCGCATTCACCTTCGCCCTGGCTCTATGGGGGTACCGTCAGGGGCTGATCGTCGGCGCCCTGACCCTGCTCGGGTTCGCCGCGGGGGCCTTCGTCGGCAGCCGGATCGGGCCGCTGTTGCTGACCAAGGGGGCCGATTCGCCCTACGCGCCGCTCTGCGGCGCACTTGGCGCGCTGCTGGCCGGCGCGCTGATGGCGGTGACGGTCGAGAGCTTCGCCCTCGGGCTGCGGGAAAAGGTCGTGCGGCGGCCGTTCATGCAGATGGCCGACGGGGCCGGCGGGGCGGCGCTGATCGCCTCGGTCGCCCTCGGGCTCGCTTGGGTCTTCGGCGCCGTCCTCCTGCACGCGCCCTCGACCGCCCGCCTCCGCGCCGACATCCAGGAGTCGGTGATCCTGCGCAGGCTCAACGACGTCCTGCCGCCGACCGGGCCGCTGCTGAACGCGCTCGACCGAGTCGACCCGGCGCCGACCGTGCTCGGCCCCGCCGCGCCGGTCGCCCGCCCCGACACGGAGATCGCCTCCGACCCCGAGGTCCTCAACGCCGGCGACTCGGTGGTGCGGGTGCTCAGCACCGCCTGCGGGCTGGGGATCGAGGGATCGGGCTGGGCGGTGCAGCCCGAAATAGTCGTCACCAATGCGCACGTCGTCGCCGGCGCCGATGACACCACGGTGACCACCCAGGACGGCGCCGAGCTCGACGCGACGCCGATCTACTACGAGCCGAAGCAGGACCTGGCGCTGCTGCGGATCGGGGCGGCGCTGCCGACGCTGCCGATCAGCCAGGAGCGGCACGAGGGCGAAGACGCTGCCGTGCTCGGCTATCCCGAGAACGGCCCCTACGCGCTGGAGCCGGCGCGGATCGGCGAAACCCGGGCGACGATCAGCGAGGACTCCTACGGCGATGGCCCGGTCGAGCGGACGATCACGGCGTTGAGCGGCTCGGTGCGCAGCGGCAACTCGGGCGGCCCGCTCGTCGACTCTGACGGCGCTGCCGTTGGGACGGTCTTCGCGGCGACGACGGGAGGACCGCAGGGCGGCTTCGCAATCCCCGCCGAGCAGGTGCGCGCGGCGCTGCGCCACACCGCTGAAAGCGTCGATACCGGGCCGTGCACCGGGTGAGTGTCGACCTATGCGTCCATCCGGGTGCATCAATCGACACCCCAAAAAGCCGGTCACTTACGTTCAGTAAGCTCGTGACATGGAGCCGGTGAGCTCGACCCAGGCCCAGGGAGAGGCAAAGGGGGCGGTCTGCCCCCACTTCCACCATGCGATCGAGCTGATCGGCAAGCGCTGGACCGGCGCGATCGTCTGCGCTCTGACCGAGCGGCCGATGCGCTACGCCGAGCTCGGCAAGGCGGTGCCGGGCCTCTCCGACCGCCTGCTCTCCCAGCGCCTGCGCGAGCTCGAGGAGGAGGGCCTTGTCGAGCGCCAGGTCGAAGCGGGGACGCCGGTGCGGGTGATCTACTCCCTGACCGAGGCCGGCCAGCAGCTCGATCCCGTCCTCTCGGAGCTGAAGTCTTGGGCGAGGCGCTGGAAAAAAGCCGGATAACGACCCTTCCGGGCCCCTACGCCGTCGGGCGGTACGCCGGCAAGCTGCAGGAGTGGATGCGCGAACGGGCGCGGGTGCAGCTGATCGGTGAGGTGACCGGGGTCGGGCGCAGCAAAGTGCAGGCTTACTTCGAGCTGCGGGATGGAGATGGGGCAATTCCCTGCGCGATTTGGCTCAACGATCTCGAAAAGGCGGGGCTGAGCGACGGTGCGCTGCGCGACGGCGCCGAAGTGGTGATCTCCGGCGGGCTCGACTATTACCCCGGCGGCGGCCAGGCCTCGCCCAACTTCTGCTTCCGCGCCACCCACGTGCGGCTGGCCGGCGAGGGGGACTTGATCGCGCGGCTGGAGGCGCTGCGCAAGCAGCTGCGGGCCGAGGGGCTGTTCGAGCTGCAGAAGCAGCTGCACCGCCCGCGCCTGCCGAAGGCGATCGGGGTCGTCACCGCGGAAACCGGCGCCGCGCGGCGCGACCTGCTCGCCGGGCTGCAGCGGCGCGGCTGGGGCGGCTCGGTGATCTGGGGCTTCGCGCCGGTCCAGGACCGCCACGCGGCGCCGGCGATCGGCCGCGCGGTGCAGGACCTGGCGGCGCGGCCGGAGGTCGAGGCGATCGTGGTGACCCGCGGCGGCGGCAGCCTCGCCGACCTCTGGGCCTTCTGCGACGAGACCCTCTGCCGGACGGTGGCGATGCTGCGGGTGCCGGTGATCAGCGCCGTCGGCCACGAGCGCGACAAGACGCTGATCGACGACGTCGCCGCGGTCGCCTGCTCGACCCCGACCCACGCGGCCGAGGCGGCGGTGCCGCTCGACTGCATCGCCGCCCGCGAGAGCCTCGAGCGCTGCGCGGTCTCGCTGCGGCGGGCGGGGGAGGGGGCAATTGGGACGCGGTCGCGGCATCTTGGGGCGCTGGCGCGCGGGCCGGCGCGGGCGCTGCAGCGCGAGCGCGGCAAGCTCAACCAGAAGATCCGCGAGATCCGCGCCGCCTCCGAACGCGGTTTGGCCGAACGGGCGGTTTCGCAGAAGCGAATCGGGACCGTGGTCCTGGAGCGGGCGCGGAACCGCGCGGCCGGTGCCGACATGGAGAAACGGCAGGCGGCGCTGCAGCGGGCGCTGGTAACCCTCCGGGCGCACGAACCCGAGCGCACGCTCGAGCGCGGCTACGCCCTGGTCGAGGGGAAGGGCGAGGAGCCGCTGACGAGCGCCGCCGCCGCGGCCGCCGCCGGTGAGGTCAAACTGCGGTTCGCAGATGGACGGGTTCGAGCGAGAATCGAAGGATCTGGCGACCGAGACGGCGATCGTGAGCGATAGCCCCGAGAGCTACGAGGCCGCGGTGGAGCGGCTAGAGGAGATCATCGATCGCCTCGACTCCGGCCAGGCCGGCCTGCGGGAGACCCTCGACCTCTGCAAAGAGGGCCGCGAGCTCGTCAAATACTGCGCCGCCGAGCTGGACGAGGTCGGCGAGGGGTTGAAGGAGCTTCGCTTGGACGATCTAGCGGCCAAGCTCGAGGTTGGCTCCGAGCCGAGCTAGTCCCCGCGTCTGAGACCGCCTGACCGGCGCATATCGGCGTCCTCGCTCGCTCGCGTGCAGAGCACGCCACGCTCCCTGCGTCCTTGATCTGCTTGGTCAGTCGGCCTCAGGGCCAGAGCACAAACCACGGAGCGCCGGGCAGCCGCGGCAGAGGGACCAGTCGCGTCGCTCGGGTGGGGCGACGGGAAAGTCGCCGCTCTCGATTCGGGAGATCGTCTCCGTGAGCGAGGTGCGAGCGGCGGTCATCTCAGCCTGTCCAAGGATGGAGACGGCCGGGTCGCCTGGTCGCTCGAGGAAGACGTAGCCGACCTCGACCTCCTCGACGCCGAGCGCCTCGGCGGCGGCAAGCGCGTAGATCGAGCGCTGGACTCCGTAGTGGGCGGCGCGCTCTGCCGGGTCCGCCCCGTTCAGGCGGTCGGTCTTGTAATCGACGACCAGCGGCGGCGCCCCCTCGCGCTCGACCAAGAGGTCGATCGAGCCGCGCAGGACGGTGTCGCCGATCCCGAGCAGCAGCGGCACCTCGGCGCGAACACGGGTCGCTTCGGCTCCGATTTGCTCCCGCAGCGGCGAGCAGATCCACTGCCGCACCGGCTCCAGCAGCTCTGGCCCGGCGTCGACATCGAGCCCGTTAGCCACCGCGTGCCGCTCAGCCAGCTCGGTCGGCGGCTCCGCCCACCCATGCGCCTGGCTCCACTCCAGCAGCGCGTGCACGGCGGCACCGCGGGCGGTCCGTTCTTCAGGGTCGCTGAGGGCGAGCTCGTCGCTTGGGGCTCCCTCGTCTATGCGGGCCATTCCGAGGACGCGCTCCATGTAGAAGCGGTACGGGCATTCCTCGTAAGCGCTGATCGCGGTGTAGCTGAGGGGGCGGCTGGGGACGGTTGGGGGCTTGCGCTCGACCAAGGGCGGGGGACCTTCGCCTAGCTCGCGAGTGGCGGCACCTTCGCGTCGAAGGGCCCGCAGCTCGGCGGCGCGCTCGGGCGAGGGGAGGTTGACCCGCACCGCGATCTCGGACGGTGCCAGCTCAGCCTCGAGGCCCGGGCGCGGGGCGGGCGCGGCGACCGGCACGATCGAGTCCTCCTCCCGCGGCACCCCAAGCGTCTCGACCAGGCGCTCGATCACCGGCTTGCCTTTGCTCTCTTTGCCCTCCTTCGGGTTGACGACGCCGCTGACGATCAGGCGCTCGCGGGCGCGGGTGGCGGCGACGTGGAAGAGCCGCAGCTCCTCTTCGGCTTCCCGGTCGGCTGTCTCTTCGCAGAGGGCGCCGTACTCGAAGAGGTCGATCTTCGGGCTGCCGAGGCGGACGAGGCGGAGGCCGACTCGCGGCTGCTCCTCGCGACCGAGCACGAGCAGCGGCGAGCGCGCCCCGTTCAGCAGCCGGCGCGAGAGGTCCGGCACGGCGACGATGCCGAACTCGAGGCCCTTGGCGTTGTGGACGGTCATTATCCGGACGCCGTCGTGGCCCTCGGCGGCGGTCGCCGCCTGCGCCTCGGTGTCGCTTTCGGCCCGGGCGGCGAGGAAGTCGAGGAAGCCGCGCAGGTCGCGCCCCTCGCGGGCCTCGAACTCAGCCGCCAGGCGGGCCATCTTGCGGACGTTGGCGAAGCGCGCCTCGCCCGCCGGCCGGCTGAGGACCGCGAGGTCGTAGCCGGTCTCGGTCACTGCCGCCTCGATCAGGCCCGGCAGCGAGAGCCGCGGCCCGCGCTCGCGCAGCGCGGCGATCCGCGCCACGAAGGTCGCCAACAACTCCCGCTCGGCCGCCGGGATGTCCTCCAGCCGCTTCGGCGCGACCAGCCCCGATTCGTGGTTCCTTTCGCACGTATCCGGTGCAAAAGGAACCACGCGATTGGCGTCGGCGGCGGCCTCGACGGCTGGCCAGACGTGGCGGCGCTTGCCGGCTGCGGCCCGCAGGAGCCAGAGGGTGTCGGGGGCGACCGCGCAGGCGGGGGAGGCGAGGGCGCCGAAGAGGGCGTGGTCGTCGAGTGGGTTGGCGATTACCGCGAGCAGGGCGCAGACGTCGGCGACCTGCTGCTGGGACCAGTAGCCGCGGCCACCGACCACGTAGGGGCGCAGCCCGGCGCGTTCGAGCGCATCCTCGTAGGCGTCGAGGTGGGAGAAGGCGCGCAGCAGCACGACCATCTCGCCGCGCGGCACGCCTCCGTCGGCGAGCTCGCGCAGCCGCTCGGCGACCGCGCGCGCCTCGGCCAGGCAGTTGAGCGGGGTGGCGCCGTCGATCGCCGGAGCGAGCTCGATCCCGTCCTCGTCCCAGCCGTCCCGGGCGGTCAGCAACAGCTCGACCGGCGGGCCCTCTCCCCGCGCCGGTTCCTTGGGCGGGGGCGCCCCCACCCGCAGCGGCGTGTAGGCGGCGCCTAGCAGCGCCTCGCCGAAGAGGTTGACGGCGCCGACGACCTCGGGCCGCGAGCGGAAGTTGCCGCTGAGGCGCATCAACTCGGCGTCGGCGCGGCGGTCGATCTCCTCGCGGCGGCGGCGGAAGACGTCGAGGTCGGCGTGGCGGAAGCCGTAGATCGACTGCAGCTCGTCGCCGACCACGACCAGCTCGGCTTTCGGGCCATGGAGTGCCTCGATCAGACGGAGCTGCAGGCGGTTGGTGTCCTGGAACTCGTCGACGAGGAGCTGGCGGAAGCGGCCGCGGTAGTGCTCGCCGATCTCGGCCCGCTCCAGCAGCCTTGCGGCGAGGATCTGCAGGTCCTCGAAGTCGATTCCGGCGCGCCGTTCCTTTGCCGCCTCGAAGCGGGTGGAGAAGAGGCGCAACAGCGCCGCGAGGTGGCGGTAGGCGGTGCCGCCCTCGCCGGCCTCGGCGGTGCGGGCGATCGCCGCCTCGATCGCCTCCTTATACGGGGCGAGGGCTTTCGCTTTGCTGGTGGTGGCGAAGGCGCGAAGCTCATCGAGGGTCGGGGCGGGGCTGGGCGCGCTGAGGCGGGCTAGTGCTTCCTCGAGGCGCTGGCGTTTCGGGTCGCTCTCCCTCAGCTCGTCCAAACACTCGCGGGCAGCGTCGGCCGCACGGCGGATCGCCGCCTCCGGATCGGTCGCGGGCGGCTCGGGCAGCTGCGGCTGGGATATCCCACGGCTGCGCAGCTCCTCGTGGATCCCGACCACCATCCCTCGCAGCCCTTCTACGTCGTAGGCGGCGACGGTCTCCTCCCGTGCCGCGTCCCCTTCGGCCAAGAACTCGACCAGGGCGTCGTCGAACGCCTCGCGGGCCGCTCGCCCCGCCTCCGGCGCGTCGAGCACCCGGAACCCCGGGTCGACCCCGGCGGCGACCGGATGCGCCGCCAGCACCCGGTTGCAGAAGCCATGGATAGTCGTGATCCAGGCGCCGCCGATCCCCGCCAGGACCGTGGCGGCGCGCTCGGAGCCGCGCTCGGCCCGCCGCGTCAGCTCGGCGCGGATCCGCTGGCGCAGCTCGGTGGCGGCCTTGTCGGTGAAGGTGAAGGCGAGGACGGCGTCGGGGGAGAGGCCGGAGTCGCAGACGAGGCGGCAGTAGCGGTCGACCATCACCCCGGTCTTGCCGGTCCCGGCGCCGGCCTCAAGCAGCACGTCCTTGTCGCGAACGGCGATTGCGGCGGCCTGCTCGGGCGTCGGCTGGCGCGGCGGCGCCTGGGTGCGCTGCTCGACCGTCACCGTTCGTCTTCTCCCTCTTCGTCCATGTACTGGGGCGCGCGGTCGCGGCGGCAGATCGAGGCGAAGGTGCAGTAGGAGGGGCAGACGTCGTGGCCGCGCAGCTCTGGTCGCGGTCCCGGGTCGCGGCTGATCTGGCCGGCGCGCATGCGGGCGACGATCTCGCCGCCGCGCCGCCGCGAGTCGTCCAGCAGCTCCTCCAGCTCCTCGGGCTCGACGACGTCGGTCGAGTAGAGCCCGTAGCCGGACAGATCCTGCGCGACCGCGGCCGAGACGACCCCGCGCGGGCGCCGCGAGGAGGTCCCGCGCAGGGGGTGGTAGAGCGCCGCGGCTGGCTCTGCCCCCCAGTGCTCGGCCACCGCCAGCAAGTAGAGCGGCAGTTGCAGCTTCGCCTTCTCCTCGAACTTGTCCCGCGGGGTGACCTGACCGGCGAGCTTGTAGTCGATGACCACGGCGCTGCCGTCGGCGGCGCGGTCGACCCGGTCGATCGCCCCGTGCAGGCCCCAGCCGCCGAGGTCGAGCGACGGGCGCTCGGCGTCGGGGTGCTCGCCGAAACGTGCCTCCAGCAGCCAGGGCTCGAAGCCGCCGGTCTCGCGCTCGGCCTCCTCGGCGAGGAAGCGCTCGAGCAGCCGCTCGACCCGTCGCGCCATCGCCCGCTCGGCCGGGTGCGAGCCGAGCTCGCGCTCGGCGGCGACCGCCCCCACCAGCTCGCGTCCGCGCTCGGTCCAGGCGCTGAGCGTGTCCGGGCGCGGCAGCGGATTGCCGCCGGGTCGCTCCTTGTATAGGCGCTCCAGCGCCTCGTGCATGAGGCCGCCCTGGACGAGCGGGTCGGGGACCGGGTCGAGCAGCTGCGGGTCGAGCTCGTGGCCGGCGAACCAGCGGTAGGAGCAGAGGTCGAACTCCTCCAAGGTGGTGCCGCCGTAGGCGGCGACGGCTCCGAGCGAGTCGAGCGCCGCCGGGTTGGTCAGCGGCCCGGGGGCGCGGGAGGCGGCCTCTGCCCGCCGCGCCTCGCCGACGCGGGCGACGATCGCCGCCGCCAGCTCGGCTTCGACCCCGACCTGCCCGAGTAGCGCCGGCGCGTCGGCCCCGGGGCCGTGCGCCGCCAGCGCCCGCGCCAGCTCGTCCTCGGAGGGCGCCTCGGCCAGTGGCGCGACCACCTGCGCCAGGTCCCGGGCCGCGGTGATCTCCTCCTCCAGCGGGTCGGGCGAGCTGCCATCCGGGGAGGGGGAGAGGAGTGCCCGCACGTCGTCGATCAGTGGCGAGCGCGCGGTCGCGCTGCCGTCCTCGTCGCTGTCGCGATAGGAGAGGACGAGACTGCGCCGCGGCAGCGCCAGGCAGGCGTGGAAGAGGTAGCGCTCCTCGGCTTCGGTATCGCGGCGCGGGTCGAGCCCGAGCGTCTCCCGCTGAGCGTCGGAGAGGAAGGGGTCGGCGCCGCGGTCGCGGCGGGGGAACTCGCCGTCCTGCAGCGAGCCGACGACGACGTGGTCGAAGCGGGCGGCGCGCAGGCGGTAGGGGTCGGCGATCCGCACCCGTCCCTCGACCGGGCCCGACCAGACGCGGAAGTCGAGCCTTTCGACGATCGCCGCCAGCTCCTGCGGCTCTGGCGCCAGCGCCCCGAGCTCGCCCAGCTCCGCCAGCGAGGAGGCGATCGCCGAGGCGGCGCGCAGCTCCAGCCCTTCGCCCTGGGGCAGCGACGGGCCGTCCCCGGCGTCGCGCAGCGGGCGCGAGGCCATCCGCCCCGCCAATGCCCCGACCTCGGCGGCCAGCACGGCGGGCGAGCGCCCGGCGGCTTCGCGCAGGCGCAGGAGGTCGCGAGGCGGCTCGCCGTCCTCGCCCTGCCATAGCAGTAGCGCGGTCTCGGCGTCGCGGACGCGGCGGCGCCGCAGCGACCGCTCGAACCAGTCGACTCGCCCGGGGGAGAAGCCCGAGGGCCCGCGCAGGTAGCGGAGGAAGTCGGAGGCGCGGCGGGTGCCGAGCTCCGCCTCGAGCAGTGCGGTCAGCGCCCCGCCGACGCTCGTCCCGGCGACCGGCACCTCGGCCTCGAGCGCGACCGCGACGCCGTTGCGCTCCAGCGCCGCCGCGATCTCCGGGCCGCGGCGGGAGGGATCGCGCAGCGCGATCGCGATCTCCGCCGGGTCGGCCCCGCGGGAGACCAGCCGCGAGACGTGCGCGGCGATCGCCTCGGCCTCGGCCCGGGTGCCCGCCGAGCGCAGCAGGGTGAGGCTGTCGTCGACTTCGGCCCGCTTCGGCCGCGCCGCTCCGAACCCGATCGTCAGGTGGAAGAGCAGCGGGCTGGTCGTGTTGCCGGGGTCCGCCTCCGTCACCACCTCCTCCGTCGGCTCCAGCTCGCGCAGCTTCCCCAGTAGCCGCCCGCGCGCAGCCAGCGCCGCGCTCCCGTCTTCATAAGGGAGAGCGACCGCGACGTCGGTCTGCGTGGCCAGCGCGGCGACCAGCTCGAACTGGTTCTCGGTCAGGTCGTCGAAGCCGTAGAGGAGGACCGGCCGCCCGCCCCAGAAGGAGCCGTCGCCGCGCAGCTGGGCGATCGCCTCGCGGGCGATCCCGTGCGGGTCGACCCGACCGGTCCGCCGCCGCACCTCTTCGTAGCCGCCGTAGAGGGCGCCGACGTCGGCGAGGTAGGCGGACCCCTCGAGGGTCGCCGCGCTCGCCTCGACCTCCTCCGGCGCGACCCCCGCCGCCTGCAGCTCGCCGAGCAGGCGCTCGAGCCCGCGGGCGAAGCGCGGCCGCCCGGCCGAGCGCCGCAGTGGCCGCAGCCGCTCCCGCCGCGCCGCGATCGCCACCGAGACCGCCCGCAGGCGCTGGGCCGGCGAGAGCTCGGCGCCCGCCGGCGCGCCCGCGGCGGTGGCGATGGTGCGGAAGAGGCCGCCGAAGGTCATCGCCGCACCGCCCAGCAGGGCGCCGCCGGCGGAGAGCTCGCGCTCGAAGGCGAAGACGTCGTCGACGGTCGGCACGACGAGGATCGGGTCGCGGCTCAGGGCAGCCGCGAAGTCGCGGCGGATGACGCCGGCGCGGCCGGAGTTGGGGGGTCCGTAGACGAGTTTCAGGGGCACGGCGACCGAGCCTAGGGACGGGCCCGGCGCCTACTTCGCACCGCCTCCCACGACCCCGCAAACTGGGGGATTAGCGGGCATCTTTTGGCATCTGCGACCCCCTCTACCTTTCCCTCATCGCATGTCCCTCTGCTTCGTAGACCCAGCCGACGCCATCCGGGCCATCGCCGACTCGGTCGGCCGTGAGGCTCGCCGCCAGCTCCTCGGAGAGGCGGTGCGCGCCTGGGTGGATGAGATCCCCGACCATGAGCTCGAAGTCCACTACGCGAAGGCGATCTCCGAGCTCGACGAGCACGACCTCTCGATGCTCGCCGCCTGGCACGGCTCCCTCGAGGTCGGCCAGCCGGTCCCCAACCGCGACTTCCTCATGGGCGCCTTCAACTCCCTCGGCGAAAACCGCCGCGAGGCCCTCAAGCTGGCCGCCGGCTTCCGCGGCGAGGAGGCCGTCGACTCCGGCGTCACCGAAGAGGACGCCCTCGAGCTGGTCCTAGGCCTCCTCAGCCCACCCCGCCTGATGGAGCTGGCGAGCGAGGCGATGGAGCTCTACGTCTGGGACCGCGCCGGCAGCGACAACTAGTCGTCGGGCCCTGATTCTCCAGCCGGCTTTCCGTCCCAAGCGGTTTGGTTCTCCGTCCTGCGGGCTACCCTCGACTTAGTGGATGTTCCGCCTCAGGTAATCGTCATCTTCGGCGCCACCGGTGACTTGGCGCGGCGGAAGCTGCTGCCGGGGCTGTTGCGGCTGTTCCAGGCTGGGTTGATGCCGGAGTTTCGGGTGATCGGGGTTTCCATGGAGGGCATCTCCGATGCCGAGTTCCGGGGGATCGCGGAAAAGGCTTGCCGGGAGTTCGCGCGCAGCGCTTTCGGCGGCGAGGAATGGCACGAGTTCTCCGGCAAGCTCTCCTACGTCCCGCACGAGCAGGCGCCGGAGGCGCTCGCCGAGGCGGTGAAGGAGGCCGAGGGGGAGCTCGGGCCGGAGATGCGGCTGCTCCACTACTTGAGCGTGCCGCCAACGGCGGCGCCGGACGTGATCCAGATGCTGAAGACCTGCGGGCTCTCGAAACGCTCGCGGGTGATCATGGAGAAGCCGTTCGGGACCGACCTCGCCTCAGCCCGGGAGCTGAACGAGATGGTCCACGAAGTCCTCGACGAGGATCAGGTCTTCCGCATCGACCACTTCCTCGGCAAAGAGGCGGCGCAGAACATCCTCGCCCTGCGCTTCGCCAACGGCCTCTTCGAGCCGATCTGGAACCGCAGCCACATCGACCATGTCCAGATCGACGTGCCGGAGACGCTCGGGGTCGGCTCCCGCGCCGCCTTCTACGAGAAGACCGGTGCTTTCCGCGACATGGTCGTCACCCACCTGTTCCAGATCCTCGCCTTCGTCGCGATGGAGCCGCCGACGTCGCTGGCGCCGGGCCCGATCACCGACGAGAAGAACAAGGTCTTCCGCAGCCTGCAGCCGCTCGACCCCGACCAGGTGGTGCGCGGCCAGTACGACGGCTACCGGGAGGAGGAGGGCGTCGACCCCGACTCCCGGGCCGAGACCTTCGTCGCGCTGAAGGCCGAACTCGACAATTGGCGCTGGAACGGCGTCCCTTTCTACCTGCGGACCGGCAAGCGGATGGGCGAAAGCGCGCGGATCATCTCGATCGCCTTCCGCGAGCCGCCGCACGCGATGTTCCCCGAGCACTCGCGGGTCGGCCGCTACGGCCCCGACCACCTCACCTTCGACCTCGACGAGTCCTCCCGCGTCTCGCTCTCCTTCTACGGCAAGCGGCCGGGGATGGGGATGGTGCTCGACAAGGCGAGCATGCAGTTCTCGCTCGACGAAACCGGCTATGCCGGCGACGCCGTCGAGGCCTACGAGCGGCTGATCCGCGACGCGATGATCGGCGACCGCACCCTCTTCACCACGGCCACGGGGATCGAGCGGCTGTGGGAAGTCTCCGAACCGCTGCTGCAAGACCCGCCGCCGGTGAAGCCATACCCGCAGGGGTCGTGGGGGCCGGCGGAGATCGGCGCCCTGATCGCCCCGCACAGCTGGCGGCTGCCGTTCGCCCGCCGCTGGCGCGAAGCGCCGGAGCGCCCGAGCGACGGCAACGGCGTGCCCGCCGACGTGCGCGCCCGCGAACGCTCCTAGCCGCCGGCAGGCGCGCCAACCGCCGCCCGGATCTCGGCGATCGCCTGCTCGTTGTCGCGGAAGCGCACCGCCTTCATCCCGGCCTTTTCGGCGCCTTCGCAGTTGACCTCGAGGTCGTCGATGAAGAGGCAAGCCTCCGGCGCCAGTCCGACCCGCTCCAGGGTCAGCCGGTAGATCCGCCCTTCCGGCTTGCGGCAGCCGACGAAGGCTGAGTCGACCACCTCCTCGAAGATCTCGTCGACCGGCATCATCGAGCGCCAGAGCGGCTCCCACTCGCGCACGTTGTTGGTCAGCATCGCCATCTTCAGGCCGCCCGCCTTGAGCTCGCGCATCAGCTCGATCATCGGCTCGTTCGGGTCGAGCGCGTCGAAATAGACCTCGCGGAAGCGGTGCAGGTGGGGCCGGTGGCCGAGCAGCGGCTCGAGGTTGACGCTCAGCAGCTCGAGGAACTCGGACTCCTCCATCTCGCCCCGCTCGAGCTCGAAGAGCGGGTTGTCACCGCGCTCCTCGGCGGCCGCGCGCAGCGCCTGCCCGAGGTATTCGGCCGGGATCTTGATCTCGTCCTGGACCCGTTCGAAGCTGCCGAGCAGCGGCGTCGTCAGGACGCCGCCGAAGTCGGAGACGATCGCCTCGATCCCGCTGCCGCCGGGCTCAGCCATCGATGACGCGGGCGACCTCGTAGGTGCCGAGCCCCTCGCGACCTTCGACCGACCAGCGGAAGAAGGCGATCTGCGAGTCGAGGTGCTGGCGGCGCACGGAAACCGAGCTGATCAGCGAGCCGGCGCCCCGCAGCGGCCGCATCTCCTCGACCGACGGCCACAGCTCCAGCGTCGCCCGGCGCTGCACGCCGTCCTCGCCGTACTCGGTCGAGAGCAGCGTCTCCTCGAAGGTCAGCGGCGCCCCGCCCGGATCGCAGATCACCGCCGTCGTCTCCTCGTCCTCGATGCTCCGACCGCCCTCGGGCAGTTGCGAGGTCAGCGCCAGCAGGCCGCCGTCGGAGAAGGCGACCCCGATCGACCGGCGCACGATCTGACCCTGATCGCTCATCCCGCGCAGCCTAGTGATTGACCAGGGGCGGTAGAGCTTTTGGCCCCTCTAGGGACATTAAGCTCTGCCGCCCCCATGCCCGAGCTGACGATCCGCGACGCCGATCCCCAGCGCGACGCCGCCGCCTGCGCGGCGATCTACGCGCCGCACGTCGAGGAGAGCCCGGTCTCCTTCGAGGAACGGGCCCCGGACGCGGGGGAGATGGCGGCGCGGATCGAGCGCTACGGCGCCAGCCACGCCTGGCTGGTCGCCGAGCGGGACGGCCAGGTCGTCGGCTACGCCTACGCAACCGCCTTCAACGAGCGCCCCGCCTACCGCTGGAGCACCTACGTCTCGGTTTACATAGGCGAGGACGCTCGCCGTGAAAGCGTCGGCCGCGCCCTTTACGGAGCCCTCTTCGACCGCCTCCGCGAGCGGGGCTTCCGCATGGCCTGCGCCGGGATCACCCTGCCGAACGAGGCGAGCTGCGGCCTGCACTTGAGCCTCGGCTTCGAGCTGGTCGGCGTCAACCGCGAGATCGGCTGGAAGCAGGGCGCCTGGCGCGACGTCGGCTGGTACCAGCTCGAGCTGTCCCCGGCGCCCGAAGGCCCGCCCCCCGAGCCGCGCTGAGCAAGTGCTCCCCACCTTCGCCTCGCTATGCGACGCAAACGCAGGGAGCACTAGGCCGGAAGACGGCCCGGCTACCATGAAGCGATGAGCGACGAGCAGATCACCACGCCCGACCAGCAGCCCGCGCCCCCGGCGACCGAGCACGACGAAACCCTCACCGAGGAGGACGTCTACGAGGTGCTCGAGGAGGTAATCGACCCCGAGCTAGGGCTCGACTTCGTCTCCCTCGGCCTCGTCTACGACGTCAACATCGAGGACCAGAACGAGGTCTACGTCACCTTCACCCTCACCACCCCGGCCTGCCCGATCGGCCCCCAGGTCTCCGAACAGATGAAGGAGTTCGTCGGCGACCTCCCCGGCGTCACCGCCGTCCACCCAAAGATGGTCTTCGACCCCCCATGGTCACCGGAAATGATGACCGAGGACGCGAAGTTCGCTTTGGGGTTCTAGCCAGCGCCCGTCGACGCAGACCTGCTTTCATAGATCAAATACGGCACGTCCAATCGAGGATGGCCATTTGATCTAAAAGGAGCTATCCAATGCTCATCGACAAGCAGAACCTGTTTCCGGCGCCTTTTACGAAACGGCGCACCAAAAGGCTCATCACCGAAGACGAAGACGTTCAGGTGCAGGCCACCGTCCTCTACGTCCAAGACGAAGACGATGAAGAGGACCGTCTCCTGCAGCTGAAGTTCTGGACCGAGGCGTTGGAGTCATGGTCGATGGTCATCTACGACCGCCGGCACAACATCGTGGCGGCCACCGGCCCGTGCCGTCATGAGAAGCAATGCTGGAAAGCGGTCACCGGCATCTTGAAGCGCAAGGGCTACTGGGGCGGCGAGCTAGAAGGCTGAGGCTCATAGCTGGATTGCCCCTCGCCGCAGCGGTGGCAGTTACAGCCGGAGGCGATACAGCAAATGCGGAAGGCCGGCGTGGACAACCTCGCCGGCCTCTTCGAAGCCGGCCTTCTGGGCGACCCGCTGAGAGGGGACGTTGGTCGGCAGGACGAGGGCGACTACCTGCTCGAGCCTGAGGTCGCGGGCGTAGTCGCAGGCGGCGAGGGCGGCCTCGGTGGCGAGGCCCTGACCGTGGAGGGGGGGCTCGATGCTCCAGGGGAGCTCTACTTCGGCGACGCCTTCGACGGAGGTCCAGGCGAGGCCGCCGCGGCCGGCGAAGGCGCCGGTCTCCTTCTCGATCAGGACCCAGGGGCCGAAGCCGTGGTCCTGCCAGTGGACCTGGTCGCCGTCGACCAGTTCGTCGATCACCTGGGCGCTGAAGGGCGGCAGGGGGGAGGGGCGCAGCCAGGCCTCGACCTCCGGCCGTGTGAAGTGGGCGTGGTAGAGGGCGCGGTCGTCGGGGGTCGGTCGGCGGGCCAGGAGGCGCGCCGTCTGCCGCTCCCCGGCCGCCATCTCAGGGCCGACCGCTCCCCGGCAGCCGCGGGTCGTGGCCGCCGTCCTCCGGGACCTCTTCGGCGGTCGCGTCGTAGTCGTAATCGCGCGCCGGACGCCGGCCGCCGTTCGAGGGCGGCGGGCCAAACGGGCCGCGGCCGCCTCCCGGCATCCCAACCACCATGAAGCGCCCGATCGTGAACCGTTTCAGCAGCCGCCGCGAGATCGCCCGGGTCGGCGGCAGCAGCAGGAAGACCCCGACGATGTCGGTAAGGAAGCCCGGCGTCAGCAGCAGGGTGCCGCCGACGATGATCAGCGCCCCGTCGGCCACCTCGCGCCCCGGGAAGCGCCGCTCCGCCAGCGCCTGGTTGAAGCGCCGCCAAGCTCCGCGCCCCTCGTGTTTAAGCAGCCAGGAACCGAGAAGGGCGTCGGCCAGCAGCAGGGCCAGCGTCGGCCAGACACCGATCAGCTCGCCGACCTTGATGATCACGTAGAGCTCGGCGACCGGGACGACGATGAAGAGCAGGATCAGAAGAAGGGGCATGGCAGAAGCGTAGGGAGGGTCGTGCGTCGCCTAATGGCTACCCGCGGAAGAAGTTGCTTACGCCGCTTTGGCGGCCTTGCCGGCCGCCGCCTCGAGCTCGGCGAGCGACTCGTTCAGCCCGTCGCTGACGACCTCGATGTCGGTCATGCAGTCGTAGTCGGCGAGCAGGCCGAACCCGACCTTGCCGTTGTAGCTCATGATCGCCACCGCCAGGCAGTGGTTCTGGGGCAGGAAGGCGACCGGGAAGACGTCCTCGAGTTCCTTGCCGAGGACGTAGAGCGGCATCTGCGGCCCCGGCACGTTGGTGACGATGAGGTTGAAGAGGCGGGTCGAGAAGTTGATCCGCGCGGCCTGGGCCAGGATCGTCGGCGGCGCGAAGTCGTTGAAGCGGGAGATCACTTCGGCGCCCAGCGCCTGTTTGGAGCGCTTCAGCCCCGCCATCGCGTCGCTGATCGTCCGCAGCCGCCGCACCGGGTCCTCGATATAGACCGGCAGCGGCCCGCGCATCAGCGCGATCCGGTTGCCGAGGTCGCCGCGCTCGTCCTCGTTGCGGATCGAGACCGGGACCAGCGCCCGCAGCTCCAGCCCCTCGGTGCGGATACGGCGCACGTGCAGCCACTCGCGCAGGGCGCCGGCGATGACCGCGAGGACGACGTCGTTGACGGTGCCGCCGAGGGCATCTTTGATCCGTTTGAAGGTGGCCAGCTCCGAACGCGCCCAGACGTAGCGACGGTGCGGGCCGATCTCCTCGTTCAGCGGCACGTCCGGCGCCGGGTCGGCGAAGGCGCTGACGATCTCGCCGACGCCCTCCAGCGCCTCGACCGCCTTGCGAGCGGTCGTCTCCGGGTTGCGGACGACGTCGACCGCCCGCTCGGCCAGCTTCACCGGCGCCGCGACCGCGTCGGCGACCGCGCGGGCGACCAGCTCGGTCGTCCCTGGCTCGGGCTGCGGCACCCACTCGTCCTCGAGATTCAGCGGCTCGGCGTTGCGCTCGACGTCGAAGAGGACGGTGCCGATGTCGACCCCGGAGACGCCGTCGACCATCGCGTGGTGGGTCTTGGTCAGGATCGCGAAGCGGTCGCGTTCGAGGTTCTGTACCAGCCACAACTCCCAGAGCGGCTTCAGGCGGTCGAGCTGCTGGGAGAAGATCCGCCCGGCGAGCTTCTTCAGCTCCTCCTCGCCGCCCGGATCGGGCAGCGCGGTGTGGCGGATGTGGTAGGTGAGGTTGAAGTTGACGTCGTCTGCCCAGAGCGGCCGGCCGGCCTCCAGCGGCGGCACCACGAGCTTCTGGCGGAAGCGCGGGACCAGCGGCAGGCGGCCGCGCACGTGCTCGACCAGGTCGGTGTACTTCGGCGGCGGCCCCTCGAAGATCAGGATCGCGCCGATATGCATGTGGCTGCTCGAGCTCTCGTTGGTCAGGAACGAGGCGTCGACAGAGGTGAGGCGGTCGAGATGGCGGCCGGAAGTTGCCATCCGTCAAGGCTACTCAGGCCGCAAAGTCGGAGCATTCCCGCTCGATTACTCGCAATCTCGCCACCGCATCCGACTCTTGCCACACCCTGCTGTGCTCAAACTCGGCCGCGGCGCCTCGGTACCCTGAAGACATGCCTGCCACCCTCACCGGCCCGAAACGGGTGCTGCTCGCTGCGCCGCGCGGCTACTGCGCCGGCGTCGATCGCGCCGTGCAGACGGTCGAGCGCGCCCTGGAGCTCCACGGCGCTCCCGTCTACGTGCGCAAGGAGATCGTCCACAACAAGCACGTGGTCGAGGAGCTGGCCAAGCGCGGCGCGATCTTCGTCGAGGAGGAGACCGAGGTGCCCGAGGGCGCGATCGTCGTCTTCTCCGCCCACGGGGTCGCCCCGAGCGTGCATGAGAACGCCGCCGCCCGCAACCTGCAGACGATCGACGCGACCTGCCCGCTGGTGACCAAGGTCCACGTCTCCGCCCGCCGCCTCGCCGCCCAGGGCAACACGATCATCATGATCGGCCACGAGGGCCACGAGGAGGTCGAAGGGACGACCGGCGAGGCGCCAGGCAGCATCGTCCTGATCGAAACCGCCGACGAAGTCGAGAGCCTCGAGGTCCCGGACCCGGGCAAAGTCGCCTTCATCACCCAGACGACGCTCTCAGTCGACGAGACCGCCGAGGTGATCGCCGCCCTACGCGCCAAGTTCCCCGGCATCGTCTCCAGCAAGTCCGACGACATCTGTTACGCGACCACCAACCGCCAGATCGCCGTCAAGCAGCTGGCCCGCGAGTGCGACCTCGTCCTCGTGATCGGCTCGACCAACTCCTCCAACTCCAACCGCCTGGTCGAGGTGGCCCGCGAACACGGCGCCGCCTCGCACCTGATCGACAACCACTCCCAGGTGCAGGAGGAGTGGCTGGAGGGTGTCGAGACCGTTGGCATCACGTCCGGCGCCAGCGCCCCCGAGGAGCTGGTCGAGCGCCTCGTCTCCTTCTTCCGCGACCGCGGCGCCGCCGACGTCTCCGAGCTCCGCACCGTCCACGAGGACGTCCGCTTCATGCTCCCGAAGGAGATCCGCGATCAGGTCGCGGCGCAGGCCTGACAAGTGGTGAGTTAAGCCGCCTATAGGACGCTTAACTCACCACAAGCTCACTCGACCGGGGCGTAGCGGTGGTGCAGCATCAGGTCGTTGCCGTCGGGGTCGGTGAAGAAGGCCATGTGGCAGACGCCAGTGTCGAAGGTGTCGCCGAAGAACTCGACGCCTTTGGCTTCCAGCTCCTCACGGGCGGCTTTGACGTCGTCCACGTGCAGCGCCGGGTGGGCGTTTTTCTGGGGCACGAACTCCATCCCCTGTTTCGCGGGCTCCCAGATCGCGAAGCAGGTCTCGCCAACCCAGAATTCGTACTGGCCGCGCGCGTCAGGGCGGAGGCCGAGGGTGTCGACGTAGAAGGCGCGGGAGCGGTCGGCGTCGGTGGACGGGATGCCGATGAAGTCGAGCTTGGTGATCATGCGGTCCTCCTTCGGGACTGGTTACGGGATTCCGGCGGCGAAGCTGAGTGACCAGATCTTGACGCCTGGGGCTGGGCGCAGCACGAGGTTGTGGGCCTCGTGGCCGGGGTGCTCGGCGAGGGTGCGGAGGCCGGGAGGGCCGGCGGGGAGCGCCCGCCACTCGCCGTCGATCTCGACCTGCAGCTCGCCGTCGCCCTCGACCGTCGCGTAGGCGCCGCCGGCCTGGTAGTCGAGCGCCAGGTCCTCGCCGTCCTCGCCGGCGATCCACGGGCGCTGGTAGGAGCCGCCGGGAAAGACCTCCTCCGTGGGAGGGATGACGTGGACGCCGGGGGCATCGGTCGCCCGCAGTGGCGCCATCGGCTCGGGTAGCTCCCGCAGCGCATCGATCTCCCGCAGCTCGGCCTGGATCGCTTCCTCGGTCGCCTGATATTCGCCCTCGCCGAAGTGGGCCCAGGCGAGAGCGCCGCCGAGGCTCCAGAGGAAGAGGCTCGGCCAGCCGCTGCAGCCGTAGGCGGCCCAGAGGTCGTGCTCGGCGTCGATCGCGACCGGGAACTCGACCCCGAGCTGGGCGAGGCCGGCGGCGACGTTGCCGGGCTCGGCGGCGAAGGGGAAGCGCGGCGCCTGCACCCCGATCACGCTCAGCCCCGCCTCGCGGTAGCGCCGCTGCCACTCGACCAGGTAGGGGAGCGTGCGAACGCTGTTCAGTTGCGCATATTCCACGAAATGGACCAGCGCCGGGCCACCGGCGGTCAACGCCGGCATCGACTCCGGCTCGGTCCCGACCCAGGTGAGGCTGGCAGGCAGGTCGGGAGCGGCGATGTTGTCGCGTTCGGGTCGCATTTAGGTCGGGTTGAGGGCGGACAGTATCCTGGCCGCCATGGCTCAGCTGGTCACCTTCCTGCTGCCGGCGCTGCCGCTGCTGGCGCTCCTGCTGACGCTGCTACTCGGCCGCTACCCCGGCTGCGAGGCAATCGTCCGCCTCTCCGAGCGGCTGTCAAGTCACGGCGGTTCACGCCACGATGGGGCGAGGCAGGCAACTCTGCGGAAGCCACCCCGCTCCTTCGCACCTTCCGGCGGTCTCTTGATCGCCCTCGGGCTTGCCCAGCGCCCGCCTCCGGTTGCCGCGTAGCCCCAACGGCAACTGCGAAGCAAAGGAGCAATAGATGAACACGAGAACTGCGCTGACCGGCGCTGCCCTAGTGGTGGTCGCCGTGGTCCTGCTGATCGTCCTCAGCAGCGGCGGCAGCGATTCCAGCAGCGACACCGACGCCGGCAGGGTGCCGACGATCGTCGTCAACCAGCAGGGCCACCCGGTCGGCGGGATCCAGGAACTCGTCTACCGCAAGGGCGACCAGATCCATTTCAAGGTCGAAGTCCCCTTCGAAGAAGAGGTCCACTTGCACGGCTACGACGTCGCCAAGGAGATCCCCAAGGGCGGGGGCACCGTCGTCTACGACCTCCCGGCCGAAATCGAAGGCGAGTTCGAGGCCGAGCTCGAGGGCAAAAAGGAACAGATCATCGACCTCAAGGTCGAACCTTGACCCTCCCCGTCGCCCACGCGCTGGCATCCAGGCAGGATCTTCCGATCCCTGCCTGGCTGTTCGCGTGGGCGGCATCGATCGTCCTCATCGTCTCCTTCTTCGCCCTCTCGGCGGCCTGGCGCAAGCCCCGGTTCGAGGACGAGCACCGGCGCCCGCTCGGCGAGCGCCTCTCGGCGACGCTGGTGAGCCTCCCCGTCCAGGTCCTCTGCGGCGCGATCGGCGTCTTCCTGCTCGGCGTCGCCGTTTACGCCGGCCTGCGCGGCACCGAAGCACCCGACCGCAACTTCGCCCTCACCTTCCTCTTCGTCACCTGCTGGCTCGGCTTCCCCTTCTTCTCGGCGATCTTCGGCGACCTTTTCCGCCCCTTCAACCCCTGGCGCGCGATCGGCCGCGCCGCCGGCGGTGCCTTCGCCAAGCTCGCCGGCGAGCGCCCGGCGCACCTCGCCTACCCCGAGCGCCTCGGTCGCTGGCCCGCTGCCGTCGGCCTCCTCGCCTTCGTCTGGATCGAGGTCGTCTACGGCCGCACCAGCATCGTCTCAGTCGACATCGAGCCCCACGCCGTCGCCGTCGCCGCCCTCGTTTACAGCATCTACACGCTGGCGATGATGGCCGTCTTCGGAGTCGAGAAGTGGTGCGATCGCGGCGAGGCCTTCTCGGTCTACTTCGGGATGTTCGGCCGCCTCGGGATCTTCGGCGCCCGCGAAGGCAGGCTCTACCGCCGCCGGCCCTTCTCCGCCGCGACCGGCTGGGCGACCGTGCCCGGCTCAGCCGCCGTCGTCATCGCCTCGATCGCCGCGACCAGCTTCGACGGCGCCCAGGACGGCGCCTTCAAGGACGCGATCGAAAAGACCTTCGAATGGCTCACCGACCGCGGCATGGCGCTGACCACCGGCCTCCGCCTCACCGACACGATCTTCATGCTGCTTACCTTCGCCGCCGTCGCCGCGGTCTACATGCTCGGCGTCCGCGGCATGCGCACCGTCCGCGGCGCGCCCTCCTTCAAGCAGCTGCGGGCCGGCTTCGCCCACACCCTGATCCCGATCGCCCTCGCCTATCTGGTCGCCCACTACTTCAGCTTCTTCGTCTTCCAGGAGCAGGCCCAGTTCGGCTACCTGCTCTCCGACCCGCTCGGCACCGGCCACACCGACCTCTTCGGCACCGTCGCCAACGAAGTCGATTACAAGCTCCTCAGCGCCAACGCGATCTGGTACGTCCAAGTCGCCGCGCTCGTAATCGGCCATGTGATCGGCCTGATGCTCGCCCACGACCGTGCCCTCGTCTACTGGCCCGACTACCGCAAGGCCACCGCCTCGCAGTACTGGATGCTGGCCGTGATGGTCGCCTTCACCTGCTTCGGCCTCTACCTGCTCTCTGTCGCCAACGGGTAGGGGAGAGCCATGCTCCCACTCGCTCACGTCGGCCACTACCTCTGGACCCTCTACGTCCTCCCGATCCTGATCGTCGTCGCCGCGATCGTCCGCAACATGGTCGCGCAGCGGCGGGCGGAGCGCAGAGATTCCCCGAGATGAGCCTGCGACTGAAGGTCGCTCTCGCCGCTTGCGGCTGCTGCCTTGCGGCAGCGGCGGTCGCGGGGGCAGCCGGGGGAGGCAAGGGGCCGTTAGGCGAATACTGCCGCTACGTGGAAGCTGGCCCACCGGGTCCCCGGGGCAACGAGCTGGTCATCTTCAGCCCCACCGGCGAAGCCTGGATCAAGCGTGAAGGGAGGGAGATCCGCGTCACCGGTCTGCTCAGGAGCCGCTGTTCGGGCGGCCCGCCAACCGTCGACAATGTCGACCGAATCCTTTTACGGGTCCCCTACAACCTGGGAAACGAAATCGCCCGGATCGTTCTTCGCGGCGGCCCCTTCGAGCCTGGCGCGACCCCGGAGCCGTCCGGGAGTGAGATCGAGATCGTCGCCGATGTCCCCTTCCTTGAAGTCGAAGGAGCAACCGGAGCGGACTCGATGGTCGTCCGCACCTTGGCCGGCGGCCGCGTCGGCTTGGACCTCAGCCGCTCCGCCGCCCGCGGGGCGCGCGACTACGAGATCCTGATGCCGCGCCCGCCGTTCGGGCTGAGGCTGGTCGGCGGGCGGGGGCGGGACCGGCTCGACACTCGCGGCCTCACGAACATGGGAGACCCCGGCTGGCGACACGTCATCCGCCTCTTCGGCAAGCACGGCGCCGACCGCATCCTCGGCGGGCCGCGCGACGAGTGGCGGGTCGAAGATGGGGCGGGGAACGACTTCGTTCGCCTCGGCGGCGGCAACGACGAAGTGCTGATCGGGCTCGGTCACGACACCGTCTTCGGCGGTCGCGGCCGTGACGACCTTACCTACAACGTCTATCACCGCTTCGGGGAAATCAACCCACCCGACGGTTCCGACAGGATCTTCGGCGGTCCCGGCAAAGACATCCTCAGCGACGAAAACCGCCACCGCGACCTGCTGCGTTGCGGTCCCGGCAGCGATGAATTCAGAGCCGAACCGCACGACCGTCCCGGCAAGGACTGCGAGCAGCGCCTTCCTGGCTAGAGGATCTCGGCGAGGCGGGTCTCGAGCGCCTCGGAGATGCTGTCGCGCACCGGGCCCTCGGCGAGGCGTTCGACCAGGGACTCGAGGAAGCCTTCGATGATCAGGGCCTTGGCGTCCTCGTCGCCCAGGCCGCGGGAGGTGAGGTAGAAGAGCTGGTCCTTGTCGACCTGGGCTATCGCGGCGGCGTGGGTGCAGCGGACGTCGTCGGCGAGGATCTCGAGGCCGGGGATCGCGTCGGCGTGGGCCTCGGGTGAGAGCAGGAGGTTGCGGCTCTCCTGGAAGGCATCCGTCTGCTGCGCCCCCGGGTCGACCTTGATCATCCCGCGCCAGACCGCGGTCGAGCCGGCGGCGAGGACGCCGCGGAAGGCGAGATCGGAGTTGGTGTTCGGCGCCGCGTGCTCCTGGGTGGTGTCGTAGTCGAGGTGCTGCCCGGGGCCGCCGGCGTAGCCGCCGGTCACTCGCGCCTCGGAGCCAGGGCCGGCGAGCTTGGTCTCCATCCGCACCTTGCCGTTGGCCGAGCCGAAGCCGAGGGCGGCCCAGTCGAGGCGCCCGTCGCGCTGCACTTCGGCGCGCTGGGTGGCGAAGATCCAGCTCTTCTCGGAGATGTCCTGGGTGTTGACATAGCGCAGGGTCGCGCCCTGGCCGACGCTCAGCTCGACGACCGAGTTGAGGATCGCGTCGACCTCGTCGCTTGGCGAGGACCAGTGCTCCCAGACCTCGGCCTCGGCGCCGTCCTCGACGACGACCAGCGTCCGCCAGTTGATGGCGGCGCCCGCGGTGTCGACCGGGACCTCGATCTGAATCGGCTCGCTCAAGGCGACGCCCGCCGGCACGTGGACGAGCACCCCGTTGCGGGGCGCCGCCTCGTTGCGGGCGACGAACGGGTCGTCGGCCGGTACGAGGGTCCCGAGTCTGTCGATCAGATCCGGATGGGCATCGGCCGCATCTGCGAGATCCACCACCGTCGCTCCGTCGCCGCCCGCGATGACCGGCACCGCCTCGGTTGCCTCGTAGGCGTCGAAGTCCAGCGCAGAGATGTCGGTGAATTCCCACCCCTTCGTCTTGGAGTCGGGAAGCGGAGGGAGGGTTTGAATGGAAGTCATCAGCTCTTCGATCGGTGATTTGGGGTGGACGAGGGAGTCGCTGGCAAGGACGCAGTGGTGGGGGGCAGTGCTCTGCACGACCCCCACCCGAGGACGCAGCCAGCGGCGTCCTCGTTCCGCCAAATCATCCGATCGAGCCCTCCATCTGCAACTCGATCAGCCGGTTGAGCTCGACCGCGTACTCCATCGGCAGCTCTTTGGTGACCGGCTCGATGAAGCCGTTGACGATCATCTTCGAGGCCTCCTCCTCGTCGAGGCCGCGGCTCTGCAGGTAGAAGAGCTGCTCGTCGCCGATCTTGGACACGGTCGCCTCGTGGCCGACGTCGGCGTCGTTCTCGTCGATCCGGATCGTCGGGTAGGTGTCAGAGCGCGAGTCCTCGTCGAGGAGCAGCGCGTCGCAGACGACCTTCGAGCGCGACTCGCTCGCCCCGTCGGCGATTTCCAGCAGGCCGCGATAGGTCGCGCGGCCGCCGTCCTTGGAGATCGACTTCGAGAAGATCGACGACGAGGTGCGCGGCGCCCCGTGGATGATCTTGCCGCCGGCGTCCTGGTGCTGGCCGTCGCCGGCGAAGGCGATCGAGAGGATCTCGCCGTGGGCTTCGGGGCCCAGCAGGTAGATCGACGGGTACTTCATCGTCAGTTTCGAGCCGAGGTTGCAGTCGACCCACTCCATCGTCGCCTTTTCGTGCGCGACCGCGCGCTTGGTGACGAGGTTGAAGACGTTCTGCGACCAGTTCTGCACGGTCGTGTAGCGGACTCGAGAGCTCGGTTTGGCGACGATCTCGACGACCGCGGAGTGCAGCGAGTCGCTGGAGTAGACCGGCGCCGTGCATCCCTCGATGTAGTGGACGTCAGCGCCCTCCTCGCAGATGATCAGCGTCCGCTCGAACTGGCCCATGTTCTCGGTGTTGATCCGGAAGTAGGCCTGCAGCGGCATCTCGACCTTGACCCCCGCCGGCACGTAGACGAAGGAGCCGCCCGACCAGACCGCGCTGTTCAGCGCCGCCAGTTTGTTGTCGTTGGGCGGGATCACCGTCGCCCAGTGCTCGCGCACCAGGTCCTCGTGCTCGCGCAGGGCGGTGTCCATGTCGGTGAAGATCACGCCCTGGGCCTCGAGCTTCTCGTTCACCTGGTGGTAGACGACCTCGGACTCGTACTGGGCGCCGACGCCGGAGAGGAATTTGCGCTCGGCCTCGGGGATGCCCAGGCGGTCGAAGGTGTTTTTGATGTCCTCCGGGACCTCGCTCCAGTCGCGGCTGTTCTTCTCCGAGGCGCGGACGAAGTAGTGGATGTCGTCGAAGTCGATCTGGTCGAGGTCGCCGCCCCATTTCGGGGTCGGGCGGCTTTCGAAGTGCTCCAGCGACTTCAGCCGGAAGTCCCGCATCCACTGCGGCTCTTCCTTGAAGTCGGAGATCGTTTCGACGATCTCGCGGGTCAGCCCCTTCGGCGCTTTGTAGGCGTAGCCCGCCTCCGAGTCGTTGAAGCCGAACTTCTCTTTGTAGTCGGCGTTGATGCCGGCCAGCTCGCGTTTCTCGGCGAGCACCTCGGGCGTTGCCATGTCAGTTGACCTCCAAAGTGATGGTGTCGTCCTCGATCGCAACCGGGAACGTCTGGACGGGCTGGAAAGCGGGGAGCGTCTTCGGCCTGCCGCTCGTTAGGTCGAAGAGGGAGCCGTGGCGGGGGCACTCGACGGTGCAGGCGGCGACGTCGAACTCGCCCTCGGCCAGCGGGCCGTTGTCGTGGGAGCAGCGGTCCTCGATCGCGTAGAAGGCGCCGTCGCAGTTGAAGACGCCGATTTTCGTCCCCTCGTGCTCGACCAGGCGCATGCCGCCCGGTGGCAGCTCCGCTGCCGGGCACACGGGGATCTTGATTCCTGCGGTGTCGCTCAAGAGGTGATGCTCCTAGGTGGGATGTGCCGATGCTCAGGTCGCTCGTGCGGCTTGAGACTTAATCCTACTTCTACAGTCGGATTTTAGCGGGGTGGCCCGGCGGGCTCAGCGCTTGGAAGAGCGCATCCGATTTAGGACACAGCCGGCTGTGCTCAAAGCCGGAAGCGCTCGTCGCTGCACCCATCTTCACATTCGAGCGATGAAGTTGCCGGCCGGGTGTGGTCTTATCTGCAAAGACCTTCACCGAGAGGAGCAGAGATGAGCGAGAGGACCAGTTACGTGCCGGGGGCCCCCTGCTGGGTCGACCTGGCGACGCCCGACCTCGAGGCGGCGGAGCGCTTCTACGGCGAGCTGTTCGGCTGGACGATCCCGGAGCTGCCGAACTCTGCCGAAATGGGCGGCTACCGCCGCGCCAAATTGAACGGGCGCGACGTCACCGGCGCGATGCCTTTGATGCAAGAGGGCCAGCCGCCCGCCTGGAGCACCTACGTCTCGGTCGACGACATCGAGGCGCTCGGCCGCGCCGTGCAGGAAAACGACGGCACGATGATCGCCGCGCCGATGGCCGTCGCCAACTACGGCCGGCTGGCGCTCTTCACCGACCCCGAGGGCGCCTTCTTCGGGATGTGGGAGCCGCTCGACTTCGCCGGCGCCGAGCTGGTCAACGAGCCGGGGGCGTTTTCCTGGAACGAGCTCAACACCGGCGACGCGGCAGCGGCGAAACGCTTCTACGGCAGCATCTTCGGCTGGGAGTTCGAAGACCGGGAGACCGAGAACGCCGACGGCTACACGATCTGCATGGTCGACGGCAATCGCGTCGCCGGGATGTTGGAGATGTCCGACCGGGTTCCCGGCGAGGTTCCGCCGCACTGGAACACTTACTTCACCGTCGAGGACACCGAGGCGGCGATCGAGCAGGCGAAGGCGGGCGGTGGCGACAGCGTCATGGGCCCGATGGACGTCGAGGTCGGCCGCATCGCGGTCATGCACGACCCCTGGGGCGCGGTCTTCTCCGTAATCCGCCTGAACGAGGCCGCGTAGCTAGAGCTGTCCGAGGTCGGCGACCGCTTCGGCCGGGTCGCCGGCCTCGCCCTCGTCCTCCCATTCGGCGGGCTGGCCGAGGGAGGCGCTCTTGACGATCTTCAGGCCGAGCATCGCGCACTTCATCCGCGTCGCCGAGATCTCGATCCCGAGCAGCTCGAGGACGAAGTCTTTCGGCAGCTTCAGCAGCTCTTCGCGGCTCATCCCGACCAGCTCGTCGGTCAGCAGCGAGGTCGCCGCAGTTGAGATCGCGCAGCCCTTGCCCTCGAAGGCGATCGCCTCGACCTTGTCGTCGGCGCCGAGCTTGATCGTCACGTGCTGCTCGTCCCCGCAGAACGGGTTGGTGTCCTCGAACTCGAGATCGGGGCTCTCGAGGTGGCCGAAGTTGTGCGGCCGCTTGTAGTGCTCGAGGATCTGGTCGCGGTAGAGCTCGTCCATCAGAGACCAAACACCTTACGCGCGTCTTCCAGGCCATCGACCAGGCGGTCGATCTCCTCGGTCGTCGTGTAGACGCCGAAGCTGGCGCGGGCGGTGGCGGCGATCTCGAGCCGGTCCATCAGCACCTGGGCGCAGTGGTGGCCGGCGCGGACGGCGACGCCGTGGCGGTCGAGGATCTCGGAGATGTCGTGGGCGTGGATGCCGTCGATTTCGAAGGAGACAGGCCCGAGGCGGCCGGGGCCGCGGGGCGGGCCGAAGATGCGCAGGCCGGGGACGTCGGCGAGGCGCTCGAGTGCGTAGTCGGCAATCGCTTCCTCGTGCTCGCGCACCTGCTCCATCCCGACCATGTCGAGCCAGCGCATCGCCGAGGCCATACCGATCGCCTGGGCGATCGCTGGCGTCCCCGCCTCGAAGCGGGCCGGCGGATCGGCGTAGGTGGTGCTCTCCCTGGTGACCTTGCGGATCATCGAGCCGCCGCCGAGGAAGGGCGGCATCTCGCGGAGTAGGTCGAGCTTGGCCCAGAGGGCGCCGATCCCGGTCGGGCCGTAGAGCTTGTGGCCGGTGATCGCGTAGAAGTCGACCCCGAGCTCGGCCATGTCCAGGGGCAGCTTCGGGGCCGACTGGGCGCCGTCGGCGAGGACGAGCGCGCCGGCCTCGTGCGCCAGTCGCGAGATCTCGGCGATCGGGTTCTCGGTTCCGAGGACGTTGGAGACGTGCGCCACGGAGACCAGCTTCGGCCCGCGCTCCAGCAGCGCCGCGAAGGCATCCATGTCGAGCCGCCCCTCGTCATCGATCGGCGCCCAGTCGATCTCGCCCCCCGCCCGCTCGGCCAGCTGCTGCCAGGGAACGATGTTCGAGTGGTGCTCCATCTCGGTCAGCAGGACCCGGTCGCCCGCCTTCACGTTGGCGTCGCCCCAGGCCCGCGCGACCAGGTTGATCGCCTCGGTCGCGTTGCGGACGAAGACAACCTCGCGGCGGTCGGTGGCGCCGATGTGATCGGCGACGGTCGCCCGAGCCCCCTCGTAGGCTTCGGTCGCCTCGGCCGAGAGGGTGTGGGAGCCGCGGTGGACGTTGGAGTGGTGGCGCCGCTCGTAGCGGTCGACCGACTGGATCGAGGCCAGCACCCGCTGGGAGCTGGCGCCGCTGTCGAGGTAGGCGACCGGCTGCCCGTGGACCTCGCGCTCCAGCGCCGGGAAGGCCGCGCGAACCTTCTCCAGGTCGAGGGGAGCCGCAGGGCTTTTCGCGCTCACCGGCTCCATCTGCTTCCGAGGTCAGGCGGCTGCGCCTGCCTCGACCTCCTCTTTGATCCAGCCGTAGCCCTTCTCCTCCAGCACGCCGACCAGCTCGGGGCCGCCTTCCTTGACGATCCGCCCCTGGTACATGACGTGGACCGCATCCGGTTTGACCATGTGGAGGATCCGCTGGTAGTGGGTGATGATCAGGACGCCCATCTCGGGGCCGGCGAACTTGTTGACGCCTTCGGCGACCGTCCGCAGAGCGTCGATGTCAAGGCCGGAGTCGGTCTCGTCGAGGATCGCGATCTCCGGCCGCAGCAGCGCCAGCTGCAGCAGCTCCATCCGCTTCTTCTCGCCGCCGGAGAAGCCGTCGTTGAGGTAGCGGCTGGAGAAGTCTTTCGGGATGCTCGCCAGCTCCATTGCCTCCTGGGCGGTGCGGGCGAAGTCTTTGATCTTGATCTGGTCTTCGCCGCGGGCCTCGCGCTGGGCGTTGATGATCATCCGCAGGTACTTGGACACCGAGACGCCGGGGATCGCAACGGGGTACTGGAAGGCCATGAACAGCCCGGCCTGCGAGCGGGTCTCGGGATCGGCCTCGGTGATGTCCTCGCCCTTGAAGGTGATCGTGCCCTCGGTGACCTCGAGCGCGGGGTGGCCCATGATCACGTTGGCGAGCGTCGACTTGCCGGAGCCGTTCGGGCCCATCAGGGCGTGCACCTTGCCCTTCTCGACGTCGAGGTCGAGGCCTTTGAGGATCTTCTTGTCCTCGACCTCCACGTGCAGGTTGCGGATCTCCAGCTCAGCCAATTTCGCTCCGTTTCTGGGTTTGCAGTTGAAGTTTTGCGTGCCGCGAGTGGCGGTTCTTACGCGACGCTGTCGAGGACCGCGGCGCGGGTCGGCTCGCTCTTGGTCGAGAACTCGACCAGCTCGGCCAGGGTCGTGCCGGCGAGCGCCTTGGTGACGCCGCCCTGGACGCGCATCCACAAGAGCTTGGTCGAGCAGGCGTGGTCGCCGTCTGACTCGTGCGAGCAGAGGACTTTGCCTTCCGGCGCCTCGTGAAAGCACTCCATCGGGGCGATCTGCCCTTCCAGGGCCTCAACCACCGCGTCCATCTTGATCTCCGCGGCGGGGATCGCCAGCCGGTAGCCGCCGTGGGCGCCGCGGGTCGAGGTGACGAGCCCGGCCTTGCGCAGTTTCGCCACCAGGTGCTCCAGGTAGGAGAGCGGCAGGTTCTCCGCCTCGGCGACGGACCCGAGCGACACGGGTTGCGAGCCAGGCTGGCGGCCGAGCTCGACCATCAGTCGCACGCCGTACTCGGCTTTGGTCGAAAACAGCATCGGGCTAAATCCTACCGAAGCGGTCGGTTATGCCCCCGGCGGGTGGTCACGGCTCGATGAGGCCGCGGCGGATCGCGTAGCGGACCAGCTCGACCCGGTCGCGCATGCCGAGCTTGCGCATCGCGTTGGCGCGGTGGTTCTCGACCGTCTTCTCGGAGAGGTGGAGGACCTCGGCGATCTGCTTCGTCGTGTGGGCCTCGGCGACGAGCTTGACGATCTCCTCCTCGCGCGGGGTCAGCTCCTCCTCGCCGGAGGAGCCGCGCTCGAGCACGTCCTTGATCAGCGTCCGCTGCGCTTCGGGGGTGAGGAACGGCTCGCCCCGCTCGACCGCGCGGATCGCCGCCAGCAGGTCGGTGTCCGCCTGCGCCTTCAGCACGTAGCCGGAGGCGCCCGCTTTCAGCGCCTCGAACAGGTAGCGCTCGTCGTCGTGCATCGAGAGGATCAGCACGGAGACCTCCGGCGCCTGCTTCTTGATCTCCCGCGTCGCCTGCAGCCCGGTCAGCTTCGGCATCTTCACGTCGAGGATCGCCAGGTCCGGCCGCTCTCGCACCGCCAGCTCCCGCGCCTCGGCGCCGTCAGCGGCCTCGGCCACGACCTCGATGTCCGGCTGCCGCTCCAGCAGCAACCGCAGCCCGGAGCGGACGATCCCGTGGTCGTCGGCGATCAGCACCTTCACGAGGCTGATTCTCCCGGGACCTCGAGGCGGACCGTGGTGCCGTGGCCGGGGCGTGACTCGATCGTCAGCTCGGCGCCGATCAAGAGGGCGCGCTCGCGCATGCCGCCGATGCCGAGCCCGCGCTCGGACTCGTCGAAGGCGAAGCCGCGGCCGTCGTCTGCGACCTCGAGCAGGACACCGCCTTGCACGGTTGAGGGGGAGGGAGATCCAGAGGCGGGCGTGCGGCGCAGGCGCACCTCGACGCGCTCGGCGCCGCTGTGGCGGGCGGCGTTGGAAAGCGCCTCCTGGGCGACGCGGTAGACGACCAACTGGGCGTCGTCGCCGAGATCGGAGAAGTTGCCATCGGCCTGCAGGCTCGCCTCGATCTCGCCGCGCCGCAGCTGCTCGACCTGGCCTTCGATCGCGGCCACGAGGCCGAGGTCGTCGAGCGCGGTCGGCCGCAGCTGCCGCGCCAGCGAGAGCAGCTCGCCCATCGCCTGGTTCGCCAGCGCTTTCGTCTCCGCCAGTTCGCCTTCCAGCTCCGGCGGCGCCGCCTCGCGCGCCGCCTCCAGCCGCAGCAGCAGTCCCGTCAGCGACTGGTTGACCTCGTCGTGGAGGTCGCGGGCGACCCGCGCCCGCTCCTCCTCCTGGGCGTGTAGGGCCGCCGAGCCCGCCCGCCGCCGCTCGGCTTCCAGCCGCCGCATCATCCGCAGGAAGGCGAGCTCGATCCGCGCCACCTCCTCGGTCTCGCCGACCCCGTCGATCGAGGAGGGGAGGAGGGGTCGCGGTCGCGAGAGGTCGACCTTCTCCATCGCCTCGACCAGGTCCTCCAGCGGCCGCAACCGCCGCCGCTCCCGCACCAGCGCAACCGCCAGCGCCAGCACCACGAGCGCCAGCCCGATCAAGACGAGCGTCATGACCCCAGCCTACGACCCCACGAACTGCATCAAATTCTCCACGTAGAAGAAAGAAAATTTGATGCAGTTCAGGTGGGTGTACGGGGGCCTGGGGGTTTTTCCTGGGCTTGACGGGGGGTGGCACCTATAGGGGATTTCGTGGATTCGTCGCATACTGGGATGACCCCACGACTCAGGAGCGACCTACGCGATGACCACCACCAAGCAATCCACCTGGAGCGCCACCCTCCGCACCACGATCCTGATGGCGGCGCTGGGCGGCCTGCTCGTCGCCATCGGCTACGGCATCGGCGGCGTCGGGACCGCGACGCTCTTCCTCTTCATGGCGCTGGCGATCAACTTCTTCTCCTACTTCTTCAGCGACAAGATGGCGCTGAAAATGAGCCGCGCCCAGCCGATCGAGGAGTCCGAAGCGCCGCGGCTCTACCAGATCATGCGGGAACTGACGACCCGGGCGGGGCTGCCGATGCCGCGCCTCTACATGATCCCCCAGGATCAGCCGAACGCGTTTGCCACCGGCCGCAACCCCAAGCACTCGGCGGTGGCGGTGACCCGCGGGATCACCAAGCTCCTCTCCGAGGACGAGCTGCGCGGCGTCCTCGCGCACGAGCTCGCGCACGTCCAGCACCGCGACATCCTGCTGCAGTCGGTCGCCTCGGCGATCGGCGCCGCGATCACCTACCTCGCCTACATGCTGATGTGGTTCGGCGGCGACGAGGACAACGGCCCGCTCGGCCTGGTCGCCGCGCTCGGCATGGTCATCCTCGCCCCGATCGCGGCGAGCATCATCCAGCTCTCGATCTCGCGCCAGCGCGAGTACGCAGCCGACGCCGGCGGCGCCGAAATCTGCGGCAACCCGGAGTCGCTGGCGAGCGCGCTGCTGCGGTTGGAGCAGGGCGCGGAAGCGATCCCGATGCAGGTCAACCAGGCGGCCGAGCCCCTCTACATCGTCAAGCCCTTCAAGGGCGGGGGGATCGCCGGCCTCTTCTCGACCCACCCCCCGATCGAGGAGCGGGTCCGCCGCCTGCGCCAGATGCGCCCCACCCTCTGAGCACCTTCTCTCGTCCAGGCACCGAGAGAGCGGCCCCGGGCTTCCGTCCGGGGCCGTTTTCTCTTCCTAAAGCCGTTTCTAAGCTTTTCCAGAGCGGCGATCGAAGCCCGCTATACTTTTTGAAGTTAAAGCTGATCCGATTTCAGGGGATTTACTTCAAATGGCCATCGACACCCAGCGCGCGCAGACGATCGAGGAGATCGAACCCTTCGAGGCGGCGGAGGAGATCAATGGCGGCGACGTCGTCCTGATCGACACCCGCGAGCCCCACGAGTACCAGGAGGCTCACCTCGAGAACGGCAAGCTGGTGCCGCCCGGCCTGCTCGCCGACGAAATCGCCTCCGCGGCGCCCGACAAGTCGGCCCGCACGATCCTCTACTGCCGCTCCGGCAACCGTTCGGCCATCGCCGCCGCCCAGCTGCAGCAGCTCGGCTACGAGAACGTCGCCTCGATGAGCGGCGGCATCCTGCAGTGGCAGGAGCAGGGGCTGCCGGTCGTCTCGCCCTCGGGGATGACCCCCGAGCAGCGCGAGCGCTACTCGCGCCACACGCTGCTGCCCGAGGTCGGGGTCGACGGCCAGGTCAAGCTGCTGGACGCCAAGGTGCTGCTGCTCGGGGCCGGCGGCCTCGGCGCCCCGACCGCGCTCTACCTCGCAGCGGCCGGCGTCGGCACGATCGGCCTCGTCGACGATGACGTCGTCGACGCCTCCAACCTGCAGCGCCAGGTGATCCACAACACCGAACGGATCGGGATGGCGAAGACCGCTTCGGCCCGGGTCTTCATCGAAGGGCTGAACCCCGACGTCAAAGTGGTCGAGCACAACGGCCGCCTCGACGCCTCCAACATCATCGACGTCATCTCCGACTACGACATCGTCGTCGACGGTGCCGACAACTTCCCCACCCGCTACCTGCTGAACGACGCCTCGGTGCGGACCCGCAAGCCGGTCGTCTCCGCCTCGATCCTCGGCTTCGACGGGCAGATCTCGACCTTCGTCCCCTTCGAGGGACCCTGCTACCGCTGCCTTTACCCGACCCCGCCGCCGGCGGAGCTGGCGCCGAGCTGCTCCGCCAACGGGGTGCTCGGGGTGATGGCCGGGACGATGGGCACCCTGCAGGCCAACGAGGTGATCAAGCTGATCCTCGGCAAAGGCGAGCCGCTGATCGGCCGCCTGCTCCTGTACGAGGCGCTCGGCACCAGCTTCACCGAGCTGAAGGTCCGCCGCGACCCCGACTGCCCGATCTGCGGGGAGGATGCGCCGGAGATCCCGGAGTCCGAGATGGGGCAGTTCCCGGATTACGATCAGTTCTGCGCCGGCGCCGGCGGCGACCGCCAGACGATCGCCTAGTAGGATCACCGGCCTCATGGCGACCGTCCGCATCCCTCCTGTCCTGCGCCCGAAAACGGGGGGACAGGCCGAGGTCGAGGTCGGGGGGAGCAACGTCGGCGAGGTGCTGCGCTCGCTGACCGGCGACTACCCGGACACCCAGGAGCAGCTGTTCGGCGAGGACGGCGAGCTCAACCGCTACGTCAACGTCTACCTCAACGACGAGGACGTCCGGGTGCTCGACGGTCTCGACACCGCGGTCAAAGGCGGCGACACGGTCGTCATCCTCCCGGCGATGGCCGGCGGCGCCTCACAAGTGGCGAATTAGTCTCGCTATAGCGAGATCAACTCTCCACTCGCTAGTGCTCCAGCACTAGGCCGAGGAACTGCTTGGTCCGCTCCTCTTGCGGGGCGTCGATCACCTGGGCCGGGGGGCCTTCCTCGACGATCACGCCGCCGTCCATGAAGATCACCCGGTCGGCAACCTCGCGGGCGAAGCCGATCTCGTGGGTGACGACGATCATCGTCATCCCTTCTTCGGCCAGCTCGCGCATCGTGTCCAGCACTTCTTTGACGAGCTCCGGATCGAGCGCGCTGGTGACCTCGTCGAAGAGCATCACGTGCGGGTCCATCGCCAGCGCCCGGGCGATCGCCACCCGCTGTTGCTGGCCGCCGGAGAGCCGTTCGGGGTACTGGCCGAGCTTGTCGCCGAGGCCGACCCGCTCCAGCAGCTCGGTTGCTTTCGCCCGCGCCTCCTGGCTCGAGCGGCCGAGCACCTTTTCCTGCGCCAGGGTGACGTTCTGCAGCGCCGTCTTGTGCGGGAAGAGGTTGAACTGCTGGAAGACGATCCCGACCCGCTGGCGGACGAAGTCGAGCTTCCAGCTCTGCTCGCCGGAGCCGCTGCCCGGCCCCTTGCAGATGTCGTTGCCTTCGATGTAGATGTCGCCCTTCTCGGGCGGCTCGAGCAGGTTGACGCAGCGCAGGAAGGTGCTCTTTCCCGAGCCGCTCGGCCCGAGAATGCAGACGACTTCGCCTTTGGCGACGTGGAGGTCGACGCCTTTGAGCACCTCGAGGGCGCCGAAGCGCTTGTGAATCCCCTCCAGCCGGATCATCGGCTCGGCCATCGTCATCCGACCTCGATGTGGGCGCCGCGGGTGACTTTGGCCTGGTTGCGCTTGATCAGCACGTCGACCAGGCGGGCGGCGGGGAGGGTGATCACCAGGAACATCGCACCAGCGAGGATGACAGCCGAGCTGTTGAAGCTTTCGGCGAGGATTTCGCGGCTGACCAGGACCGCCTCGCCGAGGGCGACGACGCTGGCGAGGGTGGTGTCCTTCAGCAGCGAGATCATTTCGTTCAGCATCGGCGCCGGGATCTTCGTCACCGCTTGCGGGACGACGACGTGGCGCATCGCCTTGCCGTAGCTCATCCCCAGCGAGCGCGCCGCCTCGAACTGGCCGCCCGGCACGGCTTCGATCCCGGCCCTATAGACCTCCGCCATGTAGGCGCCGTAGACCATCGTCAGGCCGAGGACGCTGTACCAGAAAGGATCCGGCTGGCCGAACCAGTGGGGGATGCGGATGTCCTTGGGGATGAACTCGAGGTAGGGGATGCCGCCGGAGATCAGCAGCAGGATGATCAGGATCGGGATCGCCCGCAGGACGTCGATGTAGGCGATCGTGAGGAAGCGCAGCGGCGCGAACTTTTTCCCCGGCAGCTGCCTGATCAAGGCGAGGATCAGCCCCCACATCAGCGCCAGCAGCACGACCACCGCGAACAGCAGCAGGTTTTTGAAGAACCCTTCCAGCACTTCGCTGAAGTGGTCCCCCATGACCGTGAAGTCGAAGTACTGGTGGAAGAATTCGCTCATCTCTCGCTCCTGCGCTCCCTAGCTCCCCGTGGAAAAAGAAGAGGCGCCATCATGGCGCCCCTTCCGGTTCATCTCAACTCACGAGCCAATTGCTATTCGGCTTCGTGGGTTTCGCTTTCGATTTCCTTCGGCGGTTCGAGGTGGAACCACTTTTCGTAGATCGTTTTGTAAGTGCCGTCCTGCTCGACTTCTTTCAGCGCTTTGTTGATCTCGTCGAGCAATTCGGTTTCGCCCTGGGCGACGGCGATCCCGTACGTTTCTTCGGTCGGCACTTTTTCGGCGATTTCGACGCCGCCCGATTTTTCGACCGCGTTCTGGGCGACCGGGGCGTCGATGATCACGCCTTCGACGGTGCCGGCCTTGAGCGCGTTGACCGCATCAGGGCCTTCCGGGTAGGGCCGGATTTCGCTGCCGCTGAGTTCTTCCTTGGCTAGTTCGAGGCCGGTGGTGCCCTGCTGGGCGGCGACGGTCTTGCCGTCGAGGTCTTCCAGCGATTTGACGTCGCTGCCTTCTTTGACCAGGACCGCCTGTTCGGAGAGGTAGTACGGGTTGGAGAAATCGACCGCCTGCTCGCGTTCTTCGGTGATCGTCGCCGCCGAGATCACGGCGTCGAACTTGCCCTGGGCGACGTCGCGGAAGATCGTTTCGAACGAGGTGTCCTGGAATTCAGGCGTGCGCCCGATCTTTTCCCCGATCGCTTCCATCAGTTCGATGTCGAAGCCGGTGTAGTTGCCGGGTTTCCCCTGCTCGAACGGGGGATAGGGGATATCCGAGCCGACGCTGAGCGGTTCGCCGCCGCCTTCGGCGCTGGTTTCGCCGCCGCCGCTACCACCGCCCGTAGTGCTGTCGTCGCCACCGCCACAGCCGGCGACCGCGACTGAAGCAAGTGCGAGCAGGAGGACCGCGAAGAACGCAGCCAGCCGGGTCTTTCTCATTCGTTCCCTCCGATGAAAGGTTTGCCGAACGTGCCGAACATACAAGCTGTGTTGTCACATGCCCAGTGCAGGCGCTTTCGAATCCGCTGAGCGGATTGCCAGACCCCCGCTACACTTTCTGAAGTAATGGCGGGCATGCACGACGAGCTTTTGAACAAACCCTGCGGCGGGCGCTTCGGCGACATCGTCGAGTCGATCGGCAACACGCCGCTGGTCGAGCTGCCGCGGCTCTCGCCGAAGCCCGAGGTGCGGATCTACGCGAAGCTCGAGGGGCACAACCCGACCGGCTCGGTCAAGGACCGGGTGGCGAAATCGATGATCGAGGCGGCCGAGGCCGAGGGGGCGATCGAACCGGGGCACACGATCCTCGAACCGACCTCCGGCAACACCGGCATCGCCCTGGCGATGATCTGCCGCCGCAAGGGCTACCCGCTGAAGGTGGTGATGCCCGACAACGTCACCGAGGAGCGGACCGAGCTGCTGCGGATGTACGGGGCGGAGATCGTCTACTCGGAGGGCGCGAAGGGCTCCAACGGCGCCGTCGAGGTGGCGCTGGAGATGGCCGAGGAGCCCGGCTACTACATGCCCTATCAGTACGGCAACGAGGCCAACCCGCTCGCCCACTACAACGGCACCGCGCTGGAGATCCTCGACGAGCTCGACGAGGTGACCGCCTTCGTCGGCGGTCTCGGCACCGGCGGCACCCTGATGGGCAACGGCCGCCGGCTCAAGGAGGCCAACCCGGAGACGCTGATCGTCGCCTCCGAGCCCAAACAGGGCGAGCTCGTTCAGGGCCTGCGCTCCCTCGACGACGGCTTCATCCCGCCGATCATCGACCTCTCCCTGCTCGACCGCAAGATCATGGTCTCCAACCGCGACGCGATCGTCTGGACCAAGAAGCTGCTCCACGAGGAGGGCGTCTTCGCCGGCGTCTCGGCCGGCGCGATCGCCTACATCGCCAACCGCATCGCCGGCGAGCTCGACGGCGGCAACGTCGTCTTCATCATCCCCGACGACGGCTGGAAGTACCTCTCGTCCGGGGTTTACACCAAGCCGATCGAGGAGATCGAAAACCTCGACTCCACCGTCTGGTGGTAAGTCGGCCTAGAGTCTCGGGCCGATGAAGATCTCCCAGGCCCTGATCGACGAGTTGGTCGCGCACGCGCGAGAGGACCTGCCGAACGAGTGCTGCGGGATGATCGGCGGGCGCGATGGGGAGGCAAGCCGGGTGGTGCGGGTCGAGAATGCCGCGTCGAGCCCGCTGCGCTACGAGATGGACCCGCAGGGGCAGTACAACGCGCTGAAGGCGATCGAAGATGCGGGAGAAGAGCTCGTCGCGATCTACCACTCGCACACCCGCAGCGCCGCCTATCCCTCGCAAACCGACGTCAACGAGGCGGTGATGTGGCCCGAACAGGTCTACGTGATCGTCTCGCTCGAGCACGAAGACGCGCCCGACGTCAAGGGCTACTCGCTCAAGGACATGAAGATCGCCGATGTCGATCTCGACGTCTCGTAAGCCCGGTGGCAGCACCCACAAGCGCGGCGCCCACGGCGGCGGCAGTGGCGGCGGTGGCGACGACGAGGGCGGGGGCGGCGGGGGCGGCGGCGACGGCAAGCTGATCAAGGTCGCCTTCGCCCGCAACCAGGTCGAGGCGGAAATGCTGCAGGGGCTGCTCTCGGAGGCCGGGATCGTCAGCATCCTCAAGCGCAGCTTCGGCTTCGACAACCCGGACTTCCTCGCCAGCGGCCCGCGCGACGTGATGGTCAACCAGTCCGATGCGAAGCGGGCGCGTGAGGTGCTCGCGGAAACGATGATCGACAGCGAAGAGGGCGAGCGGGCCGAGCTGGAAGAGGAACGGCGCCTGGCCCGCGGCGAAACCGGCGTCACCTCGCCGGGAAAGCTCGCCTTCTGGGTCGGCGTCGCCGTCCTCGGCGGCTTCCTCCTCGTCTGGCTGCTCTACCAGATCACCTGACGGCGACCGGGCCGCGGACCATCTCGCGGAGGTAGTCGCGCCAGGCTTCCTCGATCTCGCGGAAGCGGGCGTCGAAGGCGTCTTCGAGCTGGACCTCGGGGCCCTGGGGAAGGAGTGTGGCGACGAGGCGCTCGCAGGCCTGGGGGCCGCGCTCGTTCTCGAGCAGGTCGAAAATCGTGCCGCCGAGTAGAACCGCGTCGCGGCGCGAGGGCGGGAAGGCGGGGCGGGCGCTCTCGCGCAGGCGCCGGATCACGGCGGCGCGGTAGAGGCCGACCTGGCGCGAGAAGTACTGGGCGCCGCCCTCGACCAGCCAGGCCCAGCGCAGATATCTGGCGAAACGCCGCGGGGTCCAGGAGGGGGGGAGGTCGGTGTTGTTGACCGCAACCGTCAGCTGAGCGTAGAGGCGCTCGGCGGTGCCCCGCAGGGCCTCGTAGGAATCGTCGCCAGCGGCGCGTCGTTCCATGTGTGTGTCGTTGAGGACGTGGAGCTCGGTCGACATCGGCCAGCCTGCGAGGTAGCGGCGGCCGGCGGGGGCGGCCGACCAGCGGGCGGCGGGGAGGAAGGGGTGGGCGGCCGTCAGCCAGAGGGGGTTGGTGTGGACGACGATCGTCACCTCCTCCGGGATCTGCTCGAAGCGGTCTTCGAGCCGCAGCCGCAGGTGCTCGAGCCGATCGAGCGTCCGCTCCGCGTAGGAGGAGTCGTCGGAGTCGTGCCTGGCGGTGAAGCTCAGACTCTCGGTCTCAACCCACGACATCTAAGGCCACCTTACCGGCGCATATCGGCGTCCTCGGTCGCTCGCGTGCAGAGCACGCCACGCTCCCTGCGTCCTTGATCTGCTTGTTAAGGACGGCCTTAGACCAGGGCGGGCTCAGCCACACCACAACGGTCCATGATCTCGGAGCGCGCGCGGTCGAACTCTTCGTCGGCCATCACCGGGGTGCCCTCGAAGGGCAGTTCGCGGTCGATCTCGACCCAGGAGCGGCAACCGTGGTACTCGTCGCGGACGCGGACGGTGACCGGCCGCGGGATCCGGTGGACCCGGAGCAGCAGCACGTGGAGCGGGTGCCGGCGCTTCCAGGCGAGCCGCTTTTCGGCGTAGTCGGGGGTCCAGATGTAGTACGGCGAGAGCGAGTCGAGCGAGCGACGGTCGTTGATCGTCACGTGGTCGACGACCTCGGCCCAGGCGCGCAGGCGAACGCGGTCGGGCTGGGGGATGCCGCCGTCCTGAAGCAGCGCCTTCGGCGGCGGCTCCTCGTCGGGCCAGACACCCTCCTCGAGCGCGCGGCGCAGCTCGGGGTGGTGGGACTCGCGGACCAGGTCGTTCCGCTGGTGGTCGAAGGTCGGGTAGAGGAAGAAGCGCTCGTGCTCGATCTCGAAGTGCTTGTTCTCCTCGCGGATGCCGCCCTTGCGCATCGTCAGCAGCTGCTCTCCCTCAGCGAGAGCGCGGACGGTTACAGCCCATTCCTTGAGAGCGATCGGCATTGGCGTAATTCTGGGAGAAGTTCGTAAGTTCTTGAATTGCTTGTTCTTGGAGCTGGGCACTCAGGTCAGCCTGCTGTACAGGCCGTCTGCACCCGCCCGGAGGCGCGCATTCTAGAGACGTGCAGCGAAATTTCAACTAAGAAACCGCGAAATATGCGGTTTTGGCCCGTGAACGTGGCGGACGTCACACTAAGAGTGGCCGCCACCGCCCGGGGTCTCGATCCGCAGCCGGTCGCCTGGCGTCATCGAGCCGGCGGCCTTGCTCGGCAGCGGCTCGCGGTTGAGGAAGTTCCTGCCTGGGGCACCATTTTCGCCACCCTCGCGGCCCTGCGGGGCGTGTCGGCGGCGCTCGGTGATCAAGGTGAAGTCGACCGCTGCGAGCGCTTCGATCTCGCGCACGACCCCGTCGCCGCCGATTCGCGCGCCCCGGCCGCCGCTGCCGCGGCGCACCGAGACCTCGCGGACCCGCAGCGGGAACTCGGTCTCCAGCGCCTCGGTGGGGGTGTTCAGCGTGTTGGACATCGCGACGTGTATCGCGCTGGGGCCGTCGGCGTCGGGGCAGGCGCCCTGGCCACCGCCGAGCGTCTCGTAGTAGGTGAAGTCGTCGTTTGCCAGCGTGAGGTTGTTCATCGTCCCCTGCCCTTGGGCGGGGCCGGGCTTTGCCTGGGAGAGCGCGGCGAGGACGAGATCCGCTACGCGGCTCGAGGTCTCGACGTTGCCGGCGGCGACCGCGGCGGGGAAGCGAGCGTTGAGGAGCGAGCCCGGTGGCGCCAACACCTCGATCGGTCGGTGGGCGCCGGCCGAGGGCGGCGCACCCGGGTCGGCGAGGACGCGCACGGCGAAGAAGGCCGCCGATTTCGTCACCGAAAGCGGGCAGTTGAGGTTGCCCTCGACCTGCTCCTCGCTGCCGCTGAAGTCGAGGCGAAGCGCGTCGCCTTCGATCGTCGCCGCCAGCCGCAGGCGCAGGTCGCGCTCCCGGTCGTCCCAGTCGGCCTCGAGGACGTCTTCGGCCTCGTAGGTGCCGTCTGGCAGCTCGGCCAGCGCCGCCCGGGTGCGCCGCTCCGTGTAGGCGAGGATCTCACTCATCCCCTCGCGCAGGGTGTCGGTGCCGAGTCGCTCGCGCAGCTCGCCCAGGCGCAGCTCGCCGACCCGGTTGGCGGCCTGCTGGGCGCGCAGGTCGGCAAGGCGCTGGCGCGGCATCCGCATCTGCGAGGCGAGGTGGGCGAGCGTCTCCTCGGTCGCCACGGTCGGCGGAATCACCACGCCCTCTTCCTCCAGCGTCTTCGAAAAGGCGGGCATGCTCCCCGGGGTCGGGCCGCCGACGTCGGCGTGGTGGGCGCGGCTGGCGGCAAAGCCGAGCAGCTCTTCGCCAGCGAAGACGGGGGAGATCAGGGTGATGTCCGGCAGGTGGGTGCCGCCGCGGTAGGGGTCGTTGAGGATCCAGCTCAGCCCCGGCCGCTGCTCCTCGCCGAGGACGGCGGCGACCGCGTCGGGCATCGAGCCGAGGTGGACGGGGATGTGCTCGGCCTGCATCACCAGCTCGCCGCCGGCGTCGAAGAGGGCGGTCGAGCAGTCGTGCCGCTCCTTGATGTTGGCCGAGTAGGCCGAGCGGATCAGGGTCGCGCCCATCTCGTCGCAAGCCGCACGCAAGCCGCCGATCAGGACCTGGAGCGCTATCGGGCCCATCGCGCTCATCCCGTGGTTCCTTGTGCACCTATGCCGTGTGTTTGGAACCGCGCGATGACCGATCCGTGCTCGTCGACGCTTGCGGTCCACCGCGGCGGGAGGACGAAGGTGGCCTCGGGGAGCTCGAAGACGACCGGAGCCTCGGCCTCGGTCCCGGCGGCGGGCTCGCCGCGGAGGACTGGGGTCTCGATCCACTCGCCGTCGAAGTGGACATGGCGCGAGCTGCGCATGGGCACGGCCTCGGCTGCCGCAGCCGGCTGCGGAGTCGGTCCCGGCACCACCAGCGCCAGGTCGACGTCGACGAGGACGACCTCGCCCTCGGGGTCGCGGTGGCCGTAGCGCTCCTCGTGGGCGCGCTCGAAGCCCTCGACCAGCTCGGCCGGATCGGGATCGACCGGCCCCGGCACCGGCAGCTCGAAGGCCTGCCCGGCGTATCGGAGCTGGTAGACGACGCGCGCCCCAGCTTCCTCCTCGAGCCCGGCGCTCGCCTCCGCGACCATCGCACCCACCTCGGCCGCGATGCGCTCCGCGGTCAACTCGTCGCCGCTCAGCATCAGCGTCCGGGCGGTGTCGCGGCGGCGCTCCGAGGCGCAGAGGCCGAGGGCGGAGAGGACGCCGCCGGCGCGGGGGCAGAGGATCGTCTCGATCCCGAGCTCGGCGGCGATCGCCGCCGCGTGCATCGGGCCGGCGCCGCCGAACGGCAGCAGCGCGAAGCCGCGCGGGTCGACGCCACGCTCGACCGTCACCACCCGCAGCGCCCGCACCATCTCCTGGTTGGCGACGTGGAGGATTCCGGCTGCGGTCTGCAGCGGATCAAGGCCGAGGGTGCGGCCGAGCCCGGCGACCGCCCGCTCTGCCGCCCCGGCGTCGAGGGCGACTCCGCCCGCCAGCTCGGAGTCGCCGGCGAGGCGGCCGAGCAGGAGGTTGGCGTCGGTGACCGTCGGCTCGGTCCCCCCGCGGTCGTAACAGGCGGGGCCGGGGTCGGCGCCGGCCGACTGCGGCCCGACCCGGAGGGCACCGCCGGAGTCGCGCCAGCCGATCGAGCCGCCGCCGGCGCCGACCGTGTGGACGTCGACCATCGGCAGCTGGATCGGGCGACCCTCGATCTCTCGCGAGTCGGTCCGCCGGACCTCGCCGTCCTCGACCACGCAGACGTCGCAGGAGGTCCCGCCCATGTCGAAGCCGAGGGCGTTGCCGTTCCCGCTCAAGCCGGCCAGCAGGCCCGCGCCGACCGCACCCCCGGCCGGGCCGGAGAGGACGCTCCAGGCGCCGGCGCGGCCGGCCTCCGCCGCCGGGGCGACGCCACCGGAGGAGCGCATCACCAGCGGTTGTGGCAGCCCCGCCTTTTCCGCGGCCGCGCTCAGGCGGCCCAAGTAGCGGCCGAGCAACGGGCTCAGGTAGGCGTCGATCACCGTGGTCGAGCAGCGCTCGTACTCGCGGAACCGGGGCAGTACCTCGTGTGAGGCGGAGACGTGGACGCCGGGGAGGCGCTCGCGCAGCACCGAGGCGATCCGCTGCTCGTGGCTCGGGTCGAGGTAGGAGAAGAGGAGGCAGATCGCCACTGCCTCAGCGCCGGAGTCGACGATCGCCGCCGCCAGCCGCTCCGGCTCACCCTCGGCGAGCGGTTCGATCAAGCCCTCGGGCCCGACCCGCTCCGCCGCCTCGAAGCGCAGCTCGTCGGCGACCAGCGGCGCGGGCTTCGGCGCGCAGAGGCGGTAGAGGTGCGGGCGGTCCTGGCGGCCGATCTCGAGCAGGTCGGCGAAGCCGCGGGTGGCGATAAGCGCCGTCCGTGCCCCGCGCTCCTCCAGCAGCGCGTTGGTCCCGACCGTCATCCCGTGGGCGAAGACCTCGACATCGCTCGGCGCAGCGCCCGCCCGAGCGAGGGCCGCCTCCACCGCCCGCATCACCCCCGCCTGCTCCTCCCGCGGCGTCGTCGGGACCTTGGCGGTGTGGACGGCGCCGTCATCGAGCAGGACCGCGTCGGTAAAGGTCCCGCCAACGTCGACTCCTAAGAGCATCGCCCTAGTGCCACTCCTCGTGGCGGACGCTGCCGTCGGGCGAGACGACGACGTGGATGCCGTCGAGCGCGTGGTCAAGCGCAGGCGCGTCGCGGCGCAGGTGGCCGCCGCGGGACTCGCGCCGGTCGAGGGCGCTGGCCGCGAGGGCGCGGGCTAGCGGATAGGGGTTGGAGATCAGCCGCGCGAGGTCGTCGGGGTTGCGCATCGGCCCTGCATAGCGCCAGACGGCGTCGCGGGTCTCGTCGCTCGGCGGGTCGAAGCGCCACTCCGGCGGCTCGGGACGGTCGGCCATCACTTCCTCTCCCAGCGCCGCTGCCGCGGCGCGGCCGCCGAAGACGAAGCACTCGCTGAGCGAGTTGGAGGCAAGGCGGTTGGCCCCGTGCAGCCCCGTGCAGGAGCACTCGCCGACGGCGTAGAGGCCGGGGAGGGAGGAGCGGCCGTCGATGTCGACCGCGATCCCGCCCATCGTGTAGTGGGCGGCGGGGGCGACCGGGACCGGCTTTGTCTGCGGTTCGAGCCCGGCCTTGGCGAGCGAGGCGAAGACGTTGGGGAAGCGGGCGGGGTCGATCTCGCGCAGGTCGAGGTCGACCGAGGGCCTGCCGTCGACCCTCATCTTCTCCAGGATCGCCGCCGTCACCGCGTCGCGCGGGGCGAGCTCGTCGGTGAAGCGCTCGCCGTCGGCGTCAAGCAGCCTCGCCCCCTCGCCGCGGATCGCCTCGGTGATCAGAGCGCCGTCGTGGGGGGTGCCGGGGATCGCCAGGGCGGTCGGGTGGAACTGGCAGAACTCGAGGTCGGCGAGGTCGGCGCCGGCGAGCGAGGCGAGGACCGGGCCGGCCCCGATCGCCCCGCGCGGGTTGGTCGTCCGACGCCACAGCGCCGCCGCGCCGCCGGTGGCGAGGATCGTCGCCGCCGCGCCGACCAGCCCGGCGCTCGAGACCACCCCGTGACAGCGCCCGCCGTCGCTCCATAGGGCGAGGGCCGAGGTCCGCTCCATCACCTCGATCCGCTCCTGCGCCGCCACCATCGCCGCCAGCTTCGAGGTGATCTCGTGGCCGGTCTGGCTGCCGCCGGCGTGGACGATGCGGCGGTGGGTGTGGCCGCCCTCCAGCCCCAGGCCCAGCCGCCCCTCGTGGTCGACGTCGAAGACGACGCCGCGGGCGATCAGGTCGCGGACCACGGACGGCGCCTCCTCGACCAGCGCCCGCACCGCGGCGGTCCGGCAGAGGCCGCGGCCGGCGGCGATCGTGTCGGCGGCGTGGAGGTCGGGCGAGTCGTCGGGTTCGAGCGCCGCCGCCAGGCCGCCCTGGGCCCAGAAGCTGGCGCTCTCCCGCAGCGGGGTGCGGGAGACGAGGCAGACCCGAGCGCCGAGCTCGGCCGCCCGCAGCGCGCTCCAGAGACCGGCGGCGCCGCCGCCGACCACGGCGACGTCGAACTCAGCCGTTGGCCCTCCTGGTGGCGCTATCGGCCCTCGGCCTCTCGTCTCAGCGCGTCGAGCTGCTCCTGCAGCCATTGCGCCGCGCTCTCGCGCGCCCGCGCCAGCTCGTCGGCGACCGTGGCCTCGACGGAGGCGGCGCGGCTCTCGGCCGCCTCGACTCGTTTCTCAGCCGCCTCGACCTGGGACTCGATCTCGCCCAGCCGCTCCTCGGCGGCCGCCAGCGCCTGCTCCTTCTCGCTGCGCTCGCGCTCGAGGTCGGCTTCCAGCGCCCTGATCTCCTCTTCGGCACGGCGCTCGGCCTCGGCGGCCAAGGACGCCGCCTCCTCCAGCCGCCGCTCCGCCTCGGCGATCCGGCTCTGGAGATTGTCGTCGCTAGGACTGGTCTCAGCGCTCATCCGCACCCAATCTATTACTGCTCCAGGCCGCGCGTGGCACGGCGCATCTCTGCGTCCTCGGTCGGTCGTGTGCAGAGCACACTTCCCTCCCTGCGTCCTTGACCTGCTTGGCCACGCACGCCCTGGTCAACCGTCCAGCACTGCGCGGTAGGCCTCGATCACCCGTTCGGCCATCGCTCCGGCTGAGAGGGTGGCGGCGCGGGCAGCGCCGGCGACGCGGGGATCGGGGGCTTCGAGGTGGCGTTTTGCGACCGCGCTCCATATAGAGAGGTCGAAGGGGGAGCTGAGGCAGCCGTCGATCCCGCCGAGCGCGTAGGGGGCGATCCCGACCGGGGTCGAGAGGACGGGGACGTCGCAAGCGAGCGCCTCGATCGCCGCCATCCCGAAGCCCTCGTAGTCGGAGGTGACGAGGACGGCGTCGGCGGCGTTCATCCACAGCGGCATCTGCTCGGGCTCGATCGAGCCGCCGGTGAGCAAGTCGGCGCCGCAGGCGGCGGCGAGCTCGGCGGCGCGGTCGTGGCGCTTCTCCGGCCGGGCCGGGTTGGCGGGGAAGAAGAGGAGGCGCCCCTCAGGGTCGAGCCCAAGCGCCTGCCGCGCCTCCGCTCGCGGCCGCGGCCCGAAGCGCCGCAGGCCCGGGCCGCAGGGGAGGACCGCCGAGCCGGGTACGGGAGGGAGCCCCGGCCGCCCGTCCTCCTCCTCGAACAGTGCCCGCGAGACCCCGGCGACCAGGTCCGCCCGCCAGGCGAGTCGCCGCGAGAGGTGACCGACCAGGTGGTGGCGGACGTCGGTGCCGTGGAAGGTGACGACCAGCGGCCGCGCCCCGGCCAGCCGGGCCACCCATCCCGCCAGCCCGTAGTGGGCGTGGACGAGGTCGAAGCGCTCGCGCCGCAGCAGCGCCCGCAGCCGCCGCGTCGCCGGCAGGTACTCGCCGCGCCCCGGCGGGAAGACGAAGAGGCCCGCCTCGACGCCGCGCTGCCGCACCTCGTCGACCTGGTCGCGGACCCAGGCCCCACGCTGCGGCGCCCCGGCGTCGGGCATGAAGTTGGTGACGACGAGGACCCGCACCGGCGTCAGGGTAACCGCGGTGGTGGCAGGCGGTAACTGGCCGGCGTCTTCGAGAGCTTGATCGGGTTGCGGGGGAGGCGGACCGAGGTCCCGTCCTCACGGGGGATCTCGGCGATCGGGTCGAGGCCGAGCCGCGCGGCGAGCTCGAAGGCGGCGGCGACGTCGTTGACAACCCCGGCAGGGACGCGCCGCGCGCTCAGTAGCTCAACCCACTCGGCGGCGGGACGGGCAGCGAGGGCGCGCTCCAGCAGCGGCTTCAGCTCGTCGCGGTTCCCGACCCGGGCCGGGTTGGTGGCGAAGCGCTCGTCGTCGGCGAGGCTCGGCTCGCCGACCGCCTCGCAGAGCTCGCGGAACTGGCGGTCGTTGCCGACCGCGAGGACGAGCTCGCCCTCGCCGCAGCGCAGCAGTTCGTAGGGGGCGATGCTGGGATGGCGGTTCCCCATCCGCCCGGGGACGACGCCGGCGACGGTGTAGGCGGAGGACTGGTTGACGAGGGCGGCGAGCAAGGCGGAGAGGAGGTCGACCTCCACGAGCTGGCCCTCGCCGCTCTCCCGGCGGTGCTCGAGCGCGGCGAGGATCCCGACCGCCGCGTAGAGGCCGGCGATCACGTCGACCAGCGCCACCCCGACCTTCAGCGGCTCGCCCTCGGGCTCGCCGGTGATGCTCATCAGGCCGCCGAGCGCCTGGGCCAGGAGGTCGTATCCCGGCAGCTCGGCGCCGGCACCGGAGCCGCCGAAGCCGGTGATCGAGCAGTAGACCAGGCCGGGATTGTCGGCCGCGAGGCTCTCGTAGCCGAGCCCGAGCTTCGCCATCACCCCCGGCCGGAAGTTCTCGACGACCACGTCGCTCTCGAGCGCAAGCCTCCGCGCCTCCGCCATGTCGCCCGCCTCCCCGAGGTCGAGGGCGACGCTGTGCTTGTTGCGGTTGACCGCCTGGAAGTAGGTCGCCTCGCCCGCCTCGTCGTGGGGCGGGCCCCAGGAGCGGGTGTCGTCACCGGTCCCGGGTCGCTCGACCTTCGTCACCTCGGCGCCGAGGTCGGCCAAGGTCATCGTCGCCAGCGGCCCGGCGAGGACTCGCGAGAAGTCGAGGATCCGCAGTCGTCCCAGCGCCGAGTCGGCCATTAGTTCACGATCCTAGGGCCCCGCAACCCCGCATCGAGCCGCCATCGAGAAGAGAAGGACGCCGACATGTCATCCACCACCGCCGTGCCGCCGATCAAGCCCGCCGACTACCTCGCCCTCGACTCGCTGCTCTCCGACGAGGAGCGCGACATCCGCGACACCGTCCGCGCCTGGGTGCGCGACAAGGTCGTGCCGAACGTGGGGGAGTGGTTCGAGGAGGCGACGGTGCCGGTGGGCGAGCTGGCGCCGGAACTGGGCAGGCTCGGGGTGCTGGGGATGCACCTGGACGGCTACGGCTGCGCGGGCGCCAGCGGCACCGCTTACGGCCTCGCCTGCATGGAGCTGGAGGCGGGGGACAGCGGCATCCGCAGCCTCGTCTCGGTTCAGGGGTCGCTGGCGATGTACGCGATCTGGCGCTGGGGCTCCGAGGAGCAGAAACAGGAGTGGTTGCCGCGGATGGCCGCGGGCGAGGCGATCGGTTGCTTTGGCCTGACCGAGCCCGACGCGGGCTCCGACCCCGGCTCGATGCGGACGCGGGCGCGGCGCGACGGCTCCGACTGGATCCTGCACGGGCAGAAGATGTGGATCACCAACGGCTCGGCCTCCGAGGTCGCGGTCGTCTGGGCGCAGACCGACGAGGGCGTGCGCGGCTTCCTCGTCCCCAAAGGCACCGAGGGTTTCACCACCCAGGACATCCACAAGAAGCTCTCGCTGCGGGCCTCGATCACCTCCGAGCTGCTGCTCGACGACGTGCGGTTACCGGCCGACGCCGTCCTCCCCGAGGTCAGCTCGCTGAAAGGCCCGCTCTCCTGCCTCAACGAGGCCCGCTACGGGATCGTCTGGGGCGCCGCCGGGGCGGGGCGCGCTTGCTACGAAGCGGCGCTCGAGTACGCGCTCGAGCGGGCCCAGTTCGGCCGCCCGATCGCCTCCTTCCAGATCCAGCAGCAGAAACTGGCGCAGATGGTGCTGGAGGTGAATCGCGCGACGCTGGTCGCGATCCACTTGGGGCGGATGAAGGACGCCGGCACCCTGCGGCCCGAGCACGTCAGCCTCGGCAAGCTCGGCAACGTCAACGGCGCCTTGGAGATCGCCCGCAACGCCCGCCAGGTTCTCGGCGCCAACGGGGTGACGTTGGAGTATCCGGTGATTCGCCACATGAACAACCTCGAGTCGGTCGTCACCTACGAGGGCACCGCCGACGTCCACGCGCTGGTGATCGGCGGCGCCGTCACCGGGATCCAGGCCTTCCGTTAGACGTTGGCGTTTGCTGTGTCCAGTCGTGGGTATCTGACCGTTCGCGGTCAGGCGGCGGCAAAGGAGGGGAGCAGATGGAGGAGACGAGCGGGAGTCCGTCTCTGGTCTTGGTCGAGCAGCACGAGGCATTGCGGGACGGGCTCGCTGTGCTTCTCGAACGTCGTGGTTTCGACGTCCTCGGTTGCGCGACGACGGCGGCGCGCGGCGAGGAGGTGATTCGGGAGCACCAGCCCGACCTTGCGGTGGTGGGGGTCGACCTACCCGACGAGCGGGGCACCGAGCTGGTGCGGCGGATCAGCGGCAACGGCGTCAGCTCGAAGTGCGTCATCTACACGGGGCTCAACGACCCTGACCTGTTGGAGGCCGCCTACCGGGCGGGCGCCCGCGGCCTGGTTGCCAAGCCGCAGGGCCTCTCGGTCCTGGTCGACGCGCTGCGCGAGGTCTGGCGCGGCGGCCGCTACTTCGACCCCAGCTTCCGCAAGGGCAGCGGGGAGGAGGGTGAGGGCAGGTCGCTGAGCAGCCGCGAGTCGGAGATCCTCGGCCTGCTCGCCGACGGGCTGACCGGGGAGCAGATCGCCAAACGCCTCGTCCTCTCGCCGGAGACGGTCCGCACCCACATCCGCAACGCGATGGAGAAGCTCGAGGCGCGGACCCGCGTCGAGGCGGTGGTCAAGGCCTTGGACCTGGGCGAAGTGCAGCGATCCTGATCCGGGTGCCAGGCGGTGGACTAGCCGGCCACCCGTAGCGCCGCCTCCAGCCAGACCCCGAGGTTGGCCAGCAGGATTGCCGCCTTGAGCCAACTCACGGGGACAGTTCCGTGCTCGTCCACGCCCGCTGGATCGTCAGGCCTTATTGATTACCGCATCCCCGGTTTGGAGTAACGGCAGGCATTAAAGGTCACACTTCCTTTCCAAACCGGCGCGCGAATTGGCACTTCCAGGTCTTGTTCCGTGCGCCCGCGCCGCTGAGCATCCCCGCCTCATCCACTTCGAAAGAGGGAGGCATCGATGCTCTACAAGGTGTTCGGCTACCTGCACGCCCAGGCGTCCTGGCGCGTCCACGAGATCCGCCGACTGGCAGGGGAGAGAGGTCAGGGGACCGTCGAGTACGTCGGCCTGATCCTGCTCGTCTCGCTGCTGATGGTCGGCATGGTCGCGGCGATGAAGGGCTTCAATAGGAACTAGAGTAAGACGGGATACTAGCCGAAGGCTGGACGACATTTGTCCCGATCGTCCCTCGCCGGCTAGGGTTGCCCCGTTGCGTCTTCTAGGCGAGAGGTCGATGCGGGGAGGGGACGAACTAGTCTGGGGAGCAGGTGATGAACGAGAGAAACGATCCGATCACGCTGAGGCTCGAAGGGACGCGCGCTAAGCGAGGCATCGCCTTGTCCGATTTCGAGACGTTCATCGATAGCTTCATTACCGCGCTACGCGACTTCGATCGGGATCGACGCGGTGCGCCCACCAAGAAGGCGGGACACCCCGAGGCCCGTGCGGAAGCTGTCGCCGCATTTCGTCTGGTCGATTTCCGTGAGGGAAGCGCTGTCGCAACGATCGAGCCCGAGTTGAAAGAGGCGGCGGAGGAAACGGAGAAGATCGTCGACGCTGAGCCCATACAGGTCACGACCCTTCGGTCGTTGCTCGCGACGGTGGATCACGAGGAAGCCCTACCGGAGTCGGTAACGGATGCATTGGAGAAGGCGGTGCGCTCCGCGGGCGACGATGGCTCCCTCTCGGTCGAGTGGGACGACGCCGGCGCCAAGGATGGACCGAACCCAGTGCGGATTGATGCCGCTCGGATCGCGCGAATCCGAGCCGCTTGCAAGCGACCTGAACCCAAGACGGTCAGCTCGATCTCCGGTCGGTTGCATCAAGTGGATTTTGAGCCCGACAAACTGGCGATCCGCGCTGCCGACGGGGTTGACTGGGTGTGCGGGTTCCCAGCAGATCTGGAGCCGCTCATCGCGTCCTTGGTGAATCAGCTTGTCTGGGCAAGCGGAGCGGGGGAACTGCAATCCCCCCGCCGGGGGACGATGCGATTGGCAACGATCAGACCAGTCGAGCAGGGGGTTCAAACGCCCCTTTTTTCTGGAGAGCCGATTCCAGACCAAGACCTTGCTGCCGCGCAAGGTATTACCGGTCCGCAAGGCCTCGAGGCGATCAGCGCACTTGAGTGGACCGATGAGGACGAGGCGTTCCTAGCGGCGCTGTGCGACGAGTAGATGGCTGAGCAGAACTCCCCGGAGATCCTGCTCTGCGACAGCAGCTTCATCGCGCCGCTGAGTGCTCTTCGCGCCCACCCTGAGAGGTATCGGCACTGGGACGAAGGGATCGTGGAGCGCGTTGATGCGGCGATTCTTGCGATAAGCGTTGTCACCCTCGCCGAGGCACGATTCGGATACCTCAACGCTGACTGGGGGAAGCGGAAGATCGACGAATGGGAGCGGCGGTTCGCGAGCTTTCTACAGATCCCCCTTGACTTCCCAGACCTCGATGAGTGGGCTCGCCTCAAGGATCTCGCCAAACGCGGAGGGATCACGACCTCGGATAACGACCTCTGGATCGCCGCAACCGCAAGCACGAGAGGACACCCGCTGGTGACCTGTGACAGGGACCAGCTTCGGCTTGGCCCTTACCTATCCATTGAGGTCGTGTACATGGCTAGGTCGGCATAGCCGCTGCCTGGACGGCAGGTCGTCAGAGCTTCGACGCGCTCTTCTTCTCTCGTCCGTCTACGACGGCGTACCGGATGTTCAACCCAAGGTCTTGCGAAACCTCCATTACGCGATCTGCAAGGTCCTTTCGTCGAGTAGTTGAGACACCACCATCTCGAAGATGCAGCGCAAGTAGCCAGCCATCTTTTACTTCGTCGGCTCTCATGTAGGTGGTGAGTTGGCGGCGAAGGCCATTCCAGAATCGACCGGAGGTGAGCTTCTTAACCTCCAGGAGAGCGACAAGATTGCGGCCTTTAGAGAACTTGAAGTCAACCGGGCCACGACCGATATCAACCTCGCGATCGATCTCGATGCCATTCGCATGACAGTAGTGCTTGCCTATTCCCCTCATAAGACTCTGGGCTGCTTCCTCGTCTCGCTCGCTCCCGTCCTCGTTGTACAGGTGGCGCCAGCCGCCCTCTTGCTCAATGAAATGCTTGAACTGCTCAATAACCTTCTCCACCACTAGATGGAATCGGTCTGGACGCTTATAGGCAGTTAAGTCGACAGGATTGGCCGAAACCCAGTCTTTGGCAATTGGATCCCATCGCCACACGAGGTCGGGATCGCGGTCGACGTCATAGGGCCTTGCTTTCGCTTCATCACGCTCAGCTGCCCATTCCCGGACGGTCTCCGCATTGCGAACTGCTTCTTCGACGATCTTCGTCTTATCGACCTTCTCCATGACCTCAACATTGATGTTGGCCTTCAAGACGTACCAGGCCCACCAATCCTCTGCATCGAGGGTGGGTAGGCGCCGAAGGAACCGTTTCGGGACAAGCAGAACGGGTCTATTCTCGATCGGATTCGTAGGTAGTTGAGCGGTGATCGAGTCCTGCCCAGTGGGACCAATTGGAATCTCCCACTCATCCGTTGCTAGACCGTATTTTTTCGCGATCTTCGCCGTATAGCTAACGAAGTACCGCCTTAGAATCGTGCAGGTCAGATCGCTGATTCGATCCGGGCCGATGCGAGCGTTGAAGACTCCTAGAAGCTCGAAATGGTCCAGGTGGCTAATTCCTCTGTTAATCGCGCTTGCCATTGCCTTGGCGATCTGTTGAGCGAGCTTGACGCTTCCGCCCGCTCCATCCGTTCCGTCTGAGGTATATCCCAGGCAAAACTCATTAGGCTCGGGGAACTTGAGGCGAGCAACTGCCTGGGTGTAATAAGGGCTGCTTCTGCGTAGGCCTGATCGCGCAATGAGACCGAACACCTCATCGAAATGGGCTATTAAATCGTCGTGAGCGTCCTTCCAGGGTCCGCGTTTCTCCTTCGAGATCAGGAGGGGATCGACAAAGAGTCGAGTGTCCGTGTCGAGTAGGACATCGAACCAGTCGGCGTCGTCCACGGCGGCGTTGGGGAATTGTTCGCTGAAGAGCACCTAGAAAGACTCAAATCGACAATAGAGTCGCTGAGTATATGGGCGATTCGGTCGGCCCCCGTGAGACATCGAGGTAGTCGCAGGCAGGTTTGGTTCCGATGGGAAGCCACCTCGGCCGCGTAAATGGTCCAGGCTTATGGCGCTTCAACAGGTGCCAGCGTCCAACCTGAGGGTGATGGCGAGAACCTGTAGAGGACCTCGTAGCGTCTCAGTTGCGCCGCTGCCCGGTTCCCTAGGTAGCCACCAGCAAGCGCGGCAAAAGCCGTGAGCCACGGATTTCTCACCTTCGAGTGAGCGGCCCCACTTAGCGTGGCGGCTCCGAAGATCATGGCTCTGACCTCTTGATTGACAAGCTCGCTGATCTCGATCCCCAGAAGGTCATAACCCAGGCGTTGGACCGCTTCGGTGATCTCATTCGCTGCTTGAAGGTAGTCGTCTCGCTCAAGCTGCAATGACAAGTTCTCGCGGAGGGAGTCCTGCCGCTCGTTGGTAGTGACCGCGGCGTCGGGGATGAGCCAGTTGATGCTGGCCGCCAGTCCGCCATCTTCAAGACGCGGATAGGTGTGCCGGCGGGCGCTCAATCGGTAGATGCTCATGGTGGCGGAGCCTTTCTGAATAGGTCTTTGACAGCGACGCCGAGAGCCAGGGCTATGGCCAGAGCAAGCAATACACGAGGCTCGCTCACACCTCTCTCGATGTTGACGATCGTCTGTCGGCTTACGTCGACCTTCCGCGCAAGGGCTTCCTGGGACAGCCCTGCTTCTTCGCGGTAACGCCGAACGTCGGACTCAAAGTGGGGCATGTAAAAAAGATTTTACATCGTCTTCTTGACACGGAGCTGGTGCGGCCCCGATTAGTCGGACCTAACTGCTGTTCTTTGTTCAGCGACTACCGAAGCTTCTCTACGCCCCGCGCGATCTCAGTAATGGAAGCGTCCAGCGCCTCAGCGATCGAGACCACCGTGCTCCAGGTCGGGTTGCCTCGGCCGCGTTCGATCTTCGACAGGTGGCCGACACCGATCCCAGCGGCCTCGGCGACGGTCTGCTGCTTCATCTCCTTCTTCTCCCGTAGCGCCTTGATCGCGGCGCCGAGGGCGACCTGCGGGCTGCTGGGAGGGCTCATCGGTAGCACGCTTTCACAAGGCTCGGCAGAAAGAGCTACTTGCCCTGTAGTGCTTGCACTTTGAATCTAGTCCCGCTACTGTCTCGTTCTGCATACGACAAGCGCCCCCGCGCTGCGCAAACAGCCGGGGGCATGGCACAGGAGGTATTAGCTCCCATGCACGACAAGGATATTCGCGGCGCCGATGAGCGCGCGGCGAGGGGCCCCGATCAGGACGAACGCGACCAGGCGGCTGTGCTGAGGGAGGTGCTGTTCCTCTGCCCTGAAGCGTTCACGCTTGAGGAGCTGATCCGTGAGCGCACCGTCGCCTCGGCCGATGCGATCGAGCGCGAACGGGTCGAGCGGGCGGTGCGGGACCTGGTCTGCGGTGGCCTGCTCCACCGGGTCGGCGACCTCGTGCTGGCGACGCGGGCCGCGGTCAACTACTACGCGCTGGCCGAAGTCTGATGGACGGCAGGAGGAGGGACGGCGTAGCCGCCGAGCAGTTGGGCCGGAACCTGTTCATGGCCCGCCGCCGTGCCGGCTACTCCCAAGAAGAGCTGGCGGCCCGCTGCTCGCTGCACCGCACCGAGATCGGCTTCGTGGAGAGCGGCCAGCGGTTGCCCCGGGCCGACACCCTCGTCAAGCTCGCCTCGGCCCTCGGCGTCGGCGCCGGGGGGCTGCTCGCGGGGATCGAGTGGGTCGTGCCGGCGCCGGGCAGGCCAGGGAGCTTCGTCGTCTCTCCGCAGTCCCGAGGAGGCGATCCCGGATGAGCGTCAAGATCACCACCCTCCGCTTGGACGAGGAACTGGCGACGGAACTCAAGGCCGTCGCCCGCGCCGAAGGCGTGCCCGTCTCCGAAGCGGTACGGGCGGCCATCTACCAATACATCACCGCCTGTCGCGCCGACGCTGGCTTCCAGGCGCGGTTCCAGAAGCAGCTGGAGGAAGAGCGCGAAGCCCTGGAGCGATTGGCGAGCTGGGGGAAGGGAGGCCCATAAGGGATTAGCGGGGACAGATCTCTGCCTCAGTTGATGAAAGGGGCATGAGGCAGGGATCGACTCTTCGTCCAAAAAGGCTGTCCACTTTCGGGGCTCGGCGCCCTGTATAGGTGATGGCCCCTTCGTCATTACGTCGGCCGCCGAAAAAAGTGGCGGATTTCCGTGCTTCCAACGACAGGTAGGCATGAGGCGCGGAATCGCAATGCCGAAAAGAGGGGGCCAGTTTCGGGCTTTCCCGCCCTGTTTGGGTGTGGAGGACCCGAAGACAATTTCTAAAGATTTGGCCGGATTCCGCCGGCTCGTACGACAGAGGGGTAGATGCCTGTCTCCGTCGAGAGCCGAACCGACGCCGAGCCCGTATGGGAGCGTTGGCCGCCGCCTGCCAGCCTTGCCAATCGCCCACACCGCGATTGGCAAGGCTGGACCCCCGGGATTCGGCATCAGAGCACGGAATGGCGAGGGGTCGAGCGCGCCCGAGTCTCTACCACCCAAGTCGGAGATCGGTAATGGCCGGTAGCTCTTCTTCTCCTCGTGGCACTCGCCCCACCCGCGCTCGCTCTCTCGCGGCCAGCGCGCCGCTCTCTGACCTCGACCGCCGGATTCTCGATCTCCTCTCCTTCCTCCGGGTCCTGACCCAGACGCAGCTCGCCAGTTTGCTGTCGCCCGAGATCCCGCCACGAACGCTTCGCTATCGAACCGCCCGCCTCGCCAAGCTCGGCCTGATCGGGCGCACTCGCCCTTATCGGGAACGCGGATCGGCGCCGCATCATCTGTGGCCGACGCGGAAGGGCGAGGCGATCGCCGAAGGAGGACCGCCGCCGCGCGGGGGAGAGCGCCGTGAGCCGAACCCGCTCTTCCTCGCCCACGCCGCCGCGATCAGCGAGCTTTACGTGGCGCTGAAGACCGGGCTGCCGCAGGGTTTGAAGCTGACCGGCTTCGAGCGCGAGGCAGAAGCGCGCGAGGCGTTCCGGGGCTATGACGGCAAGGAGCACGCCGTGGCGCCGGATGCCTGCATCCAGATCGAGGAGGCGGACGGGCGCGTGCTCGTCGCCCTGGTCGAGCTGGACCTGGGGACGATGTCGGCCCGCCAGCTGAAGGCGAAGGCCGAGGGCTACGGCGCATATGTGGAGCGCGAAGGCTGGCGGCAGCGCCAGAGCTACTGCCCGCCGCTCCTGTTCCTCACTACCTCGGAGAAGCGGGCGCGCTCGTTCCTCGCGACCTGCAGGCGCACGGTCGACCGGAACCGGATGCTCGTCGCCGCCACTCCGCTGGCGCGGGACATCAGCCGCTCGCTGTCAGCGCGAGAGTGGCTGGCGGGCGAGAGGGAGGGCGTTGATCTCCTCGCCATCCTCCGCGGCGCCCGCGGTCCCTACGACGAAGTCCTGAAGCAGGAGGAGGCACAGCGGCGCGAGCGAGACGCCGAGCGCGAGCGGCTGCGCTCCGACCCCGCGGCGCTGCGCAAGCACCTGCGGAGTTGGCGTCATCGTGACTGGGGCATCCAGCGCCTTGGTCCCGACGCGGCCAAGGCGCTGGAGATCACCATCGAACGAGAGGAGGAGCTGGCCGAGGCCGAGCGTCGGGCGCTGCTGGCGCTTGGCGCGATGTTCGCCGATTCGCTCCACCTACAGCTCGCCGAGGGCGAGCCGAGCGCCGAGCGGCAGATCGTCCTCGGCGAGCTCGCCGAGCACCAGCGGGCGCGCCAGCTCGCAGAGATCGGGAAGCTGGCCGAGCGGTTCGGGGAGGGACCGGCGCTGCGGAAGGCTCGTGGCCGCATCGGGGGCGGCGAGCTGCTGGCGGTAGCCGATCTCTCCCAGCTGCGCTTGGCGGCGGAAGATGACGGTCGGTTCCTTAGAGAGCAGGGGCGGCTGCGCTCCGCTTATCTCGCCTCCCGCGAAGACAGGGCGCTATATCGCTGGAAGTCTCAGCGCCTCTTCACGCGCTTGGCTCGCAGCGGGCCGGAGGACTTCCTCGAGGAGATCGACCACAGGTCCCTGCGGCTCTGCCGGTCCTGTGACGAGGTCGCCTATCCCGATCCTGATCGTGCGCGCTACGAGCGCGGACGGCGCCCAGACATCGCCTTCCGCTGCCACTTCTGCGGCAGCGAGAAGCTTGCGGAGTGGGGGCGGTCAACGGCTGGCGAGGCCAAGCTTTGACCGCGACTTGCGGACTCCGAGCGCCGAAAGCGGGGGAGAAATCTTCTCGGTTCAGGATTAGGAGGGTGTGAGTTTGCCTTCGTCGCCCCCCAGGAAGGCTCCAAGGAGCACCGGGCACGGCCCTCCGCGCACCAAACGACAAGCAGTCGCGCTCAATCTCAGCGCGCCGCGAATAGAAGGTCGGGCGAAAAGACGCCGCCCGATGCGACCCGCCGCCGGTGACACGGAGGCGCGTGAGCGATTCGCCCGTACGTTCGCCAATGTTCTCGAAGGGCATTTTGGTGGACGCTGGGTTGTGGAGTGGAAGGCTTCAAGCCGCTCTCCCCTAACCTCTGATCGAGACGGGAGACTCGGCAAGGGATAGCCGTTTCCTTTTCACAGCATTTCCCTGATCGCTTCGTCGAAAAGATCGGGTTCTTCGAAGGAGAAGCGGATAAGCGGGCGGGCTTCTCCGCCCGTGGGGCCGATAAGAAAGGCAGGGGTGCTGCGTTCGGGCCATCCATGACGCCAGGCCAGGGCTTCGTCCGACTCGATCATCCGGGGCCACCTTTCGGCTTCGCGCTCTTCCACCCACTGCGACAGGTTGACCCCGGCCTGTTCGGCGATTCCCTCGAGAAACGCGTCGTCCGCGTAGTTCGTGAACTCGTGTTCCTGCTCGCGGTAGAAGAGGTCGACGAAGGTCCACATCTTTCCCTGCTGCCCTGAGGCGAGCGCCGCGATCTGCTGCCCTCTGAATTCAGCGGGGTCGTGGGTGTCGGTCTCTGTCGAGCGATAGACGATCCGGAGCTCGCCGTTCCGGACCCAGTGGCGGATCAGGAAAGGAAGCGCCCCCAGCATCACCCGGCGCGAGTCCATGCACTGAAGGTCGCCGAAGAACTGAAGGGTGACCGGTGCCTTGGGGTCCCCCAGCGCGGAGCCGTGCTGGGGGATGCCGGCAAGCAGATTCTTGGTGCGCTTGATCGCACTCTTTTCCGCAGACGAGAAGGCCCTCCCCTCGGCCGCCGAGGGTCCGCCGCTGGTAGCCACAACGACGGCAAGGATTACCACCGGCACCACCAGCACAAGAGGGAGATAGCTCAGCTTGTCCTCTCGTAACCCTTGCATTCCAAAAAAGGTATGGCATAGTACCCCAATGGTCAAGGTTTCAAACCCATTCGACACAGGTTGACCTGATGACCCTCCGGGCCAGAGCATTCCTCGCCTGCCTCCCGGCCCTTCTTGTCACCGCCGCGATCGCCGCCACCTACGCCTTCGCCTGTCCTGAAGAAGTCTATGTGCCTCCAACGGACAACAACGGCCTGGACAATCCCGCTACCCCACCTGTATCCCACGGCCAGTGCAACACGGGCGCCCCCGTGAACTGCGCCAGCGGGAACCAGAGCGAGGAACAGACGGATCTCGTCCTAGGTGGTCGCGGCCCGGGGCTGCACCTAACTCGCACCTACAACTCCCAGGCCGCCGCAGAAGCTAAAGAAGCCGGCCCGTGGGGCTACGGCTGGTCGGGTCCCTACAGCTCCCACCTGGAAATTAACAACGAATCCAAAGCGGTCACCGTCGTCCAGGAAAACGGCGCCACGGCCACGTTCAACCTTGAAGTCGGCGTCTACGTGCCTGGGGTCTGGATCCAGGCCAAGCTGGTCAAGGAAGGCGAAAACTACGTCTTCACGCTGCCGACGCAGGAAAAGCTCAAGTTCAACTCTGTCGGGCAGCTAATCGAACAAAGGGATCGCAACGGCAACGCCATCACCTTCACTTACGAATCGGGCAAGCTGACCTTCGCCAAAGACTCTGCTGGTCGGCAGCTCTGGTTCCTCTACTCTGGCGCCCAAGTGACGACTGTCTTCGATCTGTCTAGTTCGCAAGCCGTCTCCTATTCCTATGAATCAGGGAACCTCATCTCGGTGAAACTGCCGGGAGAAGAAACTCCGCGTTGGAAATTCAAATACGACGCATCCCATCAGTTGATCGAAATGACCGACGGGCGTGGAGGCGTCACCAAAACCGCATACGACGAAAAACACCGGGTCAAAGAACAGACCGACCCGATGGGCCGGGTGCTCAAATTCGCCTACGGCGAAACCGAAAGCAAGAAAACCACGACGATCACCGAGCCCAACGGATCGGCCACTTTCGAGAAGTTCAATCCAGCCGGCGAGCCTGTGGAAGTGATCAAGGCGGCAGGCAACAAATCAGGCCTCGAACGGAAAATCACGAAGGAATACAACGCCGCCTACGAGATCACGAAAGCGACCGATGCGCTCGGCCACTCGACGACCTACGAATACAACTCAGCCGGGGACATGACGCTCGAAAAGGACGCCGAAGGCGACGAAACCAAATGGACTTACAACTCCACCCACGACGTCCTAACCGAAACGGCGCCCAAGGGCGAGGTGACCACCTACAAACGCGACTCCCGCGGCAACGTCGAAGCGATCGAACGCCCCGCGCCGGGCGAAACGACGCAGAAATGGACCTTCAAACACGCGCTCAACGGCGACCTGGAATCCGCCACCGATCCTCTCGGCCACGAATCGAAATTCGAATACGACACCTACGGCGACGTCAAAGCCGAAACCGACGCCGCCGGCGACAAGACGACCTGGACCTACAGCAAAGACGGCCAGCAGCTGACCGAAGTCAGCCCGCGCGGGAATGAAGAAGGCGCCAAAGCTGAAGAATTCGAAACCAAAATCGAACGCGACGCCCAAGGCCGGCCGATCAAGGTCACCGACCCGCTCGGCCACGAAACCAAATTCGCCTACGACAAAAACGGCAACCTTGAATCGACCACCGACGCGCTGGGCCACACGACCAAATACACCTACGACGCCGACGACGAGCAGACGAAAGTCGAAAGAGCTAACGGCACGACGAGCGAAGCCGCCTACGACAGCATGGGCGAAGTCAAAAGCCGCACGGACGGCAACGCCAACACGACCAAATACGAACACGACGCCCTCGAGCAGCTGACCGAAACGGTCGACCCGCTGGAACGGAAAGCAAAGCGCGAATACGACGCAGCGGGCAACCTAAAAAAAACCGAAGACGCCCTCGGGCGGACCGTCTCCTACGCCTACGACTCCGCCGACCGGCTCAAAGAAGTCAACTACTCCGAAGAAGCGACCCACGACGTCACCTTCAAATACGACAAAGACGGCAACGTCACCGAAATGGTCGACGGCACCGGGACGACGACGAAGGTCTACGACCAGCTCGACCGACTGACCGAAGTAACTAGCGGCGCGAAAGAACTTGTCAAATACAAGTACGACCTGGGCAACGAGGTGACCGAACTCACCTATCCCAACGGGGAAACGGTCAAACACGCCTTCGACAAAGCGGGCCGCCTGGAAAAGGTCACCGACTGGCTCGGCAAGGAAACCACCTTCGCCTACAACCGGGATTCCGGGGTCAAAGCGATGACCTTCCCGGCCACGACGACGAACGTCGACGAATACGCCTACAACCGGGCCGATCAGATGAGTGAAGTCTCGATGAAGAAAGGCGTCTCGGTCCTAGCGTCGATGACCTACACGCGCGACAACCTCGGGCAGATCACCAAATCGGTCGACACCGGCTTCTCCGAAGAAGCCGAACGGGCCTACGAATACGACGCCGGCAATCGCTTGCTGAAAAGCAACGGCACGCTCTTCGAATACGACAAAGCCGGCAACGTCACCAAGATCTCACCCGCCACCTACACCTATGACAAAGCCGATCAGATCGCCACCGCGAGCAACGCCACCTTCGAATACAACAAAGTCGGCCAGCGGGTGAAGGAAACCCCGAGTGGCGGCGCGGAAGTGCCCTACGTCTACGACCAGGCAGGGAATCTTATCTCGACCAAAAGCGCAGGGGTCGAAAATACCTTCAAATACGACGGAACGGGCCTCCTGACCACCGAAACCAGGAGCACCTCCACCTACCACATGGCCTGGGACCCCGCCGCCGGTCTACCGCTTCTGCTCCGAAGTGGAAACGACTACTACATCTACGGGCCGGGCGGCGTCCCAGTCGAGCAGATCAACTCCGGATCGGCTACCTACCTGCATCACGACCAGCTCGGGTCGATCCGCGTTCTGACGAACCCGAGCGGCGAAATCACCGGCACCTACCGATACAGCCCCAACGGCGCGGTGTGGAAACACACCGGGACCGGGTCCAGCAAAATGGGATTCGCCGGTCAGTTCCGGATGAACACCGAACATCAGCTGATCTATCTGCGTGCTCGCACCTACGATCCGGCGACGGCGCAGTTCCTTAGTTCGGACCCGCTGGTAGGTGTTTCAGGGGAAACGTATGCATATGCTGCGGATAATCCGGTGAATGCTATGGATGCCACGGGTCTCCTTGCCGAGGACTGTGGTTGTCCCCCTCCACCCTGTCCTTCGGGACAGCCACCTGCGGCACCTACCAGCTCACCGGACCCATCTTCCGAGCCAAGCCCTAGTCGCGAGATTGAGGGTGAGGCCGCAAAGGGCGGCTACGAGGAGATGCTTAAGGGCGAGTCTCCCTGGGAGATATTAAAGGGAGCGGTGAAGTCAGGAATATGGGCTGGCGTGGAGGCTTTGGAGAAGCGCTTAGAGCAAACCGGGGACTCCGCAGACGCCCAGGTTATCCGTGCCTTTCGGTGGATACACGAGGGCTGGGGGGCGCTGAACACTGGATACTGGATATATGAGACGGGGAAGGATTTGGTCCCTGGGCAGGATCTGTTTCAACCGCTTTTCATTCCAGGTCTCGATCTGCAGTGGCAGCTACAACGGCTAGGTCAACATTCGAGCTCCGGTCCACGGGGATAAAAATTTCTGTCGCTGCGCGGACCGTTATGGCTCAGTAAATGAGATGTGCGGAGTCTTGGGCACACAGATGGTTGGCCTTCTGGCTTTGCGTGTACACCTCAGCGATGATGCTGCACGGGTAGATGTCAACGCGTTGGCGGGTGGTGGAGCCTTGAGGGGAGGGTGCGGATCGTTCCCCGCTGGCCGCGGATCGGGACAGGCGGTCCTTCACCGGCAAGGAATAGGTGCGCTCGATCAGCGATCGGGAGCTTGCCGTTGCGGCCGCTGTCGCTGGTTCGCCAAACGAAGACCGAATCGAAGACCGAGTGGAGGACGCGGCGCTGGTCTTCGAGCGTGAGGTCGTCCCAGACCTGCTCAAGGTCGGCCTCGATCTGAGCCGGTTCGCGTTCCTGGTCACGCTCCGCACGCTCTTCGAGAAGGGCGTCGACCCGCACCTGGCGGCTTTCGACGGTACGCAGGTAGACATCGGAATCCGAACCGCCCAACGCCTCGGCAAGTCGCTCGTCAAGGGCAGCGTCTCGCTCAGCTTCTGCGGCGGCGAGTTCGGCGTCGAGGTTGGAGCCGTCCTCCTCTTGGGTGTGAGCCGTGGCGTTCTTGGCGAAGGCGAACAGGTGGGAGAGGACGAACGGCTCGATCACGCTGGCCTTGACCGAAGCCGGCGCTGGACACCGCCCGCTTGCCTTGTCGGGCTTGCAGGTGTATTCAAGGAAGTCTTTTCCGTGGCGCGTTTTGCCCATCTTCGGCTTCATCGCGTAGCTGCACCCACCGCAGCGGAGGACGCCCGAGAGCAGGCCCGTTCCCTTGCCTGAGCGGCCGGGGTGGACGCCGCGGGCCTTGTTGGCAGCCTGCCACTCGGCCAGAGTCACGATCGGCTCGTGCGCGTCGGGGTTGACGATTTTCCCGGCTCGCGCCTCACCAAGGTAGACCCGATTGCGAACGATCGTGCCGACGCTGGCGACGGTCCAGTGATCATTGTCCCAGGGCGTCACCACCCCTTCCTCCTCAAGGAACCGAGCCAGCTGCGCCCAGGAGACGCCGGCGGCACGACGGCGAAACAGCTCATGGATCACTGGGCCAACCCTCGGGTCCGGTTCGAGCACGCGGTCCTCGTTGCGCCGGTAGCCGGTCGGCACCTTGCCGGAGACGTGGATGCCTCGCGCCACTGCTGACTTGCGGGCGGTGTCCCAGTTCTCGCGGATGCGCGCCAGCTCCAGCTCGCCAAGCGCGGCGAAGAGGTCAGCAAGGAACTTCCCCATGTAGCCGGAGGTGTCGATTCCCTCGGCCACCGTGCAGAGGACGCCATCGGCGGCGCGGATGCGCGCCAGCAGGTTGGCAGAGTCCTGAACCGACCGTCCGAAGCGATCGAGGCGGGCGACGACGAGCCCTCCGGTGGCACCGGTCTCGATCCTCTCCATCGCGGCGTTCAGCCCCGGCCGATTGGCCTTTGACCCCGGCTGGTCGAGGTCTTCGTGCCACTTGGCGATCCGGTGGCCTTGCGACTTGGCCCAGGCTCTGACACGCTCCTTTTGCTCTCCGGGCGAGATGAAAGCATCGCCGGAGCGGCCTCCTACACGCGAAACGCGGATATAGCCATCGAGCTTCATTGGGGTGCCCCCCTTACGTTAGAGACTGAACGGCAAGCAAGGCACCGAGCTAGCCGACGTGATCGTCAACAAGATCAAGGAGGCAGTCGACAAAGTCGCCTTCAAATAGCGCTGCGGGCGCTCCTACGTCGGGAGCGCCCCACTTAAATCTCTCGGTGGCCTGCGGCGCTTGGGCGGGGCACCTGCGGAATCTATCCTCTGAAAGCTTTCGCAGATGCAATTGAAGTCCTCGACGACGAGCAGCCGCGAGACCGTGGTGTAAGTACGCCCAGCTGCCGAGCGGTAATGGATCTGCAGGCTCAATTGTGCCCCTACACCAGGGATACCTTCTTTCAACGAATTGAGTTCGTCCCGAACGCCTGGAGCCGAAATCGCTCTCTCGAAGGAATCGATCAGAAGCTCCCTGCCGGTGCCCTCCTTCAGGCTGACGTGTTCGACGATTGCAGGTCCCTTGCCGATGTTCCAGAGGCGATATGCGAATCGCATGCCGGGATGAACGGGGCCGGGTTCAAGAAAGGCAAGGGCTGCATAGTTTTCGTTTGGCGTGGCAATGACGAAGGGCCGGTCCAGTGCCTCGATGCTCTCGCGGGTCAATGCCAGGCTGATCTCGTTGAGCTGCACCTCTCGGCTGGTGCGTTTTGCCAGCCAGGCCGTGAACAGGGCTAGCGCGAGGGTCCCGATGCCTACGAGTAACTCTCCCGCCGTCATCTCATCGGTCACTTGGAGCGAGATGCCGAAGATCGCCTGCGCAACGATTGCCATGCGGTCACGTTAGTCCTGCCTTCTGACGTCTCCCAGTCTTCTCATGAGAGACTCGCGCGATGCCAGCTTCTCGCAGTTACGACAGGGCGCCGGCGGACATCCGGCCGGTGACGATTGATCCGGGGTTTGTGGAAAGCGCGGCCGGGTCGGCGCTGATCTCGATTGGGCGGACGCGTGTGATTTGCACCGCTTCGGTCCAGGAGCAGGTGCCGCGGTGGATGGTGGGCAAGGGGAAAGGCTGGGTGACGGCCGAGTACGCGATGCTGCCCGCCTCGACCGGGGACCGCAAGCAGCGAGACATCTCGAAGGGGAAACAGGACGGGCGTGGGGTCGAGATCCAGCGGCTGATCGGCCGCTCGCTGCGGGTGGTCGTCGACTTTCGGGCGATGGGCGAACGCAGCGTCTACGTGGACTGCGACGTGCTCGAAGCCGACGGCGGCACCCGCTGCGCGGCAATCACCGGGGGCTACGTCGCCCTGCGCCAGGCCTTTCAGAAGCTCGTTGACAAGGGAGCCCTGCCGGAGCTGCCGCTGACCGGCACGGTCGCCGCGGTCAGCGTCGGCCTGGTCAACGGTCGCGCCCTCTGCGACCTCGACTACGGCGAGGACTCCAACGCCGAAGTCGACGCCAACGTGGTGATGACCGGCGACGGCGGCCTCGTCGAGGTGCAGGCGACGGCCGAGCGGACGCCGCTCTCGCGCGCCTCGCTGGACGAGCTGCTGGGCCTGGCCGAGAAAGGGATCGACCGCCTGCGGGAGGTGCAGGAGCGGGTCGCCTCCTGATTGCGAGACGGCGTTGATCCTCTCGACCCGCAACCCCCACAAGGTGAAGGAGATGGCGGAGCTGCTGCCGGGCGTCGACCTGCGGCCGCTCCCCGAGGAGGTCGTACTCCCGCCTGAGACCGGCGACAGCTTCGAGGCCAACGCGCTGATCAAGGCCCGTGCCGCTCGCGAGGCGACCGGCGAGGTCGTGATCGCCGACGACTCCGGGATCGAAGCCGCCGACCTCGGCGGCGCCCCCGGCATCTACTCGGCCCGCTACGCGGGCGAAGGGGCAAGCGACGAGAGCAACCTCGAGAAGCTGCTGCGCGAGGTCAACGCCGCCGATGGCGAGCGCCGTGCCGCCTACGTCTGCGCGATCGCCCTGATCGACGAGGACGGCCACGAGTACGTCTTCGAGGCCCGCTGCGAGGGAACCCTCCTGCGCGAGACCCGCGGCAGCGGCGGCTTCGGCTACGACCCGGCGTTTGTCCCCGACGAGACCGGGCACAACGACCACAGGACGATGGCCGAGCTGACCCCGGAGGAGAAGCACGCGGTCAGCCACCGCGGCAAGGCGACGCGGATGCTCGCCCGCCACCTCGGCCTGGAGGCAGAGGCGGCGCCATGACCGTCAAAAGCCGGGCGGCGGCGCTCTCGATCGCCTCCAACGCGGCTCTGATTGCGCTCAAGCTCGCCGCCGGCGCAATCACCGGCTCGATCGCGATCATCACCGAGGCGGTCCACTCGCTGGTCGATCTCGTCGCCTCGGTGATCGCCTTCGTCTCGGTCCGCAAAGCCGACGAGCCGGCCGACGAGGAGCACCCCTACGGCCACGAGAAGGTCGAAAACCTGGCGGCGGCGATCGAGGGGATCCTGATCCTGGTCGGCGCCGCGATCATCGTCTACGAGGCCACCCACCGGCTGGTCGTTGGCTCCTCGGTCGAAAGGCTCGGCCTCGGCATCGCGGTGATGGGCTTCTCGGTCCTCGCCAACCTCTTCGTCTCCGGCTACCTCTACCGCAAGGCACGGCTCACCGATTCGCCCGCGCTCGAGGGCGACGCGGCCCACCTGCGCACCGACGCGATGACCTCCGCCGGCGTCCTCGTCGGCCTCGGCCTCGTCGAGATCACCGGCATCGCCGCCTTCGACTCGATCACCGCGCTGCTCGTCGCCGTGGCGATCGTCTGGGCCGGCCTCACCCTGGTCCGGCGCTCCTCGGGGATCCTCATCGACGAAGCGCTGCCGGAGCAGGAGATGGACCGGATCGAGGCGGCGATCGCCACCGCCCGCACTCCCGAGGTCGCCGGCTACCACAAGCTCCGCGCCCGCCGCGCCGGCTCCCGCCGCCACATCGACTTCCACGTCCAGTACCGCAACGGCACCAGCCTCGAGCGCGCCCACGAGCTCGCCCACGAGATGCGCGACACGATCGAGGCCGAGATCCCCCAGGCCGAGGTCCTGATCCACGTCGAGCCCGAGACCTCCTTCCGCGAGCGCGAAGAGGGCCCGTACCGCTCCGGCTAGGGCGGGGGGAGGAGATTCACCCCGGCCGCCAGCCCGACCGCGACCAGGGTGATCGCGTAGCCGGTGTAGCCGCTGAAGGCGAAGAGGACCGCGGCGATCGCGCAGATACCGACGGTGATGATCCAGGAGGCTCGGGCAAGGGACACTGTCGGTAGTTTTTCGCAGATGGCCGACGCTCCCGCAGCCACCGCCCCTTCCAGCGAGTCCGCGGAGGCGGCTCTGGCCTTCCTGACCGAGATGTCGCCGGACCTGCGCGGGGCCGTCATCCTGGGCCCGGAGGGCGAGGCGCTGGCCGCGACGACCGGGGAGCCGGCGCGCTGGGCCGAGGACGCCGAGACGCTCTTCGCCGCCGCCGACACCGCCGAGGAAACGCCCGTCGAGCAGGTCCACATCGCCACCGAGCAGGGGGAGGTCTTCGCGATCCGCAGCGAGGGCCTTGCCGCGATCGCTGTCACCGAGCGCTTCGCCCTCGCCTCGCTGATGCTGTTCGACCTGCGCTCGATCCTCCGTGAACTAGCTAGAGGCGACCACTGATGCAGAAGCCGCATCGCATCCTCCTCGACCGCGTCTCCGCCTACGCGGACGAGGCCGCCGCCTTCATGCGCCGCCGCCGCGTCGCCCGCAAGCCTTTTGCCCGCCTCTACTACGCCGGCGGCCGCAGCGCCGACCACGCCCAGGACTCCGTCGCCGGCGCCGAGCTCTTCGTCGCCGCCGGGCGGCTGATCGAGGTGGCGGGGCCCAAAAAGGGATCGCAAGGGTGACCCCGCTGCTCGACCAGGAGGTCGCCTCCCGCGTCCTCTCCCGCGCCCTCGCCAACGGCGGTCGCTTCGCCGAGGTCTTCGCCGAACGCCGCCGCGGCCAGGTCCTGGCGATCGACGAGCAGCGGATCGAGTCGGTGCAGACCGGCGCCGAGGAGGGCGCCGGGGTCCGCGTCGTCGAGGGCGGCACCACCTACTTCGCCCATGTCGACGGGCTCGACCCGGCCGACCTCGAGCGCGCCGCCGACGAAGCCGCGGCGGCGCTGAAAGGCGACCGCCGCGAGCCGCAGCCGCTGCAGGCGCGGGAGACGACGCCGCTGCCGATCGCGCACAGACCCGAAGAGGTCCCCGCAGCGCGCAAGGCAGAGATGCTGCGCGAGCTCGACGAGCGAGGGCGCGCCAAAGGCTCGGAGATCGCCCAGCTCACCGCGTCTTATGCCGAGGCCCGGCGCGAGGTCGCCCTGGCCAACTCCGACGGCCTCTTCACCGGCGACGACCGCACCCGGGTGCGGATCGGCGCCCAGGTGGTCGCCCGCCGCGACGGCTCGGTCGAGACCGGCGCCGAGACCCTCGGCGCCCACCGTGGCTACGAGCTGCTCGAAGACGACCCGGCCCAGATCGCCGAGCAGGCGGCGGCGAAGGCCCTCACCCTGCTCGACGCCGTCCCGGCCCCGTCCGGGTCGATGCCGGTGGTTGTCGGCGGCGGCTTCGGCGGCGTCCTCTTCCACGAGATGACCGGCCACGGCCTCGAGGCCGACCACATCCAGAAGGGCGCCAGCGTCTATCTCCACAAGCTCGGCGAGCGCGTCGCCGAGCCGCTGCTGAACGCCTACGACGACGGCCGCCTGCCAGGCGAGTGGGGGAGCGACGGGATCGACGACGAGGGCCAGCCGACCCAGAAAACGCTGGTGATCGAGGAGGGCCGCATCACCTCCTACCTGTACGACCACCTGACTGCCGAGCGCGCCGGCGTTTCCTCGACTGGCAACGGACGCCGCGAGAGCTTTCGCCACCTGCCGATCCCGCGGATGACCAACACCTACATCGCCCCCGGCGAGGCGACGCCGGAGGAGATGATCGCCGAGGTCGCGCGCGGCTTCTACGCGGTCTCCTTCGGCGGCGGTCAGGTCGACCCGGCCACCGGCGACTTCGTCTTCGGCGTCAACGAGGGCTACCTGATCGAGGGCGGGAAGGTGACGAAGCCGTGCCGCGGCGCCACCCTGATCGGCAACTGCCTCGACGCGCTGGCGGCGATCGACGCGGTTGGCGACGACTTCTTCATGAAGACGGGGATGTGCGGCAAGGGCGGCCAGAAAATCCCGGTTGGGACCGGCCAGGGCCACGTCCGCCTCCGCGCCCTCACCGTCGGGGGGACTGAGCGGTGATGGAAGCGGGAGCGTTTGATGTCTGAGCTATCCGCGGTCGCCCACTGCGCCGTCGAGGCTGCGACCGGCGCCGGTGCATCCGACGCCGAGGCCTACGTCTCGCGGGAGAGCGGCCGCGAGGTCCGCGTCCACGGCGGCGAGGTCGAGAGCCTGACCGCGGCGGTCCAGACCGGCGTCGGGATCCGGGCCTGGAGCGGTCACCGCGTCGGCTACGCCTACGGCACCGACCTGTCCGAGGCCGGAGTGACGGAGATCGCCGCCCGAGCCGCCGAAGCCGCCGAGGTCGCCGACGAGGACGAGTTCGCGGCGCCGCCGCAGCCGGCCGAGATCGAGGCGCTGCCAGGCCTCGGCGACCCCTCCGTCGCCGAATGGGAGGCCTCGCAGCTGGCCGAGCTGGCGCTGACCGTCGAGCGCACCGCTCTGGATTCCGACCCGCGCCTGGTCGGGGTCGAGCAGGCGGTCTACGCCGACGCCGCCGAGCAGGTGGCGATCGCCTCATCGACCGGCGTCGCCGGCGAGCACGAGACCTCCACCTGTTACGCCTACCTACAGGCTCTGGCCGAGGGCGAGGGGGCACGGGAGACCGGGCTCGGCTTCGGCCTCGCCCGCGGCCCGCGCGGCCTCGACCCCGAGGCGATCGGGGCCGAGGGGGCGGAGCGGGCGCTGGAGATGATCGGGGCGGGCAAGCCCGAGTCGCGCTCCTGCCCGGTCGTCCTCGACGCCACCGTCGCCGCCAGCTTCGTCGGCCTGGTCGGCGGTGGCCTCGGCGCCAAAGCGGTCCAGCGCGGGCGCTCGCCGCTGGCCGGCCGCCTCGACGAGGAGGTCGCATCGGCGGCCTTCGCCCTCCACGACGACGGCCGCGAGCCCAGCGGCCCCGCCTCGGCCCCGTTCGACGGCGAGGGCGTGCCGCGCCGTCGCACCGCCCTGATCGAGGGCGGCCGCCTGCGCTCCTACCTCTACGACACCTACACCGCCAACCGCGAGGGCGTCCACTCCACCGGCGCTGCCTCGCGCGGCAGCTACCGCGCCCTGCCGAGTGTCTCGACCTCGAACCTGGTCGTCGCTCCCGGCAGCCACTCCTTCGAGGAGCTGCTGGCGGAGGCGGGGGAGGGGGTCTTCGTCAACGACGTCGCCGGCCTGCACTCCGGCGTCAACCCCGTCACCGGCGTCTTCTCGGTCGGAGCTTCGGGCCGGATGATTCGCGGCGGGCAGCTCGCCGAGCCGGTCCGCGAGTTCACGATTGCCGGCGAGCTGGTGGCGATGTTGAGCGCCGTCAGCGCCGCCGGAGCGGAGCCGCGCTGGGTCCCGTTCGGGGGCTCGGTCAGCACCCCGCCGCTGCTGATCGCCGGGATGGCGATTAGCGGTTCGTGACGTTTGGCTCTAGAGCGCGAAAACTTACGCCCGTGGCCGGTGGTAGGTTGCGCCCGTCTTCAAACCCCCGAGGAGGATCTAAGACGTGACCAAGGCTGAGTTTCTGGACCAACTTGCTAGCGATGAGCGGCTTGGCAGCAAAAAAGCCGCCAGCGACGCCGTCGACGCTGTTCTCGAGGCCATCACCAATGCACTGAGCAGCGGCGAGGAGGTCGCTTTCACCGGCTTCGGCAAATTCCACGTCGCCGAGCGCGGCCCGCGCCAGGGCGTCAACCCCCGCACCGGCGAAAGGATCACGATCCCGGGCGGCAAGGTGCCCAGGTTCTCCGCCGGTTCGGCTCTGAAGACGCAGGTCAAAGGCGGCTGACGCGCCCTGACCTGCTTCGCCGATCGACTTGCGGCGCTCGTCGAAGAGCGCCGCAGTCAGATCTGTCTCGGCCTCGACCCCGACCCGGCCAAGCTGGCCGGGGAGGGGGAGTCGCCAGGCGACCCTGGAGCGAGTGCCGCCGAGCAGGCGGCCGCCGCGGTCGCCGGCCACTGTCGCTCGCTGATCGAGCGAGCGGGCCCCGCCTGCGTCGCGGTGAAGCCGCAGCTCGCCTGCTTTGAGCGCCTCGGTGCCCCCGGCTGGGCGGCGCTGGAAGCGACCTGCGCCGCCGCCCGCGACGCCGGGCTGCTGGTCATCGCCGACGGCAAGCGCGGTGACGTCCCGGTCACCGCCGCCGCCTACGCGCAGGCGCTGGTGGGGGAGACCCCGACTCCGTGGGGCCCGGTCCGCGGCCTCGACGCCGATGCCTTTACCGCCAACCCGCTGCTCGGCCGCGACGCGCTCGAGCCGCTGCTGGCCGCCGCTGAGCAGGCGGGCGCCGGAATCTTCGCCCTCGTCCGCACCAGCAACCCCGGCGCCGCCGATCTCCAGGACCTGCCGGCGCCCGAGGCGCCGCTGCACGAGCGCCTCGCCGCGATCGTCGACGACTTCTCCGGGCGCCTGCTCGGCGACTCCGGCCTCAGCGGCATGGGCGCCGTGGTCGGCGCCACCGAGCCGCAGCACTTCGCCCGCATGCGCGAGCTGATGCCGCGCTCGGTCTTCCTCATCCCCGGCGTCGGCGCCCAGGGTGGAAAGCCTGAGCTCTTGGGAGCCGCGTTCGCCGCCGGTCGCGCCGCCGGGCTCGTTGCGGCTTCGCGCGGAATCGCCGCCGATCCCGACCCCGCCGCCGCTGCCGAGCGCCTGCGCAGCGCCGCTTGGGAGATATCGACCGCCTGACAGGGGCCGGCGCGACTACGATCAGGCCGCCTAATCAGTCCCCGATCGAAGACCTAGTCCAGCTTCCATGGAAAGACGCACCAGCTCCGCCGCCCGCATCGCCGCCGTCCTCGCTTTGATCGGGGCGGTGATCGTGATCGCGATCGTCGCCTCGACGGCGCTGAACAGCAGCGACAGCAGCAGCTCCCACCACAAGCAGAACCAGGCTCAGAAGGAAAAGAAGAAGCCGCGGACGAAGGCCAAGACCTACACGGTGGAAACCGGGGACACGCTGACCGCGATCGCCCACAAGACCGGGGTGCCGGTAGCCGAGATCCTGGCGCTGAATCCCGAAGTGGATCCGCAGATCCTGATCGCCGGCCAGACGCTGAAGCTCAAGTGAGCCGGCGCCGGGGTGGCGCCGCGCTGCTGCTGGCGCTGCTCGGGTGCCTGCTGCTGCCCGCGCCCGCCGGCGCCGCGCCCGCCTCCGAACAGGCGGACCCCCCGCCGCACCTGCAGTCCCGCTCCTGGGGCGTTATCGACGCCCGCAGCGGCGACGTCCTCGCCTCGCACGCCTTGAACGAGTCGCTGCCGATCGCCAGCACGACGAAGCTGATGACCGCCTACGTGGCGATGAAGGAGATGCCGCTCGACAAGATCGTCCGCGCCCAGCCCTACGAGGCCGAATACGGCGAGTCGCTGATGGGGCTGCGGACGGGGGAGCGGATCAGCGTTCGCGACCTCCTCTACGGCCTGATTCTGCTCAGCGGCAACGACGCCGCCCACACCCTGGCGATCTCTGCGGCGGGCTCGGAAGCGCGCTTCGTCGCCGAGATGAATCGCTACGCCGCTGCCCTCGGCCTCTCCCACACCCACTACGCGAACCCGGTCGGCCTCGACCAGAAGGGCAACTACTCCTCCGCCGGCGACCTGATGACCCTGACCCGGAAGCTGCTGCAAGAGCCCGCTTTCGCCAGGATCGCCGACTCCCGCAGCACCGTCCTGCGCAGCGTCCACCCGCGACGGCGGATCGAGTCGATCAACGAATTGCTGAAGCTGGCCCCCTGGGCGACCGGAGTCAAGACCGGCCACACGTTCGGCGCGCTCTACGTCGAGGTCGGCTCGGGACAGAAACACGGGATCAGGCTGATCTCGACCGTGGTCGGGGCCTGGACCGACGAAGAACGCTTCGACGGCAACCTTGCCCTGCTCGAATGGGGCTTTCGCCAGTATCGGCACCAGCTGCCGATCCATCGTGGGCAGGACCTCGCTGATCCGGAAATCCGCTACTCCGGTGGCGAGCTGCCGCTGCGGGCCGAACGGAGCGTGGCGGTCGGCGTCCGCCGCGGCCAACAGGTGGCAGTGCGGGTTGATGCGCCGCCCGAGGTCGAGGGGCCGCTGCGGCGGGGGGCGAAACTCGGGCGGGCGAGCGTCTACGTCGAAGGGCGGCTGGTCGGCAGCGTCCCCCTGCGCGCCGGTCGCGCCGTCGCGGAGGCCAGCACCTTCGACCGCGCCCGCGGCTTCCTCGCAGACAACTGGATACCTATCGCCGTGGCATCGTTCGTGATACTCATGATCGCGTTGATCCTCCGGTACCGGGGAGTCCGTAGGAAGGAAGCAAGGAGAGAAGTCTGGTGATCGCCAAGTGATCCTTACCGTCACCCTGAACGCGGCGATCGACCGCACCGTTGCCGTCCCCAACTTCCGCCTCGGCCACCGCCATCGCTCGGTGGAGAGCCGCACCGTCGCCGGTGGCAAGGGCATCAACGTCGCCCGGGCGCTCAACCTGCTCGGCCGGCCGGTGATCGCGACCGGCTTCGTCGGCGGCCCGACCGGCCGCCGCGTGCTGGAACAGCTGCACGAGGAATCGGTGCTGACCGACTTCATCCGGATCGCCGCCGAGACCCGGATCAACCTCGCCGTCATCGACCCGACCTCGGGCGAGCAGACTGAGATCAACGAGCGTGGCCCCGCGGTCAGCCCAGAGGAGGTCCAGCGGCTGTTCGAGCGGATCGCCTACCTCGCCGGCGGCACCAAGCTCTGCGTCCTCGCCGGCTCGGTCCCGCCGGGGGCCGGTGACGACCTCTATGCGCGCCTGGTCGCCGACCTCACCCGCCGCGGGGTCCCGGTGGTGCTCGACGCCGAGGGGGAGGCGATGCTGGAGGGCGTCCGCGCCGGCGCCTCGATGGTGACGCCGAACGAGGCCGAGGCCGAGGAGCTGGTCGGGCAGGAGTTCGCCGACCGCGGCGACCTCGCCCAGGGGCTGCTGGAGCTGGTCCGCTTGGGGGCGAGCGAGGCGGCGATCACCCGCCTCGACGGCTGCGTCGCCACCGTCGCCGAAGGAAATTCCCGCAGGTTGCTGGAGGTTCACACCGAGACCCTGGAGCCGGTCTCCACGGTGGGATCGGGTGACGCCTTCCTCGCCGGCTACGCCGCCGCCCGCTACGAGGGCCGCTCGCCGCAGGAGTGCCTGGCCTACGGGGTGGCATGCGGAGCCGAGTCGACGCAGCATTTCGGCGCCGGCACCGTCGACCGCAACCAGGTGGAGAGGCTGCTGGGCGAGGTCTCCGTGCACGACTTGGAGGTCCCCGCCGAAGTGTAGGCTGATTGATTCAACGCGATCAGCCTTTGGAGGACTAACTTGGAAATCGAAATCGGCCGCGGCAAGAAGGGGCGCCGGGCTTATGGGTTCGACGACATCGCCATCGTTCCTTCCCGCCGGACGCGCGATCCCGACGACATCGACATCAGCTGGACGCTCGGTCCCTACCGCTTCGAGCTGCCGCTGGTCGCGAGCGCGATGGACGGGGTGGTCAGCCCCGAGACCGCGGTTCTGACGAACGAGCTTGGTGGCCTCGGAGTGCTGAACCTGGAGGGGATCTGGTCCCGCTTCGAGAACGCCGAGGAGAGGCTGGAGGCGATCGCCGCCGCGCCCAAGCACGAGGCTACGCGGTTGATGCAGCAGATTTACACCGAGCCGGTGAAGGCCGAGCTGATCGCCAAGCGGATCGAGCAAATCAAGGCGCGCGGAGCGGTCGTCTGCGGTTCGCTGACGCCGCAGAAAGTGCGGGAGTACTACGAGGTCGCGGTCGAGGCGGGCCTCGACATCCTCGTCATCCAGGGCACGGTGATCTCCGCCGAACACGTCTCGACCACGGTCGAGCCGCTGAACCTGAAGGAGTTCATCGCCGAGGTGCCGGTGCCGACCGTGGTCGGCGGCTGCGCTTCCTACTCGACCGGGCTGCACCTGATGCGGACCGGGGCGGTGGGCGTCCTCGTCGGGGTCGGCCCCGGCGCCGCCTGCACCACCCGCGGCGTGCTCGGGATCGGCGTTCCGCAGGCGACGGCGATCGCCGACGTCGCGGCGGCCCGCGCCCAGCACATGCTGGAGACCGGCGAGTACGTCAACGTGATCGCCGACGGCGGCATGCGGACCGGCGGCGACGTCTCCAAGGCGATCGCCTGCGGCGCCGACTCGGTGATGATCGGCTCGCCGCTGGCTCGGGCCAAAGAGGCTCCCGGCCGCGGCTTCCACTGGGGGATGGCGACCTTCCATCCCTCCTTGCCGCGCGGCACCCGCGTCTCGACCAAGCAGGACGGGACCCTGGAGGAGATCCTCCTCGGGCCGGCCAAGGAGAACGACGGCACCTTCAACCTGATGGGGGCGCTGAAAACCTCGATGGCCACCTGCGGCTACGAGGACATCCGCTCCTTCCAGCGGGCCGAGGTAATGGTCGCTCCCGCCCTGATGAGCGAGGGCAAGAAGCTGCAGAACGAGCAGCACGTGGGGATGGGCTCGAACGGGCGGGCAGCCGTGAGCACTGGGGTCGCCGTTTCGGATGACTGACCTGGCTCAGGCCGCTCGGCCGGCGGGTCCTGCCGCCGCAGGGGACCCACCGTCTCCTGCAACTACGCAGGGGGCGGTCCCCCCTACGACGTCACCCACCGGAGGGGCGTTGGAGGAGGTGCTGGTTCTCGACTTCGGTGGCCAGTACTCCCAACTGATCGCCCGCCGAATCCGGGAATGTGGAGTCTTCGCGGAGCTGCTGCCTGCGAATACCTCGATCGAGAAGATCCGGGAGCGGAAGCCGAAAGGGTTGGTGCTTTCGGGTGGTCCGGCTTCGGTCTATGAGCCGGAAGCTCCCAAATTTCCCACTCAGCTCCTAGATCTCGACATTCCCACCCTTGGCATCTGTTACGGGATGCAGGCGATGGCGCTGGCGCTCGGCGGGCGGGTCGAGTCGGCGCAGACGGGGGAGTTTGGGCGGACCGATCTGGTGCTTCGGGATGGCGGGGGGAAGTTGCTCGGCGGGTTGCCGGAGGAGCAGAGCTGCTGGATGAGCCACCGGGACGCCGTGTTCGAGGCGCCGGAGGGGTTCACGGCGCTTGCCTCCAGCCCCAGCTCCCCGGTCGCTGCCTACGAGCTGCCGGACCGCGGCCTCTACGGGATCCAGTTCCACCCGGAGGTCGTCCACACCCCCTACGGGACCGAGATCCTCACTCGCTTCCTGCGCGACGTCGCCGGCTGCAAGGAGCAGTGGTCGCCGCAGTCGGTGATCGAAGAGCAGGTGGAGAAGATCCAGGCCCAGGTCGGCGACGGCAAGGTGATCTGTGGGCTCTCGGGCGGAGTTGACTCGTCGGTGGCCGCCCTGCTGGTCCACAAGGCGATCGGCGACCAGCTCACCTGCGTCTTCGTCGACCACGGCCTGATGCGGCTGAACGAGGCCCAGCAGGTGGTCGAGGCCTTCAGCCAGTTCGGGATTCCGCTCGTCCACGTGGAAGCCGAAGACCGCTTCCTCGCGAAGCTGGCCGGCAAAGACGATCCCGAGGAGAAGCGGAAGATCATCGGCACCGAGTTCATCCGCGTCTTCGAGGAGGAGGCGGCGAAGCTCGAGGACGTCTCCTACCTGGTCCAGGGGACGCTCTACTCCGACGTGATCGAGTCCGGCGGCTCCGACCATGCGGCGACGATCAAGTCTCATCACAACGTCGGCGGGTTGCCCGACGACCTCGAGTTCGAGCTGGTCGAGCCGCTGCGGATGCTGTTCAAGGACGAGGTCCGCGCCGTCGGCGCTGAGCTCGGTCTGCCCGAGCGGATGGTCTGGCGCCAGCCCTTCCCGGGGCCGGGGCTAGGGATCCGGATCGTCGGCGGTGAGGTGACGAAGGAGCGGCTCGACATCCTCCGCGCCGCCGACGCGATCCTCCAGGAGGAGATCCGGGCGGCGGAGCTCTACCGCCAGCTCTGGCAGTCCTTCTGCGTGCTGCCGGTCGTCCGCTCGGTAGGCGTCCAGGGCGACGGCCGCACCTACGCCTACCCGATCGTGATCCGCGCCGTCACCTCCGACGACGCGATGACCGCTGACTGGGCGCGACTCCCCTATGACCTGCTGGAGCGGGTCTCCAACCGGATCATCAACGAGATTCGCGACGTCAACCGCGTCGCCCTCGACATCTCCTCGAAGCCGCCGGCGACGATCGAGTGGGAGTAGCGCCCCGCCGCTAGGCGCCGAGTGAGCCCGCGGTCTCGAAGGCCGCCTGGCCGACCACGGCCGAGACCGCTCCTTCTCCACCCGTTTTGCTGAGCCGGTCCTGGCTGCGTAGATGGGCGGCCAGCATCAGCTTCGTCGCCTCTTCCATGATCGCGACGATCTCCTGCCAGCCCTCCTCGTCGAGGGAGATCGGCATCCAGCGGAAGACGGTGTCGTCGCGGCCGTCGAGCGTGCCCGCTTCCAGCGCCGCGATCGCCTTGTCGAGGAAGGTCTGCAGAGTCGCGGCGGAGACGCCGCTGAGCAGCGAGGGGGGGACCTTGCGCCACCCTGGATCGCCGACGAAAGCGCGGGGCGTCGCCTTGTAGAAGTGCTCGACGGCTCCCCGCACCTGCCCCGTGTCGACCAGCTCGAGCGCTCCCAGCCGATCGAGCTCACGCGTGTGGTAGGCGACGCCGCTGAGGTCGCTTTCGAACCTCTCAGCCAGCGCGTTCGGGCTGGCGACGTGGTCGGTGAGCGCCTCGAGGATCCTCACCCGCAGGGGGTGGGCCACCGATCTGACAAGCCTCTGATCGATCGATTCTGTGCTGCTTGCATCGGACATGATCGGCTCCTTGGGACGGGGGGCGATACGACTTTGTTCGTCGCTTCCCTAGGTATAGACCATTTAATTGGTCTAATCCATAACCCTTAATTTGGGCACAAGATTCTGTATCGGTCGTTGCGGCTTCTAGATGCCGGCGATCCGGGTGACTCCGAAGATGAAGGCAAAGCCCAAGGCCGTTAGACCCACCCGCAGGGGGGAGCCCTGCGCGTGGGCCTCCGGCAGCAGGTCGCAGGCCCCGATGTAGAGGAAGATCCCGCAGTAGACGCAGAGGGCGTAGCCGAGGTCCTGGTCGGAGATCGCGACCTGGGAGCCGACGATCGCCCCGAGCAGCGGCGCGAGCGCATCGATCGCCAGCCACCGCGCCGCCGCCTTGCGGTTCCCCGAGCGCCGGAGGACGTAGCTGACCGTGTTGAGCCCGTCAGCGAAGTCGTGGCTGATCACGGCGAGGAAGACGAGCAGGCCCGTCGCCGAGTCGACGCCGAAGGCGAAGCCGATCCCGAGCCCGTCCATGAAGCTGTGGGCGGAGAGACCGGCGGCGCCGAGCATCCCCACCCGTTCGCCGCCCAGGGTCTCCATAGCCTCGTCGCGATCGTGCAGGACCAGCAGCCGGGCAACGAGGAAGAAGCCGAGGAACCCGGCCGCGACCAGCCCGGTCGCCAGGTCGGTGTCGTCAACCGCGTCGATCCCCTCGGGGAGGACGTCGAACAGGGCGACCGCGACGACGATGCCGCCGGTCAGCGCCAGCAGGGTGGGGAGGCGGTTGGAGAACCGCAGCCCGATCCGCCCCCCGATCAGGGTGGCGACGACGGTCAGCCCGGCCAGCGGGATCGCGACGGCCGGCATCAGTTGTCCCGCTCGCTGCAGCGCGGGCAGACGCCGCGCAGGAGGACGTCGTGCGCGGTGATCTCGAACTCAGCCCGCTCCCCGATCCCCTCGATCGCCCGCTCCAGCGCCGGGTCCGAGAACGGCACCAGCCGCCCGCACCGCACGCAGACCATGTGGTGGTGATGCCCACCCGGGTCATTGCGCTCGAAGGCGACAACCTCACCGCCCACATCGACCCGATGCACCAGCTCCAACTGCTCGAGCTGCTCGAGCGTCCGATAAACGCTGGCCCGCCCGACGTTAGGCAGCCGCCGATCGATCTCCAGCGCCGTAACCGCACAGCTCTCCCCGCCCAGCAGCTCGATCACCTTCAACCGCGCCGCCCCGGCCCGGAACCCCGCCTCGTTCAGCCGTGTTCTCGCTCGTTCCTTCCAAGTCACAGCAGACACCCTACATGAAAATGAGACCCGTTCTTATTTGTGTCCGCTTGCGCTGGCTAGGAGGGCGGAAATAGCGGGGTAGGGGGGCGAGTCCTTGGGCGGTGGGGGCTGGTGAGGGGGGCGAATCTCCGAGCGGTGGGACTTATCACCGCATAGCGAGGAAAACTCCCACCACTCTCCGCCAGAAGCTTGCGGTTCTGGCCGATCGCCAGCATGGCGTCGTTTCGCGCCCCCCAACTGCGAGCGATCGGCTTCAGCGGCGCCGCGATCGATCGGGCCGCAGCAGATGGGCGACTACACCGCATCTTCCGCGGCGTCTATGCCGTAGGCCACCAGCGCATCGGAGAACGTCGGCGGTTGATGACGGCGCCCTCGCCTGCGGCAAGGGCGCCGTCATCTCCCACCTGAGCGCGGGAGCCCTCCTCGGCCTCCTGGGCAAAAGCCCGGTAGTCATCGACGTCTTCGCACCCGGAGACCATGGACGCCACATCGATGACATCTACCTGCACCGCGTGCGCCCGCCGCGGCTCGAGGAGACGGGGACCTTCGAGCGCATTCCCTGCACGAGTCCGGCGCGAACGCTGGTGGATCTCGCGGGCGTCGTGGGCGAGTGGACGTTGCGCAGTGCCTTCGAGCGGGCGGCGGCACAACGGCGCTCCATGCTCGACATCCCGGCGATCGAGCGCTCAAGCTTGTGCGAGGGGGATTTGGCTGCCCCGAGCGGCTGGAACCGGCTACTCAGCGGCTGGAGCAATCAAAGAGCTGGAACTACGAGCGAGCCCGCCAGAACCACCAGCGTGCCCGAACCCACCTACGAGTACGCGTCCCACTTTTCGAGATAAGGCAGCGGATCAAAGGGCGACCCGCCCTCGTACCAGCCGGGCGCACCCCACATCTCGAAGTGCAGGTGGCAGCCCTGGGCGTCGCCGGTATCGCCGACGATCCCGATCGGCTGGCCGGTGCGGACGGTTTCGCCCTCCTGCAGGGGCGAGGGTTCGGCGAGGTGGGCGTACATGAAGTCGTTGGGGGTGCCGCGGCCGTCGATCACGAGGTAGTTGCCGGCCGCGTCGTCCCAGGTCGACATCTGCACGATGCCGCCACGGGCGGCGACGAGCGGGGTGCCGCAGGCGGCCATCACGTCTTGGCCTTGGTGGGTGTGGCCGGAGCGGGCGGCGCCGAAGCGGCCCTCGCCCATCCCGAATTCATGGGTTCCGAGGATCGGGAAGGCGTAGCCGTAGAAGGCGAAGCCGAGGCTGAGGGTGGTGGAGGCGGTCGCCTTCCGTGCCGCCGGGGCTTCGGCGCTTGCAGACTGCGGGCTGATCCGGAAGCTGTAGCGGCCGTTGCGAGCTGGTCGCCCTTCGTTCGTGGTCCCGTCCCAGCGGACTTTGCCGGCTACATTCGGCGCCACGTTTTCGCGGTAGAAGGTCTTGACGACTTCGCCGGCTTCGTCGACGACGTCGATCCGGAGGTCGTTTTCTGGCTGGCTGCTGCCGATCGTGAAGGTCAGCTTCGGGTAGCGGTAGCCGAAGTAGAAGGACTTGCGCGGGCTCGTTTCCGCCGTGACGAGCGAGAGGGCGCCGGCGCTCGGAGCGCTCGAGGGAGACCCGGACGGGCTGCCTTTGGCGGTCGGGGTCGCTCCCGGCGTGCCGGCCCCGCCGGTGGTCGCCGCGGCAGCCACGCCGCTCCACGCCAGCAGGCTGGCGGTCGCGATGACGAGGATCGCTATTCCGATATTCCCGGCCGCTGCCGGCCGGGCGAACCCAGTGCTGCTCAAAACCGCTAGCCCTCTCTTTCCGTCGCCTGCGGAGTTAGCTGACGGGCTCGCGCTGAAAGAGTCGCGCTACGGACGGTTTTCGTCCGATTCGCCCCTGGGACCTGCAAGGCCCCTTCGGTTCCTCCGCTCCCGCACAGTGGCCTGCACGGGATTCGGCTTTTGCTCGGGCGGCAATATACAGCCCGAGATGGCTATCATCCCCCGGCCGCGTCGGTGAATCCGCGCGGTTTTTGCGCGATGAAGACCTTTGTAGCCACTCCCGCCAACCGCCAGCGCGACTGGTACGTCGTCGATGCCGAGGGCAAGACCCTTGGGCGTCTCGCTACCCAGATCGCGAACACGCTGCGCGGCAAGCGCAAGCCGGAGTACACGCCGCACATCGATACCGGCGACTTCGTCGTCGTCATCAACGCGGAGAAAATCCGGGTCACCGGCGACAAGCTGGCGCAGAAGACCTACTACCGCCACAGCGGCTACCCGGGCGGGATCAAGTCGCGGACGCTCGGCGAGATGCTCGAGCGCAAGCCTGAGGAAGTGATCCGCAAGGCTGTCAAGGGGATGCTGCCGCGCAATCGCCTCGCCCGCCAGCAGCTGACCAAGCTGAAGGTGTACGCCGGGCCCGACCACCCGCACGCGGCCCAGCAGCCGAAAACGATGGAGACCGACTGAACTTGATGGACGAGCAGAAAAAAGACGAGACGACTGAGGATCAGGACGAGACCGCGGGGGCCGCGGGTCCTGTCTCCGATTCCGGGCTCCCCCCGGAGGGGGAGTCCTCGGAATCGTCGCCACCCGCGGCAGATGCCGCTGAGGAGCAGCCGTCCGAGGAGGGTGGAGATGAGGGGCCGTCCGAGGAGGTCGCCGAGGAGCCTGTTGCCGAGGAGGTGACCTCGCCTGAGCCCGATCAAGAGATCGAGGAGGCGCCGGCTGAGGAGCCCAAGGCTGAGGAGAAGAAAAAAGACGTCATCCCCGGTGCCGACCTGGAGCCGATCCTGGTCGAGCCGGACAAACCCGAGCTGAGCGCCGAGGAGCGCGCCCGCCTCGAAGCCGAGGAAGAAGAGAAAGCCCGCCGCGAAGCCGAGCTCGCCGCCGCCGAGGAGACCGACTCCGCCGCCGCCAGCCGGGCGCCGGCGAAGATGGAGAAAGACGCCCGCTTCCTCGCCACCGGTAAACGCAAGAGCTCGATCGCCCGCGTCACCCTGCTTCCCGGCAACGGCAAGATCACGATCAACAAGCGCGACCTCGAGGAGTTCTTCCCGCGGCCGCTGCACCAGACGATGGTCAAGCAGCCGCTGGTTGTCTCCGGCTACGAGGGCAACGTCGACGTCCGCGTCCGCGTCCACGGCGGCGGCATCAGCGGCCAGGCCGGGGCGGTCCGCCACGGCGTCGCCCGCGCCCTGACCGAGATCGACTCCGAGCTTCGCGGCGACCTCAAGCGCCGCGGCTTCCTCACCCGCGACGCTCGCGTCAAGGAGCGCCGCAAGGCCGGCCTGAAGAAGGCCCGCAAGCGTCCGCAGTTCAGCAAGCGCTGATTTGGACGGGGTGAAGTCCGCGCGCAAGCTCTTCGGAACCGATGGGGTCCGGGGAGCGGCCGGCACCTTCCTTACCGCCGAGATGGCCACCGCGCTCGGCCGCGCCACCACGGCGACGCTCGCGGCGGAGCGCCCGCAGGTCCTGATCGTCCGCGACACCCGCGAGTCGGGCCCGATGCTGGAGGCCGCCCTGGCCGCCGGGATCGCCGCCGCGGGCGGCGACGCGCTGCTCGCCGGGGTGCTGCCGACGCCGGCCGCGGCGATCCTCGTCCGCCGCCTCGGGCTCGACCTCGCCGCCGTCGTCTCCGCCTCCCACAACCCCTTCGGCGATAACGGGATCAAGTTCTTCGACGGCCGCGGCGTCAAGCTCGCCGACCAGGTCGAGGCCGAGATCGAGGCACAGATCGAGTCGGCGCCACGCGCCGATCAGCCCGGCCACGTCCGCGAGCTGAACGGCGGTCTCGAGGACTACCTGCGCGAGCTGCAGGCGGCCTTCCAGATCGATCTCAGCGGCCGCCGGGTCGTCCTCGACTGCGCCAACGGCGCCACCTTCGAGGCGGCGCCGGCGATCTTCGAGCGCCTCGGCGCCGAGGTCGAGACGATCGGGGTCGAGCCCGACGGCCGCAACATCAACGCCGGTTGCGGCTCCACCCACATCGAGGCCCTGGCCGAGCGGGTCGCCGCCTCTGAGGCCGAGATCGGTTTCGCCTTCGACGGCGACGGCGATCGCGTGCTCGCTGTCGACGGTTCCGGCCGCGTCCACGACGGCGACGAGCTGATCGCCCTGGCTGCGCGAGGGATGGCCGGCCGCGGCGAGCTCGAAGGCGGCGTCGTCGTCACGGTGATGAGCAACTACGGCTTCCACCAGGCGATGGAGGCGGACGGGATCGAGGTCGCGGTCACCCAGGTTGGCGACCGCTACGTGATCGACGAGATGTTGCGCCGCAACTGGAAGCTCGGCGGCGAGCAGTCCGGCCACATCATCTGCAGCGACTTCGTCACCACCGGCGACGGGATCGCCGCGGCGCTGATGACGATGCGCGAGCTCGACGGCGCTCAGCTCGCCGAGGCGGCGCCGATGAGCAAGCTGCCGCAGGTCCTGGTCAACGTCGAGGTGGCCGACCGCGAGGCGATCGCGGACGCCGCCGAGGTCTGGGAGGCGGTCGAGGCCGCGAACGCCGACCTCGAGGGCCGCGGCCGCGTCCTCCTGCGCCCGTCCGGCACCGAGCCGCTGGTCCGGGTGATGGTCGAGGCGCCGACCGACGAGGAGGCCGGGGCAGTGTGCCAGCGCCTGGCCGACCTCGTGCGCCGCGAGCTTTCCTGAGCGGCCGCCCGCCCGCATCCAGCTAGCCTTACCCGTCTCTTGTGCGGCATCGTCGGATACGTGGGCGCCAGGCCCTGCGAGGAGCTGCTGCTCTCAGGTCTGGAAAAGCTCGAATACCGGGGCTATGACTCGGCCGGTCTCTCCGTGCTCGCCGACGGCGAGGTCGAGAGCGTCCACGCCGTAGGCAACCTCGCCAATCTGCGGGACGCGGTGCAGGCGCGTGCCGAAAACGGCGCCGGGCCCCTGCCGCCGGCCGAGACCGGGATCGCCCACACCCGCTGGGCGACCCACGGCCGCGTCACCGAGGCGAACGCCCACCCGCACGACGACAGCTCCGGCCGCGTCCACATCGTCCTCAACGGGATCGTCGAGAACCACAGCGAGCTGCGCCGCCGCCTGCAGGAGCAGGGACAGGTCTTCAGCTCCGAAACCGACGCCGAGGTCGTCGCCCACCTGATCGCCTCCCACTACGACGGCGACCTAGCCGCTGCTGTGCGCGCTGCCTACGCCGAGCTGCGCGGCCACTACGCCTTCGTCGCGATGCACGCGGACGAGCCGCAGCGGCTGCTCGGCGCCCGCAAGGAGTGCCCGCTGGTCGCCGGTGTCGGCGAGGGGGAGGCCTTCCTCGCCTCGGCGATCCCCGCTTTCCTCGCCGATACCCGCACCGCGATGCCGATCGAAAACGGCGAGATCGTCGAAATCGAAGCCGCCTCGGTGCGCGTCACCGACACCGACGGCAAGCCGATCGAGCGCGCCACCGAAGAGGTGACCTGGGATGCCGATGCCGCCGAGAAGGCCGGCTACGAGACCTTCATGTTGAAGGAGATCCACGAACAGGCCGACGCCGTCGCCGAGACGATCACCGACCGCCTACCGGGGACCGAGGGGGTCGACCTCTCAGACGTCGAGCTCTCCGACGAGCTCCTGCGCGACGTCGGCCGCATCGTCATCGTCGCCTGTGGGACCAGCTACCACGCCGGCCTGGTCGGCCGCTACGCGATCGAGGAGTGGGCGCGGGTGCCGGTCGAGATGGACATCGCCTCCGAGTACCGCTACCGCAACCCGGTGGTTGGGAAGAAGGACCTGGTGATCGGGATCACCCAGTCGGGCGAGACCGCCGACACCCTGGCGGCGATGCGGCTGGCCCGTGAGGCCGGCGCCACGGTCCTGGCGGTCACCAACATCATGGGCAGCCAGGCGACTCGCGACGCCGACGCCGTCCTCTACACGCGCGCCGGGCTCGAGATCGGCGTCGCCGCGACCAAGACCTTCGTCGCCCAAGTGGCGGCGATGTACCTGCTGGGGCTGCGGCTGGCCGAGCTGCGGGGGACGCTGAGCGCCGAGCGGCTGGCCGAGCTGGTGGCGGAGATGAAGGCGCTGCCCTCGAAGATGGAGGAGACGCTGGCGGCGACCGAGGAGCCGATGCGGGCGATCGCCGCCGCGCACGGCAAGGAGGAGTTCTTCCTCTACCTCGGCCGCCATATCGGCCTGCCGATCTGCCTCGAGGGGGCGCTGAAGCTGAAGGAGATCAGCTACATCCCGACCGACGCGTACGCCGCCGGCGAGATGAAGCACGGGCCGATCGCCCTGCTCGACGAGTCGACGCCGGTGGTCTGCATCGCCACCGCCAGCCCTGTCCTCGACAAGGTGCTCTCCAACGTCGAGGAGGTCCGCGCCCGCGGCGCGCAGACGATCGCGGTCGCCACCGCGGGGGACGAGCGGGTCGCCGAGGTCGCTGACGAGACCGTCGAGGTGGCCGCTTCGGACTGGATCCTGCAGCCGATCCTCGCCGTCCTGCCGCTGCAACTGCTGGCCTACGAGATCGCCCGCGGCCGGGGCCTCAACGTCGATCAGCCCCGCAATTTGGCCAAGACGGTCACGGTTGAGTGAAGTTGTCCAAAGGGCGCGCTAGAGTGCCCGCCCTCGTGAAGCTCCGTCTCGTCCTACTGGGTCTTCTCGCGGCTCTGGCCGCCCTCGTCGCCGGCTGTGGTGGCGGCGACGACAGCAGCGGTGGCGACAGCGACGCCACGCTTGCCCCGGCGACCGCGCCGGTCTTCATCGACTTCACGATCCGTCCCGAAGGGGCGACGAAGACCAACATCGAGGACTTGGCGAAGAAGCTTGCGGGCGTCGATGATCTCGGCGGCCTGATCGTCGAAGAACTCGAGAGATCCGCCTCCGACGACGGCGAAGAACTGGACTTCGAAAAGGAAGTCGAGCCCTGGCTCGGGGAACGCGCCGGCCTCTTCCTGCAGGAATACGAAGAAGAAGACTTCGAAGGCTACGGCGCGGCGATCCAGGCCGAAGACGAAGACGAAGCGCGCGAATTCGTCGACAAGCAGATCGAGAAATCGGACGAATCGGCGAAGGACGGCTCCTACGAAGACGTCGACTTCAAGGTCAAGGAAGACGAAACGACGATCGGCGTCTTCGACGGCTTCGTCGTCTTCGCCGAAGACGAAGCCATCTTCAAATCGATGGTCGATGCCTCCAAGGGCGACAACCTCGCCGGCGAAGAGGACTTCAGCGATGCGATGGGCAGCGTGCCCGACGACAGCGCGGCTGACATCTTCGTCGACATCGGCGGCCTGATCCAGGAAGCCGGTAAGGAAATCGACTCTGACACCCAGGCCTTCCTCGACAGCGCCGGCATCGAACCGCGTGAAGCCACCGCCGTCGCCAGCCTCGTCCCTGGCTCCGACAACGTCGAGATCGACGTCAGCAGCAACCTCAGCGGCGATAACCCGCCCTCGGGCGACGCCTCCGAGCTACTCGGCTCGCTGCCCGGGACCGCAGTCGGCGCCCTCGCCGCCGACGAATTCGGCAAGCGCTTCAGCGAAGGCATCGACAAGATCGACAAGGAAGGCATCCCCGGGGAGGTGCCTCCGAACCAGCTGAAGAAGAGCCTGAAGGAAGCGGGCGTCGACCTCGAAGCGATCGCCAGCTCGATCGGCGACGTCGGCGTCTACGTCACCGGCAACAGCGAAAAGACCCTCGCCGGCGCCCTGGTGATGGAAGCCGAAGACGAGACGCAGGCGACCAACACGGTCTCCAACATCGGCCTCTTCCTCCGCAAAGCCGGGATCCCGGGCGTGACCAAGCTGAGCGAAGGCGCAACCGGGTTCTCGATCCGCAGCCCGGAACTGGGACGCCAGCCCGTTGTCGTCGCCGCCAAGGGCGATCGCATCGTGATCGGCTACGGCCTCGCCTCGGTGCTCTCCGCCTTCCAGGAATCGAACAAGACCCTCGCCGACAACCCGGCCTTCCAAGAAGCCGAAAGCGCCCTCGGCAGCACCCCGATCACCGCCTTCGTCGACGGTGCCTCGGCCCTCAGCCTCGCCCAGGCGATCGTCCCGGCGGGCGAAGAAGACTTCGAAGAAGCCGAGCAGTACCTGAAGAAGGTCGACTACATCGCCGTCGGCTCCGAAGCGGACGGCGACCTCGCCACCGCGAAGTTGATCCTCGGCGTCAAATAGCACCGCCTGTCCCGGTCTGCCCTTAGGCTGGGGCCGATGGAGTCCTGGCTGAAGCCGCTCTACGACGCCGAGGGCATGCGGAGGGTTGATCGCTGGGCGATCGACGAGCAAGGGATTCCTTCGCTGGAGTTGATGGAGGCTGCTGGGCGGGCTTTGGCTGAGGTTGTGGCCCAGTTGGCGCCTGAAGGGGCGGTGCGGGTTATTTGTGGGAAGGGGAATAACGGCGGGGATGGGTTCGTTGCCGCTCGCCTTCTCCGGGAGATGGGGTTCGAGGTGGAGGTGTTGTTGCTCTGGCCGAGGGAGGAGCTGCGGGGGGATGCGGCTTTGAACTTCGAGCGTTCTGGCGGTGAGCTGGTTGAGGGGGATCTGGCGGGGCGGCTCTCGGGGTCGGGGGCGGTTGTGGATGCGATCTTTGGGACTGGGTTCGAAGGGGCGCCGCGGGAGCCGGCGGCTTCGGCGATTCGGGCGATCAACGGGTGCGGGGCGCCGGTGGTGGCTTGCGACATCGCCTCCGGGGTCGATGCTTCCAGCGGTGAGGTGGCGGGGGAGGCGGTCGAGGCTGGTGTGACGGTCACCTTCCATGGCGCCAAGCTGGGGCAGCGGATTGCTCCTGGGAAGTGGCACACCGGCGAGTTGCGGGTGGCGGCGATCGGGATTCCGGCTGGGGTGCCATCGGAGGCGGCCGGGGGGGAGATCGATCCTGTGGTTCTCGGTCTTTTGCCGCGCCGCGGCGCTCAGTCGACCAAGTTCAGCTCGGGGCAGGTTGGGGTCGGCGGTGGCTCGCGGGGGCTCACCGGCGCTGTGCGGATGACTTCGCTGGCGGCGATTCGGGCCGGAGCCGGCTACGCGACCGTGGCGGTGCCGGCCGACCTCAACCTGGTCTTCGAGATCGCCCAGCCGGAGGTGATGTCGGTTGCCTGTCCCGGCGGCGACGGCTGCTTGGTCCCGGCTTCGGAGAAGGCGGTGCTGCGGGTCTTTGAGCGGGCTGCCGCTGGGGTTCTGGGGCCGGGGCTGGGGCGTGATCCCGGCTCCTTCGAGCTAGCCCGGTCCTTGGTCGGCAAGATCGAGGCGCCGTTGGTGATCGACGCCGATGGGCTCAACGCCTTCGCCGGGCGCCTCGGCGACCTCGCCGGCCGGCCGGCGCCGACGGTGCTGACGCCGCACGCCGGCGAGCTCGGGCGGCTGCTCGAGCGCAAGGCGGGCGAGATCGATGCCCATCGGCTTGCCGCTGCCAAGGAGGCCGCACAGGCGGCGGGCGCGATCCTCCTGCTCAAGGGGGACGACACGGTCGTCACCGACGGCGAGCGGGTCGCGGTCAATGCCCTCTCCGCACCCGCCCTCGCCACCGCCGGCAGCGGCGACGCCCTCTCCGGGATGACCGCGGCGATGCTCGCTCGCGGCCTCGAGCCCTTCACCGCCGTCTGCGCGGCGGTCGTCGCCCATGCGCGCGCCGGCCGCGAGGCGGCTCGGCGGGTCGGTGCGGCCGAGTCGGTGATCGCGACCGACGTGATCGAGGCGATCCCCCCGGCGCTGCGGCCCGACGGGCCGGTCGAATAACCTCGCGCCGATGAAGAACGCCGGCGAGATCATGGACCGCGAGATCCCGACCCTGCAGCCGGAGGACGACGCCCGCAAGGCGATCGACCTGCTGGCGAAGACCGACCTCGGCGCACTGCCGGTGGTCGACGAGGAGCGCAAGCTGGTCGGCATCGTCAGCGAGTCGGACCTGATCCTCAGCGAGGAGGAGTCCGACCTCCACCTGCCCCACTACCTCAGCATCATGGGCGGGATCGTCTTCGTCGGCTCGATGAAGGGCTTCGAGGAGCGGCTCGAGAAAGCCTTCGCGACCAAAGTCTCGGAGCTGATGACGGCGGGCCCGATCGTCGCCCACGACTACGAGGCGGCCGAGCGGGTGGCGAAGAAAATCGCCGACAACCATCACAACCACCTGCCGGTGGTGGACGGGGACGGGTACCTGGTCGGCATGGTCACCAGAGCCGACGCGCTCGCCGCAGTCCTCGCCGACGGCGAGTAGCCATGGAGCGGGCGACCGCCCGGGTCGATCACGACGCCATCCGCGCCAACTGCGCGCGGCTGAAGGCGGAGCTGGGGGAGGCGGAGCTCTGCGCGGTGGTCAAGGCCGACGGCTACGGGCACGGCGCCGACGCCTGTGCCAGCGCTGCGCTGGCCGGGGGTGCCACCCGTCTCGCGGTCGCGACCGCCGCCGAGGCCGAGGAGATTGGTCGCCGCTTCCAGCACGTGCCCCTGCTGACGATGGGTGCGTTGACGGTCGAGGAGGTCGACGCCGTGATCTCGACGGGCTCGGAGCTGGCCCTCTGGCGCGAGGACTTTCGGCGCCTGGTGGGGGAACGGGCCCGTGCGCACGGGCACCGGGCGCGCGTCCACGTCAAGTTCGACAGCGGCATGGGACGGCTCGGCAACCGCGACGCCGGCGAGGTGCTGGAGCTGGCCCGCGCCTGCGCCGCCGACCCCGATCTGGACTTGGCCGGGATCTGTACCCACTTCGCCACCGCCGACGAACCCGACAGCGACGATGGCTTCTTCGCCGAGCAGCTCGACCGCTTCGAGGAGGTCGCCGCGGCGGTCAAGGCCGACCACCCCGAGGTCCTCGTCCATGCCGCCAACAGCGCCGCCGTCCTCCGCGATCGCCGCTCCCACTTCGACTTCGCCCGCTGCGGCGTCGCGATCTATGGGCTCGACCCGTTCCAGCGCGACCCGGCCGAGCGAGGTCTGCGGCCGGCGCTGACCTTGCGCTCGCACGTCGCCGACGTCAAGCGCTTTCCCGCCGGCGCCAGCGCCGGCTACGGGCGCAAGTGGAAGGCTCCCGAGGACACCTGGGTCGGGGTGATCCCGGTCGGCTACGGCGACGGCGTCCGCCGCGCCCTCACCAACAACGCCGACGTCCTCGTCCGTGGACGCCGCCACCCGCTCGTCGGCACCGTCTCGATGGACAACATCACGATCGACCTCGGCCCGGAGACGGAGGTGACTCCCGGAGACGAGGCGGTGCTGATCGGCCGTCAGGGGGAGGAGCAGATCCTCGCCGAGGAGGTCGCTGCCCGTCTGGGGACGATCAACTACGAGGTGGCCTGTGCGATTTCGCCGCGGGTACCACGGAGACCGGGATGAGCACGATCGAGCGACTGAGCGCCGCGCCCGTGGTCGAGGCGACCCGAGCCGCCCTGAGCGACGGCGATCCCGCCTGGATCGTCGGCGGCGCCGTCCGCGATGCCGTCCTCGGCCGCGAGGTCGCCGATCTCGACCTTGCCGTCGCCGGCGACCCCGGTGCCGCGGCGCGGGCGATCGCCAAGGAGATCGGCGAGCACGCCTTCGAGCTCTCCGTCGAGTTCGGCACCTGGCGGGTCGCCGCTGCCGGCCACGGCTGGCAGATCGACGTCACCGCCCTGCGGGGCGGCAGCATCGAGGCCGACCTCGCCGAGCGCGACTTCACGATCGGCGCCGTCGCCGTGCCGCTGGCGGGGGGCGAGCCGCTCGATCCCTTCGCCGGCCTCACCGACCTCGCCGACAAGCGTCTCCGCGCCGTCGGCGAGGGGAGCTTCACCGCCGACCCCCTGCGGCTCCTGCGCGCTGCCCGCCTAGCGGCGGAGATGGACCTGGAGATCGAGCCTCGGACGGTGGCGCTCGCACGTGCCGCCGCCGCCCGCGCCGCCGACCCGGCCGGCGAGCGCCAGCTTGCCGAGCTGCGGCAGCTGATGGGCGGGCCCGACCCGCTGCGCGGGTTGCGCCTGCTCGGCGAGCTCGAGCTGACGCCGGTCATCCTGCCGGAGGTCGCTGCGCTGCAGGGGGTCGAGCAGGGGCCGAACCACCACCTCGACGTCCACGACCACACGATCGCCGTGCTCGAACACACCCTGGAAGTCGAGCGGGACCTCGATCGCTTCGCCGGCGAGCGTGCCGCCGAGGTCGAGGCGCTGCTCGAAGAGCCGCTTGCCGACGAGCTCAGCCGCCGCACCGCGCTGCGCTTCGGAGCCCTCTTCCATGACATCGCCAAGCCGCAGACCAAGGCCGAGCGCGACGGCTTCGTCGGCTTCCGCGGCCACGACCAGGTCGGCGCCGAGGTGATCGCCGGCATCTGCAGGCGCCTCCGCACCAGCCGCAAGCTCAGCCAGCACCTGCAGGCGCTGGCCCTGCACCACCTGCGGCTCGGCTTCCTGATCCCGGAGATGCCGCTGTCGCCGCGCCGGGCCCATGCCTACCTCCGCGCCACCGAACCGGTCGCCGTCGACGTCACCCTGCTGACCGTCGCCGACCGCCTCTCCGCCCGCGGTAAGGGACCGATTGCCAGCCCCGAGATGGTTGCGGCCCACCTCGAGCTGGCCCGCGAGATGATTGCCGCCGCCCTCGACTGGCGCCGCGAAGGGCCGCCGCAGCCACTGCTGCGCGGCGACGAAGTGGCCGCCGAGTTGGGGATCGAGCCCGGCCCCGAGCTGGGCTCGGCGCTGGCCGAGCTGGAGGCCGCGCAATATGCAGGGGAAATATCTGATCGTGAGGGTGCGCTCGAACACCTGCGCCGTTAGGTACGCTCCCCGCCGCATGGCTAAAGAGGAAAAGATCGAAATGGAGGGGGAGATCACCGAGGCTCTCCCCAACACGATGTTCCGGGTCAAACTGGACAACGGGCACGACGTGCTCGGCCACATCTCGGGAAAGATGCGCCGCCACTACATCCGCATCCTCCCGGGCGACCGCGTGAAGATCGAGCTCTCCCCATACGACCTCGACAGAGGTCGCATCACTTATCGGTACAAATAGTCGTCTGGCAAGGACGCAGGGAGCGTGGCGTGCTCTGCACGCGAGCGACTGAGGACGCCGCCAGGCGGCTATTTGGGGTCCGCCAGCTCGGCTATCAGCGTTGACCAGGCGAAATCCCTGGCGCCCATCCCCGTGCCGTTGCGCGGGTCGTAGTACTCGCGCAGGCCCTCGCGGGCGACGGCGGCGATGACGCCGTCGGCGAGCTGCCGTGCCTCCTGCTCGTAGCCGAGGCGGCGGAGGCCGAGCCAGACCATCCAGGCGGAGTTGATCCAGGTCGGGCCGCGCCAGTAGCGGCGCACGGGCCCGCGGCCGCCGCCCGGTTCGTAGCCCCGCTCGTTGGCGGCGACCGAAGGCGGCGCCACCGGGGCCCAGAACTCGCTCTCGTTCAGCAGGTGCTCCTCGACCAGTCGCCGGCCGATCTCCTCCGGCAGGTCGGGCAGCGCCAGTGGCGCCAGCGAGGCCCAGGTGTTGACGGCGACCCGGCCGGCCGGCATCGCCTCGTCGAAGAAGAGCCCGCTGCGCTCGTCCCAGAGCCGCTCGACCAGCGCCGGCGTCGCCGACGGCCGCCCCAGCGCCTGCAGCGAGAGCGACCAGAGCGTGTTGACAAGGACCTCGCAGAGGACCGGCATGCCGGCGCCGCGCAACCGCCGCGCGTCCCACTCGTAGCGGCGGTTGCGGTGGACCAGCAGCGGGAAGCCGAGCCGCCCGTTCGCCCGCCAACCCCAGACCGGTTCGAACTTCGGCGAGGCGTCGAGGCCCGACTCATCGGGTTGGACGATCCAGAGCAACCCGTCGCCCTCGAGGTCGCGGTTCGCTTCCAGCCAGTCGGCCTGCGCCGCGATCCCAGGCTCCTCGGCGGGATCGCCGACGGCGATCCGCCAGGCCCAGGCGAGCAGCGGCGGCTGGATCGAAGACGTCTGGAAGGAGCGGCGCGAGGCGACGTTGTAGAAGAAGAGCCGCAGCCCGGAGACGTGGCTGCGCCAGAAGATCGTGTGGCCGATGAAGCCGTCGGGGCGCTGCGCGGCCAGCAGGCTCTCGAGCTCGGCCCGGGCCCGCCGCGGCTCGAACCGCCGCCAGGCAATGGCCGCGAAGCAGGAGTCCCAGTACCACTGCCAGGGATAGCGCCCCGGGCTCGGCTCGGTGTATTCGAAGCGGGTCCCGGCCCGCTCTCCGACCACCCAGTTCTGCCGCAGCACCCGCTCAGTCTCGGTAACGACCGCCTGGCGCTCGGCCTCAGACATTGGTGCGGCGCATCTCGCGCAGCGCCAGCGCCCCCAGCACCGCCAGCAACCCCGCCACGGCCAGCAGCCCCGGCCAGGTGTCGCCCCAGGTGACGCCGCCGACGAACCCCTGCCGCGCCGCTTCGACCACCTGGGTCACCGGGTTGATCCTCGCCACCTTCTCAAGCCACGGCTGCAGCAGCTCCAGCGGCGCGTAGGCGGGGGTCAGCAGGATCAGCCCCATCATCCCGGCCTGCATCAGCGGTGCCGCCGACTGGCTCTTGTAGTGGAGCGCCAGCATCGAGCCCCAGCAGGCGGCGACGGCGGCCATCGCCGCGACCATCAGGTAGCAGACGAGCAGCCCGTCGAGCCCGGGCCACTGGACGCCGATGACGAAGCCGATCGCGAGGACGAAGGTCGCCGGGATGAAGGCGCGGACGGCGGCGGCGAGGACGTTGCCGCCGAGCAGGGCCCAGCGCGGCGCGGGGGAGACCAGCAGCCGGTCGACCCATCCCTGCTCGTAATCGCGGGCGAGGTTGACGCCGGCGGCGGCGCCGGTGAAGCCGGCTCCCTGCAGCATGCTGACCGGGACGATGAAGCTCTCATACGAGCCGCTGTCGAACCCGGGGAGGTGGATCAGCGACCCGAAGACGCCGTTCAGCCCGAGGAAGAAGATCGTCGGCGCCAGCACCCCGGGGATCGCCGCCCCCGGCACCCGCAGCAGCTCGTTCTTCGCCCGCGCGATCAGCGCCGCGATCGTGGCAATGTTGGTCCGCCATGCCGGTAGAGCCGGCGCATCCGGCGCCAGGGTCTTGGTTGCGGTCGCGGCCTCCATCAGCCCGTCCGCAGCCGGTGTCGCAGGGCCCTGGCGCTGAGGACCAGCCCGAGCAGGATGATCCCGGCGATCGCGGCGACCGCCTCCAGCGTCTGGGTGGCGTCGATCCCAGAGATGATCGGCTCCCGCACCCCTTCGACGATGAAGCTGAACGGGTTGTATTCGGCGATCGTCTTCGCCGGCTCGATCATCAGCTCCTGCGGGAAGAAGGCCGAGGAGAGGAAGAGGACGACGAGGACCAGCGGGAAGAGCCCCTGGACGACGCTGGCGCTCCCCGTCCGCAGCGCGATCGCCGCGCCGATCCCGCCGACCGCGATCGCCGAGGCGGTGATCAGCGCGATCGCCAAGAGCGCCCCGGGCACGCCGCCCTCGATGTGGGCGCCGAAGATCAGCCCGATTGCCAGGAACCAGAGCGAGGCGAAGAGGCCGAGCGCCGCCGTCCCCGCCAGCCGGCCGAGGACGATCGCGAAGCGGGGGATCGGGGAGGCGAAAAGGCGGTCGGTGAAGCCCATCTCGATGTCGACGGCGAAGGCGATGCCGCCGCTGTTGCCGGCCAGCATCATCGACTGCATCATCGAGCCGGCGAGCATGAACTGGAGGAAGCTCTGGACCGGCGGGAAGCCCGGCAGTTCGATCCCCGCCCCGGCGCCGCCGGTCTGAATCGCCAGCAGCAAGGTGGGGAAGACGACGATCGGGCTGATCAGCTGCGGCCGCCGGAAGGTCTGCCGGATCGAGCGCGCGCCGAGCGCCCGCACCACCCGCGCGCCCGTTGCCAGCTCGCTCACGCCGGCGCCGGCTCCTCGCCGGCCGGGTCGCTCTCCTGCTCGTCCTCGCCTTCGAGGTGGTGCCCGGTTTTGGCAACGAAGACGTCATCGAGGGTCGGCCGCACCAGCTCCAGGGATTCGACCGCGATCCCGGCCTGGTCGAGGGCCCGCACCACCCGCGGCACCTCGGCGGCCCCCTGCTCGACCTCGAGCAGGACCCGGTCCTCGCCCTTGCGCGGCCGCAGCCGGCCGAGCCCGGCGACCGCGCGCTCGGCCTCGGGCACCGTGCCCGCCGCGACCGTCAGCTCGATGTGGGGGTTGCCGACCTCGCCCTTCAGCTCCTCCGGCGTTCCTTCGGCGACGATCAGCCCGCGGTCGATGATCCCGACGTTGTCGGCGAGCTGGTCGGCCTCCTCCAGGTACTGGGTGGTGAGGAAGACGGTGGTGCCGTCGTCGTTCAGCGCCTGCACCTCTTCCCAGATCGTCTTGCGGCTGACCGGGTCGAGCCCGGTCGTCGGCTCGTCGAGAAACAGTACGCGCGGTTCGTGGACGAGGGCGGCGGCGAGGTCGAGCCGGCGCTTCATCCCGCCCGAGTAGCCGCCGACGCGGCGGTCGGCGGCGTCGGAGAGGCCGACCCGGTCGAGCAGCGCATCGGCGCGCTCGCGCCCCGCCCCGGTCGGCAGCCCCTGCAGCGTCGCCTGCAGCCGGATCAGCTCGCGCCCGGTCATCAGCGGGTCGAGCGCGGCTTCCTGCAGGGCCACCCCGATCGAGGCCCGCACCTGCCGCGCCTCGGCAGCGACGTCGAAGCCGGCGACGGTGGCACGGCCGCCGGTCGGCAGCAGCAGCGTCGTCAGCATCCGCACCGTCGTCGTCTTGCCGGCGCCGTTGGGGCCGAGAAAGCCGTAGATCTCTCCCTCCTCGACCCGCAGGTCGATCCCCTGCACGGCGAGAACCTCGCCGAAGCTGCGCTCGAGACCCTCGACGACGATCGCCGGTTTTGCCGTCGAGCCGTTCATCAGGCCTCGGTCCGCTCGGCCGTCAGCGGCGGCTCCGCCTCGACCCATCGCCGCCCGTTCGCGCCCTCGAGCGCCTCGGCCGCGTCGAGCAGCAGCTCGTCCCGGCCCCAGGCAGCCTGCAGTTGCAGGCCGATCGGCAGCCCTTCCGAGGAGCCGACCGGGACGCTGATCGCGGGGATGCCGGTGAGGTTGGCGAGGGCGCCACCGCGGACGTTGGCGGCGTCGGCGGTGAGCGTCCCGGAGGGCAGCTCGACCAGCGGCGCCTCCAGGGGCGGCGCCACCGCCGGGACCGTCGGCCAGGCGATCAGGTCGACGTCGTCGAAGACCTCCGCCAGGCGCCGCCGCGCCATCGTCCGCACCTGGTGCGCCTTCACCGTTGCCGCCGCCGGCAGCATCAGCCGGTACTTGAGCAGGCCGCGGGCAAGTGGACTCAGCTCCGGATCCAAGTTGTTGAGGCGCTCGGGGGTGATGCCGCCGAGGCTCTCGCTGTTGGCGATCAGGACGGTCGCCAGGGTCGCCGCCGGCAGTTCCGGCAGCTCGATCTTCCGCACCTCGCCGCCAGTCGCCTCGCGCAGCTGCTCGATTGCCGCCTCGCATGCCTCGCGGACCTCGGGGGCGACGTCTTCGGAGACCTCGTCCTCGATCACCCCGATCCGCAGGCCGCTCGCCTCGCCTGCGCGCAGCTCCTCGCCGTAGAGGGCCGAGCCCAGCAGGCGGGCGTCGCCGGCGTCTGCGCAGAGCGGGCCGGAGACGATCGTGGTCGAGACGCCGGCCATGTGGTGGCCCTTCATCGCCGAGCGGCCAAGGGTCGGCTTCAGCCCGGTCAGCCCGCAGTAGGTGGCGGGGTAGCGGATCGAGCCGACCCCGTCGGCACCGACCGCGCCGGCGACGAGCCGGGCGGCGACAGCCGCCGCCGGGCCGCTCGAAGACCCGCCCGGGCAGCGCTCGGGGTTCCAGGGGTTGCGTGCGGGCCCGTAGACCGAGACGTTGCCGGTGCTGCCGCCACCGAGCTCGTGCATGTTGCCGACGCCGACGATCACCGCCCCGGCGTCGCGCAGGGCGCGGTAGGGCCCCGACTCGCCCGGGGCGGTCTTCGCCAGCATGTCGGCGGCGCCGAAGCGCTGAGCGCGCCAGGGCAGCGGCCACTCGTCCTTGATCACGATCGGGACGCCGTGCAGCGGGCCGGCGGGCGCGGCGGCGAGCATCTCCCGCGATCGCTCCGGGAAGGTCTCGACGACAGCGTTGATCGCCGGGTTGCGCTCCTCGATCCGCGCCAGCGCCGCCTCCAGCAGCTCGCTCGTGTCGAGCTCCCCGGCGGCGATCGCCGCCGCCTGCTCGCGCAGCGAAAGATCGAGCGGCTCGCTCATCGCCGCGGCGGCGCCTGCGAGAGGTCGTGGTCGTGCTCGGAGGCGACGGCGCTGGTGTCGAGAGCGAGCAGCTCGAGGATCGGCGGCCAGAACATCTCGTGGGCGGCGCCCATCACCGCCAGCTCGATCTCGTCGGCCTCGACCCCGAAGGCCGCGAGCGCCGCCGGGATGAACTGGTCTGCCCTGCCTGAAGCCTCCATCTAAGGCCGCAACCCTAACGGGGCCACTTGGCCGGGATCGTGCAACGGCTGCCGGGGCGCAGCATCCGGCCGGGCTGGAAGGCAAGATTGGCGCCGCAACTGGGCTCAGCCCCTCGTGTTGCCACAACGATGCGATTCACCGAGACGAAAGCCACCACCCGCCGCGGCTTGACCGCGCTGCTCGCGGCTGCCTGCCTCTTCGCCGCCCTCGTCGCCGTCGCGGCGCCGGGCGACGCGGACTCGGCACCGCTGCGGGTGGTCGTCCTCGGCCAGACCTCGGAAACGCCGCCGGCCTCCTGCCCGGGCAAAATCGTCAACAACGTCGAGATCACGCCTTGCCGGGTCGAGGGCCACGTGACCGGGTTCCAGTCGATCGCCGACGGCCTCCCGCGTCCCTTCGAGGCGCCCTTCGAAGGCAAGATCGTCGCCTGGTCGATCACTCTCGCCAAGCCCTCGACGCAGGAAACGAAGACGACCACCGACGAGGTGAGCTTCTTCGACGAATTCCTCGGCACCCCGGCCCAGGCCCGGATCGGCATCCTGCGCCCGGTCGAAGGCAGCAAGCCGCCGAAATACACGCTGGTCCGCCAGAGCCCGACCGAGATCCTCAACCCCTACTTCGGCAGCACCCCCGTCTTCGCCCTCGACCACCCGCTCACCGTCCTCAAGGGCCAGGTCGTGGCGCTGACGATCCCCACCTGGGCGCCGATGTTCGCCCTCAACCTCTCGCCGGAAAACAGCTGGCGCGGCAGCCGCCTGCCGGAACACTGCATCTCCAAGGAAGACATCCAGGGCGGCCACCCCCAGCAGGGCGTCGGCAAGACGAAGACCTACGGCTGCTACTACAGCGAAGCGCGGTTGCTCTACACGGCGACGCTCGTCAAGAAGCCGTAGCGCGCGGCTAAAGCGCTGCTTGGCGCAGCCCGCAGTACGGGCAGTCGCTGACGTCCAGCCCGATCAGCTGATCGCAGCGGCGGCAGGCGCGGAGGTTCTCTGGGCTGCGCGGAAGGGACGAGACCGAGGGGGCGAGCGGCAGGACCATGCCCACCGGCTCCATCTCCTCGCCGGTCTCGCGATCGACGTAGACCGAGCCGGGCTCGGCGTGGGCGATTGCCTCCCGGCCCGAGGCCGCGGCGCGCATCCGGTAGAGCTGCTTCTCGTTCATCGCCGGGAAGACTAATAGCTTGGGCGGCTCCGATGCGTGTGCTCATCTTTCACGGCTACATGCTGCGTGGCACCGGCAGCAACATCTACAACGTCAACCTGGCGCGGGCGCTGGCCCGGCTCGGGCACGAGGTGCACCTGCTCTGCCAGGACCGCGAGGTGCGGATCGAGGGAGTGGGGATTCACAACCCGGACATCGGCGGCCTGCTGCCGGTCTACGTCAAGGACCCCTACGAGGGGTTCGAGGTCAAGACCTTCCCCGAGCTGAGCGGGGCCGAGCTCGACCGCTACATCGAGGCGAACGTCAGTGCGGTGCGCGAGGTGGCCGGGGCCGCCGGCGGCATCGACCTCGCCCTCGCCAACCACCTGGTGATGGGGCCGGCGATCCTCGCCCGCGCCGGCGTGGCGCCGTACGCGGTGAAGATCCATGGCTCGGCGCTCGAGTACACGGTGAAGCCGCACCCACGCTTCCTGCCCTACGCGCGGGAGGGGGTGGAGGCGGCGAGCGGGGTGCTCACCGGCTCCGGCCACACCGCCGAGTCCCTCTGGGAGGCCCTCAGCGACGTTCCCGGACTGCGCGGGAAGACCCGGCTCGGGCCGCCAGGGGTTGACGTCGAGGAGTTCCAACCCCGGGGCGAGCGTGAGCCGCTGGTGGCCTTCGTCGGCAAGCTGATCGTCTCCAAGGGGGTCGACCTCCTGCTCGCCGCCTGGCCGCTGGTGCGGGCCGCCCATCCGGAGGGCCGGCTCGAGGTGGCTGGGTTCGGCGCCTATGAGGAGGCGTTGCGGCGCCTGCTGGCAGCGCTCGACCGCGGCGATCTCGACCCAGCGCGGGAGATCGCCCGCCGCGGCTGGGCGCTCGAGGGCGGGGAGGAGCGGCCGCTGCCGATCCTCAGCGCTTTCCTCGCCGATCCTCCCGCCGGGTACGCCGAGATGGCGCGTGCCGCCGCCGGCTCGGTCGAGTTCATCGGCCGCCTCGAGCACAACGAGGTCGCCGATTTCTTCCCCCGCGCAGAGGCGATGGCGATGCCCAGCACCTTCCCCGAGGCGTTCGGGATGGTCGCCGTCGAGGCCGCCGCCTGCGGCACCCTGCCGGTCTCGGCCGGCCACTCGGGGATGCTCGAGGTCTCCCAGCAGTTGCGCGACGCCCTCCCCGACCCTGCCGCCGAGCTCGTCTCCTTCCCGGTCGAGGAGGGGGCGGTCGAGGCGATCGCCGAGCGCCTGAGCGCCTGGCTGGACCTTCCAGAAATCCAGCGCGACGCGGCGCGCGAGGCGCTGGTGGATACGGCCCGCCGGCTCTGGAGCTGGGAGGGAGTGGCCCGGGGGGTGCTCGCCGCCGCAGCCGGGGAGCTCGGCGATCTACCGTGCCCCGCGAGCTAGTTGCAATGGTCACCCGGGGACCGCAAAGCCTCCCGCCGCCGCTTCAATAGAATGCCCGCCGCCCCAATGTACGGCCGCCTGCCCATAGTCAAGATGCTGCTGGCGACGATCGCCATGACGGTCGTCATCTCGGCGGTCATGGTCTCGATCAACTGGGACGGCCAAGAGGCCTCCACCGCCGCGCCGAAGATCGACGATCTCCTCAACGTGATGATCGTCCTCTCCTCGTTCGTCTTCTCGCTGGTGATGGTGATGCTCTTCTACGCCCTCTACAAATTCCGGGCGAAGCCGGGCGACGAATCAGACGGCGAGCCGATCCACGGCAACACCCGCCTGGAGATCGCCTGGACCCTGATCCCGACGATCATCGTCCTCTTCGGCGCCGGCTACAGCTGGAAGGTCCTCGCGGACATCGAAGAGAAGCAGGCCGACCACGTCACGGTCGACGTCTTCTCCCAGCAGTACGCCTGGAGCTTCGCCTACCCGGGCAAAGGCTACGTCTGGAAGGAAGGCGAATTCCACGTCCCGGTGAACCGCCAGATCCAGTTCAAAATGCACGCCCAGGACGTGATCCATTCCTTCTGGGTGCCGGAGTGGCGGATCAAGAAAGACAACGTCCCGGGGATTACCACGACCGCGCTGGTCACGCCCGACAAGGAAGGGACCTACCAGCTGATCTGCACCGAGCTCTGCGGCTTCGGCCACGCGACGATGCGGGCCAAGGTCGTCGTCGAGTCGGAGGCGAAGTGGGAAAAGTGGGTCGACGGCCTGAAGCAGAAAACTCCTGAACCGCTGATGGAGTCGGTCAAGCAGGACACGCAGGTAAATCCAGCCGGCTTGGACGCCGGAGGCGCGTAGGCATAATGGGGGAAAGCTGATGGTTGCTGCGATCAAGAGACCCGGCTGGACGCGCGCGATCCTCGGCGCGATCGCCTTCGGAGCCTTCGGATTCGGCCTCGTGGTGGCGCTGCGGGCGATCTCCGGGCTGCCGATCTACCAGACCGAACAGACCGGCTACCCGCACATCATCGTGCCGGCGATCACGGCTCCGCTCGGCTTCCTCGCCGGGCTTGGCTGCTTCGACTACTGGCTGCGCTGGGCGGTCGGCGCGCCGACGATCCCCGACGACCACTCCCAGCACGGGGCGAAGACCTGGAAGGACTACTTCCACTTCAACACCGACCACAAGGTGATCGGCGTGCAGTACGTCTGCACCACCTTCTTCTTCTTCTTCGTGGGCGGCCTGATGGCGATGCTGATCCGGGCCGAGCTCGCCCAGCCGGGCACCCAGATCGTCGACGCCGCCACCTACAACAGCCTCTTCTCCACCCACGCGGTGCTGATGATCTTCGTCTTCGTGATCCCGGTTTTCGCCGGGCTCGCGAACTACGTCCTGCCGCTGATGATCGGCGCCCCGGACATGGCCTTCCCGCGCCTCAACGCGCTCTCCTTCTGGATGCTGCCGCTGGCCGGGCTGCTCTTCATCGGCAGCTTCCTCTGCCCGGGCGGTGCCTTCGACGCCGGCTGGACCGGCTACGCGCCGCTCTCGACCGGGGCGCCGCTGGGCCAGTCGTTCTTCAACCTCGGCGTCCAGTTTGCCGGCGCCTCCTCGATCGCCACGGCGCTGAACTTCCTGGTCACGATCATCACCATGCGGGCGCCGGGCATGACCTTCTGGCGGATGCCGCTGCTGGTCTGGGCGAACCTCTCGACCTCGCTCCTGGTCGTCGCCGCGACCCCGTTCATCGCCGGGGTCCAGTTCATGGTCCTCTTCGACCGCGCCCTCCACACCAACTTCTTCGACTTCGCGGCCGGCGGCGACGTCATCAGCTACCAGCACATCTTCTGGTTCTACTCCCACCCGGCCGTCTACATCATGATCTTGCCCGGGTTTGGGATCATCTCCGAGGTCATCTCGACCCATGCCCGCAAGCCGATCTTCGGCTACCGGTTGATGGCCCTGGCGCTGATCGGGATTGTCGTCCTCAGCTACTCGGTCTGGGCCCACCACATGTTCGTCGCCGGAATGTTCTCCTGGCTGCGGGTGCCGATGATGATCACCACGCTGCTGATCGCGGTACCGACCGGGATCAAGATCTTCTCCTGGCTGGGAACCCTCTACTTCGGCAAAATCCACACCTATTCGACCGCGATGCTGTTCGCGCTCGCCTTCATCGTCACCTTCACGATCGGCGGGATCTCAGGCGTGATGCTCGGCATGGTGCCGATCGACATCCACGTCTCCGACACCTACTTCATCGTCGCCCACATCCACTTCGTTCTCTTCGGCGGCTCGGTCTTCACGATCTTCGCCGGCGTCTACCACTGGTTCCCGAAGATGACGGGCCGGATGTACGACGAGCGGCTCGGCCGCGTCCACTTCTGGGGCACCCTGGTCGGCACCTGGGGCACCTTCGTCCCGATGCACTGGGTGGGGATGGACGGGATGCCACGCCGCGTCGCTGACTATGCCGAACAGTTCGGCGAGTGGAACCTGCTGATCAGCGTATTCGCCTTCATCCTCGGTGCCGTCCAGCTCGTCTTCCTCTACAACATGGTCACCAGCTGGCGCTACGGCCCACGTGCCGAGGCCAACCCCTGGCGCGCCAACTCGATCGAGTGGCAGGTCTCCTCGCCGCCGCCGATCTTCAACTTCGACGAGATCCCGCGGGTCGTCGGCGGCCCCTACGAGTTCGGGATCCCGGGCGCCAAACACGCGATCATGACCAGCGAGGGCGCCGAGGTCCCCGCCGCCGAGCCGAGCGTGGTGGGTACCGGCTCATGAGCGTGGAGCAGGCCGACGAGCGCAAGCCGCTGCTGGTCTTCCTCAACGAGGTTGCCGGCGGCCGCAAGCTGCTGCAGGCGGTGCGCGAGCGTCAGGGGGAGGTTTCCGGCGTCGTCGTCGCCGCTCCCCAGAACCAGCCTTCGGTCGGGCAGTTGATCGACTCCAGCGAGGTTCGCGAGGCGGCCCGCGCCCGCGTCGAGGTGACGATGGCGGTGCTGAGCGAGTTCGGGATCGAGTCGATCGGCGAGGTGCTCGATCCGGAGTCCTCGCTGGCGCTTGACGATGCCGTTCGCGCCCATCGCCCCGGCGAGGTCCTCTTCTCCAGCCTCCCCGACACTCGCTTCGGCTTCCTGCGCCGTGACCTCGTCGAGTGGGTCCGCGATCGCTGCGAACCCGAGGTGAAGCTGACCCATATCCCGGTCCGGATCGAAGAGGACGCGATCCGCTGGGACCTCAATCACACCTTGGTCGTGGCGACGAAGACCGTCGCCGCCCCCGATCTGGTCGCTCGCCTCAAGGACCGCGCCGGGATCCGGCCGCACCGCTTCACGATCATCTGCCCGCGGGCCGAGGACGTCAGCGAGGGCCAGGTCGCCCGCGATCTCGCCTCGACCCTGGCCGAGCTCTACCGCAACGAGATCGACGCCACCGGGCAGCCGATGAGCCCGGACCCGTTCCTGGCGGTGAAAAACGGAATCGAGCACTACCGGATCGACGACATCCTGATCTCGACCTTTGCCGGCGAGCGCTCGCGGTGGCTGGAGGACAACCTGATCGGCCGCGTCCGCGACATCACCGATAAGTCCGTCGAGCACATCGAGGTCGGTCGGCCGGCAACCGCCGTGGTCGCCGCCGTCGCCGAGGGGGAGGCAAGCTGATGGAGAGCGCATCCGTAGCGGTCGGCCAGGCCCACGCTGACCACCACCATCACGGACCGCCGGAGGCTAACCAGAGCTCGCGGATCGATCGCCAGACGCTCGGCATCCTTCTCTTCATCGTTTCCGAGGTGATGCTCTTCGGGGCCTTCTTCGCCTCCTACTTCTTCCTCCGAGTCGTCGTCGACCCGCAGAGCTGGCCGCCGGAACCGTTCGAACTGCCGAAGGCAGTCGCCGGGATGAACACGGCGATCCTGATCTCGTCGAGTTTCACGGTCCACTACGCCCTCGAGTCGATCCGCCGCGGCAACCGCACCGGGCTGAAGCTCGGCTTGGTCGCCACCTGGCTGCTCGGCGCCACCTTCCTCTTCATCCAGATCAACGAGTACGTGCACCTGGGCTTCAGCGCCCGCGACCTCTCGTTCGGCTCGATCTTCTACAGCCTCACCGGCCTCCACGGAGCCCACGTCTTCGTCGGCCTCTGTCTGCTCTCGTTCGCGACGATCCGCGCTTTCCGCGGCCACTTCGGCCCCAAAGAGGAGGACCACCTAGGCGTCGAGGTGCCCGGCATTTACTGGCACTTCGTAGACATCATGTGGATCATCGTGTACGTGACGGTTTACATACTCTGAACCGTCAGCGCTAGCGGCGGATCTCGATGAAATTCAACGAGGCCGCGGTTTTCAAATGGGTTGTGATCGTCGGGGCGGCGGGGGCGTTGATCGTTGCCGTAACGCTGCTGACGCGGCCCTTGGTGGGGGCGCTGCTGTTACTGGTCATCGCGGTTGTGGGCTGCGTCTACGGCTACCGCTGGTCCCGGCGGAGGTGGCGCGACCTCGGCGCGAGGAAGTGAGCTCCAGGACCGCCAGCGTCAACGCGATCGGGACCGTGGCTGGGAGCTCGTCTACGGCGAAGAAGAGGAGGTCGAAGGTGAGGCCGATGACGGCGGCTAAGGCGGCGCCTTGGAGCTGTAGGCGGCGGTCATGGGCGAGGAGGGCGCCTAGGGTGGCGGCGATGAAGAGGTCGCCGAAACCCATCAGGGCGGAGCCGAAGTTGGCGAGCTGGAGGCGGGGGAGGTCGGCGGCCGGGGCGGCGGTGTTGAGGACGGCGTTGGGGCCCTGGAGGAGGTCGCCGGCGATCAGGTAGGTGTCGACGGCCGCCATCACGTAGATGCCCAGCTTCAGCCAGCGGGGCGGGACTACGCAGGCGATCAGCCAACCGAGGGTGACGCAGGAGAGGGCCGAGAGCGCCAGGGCCGCCGTCTGGCCGCTCAGCGAGCCCTTCGCTGCCCAGGCGAGGGCGAAGAGCGGGAGGACGAGGAGCGCGAGCTGCCAGCGCGCCCCGCGAACAAGCCAGGCCAGGCCGGCGGCAGCCAGCGGCGGCACCGCGACAAGGGCCAGGTAGGTGAGGAAGCGGGCGCTGGCGGAGTCGAGGGCGATTGCCGAGACCACGACGATGATCGAGAGCGGCAGCACCAGTGCCCACCAGCGGCTCTGTAGACGCCCCAGTAAGGCGGGCAGGGGTGGCCTAGGCGCCGCTACAAGGCTCGCCTGGACGAGGCTGAGGGCGCCGATCGAGAGCCAGAAGGGCAGCAAGCGCTAGGCGGTGCCGGCGGTTGCCGTGGCGCGAGGCCTGCTCTCCGCGGGCTCGGCGGGAGCGGTTTCGCCCCGCGGCTCGAGACGGCCCGCCGTGGCCACGGCCCAGAGCATCGCCAGCCAGTTGAGGGTCGCCACCGCGACGTGGACCCAGACGATCTCGCCGGGCAATTCGAGCGCCCACTGGATGCCGCCGATCGCGCCCTGCAGGGCCAGCAGGCCGAGCACGACCGTGAGCGGCTTCAGCGCCCGCCTGTCGCCTCCGGAACGCCGGAGCAGGAACCAGACCCCGATCGCGGCGAGGCCGTAGACGGTGGCGAGCACGGCGTGGCGCTCGACCACCCATTCCAGAGTCCGCGCGCCCTCGAAGTCGAAGCGGTGGACCAGCTGCCCTTCGTGAGCGCCGGCGTGGGGGCCGGAGGCGGTGGCGATCGTGCCGGCGAGGATCGTCAGCTGCCCCAGGGGGATCATCGCCCGCACCGCCCAGACCCCGAGCCGGTCCTGGGATCGGCGCCGCTCCCAGGGCTCGTAGCGCGAGCACCAGGCAAGGGCGAAAGCGGCGTCGAGCAGCATCATCGAGAGGATGAAGTGGCTCATCACCAGGCCGGGCGCCAGGTGGTACTTGACCACCAGGGCGCCGAGGATCGCCTGTCCGATCACCCCCAGCGGCAGCAGCGCCCCAAACAGCGCCAGGTGCCAGCGGTAGGGCCGGCGGAACCAGGCCAGCAGGGCCGCGGCGATCACCGCGAGGCCGACGATGCCGGTGATCAGGCGGTTCGTGTACTCGATCACCGCGTGAGATTCGAGCGGGGGAGTGGTGCCTCCGTAACACTTGGGCCAGTCCGGGCAGCCAAGCCCCGAGCCGGTGAGGCGCACCCCGGCGCCGGTCAGGACGATCATCGAGAGAGCGATCAGCGCCACCAGCGTCACCTGCGCGTAGCGCTCCGGCGAGATTTCGAGGCGGCTTTTCAAGCGTTCCCGCATCTACCTCACATGATCGCAGCGGCCGCCCGGCCGCTTCCGCTCAGCCTTGGGATTTCCCGCCGCCCTGGCCTTCGCCGGCAGCGGAGTTTTCAATCAGGTACCCGACCAAGTCTTTGATTTCTTTTTCGGTCAGGATTTCGCCGAAGTTCTGCGGCATCACGTTGGGCGGGTAGCCCTTGGCGATCTCCGCATTCGGGTTGACGATCATTTCTTCGACCGCGGCTTCGTCGTCGCCCGGGACCAGCGCTTTTTCAAGCGGCGGGCCGGTGACGCCACCGGAGCCGGCAGCCTTGAAGGTGTGACAGCCGCCACAGCCGTTGTTGGCGAAGACCTGGGCACCAGGGCCGCCTTCGACTTCCGGCGGGGCGGCGCCGGGGACGCCGGCCCATTCGCCGACGTAGGCGGCGACGTCGTCGAGGTCCTGGCCGGTGACGATGTCGGCCGGCATCGAGACGCGCGGGTCGCCGTTGCTCTCGCGCGGGTACTCGACCTGCGCCTTCACAACCCCTTCGATCGTGTCGCTGTCGTTGCCGATCGACCGTGAGGCAGCGAAGGCGTCATCCAGGCTGGGGCCGACCTGGGCGGTGGTCCCGGCCTGCGCCAGTTCGTGGCAGACACCGCACTTCTGGATGAAGAGCGTGCGGCCGCGCTCAGGGTCAGCGCTCGTCGTGCCACAGCCCGATGCAGTCACCATGATGGCGAGGAGGGCGGCGAGCGCGAGCAGCGGTCCGATCAGTTTCGAGGGGCGATTCATGGGGCGCAATGCGAGCGGGAGTCTATATGTCGGCGCCCCGGGTAAGCGTCGCTGTGACCCATTCCCATGGGATAGGATTGAGGCTATTCGCACTAACTCTGAAACCAGCGCAATCGGAGGTCGCAGATGCAGGTGAGGGACGGCATGTCGGAGATCACGCTGACCGTGGGCCCCACGCACACCCTGCGTGAGGCGGCCGCGAAGATGGTCGAGAAAGGCACCGGCGCGGCGCTGGTCCTCGACGGCGAGATGCCGACCCCTTCGGTGGTCACCGAGCGCGATCTGCTGATCTCCGTTGCCCAGGGGCAGAACCCCGACCACGAGCGGGTCTGCGACCACATGAGCGAAGGGGTGCTCACTGCCGCTCCCGACTGGAGCCTCGAGCGGGCCGCGGCGGAGATGTCGCGCCGCAACGTCCGTCATCTCGTCGTCTTCGATAACGGCGAGCCCACCGGCATTCTCTCGATCCGCGACATCGTGAGGTGCTGGACCAGCGACGGCGCTACCAGCGAAATGAGCCTGCCGGGCCCTAGCTAGCCTCGCGGCGGGCCGGAGATCGTTTCTACGGGGAGCGCTGCTCCCCGGGTCTCCTGACGGCGCGGGAGGCGGTAGTAGTCGCGCACCGAGCCGCGGACGATGCTGCGGAAGGCGATCAGGACGAGGATCGCGCCGACGATCGCGTAGAAGACGGGCGGGAAGGCGAAGCCGGCGGCGAAGATCCCGCAGACGAGCCCGACGGCGCCGGCGGCGAAGAAGACCGGGCCCCAGGAGGGGCGCGGCGTGTAGATCATCTCGCCCGGCTCGGGCACGTGTCGGTGGTCGGCCATGTCCTACTGGGCGATGTAGAGGAAGGCGGCGACGAACGAGAGGGCGAAGATCCCGGCGGCGATGCCTCCGGCCACCAGCCCGGCGCGCATGTTCCGGCGTGCGGTCTCGCGATCCATTGCCCGGATTTCTATCAGGCCGAGGGGAGGCTCTGTCGCCCTAGACGTTGGCCGCTACGGCCATCGCCAGGAAGAGCAAGGCCAGGTAGGCGAGCGAGAAGAGGTAGGTCTTCAGCGCCCAGCCGCGTTCGCGGCTGCGGTAGAGGCGGGTCGAGAAGTAGATGAAGCCGGCGCCGAGCAGCATCGAGGGCACCAGGTAGGCGACGCCGAGGCCGCCGGCGCAGAAGGGCAGCTGGGTGACGGCGTAGAGGAGGACGGTGTAGAGGAGGATCTGGCGGCGCGTCTCCTCCTCGCCGCGGACCACCGGCAGCATCGGGATCCCGGCCTTCGCGTACTCGTCCTTCATCAGCAGCGAGAGCGCCCAGAAGTGGGGCGGGGTCCAGAAGAAGACGATCGCGAACATGTAGAAGGCCATGCCGCTGAGGTGGCCGGTGACGGCCGCCCAGGCGACCAGCGGCGGCACCGCGCCGGCAGCGCCGCCGATGACGATGTTCTGCGGCGTCGCCCGCTTCAGCCAGAGCGTGTAGACGCAGACGTAGCCGAAGAGGCCGGAGAGCGAGAGCGCGGCGGCCAGCGGGTTCACCGTCAGCGCCAGCAGCAGGAAGGAGGCGGCGCCGAGAGCGATGCCGAAGATCGTGGCGGCGCGGGCGGAGACGCGGCCGGAGGCGACGGGGCGATCGGCGGTGCGGGCCATCGTGCGGTCGATGTCGCGGTCGACGGCGTGGTTGATCGCGCCGGCCCCGCCGGCCGAGAGGGCGCCGCCGAGACAGGTGAGGAAGACGAGGCCGACCGAGGGGCCCCCGGCCACGTACATCGTCGTGATCGTGGTGAAGAGCAGCAGCGACTGCACCTTCGGCTTGGTCAGCGTCAGGTAGTCGCGGACGACCGTGGGGAGGGCCGGGCGCCGCGCCAGGGCAGCAGTCTGGGCACCGCTCATGCGGGACTCAGGCTACCGGCTGGGACTCGCGCGCCGCACCCGCCTCTTCGCGGCGGGTGCGATGGCCGATCGCCTCGCGGATGTCGCGCAGCGGCCGCGGGCTGCGAACGTCGGGGAGGACGTCGAAGTTGTGCGGCTCCGGCGGCGAGAGCGTGAACCACTCGAGCGTGTCGCCCCCCCAGGGGTCGTGACCGGCACCGGGGCCGTTGGTGCGGCTGAAGATCGCGTTGAGGATCGTCAGCAGGGCCCCGACGAAGAGGATCAGGACGCCGATCGTCGAGATCGCGTTGTAGGCGGTGACGCCGGCGTTGTCGAAGTACTTGTAGGCGTCGATCACCTGGCCCTGTTTGTCGCCGGCGAGGAAGAGCGGCACGAAGCCGAGCAGGAGGCCGACGACGATCGTCCAGAACGAGATCCGGCCGAGGCTCTCGCCCATCGTCTTCCCGGTCATCTTCGGGAACCAGTAGTAGAGGGCGGCGAACCCGCCGAGCACGGCGGCGCCGCCGAGGGCGAAGTGGGTGGCGGCGGTCGAGTCGGTGGTGTTCTTGACGTGCCAGGCGGCGGCGACCAGCGATTGGCAGAGCTCGGAGGCAAGGCCGATCGAGAGCATCGAGATCGCGCCGAGCGCGAAGAGGACCGGTGCCCGCATCCGCAGGGTGCCGCCAACCATGGTCGCGATCAGGTTGAAGAAGACGAGGCCGACGGGAACCACCAGGGCCAGCGCCATCAGCATCGCGAAGTACTGCCAGCCGATCCCGATCGGAGCGGTCAGCATGTTCTGCATCCAGGCGAGGGTGCCGAGCACTGCCATCGCCGCCAGCGAGGCCATCACCACGTTGCGGTTGAAGAGCGGTTTGCGCGAGAAGGTGGCGACGATTTCGGCGATCGTGCCGAAGGCGAAGATCGTCAGCAGCATGTAGGTGCCACTGAAGAAGATCCAGCTCAGGTGCTGCCAGAGCAGCGGCGCGCCGCCGGAGCCGTCGGCGAAGAAGATGCCGTCGTAGTTGCGATCGATCATCAGCATCGTCAGCGCCGCCAGCAGGACCGGGCCGACGACGATCAGCAGCCAGGAGGAGACGGCCGCGGCCCAGGCGAAGACGGGGACGCGGCGCCAGGCCATGCCCGGGGCCCGCATCATCCGCAGCGTCGCCACCAGGTTGATCGCGAGGAGGACGAAGCCGAGGGTCGCCAGGCCGGTTCCTGCGGCCCAGGCGTCGACGCCGTTATTGGAGAGGAAGGCCGTCTCGCTCAACGGGGCGAGCGGGTTGACGCCGGCCTCCGACGGGGTGAAGAGGAAGGTCGCGTAGAGGATGACCGCGCCGGCGACGTAGAGCGCGACACCGACCTGGCCGAGCCGCGGCAGGGCGGTCCCGCGAGCACCCACCTGCAGCGGCGCCACGAAGTAGAAGAAGCCGAGCGCGAAGGGGACGGCGAAGAGGAAGATCGAGGTGGCGCCGTAGAGCGAGAGCATGCGGTTGAAGCCGACCGGCGAGAGGAAGGTGTTTTCCGGCACCAGCAGCTGCAGCCGCATCAGCAGCAGCTCGACCGCGGCGACGAAGAGGAAGCCGAGGGCGCCGCAGATGAGGATCTGGCCGAGCTCCTTGTGGTCGGCCGTGGTCGCCAGCTCGGCCCAGCGGGGGCGGCGGCGGACGTAGCCCTCGGCTACGAGCTCGGGGCGGGCGCTGGGGCTCATGGCACGTTTCCTTCTTCGATCAGGCCGACGACCCGGTCCTGAGCTTCTTCGATCTCGGTTTTCTGGCTTTCGATGAATTCTTCGTATTCATCGGGGGAGACGACTTCGACCTCGGTCCGCATCGCCGCGTAGGCCTGGCCGGAGAGGGTGGCCGAGTCGCCGTCGAAGCTGCCTTCGTCGTCGGCGCTGAAGACGACCTTGTGCGTCTTACCCGGCACCGCATCGGCCTTGGGAGCCAAATCGTTGACGTTCCAGGTGTGGACGACGTCGGTCGAGAGCAGTTCCAGCTCGACCGCGGTGTCGACCGGGACGACGAGCTTGTAGTAGGAGAAGGCGCCGTTGGGGTAGTCGTAGCGCCACAGCCACTGCTGGCCGGTCGCCTTGATCTTCAGCGCTTCTTCCTTTGCCGAGGCGAGGCCGGCGCTGCCGGTGCTCGGCGTCTCCCGGGCCTTGTCGGTGAAGACGACGCCGAGGATGAAGAGGAGGAGGGCAAAGGCCGTGAGCACGCCGCCGACCCGGAACTGGAGGCGGCGGGTGCCGAGCAACTGGCGCGGGGCCGCGCCGCGCTCGGAGCGGAACCGCCGCACCGCGAAGAACAGCGCGGCGTTGACCGCGACCACGAGGATCACGGCGGCGATGATGCCGATCCAGAGCAGGGTGTCGATCTGGTCAGTGCCAGGGGAGTGGGGCGCCAAAGCGCGGCCATTCTATTCAGGCCGGGCGGCGCCGCGGTTTCCCGCCGCCGCCTACCTATACTCGCCGGGCTTCATGACGAGGCGTCGCCGGACATCCCCTGCGGTGCGAGTCGCGATTCGGGCCGGCGCCACCGCTGCGATCGGGGCCGCGATCGCCACGCCGCTACTGCGTAAGCGCTTCCGGGCCCCGGCGCCGGTGACGATCGCCGCCTGCGCCGCCGGCCCCCTCGCCGTCGCCGTCCTCCATCCCCGCTCGAAGAAGCGCGACGTCGCGCTTTTCGCGCTGCAGATGTGGGGATTCATCATGGTCCACGAGCTCCCCTACGACGACCCCGAGCGGCTCCGGGCGCGGCTGCGAGCCCGTTATCCGATCGTCGCCGACCGGCTGATCGGCGCCGGCCGCCTGCCCAACGCGCGGCTGCAGCGGGCGCTGGCGCGGCTGCCGCAAGTTAAGGTCGCGAACCGGGTCCTCACCTGGGCCCACTGGCTCTGGTTCCTCGAGCCCTATGTCGCCCTGGCAGTGATCCTGGCCCGGCACCCGGAGCGCTTCCCGCGGGCCGCGCGGCAGATGGCGGCTGTCTTCGACCTCGGCTGCGCCGTTTACTTCGCGGTGCCGACGGCGCCGCCGTGGTGGGCCTCCGAGCAGGGGCTGACCGGAGAAGAGGTTCGGCGGATCATGGTCGAGGTCGGCGAGGACACCTGGCGCTCGGCCTGGCCGAAGATGTACGACGCGCTCGGCGGCAACCCCTGGGCGGCGATGCCGTCCCTGCATTTCGCCACCTCCCTGACCGCCGCCCTCGCGCTCGCCGAAGCCGGCAAGGTCGAGGGCGCGCTCGGCTGGACCTACGCCGGCACGCTCGGCTTCGCCCTCGTCTATCTCGGTGAGCACTACGTAACCGATCTGCTCGCCGGCGCCGCCCTGGTTGCCGCGGTGCGCCGCGGCGAGGCCCTGGCGGAACCCCTCATACGCGGGGTAAACGGGGGGCTGCAACGTTTGGAGAGGATCGCGAGTAGCTAGTTTTCCTGGGGTGTCTCAGGAGGAATCGGCGAACGGAGGCAGCCGCTTCGCTGAGCTGCCGATCTTCACGACGCGGCGGATCGTCCAGACGGTCGTCCTCGTTCTCATCCTGCTCGGGGCGATCTACTTCCTCTTCCCGAAGCTGGTCGGGCTCGGGGACGCGCTCAGCCGTCTCGGCGACGCCGATCCGCTCTGGATCGGGATCGCAATTGCCTTCAACGTCGCCGCCTACGCGACCTACATCGCCCTCTTCAAAGCCGTGGTCGGCGGCGACGCCCTACGGCTGAGCTGGAAGGAGACCTACGAGATCAACATGGCCGGGGTCGCCGCGACCCTGCTCTTCTCGGCCGGCGGCGCCGGCGGGGTGGCGCTGACTTACTGGGCGCTGCGCAAGGCGGGGATGGCGCGGCGCGACGTCGGGCGGCGAATGGTCGCCTTCGTCTCCCTGCACTACGTCTTCTACCCCTTCGCCCTGATCCTCTTCGGGATCCTGCTGCGGACCGGGGTGATGAACGGCAAGGGCTCGGTCGAGCTGACGATTGTCCCTGCCGCCGTCGCCGGGCTGCTGCTGATCCTCGGCGTCCTGGTCACGCTGATCCCCGCCGACGCCGGGCAACGGCTCGCCCGCTACGCCCACAGCGAGCGCTCGCAGCACTTCCTCCAGAGCGCCGGCAAGGTCCCCGCCACCCTCGGCGAAGGCTTCCGCTTCGCCCTCGGGCTCTTCACCCATCCCTCGAGGGGCGGTCTGGCTGTCCTCGGCGCCGCGGGTTTCTGGGCCTTCAGCATCGGCGTGCTCTGGGCCTCGTTCCATGCCTTTGGCGTCCATGTGCCGCTCGCAGTCGTCGTCCAGGGCTTCTTCCTCGGCATGGTCGCCAACCTCTTCCCGCTCGCCCCGGCGGGGGTGGGGGCGGTCGACGCGGGGATGATCGGCGCCTTCGTCCTCTTCGGGATCCCCGAGGAGACGGTCTTCCCGGCGGTCCTGATCTTCCGCCTGGTGTCCTTCTGGATGCCGATCCCGCCGGGGATCTTCGCCTTCTTCCAACTTCGCCACACCGTCCACCGCTGGGAACAGGAGGGGCTGCCGATCGACCGCGGCGGCAGCGCCGCCAAGGAGTTCGAGCGGGTCGTCGACGGTTTGCCTTCCGCCTTCCCGGGAGCTACTATAAAAAGTAAAGTAATAGACTCCAGGCGGCAAGAAGATGGCTGAGAACAGGAAAGTAGAGAACGTGATCATCGTCGGCGGCGGCCCCGCCGGCTACACCGCTGCGCTCTACACCGCCCGCGCGAACCTCGAGCCGCTGGTCTTCGAGGGCTTCCAGTGGGGCGGTCAGCTGCAGAACACGACCGATGTCGAGAACTACCCGGGCTACCCCGAGGGGATCATGGGCCCGGAGATGATGGCCCAGTTCCGCGCTCAGGCCGAGCGCTTCGGGACCCGCTTCGTCACCGACGACGTCGACCGGGTTGAGCTCTCTGACGGCGGCGTGCAGAAGGTCTTCCTCGGCGACGAGGAGCACCGCGCCAAGACCGTGATCCTGGCTATGGGAGCGGAGCCGAAACGGCTCGGCATCCCCGGCGAGCTGGAGCTTGGCGGCCGCGGTGTCTCCACCTGCGGCGTCTGCGACGGGGCGTTCTTCAAAGACCAGAAGGTGATCGTGATCGGCGGTGGCGACTCGGCGATGGAGGACTCGATCTTCATCTCCAAGTTCGCCTCCCAGCTCGACGTCGTCACCCGCCGCGACCAGTTCCGGGCCTCGAAGATCATGCTCGACCGGACGCGCGAAAAGGACAACATCGAGTTCCGCAACCCGCTCGAGCCCCTTGAGTTCGTCGCCGGCGAGAGCGGCAAACTCGAGAAGGTCCGCTTCCGCAACGTGGAGACCGGCTCCGAAGAGGAGATTGCGGCCGACGGTGCCTTCGTCGCGATCGGCCACGTGCCGAAATCGGAGATCGTCCAGGGCCAGGTCCGGACCGACGAGGACGGCTATATCGAGACCGAGGCCGGGAGTACCCGCACGAATCTCGGCGGCGTCTTCGCCGTCGGTGATGTCGTCGACCACACCTACCGCCAGGCGGTCACCGCCGCGGGCACCGGCTGCATGGGCGCGCTCGACGCCGAGCGCTACCTGCGCGACGCGGCGCCGCCGGTCGAGGCCCACTGGATGCCAGGCGGCGAGCCCGCCGAGATCGCAACGGGCAGTGGCTGAGTGCACGCACCTCGACGCGGTTGAGCTCCTCGATCTCCCCGGCGAGATCGCGGGGTGTGAGGAGTGCCTTGCCCAGGGCATGCAATGGGTCCACCTAAGGATGTGCCAGACCTGCGGCCACATCGGCTGCTGCGACAACTCGATCGGCAAACACGCCACCGCCCACCACGGCGAGACCGGCCACCCGATCATCCGCTCAGCCGAGCCCGGCGAAGACTGGAGCTGGTGCTACGTGGACGAAGTGATGATGCGGCTTAGCGCCTAAGAGATATCCACGAGATATCTAGCTGGTAAGCTAGCTCTATGGCGAGAACGACGAAGGTCCTCGTGACCATGCCCAGCGAGCTCTTAGAGCGCATCGATCGAGAGACCGCAACCCTTGGTCAGACCCGCAGCGAGTTTTTTCAGGAGGCTGTGCGGCGGCGCTTGGGCTGGCCTGATCCCCTTGCGATCGACGCCGCACTCCTACGTGGCCGTGCGGCGTTGTCGGAGGTAGGCGGCTTTGAGTCTGCCGAGGAGATCCGCACTCAGCGGGAGGAGCGGGATGCCCGCGATCAACGTCGTTAGCGACGCCAGCGTCGTGCTGAAGTGGTTCCACTCCGAGGATGAGGAGGAAGTGGACGCTGCGCGGGCTCTTCTAGAGGCTCATAAGGAACGAACGATCGCTCTGACGGTGCTCGACCTCACCGTGTACGAGGTCGGCAATGCCTTGATGCGCGGCCGAGCAGGCGTTAGCGCCGAGCAAGCTGCGACGGTAGTCGAAGCCTTGGTAGAGATCTGCCCCGCTGTTTGTCCTACTCCCGACGAGATGAGGGCGGCGAGCAGGTTGGCCGAACGTCACGACCTAACTCTCTACGACGCCGCCTACGCGGCGGTAGCTCAGAGCCGCTCCGCGGAATTGGCAACTTTGGATCGTGAGCTGCTTGACGCCGAGCTAGGTAGCAGGCCAAGCGAATTGGTTCAGGTCATTGCGCGCAGTCGGGGCGCAGGGGCATAGGCGTCCCCCTCCTCTGCCTGCAGGCGTTCCAGTAGGGTCGCGGCTCGGCCGGCGCCGATCAGCTTCGTGAACTCCAGTGGGCCGACGGGCCAGTTGAAGCCGAGCTTCATTGCGGTGTCCATGTCGTCGGGGGAGGCAATTTGTTCTTCCAGGGCGAAGGCGGTCTCGTTGGCGATCTGGGCGAAGAGGCGGGGGAGGATCTGCTCGGCGGTGGGATCGATCTTGGCCAGCTGCTCGGGGTCGAGGGTGGGGGCTTTGATGCCTAGGTCGGGATCGGGGGTGCGGTCCTCGCTGTAGTCGTAGTAGCCGAGGCCGCTCTTGCGGCCGAGCTTGCCTTCGGCGACCAGCTGCTCCTGGATCGGGCTGGGGCGCCAGCGCTCTACTCCGCCTTGGGCGAAGAAGGAGCGGGCGATTTCTAAGTTGACGTCGAGGCCGATCAGATCGAGCAGCTCGAAGGGGCCCATGCGGAAGCCGCCGCCGAGGCGGACGATGCGGTCGATCGTCGGTGCGTCGGCAATACCGTCGCCGAGGATCCGCAGCGACTCGAGGCTGAAGGGACGGGCGAGGCGGTTGGCGACGAAGCCGGGGGAGTCCTTGGCGCGGATCGGGGTGCGGCCCATTCGCTCCCCTACCTCGGTCGCCGCGGCCAGGGCCTGCTCGGAGGAGTGCTCAGCGGCAACGATCTCGACCAGCTTCATCAGCGGCGGCGGGTTGAAGAAGTGCATGCCGACGACGCGGTCGGGGTGGGGCACGACCGCGGCGATTTCGCCGACGCGCAGAGAGGAGGTGTTGCTGGCCAGGGTCGCCTCCGGCCCGAGCGTCTCGGCGAGCTGGTTGAAGATCTCGCGCTTTAGCTCCAGCCGCTCGGGAGCCGCCTCGATCGCCAGCTCGCAGCCGGCCAGCTGCTGGACGTCCTCGGCCGGTTGCACCCGCTGGGCTGCCGCCGCGGCTTCGTCCGCACTCCAGCGCCCGCGCGCCGCGCCTTTGTCGAGGGAGCCCCGCAGCGCCTCGACGCTCGACTCCGCAACTCCCGGCAGCGGGTCGTAGAGGACGGTCTCGTAGCCGCCGAGCGCGGCGATCTGGGCGATGCCGCGGCCCATCGTCCCGGCCCCGACGACGCCGACCCGGGAGACGCTCACCGGCCTTGAAACCGGGGCTCGCGTTTCTCGAGGAAGGCGGTCATCCCCTCGACCCGGTCCTCACTCGCCATCGCTTCGTCGAAGAGCTCGCGCTCGGCTTTCAGGCCCTCGCCGAGGCCGGTGTCCTCGGCGACCTGGACCGCCCTTTTGCCGAGCCGCACCGCCAGCGGCGGCCGCTCGGCGATCACCCGCGCCAGCTCGATCGCCTCGGTCAGCCAGGCGCCTTTGCCGACCACCTTGTTGACGAGGCCCCAGCGCTCGGCCTGCCGGGCGTCCCAGCGGCGGCCGGTGAGGACGTACTCCATTGCCCGCTGCTTGCCGATCGCCCGCGCCAACCGTTGGGTTCCGCCGCCGCCGGGGATGATCCCGAGAGTGATCTCGGGCTGGCCGAAGCGGGTCTTCTCGTCGCAGACGATCATGTCGCAGGCCATCGCCAGCTCGCAGCCGCCGCCGAAGGCGTAGCCGGAGACGGCGGCGATGATCGGCGTGCCGATCGCGCTGATCCGGGCCCAGAACCGCATCCCCTCGGGATCGGGTGGGGCGTCCAGCGGCCGCTCGGCCATCGCACGGATGTCGGCGCCGGCGGCAAAGAACTCATCGGAGCCGGCGAGGACGATGCAGCGGGCCTCGGGATCGGCGTCCAGGCGCTCCAGCGCGTCGGCGATCTCGGCCCGCATCTCCGGCGAGAGCGCGTTCCGCGCCTCCGGCCGGTTCAGACGCAGCAGGGCGACGCGGTACTCGTCGAGCGAGACCTCGACCTGCGCCACGTCGTCAACCTCCGACGAGCGGCGTCATCGCGTTCTCGCCCGTGGCGGCGCGGCCGATGATCAGCTTCTGGATCTGCGAGGTCCCCTCGTAGAGCGTGGTGACGCGAGCGTCGCGCAGGTAGCGCTCGACCGGGTAGTCGTCGACGTAGCCGGAGCCGCCGTGGACCTGGATCGCCAGGTTCGCGCACTCAACCGCCGCCTCGGTCGCGTAGAGCTTGGCGATCGAGGTCTCGGTCGCATTCGGCTTCTTTTCGTCCTTCAGCAACCCGGCGCGCAGGACCAGCATCCGCCCCGCATCCCGCCTGAGGATCATTTCGGTGATCATCTCCTGGACCAGCTGGAAGCGGGCCAAGGGGACGCCGAACTGCTTGCGGTCCTTGGCGTACTCAATCGAGCTCTGGACGCAGCCTTCGCAGATGCCGACGCAGCCGGCGGCGACGCTGTAGCGGCCGTTTTCAAGCGCGCTCATCGCCACCTTGAAGCCGTCGCCGACCTCGCCGAGCATCGCGTCCTCGCCGACCTCGACCTCGTCGAGGGAGATTTCCGCGGTGTCGGAGGCGCGCAGCCCGAGCTTGCCGTGGATCTCCTGGGTCGTGAAGCCCTCGCTGTCGGTGGGGACGATGAAGCAGGCGAGGCCGCGGTGCTTTTTCTCCGGGTCGGTCTGGGCGAAGATCAGGGCGAAGTCGGAGACGTCGCCGAGGCTGATCCACATCTTCTGGCCGCTGATCGACCAGCCGCTATCGGTCTTGGTCGCGCGGGTGCGGAGGTTGGCCGCGTCGGAGCCGGTGTCGGGCTCGGTCAGGCCGAAGCAGCCAAGGCCCTCGCCCGAGCAGAGCCGCGGCAGCCACTTCTTTTTCTGCTCCTCCGTGCCCCACCTCTCGATCGGGCCGCCGACCAGCGAGGTGCAGACGGAGACGACGGTGCGGGCGGAGGAGTCGGCGCGGCCGATCTCCTCGGCGATCAGGCCGTAGCCGATGTAGTCGAGGCCGCGGCCGCCGTGCTCTTCGGCGATTGGGGCGCCGAGGAAGCCGACCTCGCCGAGCTTGCGCGCAAGCTCGCGGTCGAAGCGGCCGGCGCGGTCGTTGTCCCGCGCGGTTGGCAGGATCTCCCGCTCGGCGAACTCGCGCGCGGTCTCGCGGATCAGCTTCTGCTCGTCGCTCAGCTGGAAGTCCATGGCCCTCGTCCCCCGTTCGTCTCGGTATCTAAAGCTCGCGTAGCTCTCTACCCAGCGTCTCGGCGAAGGCCTCCTGGGCCTCGCGGGTGCGCGGGCCGGGAGCGGCGTCGAAGGCGCGACCGTCGACCGCGGCGACGCCCTGGATCTCGCGGGTGGTCGAGGCGAGGAAGGCCTCCTGTGCGCTGCGGAGGTCCTCGACGTCCCAGGTGCCCTCCTCGACTTGCAGTGCCTCGACCATTCGCCCGCGGGTGATCGACTTGAGCACCCCGTCGGAGAGCGCCGGCGTCCGCAGGCTTCCATCCCGGGAGACCCAGAAGATCGAGGAGGTCGGCGGCTCGAGCACGGTCCCGTCAGGGCGGATCAGCACCGCCTCGTCAGCGCCCTTGCCTTTGGCGATCCGGGTCGCCTGCATGTTGGCCGCGTAGGAGAGCGACTTGACGCCGTTGAGGATCACCGTCGGGCAGTAGGTGACGGTCTGCAGGCGGACAGCCTCGGGATGGGGCGGGATCGGCTCGGTGGCGGCGATGCGGCGGCCGCCGCGGGTGACGATCAGCCGCATCTGGCCTTCGACCGGGCCGGCCTCGCCGAGCAGCGCCCCGATCTCCCGCTCCAGGGCCCCACGGTCGAACTCGAGCTCGATCGCCGCCGCCGAGCGGCCCAGGCGGTCGAGGTGGTCGACCAGCGCAAACGGCTTGCCGGCGTAGAGCCGGATCACCTCGAAGGCACCGTCGCCGCGGTAGAGCCCGTCGTCCTTGAGGCCGATCGTCGCCGCGGCGGTCGGGGCGATCTCCCCGTCGACGCTGGCCAGCTCTGCGAACCCCTCGCTCACGTCGCCGAGGCTACCTGTTGGCCGCCGCGGTCGTTAGCCGCGTTTGCTCTGGATCGGGCAGCGGTTGCCGTTGGCGCGCAGGCATTTGATCGTGCCCCAGCGGATCAGGAAGTGGCTGTCCCAGACGACGGCGCTGTCGCGGCGGACGTAGAAGGGCGAGACGACGCCGCCGTAGACGAAGCGGCCGGCGATCCAGGCGATTTCGCATCGGAAGCGACTGCGGCTGGTGCGCCGGCAACTGCCGGCGATCCGCTTCGCCCGCTCGAAGCGCGTCCCGAAGCCGTCGCGCAGGGTGCTGACGGCGAAGACTTCTGCGATCGGCTTGGTCATCAGCGGGAAGGGCGTCTCCGGGTCAAAGATCGGCCGCGGCCCGCCGCTTTCGGTTGCCGCGATCCATTCGCCGACCCAGGTGGAGACGAGGTCGACGCGGGTCATCACGTTGGGCCGCTTGGTGCTGCAGAAGTTGCCGCCGGTGCTGACGATCCCCACCTCCACCAGGCTGCCGTCGGGGCGCTGGCCGATCGTCGGGCCGCCGCTGTCGCCGAAGCAGCCACCGCTCTTCTTGCCCGGAACGTCGAGCGTGCACATCTGGACGGTCGGCGAGAAGGGGCTGTAGTAGCCGCGGGTCATCGCTTTGCAGGCCGCCGGCGACTGCACCACCATCGAGGTCGTGCGCAGGCCGCTGGGGCCTTCTTTGGCGGTCGCTTTGGTCAGCCCCCAGCCGGCCAGCTGGACCGTCGCCCCGCCTTCGTAGAGGGCGGCATCACCGGCGCCGGCGAGCGCCAGCGGCGGTGCCGGGGTGGGACGGTCGAGGATCAGGATCGCCGCATCGCCGTGCAGCGTGCCGGGGTCGAAGCCGGGGAAGACGTGGACTTCGGTGACTCGGAAGACGTTCTCGGGCTTCGCTTCTCCCGGGCCGGTGACGCTGGTCGCCAGCGCGTAGTTCTTGGCCGGGGTGAGGCCGCCGTGGTCGAGGTCGTCGGCGCAGTGGGCGGCGGTGAGGACGACCCGCGGCGCGACCACCGTGCCGGTGCAGGCGAAGCCGGATTTCCCTTCCCGGGCTTCGATGAAGGAGAGGAAGGGGAACTCGGCGATCGAGCCGGCGCGGCCGCCGACGATCGAGGCCTGGGCGGTCGGTTCAGCGCCGGCGATGGCGGGAAGAGCGAGCGCCGCGAGGGCGACGCAGGCGAGAGCCAGCGAAAGAGCACGCCCGCGGAGTTCTCCCCATACGGTCACCCCCAACAGCCTATTGATCCTGAGCAGTCAGACCCAGGAGTCGCCGTCGCCGCATCCGATTTTCGCCACAGCGGGGTGTGCTCAAAGTCGGGTGCGGTGGAAACGGAAGCTAGACGGCTTCGAAGACCGTGGCCAGGCCCTGGCCGACGCCGACGCAGAGGGTGGCGATCCCGTACTTGCCGCCGCGGCGGCGCAGCTCGCGGCTGAGGGTGCCGGCGAGGCGGGCGCCGGAGCAGCCGAGGGGGTGGCCAAGGGCGATCGCGCCGCCGTTGACGTTGAGCCGCTCCTCGTCGATCCCGAGCTCGCGGGCGCAGGCGAGGACCTGGGAGGCGAAGGCCTCGTTGATCTCGACCAGGTCGATCTGGTCGAGCGAGAGGCCGGCGTTCTTCAGCGCGTTCGGCACCGCCTTCAGCGGGCCGACGCCCATGACCGCGGGGTCGACCCCGGCGACGCCGGTGGTGACGACGCGGGTCAGCGGCTCGGCGCCGAGCTCTTCGACGCCCTTCTCGGAAGCGAGCAGGAGGCAGGCGGCGCCGTCGTTGAGGCTGGAGGCGTTGCCGGCGGTGACGGTCCCGCCCTCGCGGAAGGCGGGGCGCAGCTTCCCGAGCTTCTCCAGGGAGGTGTCGGCGCGCGGTCCCTCGTCGGCGTCCACGGTCACCGTCTCGCGTCCCCGGCGGGCCTCGACGGCGACGATCTCCTCGTCGAGCCTGCCGTCCTCGCGGGCGGCGACCGCGCGCTGGTGGCTGCGCAGGGCGAAGGCGTCCTGGCCCTCGCGGCTGATCCCGTAGCGCTCGGCGACGTTCTCGCCGGTCTCGCCCATCGACTCGGTGGAGACGCCGAGCTCGGCCATCCGCGGGTTGATCATCCGCCATCCGAGCGTGGTGTCGTGCATCGTCTGGGGGCCGCGGGGGAGGCCCCGCTCGGGCTTCTCGATCACCCAGGGGGCGCGGCTCATCGACTCGACCCCGCCGGCGAGGTAGAAGTCGCCCTCGCCCGCCTTGATCGCCCGGGCCGCGTTGTTGACCGCCTCGAGGCCGGATGCGCAGAGGCGATTGACGGTGGCGCCGGGGACGCTCTGCGGCAAGCCGGCGAGCAGCGCCGCCATCCGGGCGACGTCGCGGTTGTCCTCGCCGGACTGGTTGGCGGCGCCGAAATAGACGTCGGTGATCCGCTCGGGATCGACCTTGCTGCGCTCGACCGCCGCCTGGATCACGTGCGCGGCGAGGTCGTCGGGGCGAACGGTCGAGAGGGCGCCGCGAAAGGCCCCCATCGGGGTCCGCAGGGCTTCGACTATGTAGGCCTCAGGCATGGCTTCGAACCGTATCCTTCTGGAGTGCTCTACTTACTGGGGACTGTAGGCATCGTCATCTTCATGGTTGGCGTCCTCCTGGTCGTCGGCCACTTCTACCCGGGCAGCTCGGCGAGCCTCGTCGACTGGTATCCGACCCGCTCGCCCGATGTCGAGGTGCAGAACGAGATCGACGACGTCCGCCAGATGCTGGAGGCGCAGAACGAGATGCGCCGCCGCCGCGGCGCGCCGGAGATGACCGAGGAGGAGCTGCACCGAGGAGTCGCCGAGGACGAGCGCGTCCGCCTGCGCGGGCGCGGGCCGTTCGAGCCCTCGTAGAGTCCGGGCATGGCGAGAGCGCTGATCGTCGGCTGCGGGTGTCGCGGCCGGGAGTTGGGGGAGAAGCTGCTGGCCGAGGGCTGGGCGGTTCGCGGGACCAGCCGGCACGAGGAGGGCCTGCGCAAGATCGAGGCTGCCGCGATCGAGCCGGCCCTCGCCGATCCCGGCCGGCCGGGGACGATCCTCGAGCTGGTCAACGACGTCGCCGTGCTCGTCCTGCTGCTCGGTGGCGCCGAGGGCTCCGCGGAGGAGCTGGCGGCGATCCACGGGCCGCGACTGGAGCGGCTGATGGAACACCTGGTCGAAACCCCGGTTCGGGGTGTGCTCTACGAGGGAACCGAGGAGGGTGCGGAGGTGGTCGAAGCCGCGAGTCGCACCTGGCGGATCCCCGTGCGAGCGCTGCCGAGTCCGCGACAGGTCGGTTACAGCCCGACCTCTGGCGGGCTCGCGGAGGAGGCGAGGGCTCTTCTGGCCGGAGAATCGAAAGAGCTAAACTCCGATATGGATTCAGGTAATTGAGAGAAACCGCGAGAGGAGCGGGGCAAATGGCTCTACAGCTCAATGACGAAGCACCGAACTTCCAGGCCGAGACCACCCAGGGCCGGATCGACTTTCACGAGTGGCTGGGCGATTCGTGGGGGGTTCTGTTCTCCCACCCGAAGGACTTCACCCCGGTCTGCACCACCGAGCTTGGTTACATGGCGCGGATCGAGCCGGAGTTCGAGAAGCGCGGCGTAAAAATCGCCGGCCTCTCCATCGACCCGCTCGACAAACACGAGGAGTGGGCGAACGACATCGAGGAGACGCAGGGCGCGCGGGTCGATTACCCGATCATCAGCGATGCCGACTTCTCGATCGCGAAGGCCTACGGGATGCTCGCGGCTGACGTCTCCGGCGACCCCGGCGACCGCACCCCGGCCGACAACCAGACGGTCCGCAACGTTTTCGTCATCGGCCCCGACAAGAAAATCAAACTCATCCTCGTCTACCCGATGACCACCGGGCGCAACTTCGACGAGGTGCTGCGGGTGATCGACTCGCTGCAGCTGACCGCGAAGAACAAAGTGGCGACGCCGGCGCAGTGGAACAAAGGCGACGACGTGATCATCTCGGGCTCGGTCAAAGAGGACGAGGCGAAAGAACTGTTCCCAGACGGCTGGGAGTCGCCGAAGCCGTACATCCGGATCGTTCCCGACCCCTCGAAGAACTAGGTTCGGTTTGGCGGGGCGCCTCGCTCGAGGCGCCCCAACAAGTCGCCGAGGATTCTCGCCGTCGCTCCCCAGATCAGCTGCCCCTCGACCTCGTAGGTCGGGGTGTGGACGGGGACGCCGCGGCGGACCAGGCGGCGCATCTCGTAGCCCTCGCGCAGCAGCTCCAGCGAGAAGGTGAGCACGGTCTCGACCTCGGTCGGGTTCGGCTGCAGGTCGAGCTCGCCAGGGTTGGGGACGGTGCCGACGAACGGGTGCACCCGGTAGCCGGTGACGAAGGTCGAGACCGGCGCCAGCGCCCCCGTTAGCTCGACCGCGGCGGGGTCGAGCGCGATCTCCTCGTGGGCCTCGCGCAGGGCGGTGGTCGCGAGGTCGACGTCCTCGGGATCCTGGCGGCCGCCCGGGAACGAAATCTCGCCCGCGTGCCGCCGCAGGTCCGCCCGCCGCTCGGTGAAGATCAACCCCGGATCGTCCGGCCACCCGTAGAGGGCGAGAAGCACGGCGGCCTGCGTCCCCCGCCGCCCCGCGAGCGCCGCTGCCTCCTCGGGAGAAAGCAGGAGCTGGGCGAGGTCGGTGTCGCCTTTGTCAGGCATAGCCATACAAAGTCGACATGCCGCTCAGATGATCACTTGCACCGTGCCGCCATCGACACTCCAAGCGGCGCCCGTCACGTAGGAGGCGCGCTCGGAGCAGAGGAAGACGATCGTCGAGGCGATCTCCTCGGCCTGGGCGAGGCGGCCGATCGGGCGCTTGGATCCGGCTTCCGCTAGCGCCTCCTCGCGGCTCGCTGCGCCCGTCATCTCAACCGACTGGTCGAGCAGGCCGCCCGCCTCCATCCACATCTCCGCTTCGACCGGGCCGGGGGCGACGGCGTTTATGAGGACGCCGGTCTTCGCGTAGCGGTCGGCGAAGAGGCGCGAGAGGGAGAGCTCGGCGGCCTTGGCGACGGAGTACTCGGCCATCGCCGCCGAGGGGCGCTTGCCGGCGGTCGAGCAGACGTTGACGACCCGGCCCCAGCCGCGCTCGGCCATCGGCGGGATCGCCGCCCGCATCGCCCGCAGCGGCGCCATCACGTTGAGCTCGTACTGGGCGCGCCAATCCTCGTCGGGGACGTCGTCGAGGTCGCGCCACTTGGCGGCGCCGGCGTTGTTGACGAGGACGTCGAGCGCTCCGAAGTGGGCATCGGCCGCGGCCAGCATCCCCTCGCCGGCGTCGTCTTCGGTGACGTCGAGGACCAGGGACTCAGCCGCGCCGCCGGCCGGCTCGGCCGCCCGGCGCGCCTCCTCGGTCACCGCGGCGAGCCGCTCCTCGCCCCGCGCTACCAGCAGCACCTTCGCCCCCTCGGCGCAGAGCTGCAGCGCCGTCTCGCGGCCGATGCCGCTGCTGGCGCCGGTGACGACGCAGGCGCGGCCGGCGAGGCCGAGGTCCATCAGGCGGCCTCCAGGCGCTCGATCACGTTGACGTGCGCCTCCCCGGCCAGGACCTTGTGGACCGGGCATTTGGTGGCGATGACCAGCAGCCGCCGTTTCTGCTCGGCGTCGAGGTGCGCGGGCAGCTTCAGCCCGACCTCGAAGTTGGTCGGCACCGGGCCCTCGTAGGACACCTCGACGTCGACCTCGACCGGGCCGAGGTCCCAGCCTTTGCGGCCGGCGTACATCTCGACCGTGATCGCAATGCAGCCGGCCAGGCTGGCACCGAGCAGCTGGGTCGGGCGCGGGCCGGTGTCGGTGCCGCCGTGGCTCGGCGGCTCGTCGACGCGCAGGCCGTGGCCTTCGAGCTCGACGTCGTGGGCGTAGCCCTCGCGGCGACGGGCAACGATCCGCAAGCTCAGCGCCCCCGGCCGACCGGGTTGAAGGCGAAGCCGGTCATCACCTTGGGGAAGAAGTAGGTGCTCTTCGGCGGCATGTTCTCCTCCGTTTCCGCCACCGCCTTCACCTGCTCGACCGGGACCGGCCGCTGGATGAAGGCGACGTCGTAGTCGCCCTCTTCGACCATCGCCAGCGCCGCCGGCACGCTCTTCGCGTATTCGAGCCCGTTGCGCTCGTCGATGTCGTGGTCGCTCATCCCCGCCAGGCCCTTGAGCACGAGCGTCTCGAGGATCGCCGAGTCGAGCCGGCGGTACGCCTCCGGTTTGCCCTCGAGCCGGCGGTCGAGGTCGGCGACGTCCTTCAGCCGCAGGCGGAAGGCGCGCTTGTGGAAGGAGTCGTAGAGGCCGAAGACGCCAACGCCCTCGGCGCCGTTCGGGTCGATCTCCTCGCGGCTGACCTCCTCGACCTCGAACAGCTCGCGCAGCCCGTTGCCGAACTGCTGCTGCTTCTCGGTGTCCTCGGCGAAGCCCGAGAGCAGGCGGTGGGTGGGGAAGACGGTGAGGCCGGGGTCGTCGAGCCCGGTCAGCGACATCAGGGTGTAGTTGTGCGGGCCTTCGCCGCCGACCTCGTCGCGGAAGGCGCGGGCGGTCTCGTAGCGGTGGTGGCCGTCGGCGATCAGCAACTGGGCGTTGGCGAGACAGTCGGTCACCGCCCGGTGGATCTCCGGATCGTCGACCTTCCAGAGCCGGTTGACGGTCCCGTCCTCGTCGCGCGCTTCGCCCCAGGGCCGGTCGGGCAGCGAGGGGGCGACCAGCGGCCAGGCGTCCGCGGTCGAGAGCGAGAAGATCGGCGAGAGGTTGTAACCGGTGGCGCGGGTCAGCTCGAGGCGGTCGAGCAGCGGGCCGGGATGGGTGCGCTCGTGCGGCCGCACGGTGCCGCTCTCGTAGTCCTCGACCCTGACCCTGGCGAGGATGCCGTTGCGACTGTAGGAGTTGCCGTCGGGGGCGGTGTAGTCCTGGGTCAGCGCCCAGATCGAGGGGGCCTCGTCCTGGGCCAGCGCGCCCTCCGAGCGCCACTGCTCGATCCGCGCCGCCGCGTCGGCGTAGGGGTCGCCGCTCGGGTCGCTGTCGGGGTCGGCCGGGTCGAACGGTTTCGGCAGGTCGATCGCGACCGCGTTGTAAGGCGAGCGCTGCAACAGCGCCGCCCGCTGCGCCGCGTCGATCACGTCGTAAGGAGGCGCCGCGACCGCGTCGAGCGAGCCGACCTTCCCGAGGTCGTAGTGCAGCGCGTTGAAAGCAAGCACCTCCGCCATCGCCCTCAGAACCTACACTTGGCCCTAGTCGGGGTGTGGCGCAGCCTGGTAGCGCGCCGCCTTTGGGTGGCGGAGGTCCCCGGTTCGAATCCGGGCACCCCGATTAAGCACGGCGCGACGGCTAAAGGCCGCCGCGCCGCAGTAGCGTCTGCTTCTCGATCAGGGGGAGGCGCAGAGGACGTATGCGGTGGTTTCCCGTTCTTCCCCGGACGCGGTTTCGCCACCCGCGAACCAGCCGACCGCAGTTTCTCCCGGTTCCGAGGTTTCCCCGAATTCATTGACAGGGAGGGAACCCCAAAGAAGCTGTTCGGGTTCCGGGGTGGAGCCGCCACCACCGACGGCGACCTCGCCGGGTTCACAGAAGGCGACCGAGCCGAATTCCTGCGACCCGGTACGGACGACCACGTTGGTGGCTCCGGGGGCGCCGGGCGAACCTGGAGATCCTGGGGACCCTTGAGCACCCTGGGCCCCCGGAGCACCCTGTGGGCCCTGCGGTCCTGGCTTGCCGGCCAGTGCGCTCACTGCGCTGGCGCTGAGTTTCGCGGGAGTTACCGCTCCCGCCTTGAGTTGCTTGGCTCCGACGCTGTTCTTCGGCAGCTTGACGGCGGCATAGGCACCGCCGCCCAAGGCAAGGAACAAGGCCAGGGTTGCGATCACGTTCGCGTAGGTGAGTCGCGGTTTGAGGGACTTCATTGCACTCCTCTCCGATAGGCAAAACTTCGTCAGTACACAAATAGAGATGCCTGAATCTCTCATGTCCAGACGATGGATTGCAGGAGAAATGCAAAAAAGTGATGAGGGCCGGGAATCCCCGGCCCTCATCGCGATACCTGGAGGGGGGCTTCAGCCGCCGGCTTTTGCGCTGGCCCTGTCGCAGCCGTGCTGGTTCTTGTGAGCCTGCTTGCAGGGGCCGTTGCCCGGGCGCCACGGTCCTTCGCTCGGGGGCGGGGGCGGCGGAGGCTGAGCTTCGACGGTGACGGTGCCGGCGCTGGCGCGACCCTCTTGGCCGATGTCGTCCTGGGCGATGACTTCGACGACGTATTCGGCGGCGGTCGTGGCGGAATTCGCGGGCGCGTTGAAGCTGCCTTCGAAGTGGCTGGAGTCCAACGCGTACATCGGCACTTCGAACGAGGTGCCTCCAGGGCCGGTGACCGAGCCGTAGATGCCTGCGAGCCCGCGGTTGTCGCCGGCCTCGGCGCGGATCGTCACCGCACCGCCTTCGGGAGGCAGAACGGTCGGGAACATTTCGGTCGTGGTAACCCAGGGCCCTTCGTCGAACTGGGGCTGTCCTTCGACCTGGACCTCGCCGATCGTGGTGTTAACCCAGGCATTGTGGGAGTCGTAGGCCTGCACTTCGACCGAGTAGCTGACCGTCCCTTCGGAGGTGTTTTCCGGCACTTCGAGGGTGCCGAAATAGTTGTGCAGATAGCCCTCGTAGAGCTGGATCGCCTGGTAGGAGCCATCGGAGCCGTAGATCTGGGCGGTGGTCATGTAGACGCCGACGTCGTCGACGATTTCGGCCTGGATCTGCACGTTGCCGCCCAAAGAGGGCAGGTAGCTGGGCGTGACGCTGCCGTAGGTGATCTGCGGCGGAGTGTCTTCGCCTTCTCCGTCGGCGACCGCGTTCGCGGCCGGCAGCAGCAGCACCAGCATCAGTCCTAAGAGAACCGCTCGCATCATCTCTCCTCCCGTTCGATCCCGCTGCGCTCGAGGTTATTCGACAACCTGTCCAGATCAAAGCCGCGGTAGCCGAACGTCCCAGCGCGGATGATGATCCTTGCGAACGGGTAGGGGAACGGCAGACTCACTCGGGAAGGAGACTGCAGATGGAGAGTTGGGACCTGAAGACGGTCGAGGTGGAGCCGCACCAGCCGCGCATTCTTGCCTCGGCTGACGACGCGCGGACGATCCTCCTGCACCTGCCCGGCGGGGAGGAGCTGCAGGAGCACGAGGTGCACGAGCGGGCGCGGGTCCTCGTCGTCGACGGCGAGGTCGACGTCGCGGATGCCGACGGCGGCTCCGCGGGCGCGAGCGCCGGTCACCTCTTCGAGTTCGAGCCCGGAGAGCGCCGCACGATCGTCGCCCGCTCCGACGCTCGGCTGCTGATGGTCCTCTCACCCTGGCCCGGCGACGGGCACCCCGGCGCGATGAGCCTCGAGGAGAAGGCGCAGGCACGGGAGAAGGCCGCCGAACACGCCGGTTAGCGCGCTACCAGACGACCAGGGAGTGCGGCTCGTCGTGCTGGGTGATCGCCCGATCCTTGGTCAGAAGCTTGAAACCGTGCTCGACTGCGGTCGCATAGATCAACCGGTCTGCTGGGTCGCCCGGAAATAAGGCAGGGAGCTCTGCGGCCGTGGCAGCGATGGAGGGGGTAACCCCGATGGTGCGCAGATTCTCTCCAAGGCCTCGAAGCCAAGAGCGGATCGGGAGGTTGAGGACGATCCGCTCATGACGTGCGAGCCAGGCCAGCTCGTACCAGGAGATTGCCGCAGCGGTGATTTCATCGGCCTCCCTGAGCGCGTGGCGCGCCGTTGCACTCACGCGGTGTGGTTCCGCCGACCACCAATGGATCACGTGAGTGTCCAGAAGGAGGGCGCCCATCTAGTCGAAATCCCACATCTCTTCGGTGCTCATAAGAGCCTCCTCGTCGACCGCGGTACTCGCATTCCCACGGAACAAGCCCTCCAGCGAATGGCTCCCGCTGGGAGGGACGAGGCGAGCGACCGCCCGTCCGTATCGGGTGATCTCGATTTCCTCGCCGGCGGACGCCTCGTCGAGGAGACGGAGGAAGTTGGACTTGGCAGCGGTTGCGTTCACTTTCCTTGGCACATGGTCAGAATAATGGTCAGATCGGTCGAGTCAACTCGGGAGCTGCCTCGGCCTAAGGAGCCAGGGCTTCAAGTTCTCCCCCCTTTCGGCCGAAAACCTCCTAAAGAGCGATGGGGGACGTGCTGCAAAACCAGGCTGCGGGCGAGGGGACGGAGAGGCGTCGCCGGGTCGAGCGCGCCCTGTTCGAAACCGACCGCCAGCTGGTCGAAGGTGATTTGACCCTGCCGCCGGCCGGCTATCAGAGCCGTTTCTCCGACTCGCTCAACCGTGGCGAATTCGAATTCGTGCCGCTGACCAACGCCAAGGTGACCTCGCTCGACGACGGCAAGGTCGCCGAGCTGCCGTTCGTCGTCCTCTCCAAGCGCCACATCCGGGTCGCCTACCCGACCCCCGAATAACGCGCCTCGTCGGCTGACCCGCTCAGGCGCGCCGGCGCTCGCGACTGCCGCGGGCGTAGGAGCCCATGTCGATCGCGAAGGCGAGGATGACGATGAACCACTCGAAGCCGTAGACGCGGTTCGAGCTCGCCCACATCACCGCGTACGCAAGGGTCGTCCAGGGCAGCAGGAAAAAGCCGAGGAAGGGGACGAGCCAGCTATCGAAGGCCCGGCTCAGCAGGTCGGTGAAGAGGAAGAGCGCAAATAGCGCCAGCCGTGGCGAGAGGAAAGCGAGCAGGACGACGAGACAGCCCATGCGCGGCACGCTACCTCGTTAATCGGCCGGTTACATCTGGGGCGTAACGTTTCCCATATGAACAGACTTGGAAAGCTGATGGAGATGATGCAACCGGAGAAGACGAAGCTGGTCGCTCCGGAGGAGGCGCTGCCGGGGCGCAGCGAGCGGCCCTTCGAGGTGCCGAAGACGCACGCTGTCCTGGGGACGCCGCTGGAGCCGCCGTTCCCGGAGGGGATCGAGGTCGCCTACTTCGCCCTTGGCTGCTTCTGGGGCGCGGAGCGGTTGTTCTGGGAGCTCGACGGCGTCTACACGACGGCGGTCGGCTACCAGAGCGGGACCACCCCGAACCCGACCTACGAGGAGGTCTGCTCGGCGAAGACCGGCCACGCCGAGGCGGTGCTGGTCGCCTTCGACCCTCAGAAGATCTCTTATGCGGGCCTGCTGAAGGTGTTCTTCGAGGAGCACGACCCGACCCAGGGGATGCGCCAGGGCAACGACGTCGGCACCCAGTACCGCTCGGGCATCTACTTCACCAACGATGCCCAGAAGGCGACGGCGGAGATGACGCGGGACGCCTATGACCAGGCGCTGCGGTCGGCCGGCAAGGGCCCGGTGACGACCGAGATCGAGCCCGCCGGGCCTTTCTACTACGCCGAGGACTACCACCAGCAGTACCTGCACAAGGTCCCGAGCGGCTACTGCGGCCTCAAAGGGACCGGAGTCGCCTGCAGCATCCCCACCCCTGCCGCGTAGCGGCGCATACCGCGCATACCGCGGCGGTGCCCGCCGGGCGCGCCGAATAGCATCCCCGCCTTCGTGGCACCGTCTTTTGGCTCCTACATAGTCGGCTGCCTCGCCGTGATCGGCATCGTCGCGGCGCTCGGCCTCGGCGGCTACTGGCTGCGCCGCTGGATCGTGCCGGAATTCACCGGCGCGCTGGCGCGGCTCGGCGACGCGGTGATCGCGGTCGCGCTACTGGTCGTGACGCTGGAGATCCTCGGCACGCTGAGCATCCTGCGAATCGGCTGGGTGGTGCTCGGCTGCATCGCCGTCGGGCTCGGCGCGGCCTGGCTCGGGCGCTCGAAGACGGTCGGGACCGGGCGCGAGGTGGCGGCGCCGCCGGTGGAAACGATCGCCCTGGTGATCGCGATCGGGGTCGCCTCCTTCACCGTCGCCGAGTGGTCCTTCCCCTCGCAGTCGAGCCTCGACTTCGGCATGTTCGGCGGCGACACCACCTGGTACCACATGCCCTTCGCGGCCTGGATGGCGCAGACCCACTCGACCATCCACCTCCACTTCACCGACCCGCTGCGGCTGGCGGCCTGGTTCTACCCGCAGAGCTCGGAGCTGGTCCACGCGGCCGGGATCGTCATCTTCAAGAGCGACTGGCTCTCGCCGCTGATCAACCTCTTCTGGCTGGCGATTGCCCTGCTCGCCGCCTGGTGCATCGGCCGCCCCTACAAGGTCGGGCCGGCGACTCTGGTCGCCGCGGCGATCATCCTCGACTCCGGGGTGATGATCGAAACCCAGCCGGGGGAGGGGCGCAACGACATCATGGGCCTCGCCTTCCTGCTCGCCTTCGTCGCCTTTCTGATCAACGGCCACCAGCGGCGGGCGCCAGCGGCGGGGGCGGTGCAGGACGCGCCCGAGCGCAACGCGGCGTTGCTGGACAAGGGGCCGTTGGTGCTGGCTGGGATCGCCGCCGGCCTTGCTGCCTCGGTGAAGACGACCTTCCTCGTTCCGGTGGTGGCGATCGCCCTGGGCGTGATTCTCTTCAGCGGTCGCGGCCGGCGCTGGACGACGGCCTGGGTGATGGGGCTGCCGCTGCTCGTCACCGGTGGCTACTGGTACCTGCGGGCGGCGATCAAGAGCGGCGGCAACCCGATCCCGATCACCAAGTTCGGGCCGCTCAACCTGCCGATGCCCGACCAGATGCCGCTCGACCCGCGGCCCCGCTTTGCGGTCGCGCACTACATAACCGAACCGACGATCTACCGGCGCTGGTTCTTCCCCGAGCTCGATAACGCTTTCGGGCCGCTCTGGCCGCTGATCCTGATCTGCGCGGTAGCCGCCGCGGTCTATATCGCCTGGCGCTCGCGCAACAAGATCCTGCGGGTGATCGCGGTCGCCTCCCTGCTAACCGCGGTGGTCTACGTGTTCACGCCGCTGACCGCGGCCGGGCAGGAGGGCTCGCCGACCGGCTTCTTCACCAACACCCGCTACCTGACGCCGGGGCTGGTCTTAGCGATGACGATGCTGCCAATCGCGCGGCCGTTGCGGGCGCCGGACCGGCGGGCCTGGCTGACGCTCGTCTTCCTCACGGTCGTCTACGCGATCACGGTGCTGACGACGCCCCGCTGGTTCACCAGCTACATCGTCGGCGCGGTCTTCATCACCCTGGCGCTGGTCTGGGCACCGGCGGGCCTGTCGCTGGCGCGCTCGCGGCTGCGGGTCAGCCGGGCGATGGTGGCCGGGATCGCCGCCGCGGTGGTGCTGCTGGCGGTCGTGCTCGGGCGCGCACAGCAGGTCCAGTACGCCGACCAGCACTACGTCAACCCCGGTCCCTTCCTCGAGGAAGGCGGGCCGTGGAAGGCCTACGAATACACCCAGAAGCTGCGCCACAAGAAGATCGGGATCATCGGCTCGAGCCAGATCATCTTCGGCCAGTACGGCTTCTACGGCAACGATGCGACCAACACCGTCGAGTACATCGGGGTGAAAGGGCCGCACGGCTCCAACCGGCTGCCGACCAGCTGCCGGCAGCTGCGCCGCCTGATCAACAAAGGCGGCTACGAATATCTGGTGATGAGCCAGTACACGCAGGACACCGGCCCCTACAACACCGGTACGCCGAACCCGTACCAGTTCCCGGTCTATGCCTGGGTGAAAGGCGACCCGGCAGTGAAGCAGGTCGTCGACGACAGCGAAAAAGCCTCGCCCGAGCCCGACTACGTCTTCAAGGTGAACGGGCCGCTCAACCCCGGCGCATGCAAGCCGGAAGACCGGCCGAGCGTGCCGGGAGAATTCGAAGACGTCGGTTAGGCGCAGCCGAGCCACCCGCTGGTGGAGAGTTAGTGTCGCTATAGGACGGTTAACTCGCCACTCGCTATCGACCGTGGGCTGGACTCGGTTTCGGAGACGTCTAGGCGCAGCCGGCGGCGAGGGCGTGCTCGCGGATCAGCTCGGCCGAGCGCTCGGGCTGCTCCCACCAGAACATGTGGCCGACGTCCTCGAGCGTCTCGATGCGGGCCGCTGGCATCAGCGACGCGATCAGCTCGCCGTTGGGATACGGGATGACGCCGTCGTCGGTCCCGTGGACGATCAGGGTCGGGGTCGAGATCTCGCCGAGCCGGCTGCTGGTGTCGTGGCCGAAGATCGCCTGCGCCTGCAGTTCGATCGTCTGTTTGGCGGCCGGCACCGAGGTCGCCATCTCGTGGAACGCGCCGTAGCGGCTCTCGTCGGCGCGGAAGGCAGGGGAGAGGTTGACTTCGTAGCTGGCCCGGATCGCCTTGTCGCGATCGCCGGACATCATCCCCGCGGCGAGGGTTTCCACGTTCTCCTGCGGCATCAGCGATGAGCCGGGGCCGCCGCAGTAGGTGCAGCCGAGCGTCAGCGACCGCAGCCGCTCCGGGTGAGCGAGGGCCAGGTCCTGGGCGATCATCCCGCCCATCGAGATCCCGACCACGTGCGCGCTCTCGAGCCCCAGCTCGTCCAGCAGCCCCGCCGCGTCCTCGGCCATTTCCAAGATCGTGAACGGCCCGTCGATCGGCCCCGACAGCCCAATCCCCCGGTTGTCGAAGGCGATGACGTCAAACGACTCCCGCAACGGCGCCAAGAACGGCTCCCCCCAGGCGACATGCGTCCCACTCATCCCCTGGATCATCAGCAGCGGCTCCCCCTCGCCACCCCGCTCGAAATGAAGCTCGTGCTCCCCAACCTGCACTTTCGCCATCCGCCGATCCTATGCCAGCAGCCCCTTCAGCCCCTAACCTTGCCTGGAGCCCCCGTAGCTCAGCTGGATAGAGCATCGGACTTCTAATCCGACGGTCGCAGGTTCGAATCCTGCCGGGGGCGCTCCAGGGAGCGTTTAAAGGTGACTACAAGAGCGCAGGTAAGCACCTTAAGCACTCAACAGTACTCTCCTAAAAATCGATGCCTCTTCCTGCCTAGAACTCGGGTTTAGCGGGACGAGATTTTCAAATCAAATGTTCTAAATTATTAACCTAATAGAACACAGCGTATGCAGGGATTTTTGGCCCATCTGTAACGGTTAAAAACGCGTAGATTGGGCAGTACCTTGACAGGCCTATAGCCGCACCGTACGCTAGCGGCCGTCCCCTCACTGAAAGCAGCGACGGAAGCCACCGAATTTCGATGGGACAGAGTTAGGGACCTCGGTCCGAAACGGTTCTCCAGGGAGGGCAGGCCACGTGCAGGCCCGTATGCAGGTCGATGTCTAAGAAAGAGCGACGGAGGCTAGCTGCCGGCGCCGTCTTGGCCGCCGCGGGCGCTGCTGCGCTCGGCCTGAGTGAACCGGTTCCCGGCGAGCTACCGGGCATCGCACAGGGTTCGGTAGGGCTCTGGCGCGTGGGAATCGTGGGCTCCTCATTCATGGTTTTCTACGTTCTGATGCTCGCGATCGGCCTCGCCTTCTACGGTCGCGCTTTCATCGAGTTTGGGCCCAGCGGCGTGAAGGCCGGTGAGGTGGTGCAAGCGAAGCAACAGGCCGGCTTGGAAGGACTGACCGAAGCCCTCAACGCCCTCGCCGAAAATGTGGCTTTGAATGCCTCTCTGACGCAGGTTATGGCTGCTCAGACGAGGCATCGGATGGATGAATTCGAACGACGCTTAGATGAACTGAAAACTGGGCCCTGAGCGATAGTTGTCGTTCTTGCTTTCATGCCTCAAACCTGAGAGTCTTGGTTTGCAGCCTTCGGCCCTGAGCGCACCTCTTCATCGGGGGTGACGCCTCTAGATAAGAGTCGGTTTGCGCTAGAACGCAAAGTGCGACATGGACCAGGAAACCTTTCGCAAAGAGCTCGAGGAGAGAACGGCGGCACATGGCGGTGACGTGCTGGCCGCTGTAAGCGAGATGCTCGGCGAGGTGGTTAGCGATGTCGAATCGCTGCCCAAGGAGTGGCAGGAGATCATCGAAGCCGGCGAACTGCTAGGTGTGCGCCCCAAAGATTCTCCCGATCCTTCAGACGCTGCATAACGACGCCCCGTGGGATCGTGAGACGGGGCGCCGCTACAAAAGTGTTCAGTTGAACTTGGTGATGAGTAGAGCCGGAATTGCGTGCTCGACCTTGTCGATAGCCACTGTTCACCCCCTTTCATCAGGCGATGGCGGCCCATCGCTCGTGTAAGGGGGCTGCGGATAACGCATTGTTCCTAAACTATATCTGAGCGATCAAGGGACCCTGATGAACACTTCAGTTTGCAACATGGACGCTGGGAGCTCGGTCGCCTAGAGTCGGATTGCCGGGTCCCGATAGACGAAGGAGTCGCAGTGGCTACTCAGCCGATCAAGAGATCTGCTTCGCGGGTGTCAAGAGCAGACGCTGACCTTCGCCTGGTGAAGGCGCTCGGTCACCCAACTAGGGCTCGAGCCCTCTCGATCCTCAACGAAGAAGTCGCCAGCCCGAAGATGATCGCAGCGCAACTGGGTCTTCCAGTGGGCACCGTCGGTCATCACATAAAGCAGCTCGAGGCCCTGGAGTGCATCGAGCTGGTCAAGACTGAGCCCAGGCGCGGAGCCACCGAGCACTTCTATCGTGGAACGGTGCGTTCGGTTCTAAACACCAACCAATGGGCGCAGTTGAGCTCTGACTCGAAACTCGCTCTTTCGATCGAGTGGGTGAAGTTGCTGAATCAGGCCGTCACGGAGGCGCTGGTCGCGAAGACCTTCGATTCGCGCGACGACCGCCACCTCAGTCGCATTCCGATCACAGTCGACGAGGAGGGCTGGCACGAGTTGATGGCCCTCCTGTCCAACACTCTGGGTCAGGTGCAGGAGATCGAGAGTCGCAGCGCGGACCGCGAGCGGGAAGGAGTACGAGCTGGGAGGGCAATGAAAGCCACCGTCGCCCTACTCGGCTTCGAGTCTCCTTCGACTTAGGCTGCGGGGGTGCGCCGCCGCTTGGCAGACCTCGGAGTCGGGACCGGTTCGCCTCCGGCAAGGTGGGGCGCCATCGCAACGGTTGTCGCTGTCGCTGTCGCGACGCTGCTGATCTATCCATTGAAGGGCGTCGCGCCGGCGGTCTCGCTGGGGGTGGTCTATATCCCCGGGGTGCTGCTGATCTCGACGATCTGGGGGTGGCGGCTGGGGCTGGTGTCGGCGGTGCTGAGTGCGCTGGCTTTCAACTGGTTCCACATCCCGCCGACGGGGCAGCTCGAAATCGCCGCTGACAAGGACGCGGTGGCGCTGGTGACGTTTGGGATCGTGGCTCTGGCCAGCAGCTCCTTGGCGGAGATGGCCCGGGCGCGGGCGGCGGAAGCGGAGCAGGAGCGAGAGGAGACCGAGCGGGTGCTGGGCGAGTTGCGGGAGCTGACGGAGGAGCGGGACCGGATCGAGGCGGAGGCGATCGAGGCGGGGGCGCTGCGGCGCAGCGACGAGCTGAAGACGGCTTTGTTGCGTTCGGTGTCGCACGACCTGCGGACGCCGCTCACCTCGATCATCGCCGCGGGCACCGCCCTGGATTCGCCGACGCTGACCGGGGAGGAGCGGCACGAGCTCAGCGAGGCGGTGGTTGAGCAGGGGCAGCGGCTCTCGCACCTGGTCGAGAACCTGCTCGACGTCTCGCGGCTGCAGTCCGGCTCGGCAGAGCCGCGGCGCGAGCCGGTCGACTTGGCAGGAGTGCTGGAGGCGGCGCGGGAATCGCTCGGCGGCGACGGGGCGCTGGTCAAGTTCGGGATCGCCCCCGAGATCCCCGCCCTTGTCGCCGACCCGGTGCAACTCGAACGGGCCTTCGCCAACCTCCTCGGCAACGCGGTCCGGTACGGCGGCGGGCGGCAGGTCTTGGTCCGCTCGCGCGAGGTCGGCGGCCGCCTCGTCGTCCGCATCGTCGACCAGGGGCCGGGCATCCCGGAAGGGGAGCGGGAGCGGATCTTCGAGCCGTTCTACCGGCGCCAGGGCGGTCAGGGCTCCGGTCTCGGTCTCTCGATCGCCCGCGGCTTCATCGAGGCCAACGGCGGCGAGGTCGCGGTCGAGTCGGTCCCCGGCCAGGGCAGCACCTTCGTCGCTTCCTTCCCGCTCGCGGGGGAGGCGCGATGAACGACCTCCCACGGATCCTCGTCTGCGACGACGAGCCGCAGATCGTCCGCGCCCTGCGGGTGATCCTCCGCGACGCCGGCTTCGAGGCGGTCCCAGCGGGCAACGGCGAGGAGGCGCTCGACGCGGTCGCGGTGCGCCCGCCGCAGGCGGCGATCGTCGACCTGATGCTGCCGGACATCGACGGGGTGGAGGTGACGCGGCGGATCCGCGAGTGGAGTGAGATGCCGGTGATCGTCCTCTCGGCGATCGGCGACGAGGAGAAGAAGGTCGAAGCGCTGGCGGCCGGCGCCGACGACTACGTGACCAAGCCGTTCGGCCCGCGCGAGCTGGTGGCGCGGCTGGAAGCGGCGCTGCGGCGGGCGGCGCCGGAGGCCGGGGAGCCGGCGATCGCGGTTGACGGTCTCGAGGTCGACCTCGCCGCCCGCGCGGTGCGCCGCGACGGCGAGGAGGTCCACCTGACGCCGACCGAGTTCGAGCTCCTGCGCGTCCTCGTCCGCAACCGCGGCCGCCTGATGACCCACCGCGCCCTTCTGGTCGAGGTCTGGGGGGTCGAGTACGAAGACGACCTGCAGGTCCTCCGCGCGCACGTCGCCAACCTTCGCCGCAAGATCGAGCCGGAGGGCGAGCAGCACTTCATCCGCACCGACCCCGGCGTCGGCTACAGGTTCGCGGCCTAGGTCTTCACAAGATCTGTATACGCCGGGGCTTCTTCTTCACGCGGCCTTGACGGGACCCGGCGCATGATCGATGTGTGCTCGTCCCTACCGTCACCGAGAAGTCCCGCACCGGCGCGCAGGCGGCGCTTGCGCTCGGGGCGCTCGGGGTCGTCTTCGGCGACATCGGCACCAGCCCCCTCTACGCGGTCGAAGCGGTCTTCAACCCCGCCGACCCGCACCCGGTCGCCGAGACCAGAGCGAGCATCTACGGCGTCGCCTCGCTGATCTTCTGGTCGCTGACGATCGTCGTGACGCTGAAGTACGTGCTGCTGGTGATGCGGGCCGACAACCAGGGCGAGGGCGGGATCATGGCCCTGATCACGCTGATCCGCCAGGGGGAGCTGGCGGGCGGCCGCCGCACCAAGGCCGTGCTCGCCGCGCTCGGCATCTTCGGCGCCTCGCTCTTCTTCGGCGACAGCATGATCACGCCGGCGATCTCGGTCCTCTCGGCGGTCGAAGGGCTGAAGGTTGTCGAGCCCTCGCTCGCTCACCTCGTCGTCCCGATCACCGCCGGGATCGTCATCGCCCTCTTCGCCTCCCAGCGCTACGGCACTGCCGCGGTCGGGCGGCTGTTCGGCCCGGTGATGATCGTCTGGTTCCTCGTCATCGGCGCCTGCGGCATCTCCGGCATCGCCGTTCACCCGCGGGTGCTCGAGGCGCTATCTCCCACCTACGCCCTCGACTTCCTCCTCGGCAACTTCGGGACCGCCTTCTTCTCGCTCGCCGCCGTCGTCCTCGCCTTCACCGGCGCCGAGGCTCTCTACGCCGATCTCGGCCACTTCGGCCGCCTGCCGATCACCACCGCCTGGCTCGGGCTCGTCTTCCCGGCGCTGATCCTTAACTACATGGGGCAGGGCGCGCTGCTGATCGAGCACGGCGACGCCGCCGGGTCCTTCTTCCTGCTGGTCCCGGAGTGGGGGCGGGTGCCGATGATCTTCCTCGCCACGGTCGCCACCGTGATCGCCTCCCAGGCGGTGATCACCGGCGCCTACTCGGTCGCCCACCAGGCGATGCAGCTCGGCTACCTGCCGCGGCTGCGGGTCGTCTACACCTCGGCGAAGACGATGGGGCAGATCTACGTCCCCTGGATCAACTGGCTGCTGATGGCGGCGGTGCTGGCGCTGGTCCTTGCCTTCCGCACCTCGGCCTCGCTCGCCTTCGCCTACGGGACGGCGGTGACCGGGACGATCGCGATCACCACCCTGCTGTTCTTCTACGTCGCCCGCCGGCAGTGGGGTAAGCCGCTCTGGTTGGTGGTCCCGGGCGCGGTCGCCTTCCTCGCCTTCGACCTGCTCTTCTTCTCCGCCAACCTGACCAAGCTCGCCCACGGCGCCTGGTTCCCGCTCCTGGTCGGGATCGCCGTCTTCACCGTGCTGACGACCTGGCAGCGGGGGCGGGAGCTGGTCACCGCGCGCCGCGAGCGCCAGGAAGGGTGCCTGCGGACCTTCGTCGAGGAGCTGCACCGGCGGGAGCCGCCGCTGCCGCGCTCGCCCGGCACCGCCGTCTTCCTCAATCGCAGACCGGAGACGACGCCGCTGGCGATGCGCGCGACGGTCGAGCACAACCGGACCCTGCACGAGCACGCCCTGATCCTCTCGATCGAGACCCTGCCGGTGCCGACCGTCGAGCTGGACGAGCGCTTCGCCGTCGACGACCTCGGCTACAGCGACGACGGGATCAGCCATCTGACCGCCCGCTTCGGATACATGGAGCAGCCCGACGTGCCGGCCGCCCTGCGCTGCGCCGCCGAAGGCCCGCTCGGCTTCCCGCTCGACGAAGAGAGCGCCTCCTACTTCCTCTCGACGGTCGAGCTGCGCCCCGGCAACGGCAACGGGATGGCGCACTGGCGCAAGCGCCTCTTCCTCGCCAGCTCCCACGTCAGCGCCGATGCCGCCGACTACTTCGGCCTGCCCCGCGAGCGCACCGTGGTGATGGGCTCCCTGATCGAGGTCTGACGCGCCAGTAAGAATCCCCGGCCGTGGGCGATCTGACGAGCTTCCTTGGGCTGTCGCTGACGGCGATGCTGAACCCGACGCTGCTGGCGGCGACGACGTTGATGATGCTGCTGCCGGCGCCGAAGCGGCTGATGCTCGGTTACCTGTTGGGCAGCTACCTGACGAGCATCTCCTCGGGGCTGCTGATCGCCTTCTCCTTCCACAGCAGCAGCAGCGTCGAAAGCGCGCGGACCACCTTCACGCCGGCCGAGGACCTGGTCTTCGGGGCGATCGCGGTGATCGTCGGCCTGGTGTTGCGCAGCGAAATCGGTGAGGAGCGACGACGGCGGAAGAAAGAATCGGCGAAAAAGGAATCCTGGCCGGAACGGATGCTCGGGCGCGGCTCGCCGAAGGTGGCCTTCGCGGTCGGGGCGGTGCTGAGCTTTCCCGGGGCCTCCTACCTCGTCGCCCTCAACCGCCTCGTCCACCTCGACCCCGGCACCGGGGCGACGGTCTTCCTCGTCGTCCTTTTCTGCGTGATCCAGGCGCTGTTCCTGGAGCTGCCGCTGATCGGCTACGCGATCTCGCCGGAGGGGACCGAACGCAACGTGGCGCGCTTCCGCGCCTGGATCGCGAGGAGGGGGAGGACGGTCGCCTCGCGCGGGGCGATCGTGATCGGCGCGCTGCTTTTGGTGCGCGGCGTGCTCGAGCTGGTGCTCTGAACCCCTCGGCGATCAGGCCGGCGACCTGCCAGGAGCGGACGTGGACGCGCGCGATGTCAGACGCTCGTCCGCCCTGGCGGACCGGATTTAGGAGCTTTGGCGACCCTTTGGGGCCGGCATCTTGAAGAGGGCTTGGGACGAGGAGACGTTAATCCCCACCTCGCTCGACTCGACCATGCGCTCGGCGCTGCGGGCGGCGATGTCCATGATCTCTAGGCGAGCCTTTTCGTGTGCCTCGAGCGCCTCCTTCAGGCCTTCCTGATCAAGCACCAGCGGGGTGCGGCCAAGATGGAACTCGGCATCTGAGCCGACGACTGAAGCGCGAGCGGAAGCCACAAAGTCATCGAGAATTTTCTGCATGATGTCGCTGACGATGCTCTCGGCTAGAAATGGGTCGAGCTCGTCCCACTCATCGATGTAGAGCATGTGCCGCTCAGTCGCGCGGTAGAAGTGCTCGAGCGCCCCTCGAACTGGTCGGGTGCTGACCAGCTCGGCGCATTCCAGCTCCACCAGCTGTTTCGTGTGGTAGCTGACGTTGGAGAGATCCTCGTCCAACTCACGCGCCATTTCCGCGGGGCTGGAGGTGCGTTCGACAAGGATTCGAAGAAGAGCCGCCCGGAGTGGGTGGTTCATCGCTTTTATTCGGTTTTGAGCAGCCTTTTGACGCTCGACTTTGGTTGACATCGCTCTTTCCCTTTGTCCCTAGCTGATTAGTGCCGGTTTCTTGATCCTAGCCGGTTTACTGGACAAGTTGTTCAAAAATCCGGATTCTTTTGGTGAGCCGGATTCCACCGGTGGAACCAGTTCCATCAATACGCGGTCGAACTGACCGTCAAGTAGATAGCCGGGGAGGAGGTGAAGACGGATGAATCTCCGCACCGAGCCAGTGCTGCCCCTCGTCTCGTTCGCGAAGGGCGCCTAATCGCCACCTAGTGGGCTGGCCTCCGTCTGGGGGGCCGGCCCTCTCTTATTAGAGCCCGGGCGGGTGGCGGACGACGAAGCCGTTGGAGGAGGTCGTCGCGAGGTGCCAGCGGGGGCCGGTGCCCTGCTCGTCGCCGACGGTGTCCCAGCGCAGGCCGGCGATCTCGGCGAAGGTGTGGCCGGCGTTGGCGTAGACGGTGATCCATTTGCCCGGGCCAGGGGCGCCCCAGTGCTCGAGCTCGCCGGAGGTGAGGGGGCGGGGGATGAGGCCGCCGCCGAAGAGGGCGAAGCTGACCGAGCCGGAGCAGTCGTAGGAGTTGGAGTAGAAGGAAGCGTGGCCGCCGCCCCATACATAGGGCCGGCCGACGATCGTGTTGGCGGCGTTGATCACGCCCTTCACGGCTTCCGGAGCGGCAGGCGGGGGCAGGGCGACGCCGGTGAGGAGGATCGCCGCGTCCGGGTCGTCGCCACGTCGGTGGGCGAAGATCTCGGCTCGGCTGAGGTTGGAGCGATGGGGGACGGCGGTGCCGTTGCTACCGGCCGAGGCCGGGGGCAGCTTCGAGGGGTCGGCGGCGATTTCCGCCGCGGTCGGTACGTCGGGCGCGGCAGCTTCCGGCTCCCCCTTCGGCGCGGAGGCCGTGGGCGCGGCTTCGATCTGGTGCTGGACGCTGACCAGCGCCAGGCTGTCGCCGATCGATTCGATCGCCTGGTGCCCGCCGCTGACGCCGATCCCAACTTGGCCGAAGGCGATCGCCAGGGTCGCCAGTGCTGCCGTCGCTCCCATCCACTGGAAGACTACGGAGCCGTGAAAATCCTCTTCGTCCCGATCGTCATCGTCGCCTTCGTCCTCTTCCTGCTCGTGCTCGGGGCGATCGGCTTCGCGGTCTCCTTCGCCGTCCTCGCTGTGCTCGGCCGGGCCTGGCGCCTGGTCTCCGGCGGCCGCTCCCGCGGCGCCTGACTCCGCGTCCGATCGGCACCTCATCAGCGTTTGCGATCCCTCACAAAGGGAAAGTTTTCCTTTGGGACCAACAACTACGCAGAGGCGAGGAGAGGTGGAAGCAGGTGGCTCAGCAGACCAAAAGCAAAGGCAAACGGAAATCGAAATCTTCCGGGAGCAAACGTGGTGAGTCCGTCCACCAGAGCACCGCGGGGAGCGGTCGCAACAAAAGCCCGACCCCGAAGAAGGAGCGGGCCGCGAAAGAGCAGGGCGATGAGCGGCAGTCGGGGATCCGCAACCAGGGCGGCAAGAAGACCCGGCCGGAGCAGATGTATGAGGACTACACGGTCATCGACCCGGTCGAAATCAGCGACACCGACGAGCCCGACGTCATCGTCGACGTCCCGGTCCTCAAGGTGGATGAAATCCACTTCGAGCTCGACGACCTCATGGCGCGGGTCTCGCTGCACGCGGAGGTGCTGGACCTGGTGAAACTCAGCGTCGGCGTGCATGCCGAACTCGGCAAGGTCGAACTCAACATCAAGGGGGTCGAAGCCCAGGCGCTGATGCGGGCGCGGCTCGACCACGTCACCGCGATCATCGATCGGGTGCTGACGACCCTCGACCGCAACCCGGATGTCTTGAACAACATCACCAAGGCGCTGCAGCCCGTCACCGAGGGCGCCGGCAAAGCGGTTGGTGAAGTCGGAGAGGGCGCGAACAAAGCGGTCGGGCAGATCGGCGAAGGCGCCGGCAGCGCGGTTGAAGATGTCGGCGAGGGAGCCGGCGGCGCGGTCAAAGACGTCGGCAAAGGCGCCGGGAGCGCTGTGGAGGATGTCGGCGAAGGCGCGGGCGGAGCTGTCGAAGACGTTGGCGAGGGCGCCGGCGGGGCCGTGAAAGACGTCGGCAAAGGGGCCGGGGGTGCGGTCGAAGAAGTCGGCGAAGGCGCGAATAAAGCCGTCGGCGAGGTCGGCAAAGGCGCGGGCCAGGCCGCTGGCGGCCTAGGCGAAGGCGCCGGAGAGGCGGTTGGCGGACTCGGGCAGGGTGCCGGGGCGCTCGGGGCTCTTGCCGGGGCCGGCGCTGGCGGTGGCGGAGGCGGCAACGGCGGCGAAGGCAACGGCGGTGGAAACGGCGGCGGCGGCGGAGCCGGCGGCGGGATCGCAAAACAGATTGCGAAAATCGTCGCCGCCGAGATCAAAGCCGCGGCCACCGACGAGGTCAAAGACATCGGCATGGGCGCCGCGCACAAGGCGATGGAGATTGGTGAGAAACGTCGCCAGAAGCGGGCGCAGAAGCACAATGCCACCGAGGCGGCGATGCGCAAGGCTCAGGAGGCCGGGGTCGACATCGACGATGTCGAGGGCACCGGCGCCGAAGGCCGCGTCACCGTCCACGACGTCGAGAAAGCGGCGGCGGCCGCGTGAAGGGCCGCCCCGATTTCGAGTGGACCACGTCTGTGAAAGCCAAGGAGGTGACCTTCGGCAAGCTCTCCGACGAGCGGAAGGTCACCTACGTCGAGGAGCCCGACGCCGAAACGGAGGTCACGGTCGAGCGGGAGAACATCCCGGAGGAGCCGGAGGCCGGCGTCACCTACCGCGACGTCAAGGTCGACTGGACGGTGCTGCAGCGGATCGTCCATCCGATCGAGGAGGACGACGACAGCGACGATTCTGAGGATCCAAAGCCTTCCTCGCAGTGATCAACCAGGAGAAGTAATGAAGCGGCTTGCGACCGCGCGTCCCAGACGCGCGGTCGCAGCCAATGTCCTCAGGGCCAGCCCGGCGCTAGCGCCTCGCGGTGAGTCCCTGTAGAACGACCTCGATCGGCGAGCGGTGCTTCCCGTCTCCGTTCGACGATGAGTCTTGGGCGCCGGAGATGCTGTTGGCGATCTCGCTTACCTGCGCGCTGACTTTCCCAACCTCTTTGGCCGCCTTGGTCAGGTCCTTCGACTTGATGTTGACCTTGGGTTTGCTGACCTTGGGTTTCTTCGGCATCGCGGCTTTGAGGCTCTTCATGCCCACTTTGTTCTTGCGGCCGCCTTTGGACGCGGCGGCGATGGCCATCGCCCCGCCTGCCGTGGCGATCGCAGCCCCGCCGGCGACGAGCGGCACTTTCGCTTTGCTCGCCACTTTGCCGACGCCGCCGACCGCGTGTTTCACAGCCTCGACGGGGGTGGAGCCGCCGCTCGAGCCGTTGCTCGACCCATTCGAGCTCGAAGCTTTGCTTTTCGGTTTCGAGCTGGAAGGTTTTTTGGCTGATTTCGGTTTGACCGCTTTCGGTTTGGCCGTTTTCGGTTTCGAAGCTTTCGATTTCGCCGATTTCGCCGATTTCGATTTCGAAGAACCTTTGGGTCTGGCTTTCGATTTCGACCGCGATTTCGGTTTCGATTTGGATTTCGTATCCGCCATTTTCCTCTCTCCTCGGGGGGTTTCCCTATTAGGTCAGGTACCCAATCCATTGAGGGCAAATCACGCTGAGTGCGGCTAAATCAGCATGAATGGAGGCTTGCGGCGCTCTTCACGACCTCGAAGGCACTGCCGGGGATCCGCTTCAGCTGGTTGAGGTTGTTGTCGTCCCAGCGCCGATCGCTGCTGCCGGAGAAGAACCAGTTGGAGCCGTTGTCGGCGACGATCAGGCCGTAGCGCTTCATCGCCAGCGCGATCGTCTTCGCTGGCCCGCTGAAGCCGCCGAGCCCGTAGCCGGCCTTCAGTCGCAGGCGCAGGCCCATCGGCGGCGCGCTCGGGCTGGAGGTATCGCCGGCGCAGTGGGAGGCGGGGTGGACCCAGGCGTCGCGGGTGCTCTCGAAGGTGACGCGGATCGCGTGGTCGAGGTGGCCGCCGGCGACCTCGTCGTAGCGGACGAGGCCGGGGAAGATCGGCAGGCCGGCGGCGTCGGCGGAGGTCCAGCCGTCGGGTCGTCGCGCCGGCGAGCGCAGGTCCCACTCGGTCCCCGAGTCGGCGTTCCAGTGCGGGCGCGGTTCGGCGACGTAGAAGGCGCGGTAGAGCTCGATGAGCTTGCAGGCGGAGCGGTCGACGACGAGCACGTGGCGGTCGCCATCGCTGCCGCCGCCGCCCTCGACCGGCGCCCGCGGCGGGACCGGGAACGGCCCCGGGTCGCTCTCGTCGCCGTAGGCGGTGTAGTGGGCCGGCAGCTGGCGCTGGCCCGCGGAGACAACCGAGTAGGGGAAGCCGTAGGCGCGCGGCGAGCCGAAGTCGGGGTGCAGGTGGTCGCCGCCGTGCGCGTCGACGTAGGCGATGTAGGCGGAGGAGCGCGGGTCGCGCGGCGCCTTCGAGATGTCCTGGTTCCAGGCGGCCTCGGTGGGGAGGGAGGGAGCGCGCGGCGAGAGCGAGGCGGGCGGCTGCGGGAAGACGGAGCAGGAGCCGAGGGCGGGGTAGGGGCCGACGGCGTCGGCCCGTCCCGCGATTAGCGCCGAGATCGCCAGCAACGCGGCGAGCCCGGCCGCCGCCAGCCAGCGCTTCCGACTTCGACCCCACCCTGGTGTGGCGAAAGTCGGATGCGTTGCTGCTGGAGAGCCTTGCCGCGTCCGCATGGCCGCAAGCTACCCGGGTAGGTTCGGCGCATGGACGTATGCCTGATGATCGAGGGGCAGGAGGATGTGACCTGGGAGGACTGGCTGACGCTGGCGGCGGCCTGCGAAGAGCACGGGGTGGGGACGATGTTCCGCTCCGACCACTACCTCTCGGTCGACGACCGGCGCGAGCGCGGCTCGCTCGACGCCTGGGGGACGATCACGGCGCTTGGTGCCGTGACGGAGAAGCTGCGGCTGGGGACGATGGTCTCGCCGGCGACCTTCCGCCACCCAGCGGTGCTGGCGAAGGCGGCGGTGACCGTCGACCACGTCTCCGGCGGCCGGGTGGAAGTCGGGATCGGCGCCGGCTGGTGGGAGCGCGAGCACGAGCTCTACGGCTTCGAGCTGCCGCCGGTCGGGCCGCGGATGGATGCGCTCGAGGAGCAGATGCAGATCGTCCGCGGCCACTGGCGTCCCGGCCCCTTCAACTTCGACGGCGAGCACTACTGGGCGCGGGAACTGAACGCGCTGCCGAAGCCGGTCCAGCAGCCGCTGCCGCTGATCCTCGGCGGCCGCGGCGGCCCCCGCAGCCTGCGCCTCGCCGCTCGCTACGCCGACGAGTACAACACGGTGATGGCGACGCCCGAGGAAGTCGCCGACATCCGCCGCCGCCTTGACGAGGCCTGCGAGGCCGAGGGCCGCGACCCGGCGACGGTGCCGCTCTCGATGATGACCGGCTGGCTGGTCGGCGCCGACCGCGCCGAACTGGTCGACCGCGCCTCCCGCCTCTCGCAGTGGAAAGGCGAGGGCGGCGACGGCGAGGCCTTTATCGCAGACCTGCGCGAGAGCACGATCCTCGGCACGGTCGAGGAGGCGATCGAGCAGCTGCGCGAGCTCGAGCAGGCCGGCCTGTCCCGGATCATGGGACAGCACCTGCTCCACCGCGACCTCGATGCGGTCGCGCTGATGGGTCGCGAAGTCGCCCCGCAGGCTTAGTACCCACCTCACGGGTCGAAGGGAGGAGCGACGCCGCTCCTATTCCCTTGCAGATATCCGGCCTTACCCATATGTTTCCGCGCGGCAACCGACGTCTGGGAGGCGTTTTCAAATTGAAAGTTCTAAGTGGTCTCGTTCTCGTTTGCCTGGCAGGGCTCCTTCTCTGGGGCTGTGGCGGAGGGACCACGACGGTCACCGTTACCAGTGACACTGCTGGAAAAGAAGCTTCCGCCGAAGCTGGCGAACTCCAGGAACGCCTTGAAGACGAACTCGCTGAAGAAGAAAGCGAAGGTGTCGAGGCGTCTGACGGTGGAGAGGAAAGCGGGAGCTGCGACGAAAAAGGAATCAACAGCGGCGAGCGCAACGAGGGCACCTGCGAAGAAAACGGCATCAAATGGGTCGTGGCGAATATGCATACGCCGGTGAAGCTGAAGACGCTCGAAGCAAGTCTGCAGGACCTGAGCGAGCGGAAGAGCATCGGGGGTGAATTCGAATCCTCGTCGGCTAATGGCATCTACGTGACCTTCACGCTGAAGGTGACCAACCTCAGTCACGCTCCAGAGGAATTTGAAGAAGAACAAGCAGTTCTGTTCGTCGACGAAAGCGTCTACACCCAGGATTTCGACGTCCAGAACGGGCCAGAAGAAAAATCCTTTTTGTGGCAGGGGGAGGAAATCCAGCCCCGGGGCAGCATCGAAGGCACGGTGACCTTCGACGTGCCGAAAGTGGTGGCGAAGAAAATCACCACTGAAGGCAACCTGGACATCGCCAACTTCGGCGCCGAATACTACGAACCCGAAGAATTCTTCGAACAGGAAGAAATCGGTTCGATACGCACTTACAAGTAGCGACAGGATCTAGGCAAAAGGGGGCTTAAGTGAGACGGCCGCATTGGCGCAAGATGACGTGGGCGATCATCATTTTCAGCGTCCTGATGGCGATCTGGTTGATCGGGGGTTTGGCGGGAGCCGACAATTCGAGCCACTGCGCCCAGGAAGCACATCCCTATCTGAGCCAAGAAAATTGCACCGCTGCCAGGGACGTAGGGACCGGAATCGGCGCTGCATTGATCTTCAGTCTCTGGTTCATAGGCTTCGTCATTCTGTCGCTGATCTGGTTCATGACCCGGCCGAGAGGGCGCGACTGTCCAGTCTGTGGAGAGACCGTGAAGAAGGGCAGAACCCGTTGCCCGAGTTGCGGCTACGACTTCGCCGCTGCGGTTGGCCATCCGGCGCCGGAGGCTGGCTGATGGGTCAGCTCGGCTCGGCGGTGCCGTAGATCGCCCGCAGCCAGATCTCGACCAGGACGTCGAGGACGCGGTCCTGCTCCAGCGAGGGCTGCTCGTCGGCGAAGCTCGCGTACTGGACGCGCTCATTCATTTGCACGAGGGCGATCGCGACATCGCGGGCGGGCTCGCCGGGAGGGGCGGCGCCGCGGGCGCGCTCGGCCTCGATCACCGCGGTGACGTCGGCGACCCATCCCTCCATCACCTGCGCCCAGAGGGCGCGCGCCTCCGGGTTCCGCATCCGCAGTTCGGCGGCGGCGAGGGTGACGGCGCGGCGGGAGCGGAAGGCGGAGTAGAGGTCCTCGAGGGCCTGGCGCAGGCCGGCGCGCGGTTCCCCTCCGGCCAGCGTCTTCAGCGCCTCTTCGCGGCTGCCGGTCGCGGCGGCGACGAGGCGGTCGATGATCGTCAGCACCACCGCGTCCTTGGAGGGGAAGTAGAAGTAGAAGGTGGGGCGGGAGATACCGGCGCCTTTGGCGAGGTCGTCGACCGAGATCTCGCTCAGCGGCCGCTCCTCCAGCAGGCGCTCGGTCGTCTCGAGGATCGCCCGCTCGCGGTCGTCGCCGCTGGCGCGGGCGGCACGGCGGCCGCGTCCGTTGGCGGGAGGACTGGGTTTGGCGACGGTCGGCATGCCTTCCACCATACATCGCGTCGACAAATTCGACAAGTCGTTGACTTACTCGACACAGTGTTGATAAAGTCCCGTGCGTGAGCCACCTTCCCCAGGAGACCCCCATGCCCACCAGCACCAGCGACAGCACCTCGGCCAACGGCAGCACCTCGGAGCGCGAGCACGTCAACGTCCTGATCATCGGCGCCGGCCTCGCCGGCATCGGAGCTGCCGTCCATCTGCAGCGGAACTGCCCGGAGAAGAGCTACGCGATCCTCGAGGCGCGCGACACGATCGGCGGCACCTGGGACCTCTTCCGCTATCCCGGCATCCGCTCGGACTCCGACATGTTCACCCTCGGCTACTCGTTCAAGCCATGGCTCGGGGAAAAGTCGATTGCCGACGGCGAGTCGATCCTCGACTACATAAAGGAGACCGCGAGCGAGTACGGGGTGGAGGAGAAGATCCGCTTCCGCCATAAGGTGATCGCCGCCGAGTGGTCGAGCGCCGAGGCGCGCTGGACCGTCCGCGCCGAGCGCGAAGGCGAGCCGGTCGAGCTGACCTGCGACTGGCTCTACGGCTGCACCGGCTACTACCGCTACGACGAAGGCTTCCTGCCGAAGTTCGAAGGCACCGAGCGCTTCGAGGGGGAGATCGTCCACCCGCAGCACTGGCCCGAGGACCTCGACTACGAGGGCAAGCGCGTGGTCGTGATCGGCAGTGGCGCGACCGCGATGACGCTGGTACCGGCGCTGGCCGAGCGGGCGGGCAGGGTGACGATGCTGCAGCGCTCGCCGACCTACGTCGTCTCCCGGCCGGCTGTCGACCCGCTCGCGCAGCGGCTACGGCGCCTGCTGCCGGAAAAGCTCGCTTACACCGCGGTGCGCTGGAAGAACGTCCTCGTGCTGCAGGGCAGTTACACGCTCTTCCGGCGCTGGCCCAACTTCTCCAAACGCCTCCTTCGCAAACGGCTCGAGCCGCTGCTGCCGGCCGACTACGACATCGACACCCACTTCAAGCCGCGCTACAACCCCTGGGACGAGCGCCTCTGCGCCGTGCCCAACGCCGATCTCTTCAAGGCGATCAAAGACGGCACGGCCGAGATCGTCACCGATCGCATCGAGACCTTCACCGAGAAGGGGCTCCGGCTCCAGTCGGGGAAGGAGCTCGAGGCCGACATCATCGTCACCGCGACCGGGCTCAACATGCTCGTGCTCGGCGGCATGAAGCTCCTGATCGACGGCAAGGAGAAAGACATGTCGGAGACCGTCGGCTACAAGGGGATGATGTTCAGCGGCATCCCCAACATGAACATGGCGCTCGGCTACACCAACGCCTCCTTCTCCCTGAAGACCGACCTGATTGCCGAGTACATCTGCCGCCTGCTCAAGCACATGGACGCCAACGGCTACCGCGTCGCGATGCCGAAGGCGCCGGATTCGTCGATTGAGCTCGAACCGATCATCGACCTCAAATCCGGCTACGTCCTCCGCGCCCTCGACCAGCTCCCCAAGCAGGCCGCCGCACATCCCTGGCGCCTGCACCAGAACTACGCCCAGGACATCCGGCTGCTGAGGAAGGGCCCAATCGACGACGAGATCGAGTTCTCGCGGGGTGGGGCGGGCGCCGGGGTGGTGGCGGGCGAGCGCAGCGACCAGGTCGCAGCTGTCGCCTGAGCACCAGCCACCGCCCCCGCAAGCTAAATTGGGTCCAGCGCGGTGGCAGTAGCTCAGTTGGTAGAGCTCCGGCTTGTGGTGCCGGCGGTCGCGGGTTCGAATCCCGTCTGCCACCCCTAATCGAATCCCCTGCAAACCGACATGTCGGGGTGGGCGGGATCGGTTGAACCAGACCCAGATTTCGCTCCCAATCAGGCAGTTTCTGCCTGATCACTATTGGATAGGCAGGGATTTACGGCGATTCCCCGGTTTCGGCCGCCTGCCGGCTCAGGAATTTTGCCCGCGGAGGGGGTTGATGCTGAGTCGGTCGATCAGGCTTGGGGTGTCGAGTTTTTTTGCCTTCAAGGCGGCAGCCATTCTGCCGGCGGCCTCGTCGTCTTGGAGGCCGATGATTTCTCCTGCCAGCTGTCGATGTATCTCCACCGTGGAGTGGGCGATTTCGATAACAAGGGAGGGAGGAACCGTGTAGAGACCAGGTGCGGCAATGCCACTGACGCTCTCGTGCGTGGATCGTTTAGGAGTGGCCAAGACCGTTATCGCGCGCTCGGGCTCGGGCCAGGCGTAGTTGTGCCTTATCCAGTCAGCGTGTGAATTTGCCTGGCGGGTCTCTTCGGCCGAGATCTTGCCCTCAGTGCCCTCTTCCGTTTTCGCCTCCCAGACGATCCAGGCGCGCGAGCCGTCCTGCCAGGCTCCATCGGGGGCAGCCTCCTCCTTGGCCGGTCGCTTTGCCTCGAAACCGAGCAGCATTCCCAGAGTCTCCAGGGCGACCTCGAACTTTTTCGCCTCCGCGTCCTCGATGCCGGACTCGAGGGCGGTCAGGTCCCGCTCGAACTTCGGGCTTTGGAAGCGGCGGCGAAGCCACTGCGCTGCCCTGTCAGCCCTAAGCACCAGGGCGTCGTCCCCGCTCGGCTTGGCCCTATCAGTCAGAGCTTTGAGTGGGGGGCGCCACGGCAGCCGGCGGGTCGCCAAGTCCGCCTCCCGGCTCAGCTCAACGGTACGCCCGGCCTCCGGTCCATCTGCGATAACCGACCAGCTGGCCGCTAGGGCCAGCCACCACGCCCGATAGGGCCTCATCGTCGGGTGGTTTAGCGCCGCGGCGGCCCGCTGAGCAGCAGTGGCCGCCTCGTCGTAGTCGCCTCGCCAAGCTTCGCGCCAGGCGGCGACCTCGTGCGGCGCTGCCGCAGTGAGCTGCGCTGCGCCCGGGGGGTCCTGCTGAGGATGCCCCTCCGCGTACTCGCGCAGATATCCCTCGGTTGGCTGCCAGTCTTTGTCCTGGGCGAGAAACGATTCGACACTCTCGAGCACCTCGTGCTCGGGGAGCTCGGCGGTCGTGAAGGCTAGTTCCAGCTCGGCTTGGATCTCGCTGCGGAGCATCGCGCGGTCCTCTTTCGGCGCTAGGAAGCCGATTAAGTCTTCCCCGTGAAGGGCGATGACCGCAGTGTCCCGCCGAGAGCGAGTGGCGCGACCGGCTCCCTGGGTGATTCGCGTCCTGATCCGCTCGGCTAGCGCGTGGCGGGCCCCCAAGCGGTTGTTGAGGAAATGCTCCTGGAGATGGGTACCGGTGGGCAATCCGCTCATGACGATCAGACTGCAGGTCTCCCCCGGCAGATCGATGCCGTCGTAGCGATTGGCGAGCTGCAGAACTGCGCGGTCGGTCTGAACAAAGGGCTCGAGGCCCTGCTCGATGTCCTCCGCACCCAGCGTCGGCATGAAGTCCGGGATGACGCGCTCGGCGGCACGCCCCAGGCGCCAGCCGCTCGGAGCGAGCAGGAGGGCACGTCCGACCTGCTCGACGAGGTTCTGGATCAGATGGTTGGCCTCGTCTCCGTCCCGACCGGCCCCCGGGGCAATCATGTACCGGCGGCCGGAGCCCTCTCGATCCCAGGCAAGCGGCTTCGGGATTCGATCAATCGGCTCATGCCCGAACGACCGCTCGAGCTCACCACCTGCGCCGATGGTCGCGGAGAGGTAGATCCGCTGGCTGGCGCTCGAGAACGCGTCCTGGGTGAAGGTGGGGGCGACGAAGGGTCTGATCAGTATCTCGTTCCAGCTGACGTAGACCAGGCAGGTCTCTAGCTGGGCGCCGATCGCGTCCCAGGCATACCACTCCCTGCGGTCCTCGACGGCGGCGCCGATCACCTCCGACAGTTGCTCGCTGGCCCGGTGCGTTCCGTCGGGGAGGACGACCTCGACAGCACGTCGCCGGCTCGGGTCGAGCTCGTCGTTTCGCAATCCCTGCAGGTGGGCTTTGGGCAGCTCCTCTGCGAGGACGTCGAGGATTGACATGTAGGCCTCGCGCATCGACTCCCGCTTGATCTTCAGCGACCACCGATTGGCCACTGGGCCTTCGGCGGTGTGAGCATCGTCGAGGATCAACGTCTGTGCCTCGATCCTCGGCGTGCGGTTGAAGATGTGGTTGTAGTTGGTTATCGCGATGGCGTCGCCGCGATCGAACTTGGTCTGCTGGGCGGGGTCCCAGCTCTCAGACTTTTCGATCAGCAGTACCGGCTCGATTCCGTAGCCGAGTGACTTGGCGTGGACTTGGCGGGCCAGCTGGTTAGTGGGACAGACAAAGGCGGTTCGCTCGCCGATTTTCAGGCGCCGCCACTCCGCGATCAGGAGGCCGACGAGGGTCTTCCCCGAACCGGTTGGGAGCTCGAGGGCGACGTCTGGGCTGTTGACGTGTGCCTCTGCGTAAACCCGCAGCACATCTGCCTGCTCCGACCAGAGGTTGTCCAATCGCTCATCCGTGATGTGCAGGCGCCCAAACAGTTCCTCAGGACTCTTCGGAGCCTCTGGTTCTGCCTTCGGTAATGGGAGTCGTGCCATCCGCCCAACGCTAGCGCGATCGGTCTAGCGAGATTCGACCGAATCTTCGGTCGGTGCGAAGCGTTCTGAACTCGACGGAGGGCGGCCTAATCGTGGTACCGGCGATCGTGGGTTCGAATCCGACTGTTACGAGACCGCAGCCGCGATGCGGCTGCCGAGCAGGGAGGCGATGCCAACTATCAGGTAGGCGATCGCGGCTGCCAGGAGCACGAACTTGCAGATCGCGAAGGCGGTGGCTAGGAAGGGGAATGCTGCGCCGGCGCCTGCCAGGGTGAGGAGGAGGCAGGCGTTCTCCAGGGCGTCGAAGGCTGCGGCTGAGGGGCCTAGCCAGGTGGCGATGGTGCCGATGCGGGCTAGCCGGGGTAGGCCGCGGGTTCGGCAGAGGTCACGGACTGCGGCTGCGGCGAGGGCGAGGAAGGTGCCGTAGGCCAGCATGAACCCGTAGTCGATCCAGAGCTGCTCGCGGGCGGCGTCGCGTCCGTCCTCGCCCCATTCGGCGAGTATTTCTTCGGCGTGGCTCTGGCCGCCGTTCAGCTCGAACGGGACCATGCCGGGCCCGTTGGCCTGCATGCGGTCCTCCATCGGCGACATCGCCAGGAGGATCAGCACCATCGCTGCGCCGGCCGCCATCAGTCCCATCCAGCGCATTACGATCGATGACCCTAACCGGCGTGTCGGGCGGGGTCACCCGAAATAGATGAGGCAGAAAGGAATCTTTGCCTTTAGGTTCCTCGGCATGAAAGCTACCTTTCGCATCGGTCATCCGCGCTGGTCACTCGCGCTCCTCGTCCTCGGCACGATCCTCGCTTTTGCGGCGATCTTCTCGATTTGGGTCAATCGCCAGGCGCTCAACACCGACAACTGGGTCGACACCAGTACGCGGCTGATCCAGAACGAGGAGGTGCGGAGCCGGCTCGCCGACTATCTGGCGAACGAACTGACCGCCAACGCCGATATCGAAGGCGGGCTCCGCGAAGCGCTGCCGCCGAAACTGGCGCCGCTGGCCACGGCTGCGGCGGGCGGGCTCGAGCAGCTGGCGCCGCAGGCGGCCGAACGGCTCTTTGCGACGCCGCGCTTCGAGGCCCTGTGGGAAGCGGCGAACCGCAAAGCGCACGAAGAGCTGCTGCAGGTGCTGAACGGCGGCGGCTCGGCGGTCTCGACCGGGAACGGGGAAGTGAAGCTGCAGCTCGCCGCCGTCCTCGCTCAGATCGGCGAAGGCTCCGGGGCCGGCGAAGCGTTGGCTAAGAAGCTGCCGCCCGAAGCTGGCGAAATCACGATCCTCAAGTCCGACGAACTGTCGCTGGCCCAGGACGTCGCCAGCCTGCTGCGCAAACTGCCAATCGCGCTGACGCTCGCGGCGCTCCTCTGCTTCGCCCTCGCGGTCTACCTCTCGCCGCGCCGGCGCGAGGCGCTGCGCTCGGTCGGCTTCGCCTTCATCGTCGCCGGGCTGCTCTCGTTCGCCCTGCGCGGCTTCGCCGGCACCTACGTCGTCAGCGGCCTCAGCAAAACGACCGCCGCCGAACCCGCGGTCTCGGCGGTCTGGAGCATCGGCACCTCGGAGCTGGTCACGGTCGCGACCTCGGCGATCGTCTTCGGCCTCCTCGTCGCCCTCGCCCCCATCCTCGCCGGCCCGACCCGGGCCGCGGTCTCCCTCCGCGGCCACATCGCGCCCTACGCGGAGCGCAGCCCGGCCGGGCTCTGGGGCGCGGCGCTGGTGATCTTCCTGGCGCTGATCGCCTGGGCCCCGGTGACCGCCTTCCACAAACCGCTCGGCTTCCTCATCTTCGCGCTGCTGTTCGCTGTCGGCACCGAGCTGTTCCGGCGGCAACTGCTGGAGGAGTCACCGCTGAAAAGTTGACAGCGTGCTACGTTGTAAACAATGTCTGAGACGGCCAATGTATCCGTGCGGATGAATCGGGACACGACGGCGCGCATTCGTGCCCGAGCTGAGGCGCGCGGAGAGCGGCTCTCTGATGCCTTGCGCCGGTATGCCGAGGAGGGGGACCGAGCTGAGTCTCATCCGGGGATCGTCTTCCGTTCGGGGCCGGTGGGGCGACGCGCGGGCCTTGCCGCTGGTCCTGACGTATGGGAGATCTGCTGGGCGGCGCGAGATCTCGGGGGCGAGCAGGACGTTCCCGAGCGCTTGGCGGAGCAGCTCTCGCTGACCCCGGATCGGGTCAGGGTGGCGCTGCGGTACGCGGCCGAGTTTCCAGAGGAGATCGAGGCCAGGATCGAGTTGCACGAGCGTGAAACCGCTCACTACGAGTCGCTCGTCAGCGACTGAGTCACACCTGCTTGGCGCGTGAAGCTGCTGTTGGACGAGATGTACCCCGCCCGCTTGGCTCAGGCGCTGCGCGAGCGGGGGGCGGACGCCGAGGCGGTCGATGAGCGGAATCCGCTGCGCGGGCTGTCCGACGAAGAGCTGCTGGTGGTGGCTGCCGGCGAGGGGCGAGCGCTCGTCAGCGAGAACGTTGCCGACTTCATGCGTCTCTACGGCGAGTGGGGCGCCGCGAATCGCCGCCACGCCGGGATTGTGATCGCCCTTTCTTCGCGCTTCTCGCGCACCCCTGCGGGCTACGAGGTTCTTGTGGGCTCCCTGGCCGAGCTCTGTGCGCGGCGCCCCGAGGACGATGCTCTTGCCGACGCGGTCCACTTTCTAGCCCGCTCCTGACCCGGCAGTAAAATCGACCCTGTGGTCAACCTAACCCGCATCTACACGCGCCTCGGAGACGCCGGTGAGACCCACCTCGGGGACATGAGTCGGGTGCCCAAGGATCATCCACGGATCGAGGCTTATGGGGTGGTGGATGAGCTGAATTCGTTCGTCGGGCTGACGCTTGCCGCTTGCGAGGTTCCGGAGGAGCGGCGGGCCTGGTTGGGGCGGATTCAGAACGAGCTGTTTGATCTTGGGGCTGATTTGGCAACGCCGCCGTCCGACGAGGGGCGGTCGCGGCTGCGGATCGAGGTGGGGTACGTGGAGTGGCTGGAGTCGGCTTGCGATGAGGTCAACTCGGAGCTGCCGGCGCTGAAGTCGTTTGTGATCCCCGGCGGCTCGTTGCTCGCTTCCTACCTGCACGTCTGCCGGACTATCTGCCGGCGGGCGGAGCGGTTGGCTATTCGGATCGAGGGCATCAGCCCGGAGGCGCTGCAGTACTTGAACCGACTCTCCGACCTCTTCTTCATCCTCGCCCGCGAGGCGAATGGGCCGGACGAGCCGCTCTGGGAGCCGGGCGGCTCGCAGCAGGGCTGAGGCGCCGGGGCCGCTTAAGGAAGGGCTTTGCGCAGTGGCGTGGCGAGGTCGCCTTTGCGCCCGACCGCGACGCCGCCGAGGCCGAGCCACTCGCTGAGGGACCGCAGCTCCTCGGCCAGCTCGGCGGCGACGTGAGCCGGGTCGGCGTCCTCCTCGGCGAAGGCGCTTTGGACTCGGAGGACACCGGCCTGGCGGTCGCTTTTGAGGTCAACGCGGCCGACGAGGCGGTCGCCGAGCAGGAAGGGGAGGACGTAGTAGCCGTAGACGCGCTTTGGCGCCGGCACGTAGATCTCGATCCTGTAGCGGAAGTCGAAGAGGCGCTCGGTTCGCTCGCGCGCCCAGACCAGGGAGTCGAAGGGGGTCAGCAGCGCCCGCGCCGAGGCGACGCGACGCAGGCCGGTCGGTGGCTCGGTCGCCAGGTAGGCGGGCTGGTCCCAGCCCTCGACGGCGACCGGGACGAGGGCGCCGCTCTCGGCCAGCTCGGCGACGCGGGCCTTCGACTCGGCCCGCGGGAGGCGGAAGTAGTCGCCGAGGTCGGGCTCGGTGGCGACGCCGAGGCGCTTGGCGGCAAGCAGGAGCAGCTGCCGCTGCGCCTCATCCTGGGTCGGCGTCGGCGCCTCGAGGACCTGCTGCGGCAGCACCCGCTCGGGCAGGTCGTAGAGGCGCTCGAAGTTGACCCGCCGCGCCGCGCAGACCTGGCCGGAGAAGAAGAGGTACTCGAGCGCGGTCTTCTCTTCGCTCCAGCTCCACATCTCGCCCGGCTTCCGCCGCTGCCCCTCCGGCAGCGCCAGGTCGGAGGCCCGCAGCGGCCCGCGCTCGCGGACCTCGTCGAGGACGAACTCGAGCAGCTGCGGCTGCTCGGCCCCGATCCGGCGCACCCCTTTCCAGGCCAGCGAGTCCGCCCGCGCCATCCGCCAGCGCAGCAGCGGCTGCAGCTCGACCGGCAGCAGCGAGGCTTCGTGGCCCCAGTACTCGAACAGGTCCCGCCGCCGCGCCCGCCGGGTGTGCCCCTGCCCGTCCTCGTGCCAGGCGAGCCGGTCGAGGGCCTCGCGCGGGTAGGCGCCGAGCCGCGAGAAGAGCGGCATGTAGTGGGAGCGGAGGAAGACGTTGACCGAGTCGAGCTGGAGCAGGCGGACGTCGTCGATCGCCCGTCGCAGGTGCCTCGCGTCGACCCGCCCGCGCGGCCGCGCCCGGCCGAAGCCCTGGGCGGCGAGGGCGAGGCGCCGCGCCTGCCGGGCGCTGAGGTCGAGCTCGGGGCGGGGCGGCATCGGGCGATTCTGCCGCAGGCGTCGACAGCAGCGGTTTCTACATCCCCGTTCTTAGCGCGACACTCACGTCGTCGAACTCGTCCTCAAGAAGAAGAAAAAAGCGAAGCGCTAGGCGGCCGTCCAGCGCTGCCGGGCTAGCGCAGCTCGTCGAGCGATTTGACCTCGAGGTCGAACGGCTCGTCCGCCGCGCGCCGGCGCCGGTAGGGGGAGACGGTGACGCGGTGCTTTTCGCCGCAGGGGCAGGGGACCTCGATCGGGCTGGTGTCGGCGGAGGGGTCGGTGTCGACTTTGAGCCGGCGCAGGGTGCCGGTGGTTTTGCAGCCGAAGGAGATCACCCAGCCGTAGTCCTGGCGCTCCTGTCTTGCCCCGCGGCGTGGTTGCGGCATCCGCGCATCCTGCCGGTTTTCCCTAGGCGGCGACTTCCCGCCGCGACGACTGCGCCCGTTCGGTCTCCAGCTGGGACTCGGTGAGGCGTTTGGCGCGGCGACAGACCTGGCGGTAGAAGCGGAGTTGCTGGGCGCGGCCGACCAGGCGGAAGCCGAGGCGGGGGACGAGGGGGCCGCTGCGGGCGGCCCTGGAGACGCCGTGGACGCGGAACTCGACGTCGCCCGTGTCGAGCCACTTGCGCAGTTCGTAGCGCATCTCGCCTTCCTCGAAGTGGCCCTGGAGGGTGCGGTAGGACCAGCCGTAGCGGAGGAGTGGGCGGCCGTCTAGCTCGACCGTCTCTTCGACGGGATCGCCGACGCGGGCACCGACCCGGAAGAGCAGCGGGCCGTAGTGGATCTTCAGGAGGATGTTGCGGCCGGCGAGGGGGGAGGCGGGATCGAAGACGCCGTCGACGATCCGCGGGTCGGCGAGCTGGTAGCCGTCCATCATCCGCTTCGCCACCTCCCAGCTGCCGCCGGGCTCGGGGTCGCCGGGGGCCTCGTGGGGGAGCGGTTCGATCAGGTCGTCCTCGCGCCAGCGCGAGCGGTCGGCCGGCGGCACGGTGAACCCGGGCTCGAGGTTGAACGGCTGGTCCGCGAGCTCCGCCAGCGCGCGCTCGTCCGATTTGCCCGCGAAACCGCAAAAACCCGTCTTGTAGCCGGGTTTTTGCGGTTTCGCGGGGCCCGGGATCTTCTCGGGGTCGACACGGCGGGTGGTGATGACGATGCCGCCGTGCATCCTGCCGCCAGCGAGGGAGACGACGTTGCGCAGGAACGAGGCCCACATGTGCAGCTGGATCTCGCGGGAGATCTGCACGTGGGTGTAGAGGAGGTCGCTGAGGCGGTCGCCGCTGCGCGCCCAGGACTCGATTTCGAAGGCTACGCCGCGGTGGTCCTGGTGGGCGCGGTATTCGATCTGGCCCGCCTCGAGATGGCCCTTGAGCGTCGCCAGGCGGATCGAGGTCTCGGTCAGCCGGGCGACTGCGACCGGCCCGTCCCACGGTCCCGGCATCCGCACCACGTACTCGTCGCCCTCGCTCATCGGCCCCTCGCCCTCAGCCTTCTGGAAGGTCGCTAACTCGGTCGGGACGACCTTGTCCATGTCCTCGCGCAGCGCCGCGATCAGCTCGCGGGCGCTCAGCGCCGAGCCGGTGATGCGGGTGCGGTAGATGCGGTGCAGGAGCGGGCCGACGCCGTCCTCCCAGCTCTGCAACTCGGGGTGGTCGAAGCCGGGCGGCAGCTGCGGCGGCGCGTCCTCATCCCAGGAGCCGGTCATCACCCAGCGGTGGAACGGCGTCGTGCTCCACATGTAGCGCCAGGAGGCGAGGGCGACGCCCAGCGGCCAGCGCAGGACGGGCGACCAGCGGCGGCGGGCGGGCAGCTTCGTGCTCACCCTCCCGTCCTACCCGAGCTGCGGAGCGGGAACGCGGGGCGGCCGCGGCCATCCGTCACACTGCGTCGATGCTCTCGTCCCTGCCGGCGCCGCTCCGCCCCCGCAGCCTCCACCTCTACGCCCTCTCGATGAGCTCGATCGGCCTCTGCATCGTGCTCTGGATCCGGTCGAAGACGATCGGCGAGGACGAACGCGGCAACGCCGAACGGCGGGCGCTCTTCGTCGGCCTCTGGCCGCCGATGCTCTGGCTGATGGGTGACGCCCTGCGCCGCACGGAACAGCTGGAAGAGACCCGGCGGCGACGCTGGCTCGGCCGCCGCGGCTAATGTTTAGCTCCTGTGCCTCGTGGTACTAGTACCCAATCTTAGGTACGGGAGGAACCAGTCGATGCCGATCGGGTCGGCCATTGTGGCCGGCCCTGGCCTGTTGTCTGCTGGCAGCGCTTTTCGCCGCTCCCGCCGCCGTCGCTGACCCGGCCTTCGACGCTCGCGGCAGCGTCGAACAGGTCTACGCGACTGGCCTCGAGCCCGGCGCCTCGGTGGCGCTCCTCGACAGCGGCGGACAGACGGTGGCGACGAGGGCCGCGAACGAGCTAGGCGGCACCCTCTTCCGCAACGTCGCCCCGGGCTCCGGCTACAAAGTCGCCTCGGGCGGCGAAGAATCGGGGGCGCTGGAAGTCCTCACCGACCAGTCGGCCCCGCTCGACCCCGACTCCCTCTACAGCCAGTCGATCCCCGAAGACGGCTACGGCTACCTGACCACCCGCGACGGGACCAAGCTGGCGATCGACGTTCACGCGCCATCCGACGTCACCGGCGTCCTGCCCGGGGTCGAGCTGCCGCCGATCCCGAGCGGGCCGACGCCGACCCTGATCGAGTACTCCGGCTACGGCTACGCCAACCCCGACGGTCCCGAAAACGGGATCTCGATCATCGCCAACCTGATGGGTTTCACCGTCGTCGACGTCAACATGCGCGGTACCGGCTGCTCGGGCGGCGCCTACGACTTCTTCGAGCCGCTGCAGAACCTCGACGGCTACGACGTCGTCGAGGCGATCGCCCACCAGCCCTGGGCCCTCCACAACAAGGTCGGGATGATGGGGATCTCCTACGGCGGTATCTCCCAGCTCTTCACCGCCGCCACCAAGCCGCCCGACCTGGCCGCGATCTCGCCGCTGTCGGTGATCGACAACACTCAGACGACGCTCTATCCCGGCGGCATCCTCAACACCGGCTTCGCGCTCGAATGGGCGAAGGAGCGGGTGCAGAACGCCGAAGCGGCGGCGCCGGGGCACGGCCAGGCCTGGGCCAACAAACGGATCGAAGAAGGCGACACGACCTGCGCGGCCAACCAGGCGCTGCATCCCGAGGCGGCCAACCTGCTGCAGAAGATCGAAGAAAACGACCACTACAACCCCGCGGTCGCCGACCCGCTCTCGCCCGTCACCTTCGTCGACAAGATCGACGTCCCGACCTTCATGGCCTGCCAGTGGACCGACGAGCAGACCGGCGGCCACTGCCCGACCCTGGCCGAGCACATGACCGGGACCGACAAGAAGTGGTTCACCTTCACCAACGGCACGCATATCGACTCGCTCGACCCGGAGACGTTCAACCGCTGGTACGACTTCCTCCAGCTCTACGTCGCCGAACGGGCGCCGATCGTCGGTGCGGCGGCGATCCAGGCGGCGGCGCCGGTGATCTTCGAAGAAGCGATGGGGATCCAGGGCGTGACCCTGCCCCCGGACCCGATCCAGCAGAAACCGACCTACGGGGAAGCGCTGGCCGCCTTCGAAGCGCAGAAGCCAATCCGGGTCCTCTTCGACAACGGCGCCGGCAAAGACCCGCTCGGGCAGTCCTCGCCCGGTAAGCCCTACCCCGGCTTCGAGGAATCTTTTGACGAATTCCCCGCGCCCGGGACCGAGGCGACGCGCTGGTACCTGGCGCCCGGTGGCGGCCTCAGCGAATCCGCCCCCGCGAGCTCACAGGCGGATGAATTCACCTGGGACGCGTCGGCGCTGCCGGAGACCGACTTCAGCGGCGGCACCGGCAGCCAGGATGGCGGCCTCTGGACCCAGACCCCCGACTACCACTGGGAACAGAACCCGGCGGGGAGCGCTGTCTCCTACCTGACCGCTCCCCTGGGCGAAGACACCACCGTGGTCGGCGCCGGCGCGGTCGAAGCCTGGGCCCGCTCCTCGACCCCGAACGTCGACCTGCAGGCGACGATCAGCGAGGTCCGGCCCGACGGCAAGGAGACCTTCGTCCAGAACGGCTGGGTGCGCGCCAACGAGCGCAAGCTCGACAGCGTCAAGAGCAACCCGCTCGAGCCGGTGCTGAGCCTGCGCGAATCCGACGTCGAAGCGATGCCGGCCGACCAGTTCGTGCCGGTGACGATCCCGCTCTACTACGAGGGCCACGCCTACCGCGCCGGCTCCCAGATCCGGGTGACGATCGCCGCCCCGAACGGGGCCCAGCCGATCTGGGCCTTCGACGAGACCGAACCGGAAGGCACCGCCCAGGTCGCGATCGCTTACGGCGGCGCGACGCCCTCGAGCCTGCTGCTACCGGTCGTCCCCGGGGTCAGCATCCCGGCCGGGCTACCGCCCTGTCCGGGTCTGCGGGGCGAGCCCTGCCGCGACTACCAGGCGTTTACGAACCTCCCGGCCGGGCCAGGGTCCACTGGTTCGCCGGAACAAGGCGGCCCGGGTTCATCGGGCGGATCGAGTGGGACCGGCGCCGCCGGTGGCGGAAGTGCGACGACCACGCCGGCCGCACCCGCTGCCAAACGCTCGAAGTGCCGCAAAGGCTTCCGGAAGCGAAAAGTGAAGGGCCGGGTGGTCTGCAAGAAGGTGAGGCGCCACCATCATCGGCGCAGGCACCACCACCACAGACGAGCCGCCTGACGATTGGTGAATCTTCCACCGCCGGTGGTGGAAATTTCACCAATCGCGGATCAGAGTCACTGCAAGAGCAGGTCCTGGAAGGCGAAGCCGTCGCGCGTCACGGCCTCGCCGAGCTCGACCGGGATCGGGGCGTGGAAGATCGGGCCACCATGAACGAAGGTATGGAACTCGCCGTTCTCGCCGCAGGGGTCGACGCCATCGGGCAGGTCGGTGAGGAACGACTCGTCGAAGCGGCGTCCGACGAAGGCCGGATCCAGCTGCTGGGGATCGACGCTGACGAGCGTCGCCTCGAAGCCGGCCTCGATGAACTCCCGCGCCAAGGCGGTGGTGTCGCGGCCCCAGAGGGGAAAGAGGGCGCTGCGGGCAGCGCCGGTGAGGCGGGTCTCCCTGTAGGCCCGAACGTCCTCGAGGAAGAGGTCGCCAAAGGCGATCACGGGTACGCGGTCGAGCGGGGGAGAAGCGAGCGCGGCCTCCATCCGCTCTTCATAGGTGGCGTTGACGCAGCCCGCGGGAATCGGGATCTCGACCAGCTCGATTCCGGTTGCGCGCGCCTGCGCCCGCAGCAGCTCGCTGCGCACCGCATGCATGCTGATCCGGTCGTAATCCTCGGTGATCGTGGTCAGCAGCGCCACCGGCTCGGTCCCCATCTCCTCACGCAGCGCCCGCAGCGCCAGCGCCGAGTCCTTGCCACCGCTCCAGGAGAGGGCGATGGCGCCCGACGTACCGGGGGGCTTGTAGATGTTCGGCATCGCAAATCCTCCCATTGATCGGAAAAAATTGACTAAGCTGGACAGCCAACCAGCCGGGTTGAGCGTACGGCTAAAAGCCTCCGCGGCAAGGGCTCCCGGTATCTCAAGGAGGAGCACCCATGAAGTGGAGGCGCATCATCTCGGCCGCTCTCTGTACGGCGGCGTTCTTCGTCGCCCTCGCCAGCCCCGCGCTGGCGACCAAGTACGTCGCCCTCGGCGACTCGTACTCGTCTGGCACGGGCACGAGGACGTTCTACGAATCGACCTGCCAGCGCTCGGTCTATGCGTACCCGTACCTGCTGCACAACGCCCACCCAGAATGGACGTTCGTCAACGCGACCTGCTCGGGGGCGAAGACGGGGGACCTGATCAACACCCAGGCGGCGAGCCTGACCTCTGACACCAACTGGGTGACCTACACGATCGGCGGCAACGATGCCGGTTTCTCGAGCGTGATTACCACCTGCGCGCAGCCGTCCTGGGCGTCTGACTGCAACGGCGCGATCAACACCGCCCAGGCCTACATCACCAACACGCTGCCGGGCCGGCTCGACCTGGTCAACAACACGATCAAGTCGAAATCTCCGAACGCGAAAGTGATCGTCCTCGACTACCCGAAGCTGTTCAACGGCGAAGACTGCAACGCCCTCACCTGGTTCAGCCCCAGTGAGGAGACGCGGCTGAACGAAACCGCGACGATGCTGAAGAACGCGGAGAGCGCCGCGGCGACGCGCGCGGGCGCCAACTTCATCTTCCGCGACGTGATCCCCTCGTTCGTCGGCCACGCCGTCTGCGATGGCGGTGGCGGCTCATCGACCGAGTGGATCAACGGCCTCTCCAACCCGACGGGCGAAAGCTACCACCCGAAGGTCACAGGCCATGCGGATGGTTATTACCCCGTCGTGCACGGAGTAACGGGCTAGCACCCATAGTAGAGGGAGCGGGTCCGGGTCCGGACCCGCTCCCTCCTTACATGTGAGTTCCCTAAAAAAAGCGGATACCTGGGAACAAAGTGACAGTCACGACGACTCTTATCTGAGGAGGCGGTGAAAGGACGGTTTAGAGAGCGATGGACTTCGAGATCACCGGTAGGTGGGAAGACTATTACCAGGCGGTAAAAGCGCTCCACACGCAAACTGACCATGGACTAGTGCTATTGAACGTCGAGGAGATGGGGCCCGAGGAGCTGGAAAGGGTCGCTGCCGGTTCAGAAGCGCTGACCGACGCTTTCGACGAGGCTCTTCCCGGTCGAGAGGGCGAAGCGGAAGAACTGGAGACGGCGGTGCTCGCCGCGGCTGCCATCGACCTCGCCGTGGCGGCCGACCTCCTCAGCGCACTCAGGTGGACTGCCGAAGAGTCTCTCGAGGACGAGGTGATCGTGCCCGCCGCGGTCGAGGAAGGCGTTCCCGACTACGACGAACTCGATCCGATCGGCGAGCTGCTGCTGAGGGCCGACGACGCCTTTCCCCAGGGACAAATCGAGCGTACGCCCGTCGGCGCCGCTCTCGGATCGAACCGGCCCGAGGTGCGGGTTGACGAAGCCATCGACGACCTGGTGGGTACCGCGGTTCCCGTCTCCGCCGCTTTCGGGGTCGGGCTGGTGGCGGCCGCCACGGCCGATGTCGTCGGCGCCGGCCACGAGCTGCTCACTACCGGCTCGGCGTTACAGGATCCCTTGAGCAGGTTCGAGGGAATCGGTGAGGTCATCGGCCGGGTGGGCCCCACGAACCTCCGCTTCAAGCACGCCCTGAGGCTTTTCGGCAGCGGGGTACGGAAGCTGGGCCTGGCGGTTGCCGGCGAATACATCCGCGAGGCCGGGGTCCATCTCAAGCTGGAGCAGATAGGCGAGGCGCTCGACTCGCGATTCAAGGTGGGTGACCGGATCGTGCGCAGAGTCGCCGGTGTCGCGGGTTGCCAGCGTGAGGTGCGTGAGCTGCTGCGCGACCGGCGAGCTGATATGTCGAAGCTGGACCCGCAGCTGTCGGAGTTGTGCAGGCGCTACGGAAAGAACATGCATTGGGCGAGGGTGGCTGCTCGCCGGATCAGGATGTGCGCGCCGGTGGTCATCCTCCTGGGGGCAGGAGTTGCCGGCAGCGTCCTGGTGCTGAGCGCCAACGGCGTCGGGCTGATCTATTCGCTCTACAGCCTGGCCGACCGCCTCGACAGGCTTCCGGGTCTTGCAGACCGCGTGCCCGGGGTGTTGAGGATCGTCGAAGCGGCCTGATTCGTCCGGGGACAGTGCGAGGCGTTCACCACTCGCCGCGCCGTGCTTCGGCCCAGAGGTCGATCGTCCCGTCCTCGGAACGGACTCGCCGGTCGATCTCGGCGAGCTCTTCGGCAGAGAGGTCGAGGTTGTCGAGGGCGTCGACGTTCTGCTCGAGCTGCTCGACCGAGGAGGCGCCGATCACGAGGGAGGTGACGCGGTCGTCGCGGAGGGCCCAGGCGAGGGCGAGCTGGGCGAGGCTCTGGTTGCGGCGGGAGGCGAGGTCGTCGAGGGCGCGGAGGCGCTCGATCATCTCCTCGCTGAGCCAGTCGCGGTCGAAGGTTTCGCCTTTGGCGGCGCGGGAGTCCTCGGGGATGCCATCGAGGTAGCGGCCGGTGAGCAGGCCCTGGGCGAGGGCGGTGAAGCCGATCACGCCGACGCCGAGCTCGGCGGTCGCCTCGAGCAGGCCCTCGGTCTCGATCCAGCGGTTCAGCATCGAGTAGGAGGGCTGGTGGATCAGCAGCGGGGTGCCGAGGCCCTCGAGGATCGCCGCCGCCTGGCGGGTGCGTTCGGCGTCGTAGGAGGAGATGCCGACGTAGAGCGCCTTGCCCTGGCGCACCGCCGCGTCGAGCGCGCCCATCGTCTCCTCCAGGGGGGTCGAGGCGTCGAGGCGGTGGCTGTAAAAGATGTCGACGTACTCCAGCCCCATCCGCTGCAGCGACTGGTCGAGGGAGGCGAGCAGGTACTTGCGGGAGCCGCCGCCCTGGCCGTAGGGGCCGGGCCACATATCCCAGCCGGCCTTGGTCGAGACGATCATCTCGTCGCGGTAGGGGCCGAAGTCCTCGCGCATCAGGCGGCCGAAGTTGAGCTCGGCGGAACCGTAGGGCGGGCCGTAGTTGTTGGCGAGGTCGTGGTGGGTGATGCCGAGGTCGAAGGCGCGGCGGGCGATCGCCCGCTGGACCTCGAACGGCCGCTCGTCGCCGAAGTTGTGCCAGTAGCCGAGCGAGAGCAGCGGCAGGTCGAGCCCCGAGCGGCCGCAGCGGCGGTACTGCATCTTGCCCTCGTAGCGGTCGGGGGCGGGGAGGTAGCTCATCGGTTGGGGTGCTACCCGGCGGGGAGCGGCGGTAAGCGGTTGGGATAAAGCTCAGGTTCGCGTGCGGTCTGTGCGTGATTACGGCTACGCGAAGGGGAGCCGGGTGCCGAATTGCCGTCCGCAAATTGCAGACATGAGGCAACATGGATCTGCCGAGGGAGCAGCGTTGCCGGTGCTGCTGAGCCGGACTTGAGTTCTGCTCCATTCAAATCTGAGTTGAAACTCAATTCGATAGGCGGACCGGTGAGCTCCGCCTCGAAAACCCCCCGCGAGTGCCTCGGCAAAGCGGTCCGCTTCCTGCGGGAGACGAAGAAGATGAATCAGTGCGACCTGGCCGTGGCCAGCGGCATCGACGCGACCGAGATCTCTCGGCTTGAGAAGGGAAAGACCAACCCCACCCACGAGACCCTGCAGCGGCTGGCGAAGGGCCTCGGCGTGCCCTGCTCGCAGATCTTTACCCTCGAAGAGATCTTCGCCGGCGCCCCCGGCGCTCCAGATTCCTAGGCGCGCGAGTCAGCCCTGCTGCGAGGCTTCGGGGGAAGCCTTCCAGAAGTCGTCGACCTTCTCGCCGCTGTCGCTCTCGCTCTGGCGCGAGATTGCCCACATCTCGACCGGCTCGTCGCTCTCGTTGCGATGCGAGCGCAGCGTCTGCGCCGGCACCCGCACCGCGGTCCCCGCGCCCACCGTCTCGATCTCATCGCCGAACCGCATCGTCAGCGTCCCCCGCGTGACCAGATAGACCTCTTCGATCTCCTCGTGCCGGTGCCCCGTCCCCTGCTCGAAGTCAGAGTGAGGCGGGATCCGCATCAACGTCAGCGCCAGCTGCTCAGCCCCCAGCGCCTCCGTCAACGACCGGAACTCCCCCGGCACGTCGCTGTCGGCGTAAGAGTCTTCGGCTTCGTCGGCCTTGACGATCGAGTAGTCGCTCATGGCGCGTTCCGTACCCGCGCCGTCGACCCCTACACCCGTCGGATGAGGCTTCAGGTCTCAAGTCAGCCACTTTTCGGAACGTAGGAAGTTTCGCAAATAGCGGGCTTATCGTGAGAACCATGACTTAAACTCTATGGAGCTGGCCGAGGTTGAGTATTTCTCTATAAGGCCTCTTGGAGGCCCCCTCTCACCCGCTAGCGCCCTTCGTCGGAGCCGTTGTCAGGACGCTGCGACTTTCTCTCGGGTGGAGTCAGGACGCACTGGCGCTGGAGGCAAGGGTGCGGCTAGGCGCGAAAATCTACTCCAACCAGATTTCTCTGCTCGAGAGAGCCGAGCGCGACTCGACTCTGCCGACTTTGGAGCCGGTAGCGCGGGCCTTGGGAGTCAGCTGCTCCAACCTGATCTGGCAAGCCGAAATGCTTCGGGACCGGGTGGAACGCGAAGAAGCTAAAAAGAAGAAGTGATCGAAGCCGTCACCTTTGACTTTTGGAACACGATTGCGCAGGTGCCCGGGGGGGCGATGGTGGCGGCGCGGCGCAGGGCGGTGGCGGCCGCTTGCGAGGAGTGCGGGTTGGCGGTGGAGGCAGCGTTGGTCGAGGAGAGCTTGGAGGAAGTGCGATTGCGGTGGGAGAGCTCCTGGGGGGAAGGGGTTCACTTGCACCCGGAGGATGGGGCGGAGATGCTTCTGCGCTCGCTTGGCGCTGAGGGGGAGGGGGGCGCCCGGGTCGCCGAGGCGTTCCTCGGCGCGATCCGCGACGTCGAGCTTGAACTGGCGCCCGGGATTGGCCGGGCGCTGTTGGGGCTCGAAGAGCGGGGCCTGCGAATCGGGATCGTCTGCGATGTCGGCTTCAGCGGCGGCGAGATGCTGCGCGAGCTCCTGGCCCGCGAAGGGCTGCTGGACTACTTCGACGGCTGGTCGTTCTCCGATGAAAGCGGCCATTACAAGCCAGCGCCGGAGGCCTTTGCGCCGGCGCTCGTGGCGCTCGGGGTGCGGCCGGAGGAGGCGATGCACGTCGGCGATCTGAGGCGGACCGACATCGCCGGCGCCTCAGCGCTCGGGATGAGGACCGCTCGCTACCGGGGCATGAACGACGACGCCGACGACACGAGCGGGGCGGAGGCCGACTTCGTCCTCGACAGCCACCTCGAGCTGGTCGAGGTCATCGACCGGCTCCGGAGTCAGCGCGGCGTCACCGAGTAGACCGCGAGCTCCTTTGGTGCGCCCTTGGCGCGGAAGCGGCGGTTCTTCGAGGCGACCTTGCTGGGGTCGAGGTGGAGGAGAACGCGATCGGAGACGAGAACCTCGCCGGGCTTGGCGGCGTCGCAGAGGCGAGCGGCGACGTTGACGTCGACGCCGAGGTAGTCGCCGCCGACCTTGCGCGGGCGGCCGAGGTGGATGCCGGTGCGCAGCTGCGGGCGGAAGCCGGCGACCTCGACCGCGGCGATCCGCTCGCGGGCGGCGAAGGCGGCCTCGGTCGCGCTCTGCGCATCCCAGAAGGCCGCCATTAATCCGTCGCCTAGTCGCTTCACCACTTCACCCCGCCGCTCGCCGACCGGCGGCTCGATCGCCGCCGCCACCTCGCGCAGCAGCCGCAGCGCCGGCTCGTCGCCCGCCTCCAGCGCCCAGCTCGAGAAGCCGACGAGGTCGGTGAAGAGGATCGCGACGTCGACCTTGCCGCGGCCGCGATCCTGGGACTCAGCCAGCCGCTGCCACGCCTGTAGCGCCGTGAGCCCCACCTCACCGAGCACCCCGTGCGTGTCGCCCCGCATCTCGACCAGCTGCCGGGCGGCAAGGTCGGAGGGGCGGCCGCGGGCGGTGGAGAGGTGGTCGACCAGTGCCTCGTCGCCTAACAGGCGCTCCCGCGTCCCCCGCGCCGCCCGCAGCAGCCTTGGTTGCCGGTTGAGCCGGCGCGCAGCGGCGAAGAGGCGTTTCGCTCGGTTCTCCTCGGGTCCGGTGGGCACGGCGGCAGCCTATGTCGGTGGGGTGTCGGATCGGTGCCTCGAAAACGACGAAATCGACCCTTGCCCTACACGGGAGTCCCGACTAGATTCGAATGGACCCGGTGAGGTGAGGTGGTTTGCCGGGCCCGCTATCTCTCGGAGCCTCGTACGCGCGCGGCAGCGCGCCAAGGAGGTTCTCTGTGAGCGCAGAGGAGAACAAGAAACGGGCCGAAGCTGGTTACCGCGCCTTCAGCGAAGGCGATGCGGCTGCGGCGATGGAAGACATGGACGATTCGGTGGAGTGGACGGTCCGCGGTGACAGCTCGCTGACCGGCACCTACCGCGGCAAGCAGGCGATCGGCGAACTCTGGGCCAAGATGGCCGAGAAAGGAGTCAAGACCGAACCCCACGACTTCATCGCCGACGGCGACAAAGTCGTGGTTCTGACGACTGCCTCGTTAGACGGTGAAAGCGCCGAGGCCGCCGACGTCCTCACCTACAACGATGAAGGCAAGCTGATCGGCTTCGAGCAGATCGGCGATCCCGCGATCGGCAATCGCGTCTTCGCTCGTTAGGCAACCTCGCGTGTCGACTTAGTGGCCGTATAGGTCACTAAGTCGACATTGCCGGCGCGGCAAGCCACTCGCCGAGGCGCTCCGGGCTGAAGACGTCAGACCTTCGCGCCGAACCGGTCTCGGTGCCGGCGGCGGCTTCGAGCAGCGCCCGCCGCGGCTTCGTCAGCTCCCCTTCCGCCCGACCGTCAGCAGGTACTCCATCTCAAAGCGGGCGTCGTCGTCGCTGCCCCGGTTCCACTCGCCGCAGAACTCACTCAGGACCTGGTCGAACTCCTCCGCCCGACCCTCTTTTTCGGCGTTGGCGCGGGCGGCTATCGTCGGCCCGTAGCGGTCCTTGAAGTGCTCGCCGTAGTCGTCGGGCCGCGTGAAGGCGGTCACCTCGAGCACGCCTTTCTCGACCCGCTCCAGCTCGACGCGGTCGCCGAGCAGGTCGCGCAGGTGGTCCTCGCCACCCCACAGCGGCGGCGGCTGGGCCCCCTCCGGCGGCGGCGGCATGAACTGGCCCATTTCGCGGAAGAGGCCGCCGATCATCCCCTCGGGCGTCCAGCTCAGCAGGCCGATCTTGCCGCCCGGCTTGCAGACACGCACCAGCTCGCCCGCCGCCCTCTGGTGGAAGGGCGCGAACATCACGCCGATCGAGGAGATGACGACGTCGAAGCTGTCGTCCTCAAAGGGGAGGTCGTGAGCATCGGCCTCGACCCATTCCAGCTCGACCCCCTCGGCTTCGGCGCGGGCTCGGCCGGCGTCGAAGAGCTCCGGGGTGAGGTCGCTGGCGATGACCTCGGCGCCGGTCTTGGCGGCGACGATCGCGGCGTTGCCGGTGCCGGCAGCGACGTCGAGGACGCGGTCGCCGGGGCCGATCTCGCAGGCTTCGACCAGGCGCGGGCCAAGCGGCAGCAGGAAGGTCTCGACCATCGACGGGTAGTCGCCGGAGGCCCACATTTTCCGGTGTTTCTGCCGCAGCTCGGGGCTGGGGCTGGGCGTATCGCTGCTGGGGGTCACTGTTGAAGCTCCTTTTGTCGGTGACCTGCCCAATATCCACCCGTATCGAAGCGGGATCAACCCCCAAGTCTGGGGGCTCGCTTCGCGAGGCTGAGCCCGCGCTTGACGGCGCCGCCGAGGCCGGTCCCGATCCCGCGGGCGAAGCCGCCAACCGAGAAAGTGTTCGAGTCGGGTAGCGCCAGGCGGCCGATCTTCTTGACGACGCTGCCGAACTGGCGGTGCAGGGGGCCGACGTTGTAGGGGAGGCCGTAGCGTTCGCAGATCTCGCGGACCTCGACCGAGATCTCCGCGTAGCGGTTGGCGGGCAGGTCGGGGAAGAGGTGGTGCTCGATCTGGAAGCTGAGGTTGCCGGAGAGGATGTGAAAGAGGCGGCTGCCGCTGAGGTTGGCGGAGCCGAGCAGCTGGCGGTGGTACCACTGGCCGCGGGTCTCGTTCGCAGCCTCGGCCTCGTCGAACTCGTGCGTCCCTTCGGGGAAGTGGCCGCAGAAGATGATCGTGAACGACCAGAGGTTGCGGACGATGTTGGCGGTCGCGTTGCCGGCGAGCGGAAAGGCGAACAGCGGGCCGGAGAGGGCGGGGAAGAAGACGTAGTCCTTCAGCGCCTGGCCGCGGACCTTGGTGGCGATTCCCTTCAGCAGCTCGCGCTTGTCGGCGAGGGTGATCTCGCCTTCGGCGATCCGCTCGACTTCGAGGTCGTGCAGGGCGACCCCGTACTCGAAGAAGGTCGCCAAGAGCGCCGCCCAGACCGGGTTGCCGAGGTAGTAGGGCTTCCACGGCTGCTCCTCGGACATGCGGAGGACGCCGTAGCCGATGTCGCGGTCCTTGCCGACGATGTTGGTGTGGGTGTGGTGCATGTAGTTGTGGGAGTGGCGCCACTGGTCGGCGGGGCAGGCGGTGTCCCACTCGAACTGCTTGCCCGAGAGCTTCGGGTCGTTCATCCACTCGTACTGGCCGTGCATGACGTTGTGGCCGATCTCCATGTTGTCGAGGATCTTGGAGAGCGAGAGGGCGGCGGTGCCGGCGAGCCAGAAGGGCGGCACGACGCCGGCCCAAAGCAGGCCGCGGCCGGTGAACTCGAGACCGCGCTGGGCGCGGACGATGCCGCGGATGTAGTCGGCGTCGCGCTGGCCGCGGTCGGCGAGGACGCGCTGGCGGATCGCGTCCAGCTCCTCGCCGAGGGTGTCGAACTGTGCGGGGGTGAGGCCGAAGGGGTTGGTGGTGATGCCGTCGGCGGCGGTGAGCGTTGCGGGCGGCGCTTGCGGCGGGGAGGGGGTTGCGGTTGCGGGGTTCATCGAAAGTCCTTTCGTAGGGCTATAGCGCGACGGTCAGATCGCCGAGGGCGGCGGAGACGCAGAGCTGGATCTCCTCGTCGGGGGCCGAGGACACCTCGCCCGTGACGAGGTTCTTGTGGGTGCCCGAGCGCTTGCGGCAGGTGCAGGTGTGGCAGATGCCCATCCGGCAGCCGTAGGCGGGGCGCAGGCCGGCGGCCTCGGCCTGCTCGAGCAGCGAGGCGCCGCTGTTGGCGACCTCGAGGTCGGAGTCCGCGAAGCGCACCTGTCCCTCGCCGGGCTCGCCGACGGGGACGAAGGTGGGCGGGACGAAGCTCTCGACGTGGAGCCGGTGCTCGAGGCCGTTGGCCCAGGTGCCGCGGACGGCGTCGAGCAGGGCGGGCGGGCCGCAGGCAAAGGTCTCGGCCACGGTGAAGTCGAGAGCGGACCGGGGGAGGTGGAGCGGGGTGAAGTGGCCGTCGAGCTCGCCGGCGCCGGGGGCGCGGGTGTAGGAGCGGGCGAGGGTGAAGCTCGGGTGGGCGGCGGCTAGGCGCTCGAGCCCCTCGCGGTAGATGCAGCGCTCGGGGTCGGGCGCGTAGTAGAGGAGGGCGATCGGGCGGTCGTAACCCTCGCCGAGCAGGGTGCGGAGGATCGCCATCAGCGGCGTGATCCCGCTGCCGCCGCCGATCAGGAGGACGGAGTCGGGCCGGGGGCCGGGGAGCTGGAAGTCGCCTTCGCCGGCGGAGAGGCCGACGACCATTCCCGGGCGGGCGTGGTCGACGAGGAAGCTGGAGACGAGCCCCTCGGGGTGGCGCTTGGTCGTGACCTCGATCGTCGCGCCAGCCCCCTCGGCGCTGGCGGGGGAGTAGCAGCGCTGGTGGCGGACGCCGTCGATCTCGACGCTGAGGTTGACGAACTGGCCGGCGCGGAAGCCCCGCCAGGCGCGGTTCGGGCGCAGGGTCAGGGTCACGCTCTCCTCGGTCCCGCGCTCGGCGGCGACGACCTCGGCGCGGCACTCGCCGGTGACCAGCAGCGGGTCGATTTGTTCCAAGTAGGAGTCGACCCCGTGCGGCGTCGCCACCGCCTCGAGGAAGCGCAGGTTGGGACGGGAGAGGAGCCGGGGCGACATGACCTAAGCAAGGTAACACCAAATGACGTCACGTCAAAGGGCGAACCGTCACACAGTGGTAGCCTCGCCGCCGTGTCGGTTACCGAGAACAGCCTGACGATCGAAGAGCTCGCCGCCGAGACGGGGATGACGGTCCGCAACATCCGCTCCCACCGCGCCCGCGGCCTGCTGCCGGCGCCGGAGGTGCGGGACCGCGTCGGCTACTACGGGCCCGAGCACCTCGCGCGGCTGCGGATGATCCAGGAGCTGCAGGCCGACGGCTTCAACCTCAAGGGGATCGAGAAGCTGCTGAACCGCAACGTCAGCGCCGCCGAGCAGTTCCTCTCCTTCCGCCGCGAGCTCGACGGATTCGACGGCGAGCAGCCGAGCACCTTCACCCGCGACGAGTTGGCCGAGCGCTTCGGCGAGGACATCGACGAGGCGCTGAAGCGGGCGGTCGGGGTCGGCGCCCTGGTCGCCGTCGAGGAGGACCGCTACGAGGCGCCCTATCCCTCGCTGCTGGAGGCCGCTGCGGAGATCGTCGCCACCGGCGTCTCCCTCGACCACGCCCTCACCGTCCTGGAGAAGGTGCGCAGCCGCAGCAAGTCGATCTCCCAGGAGTTCGTCCGCCTCTTCCTCCAGGACGTCTGGAAGCCGTTCGAAGAGGAGGGCTACCCCGACGAGCGCTGGCCCGAGGTCCGCGAGGCGCTCGACCGCATGCTCCCCCTCTCCCTGCAGGCCGTCGTCGCCCTGCACCGGATGACGCTCTCCGACGAAGTCGAGCGCGCCCTCGGCAAGCAGCTCGAGCGGATGGCGAACCGCAAGAGCTGAGCGCGCCGCGAGCCGTTCGGGGTTACGCCAGCGGCCGGTCGAGGATGAAGACCTCGACGGCCATGTCGGGGTCGACGTGGTTGTCGCTCATCAGGGCGGTGACGCGCCGCCCGGTCACGGCTTCGATCCTCTCCTTCATCTCCTCGGCCATGGTGCTCTGGTAGAGGCGCCTGATCTTCAGGACCGCCTCGCCCTGACCGTTCCCCGCGAGCTTGCGCTCTGCTGGGCTCAGCACCTCTTCGAGGACGGTGACGAGGACGTTGCCGTTGTGGAACGAGAACGCCTTCTTCGGCCCACGGCCGTGGCTTTCGCTCTGGAGGCGGATGACCTCGCGCGTTACCGCGGCGTTCAGCTCCCCGCCGCGAAGCGGTTGTGAATCTGACATGGACAGGCTGTTCAGGTCTGCGCTCGAGGCGAGCGGTCGCGACGAGCCGAGTCGGGCCTCACAAGCCCTACCGCGCCCATCGACCAGCGGCCAACCCCGCCGCAGGGCCCCAAATGGGGTACGGCGGAGTCTCCACCAAGATTACCGATCGTGAGCCGGGAAAACACTGGACGCCGAGTCCCCTTCCGTTAACTGCAATTTTTTGCAGTATTTTGGGGGGCGGTCCCGGCGCCTCCTGAGGGTTAGCGGCGGGTCCGGCCTGGAGCGATGAGCATCTCGAGGGGCTGGCCAGGCCCTCCGCGGCTCGTCCCGCCCTCTCGTCGGGAGCAGCAAGCGTGTCGTTCAGCAGCAGCCGAACCGCCGATCGCCAAGCGGAGGTATCCCGGGACGCGGTCGCTCTCGACGCGAGCTTGGCCCTCGCCCGGATGCTGGCGGCCGAGGCCGACCTGGGGACCATCCTCGAGTTCGTCGCCAGGCGGGGGAGAGCCTTGGTGGCGGCGCAGGCGCTCGTCGTCGAGCTCAGGGAGGCTGGCGAGATGGTGGTGGCGGCCGCGGCGGGGGAGATCCCCAAGGCCTCGGTCGGCCAGAGCGTCGGTGCCATGCCCGAACTCTCCGTCGAGGCACGGCTGGTGGTGCCGCTGTCCATGGGAGGACGCTCCTACGGCGCGCTCGTAGCGTCGGGGGGCGAGTTCTCGATCGAGGACGAGGAGACGCTCGAGATCTTCGCCGCCATCGCCGCCGCAGCCGTCGCGAGCGGGAGGCTGCGATCGCTGATCACGGAGCTTCGCCCCCCGGTACTCGACGAGTTGGGGGTGGGCGCGGCGATCGAAGCGCTCGCCGACGAGTTCGAATCGCCAGCGCTAGAAGTCCAGACCTGGATCGAGCTTGCCTTCGAGGAGGAGGAGGAGCGGGCCGAGGCCCGGCATGACGAGGGGCTGAAGACGGCGGTCTACAGGATCGTCCAAGAGGCACTTGGCAATGCCGTCCGGCATGCCTACCCCTCCTGCGTGGCGATCAGGGTCGTCGACGACGGATCCGGCGTGCGAATCACGGTCCGCGACGACGGCAAAGGGTTTGACCCCATGACGGCGAGCGGCGGGTTCGGCCTGAAGCGGATCCGCGAGCGGGTCGAGCTCTTCGGTGGGTCACTGGAGATCGTCTCGGCCCGCGGCCGGGGAACCGAGTTACGCGCTGCGATTCCCGCATCTCTGCGACCGACGGGACTGTCACGGCCGTTCCGGGCCTAGCGGCAGTGTCGACTTAGCGGCCCTATGGGGCTACTAAGTCGACACGCCCCGGATCAGATCGGCGGCTTTCTCGGCGATCATGATCGTCGGGGCGTTGGTGTTTCCGGAGACGATCAGGGGCATCACCGAGGCGTCTACAACGCGGAGGTGTTCGAGGCCGCGGACGCGGAGGGCGGGGTCGACTACGGCGTCGTCGCCGCTGCCCATGCGGCAGGTGCCGACGGGGTGGTAGAGGAGCTCGCAGCGGCGGCGGGCGTCGGCGGCGATCGCCTCCTCGGTATCGACCTCGGGGCCGGGGAAGAGCTCGCGGCCGACGACCTCGGCGAGGGCGGCCTCAGCGGCGATCTCGCGGGCGAGGCGGACGCCGGCGACCAGGGCGTCGACGTCCTCCTGCTCGGAGAGCGAGTTGGTGAGGATGCGCGGCTTCGCGGCCGGGTCGGACGAGCGCAGGCGGACCCAGCCGCGCGCTTTCGGTTTGACCAGGACCGGCCCGCTGGTGATCGCGTGGCCCTCGTATTCGTCGAAGCCGTTGTTGACGAAGTAGGCGGGGCCGAAGTGGAACTGGAGGTCGGGGCCGGGAAGGCCGGGGCGGCTGCGGACGAAGGCGAAGGCCTCGGCGACCGTGGAGGTGAGCGGGCCAGTGCGGCGCAGCAGGTACTCGAGCAGCGCCTTCGGCGTCTCGGCGTCGGCGAGTGAGCCGCCGCCGGGGACGTCCCAGACGCAGGAGACGTAGGGATGGTCCTGCAGGTTCTCGCCGACCCCCGGCAGCTCGTGGCGCACCTGGACGCCGTGCTCGCTGAGCTGCTTGGCAGGGCCGACGCCGGAGAGCATCAGCAACTGCGGCGAGCCGATCGCGCCGGCGCTGAGGATCACCTCGCGCTCGGCCCGCGCCAGCTGGGCGCCGCCGCGGCGGCGCGCGTAGCGGACGCCGGTGGCGGTGCCGTTCTCGATCTCGACGCCGGAGACCAGGGCCCCGGTCACCACCTCGAGGTTCGGCCGCTCCAGCGCCGGCCGCAGGTAGGCGTCGGCACAGCTCCAGCGTTTGCCGTTGCGCTGGGTCACCTGGACCAGCGCCGCACCGTCCTGCTCGGGGCCGTTGTAGTCGGCGATCCGCGGGATCCCGTGCTCGGCGCAGGCGGCGAGGAAGCGCCCGGTCAGCGGCCGCGGCGAGCGCTCGTCCTCGACCCGCAGCGGGCCGCCGGTCGCGTGGTACTCGGAGGCGCCGCGCTGGTTGTCCTCGGCGCGGAGGAAGTAGGGGAGCACCTCGCTCCAGCTCCAGCCGCTCGCGCCCGTCTCCGCCCAGCCGTCGTAGTCGAGCGGGTTGCCGCGCACGTAGAGCATCGCGTTCATCGAGCTCGAACCGCCGAGGCCCTTGCCGCGCGGGATGTAGATCGAGCGGTTGTCGCAGAAGGGCTCGGGCTCGGTCGCCAGGTCCCAGTCGAGCTTGGTCTTGAACTGTTTGGCGAAGGCGGCGGGGATCTTGATGTTGGGATGGCGGTCGCGCTTGCCGGCCTCGATCAGCAGCACCCGCGCCGAGGGGTCCTCGCTGAGCCGGTTTGCCAACACGCAGCCGGCCGAGCCGGCGCCGACGATCACGTAGTCGTGCGTCTCCACCCTGAGGCGAGTATTGCACCGGCGCCCAGGTGGGTAGTGAGGAAGGAGAAAGCTTCGGAAGGGAACCGATGGGCGGAGCAGGGAAACGGATCGCGTTTGCGCTGGCCGCGTTCGGCTTCGTCGGCATGCTCCTCGCCGGCTCGATCGGGGCGAAGAAGGCGCTCTGCGGCGGCCGCAAGGCGACGATCTCCTCGAACGACCGCCTGATCCACGGCACCCGGGGGCCGGACGCGATCGTCGGCGGGCACGGGCCGAACAAGATCTACGGTGCGGGGGGCAACGACACAATCTGCGGCGGCTACGGGCGCGACCGGATCTACGGCGGCCGCGGCAAGGACACGATCGACGGCAAGAAGGACGCCGACCTCGTCCACGGCGGTCGCGGCTCGGATGAAGTCGACGGGGGTGCCGGCCGCGACCGCGTCTTCGGTGACAGCGGCAACGACACGGTGAAGGGTGGGCCCGGCGCCCACGACGAGGTCAACGGCAGCCTCGGCGATGACGACGTCGATGGCGGGCGCGGAAACGCTGACGTCCTGGTTGGCGGGGTCGGCCACGACCGGGTCGACGGCGGCCCGGGCGGCCGCGACATCGCCTCTTATATGAGCGCCGGCGGGCCTGTAACGGTCGACCTGGCGAGCGGGACCGTCCGCGGCGCCGAACAGGAGCGCCTGGTTCGGGTCGAGGACGTGCTGACGGCGCCGGACGGCCGCCCCGGGGGCGTCGGGGTCCGTGTGGAGCTGGGCCGGGGGGCGCCCGGCTCGAGCCTCGCGATCACCGGCGGCGAAGGCGCCGATGCCGCCGCGGTCGGCTTCAGCAACTCTCGCTACACCGTCTCCGCTGGGACCGGCACGCCGGTGCGGGTCGAGGGCGGCCGGGTGACCTCGATCAGCGCCGCGCTCGGATCCGGCGACGACCAGATCTCCTTCGCCCGCGGTCTTTCGCCCAATGTCTCGGTGACGATCGACGGCGGGCCGGGCAGCGACTGGCTGCGCGGCGGCCCTGGCGGCGACACCCTCTACGGGGGCGACGACGGTAGCCCCGACGTGCTCCAGGGTGGTGGCGGCGACGACGCCCTCTTCGGCGTCAACGTCCTCCACCCGCGGAAACCGAGTGGGCCGGCGACGATGCTCGGCGGCGGCGGCAACGACCTGATGGTGGGCGGCCAGCCCTGCGACGGCGACTTCTTCAACGGTGGCCCCGGTGCCAACGACAGCGCCTCTTTTGCCAGGGTCCGCAACGAAGGCATCGTCGTCGAAGCGACGATCGGGGGCCCGGTCGCCGATCCCGAAGCCCCAGGTTGCGCCGTCGGTCGCATTTCCCGCAGCACCGAGAAGATCGAGGGCTCGAGCGGTCCCGACATCCTCAACGGCTCCGCCCGCCCCAACACCCTGCTGGGCCGCGGCGGCGCCGACCGGCTCGACGGCCGCGGCCGCAGCGACCGCTGCATCGGCGGCAACGGCCGCGACAGCGCCCGCCGCTGCGAGTACGTCAGGTAGCGCGGCCGTAGGATGCGGGGGTGCCACCCCGGCCGGTACAGGGCTCCTTCGAGGTCGCCCGCGGCGTGATCCCGCAAGAGCGGATTGACGACGCGCTGCGGCTGCTGCATCTGGACCTCTTGCAGCGCGGCGCTTCGGCCGAGGAGCTGGGGGAATGGCTGTGGGGGATGCACTGGTTCCCGCACCTGAAAGAGCGGGAGGAGATCTTCGCCCTCTCCGAGTCGCTGCCCGAGGAGTGGCGGCAGGGCCGGCCGTGTGAGCCGCAGATCCTGCTGCAGTTCCCGCACACGGGGCCCGAGCCGGAGATCGAGTTCCATCTCGACCAGGAGCCGCCCTGGGCGGGCGACAGCACCTACCTGCGGATCGTCGGCGTGCCTTTGAGCCCGTGGCGCGCCAACAACGGCGGGCTGCTGGTGAAGACGGCGGGCGGGCCGGCACCGGTCGAGGCCGATCCCGGCGACGCGATCGCGATGTCCCCCGACCTGCCGCACTCCGGCGGCGTCAACCTGACCGGGGCACTGCGCTACGGGGTCTACTTCCGCTGGCTGGCGGAGGACGGGTCGACTTAGTTACCCCTGAGGTAACTAGGGCGACATGCGCGTCGCGGCGCGGAGCTCGACGGTGCGGAGGGTGCGGGCGTGGTCGGTGCCCGTATCGCGCTCGCAGACCCATACCTCGTGGGCTGGGCGCTTGGCGATGCGGAGGCCGGCGGAGCGGGCCATCGCCTCGACGCAGGCCTGGTCGGGGGCCCACCAGTTGGTCGGGTCGCCGGCGAGCCGGTGCTCGATGAAGGCGGCGCGGGGCCACTCGGGCTCGAGCATGCGCTTGCGGTCGCCGATCGCGATGTCTTCGGGCGTTCCGGGCGACTCTCCGCCGGGCATCGTCAGCGTCTGCAGGACGAGGGTGCCGCCGACCTTCTCGGCGACGACGTCGAGGGCGAGGAGGGGGTAGCGGAGGTGGTAGAGGACGCCCATGAAGAGGACGACCTCGAAGGTCCCCTCGAGGTCGACGAGGTCGTAGACCGAGCCCTGGCGGAACTCGACCCGGCCCTCGGGGTCGAGGAACTGCGCCGCCCAGCGGCCCTGCTGCAGGTAGTGCTCGTCGAGGTCGAGCGCCAGCACCTCGGCCCCGCGGGCGGCGAGCTCGAAGGAGTAGAAGCCGGCGTTGCAGCCGATGTCGAGGGCGCGGGCGCCCCGCAGGTCGGCCGGCAGGCAGGCCTCGATCTGCTGCCACTTGAACGCGGGGAAGTCGCCGAGCGGGTGGTCGGGGGCGGTCTCGCGGCCGTCGGGCAGGTGCAGGTTGTGGAACCAGGGGCCGAGCTCGGCGATCGTGCCTTCGACCTGGAGCGTCATGCCGCCACCGCCCCCGCGACCTCCGCCTCGAGCAGTTCGCAGCGGCGCTCGGCGGTGTGCTCGGCGAGGACCCTGGCACGGGCGCGCTCGCCGAGCGCGAGGCGCTTGTCTTCGCCGGTCTCGGCGAGGTAACGGGCCACATCCTCGGCAGAGTCGGCGACGAGAATCTCCTCGCCGGGGGTGAAGATCTGGTCGAGGCCGTCCCAGCGGTCGGAGATCACCGGCACCGCGCAGGCGGCCGCCTCGAACAGGCGAACGCTCGGTGACCAGCCCGCCTCGCGCATCGGCGACCGGGTGACGTTGAGGGTGAAGCGCTGGGACGCGTAGAAGCCGGGGTGGTCGGCGGGGGCAACGTGCTCGATCCGCTCGACGTTCTCGGGCCAGGCGATTTCCTCGGGGTACTGCGGCCCGGCGACGGCGAAATCGCCCTCCGTCATCCGTCGCGCCGGCTCAATCAGCAGCTGCTCGAGGACCGGCTGGCGGTCGTCGCTGTAGGTGCCGAGGTAGCCGAGGTCCCAATAGGGGGCCTCCTTTAGCGGCCGGTAGGCCTCGGGGTCGACGAGGCAGTAGAAGGCGATCGCGCGCCGCGCCCCGAGCTCCTCTTCCAGCACCTGCAGGGTCGGCCCGCCGGTGAACGAGAGGTAGAAGTCGAAGCGGGGGACCAGGGCGGGGGAGAGGTACTCGGCGTCGCCCCCACGCAGCTTGGCGAGGGTGATCGGGGTGTCGATGTCGTAGAAGGCGACGGCGCCCTCGGCGCGATCGAGCACCCACTCGGCGACAGCGACGCCTTCGGGGACGTAGGAGCCGACGACGACGATGTCGGCGGCGGCGATGTCGGCGGCGTAATCCTCCAGCTCCTCCAGGGAGCCGTAGAGGGCGGTCCGGCCCCAGGGCGGCTCCGGCAGGTCGCGCTGGGAGGCGTACCAGGGCACGTCGCGCTCGAGGAAGAGGACGTCGTGTCCGCGCGCTGTCAGCTCGCGAACCAGCGCCCTGTAGTTGGTCGCGTGGCCGTTGCCCCAGGAGGAGGTGATCGAGAGGCCGCAGAAGACGATCCTCATCGCGCCGGCGCCCCCTCGAGGATCGCCTCGACCTGCTCGGCGCGGCGGTCGTAGGTGTGCTCGGTGAGGGCCCGCTCCAGCGCCGCCTCGCCGATCGCGCGGGCGCGCTCGGGGTCAAGGCCGGCGAGGAGCTCGGCGACCTCGGCGCCGTCGCGAGCGACCAGCACCTCCTCGCCAGGGGCGAGGAAGTCCTCGACGCCCTGCCACTCGTCGGTGACGAGGCAGGCGCCGGCGCCTGCCGCCTCGAAGACCCGGGTCGCCGGCGACCAGCCGTTCGCCGCCATGCTCTCGCGGCTGACGTTGAGGACGGCGAGGGCGCTGCGGTTGAGCGCGTTGTGGTCGCCAGGGGCGACGTGGCCGAGGTAGCGGACGTTGCCGAGGCCGGCAACGCGATCCTCCCAGCCGTTTCCACCGAGCAGGAAGCTGCGCTCGGGGAGCGCTTCGACGGCGCGGAAGAAGAACTCCTCCACGCGCGCCTCGCGGTCGGGCAGGCGGTTGCCGAGGAAGGCGAGGTCGCAGGCGAGCTCGGGGCGGGGCGGCTCGGGGTGGTGGGTCTCGGGGTCGAGGGCGTTGTAGATAGGCGTGCAGGAGCGGGCGCCAAGGGCTGCGTAGCGATCGATCGCCGGCTGCCCGCCGCCGTAGGTGAAGACCATCTCGTAAGCCGGGATCAGCTCGCGCAGCGGGCTCTCGGGGTCGCCTTCCATCGCGGCGAGGGTGGCCGGCGCGTCGACGTCCCAGAAGATCCGCGCCTCCGGGCCCTCCAGCTCCGCCACCGCCTCCTCGAGGACCGCGTCGAAGACGCCGACCCCGCTGGCCTTGACGACGACGTCCGCCTCGGCGGCGCCGGCGACGACCTCGCGCACCGCGCGCTCGTCATCCGGCTCGTAGACGACGACCTCGGCCCAGGCGGGGTTGTCGATGTCGCGGTGGGCCTGGCGGTCGAAGGCGTCGGGTTCGTAGAAGGCGACGCGGTGGCCGCGGGCGTCGAGGGCGCGGACGATCCCGCGGTAGTAGGTGCAGGCGCCGTTCCAGTAGGCGGAGACGAGGCTGGAGCCGAAGAAGGCGATCCTCACCCCGCCACCTCCAGCGCCGGCTCACCCCGCAGGTCGGCGTCGATCGCCAGCAGCTCGTCGACCCGGTGGGCGCAGGTGTGGCGGGAGCGGATCGTCTCCAGCCCGCTGGCCCGCAGGCTCGCGGCCAGCTCGGGGTAGTCGCGGATCGCTTCCATCGCCTCCCGCATCTCCGCGCAGTCGCGCGCGACGAGGTAATCCTGCTCGGTGCGAAAGAGACCCTCGCAGTCGTCCCAGCGGGCGGAGATCAGCGGGATGCCGCAGGCCATCGCCTCGAACGGGCGGATCGTCGGGATCCCCGGCAGCGCCTCGACGTAAGGGCGGCGCGGCACGTGGACGGTGAGGCGGTGGCGGGCGAAGAGCCCAGGGACGCGATGGTTGGCGACCCAGCCGCGGTAGTGGAGACGGGCAAGGGCGATCCGCAGGCGGGCGGAGGGCGGGTAGCGCACTCCATATATAGAGCCGTGGAGGCGGGCGCCGCGAGCCGGGCGCAGCAGGAACGTGCGCAGCTCCTCCGAGCGCTCGCCGTCCCCCCAGTTGCCGATCCAGACCAGGTCGGCTTCGGGCTCGACCGCTGGCAGGGGGTGGAAGACGCGGGTGTCGGCGGCCTCATGCCAGGTCCAGGCGCAGGCGGCCCAGCCGCGTTCGAGGTAGATGCGGCGGATCACCTCGCCGTAGGCGAGGACGCCGTCGTAGTCGGCGAGGTCGAGGCGCTCCATCTCCTCCGGCGCCGTGGCGGCGCGGTGGTGGGTGTCGTGGAAGAGCAGGCGGTACCCGCCGTGGCGGGCGCGGTGGGCGCCGATCCGCTTGACCAGCTCGGGCTCGTTCCACTCGTGGACGAGGACGAGGTCGGCGTCGTCGAGGGCGGTATCGAGGTCGAAGCCCCGCGGGTCGTAGGGGGTGCCCTGGAGGTGGGGGAAGGCGCGGGCGAAGTCGTGGAGCGGCGCCTCGCCCTGCTCGCGGAGGAGGTTTTCGCGGCTCCAGCCATCGGCCGGCTCGTAGACCGTCACCTCGTGCCCGCGCTCCTGCAGCTCGGTGACGACCCCGCGGAGGAAGTGGGCGTTGCCGTGGTTCCAGTCGGAGACCAGCGAGTGGGAGAAGTAGGCGATCTTCATGCCGCGACCTTGGCGCGGAGGCGCTGGTAGAGCTGGCGGTAGGCGACGGCGGTGCGCTCGATCGAGTAGCTGGCGGCGCGTTCCCGGGCGCGGTCGGCGAGGCCCTCCCGCACCCGCGGCGCCTCGATCAGGCAGGCAAGGACTTCGTGCAGCGCGCTCGAGTCGCGCGGGTCGACGAAGATCGCCGCCTCCTCCCAGAGCTCGCGCAGCGAAGGTATGTCACCGAGGACGAGCACACAGCCGTCCCGCGCCGCCTCGAGGATCCCAAGCCCAAACGGCTCGTAGACGGCAGGCGCCGCATAGATCGGAGCCTCCCGCCGCAACGCCGCGAGCGCGCAGCTCTCGAGCGCACCGGTCGCGCGAGCATGTCGGGGCAGTGCTTGCTCTCCGAAGCCACCGCCCCCGAGATCCCCCGCCACCACGACCGGCCAAGCGAGCCCCTCCGCAGCCGCATCCAGAGCCGCCAGGTTCTTCGCCCCGTCCCAAAACCGCCCCGACCCCAGCACGAAAGGCTCGCCCGCTGGAACTGCATCGAATTCTCTCTCTACATCGTGGAGAATTTGATGCAGGTCGGGGGAAGCGCCTCGGTTTGGTGGCGAGGGGGCCGAGCCATTGTGGATTACCTGGGCGCGCTCGGGGCTCAGGGGGTGGTCGTACTGCAGCTCGGCGAGGGTTGCGGCGGTGGGGGCCACTACGCCGTCGGCGGCTTCCAGGCCGGCGGCGATCTCTTCGCGGTAGCGGTTCCAGCTCGGCGGGGCCTCGGTGCCGTGGACGGCGCGCCACCAGGAGAGGGCGTCGGAGTGGGCTACCAGGACCTTCGGGGGGTGGAAGGGAAGGGCGGCGTGGGCGTAGGAGCAGAGGTGGACGACGTCGGGCTGCTCGTCTTCCTCAAGGTGGAGGAGCCATTCGCCGGCGGCGGCGACGTCGTCCCAGGGGCCCTCCATCCACTCGAGCCGGAAGTCGCTTTCGTGGACCCGTGCCGGCAGCGCTTCCCGCTGCGCCCGGCGCAGGCGCGGGCCCATCGTCGCGACAACGACCTCGTCGCCGGCAGCCTCCAGGGCGGCGGCCAGGTCGGCGCTGTAGGTGAGGACGCCGCCGACGGTATCGGTGCTGATCAGGATCTTCATCTACCCGTCCCTACCCGCTTGCGCGTAAATGGCATCGATCGTCTCTGCAACCAGCTCGAGGTCGTTGGCGGCCGGGTCAAAGGAGCGGTCGCTACGCAGGCGCTCGGCCCAGGCGGCGATCGCGCGGCCGCCCCACTCGTCCGGCGGCTCGACCAGCACCTCGGAGCTGGTGCCGCGCCAGAGCTCGGCACGGAAGTCGTAGTAGGAGCCGCCGACGTTGCGGACCGAGACCGTGCCCTCGTCTCCCCAAGCGGTGCACTCGAAAACGCAATCCCGTCCCGCCGAGCTGAACCAAGAGCAAGCCACCCGCGCCCGTGCCTCGCCGTCGCCGAGTGCCAACTCGGCCGTCGCGTGATCGTCGACCGCGTGGCCGTGAAGCGAAAGCGCCCGGGCGGCCTCGATGCCAACTCCGTTGTTCCTCATGGGCGCTGAACGACCAAAAGGAACAACTGAATCTGCGAGCCACAGGGCTAGGTCGACCAGGTGGGTGCCGAGGTCGATCAGGCAGCCGCCGCCTGACAGCTCGGGGTCGGTGAACCAGGGCTTGCCGGGGCCGTAGGCGTTGTGGAAGACGAGGTCGATCGTGTGTAGCCGGCCGATCGCGCCGCTCGCGACCTGCTGCTGCGCCACCCGCAGCGCCTCGACGTGGCGGTAGGAGAGGTCGACGGCGAGCAGGCGGCCCGCCGTGCGGGCGGCCTCCAGAACCCGGCGGGTCTCCTCGACATCGCGCGCCAGCGGCTTCTGGCAGAAGACGGCAAGGCCGCGGCCCAGCGCCGCCACCGCCTGCTCGGCGTGGAGGGCGCTCGGGGTGGCGATGACGATGCCGTCGAGCTCGTGCTCGAGCAGCGCCTCCAGCGACTCGGCCCGTCCCGCGCTCGGCGCGACCTCGGCCGCCGCCTCCAGCGCCTCGGCCTGAGGATCGGCGATCGCCGTGACCTGCGCCATCCCCTCGCGAGCCAGCGCCTCCATTCGGTTGCGGCCGATCCAGCCGACGCCGAGGAAGCCGAGGCGGGGGAGGGTGGCCACGGTCACGTGGTCACCAGCGCCTTCATGAATCCCTCCGGCCGCTCGACCGCGGTCTCCAGCGCCCGCTCGACCTCGTCGAGCCCGAAGCGGTGGGTGTAGAGCGGCGAGGGATCGAGCCGACCCTCGCCGACCGCCCGCGCCGCCTCGCGGATCCCCTCGACGTAGACCCGCGGCTCGCGCTCGTGGGCATTGATGACGTCGAGCCCGCGCCAGTTCCAGAGCTGCATGTCGACGGTGCGGGAGCCGTCCTGGTGGAAGCCGGCGATCACCAGCCGCCCGCGCGTCTTCGTCAGCGGGCCGGCCAGGTCGAGCGTCCCCTGCACGCCCGCCGCCTCGATCACGACGTCGCAGAGCTCGCCGTCGGTCAACTCCTCGACCCGCTCCAGCACCGGTTCCTCCAGGGCGATCGTCTCGCTCGCGCCCATCTCGCGGGCCGTCTCCAGCGCCGAGCGCCGCCGCGAGATCGCAACCACCCGCGCCCCCGCGCCCGCCGCCAGCTGCCCGATCACGCAGCCGAGGAACCCGGCGCCGACGATCGCGACCGTGCTGCCCGGCACGATCCCGCTCCGCCGCGCCACGTTGACCGAGCACCCGAGCGCCTCGCCGGGGAAGTAGTCGACCCCCTTGGGCAGCGGCACCAGGTCCTCGGCCCGGGCGAGGTCGTAGTCGGCGTAGGCGTTGTAGGAGAGGCCGGCGACCCGGTCGCCCTCCTGCAGCTCCTCGACGCCCTCGCCAACGGAGTCGACGACGCCCCAGCCCTCGTGGCCCGGCGCCCCCGCCGGCCGCGGGTACTCGAACCACGGCCGTCCGGTCCAGACCGCCAGGTCCGAGCCGCAGACACCCGAGCCTTCCAGCCGCAGCCGCACCTCGCCCGCCCCCGGCTCGGGCACCGGCATCTCGACCAGCTCGGCCGAACGGCTCTCGCGGATGACGGCCGCGCGCGCCACCGTCGCCTCCTAGGCCGCGGCGCAGTCGTTGGTGGCGAGCGCCCCCGTCACCGGGCGAGCCCTCGCGCGACAAGTTCCCCGTGCGCGGAATCCACCCTGTCCTCAGCGGTCTGGCCCTCGAGCCACTGCGCGAGCTCGGCCATCCCGTCATCCAGGGCGACCCGCGGTTCGTACCCGAGGACCTCCCGGGCCATCGTGATGTCAGCGAAGCAGTGGCGGATGTCGCCGACGCGGTACCTGCCGGTCACCTCCGCCTCGACCTCCTCGCGGTCGGTCACCCGGGCCAGGCGCTGGGCGATCTCCCACACCGTGATGCTCTCGCCGCTGCCGACGTTGACCGCGCAACCGGCGGCCTCGTCCCGCTCCAGCGTCAAGGCGCAGGCGCGGGCAACGTCGTGGACGCTGACGAAATCCCGCCGCTGCTCGCCGTCCTCGAAGATCTTCGGCGGGCGCCCGTTCAGCAGCCGGCCGCCGAAGATCGCCAGCACCCCCGTATAAGGGTTCGACAGCGCCTGATCGGGCCCGTAGACGTTGAAGAAGCGCAGCGCCGTCGTCGGCACGTCGTAAGAGGAGCCAAAGAGGAGGCACATCCGCTCCTGGTCGTACTTGTTCAAGGCGTAGACGGAGGAGAGGCTGGGTCGCTTGCTCTCCGGCGTCGGCTCCGGGGTCAGCGCCCGCCCGTCGGGGGAGACCGGCTCCCACTCGCCGCGCTCGAGCTGGGCGCGATCGCGCTCGATCGCCTCGGCGACCCGGCCCTCAGCGGTCGTGTAGAGGCCCTCACCGTAGATGCTCATGCTGGAGGCGACGACGAGCCGGCGCAGCGGCCGCTCGATCAGCGCCTCCAGCAGGACGCCGGTGCCGACGGTGTTGACCGAGCAGTAGTCGGCGATCTCGTACATGCTCTGGCCGACCCCAACCCGGGCGGCCAGGTGGACGACCGCGTCGACCCCGTCCAGCGCCTCGGCAACGGCGGCGGGGTCGCGGACGTCGCCCTGGATCAGCTCGACGTCGGAATCGAGGTAGGCGGGGCGCTCGCGCTCGGGGTGGACCTGGGGGTCGAGTCGATCGAGCGCCCGGACTTCGTGCCCTTGCCGGAGGAGGTGGCGGGCGAGGTGGGATCCGATGAAGCCGGCGCCGCCGGTGATGAGGATTCGTTCTGCCAAGGGGGTGGCCTTCCACTGGTATGTCAATGACTTGATCCCCTTGTTGCCAGCACCCGCTGCGGCTAAACACAAGGTCCGTCAGATGACAACCTTCGACTCGATGGGCGAGAAGAAGAGGGCGATTAGGGCGGTGGTGCGGGGCCGCGTGCAGGGCGTCGGCTTCCGCCAGGCGACGGTCGCAAAGGCCCAGCAAAGCGGCGTCTTCGGCTGGGCCCGCAACGCCGAGGACGGGTCCGTCGCGGTCCACGCGGAGGGCCTCGCGGATGCTGTCACCCGGCTGGAGGAATTTCTGGGGGAGGGACCGCGGGGCGCTGCGGTCGAGGCCGTCGAGGTGGAGGAGGCGAAGGTCGAGGGGCACGAGCAGTTCGCCGCCCGCGGGGTCAGCGCCGGCGTCTTCGTCGTCCAGGAGCACCAGGCGACCGCCCACCACTACGACCTCCGGCTCGAGGTCGACGGGGTAATGCGCTCCTGGGCGGTGCCGAAGGAGCCCTCGATGGACCCGGCGGTGAAACGGCTGGCGATCCAGGTCGAGGATCACTCGTTCGCCCACAACGAGTTCGAGGGTGAGCTCGACGGCGGCTGGGTGAAGACCTGGGACCGCGGCACCTACGAGCAGGGAGGCCGGGTGCCCTGGCCGGAGGCACTGGAGCGCGGCCACGCCGTCTTCGTCCTCCACGGCGAGAAGCTGAAGGGCGGCTTCGCCCTCCAGCGCACCCGCCGCGGCGAGAAGCCGCAGTGGCTACTGATCAAGCGCCGCGACGGCTTTGCAAAGGGAGAAACCTCCTAAAGGATGAAGATGTCGCGGCCGATGCCCCTTGTATGGACACGCCGTCCAAACGAGCGCTAGCGCCGCGCCAGCTCGTCTATGTCGCCCTTGGGCTCCTTACGGCGCTCCTGGCCTTCTATGCCGCAGTAATCATCTGGACGCTTGGTGACGCTTCGCTGCAGGACGCGGTCGGGCGCTGGGTCTATGACGCCGTCGTCCTCGGCGCCGCCCTGCTGGTGCTCGCCCGGGCGGCGGCGATCCCGGCCGAGCGAGGCGCCTGGCTGGCGCTCGGCGGCGGCCTTCTTCTCTGGGCGCTGGGGCAGACCTACTACTCCGTCGTCCTCTACTACGCGAGCCCGGCCCCGTTCCCCTCGCCGGCCGACTTCGGCTTCCTCGCCTTCTATCCGCTTAGCTACCTCGCCCTCGTCCTGCTGCTGCGGGCGCGGGTCGCCCACCTCGAGCGGCTGGCCTGGGTCGACGGGCTGATCGGGGCGCTCGCGGTCGCCGGCGTCGCCGCGGCGCTGATCTTCCCGCCGGTCCTGGAAGCGCTCGAAGGCAGCACCTTCGGGGTCGCGGTCAGCCTCGCCTACCCCTGCTTCGACCTCGTACTGCTGGGACTGCTGAGCGGCGCCTTCGCCGCCTCCAAGTGGCGGACCGAGAGAACCTGGCTGCTGATCGCCGGGGCGCTGCTGCTATTCGGGGCCTGCGACATCGTCTACCTCTCCGCCGCCGGTCAGTCAACGACCGGGCTCAACATCGCCAGCGTCGGCTGGCCGCTTGCCTTCCTGCTGCTGGCCGCGGCCTCCTGGCTGCCGGCAACTGCAACCGGCGCTGCTGTCGGCCGAACCGAGGGGCGCCGGATCCTCGTCCCGATCGCGATGGGCATGGTCGGGATCGCCCTGCTCGCGGTCGGCAGCTTCATCCCGGTCGGCGCGACCGCGGTCGTCTGCGGCGTCGCCTGCCTGGTCGCCGTCCTCATGCGTCTTCTCATCACCTTCGAACAGAACACGCGGATGCTGCGGGTGACCGAGACCCGCGCCGTCACCGACGCGCTCACCGGCCTCGCCAACCGCCGCCGGCTGATGGCCGACCTCGAGGACGCGGTCTCAGCCTCGCCGCCAGAGGCGATGGTCCTGGCGCTCTTCGATCTCGACGGCTTCAAGGCCTACAACGACAGCTTCGGCCACCCGGCCGGCGACGACCTGCTGCGCCGCCTCGGCAGCCAGCTGCAGGCCGCGGCCGAACCGCACGGGCGTGCCTACCGGCTCGGCGGCGACGAGTTCTGTGTCCTCGCCCGCACCCGCGAGCTCCCCGCCGAAGCGATCTGCGAGGCAGCCGAGCAGGCGCTCTGCGAGCGCGGCAAGGGCTTCAAGATCACCGCCTCCTGGGGCAAGGTCCTGATCCCGGTAGAGGTCACGACCTCGACCGACGCGCTGCGGGTCGCCGACCGCCGGATGTACGCGAAAAAGGGTCGCCGCGCCGACTCCGCCCGCAGCCAGACCCGCGGTGTCCTGCTGCGGATGCTGCACGAGCGCGAGCCCGACCTCGAGCGCCACCTCGACGGTGTCGCCCGCCTCGCCGCCGCCTTCGGCAAAGCCCTGGCGCTCGACGCCGAGGAACAGGACGTGATCGTCCGCGCCGCCGAGCTGCACGACATCGGCAAGGTCGCGATCCCCGACGCCGTCCTCCACAAGGGCGCCGACCTCAGCCCCGAGGAGTGGGAGCTGATGCGCAAGCACACGATCATCGGCCAGCGCATCCTCGGCGCCGCGCCTGCTCTAAGCCCGGTCGCCGACCTGATCCGCTCGACCCACGAGCGCTGGGACGGCGCGGGCTACCCCGACCGCCTCGCCGGCAAAGACATCCCGCTCGGCTCCCGCGCGATCTTCATCTGCGACGCCTACAACGCGATGACCGAAGGTCGCTCCTACCGCTCGGCGATGAGCAGGGAGGAGGCGCTGGAGGAGCTCCGCCGCGGCGCCGGCACCCAATTTGACCCCGGCCTCGCCCGCACCTTCGTCGAGAAGGTCGTGCCGGCCCTCGACCGCCCTTCTCGGCTGGCACAAAAAGAAGCCGTCTCTAACTAAGCCGGCGAACCCGCCATAGTTCATGGCTGGGTATGCGACGACTCCTGCAAAGGAACCGAGCGTTCCGGGATTTTTGGGTAGGGCAAACTGTCTCCCTCTTCGGTGATCAGGTATCGCTGCTGGCGATCCCGCTGCTGGCGGCCCTGGAGCTCCACGCCGGCGCCGCCCAGATGGGTTTGCTGACGGCGGCTGCTCTGGCTCCGAACCTGTTCTTTTCTATCCACCTCGGTGCCTGGGCTGACCGCCGGCCGCGTCGCCGCGAGCTGCTGATCGGCGCCGACGTCGGCCGTGCTCTGCTGCTGCTGACGATCCCGCTGGCCTGGGCTCTCGGCGTCCTCTCGCTGGCCCAGCTCTACGTGGTCGCCTTCGCCGCCGGCTCGCTCGGCGTCGTCTTCAGCGTCGCCTACGACATCGTCTTCGTCGCCCTGCTGGATCGCAAGGACTACATCGAAGGCAACTCGCTAATCAACGGCAGCCGCGCCGCCTCGATCATCGCCGGCAACAGCGTCGCCGGGCTCCTGGTCCAGGCGCTGACGGCGCCGATCGCGCTGCTTCTCGATGCCCTCTCCTACCTCGGCTCGGCCCTCTTCATCGGCCGGGCGGGGGCGGTCGAGTCGACGCCGGCCCAAGCGAGCGAGGGCGGCAGCCTCGCCGCTGGCGGCCGCTTTATCGCCCGCACGCCGTTGATCCGGGCGACGCTGCTGGCCTCCGCCACCCTCAACCTCTTCAACACCGGCTTCTACGCGCTGCTCGTCCTCTACGCGACCAGGGACCTGGGGATGTCGGCGGGAGCGATCGGGTTGGCTCTGGCGATCGGCGGCATCGGCTCCCTGCTCGGCGCGCTTGTCGTCCGTCGCCTCAGCAGGGAGATCGGCTTCGGCCGGGCGCTCGTCTTCGGCTTCGTCCTCACCCCGGCGCCACTGCTGCTGGTGCCGATGGCCGCCGGCAGCCACGTGCCCGTCCTCCTGGTCGCGGTCGCCGAGTTCTTCAACGGCATGGGGGTGATGGTGCTCGACGTCGGCCTCGGTTCCCTCTACGCCACCCTGGTCCCGGACCAGCTGCGGGCGCGGGTCTCCGGCGCCTTCCTGCTCGTCAACTACGGCATCCGCCCGATCGGGGCGCTGGCCGGCGGTCTGCTTGCCGCCGCCGTCGGCCTCCACACGACGATGTGGGTGACCGCGATCGGCGCCCTCGCCGGCGTCCTCTGGCTCCTCCCCTCGCCGATGCCGCGGCTGCGCGAGCTGCCTTCGCAGGTGGCCGTCGACAGCTGAGCGGCCCCCGCTAGTCGAGCAGAACCGCCAGCGCGACTCCGACGGCGGCCGCGGCAAGTAGCGCCGCCAGGCGGCGCGAAGCGGTTCGCGGCCGCTCGTCCAGCTTCTCGACGGTGATCGCAGCGGTGATCGCGCCCATCCACAGCAACCGACCGGGGCCGGAGACCGCGGCTGCGACCATCATCACCCAGCAGGAGGCGAGGCAGGCGGCACCGTTGTGGAGGGCGAAGTCGGCGACCCCGGCACTGGCACGCCAGCCGCGCGGCGGCAGGGGACGGCTGCGATGGCAGGCCCGCAGGGCGCACAGCTTCAGCGGGGTCAGCTGCCAGAGCGCCGCCGCCGCGAGGGCGATCGGCAGCGCGAAGGAGGAACCGATCGGGTCGAACGTCATCAAGGGGGCGAGGGCGAGGACGCTGAAGGCGGTCCAGAGCCCGAGAAAGACGACCAGGAACTCCAGGGCGGCGCGGCGCCGGCGCCAGTAGAGGCTGGTGAGGGCGGTGTGTCGGACCGCGGGCAGCGCCGTCGGCGCCATCATCGCCACCGCCATCAGCGCCCACATCGGCGTCCCGGCGGCGAGGGAGGCGGCCTCGAGCGGGGCGGTGGTGGCGGCCTGGTGGGCGCCGTGGGAGGCGAGCCCGCCCAGGCCGGTGGTGCAGATCCACAACGGCCCGCTCTCCCAGCTACTGCCACTGCTCGAAGCGCTGGAGGCGTGGGCGGCGCCTTCTCCCAGCAGCAGAGCCAGCCAGGCCGCGGCGATCGTCGCCTCGACCCAGAGCGTCGGGCGGCGAGCGAGGGAGCGCAGCGCCGTCACCGGCGCCCTCAGGCGTCGATCGAAAGGCTGACCCGGCCGATCTCGATCGGGGAGTGCCGGGACGCGTGCGAGGTATCGAGCAGCTCGCGCGCTTCCTCGGGCATGTCGAGGGAGGGTTCCGGGACGACCGGCCGGAAGCAGATCCGCAGGCGTTCGCGGTCCCAGTCGGTTTCGTCGCGCAGCCTCCTGATGATCTCGGTGGCCTCGGCGCTCACTCGCATTCCGTGCGGCGCCTCGTCCTCGGCCGGGTCGGTCGTGCGCTCGAGGCCGAAGAACGAGAGCGTGGTGAGGTACCGGTTTTCGTAGTCGGCGTCGCTGGCTTCTTCGGGCAGGTTCAGGTAGGTCGCGTAGACGGTGTCCGGGGTCGAATCGCCGCGGATCTCCTCGATGTTGATGTACAGGTGGCGAGGATCGTCGGGTTCAGCCGATTCCAACACTTCCTCCTGGCCGTTCGGATCGATTTCAAGCGGCACTTCGGTCGCTTCGCCTTCGAGGATCGTCGTCCCTTCGGTAGCGCCAACGAATTTCGGTTCGGTGGGCGCCCCGGCTTCGGGTTCGGGCGGTTCGGTGGGCGTAGGGGCCACTTCTTCCACCGTACCTCCACCGGGCGGTGGGTCATAGGTGTAGCCGAGCAGGGCGGTTTCGGTCACTTCCCCGCAGGTTTTAGCCGCCGGGTTGCCGGCAGCGTCAAAGAATTCGAAGGGGTGGTCGGCCCAGCCGCTTTCAACCGGGTTGGGCAGCCCTTCTTTTTCGTTCCAGACCGCCCAGATCCGGTCGATATTGGCGTGGTGGAGCCAGAAGATCGGGTCCCAGGCAGCTTCTTCGGGGTTGCGCATCCAACCGCCGACCTGAACGTGGACCGTCCCGTGCGGGGTTTCCTCGGGCAGCCCGGACTGTCCCCAGAAGCGGGGCCTATGGGGAGATTTGTTGTTGCCGCCGAACATCGCGTTGCCGATGAATTCGCGCAGGGCAAGCGCCGCTTCTTCGGTCGACACCAGTTCCGGGAGCGGTCCCCCGGCGTTGTAGTACGGCCGGCGCACGCCGACGTAGAGGGGATTTTCCCCTTCGCTCGCAGGCTGACGGAACGGTTCGGGCAGCGAGGCGAATTCGCCACCGAGGTCGTAATTCCAGTAGGGAAGCGTCCAGTCTTCGGGACCGCCGGTGTCGACCACCGCCTGGCGGACGATTTCCTCGAAGTAGAAGAGGTAGATCCGATGCCAGGGGAAGAAGTACCAGCTTTCGTGTTCACACTGTTTCTGCAACGAAAGCGGACTCGATTCCGTGCCGTGGATGGCGGCTTGGTAGTCCCAGCTCGTCGGGTTGCTCGATTCGCGTTCTTTCATCGCGCCCACAGCGGCTGCGTAGTGCTGCAGGGCTTCCTGTCCTTGAGTGCTGCGCGCCTCGTGACGGACGAGCAGTTGAGTTCCGTTGGCCATACAAAAACCCTAAACCGTAAGACAAGAGCAAAAGTAAGGTTGACGGCTCCACCGGGCAGCGTTTAAGTAAGGGGTTACGACTTCTTGGCGAACCGGTGTGTGTAGTTAACGATCAGTAACAGTTCCCTTACTCGCCACTAACACCGGCTGGTGGTCGGCTACCATGGCCGCATGGGCGAGTTCCGCTACGAGGGCCACCGGATCTCCTACGACGCCTACGGCGAAGGGAGACGGCTGATCGTGCTGACGCACGGGCTGCTGATGAACCGCCACATGTTCGACCGCCTGGGGCCGGAGCTGGCCGCGCGCGGGAACCGGGTGGTGACGGTCGACATGCTCGGTCACGGGCGCTCGGACCGGCCCGAGGACCTGCGGCTCTACTCGATGCCGCTTTTCGCGCGGCAGGTGGTGGCGCTGCTCGACCACCTCGAAGAGGAGAGCGCGGTGATCGGCGGCACCTCGCTGGGGGCGAACATCGCCCTCGAGCTGGCGGTCCACCACCCCGACCGGGCGCGGGCCCTGTTCATCGAGATGCCCGTGCTCGACAACGCCCTCTCCGCCGTCGCCGGCTTCTTCGCCCCGGTCCTCCTCAGCCTCAAATTCGGCCGGCCGCTCTTCGAGGGCCTCTCGCTGGCGACCCGGCCGCTCCCGCGCACCAACTACCTGCTCGACCTCGGCCTCGACTTCGTCCGCCAGCGCCCCGGCCCTTCGCAGGCGGTGCTCGAGGGCCTGCTGCTGGGGGAGACGGCGCCGCACCGGGCGGAGCGGACGAAGATCGAGCACGAGACCCTGGTCGTCGGCCACCCGCGCGACCCCCTGCACCCGTTCAGCGACTCGGGGATGCTGCTCGAGGAGCTGCCGAACGCGCGCCTGGTCGAGGCCAACTCGATCATGGAGTGGCGCCTGCGCCCCGAGCGGCTGAACGCCGAGCTGACCGCCTTCCTCGACGAGGTCTGGGCGCCGGATCTGCGAGCGGTCGCGGCCGGCTGACACAATCCTGGCCGGTGAGCCAAACCGCCGGCGACAAGCGGGTCGAACGCGAGGCCGAGTTCTCGACGATCTCCGGGCAGGAGATCCAACCGCTGTACGGGCCTGAGGCCGTCGGCGACGAGCTCGAGGAGCGGGTCGGCGCGCCCGGCTCCTATCCCTTCACCCGCGGTCCCTACGAGTCGATGTACCGGGGGCGGCTGTGGACGATGCGCCAGTTCGCCGGCTTCGGCACCGTCGAGGAGACCAACGAGCGCTTCCACTACCTGCTCGACCACGGCCAGACCGGGCTCTCGACCGCCTTCGACATGCCGACCCTGATGGGTTACGACTCCGACCACGCGAAAAGCCTCGGCGAGGTCGGCCGGGAGGGGGTCGCCGTCGACACCCTCGCCGACATGGAGCGCTTGTTCGAGGGGATTCCGCTCGGCGGCGTCACCACCTCGATGACGATCAACGCGCCGGCCGCGATCCTGCTCGCCTTCTACGTGCTGGTCGGGGAGAAGCAGGGAGTGCCGGCCGAGAAGCTCGGCGGCACTATCCAGACCGACATCCTCAAGGAGTACATCGCCCAGAAGGAGTGGTGCTTCCCGATCGAGCCGGCGATGCGCCTGGTCACCGACATGATCGAGTGGTGCACCGAGAACATGCCGCGCTGGCACCCGGTCTCGATCTCCGGGTACCACATCCGCGAGGCCGGATCGACCGCCCAGCAGGAGCTCGCCTTCACCCTCAAAGACGGCTTCACTTATGTAGAGCGGGCGATCGAGCGCGGCCTCGACGTCGACGACTTCGCGCCGCGGCTCTCCTTCTTCTTCAACTCCCACATCGATTTCTTCGAGGAGATCGCCAAGTACCGGGCGGCGCGCCGGATCTGGGCGCGGGAGATGAAGGAGACCTACGGCGCCACCCGGGAGGAGTCGATGCGGCTGCGCTTCCACACCCAGACCGCCGGCGTCAGCCTGACCGCGCAGCAGCCGCTCAACAACATCGTCCGCACGGCGCTCGAGGCGCTGGCGGCGGTGATGGGCGGGACCCAGTCCCTGCACACCAACTCCTACGACGAGGCGCTGGCGCTGCCGACCGAGGAGGCGGTGCGGGTGGCGCTGCGCACCCAGCAGATCATCGCCACCGAGACCGGGGTGCCGAACACGGCCGACCCGCTCGGCGGCTCCTGGTTCGTCGAGAAGCTGACCGACGAGATGGAGGAGGCCGCCTACGGCTATTTCGCCCGGATCGACGAGCTCGGGGGGATGGTCGAGGCGATCCGCCGCAACTTCCCCCAGCGCGAGATCGCCGATGCCTCCTTCCGCTACCAGCAGGAGCTGAACGAGCGCAAGCGGATCGTCGTCGGCGTCAACGACTTCACCCAGGACGACGAAGAGCCGACCCCGATCCTGAAGATCGACCCGGCCCTGGAGCGCAAGCAGACCGAGCGCCTGGCGGCGACCAAAGCCTCCCGCGACGCCGCCGCCGTCGAGTCCGCCCTCGCCGACCTCAAGCGCGCCGCCGCCACCGAGGCCAACCTGATGCCCCCGATCATCGAGGCAGCCCGCACCCAGGCCACCGAGGGCGAGATGATCGCGGCGATGCAAGAGGTCTTCGGCACCTACACCGAGTCCCCGGTTTTCTAGAGCTGCTCCGCGAGGAACTCACTCGGGGAGAAGACCGGGATCTTTCCTGCGAGGTCGAGCAGATGGCGGTCGCCGGAAACCAGGGCCGCCTCCTCCTGGCGGGCGAGAGCGATCAGGTAGTCGTCCGCGGGGTCCGCACACCGCAGGGGCGGTGGGCCGTCGGGATCCTCGACCAGCTGGCCCTCATCGAGGAGAAGGCGGATGCCGGCAGAGACGTCATCTAGGTCGAGGTAACGCCGGAACTTGTCCCTCCGCAGCACGGTTTCCAGCTCGTCGAGGAGGAGTCGCGAAACCAAAAGATCGAAGTTTCCTTCGCGCGCCGCACGCAGCACCTTCGCCGCGGTTCCGGTGGGCGTGATCAGCGCGGAAACGAGGACACCGGGCTCAAGAATCGCCCTCGGCACGCCTCTCCTCGCGCATCGCGTGCAGCTCGTCGTACGCGAGCTTCAATCCCTCGTCCTCAGGCGCAGGGGTGACTTTGGCCCAGAGCTGCGCGAGGGCGTCGAGTCCTAAATCCCGCCGCAGCGACTCCTCTATCACCTCGGAATCGCGCTTGCCGGTGCGGGCCGCCTTGATCTTGACCGCCCTGAAGACATCCTCATCTAGGGTGACGGTAGTCCGTGCTTTTGGCATAAATACATTTTTACATCATGATGCAGATCGAGAGGAACGAATGAGCGTCGACACCGTGACCCCCGCCTATGAGATTTCGCAGGAGGCGCTTGATCTGCGCGACATGGTGCGGCAGCTGGCGCAGGACAAGATCGCGCCGCGGGCGGGGGACATCGACCGCAAGAGCGAGTACCCGTGGGACGTGCGGGAGCTGCTCGCCTCGCACGACGTGCTGGGGCTGCCGTTCGACGCGGAGTACGGTGGGACCGGGACGGGGACGCTGGTGTTGCAGATGGCGGTGGAGGAGATCGCCCGCGCCTGCGCTTCCTCGGCGCTGATCCTGATGGTCCAGGAGCTGGGGACGCTGCCGATCCAGCTCTTCGCCAGCGAGGAGCAGAAACAGAAGTGGCTGCCGAAGTGCGCCAGCGGCGAGTGGTCGCCCGCCTTCGCCCTGTCCGAGCCGGAGGCGGGCTCGGACCCGGCGGCGATGCGGACGAGTGCCGTGCGCGACGGCGAGGAGTGGGTGATCAACGGCCAGAAGGCCTGGATCACCAACGCGACCGTCGCCGACTTCTACGTCGTCTTCGCCACCACCGACCGCGAGAACCGCCGGACCAGCGCTTTCGTGGTCGAGAAGGACCGTCCCGGCTTCGATCCCGGCAAGCTCGAGCACAAGCTCGGGATCAAGGGCTCGCCGACCGGGGCGCCGAGCTTCACCGACGTCCGCGTCCCGCACGAGAACCTGATCGGGGGCGAGGGCAATGGCCTCCGCGTCGCCCTCGGCACCCTCGAGCGTACCCGCCTCGGCGCCGCCGCCCAGGCGGTCGGCATCGCCCAGGGCGCGACCGACTACGCCAACGGCTATGCGAAGGAGCGGGTCGCCTTCGGCAAGCCGATCAACACCCTGCAGGCGATCCAGTTCAAGCTCGCCGACATGGAGGCCGGCACCGCCGCGGCGCGCGAGCTCCTCTACAAAGCCTGCTCGATGGCCGACCGACCCGATCGCCCCGCGGACCTTCCCAAGTGGACCTCGATGGCCAAGCTGATCGCCTCTGACAACGCGATGAAGGTGACCGTAGAGGGCGTCCAGGTCCTCGGCGGCTACGGCTACGTCAACGAGTACCCGCTCGAGCGGATGATGCGGGATGCCAAGATCACCCAGATCTACGAGGGCACCAACGAGATCCAGCGCGTGGTGATCGCCCGCTCGATGGCGGGGTAGGGGCGATGTCGACTTTGTCCCCATATAGGTAACTAAGTCGACATGCCCCAGGATCTGAAAGTCCGCACCGCGCTTGCGGAGCGTCTGCGCGAGCGGCTGCCGGAGTTGCAGGGGGCGGTGGCTACTCGGATCTATGCGATTGCCGATCCTCGGGAGGTGGCCGATCCGGGGTATTTGCATGGGTTGGACGAGGCGGTGAATGCGGCGATCGAGTATCGGTTGGGGGTGCTCGAGGGTGGGGAGCGGCAGGCTCCTGACGTGCCGGCGGTGCTGCTGGCCCAGGCGCGGCTGGATGCGCGGGACGGGGTGCCGCTGGACACGGTGCTGCGGCGGTACTTCGCCGGCAACGCCTTGTTCGGGGACTTCCTGGTCGAAGAGGCCGAGCGGGCCGAGGTGCCGAGCTCGGCTCTGCGGCCGCTGCTGGCGGCGCAGGCCACTTATGTCGATCGGCTGATCGCTGCGGTTAGCGAGGAGCACGGCAAGGAGGCGAAGAACAGGCCTCGCAGCGCCGCGGAGCGGCGGCGGGAGACGGTGAAAGCGCTGCTCGCCGGTGAGCTGGTCGATCACTCCGAGCTCGGGTATGACCTTGACGCGCACCATCTCGCCCTGCTCGCCAAGGGGGAGGGGGCAGAGAAGCTGATGCGGGGAGTCGCCGAGAAGCTCGACCGGCGACTGCTGGCGGTGCAGCGGGAGGAGGAGCCGATCGTCGCCGGCTGGCTAGGCGGAATGCGGCCGCTCGCGGCCGAGGAGGCGGTGGCGGCGCTCGTCGCGGCCGGTTCTGATCGGGTCGTTGTCTCGGTCGGCGAGCCCGCCGAGGGGCTGACCGGTTGGCGGTTCAGCCACCATCAGGCGAAGGCGGCGCTGCCGGTCGCCGAGCGCAGGGGGGAGGCTGTGCTTCGCTACGCCGACGTCGCCGTCCTCGCCTCGATCGCCCGCGACGACCTCCTCGCCACCTCGTTGCGCCGGCTCTACCTTGAGCCGCTGGCGCGCTCCCGCGATGGCGGCCACGCCGCACGGGAGACGCTGCGGGACTACTTCGCAGCAGAGCGCAACATCTCTTCAACCGCCGCCGCCCTCGGGGTCGACCGCCGAACGGTGCGCAACCGCCTGCGGGCAATCGAGGAGCTTCTCGGCCGACCGCTCACCGGCTCGCTCGCCGACCTCGAGATCGCCCTGCGCCTCGACGACTGAGCGAGTGCTCCCTCCTTTTGCCTCGCATAGCGGGGAAAAGGAAGGGAGCGCCCCTTCCCACATTGGTGAATGCGGGTCGCCCGGCGCTCCGAATCGGGGAGGCGCTCGCCGCTTCCGCGCGGCGAGGATCGAACCCAGACCCCACACACGGAACCACACCAAGGGAGGGCGGGAGCATGAAGGGGAAGCTGATCTGCATCGCGGCGCTGGGGGTGGTGCTGGCGACGGTCGCAGCGGGCGCGGCGCTGGGAGATCGCGGCACGCGGCAGGAACATTGCCTTGGCGCCCTCTGCGTCGGCGATGACGGCGGCATCTCGCCGACCACGCTGCCGAAGCACGGGAGCGCCCCGGTGACGGCGCGGATCGACGGGGAAGTCAGCACCCGCGACGGCAGCCATCCGCCGGCCCTCCAAGAGGTCGAGGCGGACATCGATCACACGATCAAGGTCGACGCCGTCGGCCTGCCGACCTGCCGGGAAAACCAGCTGAAGGCGACCAGCAGCGCAGCCGCGAAGAAAATCTGCGGCGACGCGATCGTCGGCTCGGGCGAGGCTGAAGTCGAGGTCGCCTTCCCCGAACAGGCGCCGTTTCGCTCGACCGGGCCGCTCGTCCTCTTCAACGGCGGCGTCCACGGCGGCACCACGACCGTCTTCCTCCACGCATACGTCGACGTGCCGGCACCAACCGCGGTCATCGTCCCGGCGACGGTCAAGCGGATCCACAAGGGCCGCTTCGGCCTGCGTCTGAACGCGCATATCCCGAAGGTCGCGGGTGGTGCCGGCTCGGCGACGGCCTTCGACATCAGGATCGGACGGCGCTACACCTACGAAGGCCGCAAAAAGAGCTTCCTCTCGGCAAGCTGCCCGACCGGCAGCTGGGCGACCAAAGGGACCGTCCTCTTCAGCGACCAGACCCGAATCGGCTTCACCCACATCTTCAGCTGTACGCCCGGGGGGTGATCCAGGGTCACATTGATAAGAGTCTGTTTAGCGGACTAATATCAATTCAACATCTCGGCGTACCCAAAAAGATAGAACACTGCTTTCCCGTGTCGATAGCACCAGTCAAGCTAGGAAGTCTTGCCGCGCAATCGCTCGCGGCCTCTGAGGATCCCGACCCCGAACGGCTCTCGCTGCTGCTGCCTCGGGCCGTCCGCTTCTACCTCGAGGAACGCGACGGGGGGCAGCCCGGCTGGCGGTACCCGTCATTTCTGGCCGGGCGCGACAGTTTCGAAGGCGAGCGGGAGGTCGCCCTCGAAGAGGAGCTCTGGCAGCAGCTGCAGGCAGAGGCCGAACGGCAGGAGGTGGCGCCCGAGAACCTGCTTCAGCACGCCGCCTTCTACTACGGCGCTGCCCGCGACGAGGGGCGGCTCACCCAGCGGATCGCCGCAGAGCTGCGCCGGGAAGAAGAAGGCGGCGGCGGTTCCTAGCCGGCGATAACGGGCGTCGCGCCCAGCTTCTGCAGGTTGCTCTGCAGGCTGAGGCGGCCGCGGTGGTGCAGCCCGTGGACGGAGCTTTCGGTCTTGCCCAGCACTGAAGCGATCTCGACCGGGGAGAGGCCGATGATGTGACGGAGGATGAGCACGTCCCGCTGTTCGTCAGGCAGCCCCTCGAGCGCCTGCCGCAGGTCCTGGCCGCGCTCGCGGGCGATGCGACCGCGTTCGTCGTCCTCGACCCGGACCTCGTCGGTGGGGGTGGTGCGCCGCGCGCGCAGGTAGTCGAGGGCGGCGTTGCGGGCAACGCGCAGGATCCAGGCCGCGAACGGGACCTCGCGCGGCTCGTATTTGTGGATCGCCCGCATCAGCTTCATGAAGACGTTCTGGGTGATGTCCTCGGCCTCGTAGTCGTCCTGGACCAGCTTGCGAACGAAGCGGAGGACTTCGGGCGAGTAGCGGACGTAGAGGAAGTGGAGCGCTTCGGGATCATCCTGCTTGGCGCGGGCCACGGCCTGCTGCACGAGGGCGCTGTCGCAACCGCCGCCGGAGCGGTTATTCGACTGGGCCGGCTCTGATCTCGACTCGAGCCTGTTCATCATCCTGCTCTTTCGTTACTCCGTCCTCTTCCCAAGGCCGGATTGTTCTCCCAATTTGCTCGAAGATCCTCTGCATCGAAAGATGTCGAGGTCTTGTGGCGAAGATGTCTAATGACAAATCGTCCAGAAGTCAACCCGAAAATTCGTCCAAATCTCATTCTCTGGCTAAAGGTCGGCCCGCTTATGCTCGGCGGGCCGGTCGTCAGTGGGCGCTTCTCAAGGAGAAGGATGAAGGTCGCTTTAGGGGAGTTCGCATGCTTTTGCGTCGCCAGCCGCTTTGGCGCAGATCTCGGTCTCGGGATCGAGTCCGCCGCGCGCTATTACAGCCGCAAACTCAGCTCCCAACCCGAAATAGGCCGCCGTTCTCGGTTGCCGAAACGCCTGGATAGCCCCTTCGTCGAGCTCGATGTGCCGATCGACGACGAGGTGGTGGCCCGGCTCGAACGGGAGGCGCGGGGGCGCTCGGTTGACGTCCAGCAATTGCTCAACCATGCGGTCTTCGTCTACTTCGCCGAGCTCGATCGCAATTTTTGAAAAAAGGATCTTGAACCCTTGCAAAAGAAGTGGCACGAGCTCGGCGTTGCTGAGTTGATGATTCGCCGAGGGGCTCTTTCGCTGATTGCCACCGTCCTGCTCGTGCTGGGCGTGGCGGCCAGCGCCGAGGCCGAAACGCCGATCGAAGGCGTCTGGTCCTTCAACGGTGGCAAGGTCGCGGTCGAAGCCACCTCCGGCGGCGCCTTCCGCGGCGTGATCGTCGCCCCGACCAAGTTCAGCCAATGCTTCCACCCGGTCGGCGAGGAAGTCTGGACCGAAATCCGCCAGCAGCCCGACGGCTCCTACTGGGGCCTGCATCAGTGGTACTTCGAAAACTCCGAATGCACGCCGAACCCAGAAAGGGGACAGACCGCCTTCCGGGTCAACACCGCTGGCGACGGGTCCAGGAGCCTCGAGGTTTGCTTCAGCGAACCCGGCAGCCAATCGCAGCCGAAGATCCCGCCGAGCGGAAACCCGAGCGGGGCCACCTATGGCTGCAGCAATTCAGCGCGGATCTCGTCGCTGCCCTCGCTCACGCCCGCTGACGCGCCCAAGTACATCCTCCTGCCCGGCAACGGTCTCTGCCTGACCCGGCCGCAGCTGAAGGTGCGGTTGCGCAATCCCTCCGGCGACCCAATCGCGAAAGCGAAGGTACAGCTGCGGAGCGGCAAGATCCGCCGCCGCGCCAAGCTGACCAGGAAGTCGAACGGGATCGTCGCGACCCTCAACCTCCGGGGCCTGACCAAGCGCAAGTTCGCGGTCTCGGTCACCGTCACCACCGTGCTCGGGCACCGGCTCGAGCGCAAGCGCTCCTATCGCCTCTGCGGGCCCGTTCGCGTCGGCAAGCACCGCCACCACAAGCACCCGGCCTGATCCTGCCGCCGCGACCGCGGTAGGAAATTAGGTGGAAATTTAGGCGCAAGAACTCCCTCGCGCCGGGAGTTATCCAAGCGTGGCCACCCACCAATCAGCATTTGGCTTGAACCTGCGCGGGCCGCTCGCCCTGCCGGGACTCGGCGAGGCCGCGAGCGGGCTGTCGGAGCTGGAGCTGCTGCTGGTGGGAGCGGCGGAGCTGGAGGCGGCCTGGAGCGGGGCAGCGACGCCGGGGAGCTGGCGGGGGGCCCTGCGCGACGGCGCCGAGCTGACGATCCGCTGGGGCCGCGCGGGCGATTTGCTGTGCGGCTACGGCGACGAGGCGCGCTACCTGCTCGATCCTTCTTTCGAACGCCTGCTGTGCGCTCCCCGCACGCCGCGGTCCCTGGCCTGGCGACGCGTCCTGCTCAGCCGGGTGCTGCCGCTTGTCGCGATTGCCCGGGGCTACGAGGCGCTGCACGCGGCCGCCGTGCGAACCCCCACGGGGATCGTCGCGCTGGCTGGCGCCAGTGGCGCCGGCAAGTCGACTCTGGCGGCCGAGCTGGTGCGCCGGGGGTACGGCCTGGCCGGGGACGACGTCCTCGTCGTCGGTCGCCACGCCAGCGGCGCGGCCGGCTTTCCCGGCGGGGCCCATCTCAGTCTCGAGCCAGGCGGCGAGAAGGGCCTCGACGCCGAGGTCCTCGGCAAGCTCGGCGGCAAGCTCTGGGCGATCGTCGACGGGGCGGCGAGCGAGCCGGCCCCGGTCGCCGCGATCGTCCTCCTCGAGCGCGGCGAGGGGCCCGCCGAGGTGGAGGAGCTGCCGCCCTCACCGCTGACCCTGGCGCCCTTCATGCTCGGCCTCCCCGATGAGGAGGGCCGTGCCGGCGCCCGCTTCGCCCTCTACGCCGACCTGGTCGAATCGGGGCGGCTGCTGCGACTGAGCGGCGACGCCTCGGCAGCGGAGATGGCCGAGATATTGGAGAGGGCGGTCGCCTCGCCGGCGATGGCAGCGGTGGGGGAGAGCCGATGAGCGGCGTCCTCACCCGCGGCGACTTCGAGATCGCGACCCCGGTGCCGCGCCGGGAGGAGCCGCTGCCGCTCTCGCTGCGCACCGTCAGTAAAGCCTGGGACAAGGGTCGGGTGCCCGTCCTCAGTCGCGTCGATCTCGATCTTTCCGCTGGCGGCCGGGTCCGGATCGCCGGCCGAAACGGGGTCGGGAAGACGACCCTGATGCGGATCGCCGCTGGCCTGATCGACCCCGACCGCGGCCGGGTCGAGGTCTTCGGCACGAGCCCGGAAGGGGCCCCCGAGCGCTACCAGCGGCTGGTCTCCTTCCTGCCCGCGGGCGACCGGGGCCTCTACGCCCGGCTCACGGTCCGCCGCCAGCTCGACTTCTGCGCCCGCATCTCCCTGGTGCCGCGCCGGGAGGTGAAGGCACGGGTGGAGGAGGCGATCTCCACCTTCGACCTCGGCGAGCTCGCCGACCGCCGCGTCGATCGAATGTCGATGGGTCAGCGCCAGCGGCTGCGGATCGCGATGACGTTTCTGCCGCGACCGCGGGTCGCCCTGCTCGACGAGCCGCTGACCAGCCTCGACGGCGAGGGAGCGGAGATCCTCTACGGAGCGATCGAGCGCCTGCTGGCCGCCGGCGGCGCCGTCCTCTGGTGCTCGCCGGCCGGGGAGCACACCGATTACGAGTTCGACCGCACGCTGATGCTCGAGCAGGGAAAGCTGGTGCTGGCATGAGCGAGCTGTCCGACAACCTGAGCGCCTTCTACGCGGTGATCCGCCGTGACTTCCAGGTCTTCCTCTCCTACCGGACGCGCCTGGTCAGCCAAGCTCTCACCTCGATCTTCAGCCTGACCCTCTTCTATTACGTCTCCCGCCTCGTGCACGTCGAAGGCTTCACCACGCCCGACCGCTATTTCGGCTTTGTCGTTGTCGGCATCGCCCTGATCGGCGTCCTCTACTCCTGCTTCTCGGTCTCGGAAACGATCCGCCAGGAGCTGGTCGCCGGCACCTTCGAACGGTTGCTGCTCTCACCCTTTGGTGGGGTTCGCGGCGCCGTCGCGACGACGATCTTCCCGCTCGCCTACGCCTTCCTGATGTCGATGCTCACGCTCGCCTTCGGGACCCTGCTGTTCGGCCTGGAACTGCACTGGTCGACGGTGCCGGTGGCGTTGCCGGCGCTGGTCCTGGCACTGCTTGCCTTCATCCCCTTCGGGCTCTTCTTCACGGCGCTGACGATCGCGACCAAACAGTCCAACATCGGGGCCAACTGGATCATCGCCCTGCTCTCGATCGTCGGCGGCCTCTACTTCCCGATCGCGCTGCTCCCCGGCTGGGCGCAGCTGGCGGCGGAAGTACAGCCGTTCACGCCGGCCACCGAACTGCTGCGCCACCTGCTCGTCGACGCGCCGATGGAAACCTCCGTCGGCCTCGCCCTGGTCAAGGTCGTCGTCTTCGCGGAGATTCTGGTGCCGCTGTCCCTGTACGCCCTCCACCGCGCGATCCGGCTCGGCCAGCGCCGCGGCACGATCATCGAGTACTGAAAGAAGGGGAGAAGATGGCTGACGACGCGGTGCAAACGCAGGACTCGCTCTTGGAGGCGAAGGTGAAGGTGCCGCAAAGCGTGGTCTTCCGCAGCTTCCCGACCGAGACCGTCGTCCTCAACCTTGAGACGGGCAGGTACCACGGCCTCAACCCGACCGCGGGGAAGATGCTGCAGGCGCTGACCGAGGCGCCGTCCGTGCGCGAGGCCGCCGCCGCGGTGGCGGCCGAGTACGACGCGCCGGCGGCGACCATCGAGGCCGACATCTGCGACCTCTGCCAGAACCTGCTCGACCGCGGCCTGATCGAGCGGGACGGGAACCAGGATGTCGACGGCCAGGGTGGCGGCTGAGCCGGCGCCGCTCCCCCGCGGGCGTCGGCTCGGATCGCGGGAGCGGGCGCGGCTGATCGCCGAGATCGTCGGCGCCTACGTGCGGGCCCGGCGCGAGCTGCGCCGGGCGCCGATCGAGACGGCGGTGGCGCGGCTGCGGGCCGGCCGCCCGGCCACCGGCCGCGGCGGTCCGGAGGCCCTGCAGGAAGCGGCGCGGCTGGGTCGGGCGGTTGTCCGTACCCTCGCCTTCCTGCCAGGCGACACCCGCTGCCTGCGCCGCTCACTCGTCCTCACCCAGCTTCTTGCCCGTCGGGGCATCTCGGCGCGGCTGGTGATCGGCGCCCGCACCGCGCCCGACTTCCTCGCCCATGCCTGGGTCGAGCACGACGGAATCCCGGTCCTCGACCCCGAGGGCGAATCCTTCGGTCGTCTGGTCGAGCTCTAGCCGTGCCCAGGGCGACCGTCTTCGGCCTCGATCTCGACAGCGACACGCCGCTGCCCTTTCTCGAGGGCGGGGGCGCACGGGAGACGGGACGGCCGCTGCGGATCTCCTATCGCGAGCAGGCGCCGCCCTGGCCCTCGGGGGCGCGGCTGGTCTCCGACGAACGCGGGCTCGAGGGCGAGGTCATCTTCCAGATCGAGGCCGCCGACGATTCCTACCGGTTCCAGGGCCCGGCCTACGGCTGCACCGTGCTCTCGGGAGCGGGGGCCGAGGTGCGGGGCGCTCCTGGCGGGGAAGGGTTCGAGGGCTGGCAGCGGCTGCTGATCGCTCAGGTGCTGCCCTTCGCCGCCGCCCTGCGGGGGCTGGAGGTGCTGCACGCTGGCGCGGTTGTCATCGAGGGAACGGGAGTCGCCCTGTCCGGCCGTTCGGGCTCGGGCAAGACCTCGGCGGCGCTGGCCCTGCAGCGTCGCGGCGCCGAGCTGCTGGCCGACGATGTCCTTGCCGTCGAGCTGGCAGGGGAGGGCCTGCTCGCGCACCCGGGGGCACCGATCGCCGGGATCGATCTGACCGAGGCCGAGCGTCTCGGCCTGCAGGGGGATGGGGAGCATGCGGAGGTGCTCGCAGTCAACGCCAGGGAGCGGGTCGCGCGGACGGCGCTGGTGCCAGGGCCGGTGCCGCTCGGCGCGCTCTTCCTGCTCGACCGCCGGTTGCAAGGCCCGCAGGAGCCGAGCTTCGAGGCGGAGGGGGACCCGCGCCAGCTGCTCGCCTCGACCTTCAACCTCCTGCTCGCCTCGCCGCAGCGGCTGGCCGGCCTGCTCGAGGTCTGCGCCCGCCTCGCCGCCCGGCGCGTCGAGCGCGTCACCTTCGGTCCGGCCACGGGCCCCGACGAGCTGGCGGCAGCGATATGGGCGCGGCTGAGCGGGTAGCGGCGAGCGCCGGCCTGGTCGGCAGCTTCTCGCCGTCCCGGGGCCTCGACCTCATTGGCACCGCGCTGGGCGGCGATGGGATCCGCTGCCATCTGGACGGCCACGTCGACAACCTCCAGGAGCTGGGTGGCGATCTCGAGGCCGCGTACCGGCAGTGGGGGGCCGACCTGCCGGAGCGGCTGCGAGGCGATTTCGCCCTGGTTGCGTGGGACCCGAAGAGGCAGGAGGGGTTTTTGGCCCGGGACCAGCTCGGGGTGCGGCCACTGTTCCTCGCCGAAGCGGGTGGGAGGCTCTTCTTCGCCTCCGAGCTGCGTGACCTGCTGGGGCTGCTGCCGAGGACTCCGGGACCGGACCCGGATGGGGTCGCCCACTGGATCGCGCTCAGCACCCGCCCCGGCACCGGCACTCTCTACGCGGGAGTGGAGCGACTGGGGCCGGGGGAAATGTTGCGGCTCGGCCCTGACGGTGTCAGCCGCAGGCGCTACTGGGCGCCAGTGTTTCGCGAGCCGCTCGACCTGGTCCCCGGTGAGTGGGCGCAACGAGTGCGCGAGGGCCTGGGGATCGCCGTGCGGCGGCGCCTCGATCCCGAGCGGGGGACCGGCGTCCTGCTCAGCGGCGGCCTCGATTCCGCTGCGGTTGCCGCCGTCGGCCGTGACTCGCTCAGCGCCTGCTCGGGGACTTTTCCCGAGCACCCCCGGGCTGACGAGGCGGAGCTGATCGCCGAGCTGCGTGCCACGCTGGGGCTCAGTGGCTTGGTCGCCGAGGTGCGGCCCGGCGGGCTGCTGGCGAGCGTCTTCGAACACACCGCCGCTTGGCGGGCCCCCTCGCTCGGTTGGGGGGACTTCTGGACCCTGCCGCTGCTGCGGGCCGCGGTCGAGCTGGGGATCGGGACGGTGCTGGGCGGCGACGGCGGCGACGAGGTCTTCGCCCCGCGCGGCTACGTGCTGGCCGATGCCCTGCGCCGTGGTCGCCCGCGACAGGTGCTGGAGCTGGCGCGCCGCCTGCCGGGTGCCGGGTCGCACGTCGGACGGCGGCGTGAGGCGGCGATGATCGCCAGCCTCGCCCTTCGCGGGGCGCTGCCGCCGCGGCCGGCGGGCTGGTCGCTGCCGTGGGCGGACGGCGGCGCCCCCGCCTACCTGAAGCCCTCGGCGCGGCGGCGACTGCGTCGCAGCGACGACCCCGAAGCCTGGAAGCGGCTCGACGGCCCGCGCTGGTGGGCGTCCGCCGCCGACGGCCTCTCCGCCGGGATCGAGGCGACGGGGGTTTTCGAGCACCAGGCCCGTCTGGCCCGTCTGGCCGGCCTCGAGACGAGGCACCCGATGCTCGATCTGGACCTCGTGGAACTGGCCCTGCGCCAGCCGCCGGAGCAGACCCTCGACCCGCGCTTCACCCGGCCGGTGCTGCGCGAGGCGATGGCGGGCCTGCTGCCGGACAGCGTGCGGTTGCGACCGCAAAAGGCGCTGTTCGAGTCCTTGATCGTCTCGGCGATGCGGGGGCCGGACGGGGCCGCCCTCGAGGGGATCCTCACCGCCCCCGATGCCGAGATCGGCGCGTACGTCGATCGGGAGCGGATGGCGGCCTCGCTGTTTGGTCAAGGCGAGCTTCGAGAACGGGACGAGTTTCGGTGGATGTGGCAGGTGTGGCGACTGCTCACGGCCGAGGTCTGGCTCCGGTCGCTGGGCGCGTCACACCGTGTTCCAGAGCCAAAATTCGCCCCCTCGAAAGCGCGCGTTGAGATTCGCTCGGTCTAGCTCCTCCTACCTTTTTCCACCTTGAATCGGGACGATTTGGCTCTACTCTCCTCTACAAGTCAAGGGCTCGCTTTGGATCTGCAGGGGGGCCCAAATCCACCAGTCGGAAAGCAAGGAGCGACCCAACATGGATCACAAGACCCATCCGGGCTACGAGTCGCCTCGGGTCGTCGATTACGGCGATCTGCAGGAGCTCACCGCGGCTTGCCTCGGTGGCAGTGGTGGCGACGCCTACTTCCCCAGCGGGGAACTGGCGGGCTACTCCGTCGGGCCGAGCAATCCTGCCGCCGAATGCAAATCGAAACCATAGGCGCGCAAGACAATTAAAAAGCTTTCTTCTCCGTCGCTCGTAGACGGAGGAAGGTCGCTTCTGGGCCGGCAGCCTTCGGGCTGCTGGCCCGTTGTCTTTTCAGGGACCCAAAGACCTCGAAATTTCCCAGAGCCAAGCGGAAGTAACCCCCTTTTCGCGGCGTTGATGGAGCATGAGCCTGCGGGAGGCGAAACAGACGGAGACGGTGCCGGGCGAGAGCGGGGCAGCGAGGATGGCGTTGATCGCCGGCGGCGCCTCGGAGCGGGTCGCCAGCGTGCTCGAGGAGCGCGGCTGGGAGTTTGATCTGTTTGGGTCGGTCGCCGAGTTGGAAGGCGCCGACCGCCCAGCGGTGATGCTGCTCTGCGCCGACGGCAAGGTCGCGAGCGCGGTCGCCACCGGGCTGCCACCACTGCGCGCGGCCCAGCCGGAGGCGCCGGTCGTGATCGTTTGCGCCGAGGTGCGGCCGGGGGAGCTGCGCGGCGCTCTCGCCGCCGGGGTCAACGGCATCGTCCTCGAGGAGCACCTCTCCGCCACCGTCGGCGTCTGCGTCGAGGCGGTGCGGGCGGGACAGGTCTGCGTTCCCCGCCGCCACGCGCCGCAGATCGAACCGGCGACGCTCTCGGCTCGCGAGAAGCAGATCCTCGGCCTTGTCGTGATGGGCTACATGAACAGCGAGATCGCCGAGCAGCTCTTCGTCGCCGAGAGCACTGTCAAGAGCCATCTCTCCTCGGCCTTCTCGAAACTGGGCGTTCATTCCCGTAATCAGGCGGTGGAGCTCATCGTCGACCCCGAGCGGGGCCTGGGGATGGGCATCCTCGCCCTCGGCGGCGAGCCGATCGAGAACGGCGACGGAGCTTGAGCACCGGCGTCGGCACGCACGGGCAGCCTCCCCTGGCGCCGGGCCAGGCCCGTGCCGCCGAGCCCGCGGACTTCCATGTCGCGGGCAGCGATGTGGGGGCGGCAACCCGGATCAGCCTGCGGCGCGACCTGCTCTTCCGGCGATCGCTACTGATCGCCGACACCGTTGCCTTCGTCCTCGCCCTCGGCGGCCTGGCCGCGATCTCCGATCGGGCGGTCCAGGTCACCTGGGTCGGTGCGGCCGGCCTCGTCGGGCTGTTCCTCTGGGCCAAGGTCTTCGGGCTCTACGATCGCGACGAGGCGCTGTTGCAGAAGACGACTCTCGACGAGGCGCCCAAGCTCTTCGAGGTGGCGACGCTCGGCGCCCTCTGCACCTGGCTCGCTGGCGGGTTCCTGATCGACGGCGGCACCCTTCACCGCGACGAGGCGCTCCTGCTCTGGGCGCTCCTCTTCCTCTTCCTCGTGATCGCGCGGACGACGGCGCGGAGGCTGGCGCTCTCCGTCGCCCCCGATGAGCGCTGCCTGTTCATCGGCGATGCCGCGGCGGCTGAGACGATCAGGTCGAAGCTCTCCGACAACCACAGGTTGAAGGCGCAGTTGGTCGGGGCGATCGATCCCACCGATGTCCCGGTCTGGTCCGCCGACGGCGCCTCGGCGGTGCGGCTGGGGGAGATCCGCGACCTCGCCCGCTCCCTCGACGTGCAGCGCGCCGTCGTTGCTCCCGACAGCTTTGACCCCGAACGGATGCTGGATCTGATCTGCACGCTGAAGGCGATCGGGGTGAAGGTGAGCGTGCTGCCGCGCCTGCTTGAGGTGGTCGGCTCCTCGGTTGAGTTCGACGACCTCGACGGGGTAACGCTGATGGGGATCAAGCGTTTCGCCCTCTCGCGCTCGTCAACCTTCGTCAAGCGCGGCTTCGACCTGGTCGGCGCGACCCTGGGGCTGATCGCGCTCGGCCCGCTGATGCTGGCGATCGCGGTCGCGATCCGGCTCGACAGCCGCGGTCCCGTCTTCTTCAAGCAGCGCCGGGTCGGCCGCCACGGGGAGCACTTCGAGGTCTACAAGTTCCGCACCATGGTCCCGAACGCCGACGCCCTGAAGGCGTCCCTGCGGGACCGCAACGAGGCCCAGGACGGGCTCTTCAAGATCGCCGACGACCCCCGCATCACCCGCGTCGGCAGGCTCCTGCGCAAGACCTCGCTAGACGAGCTGCCGCAGCTCCTCAACGTCGTGCGGGGGGAGATGAGCCTGGTCGGGCCGCGGCCGCTGGTGGTCGACGAGGACCAGCACGTCCGCGGCTGGTATCGCCGCCGCCTCGAGCTGATGCCCGGGATCACCGGCCCCTGGCAGATCCTCGGGCCGGCGCGGGTGCCGCTACGCGAGATGGGTGCGATGGATTACCTCTACGTCGCGAACTGGTCGCTGTGGGGCGACGTGAAGATCCTCCTTCGCACTGTTGGGCATGTATTCGCCCGGAAAGGCCTCTGAGAGCAGCCAGCCCAGCGGGCCGGCCATCGCCACCGCTTCGTCTTCGGCCCGAATCTCCTCGTCGGCGCGGGCGGCCATGCGGCAGAAGGCGACAACGACGAGGCTGATCACAAACCAGAGCGCTGCGGCCACGACCAGCAGGCTGAGCACGGGACTCACGCCTGATCCCTCTCGGTGATTTGTTCTGACGCCATCGAAACCGTTATCGGAGGCCCGGTGAAATTCCTTTACAGCCTCTCGCTACCCCGTCGCTTCAGCAGCAATCGCCCTTGAAAGTTCGCCGGTAGTGCGGACGGAACCCGGTTCCAGGGGCCTGCCGGGAGCTTAAAAGTTCGGTAGGGCGTGGAAGAACGGCGTTCGCGCGGAGTTAATCCGGTATGGCGCCGCCTTCCTCAACGCCTGAAACCGACTCGCTCGACCTGAGCCAGGCACTCGATGTCTTGCGCCGGCGCCTGCCGTTGGTGCTGCTCTGCGCGGTTCTGGTCGCAGCAGCGGCCTTCGCCTTCTCGAAGGGCCAGCAGAAGGAATACACGGCGACCGCGGCGCTGCGGTTCGGCAGCAGCAACCCCTATCTGCAACAGGTCCTCGAACTCTCTTCGGAGGGCAGCTCCGGGGTCACCGGGCAGGCCGGCAACGTCCAGCTCGCGGAAGTCGGGGATCTGACCGGGAAGACTGCCCGCGCGCTTGGCGTCTCGGAGTCCGAAGTCGGTGGCGGAGTCGACGTGGCCGGAGAATCGGAATCGAACGTGGTCACGATCACCGCCAAGGCTCACTCGCCGCAGCTAGCGGCGGCCGTCGCCAACACCTACGCCAAGCTTTTCGTCGTCGAGCAGGCGGCATTCAGCCACCGCGCGATCCGCCAGGCGATCGCCGTTGCCGGTCGCCAGATCAACGCGCTGCCCCCGGGGCAGCGGACCAGCCCGGTCGGTGAGGAACTCGAAAACCGACTGCAGAGCCTGCGACTGCTCGCCGGCGTCCACTATGGAAGCGTCCGCGTCGTCGGGCGGGCGACGCCGCCTTCGGAACCCTCCGCGCCGGAGGTGGGGAAGAACACGGCAATCGGGTTCCTGATCGGGCTGCTGATCGGGTTCGGTCTGGCTTTCGTCCTCGAGCGCCTGCAGCGGGAACGGCGGATGCACGACAGCAGCGACCTCGAAGACATCCATCGCCTGCCGCTGCTGGGGGCGATTCCGCTGCGGCGTGCCGCCGGGCGTTTCCGGCGCGGTCGGGAGGAACCGGCCGCGACCGCCGAAGCCTTCCAGATGCTGCGGGCGCGGCTGCGCTTTTTCGACTCTGGCAATTCGCAGCGGATCGTCCTCGTCGCCGGCGGTGAGGCCGGCGACGGCGTCACCACCGTCGCCACCGGGCTCGCCGAGGCGGCGGTCAGGGCAGGCTCGCGGACCTTGCTTGTCGAGCTCGACCTGCAGGAGCCGGCGCTGGCGCGGCGCCTGGGCCTGGAACCTTCGCCGGGGTTGGCAGAGGTCTTGAGCGAACGCCAGTCGCTGGAGAGCGTGGTCCAGGCGGCCGAGCTCCGCGAGCTCCAGCCGGCGCTGCCGCGGCGGCTGGAGGTCCTGACCGGCGGCATGCTGCGTCCCGCCAACGCGGCCGAACTGCTCGAAGGGCCGGCGATGGAAAACCTGCTCGGGTACCTGCGGGGGGTCTACGACCTGGTCGTGCTCGACGCGCCGCCCCTAACCGCGCGCGCCGATGCGCTGCCGCTGCTGCGCCGGGTCGACGGCGTCCTCGTTGTCGCCCGTGTCGGCCACAGCACCCGGGCCTGCATGGAAGAACTGCACCGCACCCTCGAGATCAGCGGCGCCCCGCAGCTCGGGGTTGTCGCCAACGGCGTGCGCTCCCGGCCGCGGCTCGAGACGGGCGCGCCGGTTGGGCCGGCGACCCCGCCGGTCGAGGGTTCTGCCCCCAACCCCACCGTCACCCAGCCCTGAAGGAGGTCACCTTGTCTCGCGCACTGATCACCGGCGCCGCCGGATTCATCGGCTCCCACCTCAGCGAGCGGCTGCTCGCCGACGGCTACGAGGTGACCGCCCTCGATTCGTTCAGCGATCACTACGAGCGCGAGCTGAAGGAATTCAACCTCGCGGCCGCGCTCGAGGACCCACGTCTCAAGTTAATCGAGGGCGATCTCAACGACGGCCTGCTGGGAGAGCTCTTCGACGGCCAGGACGTCGTCTTCCACCTCGCCGCGCGCCCGGGCGTGCGGGCTTCCTGGGAGGCCTTCCACGACTACTCGGAGGCCAACATCACCGGCAGCCGCGAAGTTTTCCACGCCGCCGCCGAGGCCGGGGTGCCGGTCGTCTACGCCTCCTCCTCGAGCATCTACGGGGAAACCCCCTCATTGCCGGCCTGCGAGACCCAGGAGCCGCAGCCGATCTCGCCCTACGGCGCCAGCAAGGTGATGACCGAGGTCCTCGCCGGCGCTTACGCCGCCTCCTTCGGCCTCGAGGCCGTCGGCCTCCGCTACTTCACCGTCTACGGGCCGCGCCAGCGACCCGACATGGGCCTCTCCCGCTTCATCGAGGCGATGGTTGACGAGCGGCCGCTGCCGCTCTACGGCGACGGGCTGCAGCGCCGCGACATGACCTACGTCGGCGACATCGTCGAGGGTACGGTGCTGGCGGCCGAGCGGGGACGCCGCGGCTCCGTCTACAACCTCGCCTCGGGCAGCCCCTTCGCCCTGCTCGACATCCTCGAGCAGCTCAGCGAGGTGGTGGGATGCCCTCTTGACCTCGAGCGTGAGGGGGCTAAGCCCGGTGATGTCCGCGACACCTGGGGGGACATCTCGCGGGCAGCCGCCGAGCTCGGTTACGGACCGTCGATGAGCTTGAAGGCCGGGCTGGAACGGCAGGTCGAAGAGGCGGAGCGCCGCCGCCCGCTCGCGATGACGGCGAGCGCGCAGCCTGCCCCAGCGGCCTAGGGCCGGACTGCCGAAATCGCCCACCGATGAAGCTGGCCTCGCTGGACAGCATCGCCCTCCCGCCGCGGCGCTTCGAGGCGAACCCGAAGGCCACCCTCTGGTTACTAGTGCTCTGCGCCGCCCTGGTCCTGCAGGGGGCGGCGATCAGCAACTCGGTCGTCTTCGCGGCGCCGATCCTCGCCGTCCTGCTGGTCGCCGCGGCGGTCGACATCCCCCTCGTCCCGGCGGTCGGGGGGCTGCTGCTGGCGCGGGTCCTGGTCGACGACCTCTCCTCGGAAGCGAGCCGTTACTCCTCCTCGTTCAACCTCTCCGGGGCGATCGCGGTCGGCCTCATCCTGCTGGCGACGGGACTCCTGATCAGGCGGCGCGAGAGCCTCGCGACGGCGACCCTGATCGGCCTTTGGCTGGCGGCCTGGACGGTTGTCGCTGCGGGCTATGAGGGCTTCTCGACCGTGGTCCTGCGGGAGGGGATCCGCGAGCTCTCGATCGCCGCCGTCGCCTTCATCGCCTACGCCTCGCGGGGGTCGCTGCGGCTGCCGGTCGCGGCCCGGCTGGTACAGGTGGCCGGCGCCTACTCGGCCCTCCTCGCTCTCTACCAATGCGCCAGCCACACTGGAACCACGGTCGGCGGCTTCGAACGCGCCTTCGGCACCTTCTCCCATCCCAACAGCGCCGCGGTGTTCTTCGCGATCGCCGCCCTGGTCTCGCTCTGGCGCTACCTGGACCAGGGCCGCAGGCGCCTCGACCTGCTCTTCACGGTGCTTTTCGTCGCCGCCAACGTCGTCACCTTCAGCCTCGCCGGCTTCATCACCCTGCTGGTCATGTTCGCCTCCTTCGGCGTGATGCGCTCGGGGGCCCGGCGCCTGAAGCTGGCGATGGTCTTCTTCGTCGCCCTCCTCGTCGCGACGTTCCTCGCCACCCCGCTGGGATCCGAACGCGTCCACAGCGAGTCGACCAGCGCCGCCACCGGCAAAGCGGGAGAAGGCTCTTCCCTGGCCTGGCGATTCGAGCGCTGGGAAGCCCTGATCCCGGAATGGGAAAAGGCCCCGGTCTTCGGTCAGGGCCTCGGCAGCAAGGTCTCCGAAGAATCCGCCGGCTCCTACACCAGCCGCCTGCCGCACAGCGAATACGTCCGCTACCTGGTCGAGACCGGGGTGCTGGGGGTGGCGCTGCTGATCGCCGGCCTGGTGGTGCTGCTGCGGCGCCTGGGCCGGCAGCGGGTTGGGGGGGATACCGGCAACGTCGCCGCCTGCGCGACCGCCCTGACCGTCGGCTTGCTGGTCAACGGCCTGGCCGCCAACACGCTGATCTACACCCCTGCCGCCTACGCCGCGGCGCTCATCATCGGGGCGGCGCTTGCGGCTGGCCGGCCGCAGGCGAGGCGGGTGGCGCGGTGACGCGATTCGCGGTCGTGTCCTGGTCGGGCGGGATCGCCCTCCACCTCTCGCCGCGCAGCCAGCGGACCCAGTGGCTGATCGAGGGCCTCGAAGCGCTCGGGAGCGTCGAGCGGGTCGGCGGCGACATCCCGAGCTGGCTGGCTGGTGCCGACTCCCGGCGCAAGTCCTCCTGGTACCGGCGCTGGGCGCGAAAGCTGGCGCTGACCGTGCTGGTGGACAAATATGAGCTGAGCGTGCGCCGGACGCTCGGGCGCTGGGAGCCCGAGGTCGACGCCGCGGTGCTGGTCGGCTTCCCCTGGTCGCCGTTGGCCGTCGCCGCCCGCAAGCTCGCCCGCAAGGGCATCCCCTTTGTCGTCGACGTCGGCGACCCTTGGGAGCTGACCAACCCCGAACCGGAGGGGAACTGGCTGAAGCGGCGCCGCGCGCGCGGGCAGGAGCAGGAGCTCTGGAAGCTGGCGCGGGGGGCGATCGTCACCACCGCGGGCCAGGCAGAGGCGCTGACCCGCCTCTTCCCCCACCTGAAGGTGCTGGTGCGGCCGAACGGCTACATGGGCCAGGGCGCGGAGGTGACTGAGGCCACGCGGCGCGACCCCGGCGGGGGCGATGGGGAGCTGCGGCTCGTCCACTACGGCAGCCTCTACGGGGGCCGGGTCGACTTCCCGGAGATTTTCGCTGCGCTTGCCCGCTCGGGACGCTGGCGGCAAATCTCCCTCGTCCAGTACGGGCCCGATTGGGAGGAGGCGCTGAAGGCGATGCCGGCCGAGGTCGCGGTCGACCACCGGCCGGCGTTGGCCTGGGAGCAGGTACAGGCCGAGGCCGGTCGCTTTGACGCTGCCGTCGTGCTCGGCTGGTCGAACCCGGCGAAAATGCCCAGCAAGGCGGTCCAGTACCTGACCCTGCCGATTCCGCGGGTGGCGCTGGCGGGCGACGGCCGCGACGATGCCCTCGCCACCTACGTGGCCGGCAAGCCCGGCTGGTGCATCCTCACCGCAGCCGACGGGGCCGGTGCGGCCGACGTCCTCGGCGAGCATCTGGCGCGGCCCTGGCCGGCGGAGGAGCTGCGGCCGCCAACCGGCGAGAGCTGGCCGCGGGTCGCCGCAGAACTCGCCTCCTTCGTCGCCGGGACGGTCGGGGCGACCGCCCCCGAGGTGCCCGTTGAGCGATAGGCGAATCCTCCTCGAGGAGCTCCGGCCGGAGGCGCCAGCCGCCGGCACCGTGCTCTTCGTGACCAACATGTGGCCGGACGAGCTGCGGCCCTATTACGGCTCCTTCATCGCCTCGCAGGCGCGCTCCCTCGCCGCCGCGGGCGTGGCGGTCGACGTCGTCTACGTCCGCGGCTTCCTCGGTGTCCGCAGCTACCTGCAGGCGCTGCGGGCGGTCCCGCGGGCGGCGACGCGGCGTCATTACGAGGTCGTCCACATCCACTACGGCCACACCGCGGCGGCCAGTCTCGGCCTCCCGCCCGGGCCGCTGGTGACATCGTTCTGCGGCGAGGACCTGCTCGGGGCCCCGCGCGAGAACGGGATCACCCTGAAGAGCAGGATCGAGGTCGCCGCCTTCCGCCAGGTCGCCCGCCGCGCCGACGTCACGATCACCAAGTCGGCGGAGATGGAGCGGGTGCTGCCGCCGTCGGTGCGGGCCCGCAACCACGTATTGCCGAACGGGGTGGACCTCGACACCTTCGCGCCGCGGCCCCAGGCGGAGGCCCGCGAGCGGCTGGGGTGGGACCCGGCCGAGCCGGTGATCCTCTTCCTCGGCAACCCCGACGACCCGCGCAAGAACGTGGCCCTCGCCGAAGCGGCCGCGGCCCTGGTCCACGAGCGGGTCGCGGCGGCCCGCCTGCACATCGCCTGGGGAGTCGAGCCGGAGGAGGTCCCGATGTTGATGAACGCCGCCGACTGCCTGGTCTTCCCGTCGAAATCGGAGGGTTCGCCGAATGCCGTCAAGGAGGCGATGGCCTGCGCCCTGCCGATCGTCGCGACGCCGGTGGGAGACATCCCGGAGCGTCTCGCCGGGGTCGAGAACTGCTTCGTGCGCGACCCCGAGCTAGAGGCCTTCGCGGCCGCCCTCGCCGAGGCGCTGGCGGGTGGGCGGGCGCCGGCGGCGCGCGCGGCGGTGGAGGAGCTGGGGATCGGAGCGGTCGCCGAGCGGCTGAAGGAGATCTACGAGATCGCCAAGCGCCGGCACCGGCAGGGAGCGGCGGCGTGAGCGTGAAGTCGAAGTTGGCGGCGGCCTCCGGCCTCGACGCTCTGGTCGGGCCGCTGGAGCCGCGCCGGGCGCAGCGCAAGGAGCTGGCGTGGGCGGGGGAACCGCTGTCGGAGGTCCTGGGGCAGATCGCCCAGCGCTGTGACGGCGACCTGCCCGAAGCCGGGGACCAGCCGCTCTTCATCTTCTCTGCCGGCTGGCGCAGCGGCTCGACCTTGCTGCAGCGGCTGGTCAACTCGAGCGGCGAGTACGTGATCTGGGGGGAGCCCTACGCGCGAGCCGATTTCGTTAGGCACCTGGCCGACTCGCTGCGGCCGATCTCCCCGTGGTGGCCGAACGAGGAGGACGTGGTCGCCGCCGCCGACGGCAGCGGGGCAGCCGACCGCTGGACCGCCAACCTGCATCCGCGGGTGCCGGCGCTGGTCGAGGCCCACCGCGACTTCTTTCGCACCCTCTTCGCCGTCCCCGGCGCCGAGGCGCCGGCCTGGGGGTTCAAGGAAGTGAGGCTGGGGGGCGACGAGGCCCTCTACCTCAAGTTCCTCTTCCCGCGCTGCAAGATCCTCTTCCTGGTCCGCGACCCCGCCGAGGCCTACGCCTCCTACAAAGTGTGGCGCTCGTGGTATCGCTCCTGGCCCGAGGAGCAGGTCCGGACCCCCGCCGCCTACGGCCGCCTATGGGCCGAGCTGGCCCGGAGCTTCGAGGCCCGGCGCGAGCGGCTTGGGGCCTTCCTGGTCCGCTACGAGGATCTCTACGCCGAGAGCCCCGCCGTCGCCGAGCTGGAGGATTATCTCGGCGCGCCGGTCGACCGCAGCGTCCTCTCGCGGCGGATTCGCGGCAGCAGTCGCCGCCCGAAGGAGTTGAGCCGGATCGAGCTGCGGCGGCTGCGCCGGGGTCTCGCCGGGGCGGAGCGGGAGCTCGGCTACGAGGTCGGTCGCTGAGATGTCGCCGCGGGCCTCAGTGCGAACCCAGCAGCAGGCGCGCGACAGCGCTCCACTCGTAGCGGCGGGCGACGGCGAGGGCGTCCTCGCGCGCCGCCGGCGGGTGCTCGGCGGCGCCGGCGATCGCCGCGGCGAGCCCGCCAGGCCGGTAGGGCTGGACGGCCGGCGGGTCGCCGAGCTCGGTCGCGGTCGAGTCGGCGGGGGCGATCACGGGAAGGCCGCAGGAGAGGGAGAGCAGCAGGGCGCCGCTCGAGAAGACGTCGCGGTAGGCGAGTGCGGCGACGTCGGCCGCCGCGTGCAGCTCGCTCACCGCCTCGTCGGGCACCCGTTCGAGCCGCAGCACGACGCGGTCATCCGCGGCGGCGGCAGCCTCGACTTCGGCCTTGACACGCTCGTTGAAGGGGGGGCCGGCGATCAGCAGGCGGAGGCGCGGGTCGTCGTTCTCGGCGAATGCGGCGATCAGCTCAGGCAGGCACTTGTAAGGGCGGATGAAGCCGAAGGCGAGGACCAGGAACGCGTCCGGCGGGATCCCGAGATCCTGTCGCACCCGCTCGCGGTCGCGGCGCGATTCGGGGTAGTACTCGAGGTAGTTGCCGTGGTAGCCGACCTCGATCCCGCGCCGGCGGTAGGTCTCTTCCGCCAGTCTCGCCGCGTGCCGGGAGTGGGCGACGACGGCGGTGGGCAACCGGGCGATGCAGCGGTTGAGCGCGAGGTCGAGGCGCGGGCGCCGGGCTTCGTGGGGCACCAGGTTGTGGACGGTCCAGACCACCCGCATGCCGCGCAGCCGCGCCACCGCCAGGCTTGCCAGCAGCTGCAGGGCGCGGGCGGCGTAGCGGAAGTCGTCGAGGCGACCGCGCCCGTTGGAGTTGACGATCAGCTCGGGCCAGTGGAGGTTGACCATCGTCTCCCGGCGCCGCGCGAAGAGGACGTGGGCAACCTTCAGGTACTTCACTTTCACGGTCTCCGCCCCGGCCGCCTCCAGAGCCCGCACCAGCAGCTGCTGGTAGGGGTTGCCATGCACGAGCGGGCACATGTAAATCCTCTTCGCTGGCCTACCGCTCGCGGGTCCCAAGGCGCGGCATCCTAGCGATGGGCGCTCCGGTAAACGGCTCGGGAGGCGGGACGCCGGAGGTCGCCGTGGTGATCGCCGCCAAGGACGCGGCGGCGACGATCGGGCTGCTGCTCGACGCCCTCGAGGCGCAGACGCTGCCGCGCGAGCGCATCGAAGTGATCGTCGTCGACGATGGTTCCAGCGACGCGACCGGCGCCCTGGTGGAAGCGCGCGGTTGGGCGCACGTCGTCGCGCTGGGGGAGAACCGCGGCGCCCCAGTGGCGCGCAACACGGGCGTCGCCGCTGCCCGGGCGCCACTGATCGCCTTCACCGACGCCGACTGCGTCCCCGACCCGGAGTGGCTGGAGCGTGGCCTCGACCGGTTTCGCCGCGACCCCGAGCTGCGGATGCTGGGGGGCCTCGTCTTCGTCGCGATGGGCCCGCGGCCGACGGTCAGCGCCCTGATCGACGGCGCCCGTTTTCTCAACCAGGAGGAGGCGGTCCGGGGCGGCGGCGGGCTCACCTCGAACCTCTGGCTCTGGCGCGAGCTCTTCCTCTCGGTCGACGGCTTCAACGAGAACCTCGCCAAGTTGGGTTACCCCGACACCGAGCTGGCGGAGCTGATCTCCTCGCGGGGGGTCAAGTACGAGTATGCGGAGGAGGTCCGCGTCAGCCACGACGCTCGCGCCACCTGGCGAGAGCTCGGCCGCAAGGGCTACCGCCTCGGCGTCGCCCATGCCCGTTTCCGCCGCTACCGCCGTGCCCCCGGGGGAACCTCGGGCCGGCCGATCTTCCTGACGCCAAAGCGGCTGCTGCCGCGGGCGACGCTGCGCCGGATCGATCGCCTCGCTAAACGGGGGATCCGGGTCGGCCCACTGAAGCGGTGCCAGATGTTCGCGATCGAGATCGCCTGCGTTTCCCTGCCGATGTTGGCCGGCGACCTGATCGGGACCTGGCGGCAGCTCCGCGGCAGCGGGCAAGCGCCCGCCTGAGCCGGCCAGCGGAGCAAGGAATTGCGCGTCCCAACCGTTATTGGGGCGTGGACCCGGCCTCTACCCTCGTGCCGAGAAAGCCGGCCGCGGCCAGCGTCGGCCGCGTCTTCCTGGTCGGCTATCCGCGCTCGGGTACCACCCTGCTGCAGAGCATGCTCTGCAGTCATCCTGAAGTGGTCTCGTTCCCGGAGACCTTCTTCTTCGGTCTCGTCACCCCGGCTGGGAAGCTTTCCCGCAACCTCGGCTTTGCCTCCGGCAGGACGGCCGAGGCCTACGCGAAGCTGGCTGACATCGGCGTCCTCGAGCAGGCACCGGCCCGGCCGCCGAGGCGCCTGCGCCGCTGCGGTGCGGACCTGGCCGCCGCCCTCGACGCCGCCGCCGCGCGCGAGGGCGGCCGACTCTGGATCGAGAAGACCCCCCTCCACCTTCGCTTCACCCGCCAGATCCGCCGCTCGGTCCCCGGCGCGGGATTCGTCCACATCGTCCGCGAGGGGGAGGGGGCGATCCCCTCCCTCTACGACGTCAGGCGCCGATTCCCGGACGAGTGGGACGGGGAGCGATCGATCGAGCACTGCGCCGCCCGCTGGGAACGGGAAGTGCGGCTGAGCGCGGCCTGCGCCGGCAGCCCCGGTCACAGCTTCGTCTCCTACGAGCGGCTTGCCGAGCGGCCGGCTGAGGTGCTGGAAGCCCTCTGCGCGGCGCTTGGGGTGGCGACGGGGCGGGGCGTCGCCGAGTGCATGCTGGCTTCGCGGGCGGAGGCGTTGCCCCGGGTTGCCCGCGAGGAGCCGTGGAAGAGCGGGGTGGGGGAGAGCCTCCACCGGCGGGGCGGCGAAAAGCTCGCCCGGCTCCCCGCCGCCGACCGCGACAAGGTCCTGGCGGCCGCCGAGCGCTGCCGGCCGCTGCTCGACCGCATCCCGTTCCTCTAGCCCGTGTCCGGCCCGGGCGCAGAGCAGACGGGGGCGCCGGGCCGCTCGCTGCGGCAACGGGCCTTCTCGGGCATCGCCTGGTCGGCGGTGCAGACCGCCGGCACCCGGCTGATCTCGATCTCCGTCTTCCTCGTCCTTGCGCGGCTGCTTTCGCCACAGGCATTCGGCCTCGTCAGCCTGGCGGCAATCTTCGTCGCCCTGATGCAGGTCTTCGTCGAAGGCGGCTTCGGCCAAGCGATCATCCAGCGCGAAGAGCTCCTCGACGGCCACCTCGACAGCGCCTTCTGGTCGTCGGCGGCGATTGGGACCGGTGCCTGCCTGATCCTGCTCGCCGCCGCGAGCCCGCTGTCCGACCTGCTCGGCGAACCGCACCTGGCGCCGGTCCTACGGGCGATGAGCCCCTGCCTCGTGCTGGTCGGCTTCGTCAGCACCGCCGAAGCGGTCCTGCGGCGGGAGCTCGCCTTCAAGCAGCTGGCGCTGCGGACGATGTTCGGCGCCGTCGCCGGCGGGGCGGTCGGCGTCGGGGCGGCGATCGCCGGGCTCGGCGTCTGGAGTCTCGTCCTTCAGGTCGTCGTCTCCTCGGCGGTCGAGCTGGTGGTCGTCTGGCTAGCGGTTCCCTGGCGCCCCGGCCTGCAGGTCTCCTGGGCCCACTTCCGCGAGCTGTTCAGCTTCAGCGTCAACGTCGTCGGGATGGAACTCCTCAACTTCCTCAACCGCCAGAGCGACGACCTCCTGATCGCCGCCTACCTCGGCACCCGCGCCCTCGGCTACTACTCGGTCGCCTACCGGATCCTGCTGATGCTGACCGAAGTTATGACCCGGACGATCAACTCGGTCACCCTGCCGACTTTCTCGCGGGTGCAGAAGGACATTCCCCGCCTGCGCAACGCCTACCTGATGGCAACCCGACTCAGCACCACTATCGCGATGCCGGTATACCTCTCGATGGCCGCCCTCGCCCCGGAGATCGTCCACGTCGCCTTCGGCCCGCAGTGGGGTCCCTCGGTTCCCGTAATGCGGGTGCTCGCCTTCATCGGGATCCTGCATGCGAGCGTCTACTTCAGCGGCAGCGTGCTGCTGGCGATCGGCAAGGGCCGGCAGGCGCTCGTCTTCTCGATCGTCAACGCGCTCAGCAACGTCGTCGCCTTCGCGATCGCAGTCCACTGGGGGATCGTCGCCGTTGCTGCCGCCTACGTCATCCGCGGTTACCTGCTGGGGCCGATCCCGGTGTACCTCGTCAAGCGGCAGCTCGGGTTCCGGGGCTGGGAGTACGTCCGTCTCGCCCTCGTGCCGGCAGGCTGCGCGGCGATCCTGGTCGCCATCCTGCTGGCTGTCAACGCAGCCCTGACGCCCCTCGTGGGCGACCTGGGGCGGCTCTTGGTCTGCGGCCTGATCGCCCCCGGTGTCTACTGGCTGGCCCTGCGGGTCCTGGCCAGCGACTTTCTCGGGCAGGCGGCGAGCTATGTGGCCCCGGTCTCCCCTCGGATCAGCCGGCTGATCATGTGGGGCCCCTCGCCGCGCGGCTCGCAGGCTTGAGATTCAGGCGCGGCGCGCGAGGCGGTTGCGAAGCGCGCCGGCGAGGAGAAGCAGGGCGAACGGTAACCCGTCGACCAGGTAGCGGTGGGCCAGACGCCGCGGCTCCTGGACGAGGCGGTGCGCCCACTCCAAGCCCAGCTTCTGCAGCACCCCGGGGGCGCGGGGGACCTCGCCGGCGACGAAGCTGAAGCTGATGCCGACGCCGACGAAGGAGGCGGCGGGCAGCAGCGGCCGCAGGCGCCCGATCAGATCGTCCTGCTTGGGGAAGCCGAGGCCGACCAGGACCACGTCGGGCTCGGCGGCAACGACGGCGGCCTCGACCTCGGCGAGGCGGCGCTGGTCGCGCTCGAAGCCGAACTCGGGGCAGAGCGTCCCGGCCACCCGCAGCCCCGGCGCCCACTCGGACAGCCTGGCGGCGGCCCGATCAGCCGTCCCGGGGTTGCCGCCGAGCAGGAAGAGCGAGGCGCCGGCGCCGGCGGCCGCCGCGGCGATGCTCCAGACCATGCTGGAGCCGGCCACCCGCTCCGGCAGCGGCGTGCCAGCAAGGCGGGAAGCCCAGACGATCGGGCTGCCGTCGGCGACGACCAGGTCGGCCGCCCCGATCAGCCCCCTGGCCCGTGGTTCTCGCCGGAAGCGGCGCAGGTGGTCGAGGTTGGCGGTGATCGTCCAGACACCGTGCCCGGCAGCCGCCGCCTCGACGACCAGATCGGCGGTCTCGCGTTCGGTGAGGGCAGCGAACTCGAGGCCCTCGACCTCGACTGCGGGCGGCGCGGGGAGCACCGGGGGGGCTCCGGTTGCGCTCACGCCGAGGTCCGGGGGAGGGTTTCGACGGGACGAAGCAGGCGGGCGAGGGAGATCCCGTAGCGCCCGAGCACCCCGAAGAGCCGGCCGAGCGAGGACCGGACCTTCTCCCGTTCGGCGTGGCCGGCGTGCTGGACTAGGACCTCGCGGGGCGGGAGCAACTGGCGCCTGACGAAGCTCCGGAAGCTCCCCCTGGGGCCGAGCAGGCCGTCGACCAGACCGCGGTCGGCGTAGATCTGCGACTGGCTCTGGCGGGGGTGGGGATTCGCCAGCCGCGCCGCCAGCCGCTGCCGACGATCGAGCCGTCCGGACTGCGCGGTTACCGACTCCGCCGGCACCCCGACCACCCGCTCCGCGACGACCGCGGCGGTGGGGAGGACGCGGGCCAGGGCCGGGTAGGAGTCGAGCAAGAGCTCGAAGTCGTCACGGCGGAGCTCGTTCCCGTGCTTATCCCACCAGGCGGCAATGTCGGCGGCGAGCCGGAGGTCGACGAAGCCATCGCGGGCGTAGAAGAGGAGCAGGGAGGCGAGCTCGTCGGCCGGCGTCGGCCGCCAGGCCGCCGGGTCGGCCTCGGGTGGACAGAGCAGGCGCTCGGCGGCGAACCTCCCCTCGTACCAGTGGACCCGCCAGTGGAGCTCGATCGGCGGCAGCGCGCCGCTTACATGCCCGAGGGCGAAGTGCAGGCGAGGGAGCCCGTCGGCGGCGATGGGGTCGGCGGGGGCGCCGTAGCCGAGCTCGCGCACCACCTCGACGGCCGCCTGCAGATCCTCGGCAGCGACCAGGAGATCGATGTCGCTGGAGATCCGCCGCCCGGGGTCGCCGTAGATCGCCTCGCTGAACTGGGGCCCCTTGAGCGCGGCCGAGCGGATTCCCGCCGCCGTCAGCATCGCCATCGCCTGCTGCCCGGTCAGCTGCAGGAAGGATCCCTGGCGCCGGGCCGCCTCGACCGCGTCGGCAACGTCGGCGGTGAAGCTGTCAGGCGCGGCGTCGGCGGCGAGCTCGACCAGCCGCGGCCCCAGGACCGGGAGCAGCTTGCGGATCCGCAGCACTTCGGTGAGGAAAGCCCAGTCCACTTCTCCTCCCAGCGAGTGGGCGGTGGCGGCCAGCTCCCAGCGCCGCGCCGCCGTCGCGGCGCTGATCAAGACCAGTTGCCTTTCCGGGCTCGGCTTCTCGGTTATCTGCATCGTCATCGGGACTGGTCGGAGCGATCATGAGCGCAGTCTCATCCGCATCACCTGCAGCTTCCCCCAGGGAAAGTGGGCCAGGAGCTCGAATGGGGATTTGCCCTCTAGGTAATTAACGGGTCTCAGGTACGGATTCTCACCCGCGGTCTTTGGATCCTGGCCGTAGAAGACGACGATCGCGGCCCGTGACCGCACGTAGATCCCGTAGCGCTGGGCGGCAACGGCGAGCATCCGGGTCAGCCGCGGCAGTCGCAGGCGGGCCAGGTCGAGACGCGGGTCCAGCCGCAGATGGGCTCCCTCGGGAAGCGCCAGCGGGCTGTCCGACTCGCCGTCGGTGCGATGGGCCGGCGGCGCGAACACACCCGCCCTGACCTCCGGGACTGCGATCGCCAAGGCGTGGTTGATCCAGCCGCGCCGGAGGTCGGCGAAGGTGATCAGGCCGCCGGCGATCGAGAGCGAAGAGGCCGATGCGCCCCAGCCGTAGGTGGCTCCCGGCCAGGCGCCGGGCCCGTAGCTGCCCGGGTTTTCGGAGACGTGCTCCATCGCCCCGCCCCAGCCGGCTTCCCAGCCCCGCGGTCCCCGCCGCAGCCGCCAGAACTCCCAAAGCCGGTCACTCGAGGGCTGGTAGACGACGAGGTGGTGGTCGCTGCCGGCGGCTGGCTCGGCATCGGTTGGCAGCGGCACTTGCTCCCAGGCCTGTTGCAGCACCGGCGAGTCCGGCGACTTCAGCAGCACCCGTTCGAGCGGCTGCCCGGCGGGGACACGGTAAATCGGGACCGACCAGCGGCTGGTGTTGATCGTCGGGCCGCGTTCCTCCGCCAGCTCCGCGGCGACGGTGGCGGCGAGCGCACGCACCATCCTCGCCGACCCCCGGGTCAGCCGCGGGTGGTCTCCCCGGGGCCGGTTCCAGAAGCTGCGAGAGGAGAAGAACCGGAAGTGCGGGTGGTGGGCGGCGGGACCGGCAGCGCGCTCGCCGGTGGGCCGACCGGTCCCCGCTTGGGGCCAAGCCGCCGCGGCGATCGATACCGCCGTCGCGAGGGCGAGGGCGAGGCGAAACAGCGCAGCTGAGCCCCGCCAGGTCATGCGCGGCGATGGTAGCGGAGGGGTGCCCCTGGGCAGGCGCTCTACTTGTAGGGCCGCGGCTGCATTTCCAGCAGCTGCAGGCTGCGCCAGGGGAAGGCCGCCATCAGGTCGAGGCGGTTGATCCCACCGAAGTAGCCGGTCACCCCGCCGTAGGGATTGGTCCCGGTCGGCGTTGGGTCCTGGCCGTAGAAGTCGATCACCGCGGCCTTGGAGCGGACGATGATGCCGTAGCGTTGCGCCGCTTCGGCGAGCAGGCGGGTGAACCACGGCATCTGCAGTGAGGAGAGGTCGAGGTTGGGGTCGAGCCGCAGGCGCGCTCCCTCCGGCAGCGCCAGCGGATCGGCCGAGAACCCGTCGCCACGGCGGGCCGGCAGCGAGAAGAAGTCACCGCGGACATTGGGGATCGCCAGCGCCAGGGCATGGTCGATCTTCCCGCGTTCGAGGTCTTCCAGGGTGATCAGGCCACCGGCCAGCGAGATCGAGGTGGCGGAGCCGCCCCAGCCGCTGGTCGCGCCCGGCCAGGATGCCGAGCTGTAGACGCCGGAGGAGGAGGAGACGTTTTCCATCGCCCCGCCCCAGCCGGCGCGCCAGTTTCCCGCTTCTCCTTCGAAGCGCCAAAATTCCCAGAGATGGTCGCTGGAGGGCTGGTAGACCACGAGGTGCTTGTCGGTGCCGGCCGCCGCCCTCACGTCGGCGGGCAGCGGGACTTGTTCCCAGGCGGCCTGCAGCGCGGGGTAGCCGCCGCCACTCAGCGTCACCTTGCTCGTCGGCTGGTCGGCCGGGACGACGTAGAGCGGCACCGACCACTTCGCGGTGTTGATCGATGGGCCCCGTTCGGCCACCAGCTCGGCGTCGACTTCGCCGACGAACGCCTGCATCATCAGTGCCGAGCTGGGATCGAGGGGAGCGTTCGACGGCAGCGGGGCGTTCCAGAAGCTGGTGGGCGAGAAGAAGCGGAAGGCAGGCTCCTCGCTCGGCTGTTCGGGGTCCGGTTCGGGTTCCGGGGTGGGTTCGGGGCTCGGTTCCGGAGTGGGTTCGGGTTCGGGTTCCGGGGCGGGTTCGGGCGTCGGTTCGGGTTCCGGAGTCGGTTCAGGCGTCAATTCCGATTCGGGCGCGGGCTTTTCTTCGGGCTTCGGGCGTGGCGGTCCACCCGGCTGGCTCGGGCCGTGTTCGGCTTCCTGGCCCTTGCCGGGCACCTTCGACTCTTCGGCACCTCCCGAGGGGGTGCCGACGGGGGAGATCTTGGAGGCGATCTTCCGGGCGGTACGGCAGGGGCGCCGTTTGCCGGCCGGGCGGAAGAACACTTCTTCAACCACGGTTGCGGTGCGCCGCGGACAGCGCTTCTTCGCCTTGTGCTTGGCCTTCGCCGGCGGCGCCGCCAGGGCCTGTGGCGCGATCGTGGCGCCGAGCAGGGAGACGGCTGCCAGCAAGCAGAGGAAGATCCCGGCCAGCGGGGGGCGGGCGGCGCGCGGTTGTTGGGGCCTTTGAGACAGCATGTTGCGCTGGGTCATCGGCTCCGCTGGCGCCATTCATCAAGAAGAAGCTGCCTTTCGACGTTTGTCCGACCGTTGCACGATCTTGTGCGCTATGCGGGAGCTCCGTGGCTGGCTCTTCGGCCTAATCACTTCTGTGGTGCTGCTGGTCGCGGTGCGAGCCCTGGCCTTCCAACAACCGTGGGTGCGCCGGCTGGACGCCGCAGCGGTGGTGAGCCTGGCGGAACGTCGCTGGGAGACCCGGCGGGGAACGCTGGCCGCCGGTTTGGTCCACCTCGGCGACCCGCTGGTCGTGCTCGCGCTGGCCCTCGTGGTCTGCGGCCTCGCTCTGCGCTGGCGCGGCCCCGCCTGCGCCTGCGCCGTCGCCGCCCTGGTCTTCGGCGCGAGCCTGACCACCCAGTGGCTCAAGCACGCGGTCTCGCCGCTGCGCCTGCAGCCGCTGCTCGGCTTCGACCAGATCGGCGAAACCGCCTTCCCGAGCGGCCACGTGACCGCGGTAACGTCGCTGGGCCTGGCCCTGGTACTTGCCGCGCCGCGCCGTTGGTGCCCGGCGGCCCTCGCGCTCGTACTCCTGCTCACGGCTGCCGTCTCGGTCTCGGTGGTGATCCGCCACTCGCACTACCCGAGCGACGCGATCGGCGGCGTCCTGGTGGCGACGGCCTGGTTCTGCATCGCCGGTGCCGGCCTCGCGCTTTGGAAAGCACGGCACCCCGCGGCCGTTGATGGGGTATGACCTTCGTCGCCGTGCTCGATCCGCGGCGCGCCGCGGCCGGCGCGTCGCCGCGCTCCCGATTGGCTGCCGGCCTCCTGCCCGAGAAAGCCGCCTGGACCCGCGAGGAGGGAGCGTTGGCGATCGCCTGCTCGGCCGCGGTCGAGCGGGCGGAGGCCGGGGGCGCCTTCTGTCTCTTCGAGGGCCGGCTCTACGGCAGCGAGGAGCTGGCCCGGCAGCTTGGCGTCCCCGCTGGCCTCGGGACGGCGGCGCTCGTCCTGCGCGGCTACGAGCAGCTCGGTTCCGGCCTTTGGCCGCTTCTGCGCGGGGACTTCGCCCTCGTTGTCTGGGACTCCGAGGCCGGGATGGGGGTCCTGGTCCGCGACCAGCTCGGCGGCCGGGCGCTCTATATCCACCGCGGTGCCGGATTCCTCGCCTTCGCGAGCGAGCTCGCCAACCTGGTCGAGCTGCTGCCGAGCCGGCCACCGCCCGACGACGTCGCCGTCGCCCACTGGCTGCTGCCTGCCGCGATCCCCGAAGACCGGACCCTGTTCGCCGGGATCGAGGAAGTGCCGCCGGCGACCTGCCTCGAGCTCGGCAGCGACGGCGCCCGGCCGCGCCGTTATTGGACGCCGCGGTTCGAGCCGCAGCGCGGTCTCTCCTTCGCCGCCGCCAGCGCGCAGACCCGCGAGCTGCTGATCGGGGCGGTCGCGCGGAGGGCAGGGGAGGCCGAGGCGAGCGCGGTGCTGCTCAGCGGCGGCATCGACTCCTCCGGCGTCGCCGGGATCTCCTGCGACCGCCTGGCCGCCGCGCGGCGCCCCCGGCGGGCCTACTCGGCTGTCTTTCCCCGTTATCCCGAGATCGACGAGGGACCGCTGATCGCCGCGGTCGCGGCCTACAACGGCCTGGCCGCGACGGCGATCGAGATCGAGCCCGGGGGGCAGCTGGCCGCGGCCGCTCCATATATAGAGACCTGGCAGACGCCGCCGCCGACCCCGAATCTGAGCTTCCTGCGGCCGCTGCTGGACCGCGCCGCCGCCGACGGGGTCCGGGTCCTCCAGGACGGCGAGGGGGGCGACGCGATCTTCTGGTACTCGGCGCCGCTGCTGGCCGAACGGCTGCGGCGGGGCCAGCTGCTCTCGGCCTGGTCGCTGGCCGGCCGCTTCCCCGAGTACGGGGTGCCGACCACCTGGCGCACCCGGATCGGCCAGCTGCGGCAGTGGGGGCGCCGTCGGGACTTCTCGCCTTCGCCCCAGGGCTGGCTGGCGGTCGACCCCTCCCTGCTGGAGACCCGCGAGCCCGAGCCCCTCGCGGCGGGGCCGGCCTGGTGGGAGGCCAAGGTCGCCGGCATCCTCGGCCCGGGCTCGCGGATGGCGCACGACACCACCCGCCGCAACGGCGCCCTCAGCGGGATCGAGCCGCGCCATCCTCTGCTCGACGTCGACTTGATCGAGGCCGTTCTCGCCTTCCCGCCCGAGCTCGCCTTCGAGCGTCGCTTCAACCGACCGGTCTTGCGTGAGGCGCTCGCCGGTCTGGTGCCCGACGAGGCTCGCCTGCGGCCCTACAAGAGCAACTTCGATCCGGTGATCGTCGCCGGAATCGAAGCCGAGATGCCGCTCATCGAAGCGCTCCTGCGGCGGCCGGGCTCGCACGTCGGGGCCTACACCGATCGCGCCGCTCTGGAGGCCCACCTGGCCGGGCCGCCGCCAGCCCGGGGCGCCCGTCGGGGCTGGGCGATGTCGCTCTGGTACCTGGCGACGATGGAGTGCTGGCTGCGCCTCCAGGCCGGCGAGGAGACCCTGCCCACGGATGTCCTAGGCAGCATTGGTACGCCCCGCTACTCATTTTCGAGTCTCTGACGAATGAATTCGTACTTTTTCCCCACCATCGACCGCTCGAAGAGTCCCTAGCATCCGGGTATGAATAAAAACGCTCTCAAATATGAGCGGCCGACCGTGGTGGACCACGGTTCGCTGGCTGAGCTCACGGCAGCACTTGACGTGGGCGGCCCGGCGGACACGCACGTGTTCCACCCACCCGGTCACAGTTGCCCCACCAGCGGCGCGCCTTCTAAAGGCTGCAAATAGTCGCTGACCGGCATTAGGCGAGATCGACCGACGGTCGCCACGAGGGGCGATCGCCGGCCGATCTCGCTAAATCATCTTTTGTAAGTGAGCCGCCAGCACGTCGGCTGCCTCCGGTCCGGGGCGGGGGCCGACCTTCACGCGGAGGAAGGTGGCGTCCTCGGCGATGCGGCCGCAGAGGTCCAGTTGGCCCTGGAGCCGAGTCGGATCGCGAATTTCGTCGTTGAAGGTGCTGCCCAGCAGCTCCCAGGGGTCGGCCTTGCCTGTGGCGACTTCCAGGCGGCCGGGCTCCTCGCCGAGCTCGAGCATGCAGGCGACGCGAAGGGGGAGGGGGCTGTCCGGGGTTCGCACCCGGTAGCGGGCCTCGTGCTCGTCGCTGACCACGACCTCGCGCAGGACGCCGCGGTCGTCCTCTCGCAGCAGGCCGCGGGCGCCCTCACGGACTTTCGCGGTCGCGATCGCCGGGTGGGCGAGGAGCTGGCCGTCTGAGATCTCGATCGCGACCGAGTCGTCGGCGAGGAAGCCGCTACCGCCGAGGTGCATGTTGAGGGCGAGGGTGGACTTGCCGAGGCCGCTGCCGCCGGCGAGGAGGACGGCGCCGCCCGCGATCTCGACCGCGCTGGCGTGGAAAACCTCGAGCCCGTGCAGGAGGGCGGCGAAGGGGAGGACCTGGCCGATCAGATAGCGCCGCCAGTCCCATGCCGGCTCGAACTCCGGGTCGAGGTGGAGGCGGACATCGCTGCCGTCGGCGGCGAGGACGAAGACGCCAGCGCCGTAGAGGTAGAAGCGGTAGCCGCGCTCGGCGTCGCGGTCGATCGTCAGGCCGAGGGTGCCATCGGGGTAGTGCCACTCCTGCAACCGCTCGGCGCCCTCGAAGGGCTCGCCGAGGCCGGGCGAGAGCGCTAGGGCGATCCCACGCTCGCCCCGTGGCCGGTCCTCGCCGACCTCCAGCCCGGGCAGGGGGAACTCGCTGCGCAGGGAGAGGCCGAAGGCGGTGCCGGTCCAAGTCGGTGTATCGGTCGCCGCCACTGCCCCAAAAACGTGCCTCCGGCCCCTGCCCTTGCGCTTCCAATGGAATCTTTGTCCAGTCGTCGGGACAGCGCTCGCGGCTGCGGAAACGGGACCGAGAAGTAAGGGAGGAATTACGCAAAACCCGGTAGGTCCGTCGGCAGGGCCGGCATTCCTTCCGGGTCACCGGTAGGAGAGATTGACCGCATCCGCAACCCACCTCGTGAAGGGACGCCCTCGCGTTCACGGACGCTCGATCCGCGTCGATGGTCGCAAGCTGCACGTCAAGGGCGTCGCCTACGGCACCTTCCGCGAGCGCGACGGGGAACCGTTCCCCGATCCCGAACGGGTGCGGGAGGACTTCGAGGCGATGGCGGCGGCGGGGGTCAACGCCGTCCGCACCTATACGCCGCCACCACTCTGGTTGCTCGACCTCGCCCACCAGCAGGAGCTTTACGTGCTGCCTGGCCTCGCCTGGGAGCAGCATGTCGCCTTCCTCGACGACCCCGAGCTGACAGACCGGATCGTCGCCCGCGCCGCCCACCAGGTCGCCGAATGCGCCGGTCATCCCTCGATCCTTTGCTACGCGCTCGGCAACGAGATCCCGGCTGGGATCGTCCGCTGGCACGGCAAAGAGCGGACCGAGCGCTTCCTCGAGCGGCTGTTCTGGGCGGCAAAGGAGAGGGATCCCGCGGGCCTTTTCACCTACGTCAACTTTCCCTCAACCGAGTACCTGGAGCTGTCGTTCCTCGACCTCGCCGCCTGGAACGTCTTCCTCGAGCGGGAGGAGACCTACGCCGCCTACCTGGCGCGGCTGCAGAACCTCTGCGGAGACCGGCCGCTGCTCGTCACCGAGGCCGGGCTCGACAGCCGCCGCAACGGCCACGAAGCACAGGCTGCCGCGCTCGAGTGGCAGATCGAGCACGCCTTCGGCAGCGGCGCCGCCGGCCTCTTCGTCTTCTCCTGGACCGACGAGTGGCATCGCGGCGGTCACGAGGTGCGGGACTGGGACTTCGGACTCGTTGATCGCGAGCGGCGGCCGAAGCCGGCGTTGGCGGCAGCCGAGCGAGCCTACGCCCGAGTTCCCTTCGGTAGCGAGGAAGACTGGCCGCGGGTCTCGGTCGTCGTCTGCACCCACAATGGCGCCGTCACCCTGGAGGAGTGCCTGCGGGGCGTTGCCAAGTTGACCTATCCCGACTACGAGACCATCGTCGTCTGCGACGGCTGCACGGACGACTCCGCCGCGATCGCCAGTCGCCACGGCGCCACTGTCCTCGAGACCATGCACCGTGGCCTCAGTGCCGCTCGCAATGCCGGTGCCCTTTGCGCCGAGGGCGAGATCGTCGCCTACCTCGACGACGACGCCTATCCCGACCCCGACTGGCTCCACTACGTCGCCGCTGCCCTGCGCGACGGTCGCCACGGCGGCGTCGGCGGGCCGAACATCCCCCCGGCAGACGACGGCCGCACCGCCGAATGTGTCGCCGCCGCACCCGGCGGCCCGATCCACGTCCTCGTCTCTGACCGCGAGGCCGAGCACGTTCCCGGCTGCAACATGGCCTTCCGCAGGCAGGCGCTGGAGGAGATCGGCGGCTTCGACGAGCGCTTTCGCGTTGCTGGCGACGACGTCGACCTCTGCTGGCGGCTGCAGGAGGCGGGTTGGAAGCTCGGCTTCAGCGCCGGCGCGGTGGTCATGCACCGCCGCCGCGACTCAGTTTGCCGCTACCTGCGCCAGCAGTACGGCTACGGCAAGGCCGAGGCGCTGCTGGAGGGCAAGTGGCCGCAGCGCTACAACCGGGCCGGCTCCTCGCACTGGGCAGGGCGGATCTACGACGCCCCCGCCAGCGGCTTGCCGCGGCGCCGCGGGATGGTCCGCTACGGGACCTGGGGCAGCGGCCTCTTCCAGTCGGTCTACGAGCCGGCGCCGAGCCGTCTCGATGGCGTCCTGCTGGCGCCCGAGTTCCTGCTGGTGCTGCTCGGCCTCCTCGATGTCGCCGTCCTCGGCGCGCTCTGGGCGCCGCTGCTGCTGGCGCTGGTGCCGCTGGTCGCCGGCCTCGGGGCGCTGCTCTGGCGCGCGGGGGCAAGCGCCGCCGGCGCGGTACCGGCGGTGCCCGGCCGCTCGCGCCTAGAGACCTTTCGACGTTGGACCCTGGTCGCCGCGCTCTTCCTCCTGCAGCCGGCAGCCCGCCTGGCGGGGCGGTTGCGCAACGGCCTCTCGCCCTGGCGCCGGCGCCTCTCTCCGGGAGCGGCCTGGCCGCGCCCCCGCACGGTCGAGCTGTGGAGCGAAACCTGGCGCTCGCCGCAGGCCTACCTGCAGGCGCTGCAGGACGCCCTCGCTGCCCGCGGCGGCTACGTTCGCAGCGGCGGCCCCTTCGACCGCTGGGACCTCGACCTGCGCGCCGGTGCGCTCGGCGGGGTAAAGGTCCGCACGGTCGTCGAGGAGCACGGCTCCGGCAGCCAGCTGCTGCGGGCACGAATCTGGCCACGGGCCTCGGCCAAGGGTGGGGGAGTGGTCCTGATGCTGGCGGCACTGACGACCTGGGCATTCGCCAGCGGCGAGCTGGTCAGCGGGATCACCTTCGCGGCGGCGCTGCTTGTCATCGTCGGCTTCGGGATCGAGGGCTGCGCGACGGCGATGAGTCTTGCCCTCTCCGAGTTCGACTCCGAGGCGGAGATGATGGGCTCGACGGAGGAGGCCCCGGTGCCCGCGCCGGAAACGGATGAACCGGCGATCGCGGTGGCCTCGCCGGCCGCCGCCGTGCTCGAGGAGGCGCGGCGATGACGCAGGAGAAGCCGAGCGCCTGGGCGCTCTGGAAGGCGCTGCCGCGGGCCAAGCCCTACCTGCGGCCCTACCGCAGGACGCTGATCGCGGTCGTCGCCCTGACGATCCTGACCGCGATCTTCGGCCTCGCCGAGCCCTGGCCGCTGGCGATCATCCTCAACAACGTCCTCGAAGACCAGCACACCAGCGGCTTCGTCCGCGCCGTCTTCGGCGACGAACCGACCGTCTGGGTGATCCTGGTGACGATGGTGATCGCCCGCTTCCTGATCACCGCGATCGGCAACGCCTTCACCGTCGGCAACCACTACCTCGGGTCGAAGATGGAGCAGAACATGATCCTCGACCTGCGCAGCGACCTGTTCGCGCACGTCCAGCGCCTCTCGCTCACCTTCCACGACGAACGCCGGACCGGGGCGCTGATGAGCCAGATCAACAACCAGGCGGCGGCGGTCGGGAACATCGTCATGGTCGTCCCGCCGATTGCCGAATCGATGCTGACCCTGGTCGGCATGTTCGTGATCGCGACCCTGATCGACTGGCAACTCGCCCTGCTCTCGCTGATCATCCTGCCGCTGCTCTACTGGTCCTTCGGGCTCTACGGCAAGCGGATCGTGCCGCGCCTGCAGCGGGTGCAGCAGCTCGAGTGGCAGTCGCTCTCGATCGTCCACGAGGCGATGGCGATGCTGCGGGTGATCGTCACCTTCGGCCGTGAGGAATACGAGCACCAGCGCTTCCGCGAGCAGGGGCAGACGGCGGTCGACGAACGGGTGAAGCTGACCGTCAGCCAGAGCCTCTACACGCTCGGCGTCCAGACGACGACGGTCGCCGGCACCAGCCTGATCCTCGGCGTCGGCGCCTGGCACGTCATGCAGGGCAAGATCACGATCGGCGAGCTGATCGTGCTGATGACCTACATCGGCTCGGTCTACGCGCCGCTGGAACAGCTCAGCCTCACGGTCGGGACCGTGCACGAGCAGCTTGTCCAGTTCAACGCCTCGCTCGATCTCCTCGACACCGAGCCCGAGGTGGTCGAGAAGCCCGACGCGGTGGCGCTCGGGCGCGCGCAGGGGCGGCTTACCGCGCAGGGGGTCGGTTTCGCCTACAAGGGCCGTAAGTCCACGCTCGAGAACATCTCCTTCCACGCCCGTGCCGGCGAACGGGTCGCGATCGTCGGCCATACTGGCGCCGGCAAGAGCACGCTGATGAGCCTGCTGGTCCGCTTCTACGACCCCAAGGCCGGGCGGATCGAACTCGACGGCGTCGACCTGCGGGACCTGCAACTGAACTCGCTGCGCGAGCAGATCAGCGTCGTCCTCCAGGAGCCGCTGTTGTTCTCGGGAACGATCGAGGAAAACATTCGCTACGGCCTGCTCGGCGCCAGCACCGACGAGGTGCGCGAGGCCGCGCGCTCGGCCAACGCCGACGACTTCATCAGCCGCCTGCCGAACGGCTACGCGACCGAGATCGGCGAGCGGGGAGCCCAGCTCTCCGGCGGCGAGCGCCAGCGGATCTGCGTCGCCCGCGCCTTTCTCAAGGACGCGCCGGTCTTGATCCTCGACGAGCCCACCTCTTCGATCGACTCGAAGACCGAGCGGGTGATCCTCGACGCGCTCGACGACCTGATGGTCGGGCGGACCTCGTTCATCATCGCCCACCGCCTCTCGACCGTCCGCCACGCCGACCAGATCCTCGTCCTCGAGCACGGCCGGATCGCCGAACGCGGCACCCACGACGAGCTGGTCGCCGCCGGCGGGATCTACGAGCAGCTGCACGAGGCGCAGACGCGCGAGCGCCGGAACAAGGGAAAGCGAAAACAACCACACGTCGCGCCGACGGCATGAACGCCCCGGCGCAGCAGCCCCGGCCGAAGGTGGTCGTGCTCGGGATGATGAGCAAGATGCCGGTTGCCGGCGTCATCTGGCAGTACCTCCACTACCTGCTCGGCTTCGAGCGGCTCGGCTACGAGTCCTACTACGTCGAGGCGCACGGGCGCACGCCCTCGATGCTGATGGCGAGCGGCGAGACCGCCGACGCCTCCGGCCGCGCCGCCGCTTGCATCGCCACGATCATGCGGCGCTACGGGCTCAGCGGCCGCTGGGCCTACCGGGCGCTGCATCGCGACGGCCGCTGCTTCGGGATGACCGAGGGCCGGCTCGAGCGGCTGCTCGGCTCGGCGGAGCTGATCCTCAACCTCCATGGGGGGACGAAGCCGCTGCCGGAGCTGGCGGCAACCGACCGCCTCGTCTACCTGGAGACTGACCCGGTCCAGCTGCAGCTCGAGCTGGCCGAGGGCTATGAGGCCTCCTACGCATTCCTCGAGCCTCACGCTGCGTTCTTCACCTTCGCCGAGAACATCGGCCGGCCCGACTGCCGGCTGCCGGTCTCCGACCGTTTCCGTTTTCAGACGACCCGCCAGCCGGTCTTGCCCGACCTCTGGGAGACGGCGCGGCCGCCCGCCCACGACCGCTTCACGACGATCGGCAACTGGAGCCAGCCCTGGCGCGACGTCGCCGTCGGCGGCTCCGTCTACACCTGGAGCAAGGACCAGGAGTTCAAGAAGCTCCTCGACCTGCCGGCGAAGGCCGGGCCGCGTTTCGAGCTCGCCCTCAGCTCCTTCGAGGACGCCGACCGCGAGCTGCTCGAGGCGCACGGGTGGCGGGTGCGGCCGGCGATGGAGTTCTCAACCGACCTCGTCGCCTACCGCGATTTCATCGCCGCCTCGGCCGGCGAGTTTACCGTTGCCAAGGACCAGAACATTCGCTTCCGCACCGGCTGGTTCAGCGATCGCAGCGCCACCTACCTGGCTTCCGGGCGGCCGGTAATCACCCAGGACACCGGCTTCGGGCGGGCGCTGCCGCTCGGCGAGGGCCTGTTCGCCTTCGCCAGCGAGGAGGAGGCGGTCGAGGCGGTGGCGCGGATCGACGCCGAACCCGAGCGCCAGCGCCAAGCGGCGCGGGAGCTGGCGGTCGAGCACTTCGCCCCGGAGGTGGTGCTGGGGAAGATGCTGGAGCAGCTGGGTATGCGGGTGCCGGGGCGCAGCGGCGAGGTGCCGCGCGGGCCGTTTCCGTACGGGATGTCGCTGTCGCCGGTCTCCCGCCGGCCCACCCGCCTGGCGCCGGAGACGCTGGCGGCGATCGAGGCAACCCCGCCGCCGGCAGCGGTCGGCGAGACGCCGGCGCCGCACGCATCGATCGTCGTCATCTCCTTCGACAGCCTTCTTTTCACCCGCCTCTGCCTCGAGTCGGTGCTGGCCAACACGGAGGCGCCGGCCTTCGAGCTGATCGTCGTCGACAACGCCTCCGGCGATGGCAGCCGCGAGTACCTGGAGGAGCTGGCGGGGCGGGACGCCCGGGTCCGCCTCCTTGCCAACCGGGAGAACGTCGGCTTCCCCGCCGCCTGTAACCAGGGCCTGGCGGCGGCCCACGGCGAGACCCTGGTACTGCTGAACAGCGACACGATCGTCGCTCCCGGCTGGCTCTCCGGGCTGGAAGCCCACCTCGAGGGCGGCGCCGACCTGGTCGGCCCGGTGACCAACCGGATCGGCAACGAGGCGGAGGTGCCGGTCTCCTACGAGACTTACGGCGACTACCTGCGGGAAGCGGCGGCGCGGGCGGCGACCCGGCGCGGCGAAGCGATCGAGATCCCGACGCTGACGATGTTCTGTCTGGCGATGAGGCGGGCGGCGTGGCAGGCGGTCGGGGCCCTCGACGAGTCCTTCGGGGTCGGCACGCTGGAGGACGACGACTACTCGCAGCGGGCGCGCCAGGCCAGCTTGAAGCTGCGCTGCGCTGAGGACGTGCTCGTCCACCACTTCGGCGAGGGCTCCTTCGGCAAGCTCTTCTGCGACGGCTCCTACAGCCGCCTGCTCGACCGCAACCGCGCCCAGTTCGAGCAGAAGTGGGGGGAGTCCTGGCAGCCCTACTCACGCCGCGAGACGCCGGAGTACGGGGAGCTGATCGCCGGGGTTCGCCAGACCCTGCGTCAGACGCTGCCGGGGGACTCGACGGTGCTGGTGGTGAGCAAGGGCGACGAGCGGCTGCTCGCGGTCGACGAGCTGCGGACCTGGCACTTCCCGCGGCTCTCGGACGGCAGCTGGCCCGGCCACCACCCGGCCGACGGCGAGGAGGTCCTCGCCGGGCTCGAAGAGCTCTGCGCGCAGGGCGCCGAATACATCGTCTTCCCGGCGCCGATGCTCTGGTGGCTCGATTTCTACGACGGCCTCGCGACCCGCCTCGACGGCCGCGCCGTCCACAGCAACGAGGCCTGCGCGATCTACTCCCTGGCCCCGGCGGCGCAACCGGCATGAGCGAGGCGCGGCGATACCGGGACGCGGTCGAGCGTGTGCGGGCGCAGGTCCGGGCGGCGGTGCCGGAGAACAGCCGGGTGCTGGTGGTCAGCCGCGGCGACGAGGCGCTGCTGCGGCTGGGTCGGCGGGAGGCGGGGCACTTTCCGCAGAGTCCCACCGGGCTCTACGCGGGGCACTACCCGGCCGACGACGTTGCCGCGGCTGCGCACCTGGAGGAGCTGTGCGCGGCGGGGGCGCAGTATCTGGTCATCCCGGCGGAAGCGGGCTGGTGGCTCGAGCACTACCCGGAGTTGCGCCGGGCCCTGGAAAAGGGTGAGCTGGTCGCAACCGACCCCGAAGCGGCGCGGATCTACAGGCTGCCGCCTGCTTCGAGGCGCGAAGCCAGGCGGTCGATCGCCGCTTTCGCTCCGTCCCAGTCGCGTTGGCGACGCCGGTCTGCTCGCAGGCGCTTGCCGATCCCCCCGAAGTCCCACGGCGCCAAGCGCGTCCTGCAGATCTGCCACAACCACCCGCGGGCGCGGCCCGGTGGGGCGGAGGTCTACGCCTACGAGCTGCACCGCCACCTGCGCGAGAGCAGCGGGTGGGAGCCGATCTTCCTTGCCCGCAGCGGCCCGCCGCATTCGCCCGAGCCGATGCCCCAGGACGGCAGCCGCATCAGCCCGGTCGCGGGGGAGGCTGGCGAGTACCTGCTCCACACCGAAGGTCTCGACTTCGACTGGATGTTCGGGACGATGCGTCGCGACGAAGGCCTTTACGCCGAGGACCTGCGTCACTTCCTGCTGGCGCTGCGGCCGGACGTCGTCCACTTCCAGCACACGCTGTTCATCGGCTACGACGCGATCCGCGAGGTCCGGCGGACGCTGCCGGGCGTGCCGATCATCTACACGCTCCACGAGTTCCTGCCGATCTGCCACAACAAGGGGCAGATGGTGCGGACCTTCGACCGCTCCCTTTGCGGGGAAGCGAGCCCGCGCCGCTGCGCCGAGTGCTTCCCCGGGATCGAGCCCGGGCAGTTCCTCCAGCGCGAACGCTTCATCCGGGCGGCGCTCGACCTCGTCGACCTCTTCATCGCCCCAAGCGAAACGGTGCGCGACCGTTTCGTCGAGTGGGGGATCCCGCGGGAGCGGATCCTGCTCGAGAACTACGGGCGGGCCCTGGCGCCGCCGGCGGCCGCGACCGAGCGGCCTGAGCCGCACGACACGCTCGGGATCTTCGGCCAGGTCAACCCCTACAAGGGCTTCGACGTCCTCCTGCAGGGGATGCAAGTGCTGGGGCCGGAGGCCCCGCAGCTGCGCGTCCACGGCGCCAACCTCGACCTCCAGGAGCACCGGTTCCGCGACGAGATCGCCGCCCTGCTGGCGGCGACGCCCGGGGTCACCAACGTCGGCCCCTACCCGCCCGAGCGGGTCGGCGAGATGATCGCCGCGGTCGACTGGGTGGTGGTGCCGTCGGTCTGGTGGGAGAACTCGCCGCTGGTGATCCAGGAGGCCTTCGCCGCCGGCCGCCCGGTGATCTGCAGCGACGTCGGCGGCATGGCCGAGAAGGTCACCGACGGCATCAATGGCCTCCACTTCCGCGTCGGCGACCCCGAGAGCCTCGCAGCAACCATCCGCCGCGCCGCGGAGACGCCAGGCCTCTGGGAGGACCTGCGCGCGGGCATCCCCCCAATCCACCCGATGCCCGACCACGCCGCAATCCTCACCGCCGCCTACGAGTCCCTGCTCCAAGCCGAACTTCATCGGATTTCCCCTCCAGCAGGTAGGAAATCTGATGCAGTTCGCTCCGGGGACCGGGAGGTGGTCGCGTGAGCAGCGGCAGCGTCGTCGTATCCGCCGCCCTGGCCCAGCGGCCCGGGGCCGGCGGGCACACCTGGTTCGCGCTGCAGTACCTGCTCGGCTTCCGCGCGCTTGGCTGGAACGTCACGCTGGTCGACCGCCTCGACCCGGGGATGCCCGGCGACGGGCTCGCGTACCTGGCTGAGGAGATGGAGCGGTTCGGGCTCGGCGACGTGTGGTCGGTGCTGCTGCCGGAGGGGCAGAGCGCCGGTCTGCCCCGCGCGGAGGTCGAGCGCCGCCTCGGCTCGGCCGACTTCCTCCTCAACGTGATGGGCTACCTCGACGACGAGGAGCTGCTGGCGCTGCCGCCGCTGCGTGTCTTCCTCGATGTCGACCCCGGCTTCGGGCAGATGTGGCGCGAGCTCGGACTCGCCGACCCGTTCGCCGACCACGACCGCTTCGTCTCGGTCGGCCTCGAGCTCGGTGGCGGCGCCTGCGAGGTGCCCGAGTGCGGGCTCGAGTGGATCCCGACGGTCCCGCCGGTGGTCCTCGACCACTGGCCCGTGGTCTTCGGCGGGGAGGCATTCACCAGCGTCGCCACCTGGCGCGGGCCCTACGGCCCGGTCGAATACGGCGGCCACACCTACGGCCTCCGTGTCCACGAGTTCCGCCGCTTCCTCTCGCTACCCGAACGGGCGAGAGGGCGGTTCGAGTTGGCGCTGGCGATCGATCCCGGCGACGCCGCCGACCTCGAGCGCCTGCGGCAGGCGGGGTGGGCGCTGCTCGATCCCGCCACGATCGCCGCCGACCCGGCCTCCTACCGCAGCTTCATCCAGGCGTCCGCAGCGGAGTTCACGGTGGCGAAAGCGATGTACGTCGATTCCCGCAGCGGCTGGTTCAGCGATCGCAGCGCCTGCTACCTCGCTTCCGGCAAGCCGGTGGTCGCGCAGGAGACCGGCTTCGGCCGCCACCTGCCGACGGGGGAGGGCCTGCTTGCCTACTCGACTCTGGAGGAGGCGATCGCGGCAGTGGAGGCGGTGCGCGACGACCCGCGGCGGCACGCGCGCGCCGCCCGCGAGATCGCCGAGGAGCACCTCGACGCGGGGCTGGTCCTCGCTCGCCTGGTCGAGGAGCTGGGGGCGGTGCGCGCCCATGCCTGAGGGGGAGCTCAAGCGCCTCAACTGGGGCTCGGGTACCGAGCCGCCTGGCGACTGGATCAACTGCGACATCAAGGAGGCGCCGGGGATCGACATCATCTGCGACATCCGCGACGGCCTGCCGCTCGAGGACGACAGCATCGACTACGCAGCCAGCATCCACGCCTTCCCGGAGCTGCCCTACCCCGACGTCGAGCCGGCGATGGCGGAGCTGCGGCGGGTCTTAAAGCCGGGCGGTGTGCTGCGGCTCGCCCTGCCGGACATGGAGAAGGCGATCCGCGCCTACGAGCAGGGCAACGCCGACTACTTCCTCGTCCCCGACGACGACGCCCGCAGCATCGGCGGCAAGCTGATCGTGCAGCTCACTTGGTACGGCTGGTCGAAGTCGATGTACACCTTCGACTTCACCGAGGAGCTGCTCTACCGGGCCGGCTTCCGGCGGGTCGTCCGCTGCAAGTTCCGCGAGACGGTCTCAGAGCACCCCGAGATCACCGCGCTCGACAACCGCGAGCGCGAGAGCCTCTTCGTCGACGCCTTCAAGTAGGCCGGGGATGGCGCGGATCCTGGTCAGCGGCGCGGTTGCCAACAAGCCCCTCAGCGGCGGCGAGGCGTGGGTGCGGATGAGCTGGGTCCGGGGGCTGCGCCGGCTCGGCCACGAGGTCTGCTTCGTCGAGCAGATCGAGCGGGCGGAGCCGGTGAACGTCGGGACCTTCCGCACCGCGGTCGTGGCGCTGGCGAGCGACTGCCCGGTCGCCCTGCTCTGCGACGGCAACAGCCTCGCCGGGCTGACGCTCGCGGAGACGATCGCATGGGCGCGCGGCGCCGACCTCCTCGTCAACATCAGCGGCCATCTCGAGATCGAGGCGATCACGGCGGGACCGCGCCGGCGCGCCTACGTCGACGTCGACCCAGGCTTCACCCAGATCTGGGCCGAGCAGGGCGCCGCCGCCCGGCTCGACGGTCACGACACCTACTTCACGGTCGGCGAGAACATCGGCTCGCCGGAGTGCTCGATCCCGACCGCCGGGCGGGAGTGGCTGCCGCTGCCGCCACCGGTGACGCTGGAGGACTGGCCGCTGGTTCCGGTCCCGGACCGGCCCCGCTTCACCACCATCGCCACCTGGCGCAGCCCCCTCGGCACGCTCGAATACGACGGCAAGGCCTTCGAGGGCAAGCACCACCAGTGGCGGCGCCTGATTCACCTGCCGCGAAGGGTGGAGCAGGGGTTCGAGATCGCCCTGCAGATCGACCCCGCCGACGAGCCGGACCAGATCGCCCTGGAAGCGAACGGCTGGCACCTGGTCGCCCCGGTCGGGGTCGCCGGCGACCCGATCGCCTTCCGCTCCTACGTCCAGGGTTCCGCCGCCGAGCTCTCGGTCGCCCACCCCGTCTACGTCGACACCACCAGTGGCTGGTTCAGCGACCGCACCGTCCGCTACCTCGCAAGCGGCCGACCGGCGCTCGTCCAGGACACGGGGATCGGGACGCGTTACCCGGTCGGCGAGGGCCTGCTGACCTTCCGCACTCCCGACGAGGCGGTCGCCGGCGCCGAGGCGATCGCCGCCGACTACGACGGGCACGCCCGTGCCGCACGTGCCCTCGCCGAGGAGCATTTCGACTCCGACCGCGTGCTCGGGCGCTTCCTCGAGGCGGCGCTGTGAGCGGCCTGCGCATCCTCCTCAGCGGCATGGTCGCCGGCGATCCCGAACAGGGCGGCGCCACCTGGTCGATCCTCCAGTACCTGCTCGGCTTCCGGGCCCTCGGCCACCAGGTGCGCCTGGTCGAGCCGGTCGACCGGCTCGACCCCCGCGTCGTCTCCTACTTCGAGCAGCTCGTCCGCGACTTCGGCCTCGAGGGCGAGGTGGCCCTGTTGGTCCGCGGCAGCGAGGAGACCGTGGGCGCTCCTTATAAGGAGCTGACCGCTTGGGCCCGGGACGCCGACGTCCTCTTCAACGTCTCCGGGATGCTCCGCGACGAGGAGCTGGCCGGGCCGCCGCCGCTGCGCGTCTTCCTCGATCTCGACCCCGCCTTCAACCAGCTCTGGCACACGCAGGGGATCGAGATGGGCTTCGACCTCCACAACCGTTTCGCCACCGTCGGCCTCGCGCTGGGGGGGCCGGAGTGCCCGGTGGCGACCTGCGGGCGGGAGTGGATCAAGACGCTGCCGCCGGTCTTCCTCCCGCGCTGGGAGCGCGCCGCCACTCCCGGCGCCGCCTTCACCACCGTCGGCAACTGGCGCGGCTACGGCTCGGTCGAGTGGGAAGGGAAGCGCTACGGACAGAAGGCACACTCACTGCGCAAGCTGCTGGCGCTGCCGCGGCTGACGAGCGAGCGGCTGGCGCCGGCGCTGGCGATTCACCCCGACGAGACCGACGACTTCAGCGCTCTGCACCACCACGGTTGGGAGCTGGCCGACCCGGTCGCGGTCGCCGGTTCACCTGCCCGCTACGCCGAGTTCGTCCGTGCCTCGAAGGGGGAGATCGGGATCGCCAAGGAGGGCTACGTCGAGTCCCGCTGCGGCTGGTTCAGCGATCGCAGCGCCTGCTACCTCGCCTCCGGTCGCCCGGTGGTCGCGCAGGACACCGGCTTTCCGAAGCACCTACCGACGGGCGACGGCCTGCTCTTCTTTGCGACCGCCGCGGAGGCAGCAGCGGCGATCGATCGGGTCAGCGCTGACTACGAGCGCCACGCCCGCACCGCCCGCGGCCTCGCCAAGGAGCTCTTCGATTCGCAGGCGGTGCTGACGCGCCTGCTCGATCGGGTCTCTAGTACACCCGCTGATTCCACTGCAAATCCGATCCAATCGGCCGATACCGTCTCTTGATGGAGCTCTCCAACGTCACGGTCCTGCTGGCGCGCCAGCGCAGCGGGACCAACGCCCTGCGCGACGTGCTCGACTCGCACCCGCAGCTCTTCTGCCTGCCCGAGGTCTTCCAGGCGCAGCCCTCTCCGAAGGCGCGCTACGAGGTCGAGGCCAACTACTTCAACTTCCTCGATGAACGCCGCGGTGAGATCAAAGGGGTTCTCACCTCCGAGGAAGCCCAGGAAGCTCTGTTCCTCGAGTGGCTCAACCACCTTGGCAACTTCAGCGAGAAGCCCCAGATGGTCGTCGACATCAAGTACAACTCGGCCCACAACGTCGACGCCCCCTGGCGCGACCTCGCCGCCGAGCCGACCCTCTTCGCCTATATCCGTCGCCACGGCATCCGCGTCCTCAACCTGAGGCGCCGCAACTACCTTCGCTACTACCTCTCCTGGCTGAAAACGGAGCAGACCCGCAAGTACCACCTGCATGCCTCCGGCCCGGATGGGGCGGTCAAGGTCGAGGATGAGGGGATCGAGCTCGATCTCGACGAGATGTTCTTCCGACTCGAGCTCTGCCGCAACGAAGACCAGCTGATCCACCGCATGCTCGGCGGCTACGCCAACTACATGGCGATCGAGTACGAGGAGCTTTTCCCGCGGATCGGCGAGCCCCCCGCCGACGCGGTGCTCGAGAGCGTCGCCGAGTGGATGGGAATCGGGCCGGACTTCACCAAGAGCCAGCCGCGCTACCGCAAGCAGTCGGTGCTGCCGCTCGAGCAGGCGATCGTCAACTACGGCGAGGTCGCCGAGGCGCTGCGCGGGACCGAGTTCGAGTACGTCCTCGAGGACGAGCCGACGTACCGCGCCGCCGCGGCCACTCCCGCCTAGCCGGGTTCACCGCGCCGCCGCTTACTGCAGGCCGGGCAGCTGCAGCGCCGACGGGCGAAAGAGGTTCGGTGAGGGGAGGACATCGCCGGCGTGGCTGCGCTCGCCGCCCCAGTTGAGCGACTGCGGCCGCTCGTAGTCGCCGGAGTTGATCTCCCTCGCCACGGCGCGGAAGAGCTCGTCGAACTGGCCGCCGATCCGCTCGACCGTGAAGCCCTCGCTGATCGTCCGGCGGGCGTTGCGGGATAGCGCCGCCTGCGCGCCGGGGTCCTCCCAGAGGCCCTTGAGCAGCGCCGCCCACTCGCCGTAGTCGCGGCCCTCGACGATGTAGCCGTTCTCGGTGGAGACGATCACCTCCGGGATCCTGCTCGGCATCGCCGCGGTCACCGGCACGCAGCCGCGGGCCATCGCCTCGACCAGTGCCAGTGGCAGACCCTCGAAGTCGGAGAGCAGGACGAAGAGGTCCTGGGAAGTCAGGGTCTTGAGGATCTCGTCGCGCTGCATGCGACCGGGCAGCCTGATCCGGCCGTCCTCGAGGTGGGCGGCGGCCGCCCGCGCGAACTCCTCCTCGGTGCCGTCATGGGCGTTGAAGGTGCCGACCAGGGTGATCTCGTAAGGCACCTGCGCTCGGTCCAGCGCCCCCGCCAGATCGACGAAGTCGAGGATCCGCTTTTGGTACTGGACGAGCCGGCCGGTGTAGATCAAGCGCAGCTTCTCCCCGCGGCGGGGGCGGCGGCGGGTGACGTCGGCCTGGCGGACGCTCGAGTTGTGGATCACATGGGTGCGGGCGCCAATCACCGGGTTGAGCTCGCGGACCCGCTCGCGCAGCAGCTCGGAGACACAGATCACCGCGTTGCAGTAGCGGCCGAGCCGGTAGGCCTGCTCGTAGTAGTCGTTGTCGTCGGCCTGGACCCAGCTGACGATGCCGACGTTCTCCGAAAGGGCGGGGGCGACGCTGTTGGCGAGGAAGTCGTAGGCCATGAAGAGGATGCAGGGCGACTGCGACTCCAGCTCGCCCATCAGTGCGTGCCAGACGCCTGAGGGACCCTTGCGGTCGCGGGTGAGAAAGCGGTGGGGGAGCAGCGGCAGCGGGTGGTCGAGGGCGCTTTCGCGCACCGTCTCCTCGTCGCGGGTGAAGAGGACCTCGAGGTCCCAGCCGAGCTCCAGCAGCTGCAGCCCGGCCGCCTCCAGCGAGGCGTTGACGCCGCTGACCGCCCAGTCCGAGCTCGGGATGAAGACCTTCGGCCGCTTCTTCTTGCGCCGCTTCTCGCGACGGTGACTCTTGACGCCGAGCTCCTTGCCGGCGAGCTTCAGCAGGGCCTCGGCGGCGCGCTTCGGCGTCCGGCCGGCCGACGGCTCGAGGACGCGAACGCCATTGGCGCTCAAGGTCTCGGCTACCTCCGGCACGTCGCAGATCGCGAACAAGGGCTTCTGGGCGGTGAGAGCAAAAGCGAGTAGGCGCAGGGCGGCAGGGCGGAAGATTTCGCAGGCGAGCTTGTAGTCCTCGAGCACGAAGGTCGGGCCGGTCCAGTCAGGGTCTGGAGCGGGGCCTACAGCGGAGACGAGGAGGCTGCCGAGGTGGTGCTCGGCGGCAAGGCAGGCGGCGATCGCCGCCGGGGCGGGCCCACTTGGTTCGTCGCCCTGGGTGAACCAGAGGATCGTGTCCTTAGTCCACTGGCCGCGCTGCAGCGAGCTCGAATCGCCGCGCACCCCTTCGAGGAGCTTCTCGTGGACGTGGGAGGTCGCCCGCCCTTCGTCGCGGCCGTAGCGGAGGAAGTGCTCGAGCGGGGTCGGCGCCGAGGTGGTTGCTTTGCGGGTTTTCTCGCGGTAGTAGCCGTCGCGGAAGAGGGCGTTCGGATGGGCAGAGCGCTGATCGGGGTCGACGTAGTGGACGAGGGCGTTCTTGCCGTTTTTGTGCAGCCGCGGGACCTGGTCGTAGTAGTAGGCGGTATCGAAGTAGGGGCTTGGGTCCTGGCCCTCGGTCGGCGAGTGGGCGATGAAGTGGAGCAGCGGGTTGGAGCCCGGGGCCGCCGCCTCGGGGTAGCGCTCGAGGTACCAGGCGGTGTCGAAAAGCGGGTGGGGATTCAAGCCCTGCTGCTGTCCCTCGACGTCGTAGTGGGCGATCGCCTCTTCTAGCGAGGCAAACTCGCGGCCGGCCTGCTCGGAGTAGTGCTCGAGCGAGAAGAGCATCTCGAGGTCGGAGCGGCCCTTCGCCGGTTGCGGGCCGGAAGCAGGAGCCGAAGGCTGCGCTTGGGCCGGCGGAGCCTGGCCGGCCCCGTTCGCCGCCACGAGCGCGTAGACAACCCCGGCCCCCGGGTCGCGGGAGACCTCGCGGTAGTTGCCCTCCAGGTGCAGGCGCAGGTCCTCGTAGTGGTCAAGCCACCACAGCGAGAAGGCTGGGAAGGCGAGGTGGTCCACCCCCTTCGCGCGCAGCTCCTCAAGATGAGCGATCGCGCCGGCACTGTCGATTGGGTGGTAGCCCGCATAGGTGCCATCGGTGCGCTGCGGGAAGTGCCAGGCGGCGCAGCCGTCGATCTCGAGCAGCTCAGCGTCGCCTTTGCTGACCACGGCGACTGTCGCGTCTGCGGGGACGGCGCCACGGACGAACTCGGCAAAGCGTCGAACCAGTGCTCGGTATTCGTCTACCCCATAGGTCATGCCTGCGGCTGGATCTCCCTTGCGTCGACGCCCTACTGAGGTGTCGGCACCAGAAAGGAATCCCTTAGAAATCGCGCCCACAGCTGGGCAGAGCGTCCAGATATCTAGACGGATGCCCGATTGACGCCCGCATTCGGCATAAGCTCAGGGCGTGAGTCTTCGCCAAGACCGCAAAAACCCGTGCCTATGACGGGTTTTTGCGGTCTCGCGGATTCGGAGGTTCGGGTTGGGTTGGAACGTGCGCTCGGCGCCGCCGGCCACGAGCTCGGGGGGTCGGTCGAGCGCCGACCCTATGACTACCGCACCAGCTTTCCGCTCGAGGAGTTGCGAATTGAGCTGGCGGGGGAGGGCCCGGTGACGCTGCTCTTCAAGCAGCTCGACTGGGAGGCGCTGGAGCCCGAGGCGCAGGTGGCGAAGCCGCGCTTCCTCCACGACCCCAAGCGCGAGCCGGCGGTGTACGGCCGGCTGCTGCCGCAAGCGCCGCCCGGGGCACCGCGCTGCTTCGCTGCCCTCGTCGAGCCGGAGCGCCACTGGCTCTTCCTCGAGCGAGTCGAGGGCCGCGAGCTTTGCCAGGTAGGGGAGCGAGACCTGTGGGAGCAAGCCGCCCGCTGGCTTGCCCGGTTCCACACGGCGATGGCGCCCGACCTCGACCGCTACCGCACCGCGGGCCGATTGATCGACCACGATGCCGCCTTCTACCGCAGGTGGATGGAGCGAGCCGAGCGCTTCGCCCCCGAGCGCGCCGACGGTTCCGCCGCGTCGGTTGCCTGGATGCGCGAACGCCACGAGCAGGTGGTCGAGGCCCTGTGCGCGATGCCGCGCACTGTCCTCCACGGCGAGCTCTACGCTTCCAACGTCCTGGTCGCATCCGATTCCGAGCACAGCCCGGTGGGTCGAAAATCGGCTGCGCGCGTGGCGCCGGTGGATTGGGAGCTCGCAGCCGCCGGGTCGGGCCTGAGCGACCTGGCGGCCCTCGTCAGCGGTTTGCTCGGGGAGGACCGGAATGCGATCGCCGCCGCCTACGCGGCTGAGTCCGGCACCCCGCCATTCGACACCCGCGACCTCGACCTTGCTCGCCTCCAGGTCGCGATCCAGTGGCTTGGCTGGGCGCCGCCGGAGTGGGAGCCACCGGAGGAGCATCGGCACGACTGGCTCGCCGAGGCTGTCGAGCTCGCCGAGGAGCTGGAGCTTTGAGCGAGGAGCGCTTCCTCGTCGTTAACGCCGACGACCTCGGCCTCTCCGCCGCGGTCAACGAGGGGATCTTCGCCGCCCACGCCGAAGGCGTGGTCACCAGCGCCAGCCTGATGGTGCGACAGGGGGCGGCGCCGGCGGCGGCCGAGCAGGCGCCCGAGTTTCCGGAGCTTGCCATCGGCCTCCACATCGACCTGGGGGAGTGGAACTACGAAGAGGGCGAGTGGAAGCTCGCCTTCTCGCACTGCGACAGCGACGACCGGGAGGCAGTCGAGGCCGAGTGCCGGGCCCAGCTCGAGCGCTTCCGAGCCCTGCTCGGCCGCGACCCCACCCACCTCGATTCCCACCAGCACGTGCACGAACAGGAGCCGGCGAAGGGGGTGGCGGAGGCGCTCGCCGCCGAGCTGGGAGTGCCGCTGCGCAACCGGGCGATCCGCTACGAGGGCGGCTTCTACGGCCAGAGCGGCAAGGGCGAACCGTTCCCGGCCGGCATCACCCCGCAGGCGCTGATGGACCTGATCCGCAACCTGCCGCCCGGCTGGACCGAGATCGGCTGCCACCCCGCCGCGGGATCGGTCCCCACCTCCTCCTACAACGCCGAGCGCCAAAAAGAGCTGGAGACGCTTCGCGATCCCCGGGTCAAAGACCTGCTCAATGTGACAGGTATCCGACTGTGCTCTTTTGCACAGGCACAGCACAAATAACTCCCTAACTTCTGGGGCATGATCCGTTCAGCCCCACCCGCACCTTTTAAGACCGCGTTCCTCGCTTTCGCGATCGCGGTTGTGGTCGCCCTCGCCGTTGCGGTGGCGCCCCAGCCCTATTAGCTAGCTAGCCGCCGAGCACGAACGCGCAGTAACCGTCGGCGATCTCCGCAGGCGATAGCCGGCCGTTCGGCCGCACCCACTGCGGGGTGTAGTTGACCATTCCCAGCAGGGCGAGGAGGGAGAGGCGGCGGTCGGCGAAGGTCATCGAGCCGTCGGCCTCGCCGCGGGCGAGGAGGTCGTCGAGGATCTTCTCGAAGGCTTTGCGCTGGGCGCGGACGTGGCGCCAGCGGGGTTGGCGCTCGATCGCTTGGCGCTCCTGGGTGAAGACGAGCATGTGGTGGCGGTGGGCGACGACGTGGGCGACCCACGCCTCGACCAGCTCGCGCAGCTGGTCGACCGGAGGGGCCTCGGTGGCGACGATCTCGCGGGCCCGTACGAGTAGCGGCTCGAGCAGCTCGTCGCAGATCGCGATCAAGAGGTCGTCCTTGCCCGCGATGTAGTGGTAGATGCCACCGGCGGCGAGACCGGTCGCCTCGGTCAGCTCGGCCATCGAGGTGCCGTCGTAACCGCGCTCGGCGAAGAGCTCGGCGGCGGCCGCGACGACCTCGCTGCGGCGGGCCTCGTAGCGGGCACGGAGGGCGGGACGGGTCGGGGGAGAGGGCAGCGGCATCTGGGAAGGGTAGACCAAAAACCGAATGCTCCCTCGAATTTAGAATGAAGATTCGGTATCTTGCCCGAATGGACTTCGAGCTCGGCGACGAGCATCGCCTGATTCAGCGCACCGTCCGCGACTTCGCCATCGGGGAGGTGGCACCGGTCGCCGAGGAGCTCGACCGCGAGAAGCGTTTCCCCTACGAGATCGTCCGCAAGCTTGCCGACCTCAACCTGATGGGGATCCCGTTCCCGCAGGAGTACGGCGGCGGGGGAGGGGACTCGCTCGCCTACGCGCTCGCGGTCGAGGAGCTGACCCGAGTCGACTCCTCCGTGGCGATCACCCTGTGCGCCCACACTTCGCTCGGCACGCAGCCGATCTACCTCTTCGGTAACGAGGAGCAGAAACAAGAGTGGTTGCCGCGGCTGATGTCGGGGGAGATCCTCGGCGCCTTCGGCTTGACCGAGCCCGAGGCCGGCTCTGACGCCGGCAACGTCCGCACGAAGGCGCGGCTCGACGGCGGCGAATGGGTGATCGACGGCGCCAAGCAGTTCATCACCAACGCCGGCACCGAGATTTCCGGAGTCGTCTGCATCACCGCCCGCACCGGCGACGACGAGATCTCCAACCTGATCGTCGCCAACGGCACCCCCGGCTACGACCAGGGCGAGCCGTACCGGAAGATGGGCTGGAACGCCTCCGACACCCGCCCGCTCACCTTCACCGAGTGCCGGGTCCCGGAGGAGAACCTGCTCGGGCCGCGTGGGATGGGCTTCCGCCAGTTCCTCCAGGTCCTAGACATCGGTCGGATCGGCGTCGCCGCGATGGGCGTCGGCCTCGCCCAGGGGGCACTTAACGAGGCCCTCGCCTACGCGAAGGAGCGCCAGGCCTTCGGCCAGTCGATCTCCCGCTTCCAGTCGATCCAGGCCAAGCTCGCCGACATGGCGACCGAGATCGAGGCGACCCGCCTGCTCGTCTACAAAGCCGCGCGGATGAAGGACCGTGGTGAAAACTTCAGCCTCACCGCCGCCCAGGCGAAGCTGAAGAGCGGCCGGCTCGCGGTGCGCTGCTGCGAGGAGGCGGTGCAGATCCACGGCGGCTACGGCTACATCGAGGAGTACCCGGTCTGCCGCTTCTACCGCGACGCAAAGATCCTGACGATCGGCGAGGGGACCGATGAGGTCCAGCAGATGGTGATCGCGCGAGCGTTGGGGGCGTAGTTACCGATGACGATCCCGAAGGCAGTCCGGATCCGCGAGGTCGGGCCGCGCGACGGCTTCCAGAACGAGCCGGAGACGATCGCCACCGAGGACAAGGTGCGCCTCGTCGAGATGCTGGCCCGCACGGGCCTGCGGCGGCTGGAGGTGACGAGCTTCGTCCGCGCCGACGTGGTGCCGCAGCTGGCCGACGGGCGCGAGGTGCTGGAACGGGCTCAAATTCCTGATGACGTCTCGGTCTCGGTCCTGGTCCCGAACGAGCGCGGGCTGGAGGCGGCGCTCGAGGTGCGGGACCGGGTCGACGAGGTCAACGTCTTCCTCTCCGCTTCGGAGACCCACAATCGCAAGAACGTCAACCGCTCGGTCGAGGAGTCGCTGACCGGGCTGGAACACGTGCTGGCACGAGCGACGGAGGAGGGTTTGCGCTGCGAGGGCGTGATCAGCACGAGCTTCGGCTGCCCGTACGAGGGCTACGTCCCGTTCGAGCGGGTCTTCGAGATCGCCAAGCGGCTCTCGGTCGCCGGCGCGGTCGAGATCGGCTTCGGCGACACCACCGGGATGGCGAACCCGATCCAGGTCGGCGAGTTCTTCCGCCGCGCGCAGGAGGAGATCGTCGGCGCCGAGCTGACCGCCCACTTCCACGACACTCGCGGTCAGGCGCTCGCCAACGTGCTGGCGGCGCTCGAGGTCGGCGTCGACTCCTTCGAGTCGAGCTTCGGCCAGCTCGGCGGCTGCCCGGTCCCGCCCGGCGCCACCGGCAACGTCGCCAGCGAGGACCTGGTCTCGATGCTGCACGAGATGGGGATCGAGACCGGCATCGACCTCGGCAAGCTGCTTAGCGCCGCACGCGTCGCCCAGGAGGCCCTAGGCCGCCCCCTCGCTTCGCACACCCTCATCGCCGGCCCGGTCGAGTGGCATTCCGAGCGCGACCCGTTCAAGGAGAACCCGCCGCGATGAGCGTCACCAAAGGAGCAGCCGAGAGCGCCCGCGAGAAGCACCTCGAGCTGATCGCCGAGCTGGAGGCCGAGCTGGAGCGAGTACGCGCGGGCGGCGGTGTAGAAGCGCTCGATCGCCACCGCGGCCGCGGCAAGCTGACCGCGCGCGAGCGCGTCGCCGGCCTCTGCGATCCCGGCACCGAGTTCCTCGAGCTCTCGGCGCTGGCCGCGCACGGGATGTACGAGGGGGCGGCGCCGGGGGCGGGGATCGTCGCCGGCATCGGCACCGTCAGCGGCCGCCGCTGCGTGATCGCCGCCAACGACGCCACCGTCAAAGGCGGCACCTACTACCCGATCACGGTGAAGAAGCACCTGCGCGCCCAGGAGGTGGCGCTGCAGAACCGGCTGCCCTGCATCTACCTGGTCGATTCCGGCGGCGCCTTCCTGCCGCTCCAGGACGAAGTCTTCCCGGACCGCGAGCACTTCGGTCGCATCTTCTTCAATCAGGCGACGATGTCGGCGCAGGGGATCCCGCAGATCAGCGCCGTGATGGGCTCCTGCACGGCGGGCGGCGCCTACGTGCCGGCGATGAGCGACGAGACCGTGATCGTCCGCCACCAAGGGACGATCTTCCTCGGCGGCCCGCCGCTGGTGAAGGCGGCAACCGGGGAGGAGGTGACGGCGGAGGAGCTCGGCGGGGGAGACGTCCACGCCCGCAAGAGCGGCGTCGCCGACCACCTCGCGAAGGACGACGCCGAGGCGCTGGAGATCCTGCGCGAAATCGTCGCCACCCTGCCGCCGAGCCCGCAGGCGCCATGGGAGCGAATCGAGCCGCGCCCGCCGGCGGGGGAGGCGGAGGAGATCCTCGACGTAGTCCCGATCGGCTCAAGAGCGCCTTGGGACATCCGCGAGGTGATGCGACGGATCGTCGACGGGGGAGAGCTGCGCGAGTTCAAGGAGAAGTACGGCAAAACGCTGGTCTGCGCCTTCGCCCGCCTCGACGGCCACCCGGTGGGCATCGTCGCCAACAACGGCATCCTCTTCAGCGAGAGCGCCCTCAAGGGAGCCCACTTCGTCGAGCTCTGCGACCAGCGCAAGATTCCCCTCGTCTTCCTCCAGAACGTCAACGGCTTCATGGTCGGCTCCAAGTACGAGCAGGGCGGCATCGCCAAGGACGGCGCGAAGATGGTGGCGGCCGTCTCCACGGCCCGCGTCCCCAAGATCACGGTCATAGTCGGCGGCTCCTTCGGGGCCGGCAACTACGGCATGTGCGGCCGCGCCTACTCCCCCCGCTTCCTCTTCATGTGGCCCAACGCCCGCATCTCGGTGATGGGAGGCGAGATGGCCGCAGCGGTGATGAAGGAGGTAGGCCAACCAGAGACCGCCGAGCTCCTCCACGACCAGTACGAAGAGCAGGGCAAGCCCTTCTACTCCACCGCCCGCCTCTGGGACGACGGCGTCATCGACCCCCGCAACACCCGCAAGGTCCTCAGCCAAGCCCTAGCCGCCTGCGCCAACGCCCCTCTGGCGGAGCCGGCAGCCCCCGTCTACCGAATGTAGTTCTGGACGTGAGTTGCACCGTCTGGTGACAAATCATGACGAGTGCGAGCTGTCACCAACTCGCTCAGTCATCCGAAAGCTGCAGGGTAGAAAACTTTACCCGTACCAAGAAGCGGGATAGAAACCAGACACGATGTCTTGATAAGACGATCAACCCTTCTTGACATATCAGGCGAGCCGCTTGTAAAAGCTTTCCCAGGTTCGCAGGGAGCGAACCAAAAAGAACTCCCGGAGTGCCCTTCGCAAAAGACAGCACTCCGGAAGCTCGAATCAAGCTCGAGCCACAGGCTCGAAGAGAAAGGAAGTATCTCACATGACTAACAAGCTCATGACCGGCCTCCTGGCCCTGGTTGCCCTCGCAGCCCTCGCGCTGCCGGCGGTCGCGTCGGCCTCGCCGGAACTCGGCGAGACAACAGAAACAAATGTCTGGGAGAAAATCGTCCCCCCCGCCCTGATCCAGGCCACATCGCTGGAAGTCAGCAAGATGACAAGCCCGGGCGGCACCACCCTGACGGAATGCGACACAGCCGTCATGACAGGCGACCTGTTCGAAAACAGCGGCACCAGCGTCAAGGGCAACATCACCAGCGCGGCATTCCACAACGCTGGCGGTGCTGACTGCACGGCCCTCTTCGGCGGCACCGCCAAAGTCACAACTAACGTCGGCAACGGTGTCCCTTGGTGTGTTCAGACCACGAAAACCGCTGATCAGGTCGAAATCCGCGGCGGCAAATGCTCTGAAGCGGCTCGCTCGATCACATTCGTGCTCGACACCAGCTCGTTCGGGGAATGCAAGTACAACAGCACCACGTTCCCGACCGGAACCTTCACCACAGACACCAGCCCCGAACACAAAGATGCCGTTGTCACTGTGACGAAATCTGGCCTTTGGACCAGGGAGTCAGGAAGTAGCGTCTTCTGCCCGGCCGAAGCAAATCTCGACATGAAATTCACACTGGAGACAGACAACACCAATATTCCGCTCTACATTCGTTAGCAAATTCGAGGTAAAGCAGCAGAAGTTCAGGAGCCAGAGCCGCCAATCAGCGGCTCTGGCTTTTTTCGATGGGAATCCTGCGTGAAAACGTCGCCCCCTGCCGCCGAGCCCGGCGCCGCCGTGGGAGCGGATCGAGGCACGGCCGCCCGCGGGGGAGGCGGAGGAGATCCTCGACGTCGTCCCGATCGGCTCGCGCGCGCCCTGGGACATCCGAGGCGATGCGGCGGATCGGCGACGGGGAGAGCTGCGCGAGTTCAAGGAGAAGTACGGCAAGACCCTGGCTTTGGCCCGCCTCGACGGCCACCCCGCCTGTCGCGAGACCGTAGGCCGCATCGTCTACGTCGAGCGCATCGACCCCGACGGCGACGGTGATGCCACCTCGTCATCCGCGACTCGCAGGGGAACACGCTGCCTGGCCTGGCCGCGATCGACGTCCGCAAGGGCCTGCGCCCGCTTCTCCTGCCCGGCTCCGGACGAGATCAGCGCCCGCCGATCACGCGCAGACCGGTTCCTACGGCCAGCACCAGATGCACGCACTCGAGTTCCAGGTGCACGCTCAGGTGACAAGCCGTAACGAGTGCGAGCTGTCACCAATTGCCGCAGGCACCCGTGAAATGCAGGTCAAAGAACCGCGGTGTTAAACAGGACCAAACCCAAACCAGACAAGGTGTCCTGATAATTCTCGCCGGCCCTCCTTGACAACCCCAAGTAGCCGCGTGTAGAAGCTCATCCGAAAGGTTCGCACCTTCTTGAGCGAACCAAAAGAACTCCCGAGACGCCTTCCGCAAAAGACAGCGCCCCGGGAGCTCGAAAACAAACTCGAGCCAACGGCTCGAATGGGAAAGGAAGTATCTCATATGTCAAAGAAGCTCATGACCGGCCTCCTGGCCCTGGTCGCCCTCGCAGCCATGGCGCTGCCCGCGGTCGCCTCGGCCTCGCCCGAAATCGGCGAGACAAACGAAGGAGTCTGGAGCAAACTCGCAGTCGGTAGCAAACTCCAGGCCACATCGCTGGAAATCAGCAAGATGACAAGCCCGGGCGGCACCGCGCTGACGGAATGCGATACAGCCATCATGACAGGCGAACTGACTGAAAACAGCGGCTCGAGCGTCAAGGGCAACATCACCAGCGCGGCATTCCACAACGCTGGCGGTGCTGACTGCACGGCCCTCTTCGGCGGCACCGCCAAAGTCACAACTAACGTCGGCAATGGTGTCCCTTGGTGTGTTCAGACCACGAAAACCGCTGATCAGGTCGAAATCCGCGGCGGCAAATGCTCTGAAGCGGCTCGCTCGATCACATTCGTGCTCGACACCAGCTCGTTCGGGGAATGCAAGT